>ERZ1023508.1-NODE-1-length-537626-cov-9.316159_pt1 | contig 537626 bp, 505 predicted proteins | sample MGYA00380548_ERZ1023508 | MGnify/ENA primary metagenome ERZ1023508 (study PRJEB33173, sample SAMEA4830311) | metagenome | study: EMG produced TPA metagenomics assembly of the PRJEB25223 data set...
TTCGAAAGAGGCTGGGGTTTCTTCTTTGCGCCAGGAAAAAGCCAATGCCCCCCGGCGGGGCGCCGGACCGCCTGCGGCGAGTCACTGGCGACCACCGTCCCCGCCGACTGTCTGCGCTGCAATTTCTATCGAAGATCACCCAGGTCTCGGTGTGTTGACGCTAACGGCGCGACAGGTGTCGGTCAATGAGACAAAGCTAATCGGACATAATGCCTTAGGGCTGTGAGTGTCTGCCCTGCGTTTGATGTGGCGCACATAGGGATCAGCCCCGGGATTGCTTTCTTTGGTCTCATACCTTCAATCCTTAGACCGCCCATTCTCGGGTGTGCTACATAGCGCTCCGAACACTCCACGATTTGATAGGCTGGGTCGAAGGCTTTTACATCAATTGAGCAATCAGACCTGATTCTGGTAGCTGGTACTTAGTAGCTGGTAGTTCTAGCAAACCTCATCTACCGAAGGCGTCTGCGTAGCGTCGTACGCAGATTCATATGAAGTGCATCCCGCTCCAGCCTTGACCCCGGAGTTAGGCTTCTCGCAGTTAGTATGTTCGGCGTCCGGTTGGATGCCGGGCCTTCACCGTACACTCACGGTCTATCGCTGAGCAATGGACGCGGTAGCTGAGTCAGGTAGCAATGACAGCGCAATGAAGAGAGGAGCAGGCCACCAAATAAGTTTCTTCTTTGAGTGCATAGGGCAATACCTACATTGCTTTGCAATGAACAGTCACGTCGATAAGATGCCGCGCTGACAATCGCGCTGAAAAAAGTATGTATGAGCTCATAGCGCTTCTAAGCGATGGCAAATTTCATTCGGGTAGCGAGCTGGGCCATCGGCTCGAGCTGACGCGTGCAGGAATTTGGAAAAGACTCCAGCATGTCAAGCTGCATCACGGCCTAGAGATCCTGGCTGTTCCAGGGAAAGGATATAAATTGACGCGGCCATTGCATCTTCTTGACCGGGATCAGTTGGCCAGAATTATGAGCCCTTGGCCTGTTGAGTCGGTCGAATTGACAGATTCAACGAACGCAGTGGTTTTGCGCCGCGTTACAAGAGGGGACACGCCCCCGTTTGCAGTCGTGGCCGAGCAGCAATCCAGTGGCCGCGGTAGGCGGGGACGTGTCTGGGCTAGTCCGTACGGCGAGAATATTTATTACAGCCTTGCCGTTGAGCTGACTGGCGGAAGTCATCGGCTGGATGGTTTAAGTCTTACCGTAGGGGTCGCAGTAGCCGAGACCTTACTCTCTATGGGAGTAAGCAACATTGGGCTCAAGTGGCCAAACGACGTACTACTCGCTGGACGGAAAGTAGCGGGAATACTCATAGAGCTGCATGGCGATCCCATGGATATCTGCACGGCCATCATTGGTATTGGGATCAACGTTAATATGCAGGTTACGGAAGCGGTAGATCAGCCATGGTCGTCTCTACGCCTACAGACTGGCAGCCTTTGGGATCGTACGACTATCGTGATGGGGCTGACTAAGACGTTGAATGCCTGCTTGGCTGAGCATATCCGCGAGGGTTTCGGCTGCTCTCTAAGGGGCCGCTGGGAAGCGCTACACGCATGGCGTGATCAGCCCGTGTCCCTTATATCTGGTATTCATATTGAGGAAGGAATAGCGCGCGGAGTGGATGAGCGCGGGGCACTACTTATTGAAATCGACGGAGTTGAGCGCGCCTTTAGCGGTGGTGAGTTGAGTTTGAGGCTCAAGACATGATCTTGGAGATGGATTGCGGTAACAGCTTCATCAAATGGCGGGTGCTGTGCCCACGCTCAAGTGCCAGCATGGGTGGCGGGACCGTCGCTCAGCCTGAAGAGCTACTTCAGGAGTTAGATCGGATCGACGCGCTTAAGTTGTCGTTCTGTCGCTTCGTGAGTGTTCGCAGTGAGGCCGAGACGTTGCGCCTTGCCGAAGCAGTTAAGGATAAATTCAATGTCAAAGTAAGCGTCGCGGCGTCGTCCGCGGCTCTTCGCGGTGTAGTGAACGGATATGAGGACTTTTCCAGGCTCGGAATGGACAGGTGGCTAGCGTTGGTGGCCGCGTACAATCTATCTGGCAGGGCCTGCGCTGTATTTGATCTTGGTACTGCCGTGACATGTGATCTCGTCACGAGCGATGGTCGACACCTAGGTGGGTATATCTGTCCGGGCATTCCGCTTATGCGAAGCCAGCTGCAGATTCATACGAGTCGCATCCGTTACGACCAAGATTCAGCTGCGCACGCTATTACGCTACTTGAGCCAGGGCGAAACACTGTGGAGGCTGTCGAGCGGGGTTGTGTGTTGATGATGCGCAGCTTTGTCGCGACCCAGGTCGCACTCGCTGCCGAGTACATAGGGGCGAACCATGATGTATACCTTACTGGTGGTGACGCGCTAGTAGCGGCTGAGGCTGTGGTGGGTGCCCACATCGTCCCCGATTTGGTTTTTCAGGGGTTGGCGCTCGCGTGTCCGGTATGTGAGGAGGACTGATGCGCTGGACATTCATGTTGCTGGTAGTCCTCAATCTCTTCTATTACGTTTGGCATCTACAAAGCGTTACGGCGCTGCCTAAACAGGCGGAATCCGCAGTCCTGTCGAGGGCGTTGAAGCAGAATATCCAGCTACTAAGCGAGAGTGAAAGTGGGTTGATCCCTGTCGTTGCGCCTTTGGCGCCGAAAGGTCGGGACGTCTGCCTGTTCATCGGGGGTAACGCCCGGCGAGATTTGGTGGAGCAACTGCAGCAACGCGTACTAAGTTTGGGTGTGGCAGGTGAGATATTGGAAGAGTCCGTATCGTCTGATACCGACTACTGGGTATATCTTGCTCCGCTTGCTTCAAGGGACGCGTCCGTGCGTCAGCTAAGAGAGCTTCAGGCACGTCAGATTGAAAGCTATCTGATAGCAGAAGGCGACCTTGCTAACGGGATATCGCTTGGCATGTTCGCTCGTCGTCAGGCGGCAGAAGTAGCCATGCAGAGAGTGAGGCAGGCTGGCTACGAACCTGCGCTTCGAGAATTGCCGCGAGCGCGCAACGCGTATTGGGTAAAAATTGAGCCAGCGGAGCGCCAATTGATTGGGTCTGAAGTGATTCAGCAGCTCAGCGTAACCTTCCCTGGTCTGCAGCATCGTCTAGAGGGGTGCGAAAGCATTGCAAGCCATAATTCATTCGATTAGAATGGCGCCCGCTTTCGGATGATGAGCAACTAGCTCAGCGATCGGAAGTGCTGTCGTAATAGCTAAGTTCAGGTTTTTCCTGAAAAAAAGCTTGACAGCAGGGTGGCAGACGATGAGAATGCCGCCTCCTTTTGGAGGGGTTCCCGAGCGGCCAAAGGGATCAGACTGTAAATCTGACGTCATAGACTTCGAAGGTTCGAATCCTTCCCCCTCCACCAGTTTTTAGCGAGAGCTACCGGGCTCCGCGGGTATAGTTCAGTGGTAGAACCTCAGCCTTCCAAGCTGATGATGCGGGTTCGATTCCCGCTACCCGCTCCAGCTTCGAAGTTGTTCTAGCGTGAAGTATCGCTCATGTAGCTCAGTTGGTAGAGCACACCCTTGGTAAGGGTGAGGTCAGCGGTTCAAATCCGCTCATGAGCTCCATTATCAAGCAAGGCAGATATGAAAATATCTGCCTTTGTTTTAATGGTGGCGGACTCGTTCAGTGTATTGATGGGAGCCGAAAAAGATGGCCAAAGAGAAATTCGAACGTAACAAACCGCACGTCAACGTAGGCACCATTGGTCACGTTGACCACGGCAAAACCACGCTGACTGCGGCACTGACCAAAGTGTGTGCGGAAACCTGGGGTGGCGCTGCGCGTGATTTCTCGCAGATCGACAACGCGCCTGAAGAGAAGGCTCGTGGTATCACCATCAACACTTCGCACGTCGAATACGATTCCGCTATTCGTCACTACGCTCACGTTGACTGCCCCGGTCACGCTGACTACGTGAAGAACATGATTACCGGTGCTGCGCAGATGGACGGCGCGATCCTGGTTTGCTCGGCTGCTGATGGCCCCATGCCTCAGACTCGCGAGCACATCCTGCTGTCCCGTCAGGTTGGCGTTCCTTACATTGTTGTGTTCCTGAACAAGGCCGACATGGTTGACGACGCTGAGCTGCTCGAACTGGTCGAGATGGAAGTTCGTGATCTGCTGAACACTTACGAGTTCCCAGGCGACGACACTCCTATCGTTATCGGTTCTGCACTGATGGCGCTGGAAGGCAAGGACGACAACGAAATCGGCGTTACCGCTGTTCGTAAGCTGGTAGAGACTCTGGACTCCTACATTCCTGAGCCTGTCCGTGCTATCGATCAGCCGTTCCTGATGCCGATCGAGGACGTGTTCTCGATCTCGGGTCGCGGTACTGTTGTTACAGGTCGTGTTGAGCGCGGGATTGTCAAAGTCGGCGAAGAAATTGAAATCGTCGGCATCAAGGCAACTACCAAGACCACCTGTACCGGTGTTGAAATGTTCCGTAAGCTGCTCGACGAAGGTCGTGCGGGTGAGAACATCGGCGCCCTGCTGCGTGGTACCAAGCGTGATGACGTCGAGCGTGGTCAGGTTCTGGCCAAGCCAGGCACGATCAAGCCGCACACCAAGTTCGAGTGTGAAGTGTATGTTCTGTCCAAGGAAGAAGGCGGTCGTCACACGCCGTTCTTCAAGGGCTACCGTCCTCAGTTCTACTTCCGTACTACGGACGTGACTGGTAACTGCGAGCTGCCAGAAGGCGTTGAGATGGTTATGCCGGGCGACAACATCAAGATGGTTGTTACCCTGATCGCTCCGATTGCGATGGAAGAAGGCCTGCGCTTCGCAATTCGCGAAGGCGGCCGTACCGTTGGCGCCGGCGTGGTTGCCAAGATCTTCGAATAATCGTTGATCTTGGGTGTCCAGGCCGGCATAATGGTCGGCCTGGTTTTGTTCTAGGCCAGTAGCTCAATTGGCAGAGCGGCGGTCTCCAAAACCGCAGGTTGGGGGTTCGATTCCCTCCTGGCCTGCCAGATTCCAATACCTGAGAGTCTGGCATTTATTTCACAGGATCTTTGCAGATGAACGCCAAGGCTGAAGCCAAAGACTCTAGTCTCGATGTCTTTAAGTGGCTGATCGTAGTTGCTTTGGTAGCGGTTGCCGTCGTAGGCAATCAGTATTTCTCCGCCGAGCCTATCCTGTATCGTGTGTTGGGTGTCCTGGTTTTGGGTGGGGCTGCCGCCGCGGTGGCGCTGCAAACATCCAGAGGTCGGTTGTTCGCCGGTCTTGTCAAGGAGGCTCGTGCCGAGATTCGCAAGGTTGTATGGCCGACGCGACAAGAGACTTCTCAGACCACGCTAATCGTAGTTGTGGTGGTGCTTGTGATGGCGCTGCTGTTATGGGGGCTTGACTCCCTGCTCGGTTGGCTTATTTCCATGATTGTTGGTTAAGGTACGCCCGTGGCTAAGCGCTGGTACGTTGTGCATGCTTATTCGGGATACGAAAAGCATGTCATGCGCTCGCTTGTCGAGCGCGTCAAGCTTGCTGGAATGGAAGAAGAGTTCGGCGAGATTCTCGTTCCCACTGAAGAAGTGGTCGAGATGCGGAATGGGCAGAAGCGTAAAAGCGAGCGCAAATTCTTCCCTGGTTATGTCCTTGTTCAGATGGATATGACAGAAGGTGCCTGGCACCTTGTGAAGGATACTCCGCGAGTCATGGGTTTTATTGGCGGTACTGCTGATAAGCCTGCGCCAATCACTGACAAAGAGGCAGAGGCGATCCTTCGCCGCGTTGCCGATAGTGGTGATAAGCCTAAGCCGAAGACGCTCTTTGAGCCCGGTGAAACGGTTCGTGTTGTTGATGGTCCCTTCGCTGACTTTAACGGCGTGGTGGAAGAGGTGAATTACGAGAAGAGTCGCATTCAGGTGGCTGTTCTCATCTTCGGACGCTCCACTCCGGTCGAACTCGAGTTTAGCCAAGTAGAGAAGGTCTGATACGCGCCCCCGCGCCCCGCAGCCTCTGGTTGCGGGGTTTTGTCGTCAGTGGGGTAAATGTAAATCACAGGGGAGCCGAAAGGCGTTTAACCCTAATGGAGTTTTGAAATGGCCAAGAAAATCCAGGCTTATATCAAGCTGCAGGTCAAGGCTGCTCAAGCCAATCCGTCGCCGCCAGTTGGTCCTGCGTTGGGTCAGCACGGCGTGAATATCATGGAGTTCTGCAAGGCATTTAACGCCCGTACCCAAGGTATGGAGCCAGGTCTGCCAACTCCTGTGATCATCACTGTTTATAGTGACCGCAGCTTTACGTTCGAGACCAAAAGTACCCCGGCTTCAGTTCTTCTGAAGAAAGCTGCCGGTATCTCCAGTGGCTCGTCGCGCCCGAACTCGCAGAAGGTCGGTACAGTGAATCGCGCCCAATTGGAAGAGATCGCGAAGGCCAAGCAGGCCGATCTCACAGCTGCGGATCTTGATGCCGCGGTGCGTACGATTGCGGGCTCCGCTCGCAGCATGGGTCTGAACGTGGAGGGCGTGTAATGGCCAAGCTGACTAAGCGCCAGAAGGCGATTGCCGAGAAAGTAGAAGCCGGCAAGCAGTACAACTTCGAAGACGCGGCAAAGCTTTTGGCAGAGCTGTCTACTATCAAGTTCAAAGAGTCGATCGATATCTCTATCAATCTGGGCGTCGATCCGCGTAAGTCCGACCAGGTTGTTCGTGGGGCAACTGTTCTGCCTAATGGTACCGGCAAAGACGTACGCGTAGCTGTCTTCACTCAGGGGCCTGCTGCTGAAGCTGCCCTTGCAGCTGGTGCTGACCGAGTTGGCATGGATGACCTGGCTGCTGAAATGAAAGGCGGCGACCTGAGCTACGATGTCGTGATCGCTTCGCCAGACGCTATGCGTGTGGTTGGTCAGCTTGGCCAGATTCTTGGTCCTCGCGGCCTGATGCCGAACCCTAAGGTAGGTACTGTTACTCCGGACGTTGCAACCGCCGTTAAAAACGCCAAGGCCGGGCAGGTGCGCTTCCGTACTGACAAGAACGGCATCATTCATGCCTCCGTTGGTAAAGTTGATTTCGAAGCGGGCAAGCTGAAACAGAACGTCGAAGCGCTGCTGGCTGATCTGAAGCGTCTGAAGCCCTCCACGTCGAAAGGTGTGTACGTCAAGCGCGTAACCCTTAGTTCGACCATGGGTCCCGGACTGCAAATTGATCAGTCGTCTTTGGAAGCCTAAGTTTTTCAGGCTCATCACTAGTTGGTGAGCCTTCCTATTGGGGTCCCTGCCTGGCGGGGGCTATCCAAGACCGTAGGTGGCAATTGCCTTAAATCCTGCACAATGTGTATGGGCCTACGCAGATGGTGCTCCCGATTCTTACCGAATCAGACACCAAAACTTCGCTCGTTTCATCGGGCGTACCGGTAACATCCAGGAGTAAACCCGTGGCAATTAAACTCGAAGACAAGAAGGCCATCGTCGCTGAAGTCAACGAGGCTGCCAAAACCGCCCTTTCCGCCGTCGTGGCCGATGCCCGCGGTGTGACTGTTGGCGCCATGACCGGACTCCGTAAGGAGGCTCGCGAAGCAGGTGTGTACGTCAAAGTTGTACGTAACACACTGGCGCGTCGTGCCCTCGAAGGTACATCCTTCGAAGTGCTTAACGACGTCTTCAAGGGCCCGACTCTTATCGCGTTCTCCAATGAACATCCGGGCGCTGCTGCCCGTATTTTCAAAGAGTTCTCGAAGGGTCAGGACAAGTTCGAGATCAAGGCAGCCGCTTTTGAAGGGCAGTTTCTCGCAGCCAACCAGATTGACGTTCTGGCTACCCTGCCGACCTATGACGAGGCTGTTGCGCAGCTGATGAGCGTGATTCAGGGCGCTACCAGCAAGCTGGCTCGTACTCTGGCGGCCATTCGCGATCAGAAAGAAGCGACTGCGGCTTAAGTCGCAAAGCGCCCTTCATCGTTCAATTCAGATGGCAATAGGCCGTCAAAATATATACAGGAATTAGAGTCATGGCTCTGACCAACGAAGACATCATCAACGCCGTATCCGAAATGTCCGTCATGCAGATCGTTGAACTGATCAAGGCGATGGAAGAGAAGTTCGGCGTAACTGCCGCTGCTGCTGTTGCAGCTGGCCCTGCCGCCGCTGCCGCTGTAGTTGAAGAGCAGACCGAGTTCACCATCGTTCTGACTGAAGCTGGCGACAAGAAAGTAAACGTGATCAAGGTCGTTCGCGAACTGACCGGCCTGGGCCTGAAAGAAGCGAAGGCTGTTGTTGACGGCGCTCCTGGCACCGTTAAAGAAGGCGCTTCCAAGGAAGAAGCCGAGGCGGCCAAGAAAGCTCTGGAAGAAGCAGGCGCGAAGGTCGAGCTCAAGTAAGCTCCGACATTGCGTAAGCAGCCCACGCGTTACGCGCCAGGCTGATGGCTGGTGGCTTTTGCCACCGGCCTTTTTCCGTTATGGACAGATCCAACGATCGACGCATTCCATGACGACCCGCCCGAGAGGGGGCGGCGCAAATCGCTAGGATTTGCACGATTTCTGGCCATGCCTTCCGGAATGGCCAAACAAGCAGGTGACCAAGCTGGGGAACGCTGATGGCTTACTCATACACTGAGAAAAAACGTATCCGCAAGGACTTTAGCAAGTTGCCGCACGTGATGGATGTGCCTTACCTCCTGGCCATCCAGCTGGATTCGTACCGCGAATTTCTGCAGCAGGGAGTGAGCAAAGAGCAGTTCCGCGATATTGGCCTGCATGCGGCGTTCAAATCCGTCTTCCCGATCATCAGTTATTCCGGAAATGCTGCTCTGGAATACGTCGGCTATCGCCTTGGCGAGCCAGCATTCGACGTCAAGGAATGCGTGCTTCGCGGCGTAACGTACGCAGTTCCGCTGCGGGTAAAGGTGCGATTGATTATTTTCGACAAAGAATCGTCGAACAAGGCAATCAAGGACATCAAGGAGCAGGAAGTCTACATGGGGGAAATCCCCCTGATGACCGAGAACGGTACCTTCATCATCAATGGTACCGAGCGCGTTATCGTTTCTCAGCTGCATCGTTCGCCAGGCGTATTCTTCGATCACGACCGCGGCAAAACACACAGCTCCGGCAAGCTCCTCTATTCCGCGCGCATCATTCCTTACCGTGGTTCGTGGCTCGATTTTGAGTTCGATCCGAAGGATGCTGTCTTCGTTCGTATTGACCGTCGCCGCAAGCTTCCGGCTTCGGTTCTCCTGCGCGCGCTTGGTTATGGCACCGAAGAAATCCTGGACGCGTTCTATGACACGAACGTGTTCCACGTTCGCGGGGAATCGCTGAGCCTGGAACTTGTTGCGCAGCGGCTGCGCGGTGAGATTGCTGCATTCGATATTAAAGACGAGAACGGAAAGGTCATCGTCGAGCAGGGTCGTCGTATTACGGCGCGTCATGTCAATCAGATCGATAAGGCTGGCCTCACCGAGCTCGAAGTACCGCTCGACTACGTCTTGGGGCGGACAACAGCGAAGGCGATCGTCCATCCTGCGACTGGCGAGATCATTGCCGAGTGCAACACAGAGCTGACCACTGACCTGCTCGTCAAGGTGGCAAAGGCGCAGGTTGTCCGCATCGAGACGCTCTATACGAACGACATCGACTGCGGTCCGTTCATCTCCGATACGTTGAAGATCGACAACACGGGCAATCAGCTCGAGGCGCTTGTTGAGATCTATCGGATGATGCGTCCTGGGGAGCCGCCAACCAAGGAAGCTGCCGAGACGCTGTTCAACAACCTGTTCTTCAGCGCAGAGCGCTACGATCTGTCCGCTGTCGGCCGGATGAAGTTCAATCGTCGCATCGGTCGTACTGAGATCGAGGGGCCTGGCGTACTGAGCAAGGAAGATATCGTCGCAGTGCTCAAGACACTGGTCGACATCCGTAACGGTAAAGGTGTAGTTGACGATATCGACCACCTTGGCAACCGCCGTGTGCGTTGTGTCGGCGAGATGGCAGAGAACCAGTTCCGTGTAGGTCTTGTGCGGGTTGAGCGTGCAGTCAAGGAGCGTCTCTCCATGGCTGAAAGCGAAGGCCTGATGCCGCAGGATCTGATCAATGCAAAGCCCGTTGCTGCCGCGATCAAAGAGTTTTTCGGTTCCAGCCAGCTCTCTCAGTTCATGGACCAGAACAACCCGCTTTCCGAAATTACCCACAAGCGCCGCGTCTCTGCGCTTGGCCCAGGTGGTTTGACACGTGAGCGCGCGGGTTTCGAAGTGCGCGACGTGCACCCGACTCACTATGGTCGTGTGTGCCCGATCGAGACGCCGGAAGGCCCGAACATCGGTCTGATCAACTCATTGGCGGCATACGCACGCACAAACCAGTACGGTTTCCTCGAAAGCCCGTACCGTGTTGTGAAGGAAGGCGAAGTCACCGACGAGATCGTGTTCCTGTCAGCTATTGAAGAAGCAGACCATGTGATCGCACAGGCAAGTGCCAAGCTCGAAGACCGCAAGTTGGTCGACGAATTGGTCGCGGTTCGTTACCTGAACGAGTTCACGGTTAAGGCGCCGGAAGACGTCACACTAATGGACGTCTCGCCTCGTCAAGTTGTGTCGGTCGCCGCGTCGCTGATCCCGTTCCTTGAGCACGACGATGCCAACCGCGCGCTCATGGGCTCCAACATGCAGCGTCAGGCCGTCCCGACACTGCGTGCTGACAAGCCGCTCGTGGGTACGGGCATGGAGCGTAACGTCGCCCGTGACTCGGGTGTCTGCGTTGTTGCTCGCCGTGGTGGCGTCATTGATACCGTCGATGCCAGCCGCATTGTTGTACGCGTCAGTGACGATGAGGTTGAGACGGGCGAGGCCGGTGTCGACATCTACAATCTGACCAAGTACACCCGCTCGAACCAGAACACCTGCATCAACCAGCGTCCGCTGGTACGCAAAGGTGACGTGGTCGCGCGCGGAGATATCATGGCGGACGGGCCGTCCACTGATATGGGCGAACTGGCCCTTGGCCAAAACATGCGTGTGGCGTTCATGCCGTGGAATGGCTTCAACTTCGAAGACTCCATCTGTCTGTCGGAGCGCGTGGTTCAGGAAGATCGTTTCACGACCATCCACATTCAGGAACTCACCTGTGTGGCGCGTGACACGAAGCTCGGGCCGGAAGAGATCAGCTCCGATATTCCGAACGTCGGTGAGGCCGCGCTAAATAAGCTCGACGAAGCCGGTATCGTCTATGTGGGCGCTGAGGTTCAGGCGGGCGATATTCTGGTAGGTAAAGTCACGCCAAAAGGCGAGACTCAATTGACACCGGAAGAGAAGCTGCTGCGTGCAATCTTTGGTGAGAAGGCCTCTGATGTTAAGGACACTTCGCTGCGCGTACCTACCGGTACCAAAGGCACTGTCATTGACGTACAAGTCTTCACTCGGGACGGCGTCGAACGTGACTCCCGTGCACTAGCTATCGAAAAGATGCAGCTCGACGAGATCCGCAAGGACCTTAACGAAGAGTTCCGTATTGTTGAAGGTGCGACATTCGAGCGCCTGCGTTCAGCGCTGGTCGGAGCGGTCGCCGAAGGTGGTGCCGGGGTCAAGAAAGGCGCGGAAATCACCCATGAGTACCTGGACGGTCTTGAGCGTGGCCAGTGGTTTAAGCTGCGCATGGCTGATGACAACTTGAATGAGCAGTTGGAAAAGGCCCAGGCCTACATTTCCGACCGCCGTCAGCTGCTGGACGACAAATTCGAAGACAAGAAGCGTAAGCTTCAGCAAGGCGATGATCTTGCGCCTGGCGTCCTGAAGATCGTTAAGGTCTATCTTGCGATCAAACGTCGTATTCAGCCTGGCGACAAGATGGCTGGCCGTCACGGTAACAAGGGTGTTGTCTCGGTGATCATGCCGGTTGAAGACATGCCTCACGATGCCAACGGTACACCAGTCGACATCGTCCTGAACCCGCTGGGTGTGCCGTCACGTATGAACGTCGGCCAGATTCTCGAAAGCCATCTCGGTCTCGCTGCGAAAGGCTTGGGCGAGAAGATCAACCGCATGCTCGAAGAGCAGCGCAAGATGGCGGAGCTCCGTGGCTTCCTGACAGAGATCTACAATGAGATCGGTGGTCGTCAGGAAAACATCGAGTCGCTGAGCGATCAGGAAGTGCTGGATCTGGCGAATAACCTGCGCGGCGGCGTACCTATGGCCACACCGGTATTCGACGGAGCCAAGGAAGCCGAGATCAAGGCTATGCTGAAGCTGGCTGATCTGCCCGAGAGCGGTCAGATGCGCCTGTTCGACGGCCGCACTGGCAACCAGTTCGAGCGCCCGACTACCGTCGGCTACATGTACATGTTGAAACTGAACCACCTGGTGGACGACAAGATGCACGCGCGTTCTACCGGTTCCTACAGCCTTGTTACCCAGCAACCGCTGGGTGGTAAGGCGCAGTTCGGCGGCCAGCGTTTCGGGGAGATGGAGGTCTGGGCGCTGGAAGCGTACGGGGCTGCCTATACCCTGCAGGAAATGTTGACCGTCAAGTCGGACGACGTGAACGGACGGACCAAGATGTACAAGAACATCGTGGACGGCGATCACCGCATGGAGGCTGGCATGCCCGAGTCCTTCAACGTGCTGATCAAGGAAATCCGCTCGCTCGGCATCGATATCGAACTGGAAACCGAATAACACGCGACGCCTATACGCTACGGCTGGTCAAGGCCGGTCGTAGCGGGTTCGTGAGGAGGAAAGGCCTTGAAAGACTTGCTGAATCTGTTGAAAAACCAGGGTCAAATCGAAGAGTTCGATGCCATCCGTATTGGCCTGGCCTCGCCCGAGATGATCCGTTCCTGGTCCTTTGGTGAAGTTAAAAAGCCAGAGACCATCAACTACCGTACATTCAAGCCAGAACGTGATGGCCTGTTCTGTGCCAAAATCTTTGGCCCAGTCAAGGATTACGAGTGCCTGTGCGGTAAGTACAAGCGTCTGAAGCACCGCGGTGTGATTTGCGAGAAGTGCGGTGTCGAAGTCGCACTGGCCAAGGTGCGTCGTGAGCGCATGGGTCATATCGAACTTGCGTCGCCTGTTGCGCACATTTGGTTCTTGAAGTCGCTGCCGTCCCGTATCGGCCTGCTGCTGGACATGACGCTGCGCGATATCGAGCGCGTCCTGTATTTTGAAAGCTACGTCGTGATCGATCCAGGCATGACTACGCTTGAGAAAGGTCAGCTGCTGAATGACGAGCAATATTTCGAAGCACTGGAAGAGTTCGGCGACGATTTCGATGCCCGCATGGGCGCGGAGGCCGTTCGCGAGCTACTGAACCAGATCGATCTGGAGCACGAGATCAATCGCCTGCGTGAAGAGATCCCGCAGACGAACTCTGAAACCAAGATCAAGAAGCTGTCGAAGCGCCTGAAGCTGATGGAAGCGTTTTTCGGCTCTGGCAACCTGCCTGAGTGGATGGTGCTGACGGTGCTGCCGGTGCTGCCGCCGGATCTGCGTCCGCTTGTGCCGCTAGATGGTGGCCGCTTCGCCACGTCCGATCTGAACGATCTGTATCGTCGCGTCATTAACCGTAACAACCGCCTGAAGCGTCTGCTCGACCTCGCTGCGCCCGATATCATCGTGCGTAACGAAAAGCGCATGCTGCAGGAAGCGGTTGATGCGTTGCTGGACAACGGTCGTCGTGGTCGCGCCATCACCGGCTCGAACAAGCGCCCGCTGAAGTCCCTGGCCGACATGATCAAGGGTAAGCAAGGTCGCTTCCGTCAAAACCTTCTTGGTAAGCGTGTTGACTATTCGGGTCGTTCCGTAATCACCGTTGGTCCGACCCTGCGTCTGCATCAGTGCGGTCTGCCAAAGAAAATGGCACTCGAACTGTTCAAACCGTTCATCTTCGGCAAGCTGGAAGCGCGTGGCATGGCGACTACCATCAAGGCCGCCAAGAAGATGGTCGAGCGCGAGCTGCCCGAGGTTTGGGACGTGCTCGCAGAGGTCATTCGCGAGCACCCCGTTCTGCTCAACCGTGCCCCGACGCTTCACCGCCTGGGCATTCAGGCATTCGAGCCGGTTCTGATCGAAGGTAAAGCTATCCAGCTTCACCCGCTCGTCTGTGCGGCTTATAACGCTGACTTCGACGGTGACCAGATGGCCGTGCACGTTCCGCTGACGCTGGAAGCTCAGCTGGAAGCGCGGGCGTTGATGATGTCGACCAACAACATTCTTTCGCCTGCAAACGGTGATCCGATCATCGTTCCGTCGCAGGACGTCGTCTTGGGTCTGTATTACATGACCCGTGAAGCGATCAACGTGAAGGGCGAAGGTCGCGTGTTCGCGGATCTGCAGGAAGTCGACCGCGTGTTTCGCGCTGGCGAAGCTTCGCTGCACGCCCGCGTAAAGGTACGTATCAACGAAACGATCAACCATCGTGATGGTTCGGTTGAAAAGAACACGCGCATCGTTGACACGACTGTTGGCCGTGCGTTGTTGTTCCAGGTCGTTCCTGCGGGTCTGTCTTTCGACGTGGTTAACCAGCCCATGAAGAAGAAGGCTATCTCCAAGCTGATCAACCAGTGCTACCGTGTGGTCGGCTTGAAGGATACGGTCATCTTTGCAGACCAGTTGATGTACACCGGTTTCGCTTATTCGACGATCTCTGGCGTTTCGATTGGCGTGAATGACTTCGTTATCCCTGACGAAAAGGCACGTATCATTGGCGCTGCGACCGACGAAGTGAAAGAAATCGAGAGCCAATACGCCTCGGGTCTGGTAACGCAGGGCGAGAAGTACAACAAGGTTATCGACCTTTGGTCGAAGGCGAACGACGAAGTTTCCAAGGCGATGATGGCCAACCTCTCTAAAGAGAAGGTCATCGACCGCGAAGGTAACGAGGTCGAGCAGGAGTCCTTCAACTCCATGTACATGATGGCGGACTCGGGGGCGCGGGGTTCCGCAGCCCAGATTCGTCAGCTTGCCGGTATGCGTGGTCTGATGGCCAAGCCAGACGGCTCCATTATCGAAACTCCGATCACCGCCAACTTCCGCGAAGGTCTGAACGTACTCCAGTACTTCATCTCCACCCACGGGGCTCGTAAGGGTCTTGCGGATACCGCATTGAAGACGGCCAACTCCGGTTACCTGACACGTCGTCTGGTCGACGTCGCCCAGGATCTGGTTGTGACCGAGACTGACTGCGGTACCGAAGAGGGCCTGGTCATGACGCCGCACATCGAAGGTGGCGACGTCGTCGAGCCGCTCGGTGAGCGCGTTCTGGGTCGAGTGATCGCACGCGATGTGTTCAAGCCTGGTACTGATGAGATCGCGGTCCCCGCTGGTACGCTGGTTGACGAGCAGTGGGTAGAGTTCATCGAGCGTAACAGCATCGACGAAGTGGTCGTTCGCTCTCCGATCGCGTGTGAGACGCGCTACGGGATTTGTGCGAAGTGCTACGGGCGAGATCTGGCGCGTGGCCATCAGGTCAACATCGGTGAGGCCGTCGGCGTTATCGCTGCGCAGTCGATCGGTGAGCCGGGTACCCAGCTGACCATGCGTACCTTCCACATCGGTGGTGCGGCAAGCCGGACTTCGGCAGCTGACAGCGTTCAGGTCAAGAACGGCGGTATCATCCGCCTGCACAACCTGAAGCACGTTGAGCGTGCAGACGGTGCCCTGGTGGCTGTGTCGCGCTCGGGTGAGCTGGCTGTTGCCGACGAGTTCGGTCGTGAACGCGAGCGCTACAAGCTGCCGTATGGTGCGGTTATCTCGATCAAGGAAGGTGACAAAGTGGATGCCGGCGCGATCGTCGCCAAGTGGGATCCACACACTCACCCGATCGTGGTCGAGATGAAAGGTATCGTGAACTTCGTCGGTATGGAGGAGAACATCACGATCAAGCGCCAGACTGATGAGCTGACTGGTCTTACCAACATCGAAGTGATGGATGCCAAGGATCGTCCTGCGGCTGGCAAGGACATTCGTCCTGCGGTCAAGATGGTCGATGCAGGTGGCAAGGAATTGTTGCTGCCGGGTACGGATGTTCCTGCACAGTATTTCCTTCCTGCTAACGCGTTGGTCGGTGTTGCCGATGGTGCCGAAGTGGGCGTGGGCGACGTCATTGCGCGTATCCCGCAGGAAACTTCGAAGACGCGTGACATTACCGGTGGTTTGCCACGTGTTGCTGACCTATTCGAAGCGCGCCGTCCAAAAGAGCCATCCATCCTGGCGGAAATCAGCGGTACGATCAGCTTCGGCAAGGAAACCAAAGGCAAGCGCCGTCTGGTTATCACCCCAACCGACGGAAGCGATCCTTACGAGGAGCTGATTCCGAAGTGGCGTCACTTGAACGTGTTCGAAGGCGAGCAGGTAAACAAGGGTGAAGTCATTTCCGATGGCCCAAGTAACCCGCACGACATTCTGCGTCTCTTGGGTGTAAGCGCACTTGCGAAATACATCGTCAACGAGATTCAGGACGTTTACCGGCTGCAGGGCGTGAAGATCAACGACAAGCACATCGAGACGATTCTTCGTCAAATGCTGCGTAAAGTCGAAGTCACCGAGTCGGGCGATTCGTCGTTCATCAAAGGTGACCAGGTCGAGCTCACGCAGGTGTTGGAAGAGAACGAGCGCATGGTGGCGGATGACCGCTTCATCGCGAAGTTTGACCGTGTGCTGCTGGGTATTACCAAGGCTTCGCTGTCGACCGAGTCCTTCATTTCGGCCGCATCGTTCCAGGAAACAACACGTGTCCTGACCGAGGCTGCTGTAACAGGCAAGCGCGATTACCTGCGCGGTCTGAAAGAAAACGTCGTGGTAGGGCGTCTCATCCCGGCGGGTACAGGCCTTGCGTACCACAGCGAGCGGAAGCGTCAGCGCGATACAGGCAAGCCTGCTCGGGTAAGTGCGAGTGAAGTGGAAGCCGCACTGACAGAAGCGCTCAACTCGAGCGGTAACTAAAAGTGTCGCCCGGGCTGCAATGCCCGGGCGTTCGCTTGACTGAGTCTGGTAGTCTCTTTAGACTCATGCACCCAAAATTGGCAGGGCCGTGCTCTGCCGATTTGTTTTCCTTGTAAGAAAAGCGTCGAAAGACAACAGTGGAGCTAGTAGATGGCAACTATTAACCAGCTGGTGCGTCAGCCGCGCAAGCGTATCGTCGAGAAGTCCGACGTGCCTGCGCTGCAGAACTGCCCCCAGCGTCGTGGCGTGTGCACTCGCGTGTATACCACCACTCCAAAGAAACCTAACTCTGCACTGCGTAAGGTGTGCCGTGTTCGCCTGACCAACGGTTTCGAGGTTACCTCGTACATTGGTGGTGAAGGTCACAACCTGCAGGAGCACAGCGTCGTGCTGATCCGTGGCGGTCGTGTAAAGGACCTCCCGGGTGTGCGTTATCACACTGTGCGCGGTTCCCTTGATACCACCGGTGTTAAGGATCGTAAGCAGGGTCGTTCCAAGTACGGCGCGAAGCGTCCGAAGTAATTATTTCACTGAGTCGATAAGAGTAAGGTCGGGTGCAGCGCTGCTGTTCATCCCGAGCTAACCTGAAGACCGTTTGAGGGCTTATCAATGCCAAGACGTCGTGTAGCAGCCAAGCGCGAGATCCTTGACGATCCGAAGTACGGAAGTCTGATCCTCGCCAAGTTCATGAACCACGTGATGGAAAGCGGCAAAAAGGCCGTAGCCGAGCGTATCGTTTACGGTGCGCTGGATACTGTCAAAGCGCGCAAGAACAACGATCCCCTGGAGATCTTCGAGAAAGCTCTCGACGCCATCGCTCCGCTGGTCGAAGTAAAGTCCCGCCGTGTCGGCGGTGCTACCTACCAGGTTCCGGTCGAAGTTCGTCCTTCGCGTCGTAATGCGTTGGCTATGCGTTGGTTGGTGGATGCTGCGCGTAAGCGTGGTGAAAAATCCATGGCTCTGCGCCTTGCCGGTGAGTTGCTCGATGCCTCCGATGGCAAGGGCGCTGCGGTGAAGAAGCGTGAAGACGTGCACCGTATGGCAGAAGCCAACAAGGCCTTCTCGCACTACCGGTTCTAAATTCTGCGTCTCTAAATTTGCGAGGGCTTTATGGCTCGTACTACACCGCTTAACCGCTACCGTAATATCGGTATCGTTGCTCACGTCGACGCGGGTAAAACCACGACTACCGAGCGCGTGCTTTTTTATACGGGCGTGAACCACAAGATGGGCGAGGTGCATGATGGCGCCGCGACCATGGACTGGATGGTGCAGGAGCAGGAGCGTGGTATTACGATCACGTCCGCTGCGACTACTGCCTTCTGGCAAGGCTCTGAGAAGCAGTACGACCGCTACCGCTTTAACATTATCGATACGCCCGGGCACGTTGACTTCACTATTGAGGTCGAGCGTTCCTTGCGTGTTCTCGATGGTGCGGTAGTTGTATTCTGTGGTACTTCGGGTGTTGAGCCTCAGTCCGAGACTGTTTGGCGTCAGGCAAACAAGTACGGCGTTCCGCGTCTTGTTTATGTGAACAAGATGGACCGTGCTGGCGCAAACTTCCTGCGCGTTGTCGATCAGATCAAAAAGCGTCTGGGCCACACGCCTGTGCCTATTCAGCTGGCAATCGGGGCCGAGGATAACTTCCAGGGCCAGATCGACCTGCTGAAGATGAAGGCGATTTATTGGAACGATGCCGACAACGGCCTCACTTTCCGTGAGGAAGAGATCCCGGCCGAGCTTCAGGCTCAGGCTGAGGAGTACCGTTCCAATATGGTCGAGGCTGCTGCCGAGGCCAACGAAGAGCTCATGAACAAGTATCTCGAAGAGGGTGAGCTTACCCTCGACGAGATCAAGCAAGGCCTGCGGATCCGCACCCTCGCATCCGAGATCGTACCTGCTGTCTGCGGCTCTTCGTTCAAGAACAAGGGCGTTCCGCTGGTGCTTGACGCCGTGGTCGAGTTCCTGCCGGCTCCGGACGAAGTTGCTGCGATTCGTGGTACCAATCCGGACGACGAGACGATCGAAGACGAGCGTCGTGCGGATGACAGCGAGCCGTTCTCGGCTCTGGCATTCAAGATTGCGACTGACCCGTTCGTTGGTACGTTGACGTTCGCCCGTGTCTATTCCGGCGTATTGTCATCGGGTGACTCGATCATCAACTCGGTGAAAGGCAAAAAAGAGCGTGTGGGCCGTATGGTTCAGATGCATGCCAACACCCGCGAAGAGATCAAAGAAGTACGCGCTGGCGATATTGCTGCTCTTATCGGTATGAAAGATGTCACCACGGGCGACACGCTTTGTGCTCCGGACAAGCCGATCATTCTCGAGCGGATGGACTTCCCTGAGCCTGTAATCCATGTTGCCGTGGAGCCTAAGACCAAGGCGGACCAGGAAAAGATGGGTATTGCGCTGGGCAAGTTGGCCCAGGAAGATCCATCCTTCCGCGTGCGTACCGACGAAGAATCGGGCCAGACCATCATTGGTGGTATGGGCGAGCTGCACCTCGATATCATCGTCGACCGTATGCGTCGTGAGTTCGGCGTAGAAGCCAACATCGGTAAGCCGCAGGTTGCCTACCGGGAAACGATCCGCAACCGCTGCGAGATCGAAGGCAAGTTCGTTCGTCAGTCCGGTGGTCGTGGCCAGTTTGGTCATTGCTGGATTCGATTCGAGCCGGCCGACGAAGGTCAGGAAGGTCTGGTGTTCCAGAACGAAGTTGTGGGTGGTGTCGTTCCTAAGGAATACATCCCGGCAATTCAGAAGGGCATCGAAGAGCAGATGAAGAACGGTGTAATTGCCGGCTATCCTTTGCTTGGCCTGAAAGCGACCGTATTCGATGGCTCCTACCACGACGTCGACTCTAATGAAATGGCGTTCAAGATTGCTGCGTCCATGGCGACCAAGCAGTTGTCGAGCAAGGGCGGTGCAGTGCTGCTCGAGCCAATCATGAAAGTCGAAGTGGTAACTCCCGAAGACTACATGGGCGACGTAATGGGTGACCTGAACCGCCGTCGTGGTCTGATCCAGGGTATGGAAGATTCGATCTCGGGTAAGATTATCCGTGCCGAAGTTCCGCTGGGTGAGATGTTTGGCTACGCTACTGACGTACGCTCCATGTCCCAAGGTCGCGCTAGCTATTCGATGGAGTTCGCTAAGTACGCTGATGCGCCGTCGAACATTGTCGAAGCCATCACCAAAAAACAAGGTTAATCAGCCCTTTTTCTGAGAGGTTATCTCGTGGCTAAGGAAAAATTCGAACGTAACAAACCGCACGTCAACGTAGGCACCATTGGTCACGTTGACCACGGCAAAACCACGCTGACTGCGGCACTGACCAAAGTGTGTGCGGAAACCTGGGGTGGCGCTGCGCGTGATTTCTCGCAGATCGACAACGCGCCTGAAGAGAAGGCTCGTGGTATCACCATCAACACTTCGCACGTCGAATACGATTCCGCTATTCGTCACTACGCTCACGTTGACTGCCCCGGTCACGCTGACTACGTGAAGAACATGATTACCGGTGCTGCGCAGATGGACGGCGCGATCCTGGTTTGCTCGGCTGCTGATGGCCCCATGCCTCAGACTCGCGAGCACATCCTGCTGTCCCGTCAGGTTGGCGTTCCTTACATTGTTGTGTTCCTGAACAAGGCCGACATGGTTGACGACGCTGAGCTGCTCGAACTGGTCGAGATGGAAGTTCGTGATCTGCTGAACACTTACGAGTTCCCAGGCGACGACACTCCTATCGTTATCGGTTCTGCACTGATGGCGCTGGAAGGCAAGGACGACAACGAAATCGGCGTTACCGCTGTTCGTAAGCTGGTAGAGACTCTGGACTCCTACATTCCTGAGCCTGTCCGTGCTATCGATCAGCCGTTCCTGATGCCGATCGAGGACGTGTTCTCGATCTCGGGTCGCGGTACTGTTGTTACAGGTCGTGTTGAGCGCGGGATTGTCAAAGTCGGCGAAGAAATTGAAATCGTCGGCATCAAGGCAACTACCAAGACCACCTGTACCGGTGTTGAAATGTTCCGTAAGCTGCTCGACGAAGGTCGTGCGGGTGAGAACATCGGCGCCCTGCTGCGTGGTACCAAGCGTGATGACGTCGAGCGTGGTCAGGTTCTGGCCAAGCCAGGCACGATCAAGCCGCACACCAAGTTCGAGTGTGAAGTGTATGTTCTGTCCAAGGAAGAAGGCGGTCGTCACACGCCGTTCTTCAAGGGCTACCGTCCTCAGTTCTACTTCCGTACTACGGACGTGACTGGTAACTGCGAGCTGCCAGAAGGCGTTGAGATGGTTATGCCGGGCGACAACATCAAGATGGTTGTTACCCTGATCGCTCCGATTGCGATGGAAGAAGGCCTGCGCTTCGCAATTCGCGAAGGCGGCCGTACCGTTGGCGCCGGCGTGGTTGCCAAGATCTTCGAATAATCGTTGATCTTATGAAAAGGGCTCCTTCGGGGGCCCTTTTTTGTTTTCAAGGGGTATTTGACATGGTAGGAGCGCATCCGTACAATTGCGCCTCCTTTTCGCGGGCGTATTCCGTCCTGCGAGGATGGTAACTTCGAGTCTGAGGTCAAAATGCAAAACCAACAAATCCGTATTCGGTTGAAGGCTTTTGACCATCGCCTGATAGATCAATCAACCCAGGAAATCGTGGAAACCGCGAAACGTACTGGTGCTCAGGTGCGTGGTCCGATTCCTCTGCCAACCCGTAAAGAGCGGTATACCGTTCTGGTTTCACCGCACGTCAACAAGGACGCGCGCGACCAGTACGAGATCCGCACTCATAAGCGTGTGCTGGACATTGTTCAGCCGACAGATAAGACCGTCGATGCGCTGATGAAGCTTGATCTTGCGGCTGGCGTGGAAGTACAGATCAGCCTCGGCTAAAACCGCGAGGTTTTGGTCGTGTAACGCTCTGAAATGGGCGGCCATAGCGGGTGAAAGCCCCGTACACTCATGAGGTTTTTAACATGACGATTGGTGTAGTCGGTCGTAAATGCGGCATGACCCGCGTTTTCACCGAAGAAGGTGTATCCGTTCCGGTTACGGTCATTGAGATCGAGCCGAACCGTGTCACCCAGTTCAAAAGCGAAGAAAGCGATGGCTATCGTGCAGTCCAGGTGACTGTTGGCGAGCGTCGTGCATCTCGTGTGACCAAGGCGCAAGCTGGTCACTTCTCCAAGGCTAGCGTTGCTGCTGGTCGCTCCGTGGTCGAGTTCCGTCTTGAAGAAGGCGAGTACAAGGCTGGCGATCAGCTTAACGTGGAGCTGTTCCAGAATGGTCAGTTGGTAGACGTTACTGGCCAGTCGAAGGGTAAAGGCTATGCCGGTACCATCAAGCGCTGGAACTTCCGTGGTCAAGACAACACTCACGGTAACTCCGTTTCTCACCGTGCGCCGGGCTCCATCGGCCAGTGCCAGACTCCTGGTCGTGTCTTCAAGGGCAAGAAAATGTCCGGACATTTGGGTGCTGAGCGCGTAACGGTCCAGTCGCTGGAGATCGTTCGTGTTGACGCTGAGCGTAACCTCCTGCTGATCAAGGGCGCCGTTCCTGGTGCTACCGGTTCGGACGTCGTTGTACGCCCAGCCGTCAAGGCTCGCGGTTAAGGAGAGGCTGAGATGCAATTGAATGTAAATGGCGCTCAGGCCATCGAGGTTTCCGAGCACACGTTTGGTGGTGAGTTCAACGAGACGCTTGTGCATCAGGCTGTCGTGGCCTACATGGCTGGCGGTCGTCAGGGTACTCGCGCTCAGAAGACTCGTTCCGAAGTCTCCGGTGGCGGCAAGAAGCCTTGGCGTCAGAAGGGTACGGGTCGCGCTCGTGCTGGCACCATCCGCAGCCCTATCTGGCGCTCGGGCGGTACTACGTTCGCAGCCAAGCCCCAGGATCACTCCCAGAAGCTCAACAAAAAGATGTATCGCGCTGCCATGCGCTCGATTTTGGCAGAGCTGGTTCGTCAAGAGCGTCTGGTTGTAGTTCCCGACTTCGCTGTTGATGCGCCGAAGACCAAAGCACTTGTTGGCAAGCTCGAGGGTCTGGGCCTGAACGACGTGCTTATCGTTTCCGATGCTGTTGATCAGAATCTGTACCTGGCTGCGCGTAACCTCCCGCATGTGGATGTGCGTGACGTGCAGGGTTCGGATCCGGTCAGCCTGATCGCCTACGACAAGGTGCTGGTCACCGTGTCCGCCGTGAAGAAGTTCGAGGAGCTGCTGGGATGAACCAGGAACGCGTATTTAAAGTGCGGCTTGGTGCGCTTAGCTCCGGGAAATCCGCGATGTTGGCGGACAGCAAGAAGCAGTTCGTTTTCAAGGTTGCCACTGATGCAACCAAGCTGGAAATCAAAAAGGCCGTTGAAGCCCTGTTCGAAGTGAAGGTGGCCAAAGTCACCACGCTGAACGTGCAAGGCAAGACCAAGCGCACTGCCCGTGGTCTGGGTAAGCGCAACGACTGGAAGAAGGCGTACATCGCGCTTCAGCCGGGCCAAGATCTCGATTTCGCTAACAGCGCAGAGTAAAGGGGAGCATCATGGCAATCGTTAAATGCAAACCGACTTCTGCCGGCCGCCGTTTCGTGGTCAAGGTGGTGAATTCGGAGCTGCACAAAGGCGCTCCTTATGCACCGCTGGTCGAGAAGAAGTCCAAGTCCGGTGGTCGTAACAACAACGGCCGCATCACTACTCGTCACATCGGTGGTGGCCACAAGCAGCATTACCGTCTTGTTGACTTTCGTCGCAACAAGGACGGCATTCCAGCTGTGGTCGAGCGCATCGAATACGATCCGAACCGTACTGCGCACATTGCGCTGCTTCGGTACGCGGATGGTGAGCGTCGCTACATCATCGCGCCCAAGGGTGTTTCGTCCGGTGACCAGCTGGTTTCTGGCGCTGGCGCACCTATCAAGGCCGGTAACACGCTGCCGCTTCGCAATGTGCCGGTAGGTAGCACCGTTCATGCTATCGAGCTCAAGCCTGGCAAGGGCGCTCAGATGGCACGTTCGGCTGGCGCTTCGGCTCAGCTGGTAGCCCGTGAAGGTGCCTACGTTACGCTGCGTCTTCGCTCCGGTGAGATGCGCAAGGTGTTGTCCGAGTGCCGTGCGACTCTAGGTGAAGTGTCGAATGGCGAGCACAGCCTGCGCTCGCTGGGTAAGGCTGGTGCAACGCGCTGGCGTGGCGTTCGTCCGACAGTTCGTGGTGTGGCCATGAACCCGGTCGATCACCCGCATGGTGGTGGTGAAGGTCGTACCTCGGGTGGTCGTCATCCGGTATCGCCTTGGGGGGTGAAGACCAAAGGTCTGAAGACACGCTCCAACAAGCGTACCGACAAGATGATCGTCCGCCGCGGCAAGTAATCAATCGAGGATACGACTGTGCCACGTTCGCTGAAAAAAGGTCCTTTTATCGATCTTCACCTGTTGAAGAAGGTCGAGGTCGCGGTAGAGAAGAACGAGCGCAAGCCGGTGAAAACCTGGTCGCGCCGTTCGATGATCCTGCCGCAAATGGTCGGTCTGACCATTGCTGTGCACAACGGCCGCCAGCATGTCCCTGTTCTCATCAACGAGGACATGGTCGGCCACAAACTCGGCGAGTTCGCTGCTACCCGTACTTATCGCGGGCATGCGGCTGACAAGAAAGCCAAGCGCTAAGGGGTAAGGAACGATGGAAGTAGCCGCTAAGCTGTCGGGCGCTCGAATCTCCGCCCAGAAAGCCCGCTTGGTCGCCGACCAGATCCGCGGGAAGAAGGTGGGCGAAGCGCTCAACCTCCTGGCCTTCAGCAGTAAGAAGGCCGCCGAGATCATCAAAAAAGTGCTGGAGTCGGCCGTGGCCAACGCTGAGCACAACGAAGGCGCAGACGTGGATGACCTGAAAGTCTCCACTGTTTTCGTCAACGAAGGGCGTTCGCTGAAGCGCATCATGCCGCGTGCCAAAGGCCGTGCTGATCGCATCGTCAAGCGGTCTTGCCATATCACTGTCAAGGTTGCGGACAAGTAACGGAGTCTCAGATGGGTCAGAAAGTACATCCCGTTGGCATTCGCCTGGGAATCGTCAAGGAGCACACCTCCGTCTGGTACGCAGACAAGCGTAACTACGCTGATTATCTGCTTGCCGACCTCCAGGTCCGTGAGTACCTCCAAGACAAACTAAAAAGCGCGTCCGTAAGCCGTATCGATATCCATCGTCCGGCTCAAACCGCACGCATCACTATCCACACCGCTCGTCCCGGCATCGTGATTGGCAAGAAAGGTGAGGATGTTGAGAAGCTGCGTCAGGACCTGACCAAGAAGATGGGTGTGCCTGTGCATATCAATATCGAAGAGATCCGCAAGCCGGAACTCGATGCGATGTTGGTCGCTCAGAGCGTAGCCCAGCAGCTGGAGCGTCGTGTGATGTTCCGTCGCGCGATGAAGCGCGCCGTTCAGAACGCCATGCGTATTGGTGCCAAGGGCATCAAGATCCAGGTGAGCGGTCGTCTTGGTGGTGCGGAAATCGCGCGTACCGAGTGGTATCGGGAAGGTCGTGTGCCACTGCACACCCTGCGTGCCGATATCGATTACGCCACCTACGAAGCGCACACCACGTACGGTGTGATTGGCGTCAAGGTTTGGATCTTCAAGGGTGAGGTCATTGGTGGCCGCCAGGAAGAACTGAAGCCGCAAGCGCCAGCGCCTCGTAAAAAAGCTGCTAAATAAGGGGTACGCCAAATGTTGCAACCAAAGCGTACAAAATTCCGCAAGCAGATGACCGGCCACAACCGTGGTCTGGCTCAGCGCGGTAGCAAGGTCAGCTTCGGTGAGTTCGCGCTGAAGTCGACCAGTCGCGGTCGCTTGACTGCGCGTCAGATCGAAGCAGCGCGTCGTGCGCTCACTCGTCACGTCAAGCGTGGCGGCAAGATCTGGATCCGTGTTTTCCCCGATAAGCCTGTTACCAAGAAGCCTCTGGAAGTCCGGATGGGTAAAGGTAAGGGTAGCGTTGAGTACTGGGTAGCCCAGATCCAGCCGGGCAAGGTTCTCTACGAGATCGAGGGTGTATCCGAAGAGCTGGCGCGCGAGGCGTTCGCCTTGGCAGCCGCGAAGCTGCCGCTCGCCACCTCCTTTGTTAAGCGGACGGTGATGTGATGAAAGCGAAAGAACTTCGTGAAAAGTCCGTCGAGCAGCTGAACGAGCAATTGCTTGGCCTGCTGCGCGACCAGTTCAATCTGCGTATGCAGAAAGCAACTGGCCAATTGGGGCAGTCTCACCTGCTCTCGCAAGTGAAGCGTGACATTGCTCGCGTGAAAACTGTGCTCAATCAGCAAGCAGGTAAGTGATCATGGCTGAAGCCCAGAAAACCGTCCGTACGCTGACCGGCCGCGTCGTCAGCGACAAGATGGACAAGACCATCACCGTACTGATCGAGCGTCGCGTCAAGCACCCGATCTACGGCAAATACGTGAAGCGTTCGACCAAGCTGCATGCTCACGACGAAACTAATCAGTGCAAGATCGGCGACAAGGTCACTATTCGTGAGACTCGTCCGCTGGCCAAAACCAAGACCTGGGCACTGGTAGAAGTCGTCGAACGTGCCGTGGAAGTCTAAGGACTAAGGGTCGGAGAAAGATATGATTCAGACTCAATCCATGCTCGACGTCGCTGACAACAGCGGTGCTCGTCGCGTTATGTGCATCAAAGTCCTTGGTGGTTCGCATCGTCGCTATGCCGGTATCGGTGACATCATCAAGGTAACCGTCAAGGAAGCGATTCCTCGCGGCAAAGTGAAGAAGGGTCAGGTCATGACTGCTGTCGTGGTCCGCACTCGTCACGGCGTTCGTCGCCCGGATGGTTCGATCATCCGCTTTGACGGTAACGCTGCCGTCCTGCTGAACAACAAGCAGGAGCCCATCGGTACCCGTATCTTCGGGCCAGTGACACGTGAGCTTCGTTCCGAGAAGTTCATGAAGATCGTGTCGCTCGCACCCGAAGTGCTGTAAGGAGAAGCCGCTATGCAAAAGATTCGTCGTGACGACGAGATCATCGTCATCGCCGGCAAAGACAAGGGCAAGCGTGGCAAGGTGCTGAAGGTTCTCGCTGACGATCGTCTGATCGTTGGCGGGGTAAACCTGGTCAAGCGCCATACCAAGCCCAATCCTATGGCCGGTATCCAGGGCGGTATCGTCGAGAAAGAGGCGCCGTTGCACGTCTCTAACGTGGCTATTTTCAACGCCGATACCAGCAAGGCTGATCGCATCGGCTTCAAGGTTGAAGATGGCAAGAAAATTCGTGTCTTCAAGTCGACCCAAAAAGCGGTCGATGCTTGAGCATCGCTAGGTAAATGACCATGGCACGACTAAAAGAGATTTACCGGAAGGAAATCGCGCCCAAGCTGAAAGAAGAGCTGAAGCTTGCGAACGTGATGGAAGTTCCGCGCGTTACCAAAATCACCCTGAATATGGGTCTGGGCGAAGCTGTTGGTGATAAGAAAGTCATCGAAAGCGCAGTTGCTGATCTCGAGAAGATCACCGGCCAAAAGCCTATCGTTACCTACGCTCGCAAGTCGATCGCTGGTTTCAAGATTCGTGAAGGCTGGCCAATCGGCGTTAAGGTAACCCTGCGCCGTGACCGTATGTACGAATTCCTGGATCGCCTGCTGTCGATTTCGCTGCCGCGTGTTCGTGACTTCCGTGGCCTGAACGCCAAGTCGTTCGACGGCCGCGGTAACTACAGCATGGGTGTCAAAGAGCAGATCATCTTCCCGGAAATCGATTACGACAAGATCGATGCACTCCGTGGCCTGGATATCACTCTGACCACCACTGCGCGTTCCGACGATGAAGGCCGTGCGCTGTTGCGTGCGTTCAACTTCCCGTTCCGCAACTGATTGGAGTAGGAAATGGCCAAGCAGAGCATGAAGAACCGTGAGCTGAAGCGTCAGCGTACGGTAGCTAAGTACGCTAAAAAGCGTGCTGAGCTTAAAGCAATCATCGCCAGCCCCGAGACCAGTGCGGAAGCGCGTTGGGAAGCTCAGGTGGCGCTGCAGAAACAGCCTCGTGATGCGAGCGCTGCACGCCTGCGTAATCGTTGCCGCCTCACCGGTCGTCCTCACGGTGTTTACCGTAAGTTCGGCCTGGCGCGTAACATGCTGCGCCAAGCTGCCATGCGTGGTGACGTTCCCGGCCTGGTGAAAGCCAGCTGGTAACAGCAAGCAGTTCGTCGGTGTGACAATCAAGCCCCCTCGTGGGGCTTGATTCATTTATGGGTCGTCACTAGAATGACCGGCTCTTCTGAGCCTGCATATTTTTGGCGGCTCGGAAAACGAGGCCGTAAGGCCTTTCTTTTTGTAGTTAGGAGCATCAAGCCCATGAGTATGCAGGACCCGTTAGCGGACATGCTAACTCGTATCCGTAATGCCCAGATGGCTGAGAAGACCGTGGTTAGCATGCCGTCTTCCAAGCTGAAGGTGGCAGTAGCCGACGTTCTCAAGAGCGAAGGTTACATCTCGGGATACCAGGTTAGCAGTGAAGCCAAGCCGCAGCTTTCCATCGAGCTCAAGTACTTCGAAGGCCGTCCGGTCATCGAGGAGCTCAAGCGCAGCAGCCGTCCAGGTCTGCGCCAGTACAAGTCCGTTGATCAGCTGCCTAAAGTGCGCGGCGGTCTCGGTGTTTCGATCGTCTCCACCAACAAGGGTGTGATGACTGATCGCGCTGCACGCGCCGCTGGCGTGGGTGGCGAAGTGCTTTGCACCGTGTTCTAAGGGGGGATAGCCATGTCTCGCGTAGCTAATAACCCCGTCAAGTTGCCATCCGGCGTCGAAGTCAATCTTGCTGGCCAGCAGCTGTCCGTCAAAGGTGCGAAGGGGTCTCTCGACCTCCGCGTTCACCCTTCGGTCGAAGTCACTCAAGAAAGCGGCGAGCTTCGCTTCGCTGCCCGTAATGGTGACCAGCAGAATAAGGCCATGGCCGGCACAACCCGTGCTCTGGTCAACAATATGGTAATTGGCGTCAGCCAGGGCTTCGAGCGCAAGCTCCAGCTCGTTGGTGTCGGTTACAAGGCTCAGGCCAAAGGCCAGGTCCTTTCTCTCGCACTTGGCTTCTCTCATCCGGTGGACTACGAACTGCCGCAAGGCGTGACCGCAGAAACGCCTAGCCAGACCGACATCCTGATCAAGGGTATCGACAAGCAGCTGGTAGGTCAGGTCGCAGCGGAAATTCGTGACTTCCGTCGCCCTGAGCCTTACAAGGGCAAAGGTGTCCGCTATTCCGACGAATTCGTTCGTCGTAAAGAAGCTAAGAAGAAGTAGGGCATAGCAAATGAGCGCAAAGAAAGAAACTCGTCTGCGTCGTGCTCGCAAAGCACGTCTGAAGATGCGCGAACTGGAAACCGTACGCCTCTGCGTGTACCGCTCTTCCCAGCACATCTACGCCCAGGTCATCTCGGCCGACGGCGGCAAGGTCCTGGCCAGCGCCTCGACTTTGGACAAGGAGCTGCGCGAAGGCGCCTCCGGAAACGTCGAGGCGGCCAAGAAAGTCGGCCTGCTGGTGGCTGAGCGTGCTAAGGCCGCTGGGGTCACTCAGGTGGCGTTCGATCGTTCCGGCTTCAAGTACCACGGTCGTGTTAAGGCACTGGCCGACGCTGCTCGTGAAGGCGGGCTGGAGTTCTAAGTTATGGCAAACAACGAGCAGAAGCGCGACGAAGGTTACATCGAGAAGCTGGTACAGGTTAATCGTGTAGCTAAAACCGTCAAAGGTGGCCGCATCTTTACCTTCACCGCGCTGACGGTGGTCGGTGACGGCAAAGGCCGTGTTGGTTTCGGTCGCGGTAAATCCCGCGAAGTTCCTGCTGCGATCCAGAAGGCAATGGAAGCGGCACGCCGCAACATGATCCAGGTCGATCTGAACGGCACGACTCTGCAGTACCCTGTTAAGTCGGCACATGGTGCCTCCAAGGTGTACATGCAACCAGCGTCGGAAGGTACCGGTATCATTGCAGGCGGCGCGATGCGTGCCGTCCTGGAAGTTGCCGGTGTTCAGAACGTTCTGGCCAAGTGCTACGGTTCGACCAATCCGGTCAACGTGGTTTATGCAACGTTCAAGGGCCTGAAGAATATGCAGTCCCCTGACTCCGTTGCTGCCAAGCGTGGCAAGAGTGTCGAGGAGATTCTCTGATCATGGCGAACACTGTCAAAGTCACGCTGATCAAGAGCGTGAATGGCCGTCTGGCCAATCATAAAGCCTGCGTCAAAGGCCTTGGCCTGCGTCGTATCAATCACACCGTAGAAGTTCAGGATACTCCTGAGAATCGCGGCATGATTAACAAGGCTTACTATCTGCTGCGTGTGGAGGGTTAATCCATGCAACTGAACGATCTGCGTTCCGCGCCTGGTGCCCGCCGTGAGAAGCTGCGCCCTGGTCGTGGTATCGGTAGCGGTCTCGGTAAGACTGGTGGCCGTGGTCACAAGGGTCTGACTTCTCGTTCCGGCGGTAAAGTCGCTCCCGGTTTCGAGGGTGGTCAGCAGCCTTTGCACCGCCGTCTGCCGAAGTTCGGCTTTGTATCGCTCAAGGCTCTCGATCGTGCCGAGGTTCGGACCTCCGAACTGGCCAAGGTTGAAGGTGATGTCGTGACTGTTCAGTCCCTCAAGGATGCGAACGTCATCGGTCGCAACGTGCAGCGCGTTAAAGTCGTTCTGTCGGGCGATGTCACTCGTGCGGTCACCCTGAAAGGCATCGCTGCCACTAAGGGTGCGCGTGCAGCCATCGAAACCGCTGGCGGTAAGTTCGAGGAATAAATGGCTAAACAAGGTGCTCTCTCCGCGTTGAGCGGCGGCGGCTTGTCCGAACTTTGGGCTCGTTTGCGCTTCCTGTTTCTGGCGATCATCGTCTATCGAATCGGTGCGCACATCCCTGTTCCGGGCATTAACCCCGATCGTCTCGCTGAACTGTTCCGGCAGAATGAGGGGACCATCCTTAGCCTGTTCAACATGTTCTCCGGTGGTGCACTGGAGCGGATGAGCATCTTTGCGCTTGGGATCATGCCGTATATTTCGGCATCGATCATCATGCAGCTCATGACGGCGGTTAGCCCGCAGTTGGAGCAATTGAAGAAGGAAGGTGAAGCTGGCCGTCGCAAGATTAGCCAGTACACGCGGTACTTGACGCTGGTTCTAGCGTTTGTCCAGGCGATCGGCATGTCCGTTGGCTTGGCGAGTCAAGGTGTCGCGTTCGCTTCCGACTTCGGCTTCTACTTCGTTGCGGTGACAACGTTTGTCGCGGGCGCGATGTTCATGATGTGGCTTGGAGAGCAGATCACCGAGCGAGGTGTAGGCAATGGTATTTCCATGCTCATCTTCGCTGGCATTGTTGCAGGCTTGCCTGCAGCGATCGGCCAGTCGTTCGAGTCGGCTCGTCAAGGCGACATCAACATCTTTGCTCTGATCGTCATTGGTCTTCTGGCCGTGGCGATCATCGCGTTCGTGGTGTTTATCGAGCGCGGTCAGCGGCGCATTGCGGTTCACTACGCAAAGCGTCAGCAGGGGCGTAAGGTGTTCGCAGCGCAGACCAGCCATCTGCCGCTCAAGGTGAATATGGCAGGTGTGATACCGGCAATCTTCGCCAGCAGCATCCTGTTGTTCCCTGCGTCATTGGGGCAGTGGTTTGGCCAGTCTGAAAGCATGGGCTGGCTCCAGGATGTTTCGCAGGCGATTGCGCCCGGGCAGCCATTGAACATCCTGTTGTTCAGCGCTGGGATCATCTTTTTCTGTTTCTTCTACACCGCGTTGATGTTCAACCCGAAGGATGTAGCTGAAAATCTGAAGAAGTCCGGTGCGTTCATTCCGGGTATCCGTCCCGGCGAGCAGTCGGCGCGCTATATTGATGGCGTCCTGACCCGCTTGACCATGTTCGGTGCTCTGTACATGGCGGCAGTTTGCTTGCTCCCCCAGTTTCTGGTGGTCGCAGCCAACGTGCCGTTCTATCTTGGCGGGACGTCGCTGTTGATCGTAGTCGTGGTGGTTATGGACTTCATGTCGCAAGTGCAATCCCACCTGGTATCGCATCAGTACGATTCCCTGATGAAGAAGGCAAACCTGAAGGGTTACGGCAGCGGCATGCTCCGCTGATCACCCGTAAGGTTCGAGGAGTTGGTGATGAAAGTTCGTGCATCGGTTAAGAAGCTGTGCCGTAACTGCAAGATCATCCGTCGCGACGGCGTCGTACGAGTGATCTGCAGCGCAGAGCCGCGTCACAAGCAGCGCCAAGGCTGAGTGTGAGTCACGCGTTGTGAACCCGGCAGCTAGTGCGCTGCCGGGTTGATTGTCTTTTATTACAGCGCTAGAATCTCGCGCCCTTTTCTTGGCTTCCGGGGCGTGGGTAGCTGTCACTTGGAGTTTCACTGAATGGCCCGTATTGCAGGCGTAAACATTCCGGATAACAAGCACACTGTTATCTCGCTGACCTACATCTATGGTGTTGGTCGCACCACTGCGCAGGGCATCTGCGCCGCTACCGGCGTAAACCCGGCTGCGAAAATCAAGGATCTCTCTGACGAGCAGATCGAGCAACTGCGTGGCGAAGTCGCGAAGCTGACCACCGAAGGTGATCTGCGTCGTGAAATCAACATGAACATCAAGCGTCTGATGGATCTGGGTTGCTACCGCGGCCTGCGTCACCGTCGTGGCCTGCCTGTTCATGGCCAGCGTACCAAGACCAACGCGCGTACCCGTAAGGGCCCGCGTAAGCCGATCCGCAAGTAATTGCGTCCGCGAATCGACAGGAATTAAGTCATGGCTAAGCCAGCAGCTCGTCCTCGTAAGAAAGTCAAAAAGACAGTGGTGGATGGGATCGCCCATATCCACGCGTCTTTTAATAACACTATCGTGACCATCACGGACCGTCAGGGCAACGCGTTGTCCTGGGCCACTTCCGGTGGTTCCGGTTTCCGTGGTTCCCGTAAGAGCACCCCGTTTGCAGCTCAGATTGCTGCCGAACGCGCCGGTCAGGCCGCTCTGGAATACGGTCTGAAAAACCTTGACGTTAATGTCAAGGGCCCAGGCCCGGGTCGCGAATCCGCTGTGCGTGCTCTTAACGCCTGCGGCTACAAGATTGCCAGCATCACCGACGTGACGCCTATCCCGCATAACGGGTGCCGTCCGCCGAAGAAGCGTCGCGTGTAATAGGAGACAGTGAGAAATGGCTCGTTACATTGGTCCCAAGTGCAAACTGTCCCGTCGTGAAGGTACCGACCTCTTCCTGAAGAGTGGTGCGCGCGCGCTCGAATCCAAGTGCAACATCGAACAGGCTCCAGGCCAGCACGGCGCACGCCGCGGCCGCTTGTCCGACTACGGCACCCAGCTGCGCGAGAAGCAGAAGGTACGCCGTATGTACGGTGTGCTTGAGCGTCAGTTCAGCGGTTACTACAAGGAAGCAGCCCGTCGTAAGGGGGCTACCGGCGAAAACCTGCTGCAACTCCTCGAGTCGCGTCTGGACAACGTCGTCTATCGTATGGGTTTCGGCGCTACTCGCGCAGAGTCCCGTCAGCTCGTGTCTCACAAGACCATCAGCGTCAACGGCAAGACCGTGAACGTTCCTTCGTACCGGGTTCAGCCGGGTGACGTCGTGGCCGTCCGCGAAAAGTCGAAAAACCAGCTTCGCATTGCCTCGGCGCTCGATCTGTGCGCCCAGCGCGGCCGCGTAGAGTGGGTTGACGTGGATGCGGAGAAGAAGTCCGGTGTTTTCAAAAGCGTGCCGGCACGTAGCGATCTTTCTGCCGACATCAACGAAAACCTGATTGTCGAGCTCTACTCCAAGTAAGGGCTAGAAATAGGTGCAATCCATGCAGAGTTCGGTAAATGAGTTCCTGACCCCTCGCCACATCGATGTGCAAGCGGTCAGTCAAACCCGCGCCAAGATCACGCTCGAGCCTCTCGAGCGTGGCTTCGGCCATACCCTGGGCAACGCGCTGCGCCGCATCCTGTTGTCCTCAATGCCTGGCTGCGCTGTGGTCGAGGTCGAGATCGAAGGTGTACTCCACGAGTACAGCGCGATCGAAGGTGTGCAGGAAGACGTTATTGAAATCCTGCTCAACATGAAAGGTCTGGCGGTCAAGCTTCACGGCCGTGACGAAGTGACTCTGACGCTTAACAAAAAAGGCCCAGGTCCTGTCACCGCTGCAGACATTCAGTTGGATCACGATGTCGAGATCGTTAACGGCGATCACGTCATTGCCAACCTGTCCGACAACGGCTCGCTGAGTATGAAGCTCACCGTAGCCCGCGGACGTGGTTACGAGCCTGCTGATGCTCGCCAGAGCGACGAAGACGAAAGCCGTAGCATTGGCCGTCTGCAATTGGACGCATCCTTCAGCCCCGTACGCCGCGTAGCCTACGTTGTTGAAAACGCTCGTGTAGAGCAGCGCACCAACCTGGACAAGCTGGTTCTCGACCTCGAGACCAACGGTACGCTCGATCCTGAAGAGGCGATTCGCCGCGCCGCGACTATCCTGCAGCAGCAGCTGGCCGCGTTTGTGGATCTCAAAGGTGACAGTGAGCCGGTGGTTATCGAGCAAGAAGACGAGATCGATCCGATCCTGCTTCGTCCAGTCGACGACCTCGAGCTGACCGTTCGTTCGGCCAACTGCCTCAAGGCAGAAAACATCTACTACATCGGTGACCTGATTCAGCGCACTGAAGTAGAGCTGTTGAAAACGCCGAACCTGGGCAAGAAATCCCTGACTGAGATCAAGGACGTTCTGGCCTCGCGCGGTTTGTCGCTGGGTATGCGCCTCGACAACTGGCCACCGGCAAGTCTGAAGAAAGACGATAAGGCCACGGCCTGATCGTCATCATCACCGAACGAGAAAGTTTGGTAAGGAATTGAACCATGCGTCATCGTAAAAGTGGCCGTCACCTCAGCCGCACCAGCGCTCACCGCAAGGCCATGTTCCAGAACATGGCAGTGTCGCTGTTCGAGCATGAGCTGATCAAAACTACTCTGCCGAAAGCCAAGGAACTGCGCCGCGTTGCTGAGCCGCTGATCACTCTGGCCAAGGAAGATAGCGTCGCAAATCGTCGTCTGGCGTTTGACCGCACTCGCTCCAAAGCGGCTGTGGGCAAGCTCTTCAACGACCTTGGCAAGCGTTACGCCAACCGTCAGGGCGGGTACCTCCGTATCCTGAAGTGCGGTTTCCGCGCAGGTGACAACGCACCGATGGCTTTTGTCGAGCTGGTTGACCGTCCGGTATCCGGTCAGGTCGAAACCGCCGAGTAAGTGCCTCCAAAAAAAAGCCGAGCCTATGCTCGGCTTTTTTTATGCCCGCAGAATAAGTAAAAAGCTATTAGCTTCGTTTGTTTAATAAATTGTATCTACCTAGCGCTCCGCTTCTACACTTCTGCTCACGACTGGCCCAGAGGGGTCTTCGATCTTCATTAGGCGAGGAAGTGTCATGAGCGATAGTACGGAAGCCAAGTGCCCGTTTTCCGGTCATACCAAGAAAGCAGACGCCGGCGCGTCCCCAACTCACCCGGCAGGTACGGGTACGACCAATCGCGATTGGTGGCCCAATCAGCTCCGCGTTGATCTGCTTAGTCAGCATTCGTCCAAGAGTAATCCGCTTGGCGAAGGATTCGGTTACAAGGCGGCCTTCAGCGCTCTTGACCTAGAAGAGGTTAAGCGCGATCTCCGTGCGCTGATGACTGACTCTCAAGAATGGTGGCCGGCCGACTTTGGTCATTATGGGCCTCTGTTTGTTCGTATGGCTTGGCACAGCGCAGGCACATATCGTACGGGTGATGGCCGCGGCGGCGCGGGCCGTGGCCAGCAACGATTTGCACCGCTGAACAGCTGGCCTGATAACGTGAGCCTCGACAAAGCTCGTCGTCTGCTCTGGCCAATCAAGCAGAAATACGGCCAGAGCATTTCATGGGCCGACCTCCTGATCCTCACGGGCAATGTCGCTCTCGAATCGATGGGCTTCAAGACATTTGGTTTCGCTGGTGGTCGTGAAGATACGTGGGAACCCGATCAAGACGTCTATTGGGGCGTCGAGAAAACCTGGCTCGGGGGTGATGAGCGTTACGGTAAAACGCCGGGTGACCGAGGCGCTGTGACCGCCGATGCATCGCAGCACGGTCATGAACATGACAGAACGGACAGCCAAGGACGTAACCTTGAGAACCCGCTCGCTGCTGTGCAGATGGGACTCATCTATGTGAACCCAGAAGGGCCTGAAGGTAATCCCGACCCGGTTGCGGCTGCGCACGACATCCGCGAGACGTTTGCGCGTATGGCGATGAATGACGAGGAGACCGTGGCACTGATCGCGGGTGGGCACACGTTCGGTAAGACGCATGGCGCGGCAGCCGCCGAGCATATTGGTGCCGACCCGGAAGCAAGTGATCTGGAAAACCAAGGTTTGGGTTGGGCGAATTCATTTGGTAGCGGTAAGGGTGGCGACACCATAACCAGCGGCCTGGAAGTGACCTGGACTCAGACACCCGCTGAGTGGAGCCACTATTTCTTCGAGAACCTTTTCAAATATGAGTGGGAGCTGACGAAGAGCCCGGCTGGCGCACACCAATGGGTCGCAAAGGACGCTGAGAGCGTTATTCCTGATGCGCACGATGCCTCCAAGTCTCACCGCCCAACCATGCTGACCACTGATCTCTCGCTGCGAGTGGATCCCGCTTACGAGAAGATTTCTCGCCATTTCCTAGCGAATCCCGACGCCTTTGCAGACGCTTTCGCTCGTGCATGGTTCAAGCTGACACACCGTGATATGGGACCTCGCGCTCGCTACCTTGGCACTGATGTGCCGGCTGAGGAGTTGATTTGGCAGGACCCGATCCCCGCATTGAACCATCCGGTGGTCGAGGCGCAGGATATCGCGGCGCTCAAATCGAAGCTTCTGGCATCTGGGCTCTCTGTTTCTGAGCTTGTGGGAACTGCCTGGGCGTCGGCGTCAACCTTCCGCGGGTCGGACATGCGCGGGGGAGCCAATGGGGCTCGTATTCGCTTGGCGCCTCAGAAGGATTGGGCCGTCAACCAGCCTGAGCAACTTCCCAAGGTGCTACAGGTATTGCAGGCGATCCAGGCCGAATTCAATAGCGCGAATGCAGGCGGTAAGCAGGTTTCATTGGCTGACCTCATTGTGCTGGCAGGCTCGGCTGGTATCGAACAAGCGGCCAGGTCTGCCGGCCATATGGTTGAGGTACCGTTCGCGCCGGGGCGCATGGACGCCTCACAAGAGCAAACGGATATTGAATCCTTTGCTGTGTTGGAGCCGATTGCCGACGGTTTCCGTAACTTCCTCAAGAACCGTTACAGCGTGCCCGCAGAAGCGTTGCTGATCGATAAGGCGCAATTGCTGACACTTACTGCCCCCGAGCTTACGGTGCTTATAGGCGGATTGCGTGCTATCAACATCAATATCGGCGGCGCTCAACACGGTGTGTTCACCAAGCGGCCAGGCGCGTTGACCAATGACTATTTCGCCAATCTGCTGGACATGGGTACGGCATGGAAGGCCGTGTCGGATGACCGCGAGTTGTTCGAAGGACGCGATCGCAAGACTGGAGAGTTGAAGTGGACGGCCACCCGGGTCGATCTGGTATTTGGTTCCAACTCAATCCTACGTGCACTAGCGGAAGTGTATGCAGGAAAGGACGCAGAAGCGAAGTTCCTCCAAGACTTCGTCTCTGCCTGGACTAAAGTGATGAACTTGGACCGTTTCGATCTGAAATAGAGGGTCCTGTAGAAACGACAAAGCCCCGCATTTTCGGGGCTTTGTCGTTTCAGCCACTGATCAAAAGCCGGCTATTCGCCAACGATGAGCAACGGGTTGGATCCGCTCCGATCGAACTCGCCTGCTTCGGCCAATGCGAAATCCAATGGCAAGCTGCCAAGGTCATCAGCCAAAGGTTCAGCAGATAGGTGGAATTCGCGGGTTATGATCTTCAGATAGCTGTGGCAGTCCCCGCATACCTCTGCACTGACTGGCCCCGATTGCTTGCCATTTTCATCTTCGAGACTCAAGTACCGGATATGTCCGCTGCCGTCGCAAACGCTGCAGCGCGACCGTTCCAGATACCACTCCGTTGAACAAAGCCCACAATGCAGATACCGAGCGCCGCTGCGTTCCTTGTCCACATGAATGTAGCTTACGGCAGGCGCTGAGCCGCAGCATGGGCACACTGCGCGCGAATCCTTCGCGGGCCGCTCCGGGGGTTTAGGCAGTACCTGCGCCATACGGACCCAGGCGATCTGAAGGGCAGCTGAAACGAATGGCATCGCTGCGCGATCTTCGGCCGAGCCTGGTTCGCCATTCAGAATCTGCGCGGCGAGTGCATCCATCTTTGCCCGGGTTGCATGGCGCAAGATGGCGACACGTGGCCGCTGTTGCTCGGCTAGACGAGGCTCCAGAATGTCCAGCAGCGCAGACAGCTCCGAAGGCCAATCCACATCGCGCCGCAGGGCATCTACGCCCAACGGAGGCATCCCATGCTCAAGGGCGAGGGAGAATGCGTCTGGTCCTGGCACCCAGGCGGGGCTGTGCTCCTTCAGGACGATGTCCTGCGCTTGCACCAGCCTTGCCATGAAACCGAGGTAGTCCGCCATTTCACCGCCTTTGTCCGACAATGCCTTCAGGCGTCTGGCACGAAACGAAAAAACGTCTTTGCCCGCCAGGACTACGGGATGCGGATCCATGATTCCTGTGGGTGAGCTTCCATATTCGTGACTCATGGCGTTCCCTTCGATGGCTGGTGATGATCATTCATCGCAGCAGTAGGACTGCCACCCGGCCGGCTTTTCTCCTTACGCTCCTGTTCGACAATCTCGTCATACCAGAGACGGTGGTGATGCTTGGCCCAGGCCCGGCTCACCCGGCCCTGTGTCATCGCGCGGAACGACCCTTTTACCCAAATCGCTGAATAGACGTGAATGATCAGCGTGACGATTGCCAAAAACCCTACGTAGGCATGAACCAGTACCGAGAAGCGCAGCCATTCGCGCGGAAGGATGTCGGCGAAGTACGGACGCCAGATGAAAAACCCGGAGATGAGCAAAACCGGCACGCTCAACACCATCAGCCAATACACCAGTTTCTGCCCTGGATTGTTCGCGCCAATGGGTGGCGCGAGTTCATCGCGGTTGCTCAGTACATCGCCCAGGTGCTTGACCCATTCGATGTCGTGGCGTTTGAACAGATTCACCTTGAAGAAGCGCACCGCCATGATGATGAAAAACACGGACATCACCACACCAATGAACGGATGAAGAATCCGCGCCATCGTCGGGCCACCGAACAGTGCAGTCAGATCGAAGAAGAACGGGTGAAAGAACGCCAGTCCGCTCAGCGCAAGGCACACGAAGGTGATCGCTATGATCCAGTGGTTCAGGCGGCTGAACGTGCTGTAACGCAGGATGCCTTTTTCGTTACTCGACGGCGTCATTTGCGATTCTCCTCACGCGCTTCCTCACGTATTACCTCATCCGGCTCGTCCTCCGGCTCTTCCTTGGGGCCCTTGGTGATGTAATGGGCGAACCCGGCCAGAGCCGTTAGGCCCAGCATCATCGACATCAATGGCTTGGTAATGCCTTTCCACATGCCAACCATCGGGCTGATACGGGGATCCTTCGGAAGGTTGCTGTAGATCTCGGGCTTGTCTGCGTGCTGCAGCACATACATCACATGCGTGCCGCCTACACCTTGCGGATCGTACAGCCCGGCATTCTCGTAACCACGATCGTTGAGCCGGCCGACACGCATGTGCGCGTGTTCGGTCATGTCCTCCTTGGTACCGAACATGATGGCGCCCGTCGGACACGACTTCACACAGGCCGGCTCCAGGCCGTGGTAGACACGGTCCGAGCACAATGTGCACTTGTACGCCTTTTGGTCCTTCTTGGAGATGCGCGGGATGTTGAAGGGGCAGCCGGCAACGCAGTAGCCGCAGCCGATACAGTGCTCGGAGTTGAAATCGACGATGCCGTTGGCGTACTGCACGATCGCGCCTGGCGCCGGGCAGGCGATAAGGCAGCCCGGCTCGGCACAATGCATGCAATTATCCTTTCGGATCAGCCACTCCAGCGTGCCTTGCTCGTTCACGTATTCATCGAAGCGCATGAGTTGGAACGTGTTCGGGCTGAGGTCCGCCGGGTTGTTGTAGCTGCCTTCGCAGGTGCCCACGTCGTCGCGCAGGTCGTTCCATTCGGAGCAGGCCACCTGGCACGCCTTGCAGCCAATACAGCGACTGATGTCGATGAGTTTGGCCACCTGCGCCACGCCGCCGTCGCGCTCGTGCGGCGAGGCTTCGGTCGTAGCCGAACGCCGTACGATGTTCTGAAGGTTGATTTGATCGCCTCTCATGATTCCGGTCTCCTCATGCCTTCTCGACGTTCACCAGGAACGACTTGAACTCTGGTGTTTGCGTATTGGCATCGCCCACGACAGGCGTCAGCGAGTTGGTCAGGAACCCCTTGCGGGCGACCCCCTTGAAGCCCCAGTGAATCGGGATACCCACGTGGTGGACCGTCTGCCCGTCGATTTGCAGCTTGTGCATGCGCTTTGTCACCACGGCCTTGGCCTTGATGTAGCCGCGCTTGGAGGTGACCCTCACCACATCGCCACCCTTGATGCCGAGTTCTTCTGCCAGGTCCTCGCCGATCTCCACAAACTTCTCTGGCTGCGCAATCGCGTTGAGGAGCGAATGCGTTGTCCAGAAGTGGAAATGCTCGGTGAGCCGGTAGGTGGTGGCGGCATAGGGAAACTCATGTCGGGTTCCGAACTGCGCTCGATCCTTCTCGAACACCCGCGCCGCCGGGTTGTTTTTCGCAGCTGGGTTGTTCGGATGCAGCGGGTTGTGATCCAGCGGGGACTCGAAGGGCTCGTAATGCTCCGGGAATGGCCCTTCGGCCATCAGGCTGCCGCCGAAGAAATGCCCAACGCCCTCCTGATTGAGAATGAATGGCCCGGCATTGGCCTCCGGTGGCGATGTCCACGGGAAATCCGGTACGTCAGGGCCCGCCCAGCGTTCGCCGTTCCACCAGATCAATCGCTTCTCAGGCGCCCATGAGGTGCCGTCCGGACGCGCGCTGGCGCGGTTGTAGAGAATCCTTCGATTGAGTGGCCATGACCAGGCCCAACCGAGGGTCACGCCCACGTTGTAAGGGTCGGTGTTATCGCGCCGATCCATGTTGTTTCCGGCGCGTGTCCACGCACCTGAGTAAATCCAGCAACCACACGCCGTACTGCCGTCGTCGGCGAGGAAGCCAAAGTCATCGAGCAGATCGCCTTTCTTGTGTGAGAGCGTACCGTTCGGCCCTGGCAAGTCAGCCAGCGCACGGCCGTTGTACTCCTGTGCGATATGTTCGGGATTGGGTTCTTCGGGATTTGGGTATTCCCACGTGAGGTTGAGGATCGGCTCCGCAAAGGCGCCACCCTCGTCGCGATACATCTGCTGTAGCCGGTGAAACAGGCCGGCCATGATGGCGACATCCGGGCGCGCCTCGCCAGGCGGCGGTGCCGCGCGCCAGTGCCACTGTAGCCAGCGGCAACTGTTCACGATGGTCCCGTTCTCCTCGGCGAAGCAGGTCGTCGGTAGGCGGAACACCTCGGTCTGTATCTGCGATGGGTCGACGTCGTTCAGTTCGCCGTGGTTCTTCCAGAATTCCGTTGTTTCGATGTCCAGCGGATCCATCACCACCAGGTACTTCAGTTTCGACATCGCTTCCAGACTCTTCGTCTTGTTCGGGAAGGACGCCAGAAAGTTGAAGCCTTGACACATGTAGCCGTTGATCTCACCGTTGTGCATGCGCTCGATCGTATGCATCACGTCATACAGCGGCTCCGTGAGCTTCGGCAGCCAGTCGTAGCACCAATCGTTTTCCGCAGTTGCCGCATCACCGAACCAGGATTTCATCAGGCTGACATGGAAGCGTTTGAAGTACTTCCAATATGAGACCTGGCCCGGACGCAGCGGCTGCTTGGCGCGACGCTCGATGTAACCGTCGAAGTCTTCCTCTTCATGGGAGGGCAGGCGGATATACCCAGGCAGCTGGTTGGAGAGAAGCCCCAGATCGGTCAGGCCCTGGATGTTGGAGTGCCCGCGTAGTGCGTTCACACCGCCCCCAAGCTGGCCGATGTTACCGAGCAGCATTTGAACCATCGCGCCGGAGCGGATCATCTGCGCACCGACCGAGTGCTGCGTCCAGCCCAGTGCGTACAGGATGGTCATGGTTTTGTTGTCGGCGGCGGTTTCGGCGATCAACCCCCAGATATGTTCAAGCTGATCCTTTGTGATCCCGCAAATGCGTTCGACCATGTCCATGGTGTAGCGGCTGTAATGCTGGCGCATAAGCTGATACACGCAGCGTGGGTGCTGCAGGGTAGGGTCTTCCTTCACCATGCCGTCTTCGCCGAACTCATAACTCCAGCTCGACTTCTCATAGTGGCGCACGTCGTCCTGCTTGTAGCCGGAGAACAGCCCATCGTGGAAGCCGAAATCTTCCTTCACGATGATGGCGACGTCGGTATAGGCCTTTACGTATTCATGGTTGATCTGGTCAGTGGTCAACAGGTAATTGATCAGCCCGCCCATGAAGGCGATATCGGTCCCCGTGCGAATGGTCGCGCGCAAATCGGCCACAGCGCCCGTTCGGGTGTAGCGGGGGTCGATCGATATCAGCTTCGCGTTGTTCTTTTCTTTGGCCTCCACCACCCAGCGGAATCCAACAGGGTGCGCTTCGGCTGAGTTTCCTCCCATCGAGAGGATCAGGTTGGCATTACGGATGTCCGTCCAGGAATTCGTCATCGCACCGCGACCGTATGTTGGGGCAAGACCTGCCACCGTCGGTCCGTGTCAAACGCGTGCCTGGTTGTCGATCGCCACCATGCCGAGGCTGCGAACCACTTTCTGCGTCAGGTAGGCCGTCTCGTTTGAGGTTGCTGACGCTGCCAGAAAGCCCGTCGTGGTCCAATGGTTGACCAGATGGCCGTGCTGATCGCGGCTGACGAAATTCTTGTCCCGGTCGTCCTTCATGTGGCGAGCGATGCGATCGAGCGCCTCGTTCCAGCTAATGCGTTTCCACTCGTTGGTGCCGGGTTCGCGCACCTCCGGATGCGAGAGGCGCGATTCGCTCTTGATGAAGTCCAGAACACCCGCGCCGCGCGGGCATAGTGAGCCGCGGCTAACCGGATGATCCGGATCGCCTTCAACGTGGTAGATGTCGCTAACGGTATTGATGCCGTTGTCACCGCGCGTGTAGAGCAGCATGCCGCACCCAACGGAGCAGTAGGTACATGTGTTGCGCGTTACGGTGGCAGCAGTGAGTTTGAAGTGGCGAATGGACGCCAACGCGGGTTCGGGGGCGAAGCCCAGCATGGCCATGCTGGATGTCGCTACGCCGGTCGCGCTTAATTTTAGAAAGCTTCTTCGCGAAACTCGGACAGACATTGGGATTACTCCAGGCACATCACGGTCATGAGTTCGTGTCCTATGAGTTCCCTGTCGTTCCATGGAGTCTGCCCCTGAATCGGCAGCGGCAGTGACAGGCGCGCGCCTGAAGGGCGACTTTGTTGTGAGCGCCCTAACGCAAGCCGCTGCGCTTTGTCTCACGGAATGCAACGCCTGACAGGTTTCAGCCAGGTCTGATACGGCAGACGTTTCCATACGCAGGCAACACCTGTCGCGTTCGTCGGAAAGATGCCGGAAGGCAGGGCCCGCGGCATGTCTTGCCCGTAGGTACCGGGTCACACGGCGGGTGTGTATGCATCCTTGCTTCCCAAAAAAAAGCCCCGCTTGAGCGGGGCTTTTGCACTAGGCGCGGTCGCGCTCGAGCAGCGGCCGCAGGAAATGACCCGTGTGAGACGCCTTCTCCTGGGCGATATCCTCCGGCGTGCCGGACGCGATGATCTGCCCGCCTTTCGAGCCACCCTCTGGCCCAAGGTCGACGATCCAATCCGCGGTCTTGATCACATCGAGGTTGTGCTCGATGACGACAACCGTATTGCCGTGGTCGCGAAGGCGGTGAAGCACATCGAGCAACTGCTGAATGTCCGCGAAGTGCAGGCCAGTCGTTGGCTCGTCCAGGATGTACAACGTCTTGCCGGTGTCCCGTTTGGACAGCTCTCGGGACAATTTCACACGTTGCGCTTCGCCGCCGGAAAGGGTGGTCGCACTCTGACCTAGCTTGATGTAAGAAAGGCCAACGTCCATGAGCGTCTGCAACTTACGGGCAAGCGCTGGTACGGCTTCGAAGAACTCACGCGCCTCCTCGATCGTCATGTCGAGCACTTCTGTAATGCTCTTGCCCTTGTACTTCACTTCAAGGGTCTCGCGGTTATAGCGCTTGCCCTTGCAGACATCGCAGGGCACATAGATATCCGGCAGGAAGTGCATCTCTACCTTGATCACACCATCGCCCTGGCACGCCTCGCAGCGCCCGCCCTTCACGTTGAACGAGAAACGGCCCGGCCCGTAACCGCGCGAGCGTGCTTCGGGCACGCCGGCGAAAAGCTCGCGTATCGGCGTGAACAGGCCCGTGTAGGTCGCCGGGTTCGAGCGGGGCGTTCTGCCGATCGGGCTCTGGTCGATGTCGACGACCTTATCCAGATGCTGCAACCCGTCGAAGCTGTCGTGCGGAGCGACTTCCAGCGTCGTTGCGCCATTGAGCGCCGTGGCCGTGATCGGGAAGAGCGTGTTGTTGATCAGCGTCGACTTGCCCGACCCCGATACGCCGGTAATACACGTCAGCAAGCCCACGGGGATCTCGAGGTCGACCTTGCGCAGGTTATTTCCGCGCGCCCCTTTGAGCTTGAGCAAGCGCTTCTTGTCGCGCGGCGTGCGCTGAGCTGGATAACGGATTTTTTCACGGCCCGAGAGGTACTTGCCGGTCAATGACGCAGGGTGCTGCATCACTTCATCCGGCGTACCTTCGGCAACTACGCTGCCGCCGTGCACGCCGGCGCCGGGTCCGATGTCAACCACATAGTCTGCCAGGCGAATGGCATCCTCATCGTGCTCGACGACGATCACGGTGTTGCCCAAGTCCCGCAGGTGCGTCAGCGTGCCGAGCAGACGCTCGTTGTCGCGCTGGTGCAGGCCGATGCTCGGTTCGTCGAGGATGTACATGACGCCGACCAGCCCTGCACCAATCTGACTGGCCAGGCGGATGCGCTGCGCCTCGCCGCCTGACAGGGTATCGGCACTTCGGTCGAGAGTCAGGTAATCGAGACCGACATTGACCAGGAACTGCAGGCGTTCCTGAATTTCCTTCAGGATCTTCGCAGCGATCTCGCCGCGGCGCCCGGTCAGTGTCAATCCGGAAAAGTAGTCGGACGCGTCGCCAACCGGCATCGACGTCACGGCGGGTAGCGTTTTTTCACCGACCCAGACGTGACGTGCCTCGCGACGCAGACGCGTGCCGCGGCAATCCGGGCATGGCTGAGTGCTGAGCAGCTTTGCCAGATCCTCGCGGACGCTTTGGGATTCGGTTTCGCGGTAGCGACGCTCCAGATTCGGGATGATGCCTTCGAACGGGTGAGCCCGTTTGACGATGTCACCACGGTCGTTCAGGTAGCGGAAATCCACACTCTCTCGGCCTGACCCCATGAGCACGGCTTTCTGGTGCTCGGCTGATAGCGCGTTGAACGGGACGTCTAGGCTGAAGCCGTAATGCGCCGCCAACGAGCCCAGCATCTGGAAGTAGTAGACGTTGCGCCGGTCCCAGCCACGGATGGCCCCTTCGGCCAACGTGAGTTCGCCGTTGACCACGCGCCGGGCGTCGAAGAACTGCTTCACGCCCAGGCCATCGCAGGTCGGGCAGGCGCCGGCCGGGTTGTTGAAGGAAAACAGCTTCGGCTCGAGTTCACTGATCGAATGGCCGCATACGGGGCAGGCGAAGCGTGCGGAGAAAATCGTCTCCTCAGCGCTCTCATCGTCCATGGACACCACCAGGGCGATACCGTCAGCCAGGCCCAGTGCCGTTTCGAACGATTCTGCAAGGCGCTGCTGCAGATCGGCGCGCACCTTGAAGCGGTCCACGACGACATCGATAGAGTGCTTCTTCTGCTTGTCGAGCTTCGGCAACTCGTCCAGTTCATACAGCTTCCCGTTCACGCGGGCGCGCACGAAGCCCTGCGCACGCATCTCTTCGAAGACGGAAAGGTGCTCGCCCTTGCGCTCGCGCACGATGGGCGCCAGCAGCATCAGGCGGCTGCTTTCCGGCATCGCCAGGACCTGATCAACCATTTGACTGACGGTCTGTGCCTCAAGTGGAATGTCGTGGTCCGGGCAACGTGGCGTTCCCACGCGCGCATAGAGCAAGCGAAGATAGTCGTAGATCTCAGTGATAGTCCCGACGGTGGAGCGTGGGTTATGCGAGGTTGACTTCTGCTCGATGGAAATTGCCGGCGAAAGCCCCTCGATGGTATCGACGTCAGGCTTCTCCATCATCGAGAGGAACTGGCGCGCGTACGCCGAGAGCGACTCCACATAGCGCCGCTGGCCTTCGGCATACAGCGTGTCGAAGGCCAGCGACGACTTGCCCGACCCCGACAGCCCAGTGATTACGATGAGCTTGTCACGGGGCAAGGTAAGGTCGACGTTTTTCAGGTTGTGGGTGCGTGCCCCACGGATCAGGATCTTGTCCAAAACGGCCTCGTGTGGCGGGCAGGAGATCCGCGAGTATAAGGTGGCTCGAAAGCGAGCGGCAAAGACGCGCGGTGTTCCGCCGTGGTTGACGAAGATTGAGTGTGGTTGGCGTTGAGCAGAGGTGCGAAGCACACCAAAGGCTGGCGCGAAGCGCGGGCTCGAAATTGGGCGTGCGGCATGTTGGCTGATGTCGATGCCCGGGCCGCGTAGGGCGTGGCGACTTTCACAGATATGGGGGCGTCTCGCTCGATTCCAACCCAGGGGCGACGTACGGTCCGCGCCGGGCCCGCGACCCATTGAGTGAGCAAGCCGCATGCGGGCACGGACAGGCGATCATGCGCGGCCACGTGTGAGCGGGCTGCGACAATAGCACCCTGATGAAGGCTGTGATCAAACACCAACACATGCCACCTGTACTGATAGAATCGCGCCGCATTCTGCGGCATCCGTATTTAGAGGTAATAGATGCACGACCCACACGGTGAGCGCATGGACGCCCGTGAGACCCGCGCAGCCGGCGGCCTAGCCCTGGTTTTCGCCTTTCGCATGCTCGGCATGTTCATGGTCTTGCCGGTCTTGTCGACCTACGGCATGGATCTGGCCGACGCAACCCCTGCACTCATAGGACTGGCCATCGGGGCCTATGGTTTAACTCAGGCGTTCCTGCAGATTCCGCTGGGCATCGTGTCTGACCGAATTGGCCGGCTGCCTGTGATTGTCGTCGGCCTTATTATATTCGCGCTGGGCAGTGTCCTTGCGGCCTACGCCGACAGCATCTGGGGGATAATCGCCGGACGCGTTCTGCAAGGCGCGGGCGCAATATCCGCCGCGGTCATGGCACTGCTGTCCGACCTGACACGCGAGCAACACCGCACCAAGGCCATGGCGCTCATCGGCATGAGCATCGGATTGTCCTTTGCCGTTGCGATGGTCGTCGGGCCGTTGCTGACACGCCTGTTCGGACTTTCGGGTCTGTTCTGGAGTACGGCGGCGATGGCATTGGTCGGCTTATTCATCGTCCTGTTCGTGGTGCCGCGGCCGGATCGGATGCTTCAGCATCGTGAGTCCGGAGTCGCCAGGCAAGCGTTGGGCCGGACGCTGCGTCATCGTGAATTGATTCGCCTGGACATCGGTATCTTTGCGCTGCATGCGATCCTCATGGCCAGCTTCATCGCGGTGCCGCTGGCGCTTGTCGAGCGCGGCCACCTGCCAAAGGAACAACATTGGTGGGTGTACCTGAGCGCGCTGTTCATCAGCTTCTTCGCCATGGTGCCGTTCATCATCTATGGCGAAAAAAAGCGCCGGATGAAGCATGTCCTGGTGGGGGCAATTGCCTTGCTGATGGCGTGCGAAGTCTACTTTTGGCTGTTCGCGAATAGCCTGCGTGCAATCGTGGTTGGCGTCCTGCTGTTCTTCACGGCATTCAATCTGCTGGAGGCATCCTTGCCATCGCTGGTCAGCAAGGTTGCGCCGGCAGGCGGCAAGGGCACCGCGATGGGGGTGTACTCGACAAGCCAGTTCCTCGGGTCTGCGCTTGGGGGTGTGATGGGGGGCTGGCTCTACCAGCATGGCGGTCTGTCGGGGGTTTACCTTGGATGTGCGGCGCTCGCTCTTCTATGGCTCGGCTTTGCTGTTACTATGCGCGAACCTCCATACGTAACCAGCCTGCGCGTCCCGCTATCGGCCGCGGCGCTTGCCGTGAGCGGATTGGCTGAACGGCTGAAGGCAGAGCCCGGAGTGGCGGATGCCGTTGTGGTAGCCGAAGAGGCTGCCCTCTATGTGAAGATGGATACCAAACAACTGGACCGCGCGTCGCTGGAGCGTCTTATCCAGGCGGCGTGCTGAAAGAACAGATTAGGAGAACGTCATGGCCCGTGGGGTTAACAAAGTCATTCTGGTCGGGACCTGCGGTCAGGACCCTGAAACCCGTTATCTGCCCAGCGGCAATGCGGTTACCAACCTGAGCCTGGCGACCAGCGAGCAGTGGACCGACAAGCAGACCGGTCAGCGCGTCGAGAAAACCGAATGGCACCGCGTTGCACTGTTCGGCAAGGTTGCCGAAATCGCCGGCGAGTACCTGCGCAAGGGCTCGCAGGTCTACATTGAAGGCAAGCTGCAGACGCGCGAGTGGGAGAAGGACGGCGTCAAGCGTTACACCACCGAGATCATCGTTGACATGCAGGGCACCATGCAGTTGCTGGGTGGCCGCAACAACAACGAAGGCGGCGACAGCAGCTACAACAACAGCGCCCCGCGTCAACAGCGCCCCCAGCAAGCCGCACCTCGTCAGGAGCAACAGCAGCGCCCGCAACAGCAGCCGGCCCAGCAGCCTGCACCTGATTACGACAGCTTCGACGACGACATTCCGTTCTAGTCGGCGTCTGCAACACGCGAGCGATTGTTTGAGAACCCTGCCCCTGCGGCAGGGTTCTTCGTTATGGGTCAGCGATTGACGACCCGGGCGGGTAGCGCGATCACAAGGGCAGCGCCCAACAAGAGGCAGGCAGCAAATATCCACAGGGCGATCTGCGCGCTCTGGAAGAGCTCCATCACCATCCCCATGAGCGAGTTGCCTACCAGGCCTGCGATATTGGCAAGCGAGCAGGCGAGGGCGAAGCCGGTCGCGGCGGCCGTTCCCTTGAGGAAAGTGGCCGGCAGGCTGAAGAACACCGGCACCGCGCCGATGACGGCAGCAAAGGCAATCGAGAAGAAGACAACCGTCCCGGTTGGGCTGTGGCTGAAGAACGTGCTCGCAAACATCGCAGCGGCGCCAATCAGGAAGGGAATGATGATGTGCCAACGCCGTTCCCTGAAACGGTCCGAGCTGGCGCCTAGTACCAGCATGCTGACGAGTGCGGCAAGGCTCGGAATAGCTGTCAGCAAGCCGATTTCGAAGGTATCTACGACACCGGCGTTGCGCAGGAAGGTCGGCAGCCAAAAGCCGATCGCGTAGGCGCTTAACAAAATGGCGAAATCGATACCGCCCAGCATCCAGACCTTGAGATTGAAGAAACCCTGGCGGAACGACACGTTGCGACTTGGGTTTTCGGCTTCGTCGGCGTGCAATCTCTCTTCGAGTACACGGCGCTCGTCGTCGCTGAGCCAGCGGGCATTGGCAGGGCGGTTAGGCAGGCAGAACAGGCAGGCTACACCCAGCAGGACGGTCGGAATGGCCTCCAGGAGGAATAGCCATTGCCATCCGTGGAGGCCGGCTGACATATCGAACGTACGCATGATCCAACCCGACAGCGGCCCACCGATCAGGCTGGACAGGGGGAGGCCCGTCATGAAGAGCGCAATGATGCGGCCACGCCGGTAGGACGGAAACCAGTACGTCAGGTAATAGAGCACGCCTGGGAGGAAGCCGGCTTCGGCGGCGCCGAGCAGAAAGCGTAGCAGGTAAAAGTGCCAGGTCTCGGTCACGAGCATGGTCGCACCGGAAAGCAGACCCCACGTGATCATGATTCGTGCGATCCAAAGCCGAGCGCCGACGCGCTGGAGGATAAGGTTGCTAGGGACCTCGAACAGGATATAGCCCACGAAGAACAGGCCTGCCCCCAACCCGTAGGCGGCTTCGCTGAAATGCAACTGATCCAGCATCTGCAGCTTCGCGAAGCCCACGTTGATCCGGTCGAGGTAGGCCGCGAGGTAGCAGAAGCAAAGAAACGGGATGAGTCGCAGTGTGATCTTGCGATAAATCGCGTCCTGAGAAACCTCGGTCATGGCCGACTCCGTTATGGGCAGGTGAGGGGCGCGGGGCGGGGAGCGGCACGATTGTACGGTTTGTGATCGAGACGTCACGGGGAAATAAAAAAACGCCGCAAATGCGGCGTTTCGGTGTGCGCAAGGCTTAACCCTGTGAAGGCTCCTTGCGCAACGTTCGCTCATTGATAGCGCGGGCGCGCTTGAAATTCCAACCCAGGAAGATCCGCGATACCAAATTGTCTCGGCTGTGCGGCTCGCCGTAGTGAAACAGCACGGTAGACCGCAACACCTTCGGATCGCACGGCTCATTGGCGTGCAACGTGCGGTAACCCCAGAAGAAATAGGCGTTGCCGGGTTGGATCTTGATCGTCGTCGGCTTCAGCCAACCGCGTTTGACGGCGAAGGTGACGAGCTTCTGGGTCAACGTGTTCTGCATGACCGCCTTCTCTAGGACGTTGAAGTACAGGTTCTTGCGGATCGGGCGCAGGTTTGGAAAACAAATGAAATCACCGCAATACCGCCCCTCGGTTGGAATGACCAATGGGATCAGTGCGGTGAGCGCTGCGGCATCATAGTGAAAGTAATAGGACTCGCGCTTTCCGGTCTTGCCTTGCAGGCATCGCAGTGCTGGGAAAATGTCGGGGGAACGTGGCGGTGTACCCATGCCGGTTTCGTAAATCTGACGGAACAGATTTGTCACTGTGGGCGACACGCTGATGTTCTCGAAAATGCTGCCCTTCACAGCGTCGATGCCCTGCATGGCAAAGTATTCGTGGTCATGGCGCTCGACCTCGAATTTGACGTGGTTACGGGCCGTCTCCAGTTGCTCGTCGGAAAGAAATCCTTCAATGACTGCGTATCCCTGTCGCTCCATGTCGGCGATGATGCGCGGCACGACGTTAGGGTCAGCTTTCAGGAAATCGGGCATTTGTTATGGCTTCCTAGACTGTAAGGTTCGACGTTTCACGCTAATCGGCTGACTCGTTCCATGAGTCCTATTAGTTCTGCAACGTGGCCGCCGCATGACGGCGGCGGATGTCGTATCAGTCACTCCGGTGTACAACGGCAAACGTAACTAGACGGCACAGAACTGCATGCCGATCATCCGGGACAGCGAAGCGGCCAACGGGCCAGGCTGAAAAAGTTCCAGCCCTCCGTCGGAGTCCTGCTCTGGAGTCAAAAAGCGCCAACTGGTTCAGCGCTTGTCGGGTTTTGTTGCGATAAATCGTGCAGCAGGTGCGTTTTCCCGATAATCGGTATAGTGGCCTTTAGACACCCATCCCAGAGCGGTTCGCAGGCTGACTGAATGCTATCTATCGAACAGAACTCGCGTCCGGACGTGACGACCCACCTTGCGTGACGTCCTAATACAAAACCCGCAGAATATGCGGCTAGCCGTTCGGCCTCGCACCTGCCCGTGCCGACTTATCTATTAGGGGATCAATGATTCGATGCGTATGCGCCTGATATTGCTGGGCGGAGGGAGTGCTCTTGGCCAGGCCCTGATCCGCCAAGGCGCTGAGGAGGACATCAACTTCCTGGCACCCCGGCCGCCAGAAGCCGGATGGGACACTGCCAGTCTTACGCAGCTTCTGGACGATACGCGTCCGGACGTCGTTATCAATCTTGCCTACTATTTCGACTGGTTCCAGGCCGCGCAGGTCGATGAGGCCACCCTCGCTCCGCAAGAGCGGGCCATCGAGCGGCTCGCCGAGCTTTGCCAGCACCACGACATGGTTCTCGTGCAACCTTCAAGTTATCGAGTTTTCGACGGTGCCCGAACCATGGCCTATGGGGAGGCCGACGATCCAAATCCGCTTGAGGTTCGCGGTCAGGCCCTATGGCGGATGGAGCAAAGCGTGCGCGAGATCTGCCCCCGCCACGTCCTGCTACGCTTCGGCTGGTTGCTCGATGACAGCCTCGAGGGCGTGATGGATCGTTTTCTAAAGCTTGCAGAGCACCAGCAGGAGCTTTTTCTCGCTGACGATCGTCGAGGTAGCCCCACGCCCGTCGATGACGCAGCGCGGGTGCTTTTGGCCGTTCTGAAGCAGCTTGATTGCGCCGCACCATTGTGGGGTGCGTATCACTACGGCGGCCATGAATCGACGACGCCTCTGGCCCTGGGCCAGGCTGTGCTTGCAGAAGCACGGACACGGCGTGAGCTGGCCGTCTGCGAGCTCGCCCCGCAACCTCACGGGGCTACGCCGGACGCGCGTTTCGAGCCGCAAAACGGCGTCCTGGCCTGCAAGAAGATCCTTCATACCTTCGGTGTGAAACCACGTGCGTGGCGTGCGGGATTACCCGCCTTGCTCGATCGCTACTACAGACAGTTCTAAGGAATCATCATGACCGGCAATGCCCCTATCCTCGTGACCGGTGGTGCAGGCTTCATTGGCTCGCATCTGGTCGACGCGCTGTTAGCGCGCGGCCACCGAGTGCGGGTGCTCGATAATCTATCGACAGGCAAGTGGGCGAACCTGCCTGCGCCGAGCGACCGCCTGGAACTGGTCGAGGGGGATGTGGCAGATGCTGCCCTGGTGCAGCGCTGCGTCTCTGGATGCGCCGCAGTGGCACATCTGGCGGCTGTGGCCTCGGTGCAGGCCTCGGTCGACGATCCCGTCAGCACTCACCGAAGCAATTTCATCGCAACGCTCAACGTCTGCGAAGCGATGCGGACATCGGGCGTGAAGCGTGTTGTGTTCGCGTCGAGCGCCGCCGTCTATGGGCCGAACGGTGAAGGTCATCCCATTGCGGAGGACACCCCGAAGTCGCCGATGACGCCTTACGCAGTGGACAAGCTCGCCAGCGAACAGTATCTCGACTTCTACCGCCACCAGCACGGTCTCGAACCGGCGATCTTTCGCTTTTTCAACGTGTTCGGGCCTCGTCAGGATCCATCCTCACCCTATTCCGGCGTAATCAGTATTTTCACGACACGCGCGAGTGCAGGCCAGGCAATTACGCTCTTTGGCGATGGAGAGCAGACGCGCGATTTCATTTACGTTGCCGACCTTGCGAAACTGCTGGTGCAAGCGCTTGAGGCGCCCCAGTCGCATACCGGCGCGATCAACGTGGGTCTAAACCGTGCGACCAGTCTGAATCAACTTCTCACGGAGATCGGCGAGCTGGTCGGCGGCCTTCCACCGGTGACGCATGCGGACGCCCGGGCAGGGGATATCCGACATTCTCGCGCCGATAACACACGCCTGCTGGCGAGCTACACCCTGGGTGAGCCAACGCCATTGAAGGATGGACTGGCACGTTTGCTCGGCCAGTGAAACGAAAAAGGCCCGGTCAATACCGGGCCTTTTGCTATGCGTTATCCGGTCGAGGTTACCCTTAGAACTTGTAGCCCAGGCCGACCATGTAAACGAAGGGATCGACATCCACGTCGACTTTCACTTTCTGGCCGCCATAGTTGGTCGTGCCGGTGGTCTCGATATCGATGTAGCGCACCTGTGCGTTAAGCATGATGCGATCGGTCAGCATGTAGTCGACGCCCACCTGAGCGGCCCAGCCCCACGAATTCTTCATGTCCAGCCCGCTGAAGCCTTTCTGCTCGGCACCGCTGCTCAGGTTGGTATCGAAGAACCAGGTGTAGTTGATGCCGGCGCCCACGTAAGGCTGGAAGGCCGAACGGCTCTCGAGTGGGTAGTAAACAACGCTCAGGGTCGGCGGCAGGTGCTTGAGCGTGCCGAGTTTGCCATTGAGCCCCGAGAATGCGCCGGGCATGCCCGACACGCCTACGTCATGCTGAAAAGGCGTTGCCGCCAGCAGCTCCACTCCAACATGGTCCGTCACCATGTAGGCGAAGTTGAGCCCCAGCTGTGTGTCGCTGTTCAGCGTAGCCTTGGTGCCAGGTACCTTGGTGTCGAGGGCGCCGACCCAGATATCGCTGCTGCTCTCGTGCGGATCGACCGTAATGGCGCCTGCGCGCAACAGGATGTCACCAGCCTGGTGTGCGCTGGCGAGCGGCGAGGCAACGGCCAGAGCGAGGGCGGAAAGGGTAAGCAATGACTTGCGCATGGCATGCTCCATAGACATGAACGGTTGGCTGCCGTGCATGTTAGGGAGCTAAGCAACAGGTGTTTTGACCTGGCTCAATGAAGGTGGCGTTCGGGATAAACGAAGCGTGCGGCGCGTCTATTCGTAGGGATAGATCTGCTGTGCAGCCATTCGATAACCCGCAGTGGCGAGCTCACTGGCGCTTTTTTCCACGTCCAGTGGACCTTCGATCCAGAAGGGCTGGTACAGCTCGTCCAGCCGTACGCCTTTTGCCGACGTCACGTAGACGATCTGGTTCGAGGGCGGTGGCGGCACATGGATGCACGCCCCGTAATAAGGCACCAGCAGGAAGTCGGTGACGTATCCTTCATCGCTGATTTCCAGCGGCACGATGTACCCAGGAAGCTTGATGGCCTGCCCATTGAGCTGCTCGTTGACCGGTGCGTCGGGCTCGGCCTGCATGGCCGCTGGCCCGCTTTCCGAGAGGCCTTGCGAGAGATCGTGCAGAGGAATGGGCTCGGGCGCTGGCGCTGCGCCCGGTGGGATGAGCTCCTCCCAGGACAACTCGCGCACCGCCCCCATGGCCAGGCTGCTGGCGAATACTAGACAGGCGAGGAGGGCGGTACGAACCATGTGCAATCTCACAAACGAACGGAAAGGCCATCGGTAAGCGATTGGCGGTACGCGCGCCACGCCGGCACGGCCCCCATGACGATCGCGGCACCAAGGATGCCGCTAAGCAGACCCCATTCATGCGCGGTTGGCAAGGCCATGGGAAGATCCAATCCGTAGTTGGCGCGCACATAACCGCTGGACACGGCGATACCCAGGTACAGCAGCGCTACGCCCAGTGCGAGCCCCGCCACGGCAAGCGCAAACGCCTCCAGGATCAGCAGGCCAGCGATGTGGCGCGGTCGTGCGCCGACAGAGCGCAGGATGGCCATCTCGCGACGTCGTTCGTTAAGGCTCGCCAGAATGGCGGTGAGCATCCCGATCAGGCCGACCAGCACGACAAACATTGAAACGATGAGCAGTGCCTGCTCGGCCGTACTCATCAGGCTCCAAAGCTCCTGTAGTGCCACCCCGGGGAGCACCGCCATCAGCGGCTCGCCCCGGTAGTCGTTGATCTGGCGCTGCAGTGCAAAGGTTGCAATCTTGCTTTTGAGACCAAGTAGCGTGGCGGTGATTGCCTTGGGTTGCAGGTCCATTTCGCGCGCATCATTCGCGGTCACGCGGGCATTCCCGCGCGCGGGTGCCCCGTTCTTCCAGTCGACGTGCAGCGCTTCCATCCCTTCAAGCGAGATATGAAGCGTGCGGTCCACGGGCGTTCCAGTGCGCTCGAGTATCCCGGATACCACAAAGGGCTTGTCGTCATGCATTTGAAGGCTGACTGTCGAGACGCCGTGCGCCAGCACGATCGGGTCGCCAAGCGTGTAACCAAGTGCCTTCGCGACTTCTGCACCCAGCACGACGTCGTAGAGGTCGTCGAACCATTTGCCTTCGGTCAGTCGCAGCGGTTGGTTGCGGCCGTAGTGGTAGTGCTTGAAGTATTCACCGTTGGTGCCGAGTACCCGATAACCGCGGTGCGAATCACCCAGCGATAACGGGATCGCCCAGTCGACTTGCGGGTGATTGGCCAACGTTTCGAAGCTTTCCCAGCGAATGTTGTTCGTGGCGTTGCCGATCCTGAAGACTGAATACAGCAGCAGGTTCACCGAGCCGGAGCGAGCACCCACGATCAGATCGGTCCCGCTGATGGTGCTGGCAAAGCTCGTGCGCGTTTCGGTACGCACCCGTTCCACGGCCAATAGCAGACATACCGATACGGCAATCGCGAAGACCGTCAGCAAGGCGGTGAAGCGACGGTTGGAAAGACTGGCCAGGGCCAGACGCAACAGATACATCGTCAGGCCTCCTGCGGCCGCGCTGCACGGTTCAGCTGCGACAGGGAAACGTCCCGATCGAAAAGCGGTGCCAGGCTCTGATCATGGCTGACGAACAGCAGGCCAGCCTCAGACGCCCGGCATTCGGCGAATAGCAGCTTGAGAAACCCTTCGCGCGCGTCCGCATCGAGCGCCGAGGTGGGTTCATCGGCAATGACCAGTTCCGGATTGCCTATGAGCGCCCGTGCTGCAGCCACCCGTTGCTGTTGGCCAATGGAAAGCGTATCGGCGCGACGGCCGAGCAGGCCGGCGTCGAGACCAAGTTGTTCCAGTAAATGCGTTATTGCGCCGGGCAAGCTGCCGTGGCGTGCTTCGGCTCGCCCTGCGCGTACCTGCGAGAAGCGACACGGCAGCGCCACGTTCTCGCCAACCGTCAGAAAGGGGAGAAGGTTGAACTGCTGGAAGATGTAGCCGGTATGGTCGACCCGGAAGCGGTCGCGCTTACTGGATGAAAGGGCAGCGAGATCGGTACCGAGCAAGCGGACCTGTCCGCGCTTGACCGTCTGTACGCCTCCCAGCAAACCAAGCAGCGTCGTCTTGCCACTGCCACTCGGCCCCTTGAGAAACAGGCTTTCGCCAGCGCCAAGAGAGAAGTGCGGGATATCGAGTAATTCAGGCTGACCGGGCCAGGCGAAGCCCAGCTCGGTCAGTTCGATCAGGGGTGTAGTCATGTGTTCAGAAGGTCAGGCGTGGCTGCGCGGCCGTCAGGGTTTCGCCCTTCTGCCCATTCGCACCAATGGCCTGAACGTTGACTTTTTCGGTGGCGGGGAACTGCTTGAAGAAGCCACTCAGGTCGACACTCGTCATGGTGCCCGCATTCGCGCACGTAAAGCTGTATTCAGCTTCGATGTCGCTGTGGTCATGGTCAGCGTGACCTTCGGCATCGCCGTGGCTGTGCTCATCGCCATGCATATGTTCGCCGTGAGCATGCGCTTCGCCTTCTTCAAAGAGCGCGCTTTCCATGCGGACATCCTTCAGTTCGCACTTGGCCTCGGCTGGTAGGCCAAACAGGGCATTGCCCTGCTGGAGTTGCTCGCGGGCATTCTGGACCTTGGCTTTGTCTTCGGCACTGGCCGCGGTATGTTCAAAGCCGACCAGGTTCATTGCCGGGCTATCCAGCGCAATTTCCAATGCCTCTCCTTCAATCGCGATGTTCAGCGATGCAACCCCGTGCACGTGGGCGCCCAGGCTGCCGTGCTCGGCATGATCATGGCCTTCATGTGCCTTGGCATGGGAAACGAGGAGGGGCAGAGAGAGCAGGGCAAAAGGGATAGCGAAACGCAGACGAGGCATGGCGAAATCATCCTGAGGGGACTCATGAGGTTCGTAACGTTATAACAACTTTGTGCCATCCGCTACCAATCATGGCGTGTTTGACGGCTTCATGGGACGATTCCGCATTGCATTACAGTGGGAGTGGAACATGAAGATACGCGGCACGATCGGTGAGTGGCCGGTCGACCTCACCCTTGAGCTGGACGACGATGAGTTGGCAAGGATCGGCGTTTTGGCCAGGTCCCCCTCATCACATTCCGAGCCGTCAGCGACACAACGCCCCGCACCCATCCCTGCAGCCCAGGACCCGCGCTGGGAGGCGGCACAGGACCTGCTGCGCAAGGCTGGCCAGCTGGACGGCCCGGCATTGGCCGAGGCGCTCCAGGCGCTTACCGGCAGTTCAGCCGCGGCCAAAAAGCTGTTGGTGCGTCTCCGGCATAGCGCGGATGTCCGCCTCGAAAGCGGCCCGGACGTCCAGGTCTACCACTGGCGGCCGAACGGCCAATAGGGCCGCTTCAGGATCAGGAAGAACAGCTGATCTCCAGATGCTTGCCCCAATCAGGCGGCCGCTGGGCATAGCGGTCACGCCCGGGCTGCTCATCGAAGGGGCGCGAGAGTACGTCGTGGAGGGTACGAACGGGATGATAGTCACCGTTCTGCGCGGCTTCGATAGCCTCCTGAGCCAGATAATTACGCAGGATGTATTTGGGATTTACCGCATGCATCCGCGCGCGGCGGGCCGCTTCCGGTTCTGTCGGGCTACGTGCCTCATAGTGCTCTGCCCAGCTGTCGAAGCCTTTGATATCGATGAAGTCGTTGCGCAGGGCATGCATGGCATCGGTCGGCGATGATTCACCCAGCCGACGGAAGAATCCGGTGTAGTCGATTGCACTGCCCTGCATCAGTTGCAGCAGGCGCTGGATGAGCTCCGCATCGTCCTCGCGCTCGTCCTGCCAGCCGAGCCGCCGGCGCATCAGCGCCAGGTAATGTGCCTGGTACAACGGTAGGAAGAGATCCAGCGTGGCTTTCAGATCGTCAACTTCAGCCAGCGGCGTCAACGCCTGGCCAAGCGCGGCCAGATTCCAGTGTGCGATGGGCACCTGGTTGCTGTAGCTGTAGCGGCCCGTGTCGTCCGAATGGTTGCAGATGTGGTTGGCATCGAAATCATCGAGGAAGGCATACGGCCCGAAATCGAACGTAATGCCGAGGATGGACATGTTGTCCGTGTTCATCACACCGTGGCAAAAGCCATAGGCCTGCCAGTGGGCGACCATCTCGGCTGTTCGTTCCAATACCTCCTGGAAGAACGCCACGACTGGCTTGGGTTGCTCGAGCGCAGCCGAGAAGTGCGATGCGATCACGTAGTCCGTCAGCGTCTTCAGGGCGTCATGCTGGCGCGTGTAGTAGAAATACTCGAAGTGGCCGAAGCGTACGTGACTGGGGGCGAGGCGCAGCAGCATGGCGCCGGTTTCTCGCGTCTCCCGATAGACGGGTGTATCCGAGCCTGTCACGCAAAGCGCTCGGGAAGTCGGAATACCCAGCGCGGCCAGGTGCTCGCTTGCCAGAAATTCTCGGATCGAGCTTCGAAGTACGGCGCGGCCATCGCCCATGCGCGAGTAGGGCGTCTGTCCAGCGCCCTTCAAGTGCAGGTCCCAGTGTTCGCCCCGTTCGTTTATCACTTCGCCTAGCAACAGCCCGCGGCCATCGCCAAGACGAGGGTTATATCCGCCGAACTGGTGACCCGAATAGACCATGGCGCGCGGATCGGCCTCGCTCCACAGCGTATGGCCTGCGAAGAGTTCCACGAACTCGGTGCGTTCGGCTTCGCTTGGCGGCAGGTCAAGCAGTGCCATGGCGGCGGGGCTTGCCACGACCAGACGCGGCGCGTGAAGTGGATCTGGCAATACGTGGGTAGAAAACGTATCGCCAAGACGGGCGAATCGGTTATCGAAAACCAGATCGTCGAGCAATTTCAAAAGCATCTCCGGTAGCGCCCGACGCAGTCGGGCATTACGTAGTAGGCGGCGGTGGGTTGTTCTGGATCGCAGCGGCCCCCGCGGCGCCTTGCAGGACCTTACTCTCTATTTGACGCTCATCGCCCTTGTAGTTCTTGATGAATACGTCCACCTGCCGGAAAGCAATCTCGATACCTTCCTTCGGAAATTCGCGGTTGATCCACCGCCCGATTTCGTCGGCTACCGCCATTCGGTCGCCGAGCTCGCGCACATAGACTCGCAGTTCGTGGTCAAGGGTGCTCTCGTTGAACAGCAGGAAGAAGACGCCGGGCTCGGGGTCCTTGAGGACGCGCGGATTCTCACGGGCACCCTTGAGCAGCAGGTCATGCACCTTGTCCAGATCGGAACCGAACGCCACACCCACCTTGATGACGACGCGGGTCATGGTGTCGGTAAGCGTCCAGTTGATCAGTTGGCTGGTGATGAATGTCTTGTTCGGAACGATGATCTCTTTGTTGTCGGCATCGGTAATCGTCGTTGCCCGGATACGGATCTTGCTTACCGTGCCGGTCAGGTTGCCGATGGTGACGAGGTCGCCAATGCGCACCGGGCGCTCGAACAGGATGATCAGGCCGGAGATGAAATTGGCGAAGATTTCCTGGAGACCGAAGCCCAGACCTACGGACAGCGCGGCAACCAGCCACTGCAGCTTGTCCCAGCTCACGCCAAGCGTGGAGAGCGTGGAGACCAGGCCCAAACCCATGATGGCGTATGACAACAGTGTGGTCATCGCATAGGCGCTGCCCTGCGCAAGCTTGAGTTTGGAGAGGACCAGTACCTGCAACAGGCCGGGGAGGTTTCCGGCCAGCATCACGGTAACGCCTAGCAGGATCAGCGCGCCGATGACGTTGAGCAGAGTGATCGGCACCTGCACAGCCGCGGTGCCCGTGCCGCTGGTGTATTGGTAGAGCGTGATGTTATCGAGGTAGGTGAAGACTCCGATCAGGTCTGCCCACACCCAGTACAGCCCGAACAGGAACAGGCAGAACAGGACCAGGCGCAAGATACGCAGCGACTGCTGATTGATCTGCTCCATGTCCAGCACCGGCTCCTCGACGACGACTTCCGGATTGTCCACGCCTTCCTTGAGCTGCGCCTCGCGCCGCGCCAATGCACGCTTGTACGCCAGTCGCCGTGCGGCCACGGAGAGGCCGCGCACGGCGGCGGCTTCGATGACTGTCCAGAGCAGGAAGAGGTACAGCGTACCGATGAGGCGGTCGGTGAGTTTGAGGGCGGTGTAGTAATAGCCGAAGCCGACCGCCACGATCATGGCCAGGGGCAGCATGCTGAAGACCAGCCCGAGCATCAGCCTGAAAGGCGGGGCGTTTTCGCTTGCGGGACCACGCAGCAGCAATTTGACCAGCAGCCAGGTCATCATCCCATAGCACGCAATCACCACCAGAATGCCCAGTACATCGTCTGCAAGCAGGACCGGCTGCTGTTCGGCCAGAATGACCACCGCGACGAGCGCCATCACGACCAGGCCGAGGCGACGCACACCGGCATGAAGGAACGCTACCTGCGCAGGATTCCAGCGGAAATGCAGCTCCGCAACGCCCTGCGGCTTGAGGATGCGATAGGCCGCATAGAAAATCAGCCAGGCTTTGGCCATCTGGATCAGCGCCGTGCCGACCGTCGCGTTCTGACCGCGCGCGTCCAGCAGCAGCGCATAGCCGCACAGCCCCAGTCCCAGCGCCACCGGCAGCGCGAGCATGATGTTGAACAGCAGGGCCTTGGGGGTGTGCAGCTGGCTGTCACGTTTGACGTTGCCGATGTCCTTGTGAGTGACGGTCAGGCGCTCGGCAATCGCCTTGCGTCGCCAGGTCAGCAGGCCGATGACCAGGAGCAGCGGTAGAAAGACGAGTGGGTGCTGCGTCAGTCCGACGCCCAGATCGTGGACGGTTCCGAGCCACGGCAGCGTCGTGATCTGCTGCCACAGACGCGTGGGCATGGTGCGGAACCAGCCCGCATCCATTGGCGAGTTGCTCGGAATCCAGAACATCTGTTCTTCGAGCGTCGCATTGAGCTGCGTGACCGTGTTGGAAAGTTGCGTCTGGTTCAGCTGCAGGGTGATGGATTCGCTGAGCAATGCATTCAGTTCGCGGCTCAGGCGGTCGAGCAGATCGGCGCGCTGCCGGATCAGCTCCAATAACGGTCCCTTGAGTTCACTCGCCTGGGGGTCGTTGCTGTCGGCGATAAGCTTTTCGACGAACGCGGATGGGTCTGCGATCTGATCGCGTTCCTGATTGAGCTCGAATTGATAAAGCCGAATATCCGCGATCTGCTCGGCCAGGTTGTGATCGAGCGTAACAGTCGGCAATGCCTGCTGTTGCTGATAAAGCACACGCGCCAATAGCAGGCTGCCACGCAAGACGGAGATTTGTTCCTCCAGCGCCTGATTGACCTGATTGAGGCTATCCAGGCGTTGCTGCGCCTGCAGATTGTCTTGGGTGACTTCATTGAGGCGGTCAGTCGCCCGCAGCAGGTAGTCGGAGAAGCGCAGGTTGGCGTCTCGTTGGCTGGCGAGCAGTCCATCACCTACGCCGTTATCCGCCTCCTTGGATAGCTCGGCGAAGGTTTCGGCCGACAGTGCCCGACGTCGTGCATTGATCAGCGACTGCAGGTCCAGAACTTCCTTTTCCTGGCGGGCGATACGTTCGGTCAGGACCTCACGTTGTGCGTTGCCAAGATCCTGAAGCACGCTGTTGCCAGCGAGCTGGGCACGGCGCAGCTGGTTCTGGATATCGAGCGTGGCAAGCTCGATGTTCAACTGGTCGATCTGGTCCTGATTGAGAGACTTTGCCGCGCCTTCCTTGCCACCCTTGAGCTGCTGGTTGATTTGCTGGGCACGCGTCTGGTTGGCCCCGATCTCCGCCTGTGCACGCTCGGGTCGAGTCTGCGACGTCGTAATAAGGCTGTTGGCGTCGCTGAGCGCCCGCTGCCATTCGTTAAGCTGGCCATTGCGGTCGGACAGCTGTTTCTCCAGCTCTGGTATCGGTGCATTGGCGTAGCGCTGCTGAATGTCGACGGGCGGCGCTTCCTTTAGCTGCTTCAGGTCGTGCTGAGCCTGTTCAATCAGCTTCGGTGCGTCGGCGAGTTGCTGTTTCAGCGCCTCAAGCGCCTCGCGACTTTGCTGCTGGGTCTTGAGCAACGCCAGGCTGGTTTCAAGCACCTGCCTGACGGCCGCCTGTTCGGTTTCCGGCAGCTTGCGATCAGCCAACGAGTCCAGGCTTGCCTGGACCTGCTCCGCAGTAGGAGCATCGGCCGCCCAGGGCGAAAAGCCAGGAATCAATCCGAGAATGAGGGTAAGCGTCAGAGCGTGCAGAAAGCGCATGGAAAAGTGCCGAATCAAAGAGTGACGACAGGTGCCTGTGCGCTGCCGATCAGTACCGGCAGGGCTGCAGGGCGGGCTTAGAAAAACCCGACTGGTTTCTGGCCGTCAGGAAATTTCACACCGATCTTGCGAATCTCGTTGGCGTCCATTTGCGCGACGGTCCAGGTCAATCCATTCCATTCGACCTGGTCGCCCACGATAGGCTGGCCACCAATCTTGTGCTGGATGAACGGACCAAGCTGCTGCGCCCCGTCTGCCTCTTCCAGCGTGAGCCCATAGAGTGCTGCGATCGCACTCAGTTCCGCATCGGCTTCGAGAACGAAATCCCCGAAGAAGCGTAGGTCCTGCCCCCGCTCCGGCGCTTGGCTGAATAGCTTGCCCAGCGCAGGCAGATTCTTCTCATGGCCGACCACGCAGAGAATGTCGCCTGCCGCCAACCGTGTACTGCCAGAGGGGTGGAGCAACTCGCGGCCCCTGAAGAGCGCTGCAATGCGGGTGCCGTTCGGCATCTTGAGGTCTCGCAGCGGAGCGCCGATGCACCATTTTTCGGCGCCAAGCCGGTAGACGAACATCTCCCATTCGCTGGTCGGGTGCACTTCGAGTCCCGTTCTGGAGAAGGGCGCAGGATCTGCAGGGACCGTGACCTTCAGTTTGCGGGCGGCCAAGGGCAATGTGGTGCCTTGAAGCAGCAGCGAAACCATCACGATGAAGAAGGCCACATTGAAGAACAGCTGCGCATTGGGAAGGCCGGCCATCAACGGAAAGACTGCCAGGATGATCGGCACTGCGCCGCGCAGACCGACCCAGGCAATGAAGGCTTTTTCGCGGTCGTGGAACGCCTTGAAGGGTAAAAGGCTGATGATGATCGACAGCGGCCGCGCGAACAGGATCATCCAGAGCGCCAATCCAAGGGCTGGGATGGCGATAGGCAGCAGTTCGTGTGGCGTGACGAGCATCCCGAGCACGAGGAACATGCCGATTTGCGCGAGCCACGTGAGGCCGTCAAGCATATGAAGAATGCCCGAACGGGAACGAATGGGATGGTTCCCCAGGTACAGGCCGAAGAGATAGACAGCGAGGATGCCGCTACCGCTGGCGGCGTTGGTGATGGCGAAGACGATCAGCCCGCCACTGACGACCAGCAACGGATACAGACCACTTGCCAGGACCAATCGGTTGAGCAGGCGCAACAATAGCCAGCCACCGATGAAGCCCATGAGCGTTCCGATGCCAAACTGCTTGATGAGGTGCAGTACGAAGTCGATGGCTGAGCCGGTGGTGTTGGTGCTGATCATTTCGATCAGCGTCACGGTGAGGAAGACGGCCATCGGATCGTTGGTACCTGATTCGATCTCAAGCGTGGCGCTCACCCGCTGATTGAGTCCTCGCCCACCGAGCAGGCTGAACACGGCGGCCGCATCCGTCGAGCCAACGATCGCGCCGATCAACAGACCCTGCATCCAGGTCAGGTCGAACAGCCATGCGGCAGCGATGCCCGTCAGACCGGCGGTGATCAGTACGCCCACCGTCGAGAGTGCCAAGGACGGCCATAGTGCCACCTTGAAGGTCGCGGCTCGCGTTCGCATGCCGCCATCCAGCAAAATGATCGCGAGCGCGAGGTTACCGACCAGATAGGCGACCGGATAATTATCGAAGACGATCCCACCAGGGCCATCCTGGCCGGCCACCATACCAACGCCAAGGAATACCACAAGGATGGGAATGCCAAACCGCGACCCGAAGGCACTGGCGAGGATGCTGAGGCCGACGAGCGCGGCGCCAATCAGGAACAGGGTGTTGATCGTGTGGGCATCCAATGAAAACAGCTCCGCAATGAAACGAACAGCGTAGCCCCGCGCGCAGGGCATGGATCAGGGTAGGCGTTTGACGCGCACGTGCGCCAGCCTTCGATAATTGCCGCAGATGATGCGCGGCGCAAGCGCAGCAACATCCGGTAGCTGAACGTGCCCTATCGACAGGTTAAACTGCGCGATCGTCAGGAGCTTGCCATGAATTACCGTCACGCCTTCCATGCCGGCAACCACGCCGATGTGCTCAAACACCTTGTTCTGTGCCGACTGATCCATTTGATGTCGCGCAAGGACACGCCGTTCGCTTATGTCGACAGCCATGCCGGCATTGGCCTGTATGACCTCCTGGGCAGCGAGGCAAGCCGTACAGATGAATGGCGCGAAGGCGTGGGGCGCCTGTGGTCTATCAAAGATCTTCCGGCCGAAGTGGCGGACTATCTCTCGGTTGTTCGCGCGCTCAATGTCAACGATGAGCTGCGCTATTATCCGGGCTCGCCGGAGATTGCACGCAGCCTGAGTCGCGAGCGGGATAGGCTGCATCTCAACGAGAAACACCCGGCGGATGGTCCCGCACTGAAGGCCAACATGGCCGATGACGATCGGGTCGCGGTGCACCTTGGTGAAGGTTGGCAAGTGCCGCGCGCGCTTCTGCCAACGCGCGAAAAACGCTTGCTGATGCTCATTGATCCTCCTTTCGAAGCCGTGGATGAAATGGAGCGTTGTGTCACCGCGCTCGATGATGCGATCGGCCGGATGCGTCAGGCAGTGGTCGCCATCTGGTACCCGATCAAACAGCCGCGGCAGTTGAAGCGCTTCTATCAGAATCTCAAGCACAGCCGGGCGCCCAAACTGCTCCGCGCGGAATTGATGGTCCACTCACCTGAAAGCAATGACGGCCTCAACGGCTCAGGCCTCGTGATCAGCAACCCTCCCTACGGCTTGGAAGACGAGTTGCGCCGCTTGCTGCCCTGGCTTGCCGATGCACTGTCGCAAAGCCAGGGCGGCTGGCAATTGGACTGGCTGATAGCAGAAAGCTGATCGTTCGATTTCAGCGCGTCGTGTGGATGGCCTGGGTCGCTCATCCTTAGGGCTAGGCGTCGGCGTATCAGCGTGGGGTGACGTTCAGACGGGCTTTCACCGTTTAACGCGAACGACTCGCCGTGCGTGGCGATGGCGCGATATCAGGAGGCCGCGCATCGGTGCGTCGTGTGCGGCTGTACGGTGCTGATGCCTCGGTGGGAAAGGCGACGATTGTGATTCGACTGGTGAGGAAAGCACGGCCGTTACAACAGCGGCCGTCTTGGTTGTAGGCAAGCGGAGCCTGTAGGAACGTCGCGATTTCAGCCTTTAGCGGCATGCTCGTTGCGCAATCGCGCCGGCTTGCCAGCGTCGACGGGGGCGGGCGCGAAGGCATCCGTCATGGGTGATTTTCAATGCGCGCCGCCATGCTTCCGCCATTGCGCGTATCGATCGTTGCACGCTCAAACCCATCGTGGGCTGTGTTGCCCGGCGTCGTGAGCCGGGCAGGGCGCGGCATCAGACGAAGGCCTTGCCGCCCAGTACTGCCTTGCGCCAGTAGGTCATCTTGACCTCACCCGGCAGGCCGACCTTGGTGAACGGGTCCTGGTCCAGAAACGCCTTGGCGTCTTCCTCGGTTTCCGCATCCACGATGTAGGTGCTGCCGGTTGCCGCGCCTTCAGCGTTGAGCTTGGCGCCACAGGCCAGCAGTTTGCTTGCATTTTGACGCAGGAATTCGAGGTGGTCGGGCCGGTTGTCCGCGCGTAGCTGGGCGCTGTCAGGCTTGTCGAACGTCTCGATGAAATAGGGCATGTCGGCTCCGCTTCTGAAAGGGATGGGAATCACAGCATAGCGGCTTTGGTTGGCGGTGGAAGCTGCTGTTACGAACGAATGGAATTGGGCACTCGAGGGTGTGGAACGAAAAGGGCTCCGCCGGCATTGCGCCGGCGGAGCCCATATAGCGTCAGGCTGCGCTGAACTGGCGGTGTGGGTCGATGACGAATTTTTTCGGTACGCCCGCATCGAACTCGCTGTAGCCACGGGGCGCTTCATCCAGGCTGATTACCTGTACCCCGACGATGTCGGCGATATTGATGCGATCCCACATGATGGCCTGCATCAGTTGGCGGTTGTACTTCATGACCGGGGTTTGGCCAGTATGCAGGGTATGGGACTTGGCCCAGCCCAAGCCAAAACGCACGGACAAGCTGCCCTGTTTGGCGGCGGCGTCGACCGCACCCGGGTCCTCGGTTACGTACAGGCCCGGGATGCCGATCTTGCCGGCGACACGGGTGATCTGCATGAGCGAGTTCAATACCGTGGCCGGTGCCTCGCTTTGAGACCCGGCATGGCCATGTCCGCGCGCCTCGAAACCGACCGCATCGACGGCGCAGTCCACCTCCGGCTCACCCAGCAGATTCGCGATCTGCTCGTGCAGTGGCGTGTCCTGCGACAGATCGACCACCTCGAAGCCCTGCGATTTTGCATGCTGCAGCCGCGCCGGGTTGAGGTCGCCAACGATGACGACAGCAGCGCCAAGCAGGCGGGCTGAAGCCGCAGCCGCAAGGCCGACCGGCCCCGCGCCGGCGACATAGACGGTACTGCCTGGACCCACGCCCGCCGTGACCGCGCCGTGGTAACCGGTGGGAAGAATGTCTGACAGGCAGGTCAAATCGCGGATCTTCTCCATCGCCTTGTCGCGATCGGGCAGTTTTAGCAAGTTGAAGTCAGCGTATGGCACCAGCACGTACTCGGCCTGGCCACCGGTCCAGTCGCCCATGTCGACGTAGCCATAGGCGCCGCCTGCCCGCGCCGGGTTGACGGTCAGGCAGACGCCCGTGTGCTGCTCCTTGCAGGAACGGCAGCGTCCGCACGCCACGTTGAAGGGCACCGAAACCAGATCGCCGATTTGCATCCGCTCGACGTCGCGCCCCTTCTCGATCACCTCGCCGGTGATTTCGTGGCCAAGCACCAACCCGACCTGAGCCGTCGTGCGGCCACGCACCATGTGCTGGTCGGAACCGCAAATGTTGGTCGAGACCACTTTCAGGATGACGCCATGTTCGATCTTGTTGCCGCGAGGGTCCTGCATCTTCGGATAGTCGATCTTCTGCACCTCGACCTTGCCGGTCCCGAGGTAGACGACGCCGCGATTGTCAGACATGAGTATCTCCTTTGTTGTTGTAGATACACCTGCGCAACTCGTGTTGCGCAGCGGATGTATTCGGAGTTGCGTTTCGTCTGTTGCGCCACCGACTGCAGGCTGGCGGCTGTTTTGTCGTGGCTCGGTTGGCAGCAGCCAGGCGAGCCACCGTGAATTCAGAGCACCACCGTCCTGTTGGCATTGAGAAATACGCGCCTCTCCAGAAAGTAGCCCACCGCGCGAGCCAGCGTGAGGCACTCGATATCGCGACCTTTCGCCACGAGATCTTCCGGGTAATGCGCGTGGTCCACGCTCTCGACGCCCTGCGCGATGATCGGGCCTTCGTCGAGATCGTTGTTGATGAAGTGGGCCGTTGCACCGACCAGCTTCACGCCCTTCTGATAGGCCTGATGATAGGGCTTGGCACCCTTGAAGCCTGGCAGCAGGGAGTGGTGGATGTTGATGGCACGGCCATCGAGCCGATTGCACATGTCAGCCGAAAGCACCTGCATGTAGCGGGCGAGGATGACCAGCTCGGCGCCCGTCTCCCGGACCACGTCGAGCACCTTACGCTCTTGTGCGGGCTTGTCGTTCGGGTCGAGTGGAAAGTGGTAGTAAGGGATGCCGTGCCACTCGGCCAGGTGGGCCAGATCCGGATGGTTGGAGATCACGGCAGCGATGTCCATGGGCAACTGGCCGATGCGTTGGCGGTAGAGGAGATCGTTCAGGCAGTGATCTGCCTTCGAGACCATGATCACCACCTTGGCGCGATAACCCGGCGGGATGAGTTCGGTCTGCATCTGAAACGGTGCCACGCAATCATCCAGTCCGTTTCGGAAGGCTGCTTCATCGAAGCCGTCTGGCGCTCGAAACTCGACGCGAATGAAAAAGCGGCTGGCAAGGCGGTCGTCGAAGCTGTGGTGCTCGGTGACATAGCAGCCCTGCTCGAACAGAAACCGCGTGACCACATCGACCGTTCCCAGAAGGCTGGGGCACTGCGCGGTGAGAATCCAGGTGTCGGGTGTGCGGCTCATACGGGCGTCCTGATCAGCCGATGTTGTTATAGGGTAGGCGCGGGCGGCATCACGCGCTCCTGCGCCGCAGTACCTCGTGGTTATGCTGTGATCGCCAGGCCGTACTCGCCACTTGCATCCTGCAGCCACGCCCATGTGTAGTCCGCGAAGCTTCGGCGGACGAGCAGCTCATAGGTGTCTTCGCCGGTGTGGCGAATATAAAGGGATGATTTGGCAAAGATGCTGCCGACGGCTTTGCCCACAGGGAATGTGTTCGGGTGAACGTCGTAGCTGGTGGACTTCATCAAGACATCGCGTGCCTTGGGTCCACTGAGCTCCAGAATGGTCTGACCGCCACTGACATTGACGACCTGGATGTGCTGCCCATCGAGCGCCGCCCGCAGGTCCTGCTCTACGCGGAACTCTTCACCACGCGGCACGATGATCAGGAATTCGTCCGGAGACATCCATTGAATGGATCGTTCGCCTTGGCTCACGACGCACAGGGCCGCCGGGAGTTCCAGCCCAAGGGCGCGGTGCACACCTTCAGCAAACCCGGCATCGCGGCTGTCGCCACGCAGGGTCAGATGGCCCTGCAGGGCCTTTTCGCGCAGGGTAACGCCAGCGTTCGCTGGCCCCTTGCCGATCAGCTCGGGAAAGCCGGCGTGGTGCAGGGGGGACTCGGCCTTGACGGTCTCGTCCGGGCGTTGCAGATAGACGTTTGCGGCTGTCATGTCGTCTGTCCTAATCAAGTGAAGCGTTCACGCCGAGGCGGGCTACGCTTGCGATCTGTATCGGAGCCACAGGGGCCGTTCATTCTTGTCTTGAGTCTGGGAGACCCGTCGCTCATACGCAGCGGTCGGCGTAGGGCAGTCGCGGCTGCCCCACGCATCGCGTTAAACCACGTTCTGCTGGTCACCCTTGGGGTCGTAGAACACTGAGCTTACGATCTCCGCTTCGATCAGCCTGCCGTCTCGCGCCGGTGCGTAGACCTTCTGCCCCATCTTGTTGAGTCCGCCCTTGACCAGTGCCAACGCAATGCCGTGGCCAAGCGTGGCGCTCATGTAGCTGGAGGTGACGTGGCCGGCCATCGGTACCGGCTTGGGAAGGTTCGGATCGAAGACCACCTGCGCACCTTCGGGCAATACATCGCGCGGGTTTACCGGCTTGAGGCCCACCAGCTGCTTGCGCTCATCCTTCAGCGTGTCCTCGCGGTTCATTCCACGCCTGCCAATGAACGAGAAGGGTTTGGTCTTCCCGACGGCCCAGCCCATGCCCAGATCGAATGGGGTCACGGTCGAATCCGTATCCTGCCCGACGATGATGAATCCTTTCTCCGCACGCAGGACGTGCATTGTTTCAGTGCCGTAAGGCGTCAGGTTGTAGGCCTTGCCCGCCTCGACGATCGCTTCGAGTACACCCATGGCGTAGTCGGCCTGAATGTTCACCTCGTAGGAAAGCTCGCCGGTGAAGGAGATCCGGAATACCCGCGCCGGAACGCCAGCCACCTTGCCTTCCTGCCAGGTCATGAACGGGAAGCCGTCCGGTGACAGATCAATGTCGGTCACCTGGCTGAGCAGCTTGCGGCTGTTCGGACCGGACAGGGTCAGCGTCGCCCAATGGTCGGTCACCGAGGTGAAGTAGACCTTCAGTTCCGGCCACTCGGTCTGGTGATACAGCTCCAGCCACTGCAGCACGCGAGCTGCGCCGCCCGTTGTGGTCGTCATGAGGAAGTGGTTGTCGGCGAGGCAGGCGGTGACGCCGTCGTCGAAGACCATGCCGTCTTCCTTGCACATCAGGCCGTAGCGCGCCTTGCCCACGTCCAGCTTGGTCCAGGCGTTGGTGTAGACGCGGTTGAGGAACTCACGGGCGTCTGGCCCCTGGATGTCGATCTTGCCAAGGGTCGACGCATCGAGCAGGCCGACGCTTTCACGGACCGCCTTGCATTCACGGGCGACAGCCGCGTGAAGATCCTCGCCCGCCTTGGGGAAATACCATGGCCGTTTCCACTGGCCGACGTCTTCGAACAACGCGCCCTGGCGCTGGTGCCACGCCTGCAATGCGGTATAGCGCTTGGGTTCGAACAACATGCCCGCATTGCGGCCGGCAATGGCGCCGAAGCTGACCGGCGTGTAGTTCGGCCGGAACATGGTGGTGCCCATCTGCGGGATGCTGACACCCAGGCAACGGGCGGCAATGGCGAGGCCATTGATGTTGCCGAGCTTGCCCTGGTCGGTGCCGAAACCCAATGCGGTGTAGCGCTTGACGTGTTCGACCGACTCGAAGCCTTCCCGTACAGCCAGCTCGATACCGGCGGCCGTTACGTCGTTCTGCAGGTCGACGAACTGCTTGGGCGCGCGCGCCGTCGGCTTTTCATGTGGGACCTGAAAGAGCGCAAGCGTCGGCTCCTCGATCCGCTTTTCGGCGCGCGGCAGCTCGCCGGAGACGGCTGCGAAGCCCGTGTCCGCCGCTGCTTTGGCGCCGGCTTCGAAACCGTCTGCCAGCACATCGCCAAGGCTGAAGACGCCATTGACGGCGCCCGCACAAACCCGCGCCTGAACACCGAGGCTGTTGCCCGGTACGAATGCAAGGATGTCTTCCTGCCAAGTGGGGCGCCCGCCGGGGTGGGACGCAAGGTGGACCACCGGGCTGGACCCGCCGGAGCTGGCGATAAGGTCGCAGTCGAGCCACTCGCCCGGGCTACGAACCTTGAAGGCAACCGGGTCGATGGCCGCAACACGAGCGGCTTCCACGTGGCGGCTGCCCTTCACGTCGATGATCGAGCTGCCTGTCAGAACGCGGACGCCGCGCGAACGCGCTTCTTCGACCCAGGTCCCGCGCGGGTTGGAGCGTGCGTCGGCCACGGCAACCACTTGCAGCCCCGCGTCGAGCCAGTCGAGCACGGTTTTGTAGGCATAGTCGTTGTTGGTTGCGAGGACCAGCTTGCTACCCGGTGCGACGCCGTAGCGCCGAACGTAGGTCGAAACAGCACCGGCCAGCATGTTGCCCGGTACGTCGTTGTTGCCGTACACCAGCGGTCGTTCGTGTGCACCAACGGCCAGTACGACCTGCTTGGCACGGACGCGATGCAGGCGCTGACGAGCCTGGCGTGCAAACGGACCACGCGGTGCGGAATCGCCGATGTGGTCGGTACAGCGCTCATGGATGGTGAGGAAGTTGTGGTCGTGATAACCATTGACGGTGGAGCGGGGCAGCAACAGGACCTCAGGGAAGGTCTTGAGCTCGTTCACGACCTTGGCAACCCAGTCCATCGCTGGCATGCCGTCGAGTTTCTCTCGGGTGTCGAGCAGGCTCCCGCCAAACTCTTCACCTTCGTCCGCAAGGATCACGCGGGCGCCGCTCCGGGCGGCAGCAAGCGCCGCGCTCAGGCCAGCCGGGCCGGCGCCGATCACCAGCACGTCACAGTGGCGGTTCATGTGATCGTAGATGTCCGGGTCGTTTTCCGTCGGTGCGCGGCCCAGGCCGGCGGCCTTGCGGATGTACTTCTCGTACGTCAGCCACATGTTTTGCGGGTACATGAACGTCTTGTAGTAAAAGCCGGGCGGCATCATCTTGCCGCCGACCTTGCCAAGGATGCCCATGAGGTCGTTGTTCACGCTCGGCCAGCCGTTGGTGCTGCTGGCCACGAGGTTGGCATAGAGCGCCTGCTGGGTAGCGCGTACGTTGGGGACCTGGGTGGCTTCACTCGCACCGATCTGCAGCACGGCGTTCGGTTCCTCGGCGCCAGCCGCGACGATGCCGCGTGGGCGCGAATACTTGAAGCTGCGACCGATGATGTCCACGCCATTGGCGAGCAGGGCCGAGGCGAGGGAGTCCCCGGCATAACCCTGGTAACGCTGGCCGTTGAAGGTGAACGCGAGTGGCTTGCTGCGATCGATACGGCCACCCTGACCGAGACGACGGATCTGGCTCATATCGTGGCTCCTTGCGCTTGGGGCTTGGGCTCGTCTACGGTCTCGGCGAGCGTGGGTTTCTCACCAATCTTGTACGTCTCGAGGATCTCGTAGCTCACCGTGTGGCGAGTGGCGTTGAAGTATTTGCGGCAACCGGCAGCATGCAGCCACAGCTCGTGGCGCAGCCCGCGCGGGTTGTTGCGAAACCACATGTAGTCGCCCCACTCGGCATCGCTGCAGGCGGAGGGATCGAGCGGACGCGCGATATGCGCTTCGCCCGCGGGTGCGAACTCTTCCTCGGAGCGTGATTCCCCGCAGTGGGGACAGAAGATGTACAGCATGGCGGTCTCCTACAGCGGCCTGGCGCCTGTCGGGTCGTCAACCGCCGTAGCGGCTTGACCTACCCGGTGATGGGCCAGGCGGTGTTTTTGTATCTCTCGGTTGGCCTTGGTGAGTTGCGCGGTTGGCTAACCCACCCCACGGTTCAGCGTCGAATCAATGCGCTACGGCGGCTGCGCCGTGTTCATCCACCAGCGCGCCGGTATGGAAGCGCTCGATGGAGAAGGGCTTGGCCAGCGGATGGGGTTCGCCCTTGGCGAGGGTCGCGGCGAACACGTGGCCCGACCCGGGCGTCGCCTTGAATCCACCAGTGCCCCAGCCGCAGTTGATGAAGAGGTTCTTGACCGGCGTTGTACCGATGATCGGGCAGGCATCGGGCGAGGTGTCGACGATGCCGCCCCATTGACGGTTCATCCGTACACGGGACAGGACCGGGAACATCTCGACGATCGCCTCGATCGTGTGCTCGATGACGGGGTACGAACCGCGCTGCCCGTAGCCGACCCAGCCGTCGATACCCGCGCCGATGACCAGGTCGCCCTTGTCGGACTGGCTGATGTAGCCATGCACGGCGTTCGACATGATCACGCAGTCGATGATGGGTTTGATTGGCTCGGATACCAGCGCCTGGAGCGGGTGGGCTTCGACCGGCAGGCGGAAGCCTGCGAGCTTGGCCAGTGGCCCGGTGTTGCCAGCTACCACCATGCCGACGCGCTTGGCACCGATAAATCCCTTGTTGGTTTCAACGCCAATGACCGCACCATCCTGCTTGCGAAAACCGGTGACTTCGGTCTGCTGGATCAGATCGACACCCAGGGCATCGGCCGCCCGGGCGTAGCCCCACGCGACAGCATCGTGGCGCGCGTTGCCGGCCCTGCGTTGCACGGAGGCACCCAGGATGGGGTAACGCGTGTTCTTGCTGCAGTCCAGATACGGAATCTCTTCGGCAACCTGGCGGGTATCGAGCACCTCGTTGGGGATGCCGTTGAGAATGTTGGCGCTGACGAGCCGCTCGGCGTCGCGCAGGTCCTGCAGCGTATGGCAGAGGTGGTAGCAGCCGCGCTGGGAGAACATGACGTTGTAGTTGAGGTCCTGGGACAGGCCTTCCCACAGCTTCAGCGCGTGTTCATAAAGCGCGGAGGAATCGTCCAGCAAATAGTTGGAGCGAACGATGGTGGTGTTGCGTGCAGTGTTGCCGCCGCCCAGCCAGCCTTTTTCGATGACGGCTACATTGGTGATCCCATGCACCTTGGCCAGGTAATAGGCCGTGGCGAGACCGTGCCCGCCGCCGCCAATGATGATCACGTCATAAACCGGCTTGGGCGTAGGGTTACGCCACATGCGCTGCCAGTTCTCGTGGTGGCTGAAGGAGTGCTTGAACAGGCCAAAGCCGGAATAGCGCTGCATGTCTTGGCTCCTGAAACGCGTCGCCCGCTCCGCAAGGATGGCTGAGACGAGGTGTAGTGTTCTTGTAAGGCAGGTCAGCCTGGGGGCTGACCCGCCGGTATTACGGGCGCAACACGGGTATCAGCGATACACCGGATAGTCTGCACAAAGCCCCGAGACCTGGCTGGCAACCTGCGCCTCCACGTCGGCATCGCCCAAGTGGTCCAGCACGTCGCAAATCCAGCCAGCCAACGCTTCGCTTTGCGTTTCCTTGAGGCCGCGCGTCGTGATCGCAGGTGTTCCGATACGAATACCCGACGTCACGAACGGTGACTGTGGATCGTTCGGCACCGCGTTCTTGTTGACGGTGATCCCGGCGCGGCCCAGGGCGGCGTCCGCCTCCTTGCCCGTCAGGCCCTGCTTGATCAGCGACAGCAGAAAGAGGTGGTTGTCGGTGCCACCGGAAACCACGTCGTAGCCGCGCGAGACGAAGACGCTCGCCATGGCCTGCGCGTTCTTGATGACCTGCGCCTGGTAGTCCTTGAAGCCCGGTTCCATAGCTTCCTTGAAGCACACGGCCTTCGCGGCGATCACGTGCATCAGCGGGCCGCCCTGAGCACCGGGGAACACGGCAGAGTTGAGCTTCTTTTCGATCTCTTCGTTGCTGCGCGCCAGGATCAGGCCGCTGCGAGGACCGCGTAGTGTCTTGTGGGTCGTCGTCGTGACGACGTCCGCCAACGGGATGGGGTTCGGGTACAGGCCGGCTGCGACGAGCCCGGCGACGTGTGCCATATCCACGAAAAGGTAGGCGCCAACCTTGTCCGCGATTTCACGGAAGCGCGCGAAGTCGAGCGTTTTGGAGTAGGCCGAAAAGCCGGCCACGACCATCTTTGGCTTGTGCTCGAGTGCGAGGCGTTCGATCTCGTCATAGTCGAGCAGGCCGGTCTCTGGGTTCAGGCCATATTGCACGGCGTTATAGAGCTTGCCCGAGCTGCTGACCTTGGCCCCGTGAGTGAGGTGGCCGCCGTGCGCGAGGCTCATGCCGAGAAGCGTGTCACCCGGCTGAAGCAGTGCGAGATAGACCGCCGAGTTGGCAGATGAGCCCGAGTGGGGCTGGACGTTGGCGTAGTCTGCGCCGAAGAGTGCCTTGGCGCGTTCGATAGCCAGCGCCTCGACCTTGTCCACGTACTCGCAGCCACCGTAGTAGCGCTTGCCTGGATAGCCTTCGGCGTACTTGTTGGTCAGGTCGCTGCCTTGCGCTTCCATCACCCGGCGGCTTGTGTAGTTCTCCGAGGCGATCAGTTCGATGTGGTCTTCCTGGCGGCGGGATTCCTCGCTCATCGCCTGGAACAATGCGTCGTCATAGCCCTGAATCTGGTCATGCTTGCTGAACATCGAAACTCTCCTCGCGGCAGTGAGCGCGGTGCGCCGGACGCTGCCTCCCTGGGGCTGCAGCGATAGTGGTCCATGTGCGGCGATGGTATGTCCGCGCCTATGCAGCGAGATGCCTATGGACGCCACGAGCGCATTCGTTTGCGACATGGAATGTCGCTCTGGGCAAACCCGCCGATCCGGGAGCTCGTCTAGACAGCCGGGAGGAAAAGGCTCGCAATTCCGGCCAGGACGAACAGGTGGGCCGAGTAGAAGAGGTAGGCCCAGCGGCCTACTGGCGGGACCTTGAAGGGGATCCGACGGCGCAGCAACCAGATGCCGAACACGGGCGGCAACCCACACAATGCAATCACGACCCAGGCGGACAGGTCACCCCGGCCAGCGGCTTCATAGATGTCCGGCCAGTAATTGGCGGCCAGGCACGGGACGATGGGCATCACCCAGCATTGTCTGGGGCGCAACAGGGCGTAGTAGCACGCGGGGATGAGCAGCATGCCAGGCGCGCCGTATTGCAGGTACTCACCAAAATAGAGCCCAACAGCAAGGGCGGCAGTACCGACCGGGACGGCCCAGCCTCTGGGGTGGGCGATGGTGTGGGTTACCAGAAGCCCCAGGGCGAGTGTCGGCATGATGTTGATGGTCTGTGCGAACGGCACCAGCAGTCGGTAGGGCCATTCGGAAACTACAGAAAATGCCAGCAGCCAACCCAGGTAACGCCATGGCAGGACAATGGGCTCATTGCGGGTGCGAGCGATATTCGCCGCGATGGCGAGGCAGAACAGTGGGAAGGACAGACGACCCGGTATGTACGTCCAGTCGAAGCCAGGCGCGGCGTAGCGCAGGTGATCGATGAACATCGTGACAATCGCGAGCCACTTGACCAGGTCCAGGGCGGCATCACGTGTGTAGGCGGGTGCTGCGGAAAGAGGTCGGCGTAACGACGCCAGGGATGGCTGACTCATGAGCGGCGTACGCGAAGGGAGGGGCGGGCGCCCGGGTTGGGCCGGGCAGCCCGTCCGGGGCGCATCAGCGCTTGAGGTGCGAGTTGCAGCTCGCCGAGGCATTCATCAGACGCTGGCGCACTTCGGGATTGGATGCGCCCTGACTGCCCATTTCCTGGACTTCCTTCTCGCTGAACTCGGCGCTCACGCGGTCAGCGGCGCATTCGCAGTAAGCCTGCAATTGATCCGAGCCATGGCTGCCCTGAGCACCCGATACGCACTGCTGAACGAACGCGGAGCGCGCTTGGGGCGTCCAGTCCGCCGCAGCCGGCAATGCAAAGGCGAGCGCAGCACTGGCAGTAATCAACTTGAGGTAGCGCATGAAATCTTCCTGTTCCGTTGAATGAACCGATCGGCGTCGGTGTGTTTTGTGTGAGGCCCGTCGGACGCCTGAGTTCCGCTTGAGGATAAAACCGTCTCGCTTATGGATCGGCGAATAGCGAGGCGGGCAGTATGCCTCAAGGATCGCGTGACGCGTTCTGGCCGGAGTACATGCGGCATCTTCTGGATGTAAGGACGGGAGGGCGCTCCTCATACGGCGCGGCTTCGCGAGGGGTGTCGAGCATGCCTGACCGAGGAGCCACCTCCCCCAAACTCCCCAAGCCGACGACGGCTGGACGCGCTAAAGTAACCGCTTTACTGCTTTTTATTTCAAAGGAACAAGCCATGCCTGATGCGTCCCAACAATTCGCCAGCGACAACTATTCGGGAATTTGCCCGGAAGCCTGGGCGGCGATAACGGAGGCAAACCAGGGACATGCGCGGGCCTACGGCGACGATGACTGGACGGCGCGCGCGGCGGATCACTTTCGGCGACTGTTCGAAACCGACTGTGAAGTCTTCTTCGCCTTCAACGGCACGGCGGCCAACTCGCTGGCGCTGGCCGCGCTCTGTCAGAGCTATCACAGCGTTATCTGCTCCGAGTCCGCTCACGTTGAAACCGACGAATGCGGCGCCCCGGAATTCTTCTCCAACGGTTCCAAGTTGCTGGTAGCGCCAAGTCCGGACGGGAAGCTGACGCCGGATGCCGTCCGCCTGATTGCGACCAAGCGGCAGGACATCCACTACCCCAAGCCCCGCGTCGTTACCCTGACCCAGGCAACCGAGGTGGGTACGGTTTATCGACCCGAAGAAGTACGTGCGATTGCTGATGCCTGTAGCGACCTTGGCCTGCACGTGCACATGGATGGTGCACGCTTCTCCAACGCCTGTGCTTTCCTTGGTTGTACGCCGGCAGAGCTGACCTGGAAGGCGGGTGTCGATGTGCTTTGCTTCGGCGGGACGAAAAACGGCATGGCGGTCGGCGAGGCCATCGTGTTCTTCGACAAGGCGCTGGCCGAAGATTTCGATTACCGCTGCAAGCAGGCAGGGCAGCTTGCATCCAAGATGCGCTTCCTGTCGGCACCCTGGGTAGGGCTGCTGGAAAACGAGGCCTGGTTGCGACATGCCCGTCATGCGAATGGTTGCGCACAGGCGCTGGCGGCGCGTATTGCCGATGTCCCCGGCATCCACCTTATGTCGCCCGTCGAGGCAAACGGCGTGTTCTTGCAGATGCCAGACGCGGCGCTTGAGGCTCTGAGTGCGCGGGGTTGGCGCTTCTACACGTTCATTGGTGGCGGTGCACGGTTCATGTGCTCGTGGGATACCGAGATGGAGCGGGTCGAAGCGCTGGCGGCGGATATCCGTTCCGTCATGCAATCTACCGTCGCATGACGGTCTCGCCTGGTCACGCCGCGCCTGAGCACGTAAGGCTGGGCGCGATCGTGCCGGTGCTCCGCAGTTTTGATGAAGGCAAGGCACGTGCGTTCTATTGCGACTTCCTGGGATTCGAGGTGCGCTGGACGCATCGATATGAGCCGTCGTTGCCGCTCTACATGGAAGTCGCGCGTGGCAACTGTACCCTGCATCTGAGCGAGCACCACGGCGACGCATGCCCGGGCGCAGCACTCCGGATTGAGTGCGTGAACCTCTCAAGGTTTTGCGATCATCTCAATGCGCGCCACTCCGGTAACGCGCGCCCCGCTGTCGAGGAAAAGCCCTGGGGCACACGCGAAATGAGCATTATCGATCCGTTCGGCAGTCGCCTTGTTTTCACGGAGACCCATTCATGATCACCTGCTACCTGCGCTATACCCTCGATCCCTACAAAATTGAGGAATTCGAACACTACGCGAAACTGTGGATACCCCTCGTGAATGCGTTCGGCGGCACGCATCACGGGTATTTCCTACCCTCCGAAGGCGCCAACAACATTGCGCTTGCGCTGTTCTCATTTCCGTCGCTGGCCCAATACGAACGCTATCGTACGGCCTCGATGGAAGACGAAGCCTGCCAGGCCGCATTTCGCTATGCCGAACAGACGCGATGCATCCTGCATTACGAGCGCAGTTTTATGCGGCCCGTCCTGGCGTGAGTCGATGTCCTGCCTGAACCGTGTTTCCACACGCCTGTCTGCTATAGAACGCAACGTATGCCGGAGAGAACAGATATGGCGCTCGACAATTCGAAGCTGGAATCGCTTCTGGACAAGGTCCATCAGCACGCGGGTGACGCGGTAGACGGCGTTGAGCGCGACTACCGCGACGCCTTTCTCGCGGCGCACGAGGCGCTGTCCATGCTCATGGACGAGCGCAAGAACTGGCGCGAGATGGTCGCCCGGGCCACAGAAGAATACCAGGGTGACGAAGGCATCTGATCCGCTCGGCCCGGCGCACATGAACAGGTTACGCCGCTTCGACCTTTCAGGTGGCTTGGCGCGGGCTGTTGAACGGCCAACGGTGCCGGCATGGCCGGATGCCGCTGTAGCCCGCGCCGACGGTTGCGGCGCCTGCACCATCCGCACACAAACAAAAACGCCCCGACACGTCGGGGCGTTTTCATTTCATGCCTGGATCAGACGCTGTAGTACAGGTCATATTCCAGCGGGTGCACGAAGGTGCGCACCTTGATCTCTTCCTCGGACTTCAGCTCGATGTAGGCATCGATGAATTCGTCGGTGAAGACGCCGCCCTTGGTCAGGAATGCGCGGCCCTTGTCCAGCTCTTCCAGAGCTTCTTTCAGGCTGCCGCACACTTGCGGGATCTTCTTGCCTTCTTCAGGCGGCAGATCGTACAGGTTCTTGTCGGCGGCATCGCCAGGGTGGATCTTGTTCTGGATACCATCCAGGCCTGCCATCAACAGTGCAGCGAAGCACAGGTAGGGGTTGGCAGCCGGGTCCGGGAAGCGCGCTTCGATACGACGGCCTTTCGGGCTGGAAACGTATGGAATACGGATCGAGGCCGAACGGTTACGGGCCGAGTAGGCCAGCATGACCGGTGCTTCGAAACCTGGGACCAGACGCTTGTAGGAGTTGGTCGACGGGTTGGTGAAACCGTTCAGTGCCTTGCCGTGCTTGATGATACCGCCGATGAAGAACAGGGCGGTTTCGGACAGGCCTGCGTAGCCGTCACCCGCGAAGGTGTTCTTGCCGTCCTTCGAGATGGACATGTGGACGTGCATGCCCGAACCGTTGTCGCCGTACAGCGGCTTCGGCATGAAGGTAGCGGTCTTGCCGTACGCGTCGGCAACGTTGTGTACGCAATACTTCAGGGTCTGGGTTTCGTCAGCCTTGGCAACGAGGGTGTTGAACTTCACACCGATTTCGTTCTGGCCGGCAGTCGCCACTTCGTGGTGGTGAACTTCGACGGTCAGGCCCATCTCCTCCAGTGCGTTGCACATGGCGGTACGGATTTCGTGGTCATGGTCGACCGGCGGAACCGGGAAGTAGCCGCCCTTGACGCCCGGACGGTGGCCCTTGTTGCCCGTCTCGAAATCAGCGTCGGTGTTCCAGGATGCCTGCTCGGAGAAGATCTTGAACATCGAACCGGAGATGTCGGACTTGAACTTCACTTCGTCGAAGATGAAGAACTCGGGCTCTGGACCCACGAAGACCGTGTCACCGATACCGGTCGACTTCAGGTATTCCTCGGCAGCCTTGGCGATACCGCGCGGGTCGCGCTCGTATGCCTGCATGGTGGACGGCTCGATGATGTCGCAAACCAGGATCAGCGTCGGCTCTTCGGTGAACGGGTCCAGTACGGCGGTGCTGTCGTCCGGCATGAGGATCATGTCGGAGGCTTCAATACCCTTCCAACCGGCAATGGAGGAACCGTCGAACATTTTGCCGTGTTCGAAGAAGTCTTCGTCCAGGGCGTCGCGGGCTGGCATGGTGACGTGCTGCTGCTTGCCCTTGGTATCGGTGAAGCGCAGGTCAACCCACTTCACGTCATGGTCTTTGATCAGTTGAACAGCCTTAGACATGTTGTCCTCCAGTTGGACGGGAGCCGGTCGTTGGGACCCCCAATAAGTGCCTTGCGAACACCACCTCGGCGGGGTGCCACATGGCACGAGAACGCCTCGGAAATGCCCTGAAGCCGGGCGGGATACTCCGCCAGAACGAGCTGCCTCACAAGGGAGCAATATGTATGCCAGTGCCCCGGAATGGGGTGCGAGCCCGCAGCGCCCGGGTTACGGCGCGCTCCATGGCGATGCATGGGGCACAGCGCGCATAGTTTTGGTGCGCGCACTGGTTCGCGTGGGCAGTTTTGGTGCATAAGACCGCCGGTGCATTCTTTTTGGTTAAAGCTTGAACAATTCCGCTATAATTCGCGCCCTTCTTTTTCTGGCGCCCTGGCTGCCCCGCTTTTGTCATGAAACTCGTCGTCAAAGTCTTCCCTGAAATCACGATCAAGAGCCGGCCGGTGCGCAAGCAGTTCATCCGCCAGTTGGCCAAGAACGTGCGCACCGTGCTCAAGGGGCTGGACCCTGTGCTCGAGGTGCAGGGCGAGTGGGACAATCTGGAGATCCAGACGGGGGTCAGCGAACCCAAAACATTGCAGGCGATCATCGAGCGTCTCAAATGCATGCCGGGTATCGCTCACTTTCTCGAAGTGCACGAATACCCATTGGGCGACTTCGACGATGTCCTCGACAAGTGCCGCGCGCACTTTGGCGAGCAGCTGCGCGGCAAGATTTTTGCCGTGAAGTGCAAGCGCGCCGGCAAGCATTCATTCAGCTCCATGGACATCGAGCGCCATGTAGGCAGCCATCTGCGCCGTGAATTCGATGCGGCCGGCATCTCGCTGAAGCAGCCTGAGGTGGAGGTGCGAATGGAAATTCGCCATGACCGCCTGTTCATCATTCATCGTCAGCACAATGGCATCGGTGGCTACCCGCTGGGTTCGCTCGAGCAGACCCTTGTGCTGATGTCCGGCGGCTTCGATTCGACGGTTGCAGCGTTCGAAATGATGCGCCGCGGCCTGCTGAGCCACTATTGCTTCTTCAACCTCGGTGGTCGTGCCCATGAACTCGGCGTCATGGAAGTTGCGCATCATCTTTGGGAGAAGTACGGCAGTTCGCACCGTGTGCTGTTCATCAGCGTGCCGTTCGAGGAAGTCGTCGCCGAGATCCTGGACAAGGTCGACAACAGCCAGATGGGCGTTGTCCTCAAGCGGATGATGCTGCGCGCGGCGACGCGGATCGCTGAAGATCTGCACATCGACGCCCTGGTTACCGGTGAAGCCATTTCTCAGGTCTCCAGCCAGACGCTGCCGAACCTATCCGTTATCGATTCCGCCACCGATATGCTGGTGCTGCGTCCGCTGATTGCCGCGCACAAGCAGGACATCATCGATACGGCCTACGAAATCGGTACCGCCGAGTACGCCAAGCACATGCCGGAATATTGTGGCGTCATCTCCGTGAATCCGACTACGCGCGCCAAGCGCGGCAGGATCGAGCACGAGGAGTCGCATTTCGACATGGCGATTCTGGAGCGCGCGCTTGAACGCGCCCGTCGTGTCACGGTAGACCGTGTCATCGACGAGCTCGGCAAGGATCTTCAGGTCGAGGAAGTGCGCGAGGCGCTGCCGGGGCAGATCGTTCTGGATATTCGTCACCCTGACAGCAGCGAAGATGATCCGCTGGATCTGGCAGGCGTCGAGGTCCAGCCCATGCCGTTCTATGCGATCAACAGCCGCTTCAAGGAATTGGATGAAAATCGCCAATACCTGCTGTATTGCGATAAAGGTGTCATGAGCCGCCTGCATGCTCATCACTTGCTCAACGAGGGGCATGCAAATGTGCGTGTTTATCGTCCGGTCTAGGCAGGCCGGCCTGCTCGGCGGCAGTATCCGCCATCGCCCTCCCGACCGTTTGGCTCGCTGATTGCAGTCGCGCTGCCCTGTGCGACGAACAAGCATGTATGGGGGCCGGGTACGGCTCGCGCCCCGTTTCGAATCAGGTCGGCACTCCAACCGCTGGCCGCTCCAAGAGAACACACTGTGATCGAAAAACTACGCAATATCGCCATCATCGCGCACGTCGACCATGGCAAGACCACACTCGTGGACAAGCTGCTGAAGCTGTCCGGCACCCTGGATCGTAAAGAGCTCGAGAACGAGCGGGTCATGGACTCCAACGATCAGGAAAAAGAGCGTGGCATTACCATCCTCGCGAAGAACACTGCCCTGAAGTGGAACGGCTACGACATCAACATCGTTGACACCCCCGGGCACGCTGACTTCGGTGGCGAAGTCGAGCGCGTGATGTCGATGGTCGATTCCGTGCTGCTGCTGGTCGACGCACAGGACGGCCCCATGCCGCAGACCCGTTTCGTGACCCAGAAGGCGTTCAAGGCCGGTCTGCGTCCGATCGTCGTCGTGAACAAGGTTGACCGTCCTGGCGCGCGTCCTGATTGGGTCGTGGACCAGATTTTCGATCTGTTCGACAACCTGGGCGCTACCGATGAGCAGCTGGACTTCCCGATCGTTTACGCCAGCGCCCTGAACGGCATTGCGGGCGATGACCCGGCGAACATGGCCGACAACATGGACCCGCTGTTCCAGGCCATCGTCGACCACGTACCGGCCCCGACCGTAGACCTCGACGGTCCGTTCCAGATGCAGATCTCCCAGCTGGACTACAACAGCTTCCTGGGTGTTATCGGCATCGGCCGTATCGCGCGCGGCAAGATCAAGGCGAACAGCCCGGTCGTCGCGATCGATGATGAAGGCACCAAGCGTAACGGCCGTATCCTCAAGATCATGGGGCACTCCGGCTTGCAGCGCGTTGAAGTCCAGGAAGCCCAGGCAGGCGATATCGTCTGTGTGAGCGGCATGGACGAACTGTTCATTTCCGACACCCTGTGCGACCCGCAAGCGGTAGAAGCGCTGCCACCGCTGACCGTCGACCAGCCAACCGTATCGATGACCTTCCAGGTCAATGACTCGCCATTCGCTGGCAAGGAAGGCAAGTTCGTCACCAGCCGCAACATCAAGGACCGTCTGGACAAGGAGCTGCTGCACAACGTGGCACTGCGCGTCGAACAGGGCGATTCCCCCGAGAAGTTCAAGGTCTCCGGCCGTGGTGAGCTGCACCTGTCCGTACTTATCGAGAACATGCGCCGCGAAGGCTTCGAGCTGGCCGTGGGCCGCCCGGAAGTGGTGATCATCGAGAAGGACGGCGAGAAGCAGGAGCCTTACGAAAACGTCACCATCGACATCGAAGAGCAGAATCAGGGCTCGGTGATGGAGCAAATGGGTCTGCGTAAGGGCGATCTGACCAACATGATTCCTGACGGCAAAGGTCGTATTCGTCTCGAGTACACCATTCCGGCGCGTGGTCTGATCGGCTTCCGTAACAACTTCCTGACCCTGACCTCGGGTACGGGCATTCTGACCTCGACCTTCAGCCACTATGGCCCGATCAAGGCCGGTGAAGTCACCAACCGTCAGAACGGTGTTCTCGTCTCGATGGCGACCGGTACGGCGCTGACCTACTCGCTGGAAACCCTGCAGAGCCGTGGCAAGCTGTTCCTCGCTCCGGGCGATGAGATCTACGAAGGCCAGCTGTGCGGCATCAACAGCCGTGACAACGACCTCGTGCTCAACCCAACCAAGGGCAAGAAGCTCGACAACATGCGCGCGTCGGGCAAGGACGAAGTCATCGCCCTGGTTCCGCCGATCAAGTTCACCCTTGAGCAGGCGCTGGAATTCATCGCTGACGACGAGCTGGTCGAAGTGACGCCCAAGTCGATCCGTCTGCGTAAGAAAATGCTGAACGAGAACGACCGCAAGCGCTACGAGCGCAGCAAGGTCTAACTCGACCACTGCGTAAAAAAGCCCCGCCGGCGTGAGCCGAGCGGGGCTTTTTCATGCCTGGGCGTTTGTCAGCCTTTAGAGAGCTCGGCTGCGCGGCCGATAGCCTTGGTGAAACCGGTCAGGGAAAACGCCAGGGTGACTTCCTCGCCCGCGTCGGAGGTGACCGTTACGTTCAGTTTGCTGCCCTTGCGAAGGTCACCGGCAAGCTTCTGATCGAAACGGATCGGCAGGATGCAGCCAATCGGCAGGCACGTACGGAAAGGCAGAGCGCCGCTGGCGGTGCCGTTGTCGATACGCAGGTTGACGCCCTTCTGCAGCGAAAGACCAAAAGGCAGGATAAACGTCGCCTGAACTTCCTGGCCGTCCGGGATCATTTCGACCGCCATGACGCGTTGCTTGGCATCCTGGTTCGTCTGCTCCTGTGAAATCACACACATCTTGCGCTGTGGTGGCGGGTTGTTGCCCTGCGCTGGCCCTGTGGGCACGTTGCCGCAGCGAAGTTGCCAGTCGCCATGTGTCTCCTGCTGAATGTTCTGGTTGCCACCCGCGGCATTCGCACCGCCGGCCCCACCTTGCGGGGGCGGGGTCTGCGCGAAGGCGTGGGGCGTCACGGCCAGTGCCAGCAGGCTGGCGAAGCCAAGGGCGCCGCATTTGAGGGCTTGCAGTTTCATGGGCGGGTCTCTATCGACTGTCTATGAATGATATCCCGCGAGTCACCTTGACTCGGTAGAGGGACGCTCGCGCATGCTGGGGATTGCAGCATGCCGCCGTGCCGCCGGAGTGGTCGGCAAATCAAGCTTGGCCATGCTCCGATCATGCAACGGTACCAGCAACGTCATGGCCATGAACGCACCAAAAAGCGCGCAGGCCATGTCTGCCTGGGTATCCCATTCGTCACCTTGCATGCCAAGAAATTCCTCAGCGTTCTGTCCCAGGGTTATTGCCGCGACCCATTCGGCCAGTTCATATACAGCGCTTACGGCCATGGCGACGCAGACGCAAATGAAAGGGAGCAGGCGCCGACCGCGGACCCGTTCGCCGCCAATCAGCCACTCCCGCATGAGGATGGCAGGCACGATCCCTTGCAATACGTGGCCAACACGATCGTAGTGATTGCGAGAAAGGTCGAACGTGTCGCGTGCCCAATTACCAACAGGAACATGCGCAAAGCCGTAGTGCGCCCCAATGGCCAGCGCAAGTCCGCCCAGCGCGAGAAATCCATAGGCAAACGTGCTGAAGGGAAAATGCCGATGGGTGCACAGGATGATCGCGGCGACAACCAGCACCGGGCTCGCTTCGAGAAGCCACGTTGTCCGATCCATCGGGTTGAGTGCCGACAACGCCAGCACGCCCATCACCGCAATGAAGAGAAGGGCAAGCGTCCAGGTTCTGGCCATATGGTGCGATTCAACGTCTGCGGCGTAGCAGCGCATAGGTAGCGATCGCTGCGGCCGCGACGATGGCAGACGTCGCAACGGGGTGCTGCCTCATCTGCGTGGCAGGGCTGTAGGGCACCGTTGGGCCGGGATAGCGGCCGCGGGTGCGCAGTTCTTCGTGCCAGCGGTCACTTGCACGGCGGTTGAACGTGCCGCGAGGATTGCGATCGCGGCGACCGCTCATGATCCAATTGTAGATAACGTTACTTTGCAGCCAGTCCAGTAGGCGTGGCGTGTGGCGCGACAAGTTGGTGAGCGTGCGGGCATTGCCCACATAGACATCACGCTGCGAGTTCTCGGCAGCGTCCAGAATGGCCTCCGCAACGATTTCCGGCGCATACACCGGCGGTGGCAACGTCGGCGCACTTGAGAGCTCATTCTTTGAGTGATCGATGAATTGCGTATCGGTCGAGCTGGGACGAACAAGCGTCACAGAGACGTGGGCAGCACTTCCTCTCAGCTCGATGCGCAGGGTGTCGGTGAGCGCCTTGATCGCATGCTTGCTCGCGCTGTAGCTCGCATGAAAGGGCAGGGGCGTTTCGGATTCGACGCTTCCGATGTTGATGATGGCGCCGCCTTTCCCACGCAGGTGGGCCATGGCGATGATGGAGCCGTAGAAGGTGCCCCAGAAGTTGGTCTCCATCACGCGGCGGTGATCCTGTTCATCGACCTGGTCCAGTCGGCCCCAGACCGATACCCCTGCGTTGTTGATCCAGGTGTCGAACCCCCCAAACCGATACAGGGTGTCCGCGGCGACACGCTCCAGATCCTCGCGGTTGGCGACATCGGCGACGACATGAATGACCCTGTCTCCGCGATGGTCGAGCCGTTGTTCGATCTCCGCCAGTGCTTCCTCGTTTCGCGAAACCAACACGACACGTGCTCCAGCCCGGACGGCACCTTCGGCCGTAGCCAGGCCAATACCGCTCGAGGCGCCTGTGATCACAATGACCTGTTCACTAAGGGGCTTGAGCTTCGGTTTCATTGCATGGCCTCGGGCGCGTGACGTAGTTAGAGGGTAGAAGCGAGACGTCCACTCTGGGTTCCCAAGGCAGGACCGGTGGCATCGGCAGCCAAGCGTCTCAAGGCGTTTCAGCAACGAACCGAGGGTGGCCTGAGTCGGTCATCAGGACGTAGCGGACTCACCCGGAGCGCCTCATGACCCGTCGAACATTGATTTCCCTTGGAAGCATCAACGCCGATTTTCAGGTGCGTCTGGATGAGCCGCCAGGCTCTCGGGAAACATTGCTGGCACACGATTTCTCGCGCTTTGCGGGTGGCAAGGCCGCTAACGTGGCGTACCTCGGCGCCTGCTTCGGCCACAACAGCCACCTGCTCGGGTGCATCGGAGATGACGGACTGGCCGAGCAGACATTAGGGGCGGTCAAGGAAGCGGGCGCCAACGTTGACCGGGTGTACACGGTGGGTGGCCAGGCCACCGGCGTCTCGATGATCATGGTTCCTCCGGACGGCAAGAAGCACATTGTTCTGGCAACGAATGCCAATGACCACTGGCCGGAAGCCGCGATCCAACAGGCTGTTGATGCAATCGTCTCTGCCGAGTTGCCGGCCTGCCTGGTCGTTGATTACGAAGTGCCCGCCGCCGTGGTTCGCCGGGCCGTCGATGCCGCGCGCGAGCGCGACATTCCCGTGATTCTGGATCCCTCGTTTCCGGATCGGGTCGATTCGAAGCTGCTGTCGTCATTTCATGCACTGACGCCGAATCCGGACGAAGCTGGCGGGTTGGTCGGCGTGCAGGTCAAGTCGCTGGAGGATGCGGCGCGTGTGGCGCGGCAAGTGCGCGATGATCTGGGCGTCGAGGTGGTGTGCATCAAGCTGGGCGATGGCGGGTGCATGCTGGCGGCGCCTGACACGCTTGTCCACGTCCCCGCTGATGACGTCGATGTTGTCGACAGCACCGGCGCAGGCGATGCGTTTACCGGTGTCTTCGCAATCGCGTTGCTCGAAGGCGAAGCTCCGAGAACGGCTGCGGCCTGGGGCGTGGCAGCGGCCAATCACGCGGTAACCGGTTATGGATCTCAGCCAGCCTATCCTGACCGCGAGCAGCTTCGCCGGCGGGCGGAAGGCATTCTGCAGCGAGTCGAGATGCTCGATGCGTAAGGGGCCGGAGGTGCGGTTCACTCATTTCGATGCCAAGGATGAGCGTCGTAGAACGTCGCTCATCGCACTGGGGAATGGCGTGCTTTCGCTGCGGCCCGCCGCGCCCGAGGCCTCTTGGGCAGCCCCTGCCTCGGACCATACGCATTACGCGGGCTTCTACCATGCCGGTTGGTACGACGACGCGCCCCGGCTCGTCAACGGGCGGGTTACCGATGTCGCAGCGTTGGTGAATCTGCCACAACCCTTCGGTGCCAGCGTGAGACTCAATGGCGGAACCTGGTTTTCGACGTCCGAGATACACCGACACTATGAGCAATGGCTTGACGTGGCAGATGGTGTGGTAGGACGGCAGTTAACCTTTGAGCTCGATGGCCATGAGGTGTCGCTGAGTGAGACCTGGCTCGTGGATATGGCAGACGGCGCGTTTGCCGCCCTGAGTTGGAGGATTCACATACCGGAGGCCGTCGAGCACTGCGATATCCAGACGGGGCTGGACGCACGCGTGGCCAATGCTGCGATACCGCGCAGCGGCCCATATGAAGGGCAACGGTTGCAGGACATAGTGGTCGAGGTGCACGGCCCCGGTGAGGCGAGCGCAAGCGCAGCCCTGCATGATCGGGCCTCCCACATGGCGATGGCCATGCGGACACGTGTTACGCCAGACGCGCAATGGACCGAGGCTGAATCCGAGCCAGACCATGTGCGTTTCGTGCTCCGTTGCAGGCGGCCGGAAGACGGGTTCGTGCAGGTCGATATCACGGCGGCAGTTGCGGCAGGCGATGCTTGCGCAGGTATGGGCAAGGTCGCCCGGGAAATCATGCGCCGCCGGCTACCAACGGAGGGTTTCGAATCGCTTCGAGCCCGCCAGGCCGCCGCCTGGGCAGCGCTCTGGCAGGACATGCCATTACATGCCAAGCCTGAGTGGGAACGCCCACTGAGGCTGCACGCGTTTCACGTGCTGCAGACCGCGTCCCCCCATAGTGCGCGCCTGGATGTGGGGCTGCCGCCCAAAGGCTGGCAAGAGGGCTACTACGGGCAGGTGTTCTGGGACGAAATCTTTGCCTTTCCGTTTCTTGCGACCCGGTTTCCCGAGATTGCCCGCGGCCTGCTGCGCTACCGTCATCGCCGACTACCCGCGGCGCGTGAGCAAGCCGCGGCCGCGGGCCTTCGCGGGGCCATGTTTCCATGGCGAAGCGGACGCACGGGCCACGAAGAAACGCCGCCCTACCAGTTCAATCCGCTATCAGGCAAATGGATGCCTGACCACACCTACCTGCAGCGCCATATTGGTGCAGCGATCGCATACGATGCGTGGACAGTTTTCCTCGCAACAGATGACGTGGACGTACTCTGCGGTGAAGCCGGTGAGTTGATTCTGGAGGTTGCGCGGTTTTGGGCCTCCATTGCTGCGATCGATGAGGAACGGGGGCGTTATGTCATCACCGGCGTGATCGGGCCGGACGAATACCATAATGGCTATCCAAACGCCGTTGCGCCCGGGCTCGACAACAATGCCTATACGAACGTGATGGCGGTCTGGACGATCTGCAGGGCATTCGATGTACTGGCAGCGCTGCCCGACGGCGGAAACACCCTAAGGGCTCGGCTCGACATTGGCAACCAGGAGCTGGCGCTCTGGGAAGATGTCAGTCGGCGGATGTACGTGCCCCTGCTATCCGATGGGGTCGTCGAGCAATTCGATGGATTCGACCGCCTGCAGCCGCCGGATCCTGAGTGGCTGGAGGACGGTCGTCCACGTCTGGATTGGTGGCTGGACGCAAAAGGCGACAGCTGCGACCGTTATCAGCTGACCAAGCAGGCCGATGTGCTGATGCTGGTGTACCTGTTCAGCCCGTTCGAGTTGGAAGCCTTGTTCGCCCGTCTTGGGTATGCGATGGACGAGAGTGCGATACGACGCACAGTCGAATACTACATGGCGCGTATCACGCATGAATCCAGCCTTTCCACCGTCGTCTGCGCTGGCGCACTTGCCAGGATAGATCCCGCCGCATCATGGGGCTGCTTTCGCGAATGCCTGGATGTGGACTTGGCGGCTCCCTCCGATGGGGGTACACGTGAAGGCATTCATCTGGGCGCGATGGCCGGCTCACTGGATGTTCTGCAGCGGCACTATTGTGGCGTTTACCTCTGCGCGGATGGCCTGCATCTCGATCCGGCACCGCCGGCCGCGCTCGGCGATGTACGGTTTGAGCTGGAATTCCGAGGCGCGCAATTGTACGTGGACCTGGAAGGTGACCGCCTCACGCTGGGCGTACTGAGCAATAGTGGGCATAAGGCGGTAGAAGTGACCGCCCAAGGGCATCGCCAGGCACTACGACCAGGTGAAGTGCTCGAGATCAACTGTGGCCAGCGCCGTTGATTGATTGCTTCCTTTCGAAGCGTTTTTTGCCGTGACCCCTACGGCCTGCACTGCCTTGAGGCGTTTCGAAACACCCGCCAGCACTGCGCATGTCGCGTCAGTGACTAACCTGTCTTGCTGTGTAGTGGCTCAATGCCGGTATAGCCGCACCGCAGCGCATCCGAAGGCCGCCCGGCGGAAATAAATTCACAGGCGATGGGCCAGATGGCGTGCGATTTGCTCTCGTCAGGCAGTGCTGCTGTAAATCAAGGAAGTAGGCGCTGATGAATCTATTGCTCCGTCCGGGTGTTCGCGCACTGGCGCGTTTTCGCTTTGCTCACAAATTTCAGTTGATCGCGCTGATGTTCGTCCTGCCGATCGCATATGCGGCATGGGCGATCGGAAGTGACTACGCGGCCAACCTGTCACGGTTATCGGCAGAACGGTCGGGGGTCTATCAGTTGCGCGCCCTGGACCGCATCGACGAAGCGATTTTGAGGGCGCGCAACTTGGCTGCACGCTGGAAGACCCTGGACACGACCACGCAATCCGGTGCGCCCGCTCAGGCTGCGCTGGCGGACGTGTCGGCTCACGAAAAGACATTGCATGCTGCTGTCGACGATGCTTCGCGTGTGCTGGAGGCAGAAGGGGCCAGCGCTGAGGCGCTTGCGGATATTCGCGACATCAGCAAGGCCGTCGACGGGCTTCAGTCCGATGCGCTGAAGACCCTTAACTGGTGGCCGGACGCCTATCAGCGTTTCACCGACACCTTGCAACGTGTCAGCTCGTTGCGCGACCGCGTTGGTACCGATACGGGCCTGATACTCGACCCGATGCTCGATACCTATCTGCTTCAGCAGTTCGCAAGCCAGACGTCGCCACAGCTGGGCCGCCAGCTCGGCACTCTGGCCAGTGTCGGGCAGGGCGTTGTGGCCTCCGGCAGTTTCAGCCTGCAGACACGCCTTCAGCTTCGGGAAATTCGGAGCAGCCTGGATGCCTCGCGCGATGGGCTGGTCAAGGCTGCAGGGGTCCTTGAGCGCATTCCCGAACCCTCTCTTGATTCGTGGAAAGGACAATACCGCCAGACGCTGGTAGCCCTGGACGGCTGGCTCGGACAGCTGGATCAGAACCTGTTCGGAGACAAGGTCGCACTCGACATGCGTTCATTCGAGGTGGGCATGGACAGCGCACTTGGAGCGGCGCAGTCTCTGCAGACCGCTACGTTGGAGACGTTGGAGCGCAGGCTGGGTGAATACCATGCCCAGGCACTGAGTGCCATGGTCATCACGCTGACGGCATTCGGCGTCCTGGCGCTGCTGGCCATGTATGCATTTCTCTGCCTTCAAGCGTCGATTCGCGCCAGTGCGTCCGAAATCACCGCCATGGCGCAAGCCCTGCGGCGTGGCGATCTTCGTCAGCAGACCCACGTAGTCGGGCGTGACGAACTGGCTACGATCGGAGCCGCTTTGAATGAGGCGGTTGTGCAGTTGAGGGGCTCACTGACGGAGGTCAATCAGGAGGCGGCTGCCTTGGATGACACGGTCTCCTCGTTGACGTCTCACGCTCAATCCAGCCTCGTATCGGTCGAGCGTCAGCAGCAGCAGGTCAGTCAGATTGCGGCGGCGGCCACACAGATGGCGGCGACGGCGCAAAGTGTCGCGGAAAGCTGCGAGCAGGCGGCGCGCGATGTCGGTGAGACTCGCCAAATCGCGACGCTGAGCAATCAGCGCAGCCAGGCGACGACAGAAGGCATGCGTGGGCTGATCAACCGGCTCTCCGCCAGCTCCGGAGCCATGACCCAGCTGGACGAGCAGGCTCAACGTATCGGGCGGGTAGTGGATGTCATCGGCGGCATTGCCGAGCAGACCAATCTGCTGGCGCTGAATGCGGCCATCGAGGCAGCCCGTGCAGGCGATCATGGCCGTGGCTTCGCAGTCGTCGCGGATGAAGTCCGGGGTTTGTCGCGTCGAACCCAGGAGTCGACCCGCGAAATCGGGACCACCGTGCAGGCCTTGCAGTCCGTCGTCGCTGAAGCCGTGCGGCTGATGCAGGAGGCTTATGCGCAGGCCGAGGAGGATGTGTCGGCTGTGGACGAACTCGGCCAGCGCCTGGGCGACATCGTCGGTGCGGTACAGCGTGTCGAAGACATGATTGCCCAGATCGCCACAGCTGTAGAGGAGCAGGCGGCAACGGCTGAAGACGTCAGTGGCAATATTCAGCAGGTGGATCAGGCCGCGTTGCACCTGCTCGAAGGTGCGCAGTCCGTCCATGGCGTCGCTGATAGATTGAATGCCGGCAGCCGTAGCCTTTCGCAGAGCACGGCAACATTCCAGCTTTGATCTCAGTTGCGGCTGGCACTCGTTTGCGCGGGCGCCGACTTGGCTGCCAGCGTGTTCAATAGCTTGCCGACTTCGCCCAGTGTCTCGGCCGCGTCGTCTTCATCGGCGCCCGAGACGCAAGCGGCTACGACTATGGCGCGCTCTTTGGACAGTGGGTCTACGATGCCGACATGGCAGGTCCGCTCGAATTGGGTGCCTGTCTTGTGCGCGAAGGGGACGGCCTTGTCGAGCCCGGCCTCAAGGCGGTAGGCATCGTATTGACCAAGCTTCATGTAGCGGAAGAGCTGTTCGGCCGTATCGGGTTTGAGCAGGTCGCCGTTGACCACGCGCACCAGCATCTCGCCATAGGCATCAAGCTCGGCGGCGTTCAGGCCTGTCTCATAGTAACGGGCGTAGGCATCCTCCAGGCTGTCGACATCGAAGTCGTCCGTCTGCATGCCGAGCTCGCGTGCCACGGCGCGTGTGCGCTCCTCGTTCAGTGACGTTGAGGCAAGACTAAGGATCTGCGCATTGTCCAGCTCATCGGCTTTAGGCGTGAATTGGCGATACAGGCTGCGACGGACGTCCAGAATGGTCGTCACCTCGCCGAATCCGCCGCTGGTCATGTCACGGCCGATCCGCCGATTGAGCTCGTCGGCCCCGAGATGGCGAATAAGCATGCCGGTCGCCGTACTGTCGCTGACCTGCAGCATGTCGCGAAGCAAGTCGTCGATGGGCACTTCGGTCCCTGCGTCTTTCCAGGCGAGATCGCCCGGCCCGTCTACCTTGTCGCCTTCTTCAAGCGTTAGCGTATCGTTCAGGGACAATTTGCCCGCGTCGACGTCTTGAAGAATGGCAATCGCGACGGGCACCTTGATCGTGGACGCCAGGTACCAGCTGCGCTCACCCCCGTAGTTGAGCTCCCGACCTTCCCCCAGATCGCGGATATAGACGCCCAGCGCCCCGGGCGTTCGCTCGTCGAGTGCGGCGACTTTCTTCTCCAGTTCGGGCATGGCCTCGGTCTTGGATGTATCAAAAAAACCGAACCCGGCGATCAGGCCGAGCGGGATCAGCGCACCCGCGCCAACGAGCGATCGAGCTTTCATGGTGTGACCCTGCCCAAGCGAAGAGGTTGAGAAAAAAGACCGCTTTGACCCACGGCCCGCCCGACGTGGCTCAGGGCCTGCTCGGACCGATCGAGCGACAGGCTGCCTCGGGTGCAGGCCGCGATGATGACAGTGCGGCTTTGATCGCCGTCACGTGCCTGAGCAATGCCGGCATCGCAGAAACGGCCCCGCTGGGTACCGGTCTTGTGGGCGAGCGATACGGTATCCGGGAGCCCGGCCTTGAGGCGCTTGCTGCCGGTCGCCACTTTGCCCATCACGCCCAATACATAGGCGGTGCTGTCGGGTTTCAGAGCTTCGCCACGGGCGAGGCGTTCGAGCAGGTGACCGTAGGCTGTAAGCGGAGCGCTGTTCAGGCCGCTTGCGTAATACTGCGCATAGGCATCGTCATAGCGAATGGACGCCAATTCGCTCGGTGCCACCTTGAGCAGTCGCGCAAGGGCCGCGCGACGCTCGGCTTCGGTGCGCTGCTGCTTGAGTGTGAGGAACTGGCGGCCGACCAGATTCGCCGCGGCGGGGTGGTAATGTCCGTAGACCTGCCGACGTACCTCGGCGAGTGTGGTGATCGGTTCGAAGCCATCGGGTACGAGTTCTTTCGTCACGTCATTGACGGCCTGAAGGCCGAGCTGGCCAATGAGCATATCGGTGGCCGTGTTGTCGCTGTAGACCAGCATCTGGTGCATGAGCCAGTCGATGCTCAACCGCTCCCCTGGGCCATGCTGATTTGTCTGGCCGGTGCCGTCCACATAGTCGCTCGTGGACAGGGTCACTGTCTGATCCAGACTCAATTCAGCGCGTTCGACCGCGCGCATGACTGCGATCGCCACAGGCACCTTGACCATCGAGGCGAGGTACCAGGGCTCCTCCGCCTTGTAGCTGTATTCCGCTCCGCTTTGTAAATCCTTGACATACACGCCCAGCTCCCCAGGGTATGAATGGTCGGCTTTGGCCAGCAGGGCGGTGAGTGAATCGGCCCATTCAGGTTCCGGCGCGAGCTGGATGGGTGTGGCGTTCGACGTGGTACCCAGTAGTAACGCGCAGACGCCTGCGAGCCAGGCGCAGCGGGCGCGGGAAGCGCGGCGGCGAAGGGGGTGGGACGGTGCTCTCATGCGGATCCGGGGCCTTTCGTTCACGGTTCTCGTCGCCGCCAAATGTCAGCGATAGCCCGGCGCGGCCAAGCGCGGCATGCCAGGCACGGCATCGTGATAGCCGGCGGGTTTCTCTCGTTATGACGCAATCCGTTCGCGCAGGGTTCAAGCCGGGTTTAGAGCCGTTCGGCCATTCCTCGTTTGCAACGAACGCAGAAATCACCTAAAGGTCAGAGCGATGAGGTCAATGTTCGGCCTTGTTGCCCGTTTTGCCAGCCGAGGATGCATGTCAATGTCCCAGGAGTCTCGTGTTACACCCGATCCTGCCGAAGTGGCCGCCTTTCGCGATGCGGTCCTGTCCAAGCTGACCTACTCCGTCGGTAAGGACCCTGAACACGCTTTCGATCACGACTGGTTCGAAGCCATCGCCCTGGCCGCACGAGATCGCATCGTCGACCCGTGGATGGACCACACCCGCCATGTCTACCGCAGCAATCAGAAGCGGGTGTATTACCTCTCGCTGGAGTTTCTGATCGGTCGTCTCCTGTTCGATAGCCTGAGCAATCTGGGCATTCTCGACGTTGCACGCCAAGCCCTCTCCGATCTGGACGTGGATCTCGACCAGATTCGCCAGTTGGAGCCAGACGCTGCGCTGGGTAACGGTGGCCTGGGCCGCCTTGCCGCCTGCTTCATGGAGAGCATGGCCACGCTGGGCGTGGCTGCGCATGGTTACGGCATTCGTTACGAGCATGGATTGTTCCGCCAGGCGATCGTGGACGGCTGGCAGCATGAGCAGACGGAAACCTGGCTCGACTTCGGTAATCCATGGGAATTCGAGCGCGCCGAAGTGACATACAAGATCGGCTTCGGTGGGGGCGTGATCAACCTGCCAGACGATCCCAGCGGGCAGCGCCAGCAGTGGGAGCCGGCCGATGTGGTGCGGTCCATTGCGTACGACACCCCTGTGGTCGGTTGGCGCGGACGTGCGGTGAACACGTTGCGCCTATGGCGTGCGCGTGCTGAAAGTGATCTGCACCTTGAGCGCTTCAACGCAGGCGACCACGTGGGTGCTGTCATGGATGAGGCGCGCGCCGAGAGCATTTCCCGCGTCCTCTACCCGGCAGATAGCACCGAAGCGGGCCAACAGCTGCGCCTGCGTCAGGAGTACTTCTTCGTATCTTCGTCGCTACAGGACCTGATCCGGCGCTTCATGAAGCAGAACGGCGACCTGCGCATGTTGCCGCAACATGTCTCGATCCAGCTCAACGACACCCACCCGGCCATCGCCGTTGCCGAACTGATGCGCCTGCTGGTGGATGTCCATGGGTTGAGCTGGGACGATGCCTGGACGACCACGGTCGGCACGCTGTCCTATACGAACCACACGTTGTTGCCGGAGGCGCTGGAGACCTGGCCAGTTGGCCTGATGGAGCATTTGCTGCCCCGGCACATGCAGATCATCTACCTGATCAACGCATATCACATCGATGCGCTGCGGGCGAAGGATATCCATGACTTCGAGCTGCTCCGTGCGGTGTCGCTGATTCAGGAAGACAATGGCCGCCGGGTGCGCATGGGCAACCTGGCCTTCCTCGGCTCGCACAGCATCAACGGTGTATCGGGCCTGCACACCGACCTGATGCGCGTGACGGTGTTCAAGGATCTGCATCAGCTGTACCCGGACCGGATCAACAACAAGACCAACGGGATCACGTTCCGCCGTTGGTTGCACCAGGCCAACCCTCAGTTGGCAGGCATGCTCGTCGACGCGATCGGCGAGGATGTGCTGGACACGCCGGAGACTGCACTCAAGCAACTGGAGCCATTTGCGGACAAGCAGTCCTTCCGCAAGGCATTCATGGAGCAGCGTCGAGACGCCAAGGTGCGTCTGTCGAATCTGGTGCTCGATCGTATTGGCGTTGCGCTGGATCCGGACGCGCTGTTCGACGTGCAGGTCAAGCGCATCCACGAGTACAAGCGCCAGTTGCTCAACCTGCTGCATACCGTGGCGCTGTACCAGGCCATGCGCGCCGAGCCGCATATGGACTGGGTGCCGCGGGTGAAGATTTTCTCCGGCAAGGCGGCGGCGAGTTATCACCAGGCCAAGCTCATCATCAAGCTGGCGAACGATATCGCCCGTACGGTGAATAACGATCCTACGCTGCGCGGCATGCTGAAAGTTGCGTTCCTGCCGAACTACAACGTTAGCCTGGCGGAGTCGATCATTCCCGCAGCTGATCTTTCGGAGCAGATATCGACGGCGGGTTACGAGGCGTCCGGTACCAGCAACATGAAGTTCGCCCTGAACGGCGCGCTGACCATCGGCACGCTGGATGGCGCCAACGTGGAAATGAGCGAACTCATTGGCGAAGAGCACATGTTCATCTTTGGCATGAGCGCGCGTCAGGTCGAAGCACGCAAGGCGGCCGGCGAGTTCAATGCGCAGCCATGGCTCGACGCATCGCCCCGCTTGAATGAAGTACTGCAGGCGATTCATCGCGGGGCGTTCTCACCAGACGATCCGAACCGTTACAAGGGGCTGATCGAAGGACTGATCGCCCACGATACGTTCTTCGTATGTGCCGACTTCGATGATTATTGGGATGCTCAGCGCAAGGTGGCCGCCTATTGGCGCTCGCCGAAGCTCTGGTGGCGCTCGGCGGTGCTCAACACTGCCCGTGCCGGCTGGTTCTCGTCGGACCGGACGATCCGTGAATATGCCCGCGACATCTGGAAGGCGCTGGATTAGAAACAGGACGCCGGTAACGTGAGGGGGGATGGCTGCGCCCATCCCCGCTACGCACTGCAAATCTGCTTGAACGTCAAAGAGGGCAGGGATCAAGGTAGCCTTTTCTACGGATGCCGGTCCTGGCAGGTCCCTGGAGGGTTCTGGTCATCCACGCGATAGCGAGCAGCCGACGGGCAACGGATGCGGCAACGCACCGCCTCGTGATGCTATGGATCAGTCTGGCCGAACCACAGCCAGGCGATGCAAGAACCTTCCTCCTTCGAACCGGTCTGACAGGAGCATTGAAATGCCGCTCGCGCTAAACTCTGCGCGTTTGTGTCCCTATCATTCGGAGCCCGCCAATGTCACGCGTAACCCTGAGTCGCTATCTGATCGAGCAGACCCGCAGTCACAACACGCCCGCAGACCTGCGATTCCTCATTGAAGTGGTCGCGCGTGCATGCAAGGAAATCAGCCATGCCGTGTCCAAGGGCGCGCTGGGTGGCGTTCTTGGCAGCACCGAAACTGAAAACGTTCAGGGCGAGGTGCAGAAGAAGCTGGACGTCCTGTCCAACGAAATTCTGCTCGAAGCCAACGAATGGGGCGGCACGCTGGCGGCAATGGCGTCCGAAGAGATGGACGAGCCTTACCAGATCCCCGGTCGCTACCCGAAGGGCGCTTACCTGCTGACGTTCGACCCGCTTGACGGCTCTTCCAACATTGACGTGAACGTGTCGGTCGGCACCATTTTCTCGGTCATGCGTTGCCCGGGCGACTGCAGCCAGAACGAATCGCTTGGCGAGGAGGCCTTCCTGCAGGCAGGTACCCAGCAGGTGGCTGCTGGTTACGCGGTATACGGCCCTCAGACCATGCTTATCCTGACGCTTGGCAATGGTGTGAAAGGCTTCACGCTGGATCGTGAGATGGGCAGCTTCGTGCTGACGCACGACGACATGCGCGTGCCGGAAACCACAGCCGAATTCGCCATCAACATGTCCAACCAGCGCCACTGGGAGGCCCCGGTCCAGCGTTACGTGGACGAGCTGCTGGCAGGCAAGGAAGGCCCGCTGGGCAAGAATTACAACATGCGTTGGATCGCTTCGATGGTGGCGGATGTGCACCGTATCCTCACGCGTGGCGGGGTGTTCATGTATCCGCGTGACAAGCGCGATCCATCCAAGCCCGGCAAGCTGCGTCTGATGTACGAAGCCAATCCGATGGCCATGATCATCGAGCAGGCTGGCGGTGCAGCCACTGATGGGACGCAGCGTATCCTCGATATCCAGCCTACCCAGCTGCACCAGCGCGTGCCGGTGTTCCTGGGCTCGAAGGAAGAGGTCGAGCGCGTTACCGCTTACCACAAGTAAGTCATGGCGCCCTGGGCACCGCTGCTGGATTGGTGGTTCGGGCCGGTCGACGCGATCGACCGCTCGGACGCTGCTGCGGTGTCCCGTAAGAAACACAAGCTCTGGTTTGGATACCGGGCTGCACAGGACGCCGAGGCGCGAGAGCGCTTCGGCGTTTTTGTTCATGAGGCCCTTGCAGGGCGGCTAGATACATGGGAACAGGAGGCGGACGGTTGGCTTGCCGAGATTCTGTTACTGGATCAGCTGACCCGAATGGTGTTTCGTAATGCCCCTGAGGCCTTCTCCGGCGATGCCCGTGCCCTTGCCTTGGCGCGCAAGGGGATTGAGGAAGGCTGGCATCAGCGCTTATCGCCAATTGCACGGGTTTTCGTGTATCTGCCGTTCGAGCACGACGAATCTGCCGCATCCCAGGCCATGGCCGTCGAATACTTTTCTGCGCTCGCCCTCCACTGCCGGCCCGAAGAGCGAACGGTCTTCATGGGTTTCCTGGACTACGCACGGCGACACCAGGATGTCATCCGGCTGTTCGGGCGCTTCCCCCACCGCAATCCCATTCTAGGCCGGCACTCGACGCCCGAAGAGGCGGCCTATCTGGCAAGACCCGGCTCGGGCTTCTAGCTGCGCGTCGAGGGTGCATTGCGCCCACGCGCGAAAACCATTGCAGCACTTGGCAACTAACGCGGCCACGTTGCGTCAAATCGCTGTCTGCCCAGGGCGCGTTTCTCCCGAGGCACGGCCTGGAGCGGCGTTGCTCAATAGGGAGTCGGGCATGAGTGTGCGGATAGGTGTATTGCTGTTGGCGGGTATCACATTGGTTGCATGCAGCAAGGTCAGCCAGGAAAATTACGCGCGTCTCAGGACCGGGATGTCTCCAACCGAAGTCGAGGCGCTGCTGGGCAAGCCTGCCGAGTGCGACGCGGCGACGAATGTGTCCAGCTGCCGGTGGGGCGATGACAAGCGCTCCATCACCGTGCAGTACGGGCGTGACATGGTGTTGACGTATTCCGGCAAAGGCCTCAAATAACCACCCAAGGAGAATCGATGCGAGTCATCAGCGCCCTTATCAGCATGTTGCTGCTCACCGCCTGCGCCAATTCCGGAACCGGGCAGGCGCCACCCCAGACAGTCGGTCATGTCGACCTGGAACGCTATCAGGGCACTTGGTACGAACTCGCGCGTTTGCCGATGTATTTCCAGCGGGACTGCCTTCAATCGGAGGCGCACTACACGCTTCAGGCGGACGGTGAAGTCGGCGTTCTCAACCGTTGCCGAGACAAGAACGGCGAATGGCAGGAGGCTCGCGGCACGGCAAAGCCACAGCAGAAGGGGGTGACCGACAAGCTTTCGGTAAGCTTCGTCCAGAGCACGCTGCTGAGTGCCTTTGCCAAGGGCGATTACTGGATCATCTATCTGGATCACGACTATCGCACCGCTGTCGTGGGCGACTCGAAACTGTCCTATTTGTGGTTGTTGTCGCGCGAACCCGAAGTGGACCAGGATACGCTCAACGAAATGCTGTTGGCGGCGCGCAAGCAGGGCTACGACACCAGCAAGCTGATCTGGCGTACGCCCGACAGCCAGATGCCAAACGCGAAGTAAGGCGGGTCAGCGGACGTTGAATCGCTGGTCGAGCAACTTGCGATCTTCCTGGAAGACCATCAGGTGCCACTCGCCCTTGACCACTTCGTAGGGCTCAGTGAATTCGAAAGCCATGACATCGCTCGGAGCGCCCGGCTCCATCTTCTGCGTCACGACAAACTTGTCGTGACGCTTGCCGTCGGGCGTGACTACGCCGGGTGTGAGATACAGCAGGGTTAGCGGCGCCTCCCCCGAGGTTTTTCCACTCAACTGATACCGCATACCGAACTTGGTGCCGAGCTTCGCCGGTACCTGTTCGGTGCGTTCGATCGTCTGGTCGCCTCGCGCAATCACGCGCTGGCCAGGTTCCGTCTGTGTCACCTGGCTCTTGAAGATGCCATGCTCGACCGGCCCCTCAAGGCGAACGTCGGCGTGGGACTGGAGGGACATCGCAAGAACAGTGGCGGCGGTCAGACAGGCGTATCGCATGGCGGGGCTCTCAAAAAAGATCGCGCCAGCGTAGAAACGTCAGGTGACAGCCTGATGACTGTCCTCGGCGTATGCATCGTCAGGATCCGACATTCGGCTAGAAGTGAGTTGTCCACTGCGTATCGTTCAGGCGTCGGCGGAACAGCACCAGGGCGACGGCGCCGACAACCAGAGCCAATCCGAGCAGGCGTGCGCAGTATGGCGCCACAGCGGCCAGGTCGCCGTGGCCGACGAGAAGCGTCAGGAAGGCATCGAGCCCCCAACTCATGGGCGACAGTTCTGCGACATGACGCATCGCATCGGGCATTACGCTCTTGGGAACCATGACGCCGCCAATTGCGGCCAGAATGATGTTGATGCCTGCGCTGAGAAGCAGCGCCTGCTCTGCCGTCCCGGCGAGGGTGGAGATGGCCAGACCGAGAGTGCAGGCGGCCAGCGCCAGGCTGATGGCAAGTGCTACATAACCCAGCGGGTCTCCAGTCAGGGCAAGGCCCGGCAATCCAAGAAGCGGCAGGCCCCACGCACCCAGGGCGAGAAACGTGGCGAACTGCAGCAGATTGAGTCCTAGATAGGGCGCAAGCTTGCTCACCACGAGCGGGAACGTTCCGAGTTCCAGGCAGCGAAGCCGCATAAGCGCGCCGCTCTGCCGCTCGTGCTGGAAGCTGTGTGCCATCGGCAGCATCACGAAGAACATGCCGAAGATCAGCCACGCCGGGACGCTGTGCTGACTGGCATTGGCACGCTGCGCAGGACCGTCCTTGGTGAGGTCTGTCTCGGCCACCCGCACGCGGGTCTGGTCAGCGATGTCGCGCAGCCGTGCGTCGAGCGGTTGCTCTGCCGACAGCTCTCCGGTTCCAAGCAGATAGGCCTGGGTTCGTGTCTGCGCCAGCGCAGTCTGCACCGCGGCCCGCAGTCGCTGGCGTGTCGCACTGTCCGTTGAAGCGGGATAACGAATGGCAACCGCCTCGGCATCCGGATCAAGCAGTTGCTCGTCAAAGTCTGGGGCAAGCTCGATGAGCGGGGCCGCCCCCTTCGCCTCGGTGTCGCTGCCGAGTTGCTCGTTCAGTGCAAGTTGAAAGAAATGGGCATTCTCGGACTCGGTGGGAATGGACGTCGTTACCTGTATGGCGGGCAGCTTGTCTTCGTTGACGGCAGACAAGGCGAATGCCATCAGAAGGATGAACAGGGTTGGCATCAGCAACAGCGCGCCGAGTGCATGCGGATCGCGCAGTACGAGGCGGATTTCCTTGCCGACGAGCGCTCGGATAATCACAACGGCCCTCCGCAGAGATGAAGGTAAAGCTGCTCCAATGAGGGCCGCCCGAAGCGCAGCAGGCTGGGCGGCTCGGGCAACGTGACCAGGACGCGGCAGATGCGATCGAATTGCTGCATGTCGAGCGAGGGGATGCGGACGCCGTGCGGCAGTGGCTCGGTTGCAAGCTCCAGCTGGACCAGAGCAGCGTGTACGGCGGCTGGCACGCCCTCGGGCCACTCCAGGATCAGGCTTGGCGTATTGTCGAGCAGTTGGCGCTTGTCGAGATCGAGTCGAACCTGGCCTTGATCCATCAGGACGACGCGCTGCGCAACACGCTCGATTTCATCGAGGTAGTGGCTGGTGTAGAGGACGGCGCACCCTTCGGAGGGAAGCGCGGCTACCGCCTCGAGCAGGCGCTGGCGTGCCTGGGCGTCTACGCCTACGGTCGCTTCATCGAACAGGTAGACGCGTGCCGGCTGCAAGAGGCCGACTGCAAAGTTGAGACGTCGCTGCTGTCCGCCGGACAGGCCGTGCCCGCGCCTATCCAGCAAACCTTCAAGCGTGGCGGCGTAGAGAACACGCTCCATGCGCTGCCGTCTGGCTTCGCCGCGCAGCCTATAGAGGTCGGCGAACAGCTCGAGATTTTCACGCACGCTGAGTTGCCCGTAGAACGCCGACTGCTGCGGGATTAGCCCGGGTCGACCTTCTATGTGCCAGTGTATGCGGCCGCCCTGCGGTTGGCGGAGGCCCGCAAGCAGTGAGAACAGCGTGGTCTTTCCTGCGCCATTGCTGCCCAGCAGACCCACGCATTCGCCGGCTGGCACTTCCAGATCAATGCCATCCAATGCCGGGCGTTCGGCATTTGGGTAAGTAAAGCGGACCTGCTCAAGCTCAAGCATTGCGGTGCGCGCTCTTCTGGGCATGACTGAGGCGATTGCACCTGATGCCAGTGATACCCGGCATTGGGCGGTGGGGCTGCCACCGGAAGGCACAGTGCGGTTGAGTACGCTGGCGCGTGATCGGGAAATACGTATGTCGATGCATGCGTTGGCAGCCCGTTGAGTTCGCGGCAGTGTAGCAGAGCGAGTCACTTGAGCTTTCGGGCCAAAGATTCACGGCTTGCAACAAGACGATGCGCCTTCGGTATTCTCCGATCGGAATCTGCTTGACGAGCGGTAGGGCATGCGTGCCCCATGCAGCTAGGCAGGGCGGTGTTCGGGGTGGTGCCCGACGCGCACTTGAAACCACGCAGACGCAGACAGGGGAGTGTTCAATGCTGACCGTTTTTCCGGAGATCAAGCCGTACGCACGTCATGAACTGGCCGTGGACGATCCGCATGTGCTCTATGTCGACGAAAGCGGAACGCGCGAGGGGCTGCCAGTCCTGTTCGTGCATGGGGGACCAGGCGGCGGTTGCGATTCGATGTCCCGGCGATTCTTCGATCCGGCGTTATACCGGATCGTGACATTCGATCAGCGCGGCTGCGGCCGTTCATTGCCCCATGCAAGCCTTGAAAAAAATACGACGTGGGACCTGGTGGCGGACATGGAGCGCATCCGTGAGCATCTGGGAATCGACAAATGGGTTCTGTTCGGCGGTTCCTGGGGTTCGACGCTGTCGTTGGCCTATGCGCAGCGTCACCCGGAGCGTGTTCATGCGCTCATTCTGCGCGGCATCTTCCTGTGCCGTCCGCAGGACTTTCACTGGTTCTATCAGGATGGCGCGAGCCGCCTGTTCCCGGACTACTGGCAAGATTACCTGGCGCCGATTCCACAGGAAGAACGCGGCGATCTCATGCAGGCGTTCTACAAGCGTCTGACCGGCAGCGATCAGATTGCTCAGATGCATGCCGCCAAGGCGTGGTCGTGTTGGGAAGGACGCACCCTTACGTTACGTCCTTCCGCCGAGGTCGTCGAGCGATTCCACGAACGTGCATTGGCTATTGCGCGCATCGAATGCCACTACTTCGTCAACGATGCGTTTCTCGAGCCCGATCAGCTGATTCGGGATATGCCCAAGATTGCGCATCTACCGGGCATTATCGTGCATGGTCGCTATGACGTCGTGACGCCCATGGATAACGCCTGGGCGTTGCACCAGGCGTGGCCGGGCAGCGAATTGCAAATCATCCGGGAGGCAGGTCATGCCGCTTCCGAGCCATGCATAACCGATGCGCTCGTGCGCGCCACCAATAACATGGCTCATCGTCTCCTTGATCTGGCGCCGGACGAAGCATGAAGGCGCTGATCCAGCGCGTGCGTCATGCGCGCGTCGAAGTCGAGGGTGAAGTCGTCGGTGCAATTGATCAGGGACTGCTTGCCTTTATTGGTGTGGAGCCTGAGGACGACGCTGCGCGGTCAGCGCGCCTGCTCGAGCGATTGCTTGGCTATCGCGTCTTCTCGGACGAAGCGGGCCGGATGAATCGGTCCCTTGGCGATATAGAAGGCGGGCTTCTTCTTGTGTCGCAGTTCACACTTGTAGCCGATACTCGAAGCGGGATGCGCCCGAGTTTCTCAACCGCCGCAGCGCCCGCAAAGGGATTGGAAATGTTCGAGCATCTGGTGGCCGCCGCGCGCCAGCGGTATGCTCACGTCGCATGCGGGCGCTTCGGTGCCGACATGCAGGTGCATCTCGTAAACGACGGCCCTGTAACTTTCCTGCTGGAGGCGTAGAACGCCGCTAGCCAGGACTCTCGGCCATGTCTAGGATGTGCGCGCCGGCTGGATGAGCCCCACTAGGGAATCATCGAACCCTTTTTGGGTCGGAACAGGATGCCGGGCTGTGCCCGGCCCTTTCGATTCGAGTATTTGGGGGAGTTGTGACCTGCAAGAGTACCTTGAGACCTTCGTCTGGCAAGGCCTCGCGCGCCCTAGTGCTGTTCGGCACATTGGCAGCAGCGTTGCTGGCCGCGGGTCAAGCGGCTGCTTTCAGCCTGGATGATGTAGATGCCAAAGCCAAGGAACTGGCGGGAAAGGCCTACTCGGCGCCCACCAGCAATCTCCCTACAGCCCTGCGGCAATTGAAATTCGCCGATTACCAGAAGATCCGTTTCCGCGGCGACAAGGCCGAGTGGATGGATCTCAAGACGCCGTTCAAGCTCAACTTCTATCACCAGGGCATGCATTACGACACGCCGGTGAAGATCAACGAAGTCACGAGCAGCAGCGTCCATACCATTGAATACGATCCGTCCCGGTTCGACTTCGGCGCGCTGTCACTTGATCCTTCGGCAACGAAAGATCTGGGCTATGCGGGCTTCCGTGTTCACTATCCCGTGAACAGCAAGGACGAGTCCGATGAAGTCCTGAGCATGCTTGGTGCCAGCTACTTCCGCGTGATCGGCAAGGATCAGGTATATGGTCTCTCTGCCCGCGGACTGGCAATCGATACGGCCGTATCCTCCGGTGAGGAATTCCCGCGTTTCAAGGAATTCTGGATCGAGCGGCCCAAGCCCGAAGACAAGCATCTGGTCATCTATGCGCTGCTGGACTCGCCTCGTGCAGCCGGCGCCTACCGGTTCATCCTGCGTATGCGGGACGAAACGGTACTGGACGTGAAAGCGCGCGTGTATCTACGTGCGGACGTCAGCAAGCTAGGTATCGCACCGCTGACAAGCATGTTCCTCTTCGCACCGCATCAGCCATCGCCGCAGGTGAACTACCGGCCGCGCCTGCATGACTCTGAAGGGCTGTCGATTCAAAACGGCAACGGCGAATGGACTTACCGCCCGCTGAGCAATCCGCGGCGTTTGTCCATCTCTTCGTTCCCTGCAGAAAATCCCAAGGGCTTCGGCTTGCTGCAGCGTACTCGGGATTTCAGCGACTATCAGGATCTGGACGATCATTACGAGAAGCGTCCCAGCGCCTGGGTCGAGCCGCAGGGTGACTGGGGCAAGGGCCGCTTCGAGCTGGTCGAGATCCCGACACCGGATGAAACCAACGACAACATCGTTGCGTTCTGGGTGCCTGAGTCCCTGCCCAAAACCGGCGAGCCGATCGAATTTGCCTACCGCACGTACTGGACGCTGGACGAGAAGGCTCACCACGATCAGGACGTCGCCTGGGTCAAGCAGACCCGTCGCTCGGCCGGTGACATCCGTCAGTCCAACCTGGTGCGCCAGCCGGACGGCAGCACGGCACTGCTGGTCGATTTCGTCGGGCCAAAGCTGGCGGAACTGCCAGCGGACGCGCCTGTCAGCACGCAGGTGACGACAGACGACAATACCGAATTGCTGCAGAACGATCTGCGATACAACGAAGCCACTAAGGGCTGGCGGCTGACGCTTAGGGTCAAACTCAAGGACCCGACCAAGCCAGTGCAGCTGAGTGGCAAATTGATCGAAGGCGAGAACGTACTCAGCGAAACCTGGAGCTACCAGTTGCCTGCCAATGAATAAATCAGACGACCCTAATGCCGGCGTAGCCGGTCAGCCCTCGCAGAATGCGGCCAACCCTTCAGTGGAAATCACTGAAGGGCGCATCGAGGCGCTGGCGGGCCGCCGGTTGCGTGACGAAGGCTTGCTCGACCGCGATGACTGCGGTCGGCCTCGCCTGAAGGCTGCGCCAACCATCAATCGCGGCACGATGGTGCCCGAACCCTGGATTACCAACGTGCTGGTGCGCGGTTGGCGGCGGATCTTCGGCCGCGAACGGCGTCAGGTCGCGAAGGTGCAGAACGAGCTCAAGCAGGACCGCTGGCGGCAGGTTGGTGCACGCCGTCGGTTGTGCCTGCTGTTGCTTGTTTTCGGCCAGACGGCCATAGCGACGTACTACATGAAGGGCGTGCTGCCTTATCAGGGTTGGTCGTTCATCGACCTGCAGCTGGTGTTTCGACAGCCGCTTCTTGTGAGTGCGGAGCAGGTGCTGCCCTACGTGGTGCAGTTCTCGGTGCTCGCGTTGTTCGCCATCCTGTTCTGTTGGGTGTCCGCAGGTTTCTGGACGGCACTCATGGGGTTCTGGGAACTGCTGAGCGGGCAGGACAAGTACCGGATCTCGGCAGGAAGCGCGGGTGATGAGCCGATCGAGCCGGGTGCCCGCACGGCCATCGTGATGCCGATTTGCAACGAGGATGTGCCGCGAGTGTTCGCAGGCCTTCGAGCGACTTACGAGTCGGTCGCCGAATCCGGCGATCTTGAGCATTTCGACTTCTTCGTTCTCAGTGACACCTACGATGCCGATATTGCTGTCGCTGAGCAGCAGGCATGGATGGATCTATGCCGGGAAACCAACGGCTTCGGACGCATCCACTATCGACGCCGTCGCCGCCGTGTGAAGCGCAAGAGTGGCAACATCGACGACTTCTGCCGCCGCTGGGGTCCGGACTACCGCTACATGGTGGTCATGGACGCCGATAGCGTGATGACCGGTGAATGCCTGACCAAGCTCGTCCGCCTGATGGAAGCGCATCCTGACGCAGGCATTATCCAGACCGGGCCCAAGGCATCGGGTATGGATACGTTCTACGCGCGGATGCAGCAGTTCGCCACGCGGGTCTACGGTCCTCTGTTCACTGCAGGCCTGCACTTCTGGCAGCTCGGTGAATCGCACTACTGGGGCCATAACGCGATCATTCGCGTGAAGCCCTTCATGGAACACTGTGCACTGGCACCGTTGCCGGGCAAAGGTTCGTTCGCCGGCTCCATCCTTTCCCACGACTTCGTCGAAGCGGCCCTGATGCGTCGGGCCGGCTGGGGCGTGTGGATTGCCTACGATCTGCCCGGCAGTTACGAGGAGCTTCCGCCCAACCTGCTGGATGAGCTGCAGCGTGACAGGCGCTGGTGTCACGGCAACCTGATGAACTTCCGGCTGTTCCTGGTGAAGGGCATGCACCCGGTGCACCGCGCCGTGTTCCTGACGGGCGTGATGTCGTACCTGTCAGCGCCGTTGTGGTTCATGTTCCTGGTGTTGTCCACGGCATTGCTGGCGGTACACACCCTGATGGAACCGCAGTACTTCATGGAGCCACAGCAGCTGTTCCCGATCTGGCCGCAATGGCACCCGGAGAAAGCCATCGCACTGTTCTCGACGACCCTGACGCTGCTTTTCCTGCCCAAGCTGCTGAGCATTCTGCTCATCTATGCCAAGGGCACGCGTGAGTACGGCGGTGCGTTCAAGGTCACCATCAGCATGTTCATCGAGATGTTCTGCTCGATGCTGCTGGCCCCAGTGCGCATGCTTTTCCATACTCGCTTCGTCGTTGCCGCGTTTCTCGGCTGGTCGGTTCAATGGAAATCGCCACAGCGCGAAGACGGTGCCACTTCCTGGGGCGACGCGATCCGGGCGCATGGCGGGCAGACCCTGCTTGGGATGGCGTGGGCTGGCCTGGTCGGTTGGCTGGATCCCGTCTTCCTATGGTGGCTTGCGCCCATCGTGGTGGCGTTGATGCTGTCCATTCCCGTATCGGTGATCACTAGCCGTGTGAGTATCGGGCGTGCCATGCGCTCGTCCAATGTGTTCCTCATTCCCGAGGAGTACGACACGCCGAAAGCACTGATCGCGACGGATGAATACACGCAGGCCAATCGCGCCGCGCCGCTCGAGCATGGTTTCCTGCGGGCGGTGGTATCGCCCACGCAGAACGCACTCGCTATCGCGATGGCGACGAGTCGGCATCGGAACGTGGCGCCGATCGAGGCGGTACGTGAAGAAAGGGTCTCTGAAGCCTTGAAGGCTGCGCCGGAAAAACTGCCGGCAGCACTGAAGCTCAATCTGATCAGCGACCCGGCCGTGTTGGCGAGGTTGCATACCAAGGTGTGGGAAAACAACCTTTCACCGTGGATCGAACCGTGGCGCCGGCTGAGCCATCACGCGTCGCACAACCCGGAGGTCGAGCAGCGTGGCGGTTCAACTGGCACGTCCTCGCTTCAAACGGGTAACGCGTAAACGTCACCCATCGAAGAACCCGCCGAAAGGCGGGTTTTTTGTGAGCGGCCGATAGTGTTGCTGGGCGGGGCGCGCCGAAACGGCACGCATGTGCCATTTCGTGTTAGAAGAGCCTGGCCAGCAGGGCAGTTACGGCGGTTTCAACCCTGAGAATGCGATCGCCCACCTGAACGGGGGCGAACCCTTGCGCCCTCAATAGATCGACCTCATACGGAATCCAGCCGCCTTCCGGGCCGATCGCCAGGGTGACAGGGCCTTTGACATGACGAGGGCAGTCAGGCCATGGACCGGGATGCGCAACGATGGCTTGCGTTCCAGCGGCAAGCGACGGCAAGTGATCTTCCACGTACGGCTTGAAGCGCTTGTGTATCTCGACCGTGGGCAGCACCGTGTCACGCGCCTGTTCAAGGCCCAATACCAGCTGCTCGCGAACCACGGAAGCATCCAGGAATGGGGTCTGCCAGAAGCTCTTTTCGACTCTGTAGCTGTTGATCAGCACCAGGCGGGAAACGCCCAACGTCGCAACGGTTTGGAGGATTCTACGAAGCATCTTCGGCCGAGGCAGCGCAAGTACAAGGCTAACCGGGAGCTTAGGGGGCGGTGGCGTATCGAGCTCAAGCTCCAGTTCCGCCGCCTGGCTATCAAGCGCTACAACACGGCCATGGCCCATGGCGCCATCGATTATGCCGACCCGAAGCTCGTCGCCTACGGCCACCTTGTGGACTTCCTGCATATGCCGCAATCGCCGATCGTGCAGCACGACGCGGTCAGCGCCGACGAAATCGCCGGCTTCCAGAAGCAGCAGGTTCACGGACGAACGCTGGGAGGCGTGCTGTCAGTAGGCGTATCTTCCGGCTCACCCCGGCGCTTGCGTACAACGCTTCCGGCCAGGATGCCCACTTCGAACAGCAGCCACATGGGGACTGCAAGAAGCGTTTGAGAAAAGATATCAGGCGGCGTCAGGACCATCCCGACCACGAAGCAGCCTACGATCACATACGGCCGGATCTTACGCAGGTACGCCACGTCCACCACACCGATCCAGATAAGCAGGACAACGGCTACCGGGATCTCAAACGCGACGCCGAAGGCGAAGAACAGGGTGAGCACGAAATCGAAGTAGCTGGAAATGTCCGTCATCATCGAAACGCCCTGGGGCGTGACGCTGGCAAAGAAGTGGAACATCAGCGGAAAGACGAAGTAATAGGCGAACGCCATGCCGGCATAGAACAGGAAGATGCTGGAAACCAACAGGGGCAGGGCGATACGCCGTTCGTGGCGATAAAGGCCGGGTGCGAGAAACCCCCATACCTGATGCAGGATCACGGGCATCGACACGAACAGTGACACGACCAGCGTCATCTTGAACGGCGTGAGGAATGGCGATGCCACATCGGTCGCGATCATGGTCGCGCCGGCGGGCAGGAACTGCCGAAGTGGTGCCGATACGAAGGTGTAGATGTCCTGCGAGAAGTAGAACAGACAGGCGAAGATCACGAATACCGCAATCACGCAGCGCAGCAGGCGAGTACGGAGTTCGGCTAGGTGGGAGATGAGCGGCATCTCCTGATCGTCTTCGGGGCGTGTAGCGCTCATGGGCGTGGCTTCGGATCGGTTTCGGCAGGCGACACGGATGGCGCAGGCGGGGTTACGGGTTCGGGAGACGGCGCAGGCTCAGTCGCCTGGGCTGCGGCATCCGTGGCAGGCGAGCGCGGCGGCTGGATCGTGTGCGTATCGGCGGGTGCAGGCGTTTCTACCCCTGGGGCCGGATCAAGCGCAGCATTCATGGCATCCGGTGAACTGGCTGCGCGGTTCGGGGTAGGCGCTTCGAACTGGGCTTTCACCTCGCGCCGCAGGTCTTGCAACTCCTCGGTTCGCAGCTGGCGGCGGATATCGTCAGCACCGATCTCCTTTTCCACTTCCTGACGGATGCTATTGAAGCTGCGCTTCAGTCGCCCAATCATCAGTCCTGCCGTGCGCGCCGCGCCAGGCAGTTTGTCTGGACCCAGTACCACGAGCGCTACGAGGCCCACGAGAGCCAGCTCGCTGAAACCCATGTCGAACATCTGTTCAGTCCTTGCGAGAAGGCTCTTCGACTTTGTGAGCTTGAGCGTCGATGGTGTTGTGCTGGTTCAGCGGGGGCTGCGGCTTGGTTGGATCTTCCGGCTTGGCTTCATCTTCGTTCATTGCCTTGCGGAAGCCCTTGATGGTTTCACCCAGATCGGAGCCGACGTTCTTCAGCTTCTTCGTGCCGAACACAAGAACCACGACGATCAGAATGACGACCCAGTGTTTCCAGTCAAAAATACCCATGTGACTTGATCTCTTTTCGTTTCAACAATAGTTAGGTTCGTGACGCTTTTTCGTCATGGCCGGACAGCCCGAAACGCCGTTCGAGCTCGTCGAGTACGGCTTGGGGATGCTGATCCAGCGCAGCCAGCATCACCAGGCTATGGAACCAGAGGTCTGCCGTCTCGTAGATCAGGTCATCGCAATCACCTGAAGCCGCGGCATCCTTGGCAGCGAGGATGGTTTCAACGGACTCCTCGCCAACCTTTTCCAGAATCTTGTTAAGCCCCTTGTGGTAGAGGCTTGCGACATAGGAGCTGTCAGGTGCAGCACCTTTGCGCTCCTCGAGTACCTGGGCGAGGCGGGACAGCGTATCACTCATGCGGTGTCGGCTCGTTGTAGATGGCGTTCGGATCCTTCAGGACGGGATCGACTACGCGCCATTGGCCGTCTTCGAAAACCCTGTAAAAGCAACTTTCACGTCCGGTATGACAAGCGATGCCGCCCAATTGCTCGACCAGCAGGACAATCACATCGGCATCGCAATCCAGACGCAACTCGTGCAGTTTCTGCACATGACCCGATTCCTCGCCCTTGCGCCACAGTTTGCCCCGCGAGCGCGACCAGTAGATTGCGCGGCCCTCGCTCGCGGTGAGCTCAAGGGATTCCCGGTTCATCCAGGCCATCATCAGGATCCGGCCCGTCGCGTGGTCCTGAGCAATGGCAGGAACCAACCCGTCGGCAGTCCATTTGATTTCATTCAACCATTCTTTCATTCGGTCGTTCCGCTTCACATACTGCTCACGCAGTGGAGCCTGGTCGGTCGCGGCGATCGCTGGGGATCAGCCTGCTCGTCAGGCACCGGCTATCGGCAAGGGTGCGCTCCGCCACGAAGACGTGGGGAGCGCAATAGTGTGCCAGCCTGCTGGCCCCATGGCTATCGACGGGCGATGAGGTAAAAGCCTGCTGCGGCCATCAGCCAGATTGGCCAGGTCGTAGGGTCCGTGAAACTTGGTACAACACTCGCAAGGGCCGCTCCGGCCGCGAGCAAAACGGCGCCAACGATGCGCAGAGGGCGTTCATCTCGCGGTTTGCGCCAGGGCGCTGGCGGGTCTTCCGCGTGCGGTGAGGACATGCGTTCGAGCAGGTCACGGGTCATGCGTGCCAGGTGAGGCAGCTGTTCAACCTGAGATTGGACGTTCTTGACCAGCTGGCGAGGATGCATCCGGTTACGCATCCAGCGCTCGAGGTAGGGCTTGGCGGTCACCCACAGGTCCAGATCCGGATACAGCTGTCGGCCCAGGCCCTCGATGTTGAGCAGGGTTTTCTGCAGCAACACAAGTTGGGGCTGGACCTCCATATTGAACCGTCGCGCGGTCTGGAACAGGCGTAACAGCAGCACGCCAAAGGAAATGTCCTTCAGTGGGCGTTCGAAAATCGGTTCGCATACGGTACGGATGGCCGCTTCAAAGTCGTTGACCTTGGTTTCCTGTGGCACCCAGCCCGAATCGATGTGCAGCTGCGCGACCTTGCGGTAGTCCCGCTTGAAGAACGCGTAGAGGTTACGCGCCAGGTAATCCTGGTCCTCGGGCGACAGGCTACCGACAATGCCGCAGTCGATGGCGATATAGCGCGGATCCCAAGACCGCTCGGTCGATACGAAGATATTTCCCGGGTGCATGTCCGCGTGGAAAAAGCTGTCGCGGAACACTTGGGTGAAGAATATCTCGACGCCACGCTCGGCCAGCAGCCGAAGGTCGGTGCCCTGGTCTCGGAGTGCATCCAGATCGGTGACCGGAACGCCGTAGATGCGCTCCATGACCAGTACCTGTGCGCGGCAGAGATCCCAGTACACCTGAGGCACATACAGGAGCGTGGAATTTTCAAAGTTGCGACGCAGCTGGGACGAGTTCGCAGCTTCGCGCAAGAGATCCAGTTCGTCGTAAATGGTGCTCGAGTAGTCGTCGACAACTTCAACCAGCCGGAGTCGGCGTGCGTCGCCCGACAGACGCTCTGCAATCTTGGCAAGTGCAAATAGCCAGGCAATGTCCTGCCTGATGATCGGCCGCAGGTTCGGCCGGATGACCTTCACGACAACTTCTTCACCGCTCAGCAGCCGCGCCGCATGGACCTGCGCGATCGAAGCCGACGCCAGTGGCTTTGCATCGAAGCGGGCGAATATTTCGCTGACTGGCGCGCCCAGTTCTTCCTCGATACGCGCGATTGCCTGCTCGGGCGGGAAGGGCGGGACCTTATCCTGCAGGAAGGCAAGCTCAAGCGCGATATCGGGTGGAAGAAGGTCACGCCGGGTCGAAAGCAACTGACCGAATTTGATGAAGATCGGGCCGAGGCCTTCCAGCGCGAGGCGCAATCGCTCGCCACGCGGCGTTTCGACCCGCCGCCGCGGAATCCACCGCCAGGGCAGGGTGTAGCTGAACAGGCGAGCCCACCAGGGAAGAGGCATCGCCCAAAGCAGGTCGTCCAACCGATAACGGATGATGACCCACCAGATTCGGAACAGACGGCGGACAGCGAGCAGGTTCATTCGGGCTTGTGTCGCTCTTCAAGGGTGCGGGACAGACGCTGCATACGCGCGTCCAGCCGGTCGAGCGTGAGCTTTATTGCATCCAGCTCGTCGAAGCGTGCCTCGGCCTCGCGACGCCCGACGAGGGAGCGCGCTTCTTCGGTCAGGTAGTCGGCGACATCCTGGTGCAGGCTGTTTGCACTCTGTTGGGTCCAGTCGCGCGCGGTCCGCACAAATTGCCCGATGAAACCGCTGGCCAGGGGTCCCAGCCCGCGCGACAGTTCGTGTTCCCAGTCGAGATCAAGCGCTTGCAGGATTTCAGACAGTGTCATGAGCGGGCCACTGTCACCTACCAGCGTGACGCCGGGCTCATGGAGCACTGCCGTCTTGTCACGCGCGGTCGCCAGTCGAGCCAGTGCATTAAGCGGCGCGATCAAGCGGCAGTCAGCGTCTGCTTCGTAGTGGGATGCCAAATGGAGCCCATCGGCTGCTGGCAGCACAAAAACCCTCAACGAGGGGGCCGTACACTCAACCGCAATGACCTTGCCTTGCAAGGTTCCGAGCCGAGTCAACGCGCCTGGATCGAGCCGAAGCGTACGATTCACGCCTGCTTCGAGCCCGGCAAGCGCTGCCTGTGTCGCCAGCGAGAACCGCATTAGGGCTTGATTCCCCTGTGCAGTGCGACGATGCCGCCCGTCATGTTGTGATACGTCACCCGGTCGAAGCCTGCTTCCACCATCATCGACTTCAGCGTTTCCTGGTCCGGATGCATGCGGATGGACTCCGCCAGATAACGGTAACTGTCGGCGTCATTCGTGATGAGCTTGCCGGCAAGTGGCATGAAGCCAAAGGAATAGGCGTCGTACAGCTTTCCAAGAATGCGATTTTTGGTCTTCGAAAATTCCAGGACGAGCAAGCGGCCACCTGGCTTGAGTACCCGCAGCATCGAACGCAACGCCGCGTCCTTGTGGGTGACATTACGTAGGCCGAACGCGATGGTGACGCAATCGAAGTGATTGTCCGGGAACGGCAGGCATTCCGCGTCCGCCTGAACGAACTGGATGTTGCCCGATATGCCACGGTCCAGCAGTCGATCGCGACCTACCTTCAACATGGACGCATTGATATCCGCGAGGACGACCTCGCCGCGCTCACCCACGAGGCGCGAGAATTGTCGAGCCAAATCGCCCGTGCCGCCCGCGATGTCCAGCACGCGGTGTCCGGTGCGCACGCCCGATAGCTCTATGGTGAAGCGCTTCCACAGACGGTGCATGCCGCCGGAAAGCACATCGTTCATGACGTCATATTTGGCCGCTACGGAGTGGAACACCTCCGCGACGCGCTCGGCCTTCTGGCTTTCGGGGACGTTGCGGTAACCGAAGTGAGTGGTGGGCTCGCTGTCAGGGGTATTGCGCGGGTCGCTCATGTCACTCTCACCTGGGGCAAAGGCGATCATTCTAATCCGGGGCTGGCGGCTTTGTCTTGACGCGGGTCGGGCAATCCGAGGATGCAGTGGTGTGCAACGGGACGTTACGGGTTCATCAATGAAGGGGCTGGTGTCCACTGCGCGAATTATGCAGTGTGGAGCCTGTCAAATTGCTAGATGCCACCGTTGGCCTTGGTGATTCGGGCCCACAGGAGAATGCGTTATGTCCGAGAAGAACGAAGCTGGTCGGGACAATAGCTGGATGGCGGAACTCGAGCGGCAGGCTCGGCAGATCAAGCTTGCCGGACTCGGCGCCTACTCGCGCTTCAGCAAGGATGGCGCGAAGTTGTTCGAAAGTCTGGTGCAGGATGGTGAAGAAGCCGAGCAGGCGCGCCATCAAGGCCGGCAGGCAGAGGATGTCGGTGACGAAGGCGCAAGGCGCGGCGCGCGCGAGCGATTCGATCAGGCGCGCGAACGGGCAGCCAATCGATGGAGTGAGCTCGAAGAAATGTTTGATCGCCGGCTGGGTAGCACGCTCGACCGTCTGGGTGTGCCGACACGGCAGGAAGTCGACGCGCTCCGGACTGAGTTGAACGCGTTCAAAGCGAAGGTGGAGCAACTTGAGCGCGAGCAACCTGCCGCTGCATCGCCGATCATCGATCCCACGCAGCCGGAGCCGGCTGCACCTGGCGGCGATACCATCATCCTTCCTGATGCGAACAAGCCTCCGCTTTAACGGGGAGGCATGAATTTGACGACGGACGTGTCCGGGTCTCGGTTGCGTCCGGCGTCGCGCAATTTCTGAAGGTACTCGTTCCAGAGTGCTTCCTGTCGCGTAGACAGCTCGTACAAATATTCCCAGCTGTACAAACCGCTGTCGTGGCCGTCGTCGAATGTCATCTTCAATGCGTAATTGCCGGCCGGCTCCAGTTGCGTAAGCGCAACGTGCTGCTTGCCGTATTGCAGCACCGGGTTGCCATGGCCCTGGACTTCAGCGGACGGGGAGTGGACGCGAAGGAATTCAGCGGTCAACGTATACCGTTCCTCGCCATAGACGAGCTCGAGTGTACGCGATGCCTTGTGAAGCTTTACGGAAGAGGGGATACGCATGAGCATTCCTGAGCCATGCCGCCGCGCAACGCGCGCGGCGGCGTAGCGTCGTTAGAGGATGTAGCGCGACAGGTCTTCGTCCTGCGCCAGCTCGCCGAGGTGACTGTTGACGTAGTCGGCGTCGATCTTCAGGGGTTCGCCGTTGCGTTGCCCTGCGATGTCTGCGGCGCTGTACGACACCTCTTCCAGCAGCCGCTCGAGCAGCGTATGCAGGCGACGGGCGCCGATGTTCTCGGTTTTCTCGTTGACCTGGAACGCGATCTCCGCGAGCCGCTTGATACCGTCGCTGGCAAACTCGATTGAAAGCCCTTCGGTCTTGAGCAGCTCCGTGTATTGCTCGGTGAGCGAAGCATGGGGCTCGGCCAGGATGCGCTCGAAGTCTTCAGGGGTAAGCGCCTTCAGCTCGACGCGGATAGGCAGTCGTCCCTGCAGTTCGGGGACGAGGTCGCTGGGTTTGGACAGGTGGAACGCCCCAGACGCGATAAACAGGATGTGGTCGGTCTTGACCATTCCCAGCTTGGTGTTGACGGTACAGCCCTCGATCAGAGGCAGGAGGTCGCGCTGGACACCTTCGCGCGATACGTCCGCACCGCCAGCATTGGCGCGTTTGGCCACCTTGTCGATCTCATCGATGAATACGATGCCGTGCTGCTCGACCGCTTCGAGCGCCCGCCCCTTCAACTCCTCTTCGTTGACCAGGCGCGCGGCTTCCTCGTCGCGAACGAGCTTGAGCGCGTCCTTGACCTTGAGCTTGCGAGCCTTTTGACGACCCTTGCCCATGTTCGAGAACAGGTTTTGCAGCTGGCTGGTCATTTCTTCCATGCCAGGTGGCGACATGATCTCGACGCCGGCAGGCGTATCAGCCACTTCGATCTCGATTTCCTTGTCATCGAGCTGACCTTCGCGCAGCCGCTTGCGGAACAGCTGACGCGTGTTGGAATCGTTGCTCGGCGTCGGATCTTCATTGAAGCCGGCACGGGCTGGCGGAAGCAGCGCATCCAGGATGCGCTCTTCGGCGGCATCTTCAGCCCGGTGACGAACCTTGTGCATCTCCTGCTCGCGCAGCATCTTCACGGCCGCATCGGCCAGATCACGAATGATGGATTCGACGTCACGACCAACGTAACCCACCTCGGTGAACTTGGTTGCCTCGACCTTGAGGAACGGCGCATTGGCGAGCTTTGCCAGGCGACGGGCAATCTCGGTCTTGCCGACACCGGTCGGGCCGATCATGAGGATGTTCTTTGGCGTAACTTCCTGGCGAAGTTCGGCTGGAAGCTGCATGCGCCGCCAGCGATTGCGGAGCGCGATGGCGACGGCGCGCTTGGCGTCGTCCTGGCCGATGATGTGGCGATTGAGTTCGTGAACGATTTCGCGAGGTGTCATGGACATTCAGTTGGCTCCAGAGAGGATCCTGCTCAAACGGCGGAATCCTGCTCCTCGATAGTCAGGTTCTGATTGGTGAAGACGCAAATGGAGCCGGCAATGTTCAATGCGGTTTCCGCGACTTCGCGCGCCGTGAGCGCGTCATTGTGCTGCAGCAGGGCCAATGCGGCGGCTTGGGCATAGCCGCCGCCCGAACCCATGGCGATCAGGCCGTGCTCGGGTTCGACGACATCCCCGTTACCGGTGATGATCAAGGAGGCGTCTTTGTTGGCAACCGCGAGCATCGCTTCAAGACGGCTCAGGGATCGGTCGGTCCGCCAATCCTTCGCCAGTTCCACAGCTGCCCGGACCAGATGGCCCTGGTGCTTCTCCAGCTGCCCTTCGAAACGCTCGAAAAGGGTGAATGCGTCTGCCGTAGCGCCCGCGAACCCGGCCAGTACCTGGCCGTGATAAAGGCGGCGGACTTTCTTGGCGTTGCCTTTCATCACGGTGTTGCCCAGTGAAACCTGGCCGTCGCCGCCCATGACGACCTTGCCGTGGCGGCGAACTGAAACGATGGTGGTCAAAGCGATCTCTCCACGCTGTGGGGCAAAACAGGCCCGATGAGACACAAATGGGGTCTGTTCGGCCCTGCTTCAACCGTGAGAACCGCGGAGCGTGAAAAAATGCGCCGGCCGTCAGGCGGGGGAGGCCGGCGGAGTGGATTTAGCCGCCTTTACGCTGCTGTAACAGCAGGTTGCTGAACCCATGGGATTGCAGGTCCTTCTGGGCAGTGTCCAGCTTTCCCCGATCAGCGAACGGGCCGACCAATACGCGGTGCCAGGTTTCGTCACGGACAGTGCCGGATTCCACGCGTACCTGCTGGCCAAGCAGAATGATTTGGGCACGAACACTTTCGGCGTCGTCCTTGCGTCGGAACGAGCCGGCTTGAAGGAAGAATTGCGTGGTAACAGGCGCCTTGGCCACGGTGGGCGGCGGTGGCGGAACCTGCCCTGCCAGCGCGGCTTGCGCACGTGCCGTGTCGATCTTCGCTGCTTCCTCTGGGCTCACCGGCGTCTGAGGCGGCGGGGTAGGCTGAGGCTGTGCGGGAACGGCGTCAGCTGGGACGATGACTTCCGATTCCGGCAAAAGGGTATAGAAATCGTACTTCGGTTTGGAGGAGTCAGGCGCGGGTTCCTTTTTGACGGCGCTTGGACGCTCGTCTTTTACCTGGCGCTTGATGTCGTCGCGTCCAGGTTCGAGATTGAACAGAAACGTCAGGAGACCGCCCGCCACCAGGCCGCAGGCCAGCCACAGCCAACCGGGTGCCGATTTCTTCTTGGGTGCGCTGGTGCGGCTCGCGCCGCGCTTGGGCGGGGCTTTTCGCTTGGCCATGGGTGTCGTCCGTTACATCCGTTCCAATGGTTCGAGGCCGAGCAGTTCGAGGCCCTGCTTCAAGGTGCGGCCGGTCAATGCTGCCAGCCGGAGGCGGCTCTGGCGGACCTTTGAGTCTTCGGCGGCCAACACGGGGCAGTGCTCGTAGAAGCTGGAGAACAGGCCCGCCAAATCGTACAGATACGTGCAGAGTAGGTGCGGGACACCTTTATCAGCGACGCTGTTGAGGGTCTCGCCGAATTGCGACAGCTTGGCGGCGAGTGCGCGCTCCTGGTCGACCTGCGGGTCGATCCGGCCCTCCAGGTTTTCGATGCCCTGGCCGAGTTTGCGGAAGATGCTCGCAACCCGTGTATAGGCGTAAAGCAGATAGGGGGCAGTATTGCCTTCGAAGCTGAGCATCTGCTCGAAGTTGAAGCTGTAGTCGCTCGTGCGATGCTTCGACAAGTCGGCATATTTCACCGCGCCGATGCCCACGGCACGTGCGATTTGACGCAGTTCGTCTTCGCCGAGGTCGGGGTTTTTGCTCTTGACCAGCGCGTAGGCACGCTGCTCAGCCTCGTCCAGCAGGTCGATCAGCTTGACCGTCCCGCCGTCGCGGGTCTTGAAGGGGCGTCCATCCGGCCCGTTCATCGTTCCAAAGCCCATATGTTCGAGCTTCATTGAGTCATGGACGAAACCGGCGCGTCGTGCGACCGAAAACACCATCTGGAAGTGCAGCGCCTGGCGCTGGTCCACGAAGTAGAGCGCGCGGTCAGCCTTGAGATCACGGCTGCGGTAGCGCATCGCAGCCAGGTCGGTCGTGGAATAGAGGTAACCACCGCCCGCCTTCTGCACGATGACGGGGAGCGGGTTGCCCTCGGCGTTCTTGAATTCATCCAGAAATACGCATTGCGCACCTTCGCTTTCGCTCAGCAGGCCCGCGGCGCGGAGGTCTTCCACAATGCTCGGCAACTCGGCGTTGTACGCGCTTTCGCCTTTCACATCCTCGCGGGTAAGGCGCACATTCAGGCGATCGTAGACCTGCTGGCAGTGGCTCAGGGATATCGCGTTGAAGCGTGTCCACAGGCGCAGGCATTCGCTGTCCCCCGCTTGCAGCTGCACGACGAGTTCACGGGCGCGATCGGCGAACTCCGGCGACTCGTCGAAACGCTTCTTGGCCGCCCGATAGAAGGTCTCCAGGTCCGAAAGCTCGCTCTCGGCAGCAGCGGGCTGCTCTTGGAGGTAGGCAAGCAGCATCCCGAATTGAGTTCCCCAGTCACCCACGTGATTTTGGCGGATCACGGTATCGCCGAGGAACTCGAGCACGCGTGCGACGGCATCACCGATGATGGTGGATCGCAGGTGGCCGACGTGCATTTCCTTGGCAAGGTTGGGCGAGGAAAGGTCGATCACGACGGTCTCGGCCGGAGCATTCCGCTTGACGGCCAGATGATCGTCGCTCAGTGCCGCCTCGAGCTGCCCGGCCAGTGCGTCGTCGTTCTGAAAGAAGTTGAGGAAGCCGGGGCCGGCGATCTCGACCTTCGAAATGGCAGGGTCTGCAGGCAGGGCGTCGACAAGGCGAGTTGCCAGGTCGCGCGGTTTCATGCCGGCCGGCTTGGCAAGCACCAGGGCGACGTTGCTGGCGAAGTCGCCGTGGCTGCGATCCTTGCAGTTTTCCACCTGGATTGACGGGCTGACATCCGCAGGCAGCACGGCTTGCTGGATGAGACTGTCAATGGCTTGCTGGATCAGATGGCGAATATCTTCTTTCATTGCAGGGCTACGGCAGCGGGCTAGAACGGCGCATTATCCGCACCTGTTGCCTGGGGCTCAAGCGGCGCCGGGCATCAGTAAAGGTCGATTGGGTCGACATCGAGGGACCAGCGGACCGCACGTGCCCCAGGCAACTGCTCCAGCGTGGGCGTCCAGCGGGCCAGCAGCTTGTGCAGGCTGCTTCGTGCCGAGGCCTGCAAGAGCAGCTGTGCGCGGTAGCGGCCTGCACGCCGCTCCATTGGGGCAGGGACCGGGCCCAGGAGCTCGATACCTTCCAGGGCCATGTCTGCCAGCAGATGCTCGGCTTCGTCGCAGGCACCTTGCAGAAACCCTTCCGCCTGGCCGGGCTTATGGGCTTCGGCCCGTAATAGGGCCAGGTGGGAGAAGGGCGGCAGACTGGCCGCCCTGCGCTCGAGCAGCGCCTCGTTGGCAAAAGCCGTGTAGCCCTGTTCGGTTAGCTGTACAAGCAGAGGGTGGTCGGCCAGGTGCGTTTGAATGATGACCCGGCCCGGCTCGTCGGCGCGACCAGCGCGGCCAGCAACCTGAGTGATGATCTGCGCCATACGCTCACTCGCACGAAAGTCGGCGGAGAACAGACCGCCGTCTGCATCGAGAATGGCAACGAGCGTGACCCGAGGGAAGTGATGCCCTTTCGCAAGCATCTGCGTACCGACCAGAATGCAGGGCTCGCCCTTGTTGATGGTTGCGAACATGCGTTCCATGGCGCCCTTGCGCGCGGTGCTGTCGCGATCGATTCGAAGAATCGGCACGTCGCGGAACAGAGTCTCCAGGCGGCCTTCTGCACGCTCGGTTCCGGCGCCAACCGGCCGCAGATCCACGTGTTCGCAGCTCGGGCAGTGATCCGGGCGTCGCTCGACATGGCCGCAGTGGTGGCAGCGTAATTCGTTGCTGCGCTGATGGAGCGTCATGCGGGCGTCGCAGCGTGAACACTGGGCGACCCAGCCGCAGTCGTGACACAGGAGGGTCGGTGCGTAGCCGCGACGGTTGAGGTAGACCAGCACCTGCTGCCCCGCTTCAAGCGTTTGCGCCATCGCTTGTTGCAGCGGTGGCGAGATCCCGGCGTCCAGTGGCCGGCTCTTGATATCGAGTCGAATGAAGCGTGGTGAGGTCGCGTTACCAGCGCGATGGTTCAGCTTCAGCAGGGCGTAGCGCCCGGCGTGTGCGTTGTGCAGGCTTTCGAGCGACGGCGTGGCAGAGCCCAGAACAATGGGCACGTCCTCGAGCCTTGCGCGAACCACAGCGAGATCGCGGGCGTGGTAGCGCAAGCCTTCCTGCTGTTTATAGGAGGCATCATGTTCTTCATCGACGATGATCAGTCCGGGCCGCTTCAACGGCGTGAACAATGCAGAACGCGTTCCGATCACGATGTCAGCTTCGCCATCGCGGGCAGCAATCCATGCGTCAAGACGGTCTCGGTCACCGACGTTGGAGTGCAAGAGGGCGATACGCGCATTGAATCGACGTGCGAATCGCTCATGGGTCTGAGGACCAAGGTTGATTTCCGGTATCAGGACCAGCGCCTGTTTGCCTGCTTCCAGTGTCTGCCGGATGAGCTGCAGGTAGACCTCGGTCTTGCCACTGCCGGTCACGCCCGCCAGCAGAAACGCGCCGAAACCGGTGAAGCTGGCCCGTATCGCTTCGGTGGCGGCGCGCTGTTCAGGATTGAGCGGCAGCTCGGGTTGCGCCAGCCAACTGGTTGGGCGTTCAGACGCCTTACGCCTTCGGGTTTCAAGCTGTACCAGGCCTTTCTGCCTGAGCTGTTCAAGGCTGTCCCGGTTCAGTTGCAGCTTGAGAAGGAGCTCGTGGGACACGCCATGTGCATGCTGTTGCAGCGCTTTGAGGGCTTCTCGCTGACGGGGTGCTCTCGCAAGACGCGGATCGTTGACCGTCGCATGCTCGCTGGCACGCCAGAAGCGCTCATGGCGCGCCTCAGCGGCTTCGCCTTGGCGCAGAAGCGTCGGCAGCGCCCAACTCAACGTGTCCCCCAGGCTGTGCTGGTAGTACTGCGCTGTCCAGAGGCACAGGCGGAAAATGGATGGCGGGATGGGCGGTGTTTCGTCGATCAGCCCCAGCGCCGCTTTTAGCTTATCGGGCGGAACGTCCGTCTGCTGTGCTGTATCAATGAGGACTGCCACCGCTTCGCGCCGACCAAAGGACACGCGAACACGAATCCCGGGTTGCAGCAACTCCGGGTTGATCCCGGGAGGCGCGAGATAGTCGAAGAGGCGGCGAAGGGGGGAGGGCAATGCCAGGCGCAGAATGGGCGTGCGTGATGCTGGCAAGTCGATTCCTCCGGGCGGACAGGGCTCAAGATGATGAGGGCCGGGAACGAAGTCTACCGTCTGTCTACGGCCTTGTCCGGTTCGTGCACCACGTCGCGGACTTCGTCGGCCCGCGCCCTGCTGCGCTTGCGCGTCCGGTGCGCTCTGGTATAGTTCGCGGCCTGTTTACGTGCGGTATTCGGCAATAGGGCCGGGTGGCGGCACGCAAGACATAGAGGGCAATACCATGAAAGCCGATATCCATCCGAACTACGTCGCGATCGAAGCTACCTGCAGCTGCGGCAACGTCATCAAGACCCGCTCCACCCTGGGCAAGTCCATGAACCTGGACGTCTGCTCCGAGTGCCACCCGTTCTACACCGGCAAGCAGAAAGTGCTGGATGCAGGCGGCCGTATCGATCGCTTCAAGCAGCGTTTTGGCGTTTTCGGTTCCAAGTAACCGATTGGCCCAAGCACACCACATGGTCTGCTTGACGCTGTACAAGAAGGCGCCCCTGGTGGGCGCCTTTTTTATTGCCTGTTCATTGGCGTCCTTCGCCTACTCGGCCTGTCCCCTTCCGCAAGAAACGCGCGAGGCGCGCGTCCGATACGTCATTGATGGAGACACGGTCCGCCTTGTCGATGGGCGTCGGATCCGTTTGATCGGGCTGGATACACCGGAACTCGCTCGCAAGGGGCAGCCGGATGAGCCGTTCGCGCAGGCCGCGCGAGTGCGCCTGGCAGAGCTGATCGCCAATGGCGACCGTGTGCGGCTGCAGTACGGCGCCGAGCGTCGTGATCGGTATGGCCGAACGCTCGCTCATCTTTACGACGACCAGGGCCGCAATCTCGAGGAGATATTGCTGCGTGAAGGTTATGCTCGAATGATCGCCATAGCGCCCAACGTTGCGTTGGCCGATTGTCATCTCGCCGCCGAGCTCGATGCGCGTCGCGAAGGCTTGCGGCTGTGGACGGTAGAGCGTCCCATTTTGGCGACGTCCGTCAAGCGCGGAGGATTTGCGTTAGTCCAGGGGTGGGTGAGGCGCATTGAGCGTAACGAGGGGGGCGTTTGGCTTGAGTTGGATGGCGCGCTCGTACTGAGGGTCGCGTCGAAGGATCTCCCGCGCTTCGGTTTGCAGGCGTTGACTGGCCATGTCGATCATCAGGTAGAGGCGCGTGGCTGGATCGTGGATCGTCGACACGCCGCTCGTAAAGGTCAGGCCCGCTGGATGTTGACGCTGACGGATCCCGCCACGCTGCGCCGCATACCCTGACCGAAAGGCCAGGAAACGCCCTGTTTCGGCTGTTCCGAGCGATCTTGTAGCCTTTAGTCTACTTGCGTATGCTCGCCGATCCGGTCTCGTGCCGGGTTCGCTCTCCCATCCAAGAAAAGCGGAACGCTCACAATGTCAGACTTGAAAACTGCCGCGCTCGAATATCATGCCCAGCCGCGTCCGGGGAAGCTGAGTGTCGAATTGACCAAGCCCACCGCAACCGCACGCGACTTGTCCCTGGCCTACAGCCCTGGCGTCGCCGAACCGGTGCGTGAAATTGGCCGTGATCCTGAGCTGGCCTACAAATACACCGGCAAGGGCAACCTCGTCGCTGTCATTTCCAACGGCTCCGCCATTCTGGGTCTGGGCGATCTGGGCCCGCTGGCTTCCAAGCCTGTCATGGAAGGCAAGGGCGTGCTGTTCAAGCGTTTCGCTGGAATCGATGTGTTCGACATCGAAGTCGATGCCGAGAGCCCGCAGGCCTTCATCGATACCGTCAAGCGTATTTCGATCACCTTTGGTGGTATCAACCTTGAGGACATCAAGGCGCCAGAGTGCTTCGATATCGAACGCGCGCTGATCGAACAATGCGATATCCCGGTCTTCCATGATGACCAGCATGGCACTGCGATCGTTACCGCGGCCGGCATGCTCAATGCGCTTGAGATCGCCGGAAAATCACTCGAAACGGCTCGTATTGTCTGCCTTGGCGCGGGTGCGGCTGCGATCTCCTGCATGAAGCTCCTGATCAGCATGGGCGCGCGCGTAGAGAACATCTACATGATCGACCGCAAGGGCGTTATCCATGCCGGTCGGGATGACCTGAACCAGTACAAGGCCGTCTTTGCGACAGAGACCGACAAACGTACGCTGTCCGATGCACTGGAAGGCGCGGATGTATTCGTGGGTCTTTCCGGCGCCAATCTGCTGAGCGCTGAAGATCTCAAGCGGATGGGCCCCAATCCCATCGTTTTCGCGTGCTCCAATCCTGATCCCGAGATCAAGCCGGAGCTGGCGCATGAGACCCGTGACGACGTGATCATGGCCACAGGTCGCTCCGATTACCCCAACCAGGTCAACAACGTACTGGGCTTCCCATTCATCTTCCGTGGCGCGCTCGACGTGCGGGCAAAGCGCATCAATGAAGAGATGAAGATTGCCGCCGCGCTGGCCTTGCGAGACCTTGCGAAGCTTCCGGTGCCGCAGGAAGTCTGCGATGCCTACGGTGTCATCAAGCTGGAGTTCGGTCGCGAGTACATCATTCCAAAGCCGATGGATGCGCGCCTGATCGATGTGGTCAGCGATGCAGTAGCCAAGGCTGCGATTGAAAGCGGTGTCGCCACGCTTCCTTACCCGGCCAACTACCCGCTGCGTTCCGTTAAGGACGTGTTCCCGGGCTGATTTGCCGATATGAAAAAGCCCCGCCAACTTTCGGGTTGGCGGGGCTTTTTTTGCCTGACGATCAGAACAAGTCCATCGGGGCCGTCTCATCGGCGGGTAGTGGGCTCGATGGCGCATTGTAGCCAGGCTCGACTTCATTCATTGGCGGAGGTGTATCCTCGCTTTTGAACAGCTCGAAATAGGCGTCAGGCGTGCCGGGCGGCGCGGCGCGGCCGCTGCGCGGATCCACGCGCAGACTGACTATGCCGTCCGGTTCCGGTGCGAGATAGGGCGGTTTGTCCTTTAGCGCGGTGCCCATGTAATCCATCCAGATTGGAAGCGCGACCGTGCCGCCGAACTCATGGCGTCCAAGCGTTTCAGGTTGGTCGAAGCCGCTCCATACGGTTGTGACATAGTTGCCGTTGAAGCCGGAGAACCAGCTGTCCTTGGAGTCGTTTGTCGTGCCTGTCTTGCCGGCGAGATCGGTGCGATTCAACGCCAATGCCCGCCGCCCGGTGCCGCGCTTGATCACGTCCTGAAGCATGCTTGTCATGATGTAGGCGGTCCGCGGGTCCACGACCTGCTCGGCGACACGAGGCGCCTCATCCAGCGGCTTGGCTTCGTCTCCCGTTTTTATCAGCGGCTCTTCCGGGGGGGCCGGCAGTGGCTTGGCAACTGCGTCGACATGGCGCTCATCGTCTGCTGGAACCCGGGGAGGGTTCGCTACGAAGAGTGGCTTGCCGTCGCGGTCTTCAACACGCTCGATGAGGTAGGGCGTCACTTTGTAGCCGTTGTTCGCGAAAACGCTCCAGCCCGTTGCGATCTCCATTGGAGTCAGTTCGGCTGTGCCGAGGGCAAGAGAGAGATTTCGCGGAAGCTGGCTGCGCTCAAAGCCGAACCGCGTGACGTAATCCATTGCGTAGTCGATACCCATCGCCTGCAGCACACGGATTGAGACAAGGTTGCGTGAGCGGTAGAGCGCTTCGCGCAGGCGGATGGGACCGAGGAATGTGTTGTTGTCGTTCTTGGGACGCCAGGCTTCCTGCATTCCGGATTCCTGGAAAACGATTGGCGCATCGTTCACCAGGCTGGCAGCGGTATATCCATTATCGAGTGCCGCGCTGTAGAGGAAGGGTTTGAAGCTGGAGCCAGGCTGGCGCTTGGCCTGAGTCGCGCGATTGTAATTGCTCTGGTCGAACGCGAAGCCCCCCACCAGCGCGCGGATGGCTCCATTCGCAGGGTCTAGTGACACAAGAGCTGTTTGAGCAGCGGGAATCTGCGAGAAGGCGTACTTGCCCTCAGGCTGAGGCTGGACCCGGATCAGGTCGCCGACCTTGGCGACGTCCGCTGGCGAGCGAGGCCTTGGCCCCATGCTGTCGCTGCCCAGGAAGGGGCGTGCCCACTGCATGCTCTCCCAGGCGACGGCTTCTTCTCGGCCATCGCGAAGCAGGACGAGCAAACCGCTCTTTTCCACCTGAGTGACAATGGCCGGCTCCAGTCCGCCGATACTGCTGAATTTCGTCAGTTCTTCCTTCCATTGGTCACGCGACATCCCTGCGAACTGCTTGGCAGGTCCGCGGTAACCGTGACGCTGATCATATTCGATCAATCCGTTGCGTACGGCGCTGTTCGCGGCATTCTGGAGATCGCTGGGGACTGTCAGGCGAACGCGGAAGCCATCGGTGTATGCAGCGCCGCCGTAGCGTCCGACCATTTCGGCACGGGCCATTTCAGCGATGTAGGGTGCGTAAAGCTCAGGCGCCTGATAGTGGTAGGTCGCGCCGACCGGCTCGTTTATCGCCTCCTGATAGCGCGCTTCGTCGATGCGGCCAAGCTGACGCATACGGCCCAGGATCCAGTCCCGGCGGGTCTTGCTGCGCTCGGGATTCACCAGCGGATTGTATCGGGATGGTGCCTTCGGCAGTCCCGCGATCATGGCCAGTTGCGCAAGGCTCAAGTCGCGAATTGATTTGCCGTAATACACCTGTGCAGCTGCTTCAATACCGTAGGCGCGGTGGCCGAGGTAAATCTTGTTGACGTAGAGCTCCAGGATCTCGTCCTTGGTGAGTTCGCGCTCGATCTGCAGCGCAAGCAAAATCTCCGTCGCCTTGCGGGAGAAGCTACGCTCACTGGTGAGGAAGAAGTTCTTGGCAACCTGCATGGTGATGGTGCTACCACCGGTCTGGATCTCGCCCGTCTTGACCAGTTCGGACGTGGCGCGCAGCAGGCTGGTCGGATCAACGCCATGGTGCCGATTGAAATTGTCATCCTCAGCGGCCAGTAGGGCGCTGATGAAGTCAGGCGGAATTTCGGCGAATGGAATGGGCGACCGGCGCATTTCGCCATATTCGGCGATCAGCTTGTCATCCTGGCTGTAGATGCGCAGAGGGATCTGCAGCTGAGTTTCCTTCAGAGACTCGACCGAGGGTAGCCCCGGGCTGAGATAGAGGAACGCTCCGCTGAAACACAGAACTACAGCACTGACGCCGGCGACGAGGCACCACAAGAAAAACTTCAGGACACGCATCGGGATTGTCGAGATTCCACGTAAGAAAGCCGGCTGGCTGAGACCTGTTTAACAAAGCAAAAATCGGGGCACATTATAGGCCTTTTTTTTGCAAGCAGCTTGTTTGCGCTCCAAACGGGAGTGCTATCTAATGCGGAGCCCATGTGGCGCCATACGTATCGGATTCAAGGGATAAGTCGTGCTAGGGCTCATAAAGAAGAAGGCGAACACGTTGCTCGGAATCGACATCAGTTCGACTTCCGTGAAGCTGATCGAGCTCAGTCGCTCCGGAGGACGCTATCGCGTCGAGGCTTACGCCGTGGAGCCGCTGCCCGCTAATGCCGTTGTCGAAAAGAACATTGCCGAAATGGAAGGTGTCGGTAGTGCCATTTCGCGTGTGTTGGCAAAAGCGAAGGTCAGCAATCGGTCCGCCGCAGTAGCCGTTGCCGGCTCCGCCGTCATCACCAAGACGATCGAAATGGACGCCGGTCTCTCGGACGACGAGATGGAAACCCAGCTCAAGATCGAAGCGGATCAGTACATCCCCTATCCGCTCGAGGAAGTCGCCATCGACTTCGAAGTTCAAGGGCCGTCCGCCCGTTCTGCCGAGCGCGTCGACGTTCTTTTGGCGGCTTGCCGGAAGGAGAACGTCGAAGTTCGGGAAGCTGCACTTGCGCTCGCCGGCGTCACAGCCCGCGTTGTCGATGTCGAGGCGTATGCACTCGAGCGGGCATACGAATTGCTTGCTCCCCAGCTGGATGGCGACATTGACGATATGACTGTCGCCATAGTCGATGTCGGCGCCACGATGACGACATTGAGCGTATTGCATAAGGGACGAACCATCTACATGCGCGAGCAGTTGTTTGGTGGGCGTCAGCTGACTGAGGAAATCCAGCGCCGTTATGGGCTTTCCGTCGAGGAGGCCGGGCTTGCCAAGAAGCAAGGGGGGCTGCCTGACGACTACGACAGTGAAGTACTCGTTCCGTTCAAGGATGCTGTCGTCCAACAAGTCTCGCGCTCGTTGCAATTCTTTTTCGCTGCCGGGCAGTTCAATGATGTGGACTGCATCGTTCTGGCGGGCGGTACCGCGTCAATTAGTGGCCTGGATCGTCTCATTAAGCAAAAAATTGGCACACCGACCGTGGTGGCGAATCCATTCATGGACATGACGTTGAGCAACAAGGTCAATGCCGCCGCGCTGGCGAGTGATGCGCCCTCGTTGATGATCGCGTGCGGTCTGGCGATGAGGAGTTTCGACTGATGGCACGGATAAACCTGCTGCCATGGCGCGAGCAGTTACGCGAAGAGCGAAAAAAGCGGTTTGTGGCCGTGCTTTGCGCCATGTTCGTGTTGGCCTTGAGCGTCGTGTTTCTGGCGGACCAATACTTTACATCGGCGATCGAACGGCAAAATGCCCGCAATGATTTCATGAAGCAGCAGATCGCAGTTCTCGATTCGCGCATCAAGGAAATCAGTGAGCTGAAGCAGCGTCGCCAGCAGTTGCTGGAGCGGATGAAGATCATTCAGGACTTGCAGGGCAACCGGCCGATCATCGGGCGCGTATTTGACCAGCTGGTTCGCACGCTCCCAGACGGGGTTTATTTCACGGACCTTAAGATGACCAGCAAGACCATCTCGATCATCGGTGCCGCCGAATCCAACAGCCGCGTTTCGAACCTCATGCGTAATCTGGATGGTTCGGAGTGGCTTACCATGCCGAATCTGACCGAGGTCAAGGCTGTCACGGCGGGTGCTGTGGACCAGGCGAACGTGTTCCAGTTGACGGTTCAGCAGACTCAGCCTGCGACAACGGGTGAGGTGGCGCAATGAGCCTTGCAGACTCTCTGGAAAGCTTGAAGAAGGTCGATCTTGCCGAGCTTGACCTCAACAACCTGGGGTCATGGCCGCCGGTCGTAAAAGTGATCACCGCCATTCTGCTTGTGGTGGTGGTGCTGGTACTCGGCTACAACTTCCATGTGAAGGATTTGCAGGAGCAGCTTGATCGTGCGGCTTCCGAAGAGGAGACCCTGAAGAGCCAGTTTTCCACGAAGGCGTTCCAGGCGGCCAACCTCGAAGCCTACAAGGACCAGATGAAGGAAATGGAAACCTCCTTCGGCGCGCTACTGCGTCAATTGCCGAGCGACACGGAGGTTCCCGGCCTGCTGGAGGACATCACCCGCACGGGCCTGGGTAGTGGCCTTGAGTTCGAGGAGATCAAGCTGCTTCCGGAAGTTGCCCAGCAGTTCTACATCGAGTTGCCGATACAGATCGTCGTGGTCGGCGGTTATCACGACCTGGCCACGTTCGTAAGTGGCGTATCGAGTCTTCCTCGGATCGTGACGCTGCACGACTTTGCTATCAAGCCCGTCGAGGGCCAGGGATCGTCCAAGCTGCGCATGAGCATTCTTGCCCGCACGTACCGCTATAACGACGAAGGATTGCGTAAATGAGGTTCGGCTTAATTGCGCTGCTTGCGACGACGTCGCTGCTGTTCGGCTGTGATGGGTCGCGGGATTTCAATGATCTGCAGGCTTATATGGATCAGGTCCGGGCGAAACCGAAGGGGTCAATCGAGCCGCTGCCCAAGTTTCAGCCGTATGAAGCGTTCACCTACAGTGCCGCCTCGATGCGCAACCCGTTCCAGCCGCCTGTGAAAATCGATCTGGCCAATCGCCAGAGAGGCTCATCGCAAGTAAAGCCGGATGAGAACCGTACAAAGCAGTTTCTGGAAGGCTTCAACATCGAAGTGTTCGATATGGTCGGGACGCTTGCAGATAACAAGGGCACGTTCGCACTGGTACGCGGCGCCGGCGGTGTCCACCGGGTAAAGGTGGGTGATTATCTTGGCCGTAACGATGGGCGGATCGTATCCATCGACGAAGGGCAGATTGAGGTTATCGAGCTCGTTCCGGATGGGGACGGCGGGTGGCTGGAGCGCCCTCGGAGCATCGCACTAAAGGAGCGCTCCTGAGCGTACAGGATGTTGAAACATGAATGATCGATCTGCACGATGGAACATTAAAATGAAGAGCGTATCGCTAGGCGCGGGCTTGTCGCTCGCCGCAATCCTGCTGCCTGGGTCTGTCTGGGGCGCGGTTCTCCAGACCCTCGACGCCGCTTCGCTGCCAGGAGACCGCGTTGAACTTAAACTTGGCTTCGATCAGCCAATCGCCGCCCCCAAGGGCTATACGATTGAGCAGCCTGCGCGAATCGCACTCGATTTGCCGGGTGTAAGCAATGAACTCGGCAGCAAGAATCGCGAGCTCGGCATGGGTAATGCCCGTAGCGTCACCGTTGTCGAGACAAAAGATCGCGCGCGGCTCATCGTCAACCTCACCACCATTGCGCCGTATGCGACACGCGTTGAGGGCAACAACCTTTACGTAGTGATCGGCGAGTCTGCGGCGGCAACGGCACCTGCGCTCGCTAATCGGCCCGCGCCTGCTCCTGTGGTGGCACCGGCCGCTGCCCCTGTGGCGCAGCCTGTTGCCGCCCCTGCGCCTGCACCGGTCACGCGCGCTTATCAGGCGTCCTCCAAAGCGCTGCGCAATGTCGATTTCCAGCGCGGCCAGCAAGGCGAGGGCAACGTTGTTATCGACCTGGCTGGCGCTGGCACCACGCCCGACATTCAGGAACAAGGCGGTCGCATCCGGTTGCGCTTCGCCGGTACGCAGGTACCTGACGCGCTGCGCGTACGGTATGACGTGAAGGATTTTGCCACGCCTGTTCAGTTCGTAAGCGTTTCCCAGGAAGGCTCTGATGCACAGGTAGTCATCGAGCCAACCGGTAATTACGACTACCTTGCCTATCAGGCTGATAATAAGCTCACGCTCAGCGTCAAGCCGCTGACGCGCGAGGAAGTGGATCGCCAGCAGGCAGATCGCTTCGTCTACTCGGGTGAAAAGCTTTCGCTCAACTTCCAGGACATCGATGTGCGTTCGGTGCTTCAGCTGATCGCGGACTTCACCAATCTCAATCTCGTAGCCAGTGACACCGTGCAAGGCAGCATCACGCTGCGTCTGCAGAACGTGCCGTGGGACCAGGCGCTCGATCTCGTGTTGAAGACGAAGGGCCTCGCCAAACGCCAGGTCGGGAACGTGCTGCTGGTTGCACCTGCGGAAGAAATCGCAGCGCGCGAACGGCAGGAACTGGAATCCCAGAAGCAGATATCGGAGCTCGCTCCACTGCGTCGCGAACTCATACAGGTCAACTACGCCAAGGCGGCAGACATCGCCAAGTTGTTCCAATCGGTCACTGCTGGCAGTACAGGGCCGGGGCCGGCAACGGATGCGCGTGGCTCGGTCACCGTGGATGAGCGGACCAACAGCATCATTGCCTATCAGACCCAGGACAAGCTCGACGAGCTGCGCCGAATTGTCAGTCAGCTCGACATTCCGGTCCGCCAGGTCATGATCGAGGCCAGGATCGTTGAAGCCAACGTGGGTTATGAGAAGAGCCTGGGCGTTCGCTGGGGTGGTACCAAGACTTTCGCCGGTGGACGCGGCGCCTTTTATGGCAACGATGATCAGGGCGACGAGTCGGGTAATACTGGCAGTGACATCGGGCCAAATGTGCCGTTCGTAGACCTGGGCGTTGCCAACCGCACGGCTGGGTTTGGCATCGGTTATGTGACCGACAATCTGCTCCTTGATCTTGAGCTGACAGCCATGGAAGCCAGCGGCAACGGTGAAGTCGTTTCCCAGCCCAAGGTCGTTACCTCGGACAAGGAAACCGCCAAGATTCTGAAAGGATCGGAGATCCCGTATCAGCAGGCGAGCTCCAGTGGTGCGACATCGGTGACCTTCGTTGAGGCCGCGCTGTCGCTCGAAGTGACGCCACAGATTACGCCGGATAACCGCATCATCATGGAGGTCAAGGTAACGAAGGACGCGCCTGACTTCTCACGGCTCGTACAGAACACGCCGACCATCGATAAGAACGAGGTGAACGCCAAGGTCCTCGTAGCAGACGGCGAGACGATCGTGATTGGTGGCGTATTCTCCAACACGCAGATCAAGTCTACCGACAAGGTTCCGTTCCTTGGGGACGTTCCCTACGTGGGCCGTCTGTTCCGTAGAGACGTGGTGCAGGACAACAAATCGGAATTGCTGATTTTCCTGACGCCCCGTATCGTCAACGGCCAGTCAGTCACGGTGAGTCGATGATAGGTGCGTAATCTGTTCTTGGTTGGGCCGATGGGAGCCGGCAAAAGCACCATCGGCCGCATGCTGGCAAAGGAGCTTCGCCTGCCGTTCAAGGACTCCGACAAGGAGATCGAGGAGCGAACCGGCGCCAACATCCCCTGGATATTCGATGTCGAGGGCGAGGCGGGTTTTCGCGAGCGCGAGCGCGCCATGATTGCTGAGCTAAGCGAGCTGGAAGGCGCTGTCGTCGCCACGGGCGGCGGCGTGATTCTCAGGCCGGACAACCGTGCTGCGCTCCGGCAGGGCGGGCGGGTCATCTACCTGCATACCACTGTCGAGCAGCAGGTAAATCGCACTGCGAAGGATCGTAATCGGCCGCTGTTGCGTACGCCGAACCCGGCTCAGATTCTTCGAGAGCTGATGGCAATTCGTGACCCGTTGTACCGCGAAATTGCAGATGTCATCATCGATACGGACGAGCGTCCGCCACGGCAGGTGGTTCAGGAAGTGATCGATCGTCTTCGAGCGCTTGACCCCCGTTAAAGCGGAACCTGAAACGCGCTATCCTAGCGCCTCGATTCGGGGGCGAAATGCAGACACTTCAAGTAGACCTAGGGGAGCGCAGCTACCCCATCCACATTGGCGCGGGCCTGCTCGGGCAAGCGGAACTCTTGTTGCCGCACCTGGCAGGGCGTCAGGTCGCGATCGTATCCAACGAGACCGTCGCGCCGCTGTACGTGTCCCGTCTGCAGGCGGCGCTGGATGGCAGGCAGATATTGCCGATCGTGCTGCCCGACGGCGAAGCGCACAAGAATATGGAAACGCTCCAGACGATCTTCGACGCGATGCTTGCCGGTCGGCTCGACCGCAAGGCAACCGTGATCGCGCTGGGGGGCGGCGTGGTTGGCGATATGGCTGGCTTTGCGGCGGCCTGTTATCAACGCGGCATCAACTTCATCCAGATCCCGACGACACTACTGTCTCAAGTGGATTCGTCCGTCGGCGGCAAGACGGGTATCAATCACCCGCTCGGCAAGAACATGATCGGGGCGTTTTACCAGCCAAGCCTCGTACTCATTGACACCCAAACGCTGCGCACGCTGCCGAGCCGGGAGCTTTCCGCAGGGCTTGCAGAAGTCATCAAATACGGATTGATTTGCGATGAGCCTTTCCTTGCCTGGCTCGAGCAAAACATGGATGACTTGTTGTCGCTGGACGAGAAAGCGCTCACCTATGCCATAGAACGCTCGTGCGCTGCGAAAGCCAAGGTGGTCGGAGCCGATGAAAGGGAGTCGGGCGTACGCGCTACGCTCAATCTCGGCCACACGTTCGGCCATGCGATCGAGACGCACATGGGCTATGGCGTATGGCTGCATGGCGAAGCCGTAGGGGCGGGAATGGTGATGGCGCTAGAAATGTCGCAGCGCCTGGGCTGGATCGACACCAAGGCCCGCGATCGAGGCATCCGTTTGATCGCCCGAGCCGGGTTGCCTGTCGTGCCGCCGGCCGAGATGTCGCCGCAGGATTTCATGACGCACATGGCCGTTGATAAAAAGGTTCAGGATGGTCGACTGCGTCTGGTCCTGCTGACCGGTATTGGGCAAGCGGTCGTTACGGACGAATATGCGCGCGACGCCCTGGATGCGACGTTGAGCGCCAACTATGTGGAGATGGCCGAGCAGGCCGAGGTAAATCGAGAGTCACGATGAGTAGTTTGCACGCCGAAGAAGCGTTTCTCGATCACTATCAGTTTTCCCACGACCCCTTCGCGCCGAGGGTGCCGGGTTTCAAGTTCTTCCCTGCCCAGCGCAAGCCTGTGCTGGGGCAGCTTCATCATCTTGCGCGTTACAGCCAGCTACTTTTGGTCGTGACCGGGCCGCTTGGCAGCGGGAAGTCGTTACTGCGCCAGGCGCTGGTGGCAAGCACCAACAAGCAGGTTGTGCACAGCGTTGTGGCCTCTGCCCGAAATGGGGGTGACGCGGAAGCCATTCTCCGTCAGGTCGCCGAGGGTGTCGAGGCGCCGCGTCACGATGTGGGCGACGTCCTGGCCGCGATAAATGATCGCGCGTTGGCGGGGCAGGAAACCTACATTCTCGTCGATGACGCAGAGCAGCTCGAGGAGTCGGCGCTCGAGGCCCTGTATGGCCTGGCAGCGGGCAACGGCGAGTGTCGAGCCCATGTCTTTCTTTTCGGCGAGCCATCACTTGCGCCTCGGCTCGAGGCGTTCGGTGCCGGCGCGGAACGCCACCATATCCTCGAGCTGGCGCCCTATGAGCTTGCCGAGACCCAGGAATACCTCGCGCAACGCCTGGAAGGGGCGGGTCAGGGGATCGAGGTGTTCTCTGAAGAGCAGATCGCCGATATTCATGAGCAGTCTCGTGGCTGGCCTGGCGTCATCAACCAGGTGGCTCGCGACACCTTGATCGACAATATGCTCGCTGAGCGAGGCAATCCACGAGCGGGTGGTTTCGCCTTCAAGCTGCCCCGCAAGCACATGCTGGCGGCGGGTGTCGTGATCGTTGCAGTTGCGGCGGCCTGGTTCATGCGGAGCGGCTCGACCAATCATGGGGCAACGCCGGAGGTTGCAAGCAGTTCTGCAACGACGGGGCAGCCGAGCACTGGCGGTGATAAGCTTGTCGTGGATTTCGGAGGTGGCAACCAGCCCCTTTCACTTCCCTTGGCGAATCAGAGCGATCCCGTAGTACGCGAGCCCCTGGCCCAGGCGGCTGGGCCTGAAGAGCGGGACAGTGGTGTAGCCGAAATGCTCGCCCCTCCGTCTGGTAACTCCGGGGTAGGCCGCGCGCCGGTTTCGCAGCCCGCGTCGCCCGCGCTACCGGCCCCAACCAAGCCTGCACAAGTGGACATCAGGGCATCCACGGGCGCGTCGGAAAAGCCTGCGTCAGCACCCAAGCCGGAGGCGCCTGCGGTGGCTGCGGCCCCTTCGCCTGCCAAGCCAACAGCTGAGCCTGCCAAACCACCAGCAGCGGCCACCAATACGGGCACCTCAGGCGGAGCTGCGTGGTACCAGTCCGTTCCTGGGTCGCGCTATGCGCTTCAGATTCTGGGTACCAGCTCCGAAGATTCTGCACGCGCGTTCGTCGCCCAGCACGGCAGCGAATACCGTTATTTCCGCAAGATGCATGACGGCAAGCCACTCTTCGTCATCACTTATGGTAGCTTCGCTGACCGTGCGGCTGCTCAGGCTGCATTGAAATCTCTTCCCGCACAGGTCCAGGCAGGCAAACCCTGGCCGCGCACCTTCTCGAGCATCCAGCAAGACATCGGCAGTGCCCGCTAGCGGGTATCACTTAGCTCGTTACATTTCTTTCATTCTTGCGACATAGACTTTCGGTACCTCGTCACAAAAATTTGTGACGACGTTGGGGGCTATGTACAATGGCGTCCCTTTGCCTGGATAAACCCTATTGCCAGGGTTGCCCACGGCTAAGTGTCTGATTTATCGAACATTGCCTTCACAGAAAGGCCGCCTGGTGAGAGTCCCTTATGAAAGCAGGTCTGTACCATCCTGAAGAGTTCAAGGATAACTGCGGCTTTGGCCTGATCGCCCACATGGAGGGTGTGCCCAGCCACAACCTCCTGCAAACGGCGATCGAAGCGCTTACCTGCATGACCCACCGTGGAGGGATCAATGCGGACGGCAAGACGGGTGACGGCTGCGGCTTGTTGATCCAGAAGCCGGACACCTTCCTCCGGGCCGTCGCGAAGGATTCATTCGGCATCGACCTGCCGGGCATGTATGCCGTTGGCATGGTGTTTCTGAACCAGGACGAAACCAAGGCCAATGCCGCTCGCGAAAACATGAACCGCGAGATTGTGGCTGCCGGTCTCGATCTGATCGGATGGCGGCAGGTTCCAATTGACCCAAGCGTGCTTGGCACCTTGGCCCGCGAACGCCTTCCACGGATCGAACAGGTGTTCATTGGCGGCGACGGCCTCGATGACCAGGCATTCACGGTCAAGCTATTCAGCGCGCGTCGCCGTTCGTCCGTGGCGAACCAGGCGGATACCGAGCATTACATCTGCAGCTTTTCGCACAAGACCATCATCTACAAAGGGCTGATGATGCCGGCCGATCTGGCCGCGTTCTATCCAGACCTGGGCGATGAGCGACTCCAAACATCGATCTGCGTGTTCCACCAGCGCTTCTCGACCAATACGCTACCGCGTTGGCCGTTGGCGCAGCCATTCCGCCTTCTGGCACACAACGGCGAGATCAATACGATCACGGGTAACCGCAACTGGGCCCAGGCGCGCCGGCCGAAGTTCGCGAACGAGCAGATACCGGATCTTGATGATCTTGGCCCTCTGGTCAATCGCGTGGGTTCGGACTCGTCGAGCATGGATAACATGCTGGAGTTGCTCGTCACGGGCGGTGTCGATCTGTTCCGTGGTGTCCGGATGATCATCCCGCCGGCCTGGCAGAACGTCGAAACCATGGATGCGGACCTGCGCGCATTCTACGAATACAACTCCATGCATATGGAGCCATGGGACGGTCCGGCCGGTGTGGTGCTGACTGACGGTCGCTACGCGGTCTGTCTGCTCGACCGTAACGGTTTGCGCCCGGCTCGTTGGGTGACCACGACCAACGGCTATATCACGCTCGCCTCCGAAATTGGCGTCTGGGACTACAAGCCAGAGGACGTGATTGCCAAAGGGCGCGTGGGGCCCGGCCAGATCCTGGCGGTGGACACTGAAACCGGCCAGGTACTGCACACTGACGACATCGACAACCGCCTCAAGTCGCGCCATCCGTACAAGCAGTGGCTGCGCAAGAATGCCCTGCGCATTCAGGCGACCCTGGACGACCATGACCACGGCTCGGCGTTCTACGACGTAGATCGTCTCAAGCAATACATGAAGATGTTCCAGGTCACCTACGAAGAGCGTGACCAGGTGCTGCGTCCTCTGGCCGAGCAAGGCCAGGAGGCCGTTGGCTCCATGGGCGACGATACGCCGATGGCGGTGCTCTCCAAGCGCGTACGTTCACCATACGACTACTTCCGTCAGCAGTTCGCGCAGGTTACCAACCCGCCGATCGACCCGTTGCGGGAAGCGATCGTCATGTCGCTGGAAACTTGCCTGGGGGCCGAACGTAACGTATTCGAGGAAGGCCCCGACCACGCCAATCGCGCCATCCTGACCTCGCCGGTCATTTCGCCTGCCAAATGGCGGACGATCATGACCCTCGAGCGGCCTGGCTTCGATCGTCAGGTCATCGATCTGAACTACGACGAATCCATCGGGCTGCAAGCCGCCATTCGCAACATAGCCGAACAGGCTGAAGAGGCCGTTCGTGCCGGGCGTTCGCTGCTGGTGTTGAGCGACCGTGCCATTGCCGAAGGCAAGCTACCGGCGCACGCAGCGCTGGCGGTAGGTGCCGTCCACCACCATCTGGTGGAAAAAGGACTTCGGACCGATTGCAACATCCTCGTTGAAACCGCCACTGCGCGTGACCCCCATCATTTCGCGGTTCTGCTGGGCTTCGGTGCGACGGCCGTTTACCCCTTCCTCGCCTACGAGGTGTTGGGCGACCTTATCCGTACAGGTGAGGTGCTTGGCGATCTCTATGAAGTCTTTAAGTACTACCGCAAGGGGATTTCCAAGGGGCTCCTGAAGATCCTTTCGAAGATGGGAATCTCAACGGTGGCATCCTACCGTGGGGCTCAACTGTTCGAGGCCGTGGGCCTGTCCGACGAAGTTGTCGACCAATGCTTCCGTGGCGTTGCCAGCCGCATCAAGGGTGCCCGCTTCGTCGATCTCGAAGTCGAGCAGAAGCTTCTTGCGCACGAAGCCTGGAGCAATCGCAAACCACTGCAGCCAGGCGGTTTGTTGAAGTACGTCTACGGTGGCGAGTATCACGCCTACAACCCGGACGTCGTCGCGAGCTTGCAGGTCGCCGTTCAGCAGGGCAGCTACGAGAAGTTCAAGGAATACACCGCGCTGGTGGACAGCCGCCCGGTCGCGATGATTCGCGATCTTCTCAAGGTCAAGGTCAGCGAAAACCCGCTACCGCTGGAAGAAATCGAACCGCTGGAAGCGATCTTCAAGCGGTTCGACGCGGCTGGCATCTCACTTGGCGCACTCTCGCCCGAAGCGCACGAGGCGCTCGCCGAGGCGATGAACCGCCTGGGCGGTCGCTCGAATTCAGGCGAAGGTGGCGAGGACCCGTCGCGCTACGGCACGATCCGCACATCCAAGATCAAGCAGGTCGCGACAGGCCGTTTCGGGGTTACACCCGAATATCTGGTCAATGCCGAGGTCTTGCAGATCAAGGTTGCCCAAGGCGCCAAGCCCGGTGAGGGCGGTCAGCTTCCTGGCGGCAAGGTCAATGGGCTCATTGCACGTTTGCGCTATGCCGTGCCAGGCGTAACGCTGATTTCGCCACCGCCGCACCATGACATCTATTCGATCGAAGACCTCGCTCAGCTCATCTTCGATCTCAAGCAGGTCAACCCGAGTGCGCTGGTCTCCGTCAAACTAGTTGCGGAGCCAGGCGTAGGAACGGTCGCCGCGGGTGTGGCCAAGGCCTATGCCGACCTCATCACCATTTCCGGGTACGACGGCGGTACGGGTGCATCACCGATCACGTCGATCAAGTATGCCGGTTCTCCATGGGAGCTGGGCCTGGCCGAAGCTCATCAGACACTGCGTGGAAACGATCTGCGCGGCAAGGTGCGGGTGCAGACCGATGGCGGCCTCAAGACCGGCCTCGATGTCATCAAGGCAGCCATTCTGGGCGCTGAGAGCTTTGGTTTCGGTACGGCGCCCATGGTTGCGCTGGGTTGCAAATACCTGCGTATCTGTCACTTGAACAACTGTGCAACCGGTGTTGCCACGCAGAATGACAAGTTGCGCAAGGACCACTTCATCGGCACCGTCGACATGGTGGTGAATTTCTTCACCTTCATCGCCGAGGAAACCCGTGAGTGGTTGGCCAGGCTGGGCGTGCGCAGCCTGGGTGAGCTGATTGGGCGAACTGATCTGCTCGAACAACTGCCGGGCGAGACCGAGAAGCAGCAGCACCTGGACTTGAGCCCGCTGTTGAACAGCGACGCCATCCCGGCTGACAAGCCGCAATTCTGCCAAGTGGAGAAGAACCCGCCGTTCGACCAAGGCCTGCTGGCTGAAAGGATGGTCGAAATGGCCGCGATGGATATCGCCGAGAAGCGCGGCGGCGAATATGAACTCGATATCTGCAACTGTGACCGCTCCATTGGCGCGCGCATTTCTGGAGAGATCGCTCGCCGGCACGGCAACCAGGGAATGATCGATGCGCCGGTGACCTTCCGCTTCAACGGTACTGCGGGCCAGAGCTTCGGTGTCTGGAACGCGGGTGGTCTCAATCTGTACCTTGAAGGCGATGCCAACGACTACGTCGGTAAAGGCATGACCGGCGGCAAACTGGTCATCACCCCACCGAAGGGCAGTGCGTTCAAGAGTCAGGAATCGGCAATCATCGGTAATACCTGTCTTTATGGCGCAACGGGTGGCAAGCTCTTCGCCGCCGGCACTGCGGGTGAACGCTTCGGTGTTCGTAACTCGGGTGCCCATGCTGTCGTAGAAGGTACAGGTGATCACTGCTGCGAATACATGACCGGCGGCTTCATCTGCGTACTCGGCAGGACGGGCTACAACTTCGGGTCGGGCATGACCGGCGGTTTCGCCTATGTGCTCGACATGGACAACAGCTTCGTCGACCGGGTCAACCACGAGCTCGTCGAGATTCAGCGGATCAACAACGAAGCGATGGAAGCCTACCGCAGCCATCTCCAGTCGGTGCTCGCCGAATATGTACGCGAGACGGGTAGCGAATGGGGCGCCAACTTGCACGAGAACCTGGACGACTACCTGCGCCGGTTCTGGCTGGTCAAGCCCAAGGCTGCGAGCCTGAAGACATTGCTGTCCACGACGCGCGCCAACCCGCAATAAAGAAAAGCTGCATGCATCAGGTGCGACGGCATGACCGTCGCGCCTGTCCGGCACCGTGATGATCGAGCGGCGTGAAGCCTGCCGCTGCCGTTAGAGGTTTGTGAAATGACCGAACGTCTTAATAACGACTTTCAGTTCATCGAAGTCGGACGCAAGGACCCAAAGAAGAAGCTGCTGCGTCAGCGCAAACGCGAATTCGTCGAGATCTATGACGCGTTCAAACCGCAGCAAGCTGCCGACCAGTCACACCGCTGCCTGGGTTGCGGTAATCCTTACTGCGAGTGGAAGTGCCCTGTTCATAACTTCATTCCGAACTGGTTGAAGCTTGTATCCGAGGGCAACATCCTCGCGGCAGCCGAGCTGTCGCATCAAACCAACACGCTGCCCGAAGTCTGCGGCCGCGTGTGCCCACAGGACCGTCTGTGTGAAGGCGCCTGTACGCTTAATGACGGTTTCGGTGCCGTCACCATCGGCTCGGTGGAGAAGTACATCACCGATACCGCGTTCGCCATGGGCTGGCGTCCAGACATGTCCAAGGTCAAGCCGACTGGCAAACGTGTCGCCATCATTGGTGCCGGTCCGGCCGGACTGGGTTGCGCGGACATTCTCGTGCGCAACGGTGTGACGCCCGTCGTGTTCGATCGTAACCCGGAGATCGGCGGGCTGCTGACCTTCGGTATCCCCGAGTTCAAGCTTGAGAAAAGCGTGCTGACCCGTCGTCGTGAAGTATTTACTGGCATGGGTATCGAATTTCGGCTGAATACCGACGTGGGCCGCGACATCACCATGCAGCAGTTGCTGGACGAGTATGACGCCGTCTTCATGGGCATGGGCACCTACACCTACATGAAAGGCGGGTTCCCAGGCGAGGATCTGGACGGCGTGCACGACGCACTCGATTTCCTGATCGCGAACGTGAATCGCAATCTCGGTTTTGAAAAGCTGCCCGAAGACTTCGTCGACATGAAGGGCAAGCGGGTCGTGGTACTCGGCGGTGGCGATACCGCGATGGACTGCAACCGGACATCGATTCGTCAGGGCGCGAAATCCGTAACCTGCGCCTACCGTCGCGACGAGGAGAACATGCCGGGCTCGCGCAAGGAAGTGAAGAACGCGAAGGAAGAGGGTGTGAAGTTCCTCTTCAACCGACAGCCCATTGCCATCGTTGGCGAAGACAAGGTCGAAGGGGTGAAGGTAGTCGAAACGCGACTGGGCGAGCCGGATGCACGCGGCCGTCGCAGCCCTGAGCCGATCCCGGGTTCGGAAGAAATCATTCCGGCCGAGGCAGTGCTCATCGCGTTCGGCTTTCGTCCCAGTCCCGAACCCTGGTTCCAGGAGTTCGATATTCAGACGGACAGCCAGGGCCGCGTTGTCGCGCCCGGCATCGGTCAATTCAAGCACCAGACGAGCAACCCGAAGATCTTCGCGGGCGGCGATATGGTGCGGGGTTCGGACTTGGTCGTAACCGCTATCTTCGAAGGCCGTACGGCCGCAGAAGGCATCCTGGATTACCTGGAAGTCTGATCGGCCTGGCGCTCTATTGGCGCCATAGGGTGAAAGGCACGGCGTTCGCCGTGCCTTTTGTTTTTGCGTTTGCGACAATGCCGCCTCATTCTGCTGCCGGGATTGCCGTGTCCATGACTGTTCTGAAGAACGACCGTTTCCTTCGCGCCCTTGCCGGGCAGCCCGTGGACGTTACGCCTGTCTGGATGATGCGCCAGGCTGGCCGTTACCTTCCCGAGTACCGTGAAAGTCGGGCCAAGGCCGGCGACTTCATGAGCCTGATGCAGAATCCGTCGTTCGCCTGCGAAGTGACGCTCCAACCGCTTGACCGGTATCCCCTCGACGCGGCCATCCTCTTTTCCGACATCCTCACGATCCCCGATGCCATGGGGCAGGGCCTTTATTTCGAAACCGGCGAGGGCCCCCGTTTTCGCAAGGTGATCGATACCGCAGCCGACGTTGACGCGTTGCCCATTCCTGATCCCGACGCGGATCTCGGCTATGTGATGGACGCCGTACGGACGATTCGCAGTGCACTGAATGGTCGTGTGCCTCTGATTGGCTTTTCCGGCAGTCCATGGACGCTGGCGACCTACATGATCGAAGGCGCGTCTTCCAAGGATTTTCGCAAGAGCAAGGCAATGCTGTACGACCAGCCTGAAGTCGTTCACGCGTTGCTCGACAAGCTCGCTCAATCGGTCACGTCGTACCTCAACGGGCAGATACGTAATGGCGCGCAAGCGGTCCAGATCTTCGATACCTGGGGTGGAAACCTTTCTTCCGCAGCCTATCAGGAGTTCTCACTGGCCTATATGAAGCGCATCGTGGATGGCCTGATCCGCGAGCATGACGGCCGCAAGGTGCCGGTGATCCTGTTCACCAAGAACGGTGGACTCTGGCTTGAGCAGATGGCGGACGCGGGAGCGGATGCGTTGGGCCTGGACTGGACCTGCGATATTGGCGACGCGCGCCGCCGTGTAGGCGATCGCATTGCCCTTCAGGGCAACATGGACCCGAGCGTTCTCTACGCTCGCCCAGAGGCCATCCGCCGCGAAGTGGCTCGTATTCTGGCGTCGTACGGCAAGGGATCGGGGCACGTGTTCAACCTGGGCCATGGCATCACTCCTCAGGTCGATCCCGCCAACGCACGCGCGTTCATCGAAGCGGTTCACGAGCTGTCAGCGCCTTACCATCAGGGCTGACAGGGCGGTCAGGCGCGCTGCAGGTTCAGCGCGCCTTGAGCCAGCGGCGGTACGCGTGCCAAATGCAGCGCCACCAGTATTGATACGCCCAGCAGCGCAGCGACGAAGGCGCCTACGCCGGCCCAACCAAACCCGTGCCAGAACAACCCGCCGAGGGTGCCGGCAAGGCTCGAACCCGCGTAGTAACTGAACAGGTAAAGTGACGAGGCCTGGGCCTTGGCGACTGGTGCCCGTTTGCCGATCCAGCTGCTGGCCGTCGAGTGTGCGCCGAAGAAACCGAAGGTGAACAACAGCAGGCCTGGCAGGACGAGCCAAAGCGGTTCGAACAGTGTCAGAAAGAGCCCGCTGGCCATCAGTGTTATTACGGCCCAAAGCACCTTCCCGCGACCCAGGCGATCGGCTAGTGAGCCGATGAACGCCGAGCTGTAGATCCCCGACAGATAGACTACCGAGATCAGGCCGACCCATGCCTGGCTCATATGGTACGGAGCGTCCAGCAGCCGATAGCCGATGTAGTTGAATACGGTCACGAAGGCACCCATCAGGAGAAACCCCTGCAGGAACAGCCAGGGCAAGCCGCGATCGCGGAAATGCAGGGTGAAGCCGTCGATGAGATTGCCCAGGTTGAGACGGCGCGGTCGAAAATGTCTCGACTCCGGCAGGATTCGCCAGAACACCAATGCGGCTACGAGCGCGATGACGCCGAGCACCGCCAGTGCGATCCGCCAGGAGACGAAGTCCACCATGACGCCGCTCACCAGGCGACCGCTCATCCCACCGATGGCGTTCCCGCTGATATAGAGCCCCATGGAAAGGCCAATGAAGCGCGGATGAATTTCTTCGCTCAGGTAGGTCATGCCTACGGCTGCAAGCCCGCTCAACGCGAGGCCGATAAGGGCGCGAAACACCAGCAGCGCGTACCAGTCGCTCGTGACCGCACACGCCAGCGTGCAGAGCGCAGCGGCCAGTAACGAAACCACCATGATTGATTTGCGACCGACCGCATCGGAGATAGGCCCTGTAATCAATAGGCCGATTGCAAGCATCGCGGTGGATATGGACAGCACCAGGCTGCTGCTTGCCGCGTCGAGCCCAAAGTCATCCGAGAAGATTGGCATCAAGGGCTGCACGCAATAGATCAGCGCAAACGTTGCGAAGCCACCCGCGAAGAGGGCAAGCGATGTCTGCACGAACTGCGGCGTGCCTTTTTCAATATAGGGTTCATCGCCGGGGGTATCGCTGCGTGTTTCGGCAGCCGCAACCGCAGCTTCCGTCAACGCAGCGCGCGCCGACGCATCGGGACGAGCACTCATGAATCAAACCTCTGCACACAAAGCCACGCGCCCGCGGCACTTGTCTGGAGGCAGTGCGCGGTACGGTATTGGAGTTGGAATGTGTAACAGGATAAAAGCACGCCAGTGGAATCTCCAATATATTAGTCGACAGGACTAATACGCAGGACGAATCACTACCCAATGGAATTACGGCACTTTCGATATTTCGTAGCCGTTGCGGAGGAGCTCCATTTCGGGCGCGCCGCGAGTCGGCTGAACATCTCCCAGCCACCCTTGAGTCAGCAGATTCAGGCATTGGAAGATGAGCTTGGTGTTCGCTTGCTGGAACGTACCAAGCGCCGTGTAAGTTTGACCCAGGCCGGTCAGCTGTTTCTGGATCAGGCACGACTGGCGCTGGCGCAGGTTGACCGTGCAACGGACGTTGCCCAGCGAGCGGCCCTTGGCGAAATTGGTGCACTCAAGGTCGGCTTTACCGCATCGGCGCCATTCACCTCGATCATCCCGCGCAGCCTGCTTGCGTTCCGGCGTGCCTATCCTGACGTTCGGCTTGAGCTTCAGGAAATGAACAGCCGAGGCGTCGTCGAGGCGCTGGGGAATGATCAGGTCGAGGTAGGTGTCATCCGGCCCATTGCGTTGCCAGGCTCGATCGTGGCCCAGCCGCTGTTCTCGGAGCCGCTTGTCGCGGTACTCAATGCAGGGCAAGCGCTTGGAAAGGAGCCCAATGTACCGCTTGCACTCTCAGCGCTTGCCGACGAGGCGTTCGTATTCTTTCCGCGCGGTTTTGGTACAGGGCTCTATGATCAGCTGATGACCCTGGCGGGGCAAGCTGGCTTCAGCCCCAGGATATCCCAGGAAGTCGGCGATTCGCTGACCATCATAGGGTTGGTCGCCGCCGGGTTGGGCGTGTCGGTACTGCCTGCTTCGTACCGCTGCGTGGCCATCGACAATGTGGTCTATCGGCCACTGCTGGATCAGGGGGCCGAAACGTCGGTATTGCTGGTGCGCCGCGGTGGCGAACCGTCACCGGTGGTGCGGGCCTTCGTCGAGATCGTCTCCGAAGAGGCCCGCCAGCGCGGCGATTACGTCAAGGGACCTTAGCCAGCTTCGCTTTCAGCGCGACGCCCGCCATGATCGCTCCGGCGTGGCATTCATAGGTCTTGGCGTCGCGGCGCTCGTTCTTCTTGTAATAGCTCGTGATGTCGACGACGGCGTTCGCACCCGCGGCTTTGGCCGCATCCTGCAATTTGATCAGCGCAGACTGCAGCACCCAGCGACAAGCCTCCTCATCACTTTTGTTGAATGCATTGGTCTTCGGGTTGGTGGTGATTTGCGAATTGATGATCTGCGCACCCTTTGGCGTCGAAGCCAGATAGAACTTTACGGTTCCGTCGAGTCGCCCGGCCGCTGTGGCTTCTTTGACGACCTCGTCAAACGGCAGGTAGTGCGTAGTGTCGCGCGCCTGGCTAACAGCTGGCAGTAAGCACAGGAGTAGCGTGGCAAGTGTCCATTTTTTCGTGTTCATCCGGGTTCCTTCGCATGTTGTGTAGTGGATACAGCGGCTCGGCCGGGTACGAACGCATCAGGCCAGAAATCAAGCCCAGCGTTTGAAAATCAACGATGTGTTGATACCGCCAAACGCAAAATTGTTATTCATCACGTACTCGTGCTGCATCGCGCGCGGAGCAGCGACGATGTAGTCCAGATCGCCACATCGCGGATCGATGTGGGTGAGATTGAGCGTTTGAATGTAACGATCCCGCTTCAACATCTCGATCAGAAACCACGACTCCAGCGCACCGCAGGCGCCGAGCGTGTGGCCAAGGAAACTTTTCTGTGAGCTGATCGGCATACGGTTGCCAAACAACTCGTGCGTGGCCTGCGTTTCGGCAATGTCGCCCTGTTCAGTAGCCGTGCCGTGCCCGTTCACGTAACCAATGGCGTCTGCCTGCAGGCCTGCATCCTCCAGTGCCAGCATCATGGCCTGTTTCATCGTGGCCTGCTCCGGCTTGGTCGCGTGCTGGCCGTCCGCATTGCTTCCGAAGCCCACCAGTTCCGCGTGGATACGTGCGCCTCGCGCTTGTGCATGTTCGAGCGATTCCAGTACAAGCATGCCGGCACCTTCGCCGATGACCAATCCGTCACGGGCGGCATCATATGGGCGAGGTGACAGATGGGGCGTGTCGTTCTTCAGGCTCGTCGCATAGAGCGCATCAAATACCATGGCTTCGGTCGGGCATAACTCTTCGGCGCCACCGGCGAGCATCATGGGCAGGCGCCCGAACTTGATGGCCTCGTACGCGTAGCCAATCCCCTGGCTGCCGCTGGTGCAGGCGCTGGACGTGGGAATGACACGGCCGGTCAATCCGAAGAAGATGCTGATATTGGCCGCAGTGGTGTGCGGCATCATGCGGATGTAGGAGTTGGCATTGAGGCCGTCCGCTACGGAATTGAGCAGCATATTTCCGAAGGCCTTGATCTCTTCGGTACTTCCTGTGGACGAGCCGCAGGCAACGCCCATACGGCCATCGGAGAGCGTTGTTTCTCCCAGCAGGCCAGCGTCCATGAGGGCTGCCTCGGCTGCCGCGACCGAGAGCTTGGAAACGCGTCCCATGCTGCGCAGCTGCTTGCGGGTCCAGTGCCGTGGCGTTTCGAAGTGATCCACCGGGCCGCCCAGCCGTGTATTGAGCTCGACGAAACGATCCCATTCATCCATCCGGCGAATGCCGCTGCGGCCCGCGGTGAAGTTGGCGTCAATTGCCGCCCAGTCCGAACCGAGCGAGGTGATGCCCGACATGCCGGTTACGACGACACGATGAAGCGGCATCAGCAAAGCCCCCCATTCACAGCGATGACTTGCCGGGTGATATAGCCCGCTTCTTCGGACATCAGAAAATTCACAGCGCCCGCCACTTCCTCGACGGTACCCATGCGCTGCGCTGGGATCATCTTCAACATCTCGTCCACGGGCAGCTCATCGTGGAGCATGTCCGTCTCGATCAGGCCGGGCGCAACGCAGTTGACGGTAATTGCCCGTTTGCCCAGTTCCACGGCGAGTGCCTTGGCGGCACCGATGACACCTGCTTTGGATGCACTGTAGTTGACCTGGCCGCGATTGCCGATGAGTCCGGAAACCGAGGTGATGCATACGATTCGACCGGGCTTTCGGCGGCGTACCATTGGCATCGTCAAGGGGTGCAGCACGTTGAAGAATCCATCGAGATTGGTCCGCAGTACCGCGTCCCAATCGTCTTCACTCAACGCGGGAAAGGCGCCGTCACGGGTCAAGCCAGCGTTGCAGACGACCCCGTAGTAGGCGCCATGCGCTTCAATATCCGCTTCCAGTTGATCGCGGCATGCCGTGCGGTCCGCGACGTCGAACTGAAGGATGCGCGCCTTTTGCCCCAGCGCTTCGATTGCTGCACGTACCGCTTCTGCCTCGTCTCGGCGAGCGCGACAATGCAGCACGATGTCGTGGCCGCTTTGCGCCAGGCGCAGCGCAATGGCGCGGCCGATGCCGCGGCTGGAGCCGGTGACCAGTACGGTCTTGGTCATCGTTATCATTCCTGTAGAAATTCGCCCGAATCGGGCGGGCAAAACACATTCAAACGGGCTTCGGCGCGGATGCCGGGCCCCAACAAGAGGCATTCGAAGACACCCATGCCATTTTCGTCCTGCAGCGAGGAAGAGGCGTGGATGTCGAGTAGCGTATCGACCGGGAAGGCATCGACATTACAGCTGTACTTTCGAGTACCCAGTAAAAAACCAAGCTTCACCGGTTCCCCAGCGGAGCGCGTGCGATACCCGGCATAGGCTGCAACCGCTTGCGCCATGAGCTCCACGCCGGCCCAGGCGGGCAGGCTGCCGTCCGCCTGGCTCAGCAGACCGGGGCGCACTCGCAGGCGGGCATGAACGCGTTCCTCGTCGCACGAAACCAGTTCGTCGAGTAGCACCATTTCCCCGGCGTGGGGTATCAGCTCTGCGACGGGCCAATTCATGAGGCGTCTCCCAGGATAAGACTCAGGTTGCTGCCGCCGAACGCGAATGAGTTGCTCATGAGTCGCCGGCCTCGCTGACGGTGAAAGCGGTGCTCGGTAGTCGCCCATTGCAGCGGCGGTAACTGGGGATCGGCCTGACCGTCCCAGACATGAGGGGGCAGGCGGCCAAGAGGATTGTGTGTACTCAGGGCCAACCAGCAGAACGCCGCCTCGATGGCGCCGGCGGCGCCAAGTGTGTGCCCAGTCATTGCCTTCGTCGAAGAGCAGGGTACCGTGTCAGCGAACACGGCCTGTACTGCGTGACTTTCCATGGCGTCGTTCTGATGCGTTGCGGTGCCATGGAGATTCAGGTAGTCGATGTCGTATGCCACAAGGCCTGCTTGCCCGAGCGCATTGCGCATGGCCGCGCTGGCGCCTCGTCCCTCGGGGTGTGGCGCGGAGATATGGTACGCATCCGAGGTGGCCGCCGCACCGAGCAGGGCGATAGAGGACGATGCGTCAACGCTCAGGCTGTCACGCGACATCAGGAACAGGGCTGCGCCTTCGCCGATATTGATGCCATCGCGGTTGCGAGAGAATGGATTGCAGGGGTGCATCGACGTGGCTTCCAGCGCGTGGAAGCCATTGAGCGTGAGCGCACACAGTGAATCTGCACCGCCGCAGACGACGGCATCGCATACGCCTTGGGCGATCAGCCGCCGCGCGCTCTGCAGCGCCCGGCCACTGGATGTGCACGCCGTTGAGATGACATAGCGTGGCCCTGTGAGTCCCAGCGATTCTGCGAGGAAGGCGGCAGGGGCATTCAATTCCTGCTGAACATAGTGGTATTGCGGCGGAAAATGCCCATCGCGCTGGTAGGCCGCGATACCTGCCGTAGCCTCATGAACCCCGGTTGTGCTTGTGCCAAGCACCACGCCCACACGCTCTGCACCGTAGCGTGCAATTGCGAGTTCGAGCGATTCGCGCAACTCACTTGCCGCCGTCCAGAGCAGTTGGTGCGTCCGCGTGTCCGAGCCCGGCCAGGGTTCTGGAATCGCTTCGAGCGGGGCGGACACGCGGCCAATCGGGACGCTCAGTCCGGGTACCCAGCCAGACTGCTCACGTATCCCGGAGCGCTCACCGGCAAGCAGCGCCCGCGCCACGTCGGACTGTCCTTTGCCAAGTGAGCAAACGATGCCCAGGGCATCGAGAAATGCTGTCACGGCTGAGGCGCCTCGGGCGCATCGACTGGAATGACGTGGTAGCGCGCATCGCCCGCAATTCGGAGGTCGAATTCATCGCTTTCACCATACGAGGCCTGCCAGCGCGGCTTGGCACCCAGGTAAAGCGTGCGCAGGTTATCGGCCACCCGCCAGTCGTCATTGGGGTAGACGTCCGAGAGTTCCGATTCGTCCGTCAAACTGAACAGCAGCGCTGCGAACAGCTCACGGGCCTCCGGATTCGGTGGCAACACCCCATCGCGCTCCCAGGTGCCCGACTCGAAGCGTTGGCGAGCGATCGGCGCGCCCATGGGGTCGAATAGCGAGAACCGCAGGCTGTCACCTTCTTCCTGGATGACGAGGAGCGCATCCTGCCGCTCGCCATGCTGCAATTTCTGAACGTGCAATTGCATCGGCAGGGTCAGCTCGGGAATTTTTGCAGGCGTGGTGGGGCGCCCGGCGCAGGCGCTCAGCAGCGTGGCGATGGTCAGGCAGATCAGGAGCAGTGGGTTTCGTCGGACGACGGACATATCAGAAAGCTCTCGTTTGCAGTCGCGTGGCGATGGTCACGCAGGCGTCAGGCGGATGCCGTGGCGCAGAGTTCAGCCAACACCCGAAGGCGGCGTTTGGGTTCGTTGACATAGGGGTTCGTTTCATCCCAGGCATAACCTGCCAGGATGGAGCTGATCATACGACGGATCGCAGGTGTCGCGTTCTGGTAGTAGATGACATCCTGCAAGCTGCCGTCGTACCAGCCTTCGACGTACGCACGGAAGGTATCGACACCTTGCTTGAGTGGCAGCGCGAACTCTTTCGTCCAGTCCACTGGCTCCCCAGATAGCTGGCGGTGCAGCACCGCACTTGCCATGCTCGCCGAGCGCATGGCAATGGTCACCCCCGACGAGAAGACGGGATCGAGAAACTCTGCCGCGTTGCCGAGCAGGGCATAGCCCGGGCCATGCAACTGCTTTACGTTCGCCGAATAGCCACCCAGTTGACGGGCTGGCGTGTCCCAAACGGCATGGCGAAGTACGTGCGACAGGCTAGGCGTTTCAGCCACGAATGACTGGAGGCACTCGGTAAGGTCTTCTGATCGCCCCTCATAGCGCTCCTTTGCAGCAACCACGCCGAGCGACAACCGACCGTCCGCAAACGGGATGCTCCAGAACCAGACATCGCGATGAACCGGATGGGTGGTGATGAGGATCTTGTCGCGGTCGAAATCGGCAGGGTCGATACGGTCCTCGAGATGCGTAAAGACGGCCTGACGCACTGGAAAGTTGGACGGCGCCTCAAGATCCAGCAGGCGCGGCAGCACTCGCCCGTAGCCACTGGCATCCATCACGAAGGCGGTCCTGAGCCGATACTGACTGCCATCGGGTCGCTTCACGGTCAGGCACGGTTCGGCGTCGTTCATGTCCGCCGCGATGATCTCCTCTTCATACCGGATCTCGGCGCCCTGGCGCTCGGCTTCGTCAGCCAGGATCTGGTCGAAATGCGCACGTTGTACCTGGAAGGTCCAACCGGCACTCGGCGTGAACGTATCGCGGAAATCGAAGTGCGAGCGCTTTTCACCCCACGTAAACGCGGCGCCGTTCTTGCGCTGGAAACCACCGGCTTCGACCGCAGCGAGCATGTCCGCTTCCTTCAGGAAGTCGACGCAATGCGACAGCAGGCTTTCCCCGATGGAGAAGCGGGGAAACCGCTGTCGCTCGATGATCAGTACATCATGGCCATGCCGGGTGAGCAGCGCGGCTGCCAGGGCGCCAGATGGGCCTGCGCCAATGATGACTACCTTGCGATATTCGATTTCAGGCTGGGCCATATGGCCTCCGTGATGTCCCGATGAAAAGTAAGCAATTCAAGGCGCGCTAATGCTCTTCACGGTGGCAGTTGGCGCCGCTGGCTGGCCAGGCGCTGCCCAGGGCGCAAGCAGGAAACTGAAAATCAGCCCCAGCGTGACCGTTATGCCGAAGCTACCGACCGCAGGTGTATGAGAAAGCGCAAGCATGCCGAACGAGAGCCACGTCGTGATGGCGGATAACAGCGTGCCAACGAGAGCGACGTCCAGGCCACCTACCCGTTCGCGGAGCAGGATGGCGTAGTCCACGCCGATGGCGGTGACCAGTAGCAGGCCGAATAGCCCGAACAGCGTCAAGGGTTGTCCGAGCCACCCCAGGCTTGCGAGTGCGCAGAGGGCGGCCAGCAGGGAGATGCCAACGACGCGCGCTGCGCCGCCGATGCCAAACGGCCGGCACAGCAGAACGAAAATCAACCCGCATGCGAGCACCTTCAACAGTGCAGCGTGGCGCTGCGTCTGGCTGAAGACCTGATTGATCTGGGCCAGTCGATCGACGTACGTAACGCCTTCCAGAGCCATGCTCGCGGTCTGTATCTCCGAAGGATTACGAAGGCCGCGCAGGCTGACGATCGCTGCGACTTCGCGCCCATGCGAGCCGAGCCACAGTGTGCGCCACGGCTCGCCGAGCGGCCCCTTGAGTACATCGGCCAGTTCATGCAGGGGCAGTGCTTGTAGCGCATTGATTTCCGCGTTGAGCTGCGCCGCTTCAATGCCAAGTGATTGGAGCGGTTCGTCGGCGGCTCGCAGGCCCTGCAAGGTCCCCTGCAATGCGTCCTGCTCCTCTTTTGTCGCCATTGCGATCTGGCTTGGCGACAGGTAGCCATCCAGTGCATGTTGCCTCACCAGGGCATCAAGCGCCGAGGACGTATGACGGAGCCTTTGGAGCAGGGTGGTCTCGTCTGTTGCCGTCACCAGCAGGAATTGACTGGTAGGCTGAAAGCCCGTTATTGCCGCGATCTGGCCGGCTTCGGCTTGCAGCTGAGGTGCGCGGGCGACCCATTGGCGGACGTCGTCGTGCAGGTTGAGTCGAAGCGCGCCAAGCAGGCAAAACACTGCAAGCACCGCGAACAGCCAGAAGGACGGGATCCGCTGCGTCAGTCGGGCGTGCCAGCCAAGCAGTCGGTTTGCCCACGACAGGGGCGCGGCCCAAGGGCGTAGCGGTTCATTTCCGACGAGGACGGGCAACAGACATAGCGTGGCCAGAAACGCAGCCGCCAGCCCAGCGGCCGAAAACACCGCCACCTGGGTGAGTGCTGGCAACGGGGTGAACGCGAGGGCAAGATAACCGATGACATTGGTGGCAAGCGCGAGCGTGAGGCCGGGACGGGCATGGTGCAGCGCCTGTGACATTGACCAACGCTCGACCGCCCAGCACTTGGACAGAACATGCAGCGGGTAGTCGATGGCGACACCAATGAGGCTTGCGCCAAGCACCAGCGTCAAGACGTGTATGTCACCGAAGACAGCAATGCATGCCGTTGTCCCTGCAAGCGCACCAATCCCGACCGGAACGATCACGAGCAATACACGTACGCGTCGGAAGACCATCAGCAGGAGGGCGACGGTTGCAGCGAGCGATACACCGCCGATCACGCTCATCTCGCGCCGCGCCTGTTGGGCACCGTCGGCCGCATACAGTAAACCACTGGCGGCAATGAGCGTTCCGCCGGCACGCGCCACATCTGAACGGGCCTTGTCCACCGCCGCTGCGACCTCTGCAGGTAGATTGCCCTTGAAGGCATCGGCTCGGGTACGTGCGCGTACCACGGCCCAGGTGGCGTCTCCGTGCCGCGCAATGAGCGCTCCATCCAGGTCGGCGGTGACGTTTCCGGGTTGAGGGAGCGCCTGCTGAACGCGTGCTGCGAGCCCGAACCAGTCATGATCGGCAGGCACCAGGTATGCGCCGACCGGGTCGAGCAACTGGCTGGTGCGCTGTTCGACGAAACGCGCCGGGGCATCCGCAATCAGCATTCGATCCGGTTCCGGCAGCATGGCCAATCGACCATCCAGCAACTGCTGCCTGACCGCATCAAGATCCGCCTGCACGTCCCACTGGACCGTTTCGAACAGGCCCATGCCGCGCCAGAGATGGCCAATCTTCTCCGCCGACGCCTTGGCTGCTGGCTCATCGGGATGATGCACGAGCACGATCAGCTCTCGATTCACCGGCGCCTGCATACGCGCTTCAGCCTCGGCAATGAGCGAGGTCACGTTTTCATGCGGGAGCAGTTCGAGCAGATCCGTACCGACCGGGCTTCCTCCTCGCCATTGCCACGCCGCAAGTGCAGTCAGGGCAAGCAGTGCCAGGGCGAAGGCAACGAAGGAATGCCGACTGCCGCGGCCCCTGTCAGCGTTCGAATTCATGACGCTCTGTATCGGAAAGCGCTGTGTCCACCTGAGCGCCGACCAGCCGCATCACGGTGCGGTCGCCTTGCGTTTCATCAAGCTCGATCTGGTTTATGCGCTCGCCACCGCTTAGCTGTATGCGCGAAAACACCTGCCGCAGTAGCATGGAGCGCGGGACGAGCTGCAGCGACCAATCGTTCGGGGTACCGCTGAGCTGCAGGTCAAAGTCGTTGGAAAGCCGACGCTGATCACCGCTGAGCAAGGCCAGTGTCAGAGCGTAATGCCGACCGCTGGCGCCCTGCGGCTGTGCGGTTTGCCACGCACCGTCGACATTGCGCTCAATGCCGGCCGCCGTGATCCGGTAGCGCTGTGCAATGGGCTTGTCGACCGTCCAGAGCAACCCGTGCTCCCGGGCCATCACGTAGTGACCTGCACTCGATAATGGTTTAGGCAAGGCTCTCAGGTGCTTTTCCTGAACGAATGTGCCGCGTACCACCTCCGGCTGGGCCAGCTGCTGGCTGAGATCGTCGAGGTCGAAGGCGCTCGCCGAACCGGTAAAGGCGGTGAACAGAAGGGTGCAGGCCCAGGTTATCAAGCGCATGCCAGAGCCTTCTCCACGGCGTCAATGAACACTTGCGGTGAAGCAAGTTGCATCTCGCGGGTCGCAACATCCACCGCGACCTGCACGCTGCTGCCGCGCGTCATGCGCTCGCCTGTCTGCGCATCCGAGATGAGGTAATGAATCTTCAGCCGGTTTTCCCATTCGATGAGATCCGCGCGAACGATCAGACGCTGACCGAACATGGCGGGGCGAACATAACGCAACTGAAGGTCGATGACGGGCCAGCCATAACCCGACTCACGCATCTGCATGTAATTGTGCTGAAGCTTGTCGAGCAACGCACAACGGCCGATCTCCAGGTATTTGACGTAATGGCCGTGCCAGACGATTTCCATCATGTCGACGTCGAAGAAGGGGACAACGACTTCAGTTTCGACGTGCATGACACCGGTACTACGCATGGGGCGAATCCTTATGAGGCTGGCGGGCGCGATAGGGCAGGGTACGATGACGCGCCTCTGATGGATCAGGCATAGAGTGCCCAGTGCTGGTTTCGAATCCGGGCGAGGCAATGCCTCAGGTCGGGTTCGAGTGCGCGGTCCTCGTGCACCGGAGGGACGTCCACCAGCAGCTCTTCGTGCATGGCACGCAGAGGTATGGGAAGCGGGAGTTCACCCAGCCGTCCGCGAAGCCAGACGCCCTGGTTGGCGGCAATAAGCGTTGCGGCCGCTACCTGCTCGGCGAGTTCAAGCGTGCGCAGGGCATCACGCGCGGCGATCGTACCCATGCTGACCTTGTCCTGATTGTGGCACTCGGTCGAACGCGAGAAGACACTGGCCGGCATGGTGTTCTTCAAGGCTTCGGCGGTCCACGCGCTGGCGCCTATCTGCACGGCCTTGAACCCGTGATTGATCATCGCCGTGGCTTGGCTGGCGCCGGACAGGTTGCTCGGCAAGCCGTGGTTGTAGCGGGTGTCAACGAGAAGGGCGAGCTGCCGATCGAGCAGGTCGGCAACGTTTGCGACCAGGTTCTTCAAACCATCCATGGCGAATGCAATATGGCCGCCGTAGAAATGACCGCCATGAAGAACGCGTTCAGCGTCGCCATCGATGATCGGGTTATCGTTGGCGCTATTGAGTTCGGTTTCGATGAATTGGCGCAACCATCCCAGGCTATCCGCGAGTACGCCGAGTACATGCGGTGCGCAGCGTATGGAGTAACGGTCCTGCAATCGATGAAGCGCAGGGGTCGGGCCCTCGACCGCAAGATCCTGGCGAATCCATGCGGCAACCTGCGTCTGTCCGGGATGAGGTTTGGCCGCAAAAAGACGTTCGTCAAAATGTTCCGGGTTGCCCTGCAGGGCGATCACGTTGAGCGAGGTGATCCGGGTGGCAAGCTTGAGCAGATAGTCCGCACGTGAATAGGCAAGGCATGCCAGCCCCGTCATGACAGCCGTGCCGTTCATGATTGCCAGCGCTTCCTTGGGTCGCAGTGTCAGGGGTTGCCAGCCAAGCGCCTCATGTACGGCCATGGCTGTGCAACGCTCGCCTTGCCACATTACCTCCCGCTCGCCGGACAGTGTAGCGGCCACGTAGGACAGGGGCGTCAGATCACCGCTTGCCCCTACCGACCCCTCCTCAGGGATCAACGGCAGGACGTCGTGCGCGATGAACGCATGCAGGCGCTCGAGCAGTTCGATGCGCACGCCCGATACGCCATGGCACAACGAGCGCAGGCGGGCGGCCAGTACCGCGCGTGTCGCTGCCTCATCGAGCGTACGACCCAGACCACAGCCGTGAAACGTATAAAGGTGCCGCGGCAGCGCTTCGACCAGGTGCAAGGGCACCGGGACGACACAGGAGTCGCCATATCCCGTGGTTACACCATAAATGACGCCTTCCTTGTCGAGCAGTGTGTCGAGGAACGCTGCGCCCCGTGCAATCCGAGCCCGATAATCGCTGTCGCTCTGTAGCGACGAGCGCGTCTTGCCCTGTGCGAGTGCGACGACGGCCTCGATGGACAGAGGGCATTCACCGAAGGTTACGTTCTCGACCATTGCTGTCGCTCCAGAAAGCATAGAAATTGAACCACTGCCAGGGGGCCTGCAGGCACCGCTCGCCCAATCGTTTGGCGTAGCGCGCGATCCAGTCGCGTATGACGGCGTCTCGCGTGCCCCGCTTCCACTCGATCGTGTCGGCAAAGCGTTCGAGATGCAGGTGATAGCGCCCCTCGTGCTTGAGGCAGAGCAGCAGGTTTACCGGGCACTTCAGCAGACCTGCCAGCATCCAGGGGCCCTGCGGGAAGGCTGCCGGGTGTCCCAGGAAGTCGACCTCCTCATAACGCGCGCCACTGAGCGCTACCCGGTCGCCCGCGATGGCCAGCCACTCGCCACGCTCGAGCCGTTCGGACAATTGCAGCATCGTTGCCGGGTCCAGCTCGCTGACCTGAATGAGGCGAAGATGGCTGGCTCCGGCCTCACCCAACAGGCGGTTGAAGCGTTCGGCATGACGCGTATGCACCAGAACATTCATCGTGACGCGTTCGCCTGTCTCCGCCAGCGCGCGGCACACTTCGAGATTGCCGAGATGGGCGCCAACCAGCATCTGCCCCCGTCCCGTACGCATCTGCTTTCGGACGCCGTCCGGGTCATCGATGACAATGTCCCCGAAGCGCAAGCGTCCATTCCACGCGTCGAGCTTGTCGAGCAGGTGCTCGGCAAAGGTCATGAATTGGCGAAAGACGCGCCGGGGTGTCGGCAGCAAATCCGGACGTTCGCCCCAGGCGGCCAGGCGCTGCTGATACTCGGCAGCATTCCTGCGAGCCTGGCGGCCGAACAGGTAGAAGTAGAAGACGATGAGATAAAGCAGAGGCGACAGCGCCCGTCGCCCCAGTGTCCGTGCCAGCCATGCCGTCAGGCGCATCAGCACGAAGCTTCCTCGTTCACGCTGATTCGCCCAATGCTCCTGAGACGGGCTCATGCGCGCATCCTCCGCCAGAGGATGGAAGGTGACCTCACCAACATGCCAAAGAACAGGCGAGTATGCATCTTCGATATCAGCACGTTGTCCTGCCACAGACGGAAGTGCGACACGCCATCGAGCGGGTAGTGCACTCGCGTGGGCAGCCAGCACATGGGCTGGCCGCGCCAGGCCAGACGGACCAGAATTTCGGGATCGAAATCCATGCGCCGACCCAGACGTGCACTGTCGATCACTTCAAGTGCTCGCTGCACGGGGTACACCCTGAAGCCACACATCGAATCGCGTATCGACAAGGAAAGGCTATTGATCCAGACCCACACATGCGTGAGGTAGCGGGCATAGAGTCGTCCGCGCGGAACACTGTCGTCATAGACGGGATACCCGCAAATTATGGCGTCCGGGTGGTTCGCCGATGCGCCCATGAACGCATTCACATCGCTCAGGTCGTGTTGCCCGTCAGCGTCGACCTGAAGGGCGTGGGTGAAGCCTTGGCGAGCCGCTTCACGCAATCCGGCCATGACTGCGCCCCCCTTGCCCTGATTTACAGGCAAACGCACGAGGTGGGTGCCAGGCGACTGCGAGAGCTGGTCCAGCACGGCAGCGCACGCGGCGCTCGATGCATCGTCAACCAGGATGCACGGCAGGCCGGTTTCCCTCAGCTGCGCAACGACGGTCGGGAGCGCATGCTCATGGTTATAGACGGGAATTACGACGCACGGTCTATGCATCGGCGTTACTCAGCAGAATCCGCCCGGACGCACAGGGCGCGTCTGCGTGGTGATAGGCGAAATACAACTTGCCACGCTCGGCATCGAATCGGAGCGTCAGCCCTATGCGATCCCCGGGGCGTACCAGCTGCTGGAACTTGAGTACTTCCATCCCACCGAAGCGGGGTGGAAGCGTCATGAGTTCGCGCGCAAGGCTCAGCGCCCAATCGACCTGAACGACGCCCGGCAAGACAGGCGCGGTAGGAAAATGCCCGGCGAAATGGGCGAGGTCCAAAGGCACATCGAGCACCAGTCGCCATTCGTCATCCTGACGTGTCTGGCTCACACGAATGGGCTGGCGGGTACGTTCGGCAGCGAGCATTGCCTCGATGCGCGCTTGAGGCAACTTGCCCTGGCCGTTGCTCGGCAGTTGCCATAGCAGCCGCCAGCGACGGGGCAAGGCAATGGCATCGCAGTACCCGGCAAGATGATGGCGGAGGGTATTGGTCAGTATGCGACGGCCTTGATTTCTGAGCGCATCGACACCCTCTTCACTGAGCGCCACCAATGCGCCGATCGCGGCCCGACCGATCGCGGCCCGACCGATCGCGGCCCTATCCTTATCGTCAGGGGCGGCAGATCCGGTCTGAATGACGCCCAGCCTGGCCTCGCTTACCCAGGGATGCAACGAAAGGGCGGCTTCCAGGGCCGGCAGTGAGATCCGTTTTTCCTCGAGCTTGATGATGCGGTCGAGCCGACCCAACAGCGTGAAGCGGCCATCAGGGCATTGCTCGATGGCATCCGCACAGGGTTCCAGGGTATTCAAAGGAAGGTAGGGCGAAGCGATTGCAGCGCGTCCGCCTGGCAATTCGGTGAATTGGACGCCTGGGAAGGGCGTCCAGGCATCGCCACCCTGACGCCATCCAATCCCGCCCGTTTCTGAACTGCCATAGATTTCAGTGACCGTGTGGCCAAGCAGCCTGCGGACCGTCTGTGCGGCATCGGTTGGCAATGCACCGCCAGATGAGAAGACCTGCCGGACGCGCTTCAACGCATCCCAGTCAAGGTTGTCACCCAGTCGTTTGAGCAGCGCAGGGCTTGTGATCCAGGCGAAACCGGACGCTGCATGGGACAGGCTGGCCTGTTGCAGATATTCCGGGTAAGGCTGAGCGAGCCTGACAAATGCGCGTCCGGCGGTCAGCGGCCAGAGCACCCTGAACAGCAATCCATAGATGTGCTGTGCCGAAACGCTGGCAACCAGAACGGCGTGTCCGAGTACGTCTCCCCATTGGCGCTCCAGCGCCTGTACTTCGTTGTCGAGTTGGCGAAGGGTCTTGTCGATTCGTTTGGGCTCGCCCGTGGAGCCGGATGTGCTCAACGTGAGGCGTGCGGTGTCCAGGTCGAGCCGAGCGGGCTGCAGGGGCGTGCCCCCGATCCAGTCGGCCAGCTTCTCGTCTTCGTCATCATCACTGAAGACGGCATCGGTGTGCTGCCGCAGCCGGGCGCGGCTTTCGCTTTGCAATTCGCCGGGCATCACAACCGCGACGCCGGCTCGCCACGCCCCCAGTAGCACGGTGGCCAGCTCGGCGGCATCGTCCAGGTGAACCGCCAGGGTCGTCGTGCCGCGGGCCTGCAGCGTAGCGGCGAATCGCAACGCGTTATCGACCAGCGCCTCACGCGTAAGGGGCGTGTCGACTGCAGCGAGTCGCTGGTCAGCGCCTTCGATGAGGATGCCGCAGAGCGAGTTCAGGCAACTCATGCCTGCCCCCTGACCCGTTGCCGGACAAGCCATTCGCCCGCAAACAGCAGGCCCATCAGGACGTACGCGACCAGGCCGGTGTATAGCGCCCACCACGAGAGGGGTGCCCAAAGCGCCAGCGCACAGGTGGCCGTCAGGTTGGACAGAAAGAACAGTGTCCAGACCTCGGTCACTCTACGGGTATAGCGAACGGCGTGCTGAGGGAGGTCCGGTTCGCGCAGCCGAGCGAGTCGCTCGATCAGCGGCATGCCTCGGATCAGGCTGCATCCGAAGACACCCAGCAGCGTGAGGTTGATAAGTACCGGGTACCAGCGTAGCAGCTCCGTTTCATTGACGACTGCCAGCCAGAGGCAGAACGCCAGGATCGGCACGGCGACCCGGCGCTGGTAAGGCCGAGCGCCGGGGGAGAGTGCACGCGCAAGCCACAGGATGCCGAGCAGGATGGCAAATACGGCGGGCGAGAAGTGCTGCAGCCCAAAATAGACGGCAAATGGATACGCAAGGCCGGCCAGCAGCAATAACAGTCCGATCAGACGATTCACGCAGCGGCGACCATCCGATGAACCGCATTCACGACATCACCCACGGTTCGAACCGACTTGAAGTCCTCGGCTGCGATCTTCTTGCCGGTCTGACGCTTGATGTGGTCGATCAGGTCGACCGCATCGATACTGTCGATTTCAAGGTCCTGATACAGATGGGCCTCGGGCGTGATCCGCTCGGCATCGAGCTCGAACAGTTCCACCAATGCGTCCCGCAACGTGGCGAAGATCTCTTCTTGAGTCTGCATGGCGTTGCTGCTCCTTAGGCAACGGCCTGGCGGCCACTTACGTAGGCCGCCAGGCTGGATACGTTGGCGAAATGGGTGCGGGTGTCCTTGGCATCGGCGTCAATGCGGATACCAAACCGCTTCTGGATGGCAAGCCCCAGCTCCAGCGCGTCGACGGAGTCCAGGCCGAGACCTTCACCGAACAGGGTGAGGTCATTGCCAATATCGGCGGGCGTTACGTCCTCGAGCCCCAGGGCATCGATGATGAGGTGCTTGATTTCAAGGTGCAGGTCGCTCACGGGCGAGTTCCTCGGTGAAATACTGGTGTAGATGGTCATTGAGTTTGCGCGAGGCGATGGGCGCGGGAGCCCCGGCTGCGAAACGGTTGGGGTCGATGTCGTCACCCACGCGCAGGCGAAAGTGAACGCGGCGCGGCGGGATTCGGTACCACGGTTCAGCCTTGGTGAGGGTCGTGGGATTGACAGTGATCACGACAGGCGTAATTACCTGGGCGCCTCTCAGGGCAATCGCCGATGCGCCACGGTGGAAGCGCGGTGGCTCGCCCGGCGTGGTGCGTGTTCCTTCAGGGAATATCACCAGCGTTTCGCCGGATCTCAGCGAGGCCGCTGTTTCGTCCAGCATGTCCATGCTGCCGTTGTTGCTGATGTAGCCGGCTGCACGGATGGGGCCGCCGGTGAAAGGGTTGTGCCAGAGCCGTTCCTTGACGACGCAATTGGCCTGCCGTATCAGGCTGATCAGCACCACGACGTCAATAAGGGAAGGGTGGTTCGCGATTACAAGCTGGCCCGGGCGGCCGAGTCGATCGTGGCCCTGCACCTCGTACGTAAGGACGCCAACCCGGTCCATGAACTGAACGAAACACCAGAAGAGTCGGCTGATCGTAGCGCGGGCCCGCCGGCGCTGTGCAATGGCGTCGCCCGGCAGGCACGACAGGATCGGAAAAATGATCAGCCGAAGGCATAAGCCTCCAATACCGAATAGCGCGAAACTCATCCCGGTGGCAACGAGACGCCAGGCGTAGGGTGCGCTATAGGGCTGCTTCATGCGCCGTGCTGCCAGGTCCATGAATGGCCCTTCCAGTGGTTTTGGCAACGATCCGCTTGTGTCGACAGCATGTTTACGAGTCGAAGGGCGTGAGGCCATGCGGTGTCGTGTTGCTCGGCCGCTTTCGTCCTCGTCAGGGCCCATGTGTCGCCCGGGCAGAGGCGGAGCGCAACGGCATGGGCGCAGGGGACGTCGTCTACCCAGTCTCGATAGACGTCAGTGGGAAATTCCTCGGCGACAACCAGCAGGACTGCCTCGGCGCCGTCATCCAGAAGCGCCGCGGCCTCCAGGGCACCCAGCTCCAGGCCGTCGCCTTCGCACGCCAGCGCGGTCATCTCGCTGGGATCACCACGCAGGATCGACCACAAGCCAATCGTGGCGTTATGAACGGACAGGCTGAACTGCGTCGGCGACAGGGGTTGCGCTTGTGCAAGGTCGCTCAGGATCGCAAACGTCCGTGAAATCTCGCCGTGCCTGGACACGAAAATCATCGGCATCGGCGACCGACCTTCCGCAAGAGGCCACGCTGCGTGAAAGACCATCCGGGCGAGGCGGCTCAGGCGACGCCGCTGCATGGGCGGCAGGAAGCTTACGTCGGGCTCACCGTCGGTTTCGTTCGGGTGCCAGGGCGCGCGGCCCCAGCGGGCCCACTCTTCGGGTGTCGCGAGCCCGGGCGCCCAGGCACGCCAGTCGTCGATGTGGAAGCGAATCATGTGGTGCGAACCCTGGCCTGTCGTGGCGTCCATTCGTGAATCAGGGGAGGGCCTGCAGGCAGTCAGGCGCGTCGACATTATCTCGGCGCGATAGTTCGGTAGCAAATATTCGTTTACATCTTCGGATGGGAGGCGCGGGTCCTGTCTTGATCGGCAGTGACGAAGGCCAGGTGAATGCAGGAGGGAAGGTCTGGATGACGAGGCAGTGTAGAATAGGCGCTGGGACGACCTGCCGGACATGCCGGCAGGTCCCCGCCATCAATACAGTGCCTGGTAGAGCTTGCGGCGGTACTGGGTGACCAGCGGATGGTCGCTGCCCAGCAGGTCGAATACCTGCAGCAGGGTCTTGTGCGGCAGACCGTCTGCGTACGTTCGATTGCGCACGAACAGTTTCAGCAGACCCTCCAGTGCGGCGTCGTATTGCTGCCGGGACAGCTGCTGAACGGCCAGCTGATAGCAGGCTTCGTCATCGTTTGGGTCTTGGGCGACACGAGACTTCAGTTCTGCCGCGTCTGGCAGGGTGCCGGCCTGTTCAAGGAAGGTGAGTTGCGCGCGTGCGCTTGCGATCGCCTGCTTGTGCTCGTCGCCCTTTACGGCGTCCAGCACGGCCGCAGCATCCTTGACTTCGCCGCGCTCGGCGAGGCAGCGCGCATAGAGGATCAGGGCTTCGGCGTTTTCGTTGTCTTCGCCCAGCACCTGTTTGAGCAGGGTCTCGGCCTCACTGGTCTGTCCGGCATCGAAGAGTTCGCGCGCAATGTCCAGCGGATCTTCAACTTCGGGTGCGGGCTCGGCGACATGCGGCTGCAGCATGGCACGGATGGCGGACTCGGGCTGTGCACCTGCAAATCCGTCGACGGGTTGGCCATCCTTGAACAACACGACGGTCGGCAGGCTGCGAACGCCGAAGCGCATGACTACCTCCTGCTCGATGTCGCAATTGACCTTGGCCAACAGAAGGCTGCCGCGATACCCCTCGGTGATCTGGGCGAGCACGGGCATAAGCGCCTTGCAGGGGGCGCACCAGTCGGCCCAGAAATCGACGAGCACCGGGGTGTTGAAGGAGGCTTCGATTACGCGCTGGTCGAAGTCGGGCGCGCCGGAAATATCAAAAATGTAGGGCGAGTCGCTCATGGAGGTCCTGATCAAGCATGCGATAAGGGATGGCCGATAGCTTCAGGCTTCGCCGACGATCGTTCAAGAGGGGCGCCACTCTCTATTGGCATCGGACCCGTCCGGTAGACACTTACGGTCCGAAATTCGTCAGACTCGGCCAGGTCCGGCCAGGTGTCGCTCGCCAGGCGCCCAATACGGTGGTAGCGGGGGTGAGCGAAATGGCGGATACGGGAATCAGCGACCAGTACGTCGTCTGCATACTCGACGAAGCGGTCCAGCAGTGGCAGGTTGGCGGGGTCGTAAAGCACGTCGGCGGCGATGAGCAGGTCGAAGTGCTCGTGTAGCGTGTTGACGTCACCTTCACAGCGAATATCGACGCCGTTCAAGCGAGCGTTTTCCAGGGTCGCCAGTCGCGCTATCGGGTCCAGGTCGCACGCGACGACCTCCGCGGCACCTAGCCGGGCTGCTGCAATACCGGCGACGCCCGAGCCTGATCCGAAGTCCAGTACGCGGCGGCCACGAACCATTTCGGGTCGCGACGCAAGCCATTGGGCCAGCGCAAGACCGCTGGCCCAGCAGAAGCACCAGTAGGGCGGATCTTCCAGGATGCGGCGCGTTTCATCGGCATCGAAGGCGCGACGCATGTTGGTCGGGTCAAGAAGCCACAGCGACAGGTCGGTCCCTGGTAAGGATGTGGCCGTCAGCTGCGCCGCGCCCAGCGTGCCAAGCAGCGCGTGTTGGAGTGAGTCAGGCGCGATCAAGGTGCAGGAACCAGAACCAATCGGCCGAGCTCCTGATTTTCCGGGCCGTTGACCCGGCGGGGCGGTAGCTTCTGAGACAGCATGCCGGACTGCGTAACACGCCCGTGCAGCTCTACACGCTGGCCGACCGGGTACTTCTCCGGATTGAAGGCAAGCCGGAACGGAATGGGGGCTCCGGTGCCCTTCAGTTTGAGCGTGGCCAGCATGCGTTGCGGGCGATCACTGCCGTCGATCTGCAAAAGAGCCAGTTCGATATCCGACCCGGCCGCTGCACCTTCCAGCCGACCGCTGACGGCATGGAAGTCCGCCGGTAGCGGAACTTCGGTGTCGATATCCGCAGTAGGAGGTTCCGGCACGGAGGGTGTGCTCGGGGGCGGCGCGTCGCTGGCGCAGGCGGAGAGAAACAGCGCAAGCGTGAAGACAAAGGCAGGTTTGAGCATGGGCGGATCCGCAGCGTTAGAAACGGGTATGGATATACCGAAAAGACGGCTATTTGTCTGCCACGCCGCGGGCTTCGACAGCGGCGGGCGGGTAGGCGCTAGGCATTGGGCACGAGGCGGGCTGCGGTGTTCCCGCGGTCCGTCCGCCGGCGGCCGAGGTGCATTCGGGGCGTTGCTTGTGTCGCATGGGGGATGCGCTACCATGAGGCTCCTTTCATTCGACTCCGGCGACTGCCATGCACTGCCCGTTTTGCTCCGCCAATGACACCAAGGTCATCGACTCCCGACTCGTTGCCGAAGGGGACCAGGTTCGGCGGCGTCGCGAGTGCGTTGCGTGTGGCGAACGGTTCACGACGTTCGAGACCGCTGAACTGGTGATGCCGCGACTGATCAAACAGGACGGCAGCCGGCAGCCCTTCGATGAGGAGAAGCTTCGTGGGGGCATGCAGCGGGCGCTGGAGAAGCGGCCCGTCAGCATCGAGCGGCTTGAAGAGGCCATTTCCCATATCAGGCACAAGTTGCGAGCGACAGGCGAGCGAGAAGTGAAGTCGCGGGTCCTGGGGGAGCTGGTCATGAACGAATTACAGAAGCTGGACGAAGTGGCCTACATCCGTTTCGCCTCGGTGTATCGACGCTTTCAGGACGTCAAGGAATTCCGCGAGGAGATCGAGCGGATGTCACGGGAGACCACACGCGAATGAATGATCATGCCTACATGGCCCGCGCCCTGGCGCTGGCCGAGAAGGGGCTGTATTCCACTCACCCCAACCCCCGGGTCGGCTGCGTCATCGTGCGCGACGGTGCCGTTGTCGGGGAGGGGTGGCATGTCCGCGCCGGTGAGCCACACGCCGAGGTGCATGCACTCGCGCAGGCAGGCGAACTGGCCCGCGGTGCGACTGCTTATGTCTCCCTCGAACCCTGCAGTCATCATGGGCGAACGCCGCCATGCGCCGAGGCGCTGGTGCAGGCCGGTATCACCCGTGTCGTCGCCGCGATGCGTGATCCGAATCCTCAGGTGGCAGGGCGAGGTCTGGGTCGGCTGGTCGACGCGGACATCCAGGTGCTTTGTGGCGTAATGGCGGATGAAGCGCGTGAGTTGAACATCGGGTTTGTCACGCGAATGGAAACCGGCATGCCCTTCGTCCGTGTGAAGATGGCCATGAGCATGGACGGCCGTACCGCCATGGGGAATGGCGAAAGCCAGTGGATCACCGGCCCTGAAGCCCGATCCGCCGTACAGCGCCTGCGAGCGCGCTCCAGCGTCGTGCTGACTGGAGCCGATACGGTGATGACCGACCGGGCGCGAATGAATGTGCGGGCTGAAGAGCTTGGCCTTGATGCCGAGCTGACCGAACTGGCCATGCGTGATCAGCCCATGCGCGTACTGGTCGACGGGGCGTTGCGCGTGCCGTTGAGCGTTCCGTTCTTCCAGGCAGGCCCTGCGCTGGTCGTATGTGCGACCCGAGGGATGCCGGAAGACTACGCCAAGCATGGTCATGAGCTCCTCGAGATGCCCGCGGCGGACGGTGCAGGCAGGGTCGACTTGCGCAACCTGATTCGTTCACTTGGCGCCTGCGGAATGAACGAGGTTCTGGTAGAGGCTGGCCCTCGCCTGGCGGGCGCTTTCGCACGGCTCGGACTGGTGGACGAGTACCAGCTCTTCATGGCCCCGAAATTCCTTGGCTCTGGTGCGCGGCCGCTTCTGGAGTTGCCTTTGGAGCACATGGCGGATGCGCCGCAGCTCGATGTCAAAGGCATCCAGCCGATTGGCAAGGATTGGCTTATCACCGCGCGTCCCGCCTGACGATCCGCGCGGACTGAGCAGCACCGCCCAGCCCTGCAGGCTTTGCGTAAACGGCCAGCTGTGTTAAAAACGCTGCCGGTCGTTTACGACCACTTACGTTCTCAGGGCGGGGTGAAATTCCCCACCGGCGGTGATGATGCGCAATGCATCGAGCCCGCGAGCGCTTGCTTCCAGCAAGGTCAGCAGATCCGGTGTGATCCCGGAGCCGACGGTTAGAGTCCGGATGAGAGAGAGCGGAATGTGCCTGGCGCTGCGGCCGAGCGGCGCTCGTTTGCATTTTTCCCTTCGATCCATGCCCTGTTTTTCATGAAAAACAGGAGTGCGTTTCCATGCGTCTTTTCATCAATGGGTCTTCCTCTACCCAGGGGGCCTCATGTTCACCGGCATAATCGAATCCATTGGCCATGTGCGGACCCTCGTTCCGAGCGGCGGCGACCTGCGTGTCATGATCGAGACCGGCAAGCTTGATCTGGGCGATGTGAAGCTTGGCGACAGCATTGCCGTCAATGGCGTCTGCCTGACCGCGGTCGAACTGCCGGGTAACGGTTTCTGGGCCGACGTGAGTCGCGAGACCATTGCTCGAAGCGCTTTCGTCGACCTCAAGCCCGGCGCCCGGGTCAACCTTGAGAAGGCCCTGACTCCGACCAGCCGCCTCGGTGGGCACCTCGTCAGTGGGCACGTCGATGGCGTTGGCGAGATCATCAAGCGTGCCGATAACGCACGCGCCGTTCAGTTCACTGTGAAGGCGCCGCGCGAACTTGCTCGCTATATCGCGCTGAAGGGCTCGATCACCGTCGACGGTACGAGCCTCACGGTCAACGCAGTCAATGGCGATGAGTTCGAATTGACCATCGTGCCGCATACGCTGGGTGAAACCATCATGGCGGACTACCACGCCGGCCGCCGCGTCAATCTCGAGGTTGACCTGCTGGCGCGCTATATCGAACGGCTACTGCTTGGCGACAAGGCCGCCGAGCCCAGCGCAACCGGCATCAGCGAAAGTTTTCTGGCCGAACACGGCTATCTGAATCGTTAAGGGACCCCGCCGTGGCACTCAACAGCATCGAAGAAATCATCGAAGACATTCGTCAGGGCAAGATGGTCATCCTCATGGATGACGAGGACCGTGAGAACGAAGGGGACCTGATCATGGCCTCTGAGTGCGTCCGCGCCGAGCACATCAACTTCATGGCCAAGCATGCGCGCGGCCTGATTTGCATGCCCATGACGCGCGAGCGTTGCGAATTGCTGCGCCTGCCGCTGATGGCGCCCCGCAATGGTTCGGGCTTCGGTACCAAGTTCACCGTATCCATCGAGGCCGCCGAGGGCGTGACCACTGGCATCTCGGCTGCCGATCGCGCGCGTACCGTGCAGGCTGCCGCTGCCAAGAGTGCCCGGGCCGAAGACATTGTCAGCCCGGGCCACATCTTCCCTTTGATGGCTCAGCCGGGGGGTGTACTGGCGCGTGCTGGCCACACCGAGGCAGCGTGTGACCTTGCGCGCATGGCGGGCTTCGAGCCCAGCGGCGTCATCTGCGAAGTCATGAACGATGACGGCAGCATGTCGCGTCGTGCCGAACTGGAGGTGTTCGCCGAGCAGCACGGCATCAAGATCGGCACCATCGCCGATCTCATTCACTATCGCCTCATTCACGAACGCACCATAGAGCGGCTGAGCGAACAGCCGATCGATACCGAGTTCGGGCACTTCAATCTTGTGACCTATCGCGATTCGGTAGAAGGCGACGTGCACATGGCGTTGACGCTCGGCGAAGTGCGCCCGGATGTGCCGGCGTTGGTCCGGGTCCATAACATGGATCCATTACGCGACCTGTTGATGATCCGCCAGGCGGGCCGCTGGAGCCTTCGCGCGGCCATGGCAGCGGTCGCCCGGGAAGGCAGCGGTGTGGTCCTGCTCCTCGGCCATTCCCCGGACGGTGAAGAGTTGCTGGCTCATATCCGTGATGTCGACGGCACGAACAAGAAGAACCCCAGCACCTACAGCACCGTAGGCGCGGGTTCGCAGATTCTGCGGGACCTGGGCGTTCGTCAGATGCGCCTCATGAGCTCGCCGATGAAGTTCAATGCAATATCCGGCTTCGACCTCGAGGTTGTAGAATACCTGTCCGCCGAATGATTCTCCTGCGGCCTCGCGAGGCCGTAGGTGATTTGGCATTCATAGTCTGAGAGGAGCCAGGCGTCTGGTCCGCGGCTCTTCAACGCAAAAAGAGATTTCCATGTCCCTGAAGACCATCGAAGGTACCTTCACTGCACCGCAGGGCAAGTTCGCCCTGGTTGTCGGTCGCTTCAACAGTTTCGTCGTCGAGAGCCTCGTAAGCGGCGCGGTGGATGCCCTCGTTCGCCACGGTGTACCCGAGAGCGACATCACCGTAATCCGCGCACCAGGTGCGTTTGAAATTCCGCTGGTTTGCCAGAAGGTCGCGCAGCGTGGCGAGTTCGCTGCAATCGTCGCCCTGGGTGCCGTCATCCGCGGTGGCACGCCGCACTTCGAGTATGTGGCGGGCGAATGCACCAAGGGCCTGGCGCAGGTCTCCATGGACTTCGGCGTGCCGGTTGCCTTTGGTGTCCTCACCGTCGATACCATCGAGCAGGCGATCGAGCGTTCGGGTACCAAGGCTGGGAACAAGGGTGCCGAAGCGGCATTGTCCGCGCTTGAAATGGTCAGCCTGCTGGCTGCCCTGGAGGCCAAGTGAGCCTGAATCACGACGACAGCGCCGACGCTCAGCCGGCGAAACCTGCCAAGGGTAAGATCGCTCAGCGCCGCGTGGCGCGTAGCCTGGCGACTCAGGCGCTGTACCAGTGGCAAATGGCTGGCCAGGCACTCAACGAGATTGAAGCCCAGTTTCGGGTCGATAATGATTTCTCGGGTGTCGACGGCGCCTACTTTCACGAGCTGCTCCACGGCGTCCCGCGCAAGAAGTCGGAAATCGACGAGCTGCTCGTTCCGCTGCTGGACCGTCCGCTGGATGACATGGACCCGGTTGAGCTCGCGATCCTTCGTTTGTCCACTTTCGAGCTGATGAACCGCGTTGACGTCCCGTACCGTGTAGTCATCAACGAAGGTATCGAGCTGGCGAAAGTGTTCGGCGCGACGGATGGACACAAGTTCGTAAATGGCGTTCTGGACAAGCTTGCGCCCCGGTTGCGCGGTGTCGAAGTGCGGGCGGGCAAGGCCTGATCGGGTGGACGAGTTCGAGCTGATCGGCCGCTTCTTCACGTCGGCGCGTTGCGCCCGCGGCGGGCCGGATGTGGCGCTGGGCATCGGCGATGATTGCGCCTTGCTTCAGCCCCCGCCTGGGGAACAGCTCGCAATCTCCACCGATACGTTGGTCAGTGGCGTGCATTTTCCGGCCGGATGCGATCCGTTCGCGCTTGGCCAGCGCGCGCTGGCTGTCACTGCGAGCGACCTGGCTGGAATGGGGGCTCGGCCGATCGGCTTCACGCTGGCGCTAACGTTGCCACATCTGGATGCCACCTGGCTCGAACGCTTCTCCGCAGGGCTGGACGCCATGGCTCACCGCTGCCAGATGAGTCTACTGGGCGGAGACACTACCCGGGGCCCGTTGAGCATGACCCTCACCGTGTTCGGCAGTGTCCCGGCAAGCCAAGCGCTACGCCGGGACGGTGCGTGCATCGGTGATCTGCTCTGCGTGGGTGGGTCGCTTGGTGAAGCAGCCGCTGCGGTCGATATGGTGCTCGGTCACGCCACACCGCCTGAAGGACTTGCGCATGCTCTGGCCGAACGCTACTGGTCGCCGATGCCCCAGCTGGAGCTGGGTCGGGCATTAAGAGATGTTGCCACGGCGGCGCTCGATATTTCCGATGGCCTCGCGGCCGACTGCATGCACATCGCACGGGCGTCTGGCGTGACCCTCAGGATCGATACCCATTGCCTGCCCGTACCAGCCGCTCTCGTGGACTGGGTCGGCGAGTCAGAGGCGCTGGCCTTTGCGCTGTCGGGAGGCGATGACTACAGGCTGGCGTTTACCGTTCCGGCCGAACGTTGGGATGCGCTACATGCTGCCTGGCCGGATACGGTGTGCATCGGCGAGGTGGAAGGGCATGGAGCAGCCGTACGCCTGGTCGATTCCGATGGTGTCGAGGTGACCCCATCCCGGACCGGCTATCTGCATTTTGGACAGCACTCATGACCGACCCCGTTCTGGATCAGACCGTTACTTCGCCCACCCCCAGCCTTGTCTGGCGTAATCCGTGGCATTTCCTGGCGTTCGGGCTGGGGTCGGGCACGATGCGCAAGGCGCCTGGGACATGGGGCTCGCTGATTGCGCTCCCATTCATGCCGCTCTGGCTGATGCTGCCTCAGTGGGGCTACGGCCTGATGCTTGCAACCACCATGGTATTCGGTTGCTGGTTGTGCGGCCGCGTCGCCCGCGACCTGGGCGTTCACGACCATGAAGGCATCGTCTGGGATGAAATGGTCGGGATGTGGATAACGCTCTGGCTGGTGCCCGCCATCTGGTACTGGTGGCTGCTGGGCTTCGCGTTGTTCCGGCTGTTCGACATCTTCAAGCCCTGGCCCATCAGTTGGCTGGATCGCAACGTAGCCGGTGGCGTGGGTATCATGATCGACGATATCGTGGCTGGTCTCTGCGCCTGGGCGGCGCTGCAGGCCATCATGATGGCGGTTGCGTGAGCATGGGGCAGCACGCGGCATATCAGGGCTACGTCGCCAAGCAGCTGGACATGCTGATGCGCATGACGCTCCTGCTGATGTGCATGAATGCTGTCCTCGCACAGGCCGCAGACGAAACGCCGAAGGAAATACACCTGGTCAGCGAGCGGTGGCCATCGTTTACGGAAGACGACGGTAGCGGCGTCGCCTGGGAAGTGCTCAGGCTGGTATTCGAACCCGCTGGGGTTCGGGTCAATATGCAGACGGTGCCCTACAGTCGCTCGGTCGGGTTGGTAAGGCGCGGCGAGGCCGATGCCTGGGTCGGCGCCTATGCACGCGAAGTCGAGGATGTTCACTATCCCCGTTGGCACTTTGACCGGGACTACGTCAGTGCGCTGGGCCTTGCCGACGCGCCGGAACCAACTGGTGAGGTTCTGGGCAATGCGAAGCTCGTCTGGATTCGGGGCTATCGATACGAGCGTTACCTCCCGGGCGTGACTCGATTTCAGGAAATCCAGAAGCGCGACACCGTATTACCCATGATCGATGCGAGGCGAGCGGATTACTTCATCGACGCCCGCGTGGATGTCGACATGATGCTCGAACAAACCAAGGAACGTCGGCGCTACCGCGTGACGAACCTGTTGAGGTTGCCGTTGTACCTGGGGTTCGCCCGGACACCTGCCGCCATGGCGCTGGCGGATATCTACGACGAGCGCATGACCCAGCTGGTCGGCAGCGGCGCGCTGCGTCCGGTCTATGAGCGTTGGAACTGGGAATACCCGTTCGACGAATGAATGATGCTTTCACCGGTGGCTTCGCCGGTGAGTGTGACGAGATTGCCCCCTAACCGGTGGCGCCGGCGGCCAACCCGTCGCGGCCATCGCTTGAAAATCGGAGTACCCCGTGTCCGTCGTGTTCGTTGCTGCGTCCAAATTGCCGACGCCCTACGCCATTTTCACCATGCACGGCTTTCTTGATGAGGCCACCGGCAAGGAGCATGTCGTGCTCACCCTCGGCGAGGTGAACGATGGTCAGCCCGTGCTAGGGCGAATCCATTCGGAATGCCTGACGGGCGATGCTCTCTTCAGCATGCGGTGTGATTGTGGCTACCAGCTGGAAGCCGCCTTGCGTGCCATCGCCGAGGAAGGGCGCGGCGTCCTTCTTTATCTCCGCCAGGAAGGCCGGGGTATTGGCCTGCTCAACAAGATCCGGGCGTACGAGCTGCAGGACGACGGCGCTGATACGGTTGAAGCCAACGAGCGACTCGGTTTCGCAGCGGATCTGCGCGATTATGCGATCTGCAAGCCCATGCTGGACCACCTCGGCATCCAGGCGCTCAAGCTCATGACGAACAATCCAAGGAAGGTTGATGCCATGAAGGGCTTCGGCGTGCTCGTTGCCGAGAGGAAACCGTTGCAGACCGGCCTCAATCCCCATAATCGGCATTATCTTGCAACGAAAGCAGGCAAGCTCGGGCACTATCTCGGCAACCTGCACCAGGGCGAAGTCGCCGAATCCTGACGGCGTCAGACCGCGCGTATAACGGGCACGGCCGCGCCATATAGCAGGCCTGGGGTGCGCCACTCGAAACGCCAATACGCTTCGAAGTCAGGTACGTGCGGTACGGTATGGCACAGTCAGGCGAAGCCGCTGGTCAAAAGCCCATCCAAGTGGCAGATTGCAGGAGTCGCAGTTCGCAGTGGGCATCATGAGTCATTCCCAGCGGTTTTCTCTGGCCAGCGCCATCCTCATGGGGTTAGCGCTGATACTGGTCCTCCCTTTCAATTTGCTCCCCTGCCTGCTGGCGGGCCTGTTGGTGCATGAGGTCGTCGACAGCATGACACCGCCGTTGCAGCGGCTATTCGCTGGACGACAGGGGCGGGTGCTGGCGGTAGGTTTGCTCAGCGTCGTCGTCATTATGGTGCTGGCCGCGGCATTTGCCGGCGCGTTTTCACTCGTTCTCCACGAGATCCATAATCCGGGGCAATTGCTGGGCAAGCTCATGGGGGTAATCGACCGGGCGCGCGATCAATTGCCGGAAAGCGTGGTGACCTATCTCCCCGCAAATGTGGATGACATCCGTGCCACGGTGCACGAATGGTTGCGCGGCCACGTCGCCGAACTTCAGTTGCTGGGCAAGGGTGCGGTGCACATGTTCGTGACCGTGCTCATCGGGATGGTTCTGGGCGCCGTGATAGCGCTGCAGCACGCGCCCGATCCCAATACGATGCGCCCACTGGCTGCGGCCATGTTGATGCGTATCTCAAGGCTTGCCCGAGCGTTTCGCAATATCGTCTTCGCTCAGATCAAGATCTCCCTGCTCAACACGACCTTCACAGCCATCTTCCTGATGGGCGTGCTGCCGCTGATGGGTGTTGACCTCCCGCTGACGAAAACCCTGATCCTCGTGACCTTCGTTGCCGGGCTACTACCGGTTGTGGGTAACCTCATTTCCAACACGGCGATCTTCATCGTCGGGTTGTCGGTCTCCGTATGGGTCGCGTTGGGCGCACTGGGCTATCTGATCTTTATCCACAAGGTCGAGTATTTCCTTAACGCGCGAATAGTAGGTGGTCAGATCAAGGCGCGGGCATGGGAGCTGTTGCTCGCGATGCTGGTATTTGACGCGTTGTTCGGGCTTGCCGGGCTCGTGGCCGCGCCCGTGTTCTACGCGTATATCAAAGACGAGCTGAAGGCTCAGGGATGGGTCTGACCGGCAAAGGGGCTCGCGTCTGATCGACGCGTAGCCCCTTTATTTCGAGCTAGATGGCGGAGATGGCTTTCGGTGGGTCGATCAGGCGTGTGCGGATAGCTCGCTCGATACCCGCCGCGTCCAGGCCGCATTCGGACAGCATTTCCTCTGGCTTGGCGTGCTCGACGTAGCGATCTGGTAGACCGATCTGAAGGATCGATTCAGTGCGTCCTTCGGATGCCAGGAATTCGCTCACCGCGCTTCCTGCACCACCCATGATGCTGTTCTCTTCGATCGTCACGAGCAACTCGTGGGTGTCGGCCATTTGCCGAACAAGCGCCTCGTCCAGCGGCTTGACGAAGCGCATGTCCACGACAGTCGCATCCAGTCGGGCTGCAGCGTCAAGCGCGGCATGCAGCTGAACGCCAAAGACCAGCAGGGCGATACGGCTCCCCTGACGACGTACGACGCCTTTACCGATTTCCAGCGGTTCGAGACCTTGTTCGATCTGGGCATTCGGGCCCGTGCCGCGGGGATAGCGCACGGCAGCGGGGCCCTCGAAGAGATAGCCCGTCGTCAGCATGCGGCGCAGTTCGTTTTCGTCACTTGGGGTCATGATGAGCATGCCCGGAATACAACGCAGGTAGCTCAGGTCGAAGCTGCCGGCGTGAGTCGGACCGTCCTCGCCTACGAGTCCCGCACGGTCGATGGCAAAAAGCACGTCTAGGTTCTGCACGGCGACGTCGTGGATCAACTGGTCGTATGCACGCTGGAGGAACGTGGAATAGATGGCTACGACCGGCTTGGCACCATCGCATGCCATGCCGGCGGCGAGCGTAACCGCATGCTGCTCGGCAATGGCCACATCGAAGTAGCGATCGGGGAAGCGCTCGCTGAAGGCGACGAGGTCAGAGCCTTCTTTCATGGCAGGCGTGATGCCGGCGAGTCGTGCGTCGTGCTCGGCCATATCGCATAGCCACTGCCCGAATACGCTTGAGTACTTGGGGCCGCCCGCCTTCTTTGGCGGCGCATCCAGCGGGTCCAGCTTGGTGATTGCGTGATAACCGATCGGATCGACTTCGGCCGGTGCGAAACCCTTGCCTTTGGTGGTGATGACATGGAGGAACTGCGGCCCCTCCAGGTCGCGCATGTTGCGCAGTGTCGTCACCAGCGTTGGAAGGTCGTGACCGTCGATTGGGCCGATGTAATTCCAGCCCAGTTCTTCGAACAGCGTGCCTTGAACCAGCATGCCCTTGGCATGCTCCTCGGTACGGCGAGCGATTTCCAGAGCACCCGGCAGGCGCGACAGCACCTTCTTCCCGCCTTCGCGGACGTGCGCATAGGTACGGCTGGAAAGAAGCTTGGCCAGGTAATTCGACAGGCCACCAACGTTTCGAGAAATGGACATGTCGTTGTCGTTGAGCACGACAAGCATGTTCGCGCCCACATCGGAGGCATGGTTGAGCGCTTCGAACGCCATGCCGGCGGTCAATGCGCCATCGCCAATGACGGCTACGCTTTTCCTGGAGCTGCCCTGCATGCGGGCGGCGATGGCCATCCCGAGCGCTGCACTGATCGATGTGCTCGAGTGGCCCACGCCGAAGGTGTCATACGGGCTTTCCGAGCGACGTGGAAACGCCGCGATCCCGTCCTTCTGCCGCAGGCTGTGCATCCGATCGCGACGGCCAGTCAGAATCTTGTGGGGGTACGCCTGATGGCCAACGTCCCAGACCAGGCGGTCTTCGGGCGTATCAAAGGCGTAGTGCAACGCAATGGTGAGTTCCACCACGCCAAGTCCGGCGCCAAAGTGCCCGCCACTCTGGCCTACGGTGTAGAGCAGGTCGAGGCGTAATTCGTCAGCCAGCGCTTCCAGCTCCGATTCACCCAGGCGCCGCAGGTCATCCGGCGTCGAGATGCGATCGAGCAGGGGAGTGTGAGGCCGTTCTCGGGGAATCTCGTGGAACGTCTTTGGCATCAGGCAAGTCGTTATAATCAGGTTAAGGGGCGAAGTGTACCTGATGCGGATCAGGTATGCAGAGCACCCTGGGAAGCAGGAGCCGTTCGGCGCCTCTGCAACAGGCAGAACAGGACTTCGACCAGTGGTCAGGTCGGGTGTTCCGCGCCCTCGGCAAGGCCGCGGATCATCTGGTTTCAGTTACGGCGTTCGACGATATAGCGTGCGAGTGAACGCAGCGGTTCAGCCTTCTCGTCATAAACGGCCAGGGCCTCCAGCGCCTGGTCCCGCAACTGCAATGCGTAGTTTTTGGCGTCGTCGAGACCAAGCAGCGCGGGGTAGGTTGGCTTATCCCTCGCGATATCCGCGCCCTGGCGTTTGCCGAGCGTTTCGGTGTCACTTTCGACGTCCAGGATGTCGTCCTGAACCTGAAAGGCCAGCCCTACGGCACGGGCGTACTGTGTCAGATGCTCGAGATCCTCATCGCGGGCGTTTTCGCTGGCCAGTGCTCCAAGGCGGACGCTCGCCTCGATCAGGGCTCCGGTCTTGTGGCGATGCATGCGCTCCAGGGCAAGGCGATCAAGCTTCACCGCCACCGAGCCGAGGTCGATTGCCTGTCCACCCACCATGCCGGCGGGGCCGGCAGCCCATGCCAGCGCGGAGATCATCGCCAGACGAGTATCGGCACTCTGGGGATTGCGCTTCGCATCGGCCAGCACCTCGAACGCAAGCGCCTGAAGGCCGTCGCCCGCCAGAATGGCACTGGCTTCGTCGAACGCCTTGTGGGTCGTCGGCTGGCCGCGGCGGAGGTCGTCATCGTCCATCGCAGGCAGGTCGTCGTGCACCAGTGAATAGGCGTGGATGAGTTCGACGGCGCAAGCCGCACCATCCGCCCGGTCCGCTGCCCCGCCGAGGGCCTCGCAGGCGGCGTAGACCAACAGCGGGCGCACACGCTTTCCGCCATTCATCGCGCTGTATCGCATGGCCTCGTAAAGGCGACCAAGGTCGTTTGCTGGCGCTGTGAACAGGGGAAGAAGCGCCGCGTCTATGCGGGCCTGACAACGTTGCTGATACGCCTTGATCATTCGTTGTTGTCCGTCTCGAACGGTGCTTCTTCCAGCTCGCCGTCTCGCTCCATGAGAATCTGGACCTTCTGCTCGGCCTGGGTCAGGGCTGACTGGCAGTCGCGCGTCAGGCGGATGCCTTGTTCGAAGGCGGTCAGCGAGTCCTCGAGTGACAGTTCGCCACCCTCCAGGCGTTCGACGAGTGCCTGTAGATCGGCGAGGGACTGTTCGAAGTCGAGCGGGGCTTTCTTGCGGGCCATGAAAATCTCGCAGGCAGGTAGTCGCGGCGACGTTAGCAGAGCGCCATCCGGGCCGCAAATTGATGTGCTGGCAGCGATGATTGAATGGGTAGCACGCGTCTGGAAAGGCGCTGTATGGACCGGCCGCTGCGCGCCACATGTCACTGCAGGACGGACTCGACTGGAGGAACGAAAAGCCCGGCGACTGATGGACAGCGGCCGGGCACGTGGAGGCGAATGGTGAGTAACCTCAGGGCTTGTGCAAGCTCACTTGAGTAGGGTCCGCTTCCGAGTCCGGTTCGGCAGGCAATGCCTTGAAGGTCTCAGGGCGCGCCTCAGCCAGTTTTTCGCTGAGAGCCGTGGTCAGAGACACCACGAATGGCACGTTCAGGTGCTGCCAGTCCCGGTACATCAGGTGATCGTTTGTAACGGTGGGACAGGTGTCGTCCGTGCACAGGAACTCCGACATGTCGACCGTTTCAAGGTTATCGACCTGCGCCTGAACGTCCTCGGCGGGGTCATTGGCTGCCAGTGACTCATCCCGAGGCTTGGCACAGAATTGCGGGTCCTGCTTGTGGCGGGAGATACAGTCGATGGTGTCGAACTCGAACGAAGGGTTGTCGCGGATCGCCACCACAGGAATGTCCTGGGCATCCAGCGCGCGCCACTGCTCGACATAGCTGTCTGGTACGAACTCCATGCCACTGTCCTTCACGGCCCGTGTCGAGGTAGTCACGACAGCGTCCGGCTTGAGCTCACCCAAACGGGTCATCACCCGGTTGTTCCATTCCGCACACGATGGGTCCGATTCGGCAAGCGCGCCTAATGGGCAGTCGCTCTTGGTGATATTGATAACCTTGAAGCCGTTCTCCTGCCCGATGATATTCAATGCCGGCAGCCATTGCGCCGAATGTGAGCCGCCCACGAGCGCAACGGTCGACGTCGCATTTTCGTCACCGTAGGTACATTCCTTCACGTCCGGGGAGACAGCATCCTGGTGGCAACCATCGCCGTAGGCATCCGGCAGTACGCTCTTCACCGCAATGAACGTGTCGCGGCTGATGGCGGTGGTGTCGGTCTGTACTTCGGCCAGCGGAGGGGGCGTCGCCTCGAAGGTCTGCGCAACCGCCGCTTCGGCAGCGACGATGCCGTTGAGGTGATGGCGCCACAGGCCCGCGCTGACCAGTACGGGTGCAATGAATGCGACCCCGATGGCATAGGGCACCAGCATCCTGAAACCTTCAGGTTTGCGCTTCGAGCGCAGCGATTGTTCAACGAGCCGGCTGGTCAGGAACGCCAGCACAATGGATAGGGCAATGACCCCGACCCCCTGCAGGAAGCTGAGATTGGCGCCCTGGTTGTATTCGCGTGTCACGACGAGCAGCGGCCAGTGCCACAGGTACAGGGTGAATGACACGCTACCTACTGCAACCAGCGCCGGGTGGGACAGCAGCCGCTTGACCCAGGTGCTCTGATCCTTTGCGCCCGACATGATCAGGAAAAGTGCAGCGGCCACGGGTACGAGCGCGATATAGCCCGGATAGTGGAAATCCACGGGTATGACGAGGCCTGCGAACAGAAGGATCGCCAGCCCGATCGTTGCCAATACGGTGCGGACGGCCGCACTGAGCCGAATCCAGGGCAGTGCGAATGCGAGCAGCGAACCGGACAGGAACTCCCATGCCCGGGTCAGCGGGTTGAAGTAGGCCGGAGCAGGATTGAGCGGCGTGGCATACAGGGAATAGGCGAACGATGCGGCGATCAGGCTTCCCAGCACGATGAAGACCGGCTTGGCAGACCCTGCACGATTGGCCAGGGCAAACGTACCCATCAATAGCAGCGGCAGCACGGCGTAGAACTGCACCTGCATCGATAGCGCCCAGAATTGCTGGACGGGGCTGGGCGGGTTGTCTCGCGCGAGATAGTCGACGGACGAGCGCATCAGGCCGATGTTCTCGTAGTGAACGGCGCTGTGGACCGTTTCCTTGATCACCTGCGTCCATAGGGTTTCCGGGACAAACAGGTACGCAAGGCCCAGGGTGCAGAGCAATACGAAGTAGGCGGACGGAGCGATTCGCCGAACCAGGTTTCCCCAGAACAGGAAGGGTCGGATGCGCCCCTCGCGGTTGAACTGGCGAGCCAGAAGGCTGGCCATCAGGAAGCCGGAAATAACGAAGAAAACGTCTACGCCCCCAGATACCTTGGCCAGCCAGATGTGGTAGACGGCAATAAAGAGGGCGCCAATGGCGCGGACACCCTGGATGTCGTTGCGATACGCATCATCGGTGGCTGGGCTAAAGCGTGGCTGCATCAGCGAGGGATTCCATCACGGCGAAGCCCCACGGACACGCGTTTCCCTGTGTCGTGGCTTCTTCGAATATGGCCCGCGACGTCCCATTGTTCGCGAATGACCAGAGAGCTATGGCGTCCGTGTGACTGCCGTTTCGTTTGGTTGTTCCATGATGTTTCAGAGGCGTACGCGCGCGGCTCCGCCATAACGCGTAGGTAGAGCGCTGAGGAGAACCCTGTTTTGTGGCGACGCCGCATTGTGAGGCTGAGTCGCGGGGGCTTTCGCCAGAGCTGCGCGTGTAGCGCCATTTGGATTGGATTTGGCGCGGGGTCGAGCGGGCGTTATGAGGCCGCTGCCTCACGCGGTAAACGGTGGATTACGCCTGCGGCTAATCCACCCTACGGCTGGTGCGCGACGATGACGTTTTCCAATCCTTCGCAAGACGCCTCGGTCACAGTCGTGCTGCACGTCAGGCTGCGGCGGCCGTCGTTCGGGACTAGCAGTTCGTAGGGCTTCCGCCAGCACCGCTATTTACCGGGTAGCCGGGCATTCCTGGCCTGGATTAACGGCCCAACGTCGCGCAGTGTCGGAGACGGTGTCGGCAAGCTTCGTGACCCCACGCTGGTGCGCGACGACGACGTTTTCCAATCCTTCGCCGGACGCCTCGGTCACGGTCGTGCTGCACGTCAGGCTGCGGCGGCCCTCGTTCGGGGTTCGCAGTTCCAGGCTCCAGACGGCATCGACGAGCGCGTAATGGCCAGGGATCGATTCGAAGCGACGCACATCCATGCGCAATGCGAGCTGGTCCCGCTCGCTGTCTCGAGGCAGGCCGGAGAGATCGCGGGTGCCGAGGCGCTGTTCCATACGGGCTACCAACGCGTCGTGGAACTCGTCCGCCAAGGGGGAGCCCCAGCGCTCGTTCTCCAGAATCGCCAGTGTGCCGTCGCCCTGTCGTATCACGAGTTGCGGTTGGTCGACCTGCACGGGGACGCGCAGGGACTGGACATTGAACTGGAAGCCAACCGGCGTCGGGGCGGCATTATCCGCGGTAAACGGGGGGGCAATCAGTGTGTAGTACTGCGTGGGCGGGGCGGAGCTGCATGCGGTCAGTGTCAGCGTCGCGGCAACGGCCAGCAGGCGTTTGATTGATGTCATGTCAGGGCTCCATGGATCGGCGTGAAGGCGTCGGCGGTTGATAGGAACCCGGCGCAGCTTCGCTCGAACGGCCGCGGATGAGGGCTTCGGGATGCCGGCTCAGGTAGTCGGTCAGCACACGCATCGAGCGGGCGGTGCGCTGGAGTTCCTCCATCGTCGTCTCGACCTGCTGAAGTTGCGGCGAGTCGTCGGCCAGCGTCTGGCGAGTCGTTTCCATGGTTCGGGCGACCTGCTCCAGCGTCTCGTTCGCCTGCTGCAGCGTGCCTTTCATCTCTGGCAGGACCTGCCCATTGACCTGCTTTAGCGTATTGCGAAGCTCGGCGAGACTGCCGTTGAGGTTGTTACCGATCTCATCCACCGGCAGACGGCTGATCTTGTCGACCATCGCCTGGAGCTGTTCTTGCAGCCGGTCGAAGCTACCGGCCACGGTAGGAATTTCGATCGGTTGCGACTTGGCATTGAAGGCCACCTTCGGTGCGTTCGGCGAGAACTCCAGCGCAATGTACAGCTGGCCTGTCAGCAGGTTCCCGGTACGGGCTTCGGCCCGCAGCCCGCGATCCACGAAGCGCTTGATGAGCTTGGCGGTCATCTCATCACCTTCGCCTCCCATTTCCTTCACGAGCTGTTCATGCGCCCGGCCAAGGCGTTGTGGATAAATCACAGCGCCCACGGTGGTAGGAAAGTCGCCGGTCTTTTCATCGTATTCGAGGTCCATCGACACGACGCGACCAACATTGATGCCAAGGAACTCAACCGGTGCGTCCAGCCGCATGCCCCGCAGAGACTGGTTGAAGCGCATGCGGATGTAGCGGGGCTCACCATCTGGCGGCGCCAGGGCTGTTTGCTGGTCAGCGAACAGCTGGAATTCGGTGTTCTCCTCCGCCTTCTTGGGCTCGGGCGTCCAGTTGGGCTCACGAAATGCAATGCCACCGGCGACGATGGTCGACAGCGACTCGGCGTTGACGCGCAGACCATTGGCGCCCAGCGCTACGTCAAAGCCACTGGCGTTCCAGAAGCGGGAATCGGTTAGCACGAACTGGTCGTGCGGCGCGTTGATGAAGATTTCAACGTCCACGCCCTTGCCATCGCCCGCCAGTGTATAGGAGACCACCTGGCCGACCTGGATGCGACGGTAGTAGACGGGAGCGCCGACATAGAGTGATCCGAGATCTCCCGTGTGCAGCGTGAAGCGTTTGCCCGCCTGGCCATAGGTGACGGCGGGCGGTTGCTCAAGACCTTCGAAAGTGGTGCTCGTTTCCTCGGAACGGCCTGCGTCTGCGCCGATGAAGACCCCCGATAGCAAGGTGTCTATGCCGGATACGCCGCCCGCGCCGATCCGCGGGCGCACGACCCAGAACCGTGAATCCTCACGCGTGAACGGATATGCCGACTTGTCCAGTTCAATGGTGGCGTTGACGTGCGAGCGGTCATCGCTGAGCTGGATGTGGGTCACGGTCCCGATGACCACATTCTTGTATTTCACCTGGGTACGATTGGCTTCCAGGCCTTCGGCCGTCTGGAAACTCACCACGATGCTGGGCCCCGTGGACAACCAGCTATGGATGACCATGGACAGGCCGACCAGCGCGGCCGCAATAGGCACAAGCCATATCAGCGAGATACGAAAGCGGTGGCTCTTCACCTCGGGCTGCGGTGCGGATGGGGTGGGCCTATCGGACATCGTTTACCTCTGCGTCCCAGATCTTGCGGGGGTCGAAAGTCATCGCGGCCAGCATTGTCAGCACAACGACCAGGCCGAAGAACAGAATACCGATTCGCGGCTCGATCGTGCTGAGCGCGCGGAACTGCACCAGGGCTGCGACCAGGGCGACCACCAACACGTCGAGCATCGACCAATAGCCAATCAGCTCGATGAAGCGGTACAGCCGCGCGCGTTCGCGCAGCGCCCACTGGCTTCGGCGCTGGCACGTGATCAATAGCAGGCCAAGGATGAAGAATTTCAGACACGGCACGGCGATGCTGGCGATGAAGATCAGCACGGCGATATCCCACGACCCTTCCTTCCAGAACTCGATCACGCCACTCATGATCGTGCTTTCAGAAGCGCTGCCCAGCAGGCTCGTATACATCACAGGCAGCGTGTTGGCCGGTATGTACAGGATCAGTCCGGCGATCAGCAGCGCCCAGGTCCGTGCGTAGCTGTTCGGCTTTCGAGGATGCACTGTCGACTGGCATCGCGGGCAGACATGAGCGTCCAGATCACAGGCATATCCGCACGTATGGCAGAGGGCGAGGCCGCGCTCGTGGGCGTAGGGGGGACGGTTCATGACATCGGCACCGAGAGCTCGTCCCACAAGCGGCGGATGTCCCTGTTGGCAATGAGGATGATGAGTACCGTCAGCATGCCCATCGCCCACAGGCCTGCGCCGGGGTGCACGTTGAGCATTCCTGAAAGCTTGATGATCGAAACGAGGATCCCAAGCAGACACACCTCCAGCATGCTCCAGGGGCGGAGATGCTCCAGAGTCCGCATGCAGAGCCTGAATCCTGGCGCGATACGACGCCTATAGGCAAAGGCGAGTACCCAAACGAGCAGCATGATCTGCAGGCCAGGCGCAAAGATGATGGCGAGCCCCGCGACCAGGGCAATCAGCGTGATGCGACCCTGGGCAAGTGCCTCTACCGATTGCCACAGCGATGCCTCGTTCGTGAGGCCTTCCATCCGGATCTGAATCACCGGAAAGATGTTAGCGAATATGTAGAGAATTGCTGCAGCAATGGCCAGTGCCAAGAGCTGCTCGATCGAAAAACCACCGCCCCGTTCCAGGAGGGCGCCACAGCGTTGGCAGTAAGCCGCCTGGCGTCGTTTGAGAGGCGCGCGCTCGTACAGCGAATCGCAATGTTCGCAAATCAACAGGTGCTTGCGCGCGGGTAGGGCCGTGTCTGAAGCGCTCATTCGGTGCGGGTCGCCGGGGCTGTCGCCTTGATCCAATCGTGAACTCGAGGGCCATCCATGTGCCGCCTATGGCCTGGGCAAGCGTGCTTCCGCGGCCGTTGAACGGCGCACTTTACATCATCGTGCGTGGCAGGAGCATGCCATCGATGAGACCCGGCAACCGGTCCGCCGTTCGTTTCTTTCGAGGCCAAAAGGCAATCGATCCATCATGCCATTCGCCGAACCGCGCGCGTTCGTGGCTGCACCTTCACAGCGAGACGGGTGTCCACCCATGACGACATTGGGGATAGGAGAGCACGATGCGTATTGCCTGTCTGGGATGGGGCTCACTGATCTGGAAGCCTGGTGAATTGACGTTGGCCTCCGAGTGGTTCGGCGATGGGCCGTCATTGCCCATCGAATTTGCCCGGGAAAGTGATGGGGGTGAGCTGGCGACCGTGCTGTGTCCGGGCGTCGCCGACGTACCCGTGCTCTGGGCCTATCTGGATGTGGCTGAGCTGGCGGTCGCTCGCGAACAACTGCGTGAGCGCGAGGGCATTCCGGCGTTTCAACCCGAGTGCGTGGGAAGCCTGCCTGCTGTCTACGGCCCCTCAGCCTGCTCGGAAAAGATCGCAACCTGGGCCGCTGCAAAGGGGCTCGATGCGGTGGTCTGGACAGCCTTGCCGCCGCGATGCCGCGGTGAGAACCATCGGATGCCGAGCGAGAAGGACGTTATCGAATACCTGAAAGGGTTGCCGGCCGATCAATATGCTCATGCAGAGCACTACATCCGATCGACGCCGGCGAGCATCAGCACCGCCAACCGTCGCCTGATCGAAGCGCATTTCGGCTGGTATCCACAGGAGACCGCCGCCTAGCGACGTCTCCTGTTCGTGGCTCAAAGGTGAGGGGAAACCCATTGCGCGAGTAGCCATGTCCATACGCAGACGTAGGCCAGTAATGCGAGGCTATAGGTAAGCGTCATGCGCATGATTTCGGATTCTCGGCCGACCTGGCCAACCGCGGCGGCGGCAATGGCAATGGATTGCGGCGAGATCAGCTTGGCCATTACACCGCCGCTGGTATTGGCAGCGACCAGCAGCGATGGGCTGGTGCCTATCTGCGCGGCGGTAATGGCCTGCAGATGAGCGAACAGCGTATTGTTGTTGACCACCGAGCCCGTTATGAATACGCCTAGCCAGCCAATGACCGGTGACAGTAGTGGGAACACGGCGCCCGCATTTGCCAGCGCCAGCCCAATGCTCGAAGAAGCACCCGAGAAGTTGGCGATATAGGCCACCGCCATGATCAGGCAAATCATGGTCAAGGGTCGCCATAGTTCATGAAGCGTCAGGGCGAACTGCTCACCGGCGGCTCGCCAGGACAGCCGACGCGACAATGCGACGGTGATGAGGATCGAGATGAGGATCGCCGTACCCGGGGCGCTCACGAGCGCCAGCGTCCAGACGGCGGGCAGCGCGCGTGCGGTCTCGGTGATTGGTGGAAGCTCCTGAATCTGCAAATGCAGGAAGGGCATGGGGATGCGCAGCACCGTGCTTTCCAACAATCCGCCGGCGGCAAACAGCGATTTGAATGCGGGCAGGCTCCACGTCAGCACAACGGCCGTAAGAATGTAGAACGGCGACCATGCTGCGATCACTTGCGGTAATGACCAGCGCTGGCTGGAAATGGGCGGAGCGCCATCTTCGCGATAAACGTGGCGGGGTTGCCAGACCTGCATGAAAGCAGCCAGGCATCCCATGCTCATCAGTGGTGCGATGATGTCGACCAGTTCTGGCCCGAGCAGATACAGCGTCGCTGTCTGTACGCCACTGAACAACACACCAATCAGCAACAGCACCGGCCAGGTTTCGCGAATGCCACGCCAGCCGTCCAGTACAGCGATCAGCAGGGTCGGCACGAACAGCGTTGCCAGCTGCACGATGGCGATCATCATCAGCGACATTTGAGCCAGCGGTACCCCGCCTTGCTGCGCACCGACCAGCACCGGAATGCCGATTGCCCCGTAGGCGCCCGATGCGGCATTCGCCAATAGGCAAACCATGGCCGCCTTCAATGGCTTGAAGCCCAGTTCGACGAGCAGCGCTGCACAGATGGCGATGGGAACCCCAAAGCCGGCCGCGCCTTCCAGGAAAGCCCCGAAACAGAACGCGATGAGAATGACCTGGATGCGCTGGTCGTCCGAAATCGTAGCGATGCTGCCGCGGATAACCTCGAATTTGCCGCTCTTCACGGCCAGCTTATAAAGCCACACCGCCGTGAGAATGATGTAGCCGATGGGCCAGAGGCCACTGAGTATGCCGAACAGCGCTGCGCCCAGAATGCTCGCCAGCGGCATGCCGAACAGCAGTACGGCCATGGCCGCGGCAATGCCCAGTGCGAGAATTGCAGCGGTCATGCCCTTGAGCTTGAGCAGTGTCAGGGCCAACAGGAAGAACAGGACAGGCGTCGCGGCGAGAAGCGCGGACAGGTAGGCATTGCCCAATGGGTCGTAGAGATGCTGCCACATGAAGGATCAGGCTCCGGTAGCGCGGGCGGCGATGGCCCGCATGAGCGGAAAATCGAAGGCGTGGCCGCTCAGCAGAGGACGTTGCCGCACCCATCGCCCCGTATGAAACATTGCAGGTTGTGCAACGTGACGTCGGCGATTTCGCGCAGGGCTTCTTCGGTAAAGAAGCCCTGGTGACCCGTCACCATGACGTTAGGGAACGTCATCAGGCGAAGGAAGACCTCATCATCGATCCGTGAACTGGACCGGTCCTGAAAGAATAACTGGCTTTCCTGCTCATAGACGTCGATCGCCAGCGCGCCCAATTGATGGGATTTGAGCGCATCAATAACAGCCGGGGTATCAACGAGCCCGCCACGCGACGTATTCACCAGCATCGCACCGCGCTTCATGCGGCTCAGGCTTTCGGCATTGATCAGGTGAGCGGTGCCCTCGGTGAGCGGGCAATGCAAACTGACGATGTCGGACTCGGCGAGAAGCCGCTCGAGCGCCACATACTCGCCCAGCGGCGCAAAATCGGGCGTCTCGAATGGATCGTGGCCCAACACCTGGCAGCCAAAACCCTTGAAGATCCGTGCAGTGGCGATCCCGATCTTGCCAGTACCGATCACACCGACCGTCTTGCCATGTAGATTGAAACCGAGCAGGCCATCGAGCATGAAGTTGCCTTCGCGTACCCGGTTGAAGGCCCGGTGAGTGTGACGGTTGAGGGTCATCACCAGCGCCAGTGTGTGCTCTGCGACGGCCTCGGGCGAATACGCGGGAACGCGGGCCACGAACAGGCCAAGCTGTTTCGCTGCGTTGAGGTCGATATTGTTGAAGCCGGCGCAGCGCATGAGGATGGCGCGAATGCCGAAGCCTGCCAGTGTCTCCAGCTGTGGCGCGCTCAGGTCGTCGTTGACGAAGGCGCACACCGCGTCGAACCCTTGTGCCAACAATACGGTGTCGGCCGACAGGGTGGCATCGAGGTATGTGATGTCGACATTACTGCCTGCGTGCTTGCGTTGCAGCGCCTCGTCGAAGAAACGGCGATCGTAGGGTTGCGCGCTGAACATGGCGAGTTTCATGGCTATCTCCTGGACCAGAGCGATGTGCCGCGAAGCGGCATAAGGGGTCAGTCATAGAAGATAGGCCATGAATCGCGTACGGAGCGTGACCCTGGTCAGTACAAAACCCGTTGAGCGCGCCGCCCGTCAGTCCACCACGAACAGCTTGGCGCCCACCTCTGTGTAAGAGCGGTGAGGCTCGGCGTTGTCCGCCACCTGATAGCTCATGCCGGGCTTGAGTACAAAGCGTCGACCATCCTCGAGTTCCGTGTGGAGTTCACCTTCAAGGCAGAACAGGATGTGCCCTTTGCTGCACCAGTGGTCGGCCAGGTAGCCCGGCGTGTACTCCACCATGCGCACCCGAATATCGCCGAAGGACTGGGTGCGCCAATAGGCCATCCCGGTTTCACCGGTATGTTCGGTCGCGTCGATCGTTGACCAGTCAGTCGTGCCAAACGGGATATCACGGATGTTCATGTGGGGTCCTGGAAGCGTGAATGAGTGGGATGCCGACTGCCTTGGGAGGAATCAGCAGGCGACGGCGGCTTGGCAATATAGCGGATTGACGGGCAATGGCGGCGCCCCCAGATCGTGGATCGGCTGATGGGCGATCCTCAGGTGAACGAGGCTCGACAGGGACGCGCTCCCGGACACCCTGCGTTCCTCGTGCAGGCTTGAGTACGGTATTCATCGACGCGGGCTACCGTTACCTGTCAGTTGGCGTTTGCGTCGGGGCCTTCTCGCCTTCGCGACTGCGCGTCGGAGCTGCGATACAGCGATGCCAGGTGGCGCACTGCCGACCGATAGCCCGAGACTTCGCTTTGCAAAAGCCGGATAATTCGCGGTTTTCCGCTGCACGCACCCAGGTGATTCCCCCATGGAAATCAAGGTCAACTTCCTCGACAACCTTCGACTGGAAGCCAAGTTTGATGACTTCACCGTCATCGCCGACCAACCGATCCGGTACAAGGGGGACGGTTCCGCACCAGGGCCTTTCGATTACTTCCTGGCATCGTCTGCGCTGTGTGCGGCGTACTTCGTGAAACTGTATTGCCAGACACGTGATATTCCGACCGAGAACATCCGCCTTTCGCAGAACAACATCGTCGACCCGGAAAACCGTTACAACCAGATCTTCAAGATCCAGGTCGAGCTGCCAGCGGACATCTCCGCCAAGGATCGACAGGGCATCCTTCGCTCGATCGACCGCTGCACGGTGAAGAAGGTGGTGCAGACCGGCCCCGAGTTCATCATTGAAGAAGTCGACAATCTCGATGCCAGCGCCGATGCCCTTCTGATGCTCGACCCGGCGTCCGATGCCAGCACCTACATTCTCGGCAAGGATCTGCCGCTGGAGCAAACCATCGCCAACATGTCCGCGATCATCGCGGGGTTGGGCATGAAGATCGAAGTGGCGTCCTGGCGGAATATCGTGCCCAACGTTTGGTCACTGCACATCAGGGACGCCCAGTCGCCTCTGTGCTTTACCAACGGCAAGGGAGCTACGAAGGAAAGCGCGCTGGCCTCCGCGCTGGGCGAATTCATCGAGCGGCTCAACTGCAACTTCTTCTACAACGATCAGTTCTGGGGTGAGGACATCGCCAACGCGCCGTTCGTGCATTACCCGAACGAGCGCTGGTTCAAGCCGGGCCGCAAGGATGCGCTGCCCAAGGTAATACTCGATCCGTAGTGCCTCGAGATCTACTACGCTGACGGCGAGCTTCGTGGCTCTCATCTCTACGACACCAACTCCGGCAACACCGCGCGTGGTATCTGTGCGTTGCCTTATGTTCGTCAGTCAGATGGCGAGACCGTCTACTTCCCAAGCAATCTCATCGAGAACCTGTTCCTCAGCAACGGCATGAGCGCTGGCAATACGCTGGCCGAAGCGCAGGTTCAGTGTCTGTCCGAAATCTTCGAGCGGGCCGTGAAGCGCGAGATCCTCGAAGGAGAACTCGCGTTGCCGGACGTCCCGGAAGACGTCCTCGCCAAGTACCCGAATATCTCGGCGGGTATCCGCGGCCTGGAAGAGCAGGGGTTCCCTGTGCTCGTCAAGGACGCATCCCTGGGGGGTGAATTCCCGGTCATGTGCGTCACGCTGATGAACCCGCGAACGGGCGGGGTGTTCGCCTCGTTCGGGGCGCATCCCAGCCTTGAAGTGGCACTGGAGCGCAGCCTGACCGAGCTCCTGCAGGGCCGCAGCTTCGAAGGGCTGAACGATTTGCCGCAGCCGACCTTCGAAGGCCATGCGGTGACCGAGCCCAATAACTTCGTCGAGCATTTCATCGACTCAAGCGGCGTTGTGTCCTGGCGGTTCTTCAGCGCCAAAGCCGACTTCGAATTCGTCGAATGGGATTTCTCGGCGCAGGGCAGCGATGCAAACGCACAAGAGGCGGCCACGCTGCTGGGCATTCTCGAATCGATGGGCAAGGAGGTCTACATGGCCGTCCATGACGACCTCGGCGCGACGGCCTGCCGCATTCTCGTACCGGGTTATTCGGAGATCTACCCAGTCGAAGACCTGATTTGGGATAACACCAACAAGGCGCTGTTCTTCCGCGAAGACATCCTCAACCTTCATCGACTGGATGACGATCAACTCGAAGCACTGGTCGAGCGCCTCGAAGAAGCCGAGCTGGACGACTACACCGATATCGCCACGCTGATTGGCATCGAGTTCGATGACAACACGGTGTGGGGGCAGCTCACCGTGCTGGAGCTCAAGTTGCTGATCCATGTGGCGTTGCAGCAGTTCGAGCCGGCCAAGGAGTTGGTCGAGGCCTTTCTGCAGTTCAACGACAACACGGTTGAGCGCGGTTTGTTCTACCAGGCCCTGAACGTCGTGCTGGAGGTCCTCCTTGACGAGGACCTGGACATGGCGGACTACGAAACCAACTTCCGCCGCATGTTCGGCAACGCCCGGATGGACGCTGTTCTAGGCTCGGTCGACGGCAGCGTTCGTTTCCACGGCCTGACACCGACGAGCACGAAACTGGAGGGGCTCGACCGCCATCTGCGCCTTGTTGAAAGCTACAAGAAGCTTCATTCGGCACGCGCCAGGGCCGCCGGCATCGCCGTCGAGTAACGTCAACACGTGGGCTGCTTATGGGCGGCTCACGCCCTCTCGCTGTCGATCCGTACCAGCCTGCCATCCACGAATCGAAGCGTGTAGAGCATCCCGTTACGCGGACCGTATACCCATTCCTCCACCTGCACAGCGCCATAGCGCACGCGCCCATCCGGTTCGGTAGCCGGCATGTTCACCTGCCGCGCCTGCGGCGCTCCGCATTTGCGCGTTACTTCCAGCATGCTGTCGCCCTTGCTCGCAATGCCGTTCGCGCATCGCCAGTCGGCAACAGCGGCGCCAGATGTAAGCATCAGGACGAAAATCAGGCGACGGGTCATGGGACGTTGCATCGTGGGGTAGACTCGCAGGATCGGAGTTAGCCATCAGTATAAGGCGCGAGCGATCAACGCTATCGCACCCTCCGCATCGTGCGACATCACAATTTGCAGGCAATAAAAAAGCCGGCTTGTGGCCGGCTTCTCGGAGGTGTTGTCAGCTTATTTTTGGTAAGCCGCAACCGCCTTGGTAATTTCGGCACGGGCGGCTTCTGCATCGCCCCAGCCTTCGACTTTCACCCACTTGCCTTTTTCGAGGTCCTTGTAGTTCTCGAAGAAGTGCTTGATCTGCTCCAGGAGCAGTGCTGGCAGGTCGGTGTATTCCTTCACGTCCACGTACAGCTGGCTCAGCTTGTCGTGTGGGACGGCGATCAGTTTTGCATCACCGCCGGCTTCGTCAGTCATGTGCAGCACGCCAACAGGGCGAGCACGGATGACAGCGCCAGGGGCAACAGGGTAGGGGGTTACGACCAGCACGTCCAGCGGATCGCCATCGTCAGCGAGCGTGTTGGGGATGTAGCCATAGTTGGCTGGGTAGAACATGGGGGTTGCCATGAAGCGGTCGACGAACAGCGCGTCGCTGTCCTTGTCGATTTCATACTTGATCGGCGCATGGTTGGCCGGGATCTCGATGGCGACGTAGATGTCGTTGGGCAGGTCCTTGCCGGCCGGGATCTTGCTGTAGCTCATGGGCGACTCCCTGGAATTGGGTTCGAAAAGTGGGCGCGATTATAGGCCCATTGATTGAAAGCTAGCTACCAAGACCATCGTCGGCCGCGGCCGGTTCCGGGCGATAGGCAGGATCGCTCGCCTGAAGCGCTTCGAGCCGCGCCAATGGGTCCTGTCGATAGAACGCCTTGAGTTGCGAATACACCGCAGGGTAGGCGGCCTGCAGCAGGTCGGGTGCGCAGAAGAAGTACTCGCTGGTGACGGCGAAGAACTCGGCCGGGTCTTCTGCTGCATAGGGGTCAATGGGCGTTTCGGCGTTCTCGTCGGCATCGAGTCGGGCATTGAGGTCGTCATAGGCCGGCTGCATGGCGGCAGCCCAGGCATCGATGCGCATTTCGGCATGCAGCGGTGGCAGGCCGTTCGGGCCGCCTTCGAGCATGTCCAGCTTGTGGCTGAGCTCATGAATGACGAGATTGAAGCCGTCCCAGTTACCGCTTTGCTGGATGCCTGGCCAGGCCATGATGACCGGGCCCTGCTGCCAGGCTTCGCCACTGCGCTCGTCGTCCCAGGCATGTTCGACGCCGGCATCGTCACGGTATTTCTGCGGGCTCACGAAGTCGTCCGGGTAGATCACGAGCTCATGAAAGCCGCTGTACCAGTCGAGGTCGGGGAGATGCAGCAGGGGTAATTGCGCCTGAGCCGCAATGACCAGCAGTTCTTCGTCCCCGAGCGTTACGCCCGGCAACGGGCTCAGGGTCTTGTCCTTCAGGAACAACAGGCTTTGTTCCTGAAGGCGTACGCGCTCGGTTTCACTCAGGCCGTCAAGAATGGGCAGGCGCGCCTGAACCCTGGCCCAGAGGGCTGGGTCGATCCGGTTACGCTCGAGAAAGCGCTGCCGGCGCCAGGCGCGAAAACTCCACATCGATCTCAGTGCCCGGCAGCCCGGACAGCGCGGCTGCGCTGTCGTTGACGAATCGCGCCAACGACGACAGGCGCGAGGGATATCGCGATGACGGCCAGGATAAGAAGGGTCAGGTGCTGACGGATGAAGGGAATGTTGGCGAAGAAGTAGCCCAGCGTGCAGAGCCCGCATACCCACAGGACGGTACCTGCGACGCTAAACCCGAGGAACCGCGGATAATGCATACGGCCGAGGCCTGCCACGAAAGGCGCGAAGGTCCGCAGGATCGGGAGAAAGCGCGCCAGCGTAACGGTCTTGCCGCCGTGACGCAGGTAGAAGGCCTCGGTTTGCAGCAGGTAGTCGCGGCGGAAAATTTTCGAGTCCGGATTGGAGAACAGGCGTTTGCCGCAGGTTCGGCCAATCACGTAATTCAGGCTGTCGCCCAGAGTAGCCGCGAGAAACAGGCACACCATGAGCAGGCCGAGATCCATCCCGCCAATCGCGGCCATCCCGCCTGCGATGAATAGCAGAGAGTCACCCGGCAGGAAGGGCATGACCACCAGGCCCGTTTCGCAAAAGATCACCGCGAAGAGGATCAGGTAGATCCAGCTTCCATATTGGTTGATCAGCAGTTCGAGATAGGTGTCGAGGTGAAGAATGATGTCGAGCGGGGCGAAGTCCATTGCGAAAGCTCCGAAGCAATCAGGCTGATAACGCTGTTTTCAACTGACAGGCAGGCTCGACGTGGCAACGAGGTCGTGTGGGTCTCGTGGTCAGGATCAGTCGAGCGGCAATACATAGTTGGTGAATTCGGCGTCCTGTTCGAACCCAATTGATTCGTAAAGTGCGCGTGCCGCCAAATTATCTGCACGGGTCGCGACGCGGAGCCTCACCGCATTGGTTTCCTTCGCCATCTTGCGTGCCACCTGTAGGAGTCGATCAGCGACTTGCTGGCGGCGGGCGTCTTCTTCGACGTAAAGCCCGTTGAGCACCCATACGCGCTCGAGCGAAAGCGAGGAATAGCCTGGGTAGAGCTGGCAAAAGCCCATTGGCTTGTCTTCGTCATCGGCAAGGGCAAGGTAGATGACGGATTCGTCCCGCTCCAGGCGCTTTGCGAGAAACGCACGCGATTGTTCGGGATAGGCGGGCTCGCCGAAAACTTCGCGGTACTTGATGAACATCGGCGCGATCAGATCCAGATGTTCAGGCGTGGCTTGAATGATGCGCATGAGGGCCTCGGTACGAAGGGACGCCCCCGGCAGGCAGGAAGCATCCAGTTCGTCATTGGACAATGGCGCGGCGGCCGGGACGGACCGAATGCTGCCTCAAGTAGCGACGCTAGCGCAATTGGGCGTACCCGATTGCGCTTCAGCCAAGCGCCCCTGGCCGGGCGCCCCTGGCCGGGCGTCCCTGGCCAAGCGCCCCTAGCCGGGCGCCCCACTTTTAAAGGATCAGGCGCGCGAGTTGTCCGGCAGCAGAAAGTTGTCGAGCATCTGGCCCGACTCGCTGGCAAGTGTCTGCATGTCCGCGTCGTCCTTGAGCTTTACCCCTGAAAGCTGTCGCCGGCACGCCTCGCGCATGAGGTGATGCAGGCGGTGCGCAGCCATGGCGTAGCTCTGGCCCTCCAGGCGAACGTTGGAGATGCAATTACGGTACGCATCGTTCAAGCCGACTTTTGGGTCGTACGTAAAGTAGAGGCCGAGGCTGTCTGGCGAACTCAGGCCAGGGCGTTCGCCAATAAGGATCACCGTCATTCGCGCGCCCAGTCGTGCACCGATTTCATCAGCAACGGCCACACGTCCCTGTTGAACCAGGGTGATGGGCGCAAGCGACCAATTCTCATCCTCGATCAACGCCAGAAGCCGGTCTATGAACGGCTTGGCATGTCGATGGATCGCTAGCGCGGAAAGGCCGTCAGCCACCACGATCGCCAGGTCATAGGGTTCGGATCGTCCGGCTGCATGCTCATCCAGCGAAGCGGCGGAGGCGTCATCCAGCTTTCGCCCGAGATCGGGCCGTTGCAGGTAGATGTGGCGGTCTGAAGCCGCGCTGTGCAGTAACAGGCGCTCGAGCTCGGTTTCCTCGAGGCTGGCGGCCAGTTCAGCGTGGTCGAACGGTAGGTGCACCGCATCCCGCGCCTGGGCATGGGCAAACTGAAAGTCGAGTTGGGCCCGGGTCGGCAGGCTGGTACCGGTGTGCCCAAGCCCGATTCGTGCGGGTGTCAGCTTGCGCAGCGCTTCCCATGGGCCACGCGTGACGTTGTCGGGCATTACGTCCTGATCTCTCATGGGTATGGCTCCAGGAAAATATCAACCGAGTTGAGCGAGCGCGTGGCGGAACGCCGTCGGTACGTCTGTCCCCAGGCGAACCGCGCCATCGTTCTGTCGCAGAATTTCCATGCGCTCCAGCCAGGCTTCGAATTCCGGGGCAGGGCGCAACCCAAGCACTTTGCGGACGTACAACGCATCATGAAAGGATGTTGTCTGGTAGTTGAGCATGACATCGTCCGACCCTGGGATGCCCATGATGAAGTTGATGCCAGCCGTACCCAGCAGCGTCAGGAGCATATCCATGTCGTCCTGATCGGCTTCGGCATGGTTGGTGTAGCAGATGTCGCAGCCCATCGGTACGCCGAGCAGCTTGGCGCAGAAGTGATCTTCCAGGCCCGCGCGGATGATCTGCTTGCCGTTATAGAGGTATTCGGGGCCAATGAAGCCGACCACGGTGTTCACCAGCAAGGGGTTGTAGCGACGTGCGACGGCGTAGGCGCGGGCCTCGCATGTTTGCTGATCCACGCCATGGTGCGCGTTGGCGGAAAGCGCGCTGCCCTGGCCTGTTTCGAAGTACATGAGGTTCTCGCCGACCGTGCCGCGCTTCTGTGAAAGCCCGGCCTCGTACCCTTCCTGCAGCACCGCCAGGTTGATGCCGAAGCTCGCATTGGCGGCCTCGGTGCCGGCGATGGACTGGAAGACGAGATCCACCGGCGCACCGCGACCGATGGCTTCGATGGATGTAGTGACGTGGGTCAGCACGCAGGATTGGGTGGGGATCTCATAGCGCTGAATGATGGCATCCAGCATCTTGAGCAGCTCGCAGATGCCCGCCGTGCTGTCCGTCGCCGGGTTGATCCCGATGACGGCGTCGCCGTTGCCGTATAGCAAACCGTCCAGAATGCTTGCGGCGATGCCCGCCGGATCATCCGTCGGATGGTTGGGCTGCAATCGCGTGGACATCCGCCCCCGCATCCCAATGGTGTTACGAAAGCGTGTTTCCACCCGTACCTTCTGGGCGACGAGGATGAGGTCCTGCACACGCATGATCTTGGAAACGGCAGCGACCATCTCGGGCGTAAGCCCGGTGGCAAGACCTGTCAGTGCCTGGGTGTCCGCCTCGTCGCTGAGAAGCCAGTCGCGAAAGCCACCTATCGTCAGGTGCGCCACGGGCGCGAAGGCATCCGTGTCATGGGTGTCGATGATCAGCCGGGTGACTTCATCGTCCTCATAGGGGATAACCGCTTCCTGTAGGAAATGGCTCAACGGTATATCTGCAAGGGCCATCTGGGCCGCAACGCGCTCGGCATCGCTGCCGGCGGCGACCTCAGCGAGAAAGTCGCCCGAGCGGGCCGGGCTGGCTTTGGCCAGGACATCCTTGAGACTTTCGAAACGGTAGGTCTGACCGCCAACGGTGTGGTTGAAACGGGCCATGGCAACGTCTCCAAAGCCGCGCAAGGGCGCGGCGTCGTTTTATCTGGGACCTGTCAGCGCAGGTCCTGTTCGGCAGCCTGGATAGCGGCGAACTCTTCTTCCGGCGTGCCGGATACCAGGTGGTGTCGGCTGTACAGCGCGAAATAGCCGATCAACACAGCGTAGATGATGACGGCGCCGATCACGACGCGTGGATCCACCAGGAAGCCTGCCACCACGGCCACGCAGGCAAGCACGAGCGCGATGCCGGATGTGACGACACCACCGGGCGTGCGGTAAGGCCGCGGCAGATCGGGGCGACGCACCCGCAGCGCGATGTGCGAGGCCATCATCAACACGTAGGAAATCGTGGCGCCGAATACGGCCACCAGAATGAGCAGGTCGCCCTGGTTGCTCAGCGATAGACCGAAGCCGATGATGCCGGGGATGATCAACGCCAGCACTGGCGCCTTGTTGCGGTTGGTCAGCGACAGCGCGCGGGGCAGATAGCCCGCTCGTGACAGCGCGAAAATCTGCCGGGAGTAGGCATAGATGATCGAGAAGAAGCTTGCGATCAGGCCCGCCAGGCCGACCAGGTTGACGAACTGGCTCATCCAGGTCGAGGCGCCGTACGCTTTCTCGAGCGACTCCACGAGCGGGTTGCCTGACGCGACCAGGCTCTGTGCACCGGCGGCGCCCGGTCCGACGACCAGAATCAGTGCAGCGAACGCAAGAAGCACCAACATGGCGCCGATCAGGCCGCGTGGAAGATCCTTGCGCGGATCCTTTGTTTCTTCCGCCGCGAGCGGTACGCCTTCGACGGCGAGGAAGAACCAGATCGCGTAAGGCAGTGCGGCCCAGATGCCAACGTAGCCGAAGGGCAGGAAGCTGCTTGCCCCGGTGGCCGTCGTGGCGGGTATGTCGAACAGGTTCGCCACGCTGAAATGCGGCACCATGGAAACGATGAAGACGGCCAGCGCGAGGGCCGCCACAGCTGTAATCACGAACATCAGCTTGAGCGCTTCGCCGGCACCGAGGATGTGGATGGCGATGAACACTACATAGAACAGCAGGTAGATCATCCAACCGCCGATGCCGAAGAGCGATTCGCAGTAGGCACCGATGAAGCAGGCGATCGCCGCCGGGGCGATGGCATATTCAATCAGGATGGCCGTGCCGGTCAGGAAGCCGCCCCAGGGGCCAAAGGCGCTTCGAGCGAATCCATAGCCGCCGCCAGCCGTAGGAATCATCGAAGATAACTCGGCAAGTGAGAAGCACATGCACAGGTACATCGTGGCCATCAGTAACGTTGCGATGAACATTCCACCCCAACCGCCCTGGGCCAGGCCGAAGTTCCAGCCGGCATAATCCCCCGAAATCACATAGGCCACGCCAAGGCCGACCAGCAGGACCCAGCCCGCCGCGCCCTGCTTCAGTTGCCGATTCTGGAAGTAGTCTGCGCCGACCTTTTCGAAGTCGACGCCAGCTTTATCAGGTGCATGGCTCGTGTGCTCGATAGACATCTCGGGTTCGCCTTGATCATGTCGTTGCAAGCCTTCCGTGGGGCGGGAAGGCGCCGAAGTGCACGTGCAACCGGAGCAATAGCTGTGCCAGCGTCTCTGTTCGGACGACCGTGCAGAGTGGCCCGTAGCGGCGAGGCGCTGTGATAACCTCGCGCGCATTTGCCGCGCCCGCGGCCAGGTTGTACGGAGTCAGCATGCACATCCATATTCTCGGCATCTGCGGCACCTTCATGGGCTCGCTCGCGGTCCTCGCCAAAGAGCTCGGCCATCGCGTTACAGGTTCGGACGCCAACGTCTATCCGCCGATGAGCACCCAGCTCGAAGCGCAGGGCATCGAGCTGATGCAGGGCTACGAGCCATCACATCTGCAGCCGGAGCCGGATCTCGTTGTGATCGGCAATGCCCTCTCGCGCGGCAACCCTGCGGTGGAATACGTGCTGAACAAGGGATTGCCCTATGTCTGCGGCCCGCAATGGCTCGCCGATCATGTGCTTCAAGGCCGCTGGGTGATGGCTGTGGCCGGCACGCATGGCAAGACCACCACCACCAGCATGTTGGCCTGGGTGCTGGAGCATGCGGGCATGAGCCCCGGTTTTCTCATCGGCGGCGTGCCGCAGAATTTCGGTGTATCCGCTCGCCTGGGTGGAACGCCGTTCTTCGTGGTTGAGGCCGATGAATACGACAGCGCCTTCTTCGACAAGCGCAGCAAGTTCGTTCATTACCGACCGCGCACCGCCATCCTGAACAACCTGGAATTCGATCACGCTGACATATTCCCGGATCTCGCCGCCATCGAGCGCCAGTTCCATCACCTGATCCGTACGATCCCGGGCGAAGGGCTGATTGTTCATCCAAGGAGCGAGACTGCACTCGAGCGTGTGATCGGCATGGGGTGCTGGACGCCGGTCCACACGACAGGCGAGGGCGGCCAGTGGCAGGCACGTCTGTTGAGCGAAGACGGCAGTCGCTTCGAGGTGCTGTTCGATGGCCAGTCGCAGGGCACCGTCGAGTGGGAACTGACGGGCCAGCATAATGTGGCCAATGCCCTTGCAACGCTGGCTGCTGCACGTCACGTCGGTGTCGTACCGGACCTGGGTATCGCCGGACTTTCCTCCTTCAAGAGCGTGAAGCGGCGCATGGAAAAGGTGGCCGAGGTCAATGGCGTCACCGTCTACGACGATTTCGCCCACCACCCGACTGCGATCGCTACCACCCTCGACGGCTTGCGCAAGCGGGTTGGCACGTCGAACATCATCGCCGTCATAGAGCCACGCTCGAACTCCATGAAGCTCGGTGCGCACCGCGACGGACTGCCTGAGTCCGTAACCCAGGCGGACCACGTGATCTGGTATGCCCCGGCAAATCTGGGTTGGGACCTGGCTGCAACGGTCTCGGGTTCGACGGTGCCGACTACGGTCCGCGATTCACTCGACAGCATCATCGCTGACGTGAAATCCAAGGCTGCGCCCGGCACCCATGTCGTCATCATGAGCAACGGCGGCTTCGGCGGCCTGCATGGAAAGCTGGCCGAAGCGCTACGCTAATCAATCCACCTCGTTTCAATTTGCAAGGGAAGAGAGCTGCACACCATGGAATTTCTGTTTTTGCTGATCGTGATTGCTGGAGCGATCGCCGTCTGGGTTGTTCTTCAATACAACAAGCTTCAAGCCGCCATGCAGGCGATCCGCGAAGCATTGTCCAATCTGCAGGCGTCGATGAAGAAGCGCGTGGACCTGGCCAACCAGGTCATCGATATCGCCGCCGGTTACGGCGAGCATGAAAAGCTCACCTATGTATCGCTGTCGAACAACATCGAAGGCGCGATGGAGCGTGTGTCGGCGCTTGCGCAGAACTATCCGCAGCTTCGCGCGAACGAAACCTACCAGGCACTGATGCAGCAGCTGGAGCGTTTGGAGCAAACCATCTTCGAACGGCGCGAGCACTACAACCAGCGCGTACGCAGCTACAACGTCATGCGCAACGGATTCCCCACCGTGCTGGTAGCGAGCAAGCTGAACTTCGATACGGCGCCATACTTCGATATCGATGATGCCGAAACACTGGAAAAGGTGAAGATGTTCGAGCGCGATGATTCAGAAGCGCTTCGGCTCGCACTGAACAAGGGCGGCGACGCCGTTGTGCGTTCGGTGAGCTCGGCCAAAGCCCGGATCGTCACCAAGCTGGACGAAAAGCGCGAAGCGCCCATTGCACCTGTCGACACGCCCAAGCCCGAGTAAGCCATGACCGGACCGGAACGCATCACCCTTGCCATGACCGGCGCCTCTGGCGCGCAATACGGCCTGCGTCTGCTCGATTGCCTGGTGCAGGAAGACCGCGAGGTGCATTTCCTGATTTCCAAGGCTGCGCAGCTTGTAATGGCGACGGAAACCGACGTCACCCTGCCAGGCAAGCCTCAGGCCATGCAGGCCTTCCTGACGGAATACACCGGGGCTTCGGTCAACCAGATACGGGTGTATGGCAAGGAGGACTGGATGGCGCCGCCTGCCTCTGGCTCCGGCGCGCCAAGCGCAATGGTCGTGGTGCCGTGTTCTACCGGTACGCTTTCAGCGATCGCCACCGGAGCCTGCAACAACCTCATCGAGCGGGCCGCTGATGTCGCCCTGAAGGAGCGACGCCAGCTGATTCTGGTGCCGCGCGAAGCACCGTACTCCAGCATTCACTTGGAGAACATGCTCAAACTCTCCAACCTGGGAGCGACTATCCTTCCTGCATCGCCGGGCTTCTACCATCAACCCCAAACGCTCGACGACATGGTCGATTTCATCGTGGCCCGGATACTCAACCTGCTCGATATCCCCCAGGACATGCTGCCGCGATGGGGCGAACACCATGTGGTGAACGATGAATAGATACTGGATCGGATTGGTCGCCGCCGCGCTGCTTACCCAGGGCTGCGCGACTGCACGGACGCTCAATGCCAACAAGCCGGACGCACCGCTGGTCTATGCCGGCACTCGGCTTGACCTTTACGCATTGAACGGCGGCTGTTGTGCGGACGACCATTTCGGCGCCGACGCACCGAAATATCCGGGACTAGATCTGCCGGCAAGTGCGTTGCTCGACACGCTTCTCTTGCCGTTTTCCCTGGCGGCGGCCGTCAACGTGCGCTTCAACGTGCGTGGTGGAAATTGATGCGCACATCCGCGGTGGCTTAAAGCTCAACTACCGTTGGCCTCATGGCCCTCTAGGATGAGTTAACCCTCCGACGGGTTGGCCCCGGAAACGCAGTCTCTGATCACAGAGTCGCTGTTCTCCAAGGCGTTTACAACCGGTATCAGGCCGGTACACCGTGGATCATGCCGCTCGAGGTAAACGGTGGAAGCCCTTCGGGATTCCACCCTACGGGTGCACGGCCCATATGGGGTCGAGAGGTCGAGAGGTCGAGAGGTAGGGTGGGTTAGCGAAGCGTAACCCTTCGAGCGGTCGGCCCCGGAAACGCAATCTCTGATCACAAAGCCGCTGTTCTCCAAGGCGTGTACAACCGGTATCAGGCTGGTACACCGTGGATCCTGCCGCTCGAGGTAAACGGTGGAAGCCCCTCGGGATTCCACCCTACGGGTGCGCGGTCCGCATGATGGTGGAGAGGTAGGGTGGGTTAGCGAAGCGTAACCCACCGCGTGCTCGGCCCCGGAAACGCAGTCTCTGATTACAAAGCCGCTGTACTCCAAGGCGTGTACAACCGGTATCAGGCCGATACACCGCGGATCGTGCCGTTCGAGGTAAACGGTGGAAGCCCTTCGGGATTCCACCCTGCGGGTGCACGGGCTGCATGGGATCGAGAGGTAGGGTGGTTTGCGAAGCGTAACCCACCGCCTGGTCTTTGCGCCGCACGGTTTACTTTCCAAACTCCCGAAACAGGCTGTATTGCCATTGCCGGACCGCGAGGACGGCCATAGTGCCGAAGCGATCGGCCAGTGGCAGGGAGGCCTCCTCGCGGCACAGTTCGTTGAACTCGCTGACCAGCCGTTGCATCTTGCGTTGCCACTGGGCGTTGCCCGCCGGAGAGAGCAGGCCGTTGAGCACGACCAGCCGCTCTTGCTTGCCGTCGAACCGTGAGCGAAAGAAGTCACCCGCCACGTGTGCCTGGAAAAAGCGCTGGATTGGCCCGCCGGGCTGCCAGTGAAAGTTGGGTGCGATACGCAGCTTTATCCGATTTCCCGGCATCAGTTCGATGAGGCGCAGCCGCTCCAGGCGGATCAGCTTTTGTACGCATTCTGCTTCGGTCAGCCGGTACTGCTCGAGCATGTCGGCGAGGCCATAGCCGTTGATCGCGCACACGGCGACCAGCAGAAGCAATGGATCATCCGCGATTTCCTGTTCCTGGGCTTCGCTCAGTCCTGAGGTCTGCGGAGCTTCTGCCTGCATCGCCTGCACTAAGCCTGCAAGGTCGATCTCGATGAGCCCACATATGCGCTCAAGCCGTTCCAGCGTGAGCGTGTGCTCTGCAAAGGTGCGCTTGACTGATGCTTCGCTCAGCCCAAGATGCGTCGCGACATCGGCGTAGGTTTTCCCATGCGCCTTGAGTTGTTTCTTCAAGGTTTCAACGAGACGTACAACCTGCGTCATGGCTATCTACCCGCCAGAAAGTATCGACAAACGATACCTTTCCGATAAAAACGTGCAACTTCACCGGTCAGAGTTGCGCCACCAATCGGTACGCGCCAGTCTGCACCGGTGTCTTTCCACCCGAGGCCTTCATGGACAAGCTGCACCGCACGCCAGGCGCCTGGCCCTTCCTGATTGCGATGTTCATCAACGCGTTCGTCGACCTGGGCCACAAGATCGTTATCCAGAACACCGTCTTCAAGATCTATGACGGCTCGACCCAGGTCATCCTGACCGCGATCGTCAACGGCTTGATGCTGCTGCCCTTCATCCTGTTATTCAGCCCGGCCGGACATGTCTCGGATACGCAGCCCAAGGTCCGGGTCATGCGGTTGTCTGCGTGGGCTGCAGTCGGCATAACGCTGCTGATCACGCTGGCGTACTACGCCGGCTGGTTTTGGCTGTCGTTCGCCATGACGCTTCTGCTGGCGGCCCAGGCGACCTTCTATTCGCCGGCGAAGTACGGCTATATCAAGACATTGTTCGGCAAGCCACGGCTGGCGGAAGCCAATGGCCTGGTCCAGGCGGTCTCGATCGTGGCGATCCTGGCGGGCACCTTCGTGTTTACGGCCTTGTTCGAAGCCTGGCTTGGCGCGGCCGACACGCCGCACGCGATGCTGCAGGACGTCGCGCCGCTGGGTTGGATGCTTGTCGCCGCAAGTGTGGTCGAACTGGCGATGCTCTATCGACTCCCTGTGGAGCCTGCCTCCGCGTCCCGCAAGCCCTTCGTTTGGGACGACTACCTTCATGGTCGTACGGCCCGGGCCAATGTACGGGCGGTTACGAACAATGCCGTCATCCGCCAATCCATTATCGGCCTCGCGCTGTTCTGGTCAGTCGGACAGGTGTTGCTCGCGGCGTTCCCGTCCTATGCGAAGGACAGCCTGGGTGTGAACAATGCGCTGGTCATCCAGGGGATTCTCGCAGCGACGGGAATCGGTATCGCCCTTGGTTCTGCCATTGCCAGCCGGCTGTCTCGCAACCGTATTGAAACCGGACTGATCCCACTGGGCGCGTTGGGTATTGCCGCTGGCCTCTGGCTGCTCCCGCTCTTCGGATCGACCTTCACGCATGCACTCAACATGGTGTTCATCGGCGCCATGGGCGGCTTGTTCATAGTGCCGCTGAACGCGCTCATCCAGTTCCATGCGCGGGAGGAAGAGCTGGGGACGGTACTCGCAGCGAACAACTGGATTCAGAACCTGGCCATGCTCGGATTCCTGATCCTGACCGCACTGTTCGCCCTGGCCGGGGTAAGCAGCCATTACCTGCTGCTGATCATCGCGGCAGTCGCTGTCATCGGGGGCGCCTATACCGTCATACGCCTGCCGCAGAGTCTCGTCCGTCTGCTGCTTGGCTTCATGCTCAAGCAACGCTATCGGGTCGAAGTGCATGGCCTCCAAAACCTGCCAGCGCAGGGCGGGGTGCTGCTATTGGGTAACCACATCAGTTGGGTCGATTGGGCGATGGTGCAGATCGCAAGCCCGCGTCCGGTCCGGTTCGTCATGCTCAAGAGCATCTACGACCGCTGGTACCTCAAATGGCTGCTCAAGCCGCTGGGCTGCATTCCGATCCAGCAGGGTGCAGGCGCAGCGCAGTCGCTCGAGACCGTTGCGCAGTTGCTCAATGCAGGGGAGGTGGTATGCCTGTTTCCAGAGGGTGCGATCAGTCGGACCGGGCAGCTGGGTGAGTTTCGTCGTGGCTACGAGCGCGCCTGTGAAAAGGCAAACGATGATGTCGTGATCGTACCGTTTTATCTGCGGGGTCTGTGGGGCAGCCAGTTCTCGAGGTCGTCGAGCAAGCTCAAGGAGTTGCGCGGTACGCCATTACACCGCTCGGTGATCGTTGCGTTTGGTCAGCCGCTGCCGAAGACGACAACTGCCGACGTCCTGAAGCGTCGCATCTTCGACCAGACCGTCCGTTCCTGGCAGCACTACATGGAAGACCTGCCGAGCCTGCCGGACGCGTGGATCGAGAGCGTCAAGCGCCGGACGGGTGAGCTGGCGCTGGCCGATGGATTGGGTAAGCCGCTCAACGCGGCTGAGGCACTGGCGGGCAGCCTTGCGATCTCACGTCGCATCGTGAAGCTAAGCCCCGAACAGAACATCGGTGTGCTCTTGCCTACCTCCAATGCGGGCGTACTTGCCAACATGGCGGTGCTGCTGGCCGGCAAGACCCTTGTGAACCTGAACTACACAGCCAGCCGGGAGGCGTTGGTGTCGGCACTGGATCAGGCCGGCATCCGTACGGTGTACAGCTCCCAGCGTTTCATCGAGAAGCTGGAGAAGCGTGGCTTGCCGGTGACAGAGGTTCTGGCCGGGCGCAATGTCGTCATGCTCGAAACCCTTCGTGAGGGCTTCGGCAAGCCGGAGATGCTAGCCACATGGCTGGCGGTCAAGGTCTTGCCCGCTTTCATGTTGAAGACCCTCTTCGTACGGCCCGTCGACGCCGGACGTACCGCAGCGATTCTGTTCTCAAGTGGCAGTGAGGGCGCACCCAAGGGCGTGATGCTCAGCCATCGCAACATCATGGCGAACATCAAGCAGACCTCCGACGTCCTCAACACCACCGACGATGATGTCGTCATGGCGTCGCTGCCGCTTTTCCACGCCTTCGGCCTGACCGTGACGCAGTTTTTGCCGTTGATCGAAGGTCTTCCGCTCGTAGCCCAGCCAGACCCGACCGACGTGGTGGCGATCGCGCGTTCGGTGGCCACGTACAAGGCCACGATCATGTGCGGCACCTCGACCTTCCTGCGGCTGTTTGCGCGCAACAACAAGGTCGAACCGTTGATGCTCGGTAGCTTGCGCATTGTGGTTGCGGGCGCAGAGAAGCTCAGCGAAGACGTCCGCGAGCGCTTCAAGCTGAAATTCAACAAGGAGATCTACGAGGGCTATGGGGCCACGGAGACTGCGCCTGTCGCGACGGTCAATCTGCCCGATGCGCTCGATGTGGCCTACTTCCAGGTCCAGCGTGGCGGCAAGATCGGCACCGTCGGGATGCCATTGCCCGGTACCAGTCTGAAGATCGTCGACCCGGCGAGCTTCGAGGAGTTACCCACAGGTGAGGAGGGCATGATCCTCATTACCGGGCCGCAACTGATGCAGGGCTATCTCAACGATCCGGTCCGGACCGCCAAGGCCATTCACGAGCTCGACGGCGAACGCTGGTACATCACCGGTGACAAGGGACGGGTGGATGCCGATGGTTTCCTTACGATCGTCGATCGTTATTCCCGGTTTGCCAAGATTGGCGGGGAGATGATCAGCCTGGGTGCGGTTGAGCAGCAGATCAGAGCCGCGCTCGATGATCCCGATCTGGATCTGATGGCCGTGAACGTGCCGGATGAAAAGAAAGGTGAGCGCATTGTGATCCTGTTCGAGCGCGACCTTGATCTCTCGGCGGCCAAGCGCGCGCTCGTCGAGGCCGGTGTGAACCCATTGATGCAGCCAAGCCAGTGGCTTCGGGTCGAGGCGCTACCACGGTTGGGTACCGGCAAGGCCGACATTACAGGCGCACGCCAGATGGCCCTCGGCACCGCCGCGTCCGACCTACCGTTCGAAGGCAGTGATACCTGATTGAAGACCATCGGGCCTGTCGTTTGGCAGGCCTGATGGCAAGCTGCCCTGCGTTGTACAACTTCGGACAGGATGTTGATATCAACGGTCTGTGGATAACCGCCGTTAACGGTCAAGCTGAATATACGATCTGATATCAATCAGATAGCGTACTGGTATTCATCTTATACAGTTGGGGCCGCTTATCTTTCCTCGCTTAAACAGTAGAACTCTATTGCGCTCAGCGCTTTCTCAAATTACGAGGGGCGCGAATGTAAAACCGCAGTCGCAGCCTTGGCTCAACACTTATTGATAGTTGGGAGACACAAGATGGCAAACGAAAACTCAGGCAACTTTGCTAACGACCGTGAACGCGCTGCAGAAGCAGGCAGCAAGGGTGGCCACAATAGTGGTGGTAACTTCGCCAACGATTCAGAACGTGCTGCAGACGCTGGTAGCAAAGGCGGCCAGAACAGTGGTGGAAACTTCGCGAACGATCGTGAGAAAGCGTCCGAAGCTGGACGTAAAGGCGGTCAGAACAGCAACAGCGGTCGTAGTTGATCAATGCTGGGAAATCGAAGTTGGACGCGGGCGTTGTCCGCGTCTGCTTCGTATTAAAAACTTTAAACTGAAATTTTAAGTTGGATCGAAATACCAAGTTAGCATTGTAGGCTTGTTGGAAATTTTTCGGGGCTTATATAACGATCTGCCAAGGCATGGTGATTGCCCATGAATAAAAGAGTGCTCCGGTCGCACCCGGCATTGCAGCCGTTCTTGATACCTGTCGTCAGCCAAGCCCCTTCGACCATCAAGTGCCAGGCCCTCGTGCCGATAGAGTGAATGAGCGTTGCGATAGTGCACGCTACTTCTCCTCTGGAGGCTTGATCATGGCGTGCTTCAATTCGGTTGGCGGTCCCCAGCGGCTTCACAAGGATCTTCTGGATCTGCTCGCGGATCAGGTCATGCTTGAGCTGACAGTCGAGCCGGACGCACAGGCCGCAGTCGCCGCGTCCACTCAAAGTTTTTTCTTTTCCCTCGGCACGCGTCGTCAGTGCAACTGCGCGCAATGCCGCGCCTACCGCGAAGTGCTTGCGTCGCTTTGACGACGCTCACGCATCCCGAAGCAGGTCGTTCGCGTTGAGCAATGCGTAAGCGACCGCAGGATTTCGTTCCAGCCCCCGCCGTATAGCCGCAGGAATCGATTGCCGGGTCTTTCGACAAAGGCCCGGCTGCGGCTCGATCCGAATGCTGATGCCGCGCATGCTGCGCACCTCGTTGTAGCCAGGCGCGATATGCAGCTGCAAACCGAGCTGTTCATACATGCGCCGCTTGAGGTGCTCTAGATCGGCCAAATCTCTGAGGTTTTCCAGCCGCTCCAGCAAGCGCTTTTCTTCCGGCTTCGTCAGCAGCAGGATGCGTGTATCCCTTCCGGACGCATCCAGAAGCGCTTCGCGCTGGCAATCACAGGCACCAGGCGGGCATGGGTTACGGAGCACAGGAGGGGGCGTCATGGCTGACGATCATAGCGGGGTGGGGGGCAGCTTGCCCATGGCGAGGCGGCGCGTTCTGTCGGCTCGCTAGGAGGGAGAAGGGATGCCCGGCGCCTTTTGCAGGCCGCCGGGCTTGGAGGAGGGTTAATGGCTGAAGCGGTTGGCGAACTGGCTGACCGCGTTCACGACCGACTGGGCTCCGGTCTGGATCTCACGAATGACCTCGCCGGCTTCAGTGGACAGCGCGAGCGCCTCGTCCGCCTGGCTGCGGCTCTGTGCAATGACTGCCACGGCATCGGCGGCCAAACTCTGGTTCTTCTGGATCACGCCCACGATCTCCTGTGCAGCGGTCGAGGTGCGAGAGGCGAGCTGACGGACCTCATCCGCGACCACTGCGAATCCGCGGCCCTGTTCGCCAGCACGTGCGGCCTCGATAGCGGCGTTGAGCGCCAACAGGTTGGTCTGCTCGGCAATACCGCTGATGGTCTTGATGATGCTCGCGATCAGCTCGCCCTGCTGGTCCAGCGCCTCGATCGAGCCATTGGCCTTCTGCATTTGCCCGGTCAATTGCTGTACGACGGTCAGTGCCTGGTTGATCACTTCGGTGCCGCGCTGAGAGCTCTGGTCCGTCTGCTGGGAGGTGACGTAGGCAATCTCGGCCGCATCGGCGACGGCGCGTTCCTGATTGATCTGATCGGTAATGACGGTGGCAAACTTCACCACCTTGTAAAGGCGGCCCTGCAGGTCGGATACCGGGTTATAGGAGGCTTCGAGCCATACGTCGTTGCCACGCGCGTCGATTCGATGGAAACGATCCGCAATGAACTGGCCGGCGTTCAGCTTGGCCCAGAAATCGGCATACGCCTTTGAATTCGCTTCTTCCTGAGTGCAGAACATGCGGTGGTGTTTACCGCGGATCTGCTCCAGCGAATAGCCCATTCCACCCAGGAAGCGATCGTTCGCGTTGAAGATCGTGCCGTCCATGTTGAACTCGATCACGGCTGTCGAGCGCTTCAGCGCATTGACCATGTTCTCATGCTCACGGGAGTTCTCGATCGTCATGGTGACGTTGTTGCCGTGAAGGGCAAACGATTCCACGGTGCCGTTCGAGTGCGTCATTGGCACCAGCACGATACGCAACCAGACCTCTTTGCCGTCCTTGCGATGAAGGCGAAGCGCACCACTGAAGGACCGGCCTCGAGTCATGGCATCAGTGATTCGACGATGGTGTTCGTCCTTGACTACGTTTGCAGGGACGAAGTCGTTCAGATGCCGACCGGCGACGTCGGACAGGCTGTACTGCAGCTCTTGGCGAAACTGGTCGCTGATGCTGGTGAATCGACCTGAAGCATCGAACGTTGCGGATACCTGCTGTTCGTTGAGGCTGGCTTGAGCCCTTTCGAACATGGCGACCCTTTCTTGTAGACGAGCGAGTTCGTCTTTTTGGCGCGAGAAGAACATGACTGTCACCGGTACGGTGGTGGTGTTGGTTACACCTTATCGGCGGCAGTCATCAAAGGTTGAAGGCGATATAGGCGAAGGTCGTAGCCGTCTGTCCAGGCAGCCGCTCAAACGGGCGTCAGCACCGGCTGGCCCTGGAAATGGCGCCCGATGTTCTCAAGAAACAGCGCGAGCGATTGCTCCAGTGCCTGCGGCGAAGCGCCGCCGACATGCGGCGTCAGCGTTACGTTATCCAGGTTCACCAACGCCTGGGGTGGCTCGGGCTCGCTTTCATAGACATCCAGGGCGGCGCCCCGGATCTGCTTATTGCGCAATGCAAGCGCCAGCGCTTCGGTATCCACGACACTGCCGCGGGCCACGTTGACCAGATAGCCAGTCGGGCCAAGCGCCTCAAGTACGTGTCCACTGACCATATGGTGGGTCGCTGCGCCTCCGGGTACCGCCACTACAAGGCAGTCGGCCCACTTCGCCAGCGCCACAAGGTCATCGAAATATTGATAGGGGCTTTCAGCCTTGAAGCTGCGTTTGTGATAGCCGACTTCCATATCGAAGGCCGTTGCCCGCTTGGCAAGCTGTTCGCCGATCGCGCCAAGCCCAAGCAGCCCAATGCGTTTGCCTGTAACGTTGTCCGTCATCGGCAATGCATCGCGCCAGACCCCGGCGCGGCAGGCCATATCCAGTCGGCGGATATCGCGAATCTGGGCAAGCAGAAGCGCCATCGCATGGTCCGCGACACAGATTGCGTTTGTTCCGGCACCGTTACTGACGGTGATTTGGCGATCACGCGCGGCGTCAAGGTCGACCTTCTCGTAACCCACACCCAGGGTAGCGATGAACGACAGCTTCGGCATTCGGGCGATCTCTTCGGCTGTCAGGCCGATGATGCCAACGGTCAGGACGGCCTCGATCTCGCTGGCATGTGCCTCAACTGCTTTCAGGCGACTCTCGGCGTCCGGCGCGTAGAGCGTGTCGTACCGCTCGCTGATGCGCGCGAGGCTCTCGGCGGACAGCGAATTGAGAATCAGCAGGCGCGGTTTCATGCAGGAAGACCTCCAGGTGGCGTTGATCGGAGTCTATGGACTGCCGCACCGGCGTGCACGTTCAGGCTGTTCTCAAGGCCATCGGGGCGATCATTCGCCCGTCGCCAGGCGCCGGAGGATCAATTGTTCGAGATCATGCTCCCAGTCGTCCAGTTTGCGGACCTCCTGCCAGCGACTCTTTAGCTGCGGGATGCCATTGAGCAAGCTGATGATCTGCTCGGTGAGCCCTTTGGGGTTGGGGTGCTTGTGGCGATCAGGAAGCGAATGCTGGATGAGTAATGCGTACTGGCGCTGCAGCTCGATGATTTCCTCGCAGCCCTCACGCGGCAGGTGGCGTACCTCGATCGTGGCAAGGAAATACCAGGCCGCTCGCTCGGTCTGGTAATCCAGGTGATGGCGGATCAGGACCGACAAGGGCGTCTTGCGCGCGCTGGCTCTATACAGCGCATCGCGCGCACTCTCGATCAGCTCATCGTAGCCATCCTCTATGAGCTCACGGAGCAGGCTTTCCTTGCTGTCGATGTGGGCGTACAGCGAGCCTGCCTGCAGGCCTAGCTCACCCGCGAGCTGGCGAAGTCCCACCGCGTGGTACCCCCGCTCTGCAAATTGCCTGAGCGCCACGTCCTTGAGGCGATCACGGACAGGACGCGTGTCGTCCGAGGCCAGGGCCGTCAGCATGTCTCGATCTCCTCGAATATTGTTCTTGTCACGTCATGAGACCCGACGCGCGACCGGTTCGATCGCGCCTATTGTAGGGCCCGCACGTGCGGCTTTGGCAACGGTCTGTCGCTGCTAACCGGCGCTCTCCAGGATCCGCTGGGCGCGCAGTATCACCGGTAGGTCGATCAGTTTCCCATTCAGGCTGATAGCCCCTACGCCCTGATGCGCCTCCACGGTGTCCAGCACGCTGCGCGCCCATGCGCGTTCGCTTTCGGCAGGCTGAAAGCCCTGGTTGATGAGGTGTACCTGCTTGGGGTGTACGCAGAGCTTCCCGCCGAATCCTTGCAGGCGCGCACGGCGCACATCGTTCTCCAGCAACTTGGCATCCGACAGATCGATCGTTACGCCATCAACGGGGGGCGCAATGCGCGCCAAGGCAGATGCAATTACTAAACGGGAGCGGGCGTAGAGCAGCTCGTCGTTGTCGCCGAGAATGCCTGTGTCGACTTGAAAATCTACCGAGCCAAACGCCAGACGCACCACACTTGGGGCCGCTGCTACCTGTTCGACATTCCAGACCCCGCGAGCTGTCTCGACGATTGGCAGAATGCCAAGGCCGCCCGGCAACCGCTCGGCCAGCATTTCGATCTGAGATGCGTTTTCTGCTTTGGGTAGCGACACCCCGAGCAGTCCGGGGGCGTCCAGCAGTGAAAGGTCCTCTGCATGCCATTGGGTGTCCGTCCCGTTTAGGCGTACCCAGGCCCGGCCGCCGCCGCCGTCCAGCCACTGACGTATAGCAGCCCGGGCCATGGATTTGTTCTCTGGCGTGACCGCATCTTCCAGATCGAGGATGACGACATCTGCACCGGCGGAGCAGGCCTTGTCGAAGCGTTCCGGTCGGTCTCCGGGAACGAACAGGTATGAATGAGCAGGCATGGTGTTCTCCTTGAGGATTGAGGGCGCTTGACGGTGCAAAGAGCCGGTTCACGGGGATGCCGTATGGCGACTGGCGGCGACGGCCAGCGCGATGCCAATGAGCAGTACAAGCAGGCCGAACGTGGCATAGCCGACCTCGAGAGAGCCGCCGTACTCGGCGACCAGCGCAAACATCGGAGGCCCCGCAACCACGCCAAAATATGTGAAAAAGAGCGTGCCGCCGGTGTATTGCCCGGCGCTTCCTGCGGGCGCGAGGCGGGCAACTTCTGCGAGGTAGATGCCATTCCATCCAATGGCAGTAGCGCCAAAGAAGACACACAGGGCGGTGACGATCGGAACTGGCCACTCCGGCGTGACAGCTGCGAAGAGTCCGGATGAGATCGCCATCGCCAATGCCAACATGGCAAGCAGCCGACTCGGCACGATCCAACGATCGCCAATCCAGCCCCAAAGAAGACGACCGGCCATGCCGCCACCTTGCGCGAAGGCGAGAATCAAACCTGCTGTGACAAGACCAATGTCATAGGCGTGATTGAGATAAGTGACAAGGTACGTGGTGAGACATAGCTGCATGGCGCCGAAGAAGAAGGAGCAAATGGCAAGGTTGCGTATCTGGCGGTGGGCCAGAATCAGTACTAGCGGCCTGAAGAGATTGTTACTCGGGCGGTAATCGGCCTGGCGGTCGCTATCGAGGGCATTACGCGAATATTGGGCGATGATCGCGACGATCACACAGGCACCACCCACCAGGTATACAGCGCCCTGCCAACCGGTGCTGCTCTCGGCGCCAGGCACCGCTGCGCCCGCCAATACGCCACCTAGCGGAACACCGGTTTGCTTGAGCGAGAACATCAGGCCCATCCGACGAGGCGGGGTCGTGCGGGCCAGGATATGCGAGCTGGCGGGTGTTACGGGCCCATAGCCGCAACCCAACAGCAGTGCGCTCACCCCGAGGGCCCAAATGGATCCGATGGCCGAGACGGCCAGTCCAAGCGCTGCCAGCAACAGGCACAGTTGGCTTACCCGGATCGCGCCCAGCCGAGGAATCCAGCGTCCACTCAAAAGACTCGAGACCATTGCAGCCAAATAAATCAGCGCGACGTAGAAGCCTACGAACGAGACATTGATTCCCGTGCCCGATGCGATCGACGGTGCCAGCACCGGTAGGGTAAACGAGGCCATCGACACCAGCGCCTGAATGGCCAGTGTCACGAACAGTGGTCCAAGCCCCTGGCGATCCGGAGGTAGGTCGAGGCCGTTGGAGCGACTCATTCAGCGCCCCGCGGACAGAAGGCCGAACGGCAGGCGTAGCTCATGATGTCCGGCGCGCCTTTGCGGCTGCATCCGGCCGGGTCTGGTCGATCGGGTCCGGCTCGACGGTTTCCAGCGCCGTTTGGTTGGCGTCCACGCCAACCCAGAGAATGGCCATGATCATTGCGATCAGACAGGCGAAGACCATCAGCAACACCCCGACGATACCGAACTGTGCGAAAAGCACGACCGAGAGGTAAGAGGTGATCATCGAGGCAAGCCGGCCGCAGATTCCGGACGCACCGGTACCGCGCAAGCGTAAGTGTGTCGGGAAGAGTTCAGGTATGTACCCGTACAGACCGAAGGTGACGATCGTGTAGATGCAGGTGATGAGAACGAATCCTACACCGGCGATAGCTGCTGGGCCGGCCATCGCTGGGTAAAGGGCGCCGAGCAGGATGGTGAGCATTGCAAACAGGATCAGGCCTTTCGATCGGCCCAATCGATCCGCGATCAGAAAGCCGACGATTGCGCCCGCGGGTGCACCGAACGACATGAGCGTCGTAAAGAACAATGAGTTGACGATGGTATGGCCTTGACCGACGAAGAACGTGGGCAACCAGGCAACGAATCCGTAGACCGCGACATTGATGGCGATGGATACGAGTGCCGCCGCCAAAGTGCGTGGCCACATGGCGCGACTGAAGAGCGCGCTGAATGGTGTTTTCGGAACCACAAGGCTTTGCGTTCGCGGGCAGGCGGGAAGTTGTCCATGCTGCGCTTCCACCTCGCGCTCGATCGCAGCGACGGTGGCCTCGGCCTCATCCAGTCGCCCCCTCGACTCCAGCCAGCGCGGCGATTCAGGCATACGGTGGCGCAGGATCCAGATGATGGCGGCGGCTATTCCGGCAATGGCGAACATCCATCGCCACCCAAGTGTGGGTATCACGACATAGCCGATGGTCGTCGCCAGAACGAGACCGGAATTGATACACAGTGCCAGTAGCGATATCCACCGCCCACGGTAGCGCGGCGGAATGAACTCGCCGAGCGTGCCGGCGGCTACCACGAGTTCTGCGCCCAGACCTACACCCATGATGAACCGCAGCACGATGAGTGTCTCGATATTCGGCGCGAAGCAGGCCGCGATGGAGGCCAACCCGAAAATCAGCAGATTGAACTGGTATGACGCGCGACGGCCCAGGTGATCGCCAACCCAACCGGCCATGCCGGCGCCGATGAGCATGCCAAAAAAACCGGCTGATACGAAAAGCGCGTTTTGTTGGAGCGTGGAGAACCCTTCGTTGAGCATCGCGGCGCTCACGCCGCCAGCAATGTACACATCGTAGGCGTCGATGGCCGCGCCGGCGGCAATGAAACCCAGAATCTTCCAGTGAAATCGGGACAGAGGGAGTCTATCCAGGCGTGCGCCTGAGCTGACGTGCGTAGTCATGGTTATCTCCGGATCGTCTTGCACTGACGTTTGGGTGCGCAGCGAGATCGAGTCACTTGCTGAGCAAGGCCCGATGGCGCCGGTAGGGTCCAGCCGCGGGTCAGGCGGTAGAGAGCATCGTCATTAGCCACTCGTCGCGGTTGGGGGCGGCAATCAGCTGCAGGCCACACGGCAGGCCATCCACCAGGCCGGCCGGTATGCTGATGGCCGGTAAGCCGAGAAGACTCCAAACGCTCGTCAGTGTGTTGATGGCGTCGCGGGTCCTGTACACGTGGCCGTTGATGCTCACCAGTTCGAGGCTGAATGGCGGCGCTGAGATGGTGGTGGTCGGCAAGGCGATCAGGTCGTAGCTATCGAACAATCGTGACATCTGCTCGATCAATGCATTCCGTTTTTGCTGTGCTTTCACATACAACCAGGCCGGTAAGTCGGCGCCCGGTAGAAGGCGCTCGTACTGTTCACGGCTGAACGTATCGCGGTAGGTAGCCATGTATTCGTGGTGTACTGCATAGGCTTCGGAAAGCAGGATCGTGCTGAAGACCTCCCGCGCCTCGAGTTGTGAATCCGAAAGCGTAAGTGACGTGATGGGCGTGGAAGGGAAATGTTGTTCGAGCGCATGTCGGCAGCGTGCCTTGATCTCGGATGTGACCTGTATAACGTCGCCGGAATCCAACCAGGCTATGCGGCGGACTCCACCGTCGTGACTGACGCTTGGCCCGCGATCAAGGGCACTGAACAGCAGCGCCGCATCCGCCACTGACTTGCCTAGCGGACCGACCTGATCCAGGGTTTTGGAGACGGGGAATACCCCTTCCAGGTGGGTGCGCCCGTATGACGGTTTGAATCCTACGATCCCGCAGAAGGCGGCCGGGATCCTGACGGATCCTGCGGTATCCGTACCAACGGCCAGCGGGACCATCCCGGCGGCAACGGCGACTGCGCTCCCGGCACTGGACCCGCCACTGACGCGCGATGGATCGTAGGGGTTACGTGCACCCCCCTGATAGGAGTACTCACCTGTCGGGCCGAGTGCGAATTCACTGGTCAATGTCTTTCCGACAATCACCGCGCCCAGTGCCTTGAGTTTTGCTACAAGCGGGGCATCCCGTTCGGGCTGGTGCTGTGCATAGAAATGAGAGCCATAGGTGGTTGGCTGATCGGCCGTATCGATGTTGTCCTTGATTGCGATAGGCAGACCATGCAGTTCGCTGCGACGCCGACCGCTGGCAAGCTCTTCATCGAGCATGCTGGCGGTGCGCAGGGCACCTTCGCGGTCCACATGCACGAACGCGTTCAATTGGGTGTTGAGATCGTCGATGGATTGTAGCGAGCGCATGACCAGTTCGGTGCTGGACATGCGTCCTGCCTCTACCTCACGGCTCAACCACACGGCCGACAATTCCGCGAAATAGCCCTTGTTATTGTTCATATCGGGTCCTCGCTGCTTCACACCTCTGCCAGCTGTTCTGTGCCGCAGGCGACGTCTATACGGACGCCTACAGGTCGCTTCCTGGCCATTTGAGATGCTGGGTTATGGAGTAGCTAAAGCGTTCGCCTGGGTGAAGGCTTGTGGCAACTTCAAGTAGTTCCTGATTGGCGCCGTAGTAGCGCCGAATGATCGAAAGCCCCGCGGCGCCCGGGTCTACCTTCAAAAGACGTGCGTCATCCTCGGTGATGTTGACGGCTGTGATGTCCTGGCGAACATCGAGTACCCGTGTGTTGTAGCGTCGCTCGATCAAGCTGTAGATCGGGTCCCGACCATCGCCCAAGTCCTGCGACACACCTCGGTAGGCCCGTGCGATGTAGGCGTCGGTAAGCGCGAGCGGCTCGTCGTCTCCCTCTCGATGTCGGATACCGCTGACCCTCAGCCATTCCTGGCCGGGCTTCAGGTCCAGAAGGTCCGCGAGCGCCTGGTCAACGATGACGTCCTCGATACTGCGGACTTCCATGCGCACGTCCCGGACGTACTGGTGCAGGTCAGCGATATCTTCGCTCGCCTGTACGTAGCGACGTGGGACCTGATTCGCCTTGACGCGGCTGCCGACTCCTTGCTGCTTCGCGATCAGACCCAGCTCACTCAGTCGGCGAATCGCTTCACGTACGGTATGCCGGCTGACGTTGAACTGCTGGCAGAGCTCGTTTTCCGTGGGAAGCAGACTATCCAGTGGATAACGACCGCTTCGAATGTCATCCATCAATGCCTGGGCAAGGACGAGGTAGCGGGGTTGTCCTCCGGACAGTGGGGAAGGCAGACCTTCATTCATCGTTAAAGCGCTCCGGCGCGTTTGGTGGCCCCTTTTGGCCGCTCCAGCGCTCCGAGAATCGATTGATTGTGAGCGCCCAGGCGAGGGGCAGGTTGTGTAGGCAAGCGCTCGCCCGGACACTTTATCGGGCAGGCCAATGTCTTGATCTTACCTCTGACCGGATGGTCACTCTCGACGATCAGTCCTTGAGCCTCAACGAAGGGGTTGTCGAGAGCCTGCGCAATGTCATTAACTGGAGCTGCGGGCACCTGACCACCGAAATGCTCCAGCCAGTAGGCTGTGGGATGCGTCATCAGAACGCCATCGAGTTCTTCGGTCAGTTCGTTGCGGTTGGCCAGCCGCGCCTTGAAGTTGCAATACCTTGGATCTGTAGCCCATTCCGGCTTGCCGATCAGGTTCGCCAGAACCGCCCAGAATTTCTCTTTGTTGCACATGATGAACATCCAGCCGTCCTGCGTCCTGTAGAGCTGGCTTGGTGTCAATGACGGATGTCCGGAGCGGGGCGTACGCGCGGTTGTAACGCCTTCGTTGAGATACCACGTACCGAGGTAGTTGACATTGTGCATCGCGACGTCAAAGAGACTGACGTCAATGTCTCGGCCCTGCCCGGTCGCGCGTGCACCTACGAGCGCAGACACAAGGGCCAGCGCCGCGGTCGTACCCGTCATCATGTCTATGATCGAAAGGCCGAAGCGCGCGGGCGGGCCACCGGGCTCGCCCGTCAGGGAGCAATAACCTGCCTCTGCCTGCATCAGGTAGTCGTAACCTGGCCAGGCCTTGCGAGTACCTTCTCGGCCATAGGCGGACAGATGCGCGCAAACCAGGGCAGGGTTGTGCTCCTTGAGTCGTGAATACGTCAGCCCCAGTTTTTCAGGCAGATCGCCGCGAAGGTTGTCATAGAGGGCGTCTGCCGTTTTGATCAGCTCGATGAGTTGCGCCTTGTCCGTCGGGTTCTTCAAATCCAGCGTGACGCTTTTCTTGTTTCGGTTGAAAGACTGATAGAAATGGCTATCGCCTTCTTCGAAGAAATACGGCCCGACCTGGCGGCCCACTTCTCCGCCATCATTGGGGTTCTCGATCTTGATAACTTCCGCGCCGAGATCAGCCAGGTGTTGGGTGCCGAATGGGCCAGCGCCATATTGTTCCACGGCAATGATGCGCACACCTTCCAAGGGCAGGCTCATACGGGATTCCTCTCGATCAATTGCTTGGCAATGATGATGCGCTGAAGCTCGTTGGTGCCTTCACCGATCGTGAGCAGCGGCGCGTCCCGGTAAAGGCGCTCTACGTTGTATTCCTTCGAATAGCCGTAGCCGCCGTGTATGCGCATCGCTTCCAGTGAGTTCTCGACGGCTGCCTCAGTCGCGAGGTACTTGGCCATGCCGGCCTCCATGTCGCAACGTTCGCCCTTGTCGTAGGCTTTGGCGGCGGAGTCGGTGAGCAGGCGCGCGGCTTCCACGCGCGTTGCCATCTCGCCGAGCTTCAGCTGGATCGCCTGGTGTTCGCAGATCGGCTTGCCGAAGGTCCTTCGGGTCTGTGAGTAGGCAACCGCTTCGTTAAGGGCCGCGCGAGCAACGCCGACACCGCGTGCGGCGACGTTGATTCGGCCCAGTTCCAGGCCGGATAGCACCTGCTTGAGCCCGACGCCCTCCACCCCGCCGATCAGGCAGTCCACAGGCACCTTGAAATCTTCGAACACCAGCTCGCAGGTATCGATACCGCGATAGCCAAGCTTCTCCAGTTTGCGGGCGACCTTGAATCCCGGGCCTTTCTCCGCAACCAACCAGCTCATGCCCTTATGTCGCGGCTGCGCCGTGGGGTCGGTCTTTACTAGCAGCGCGACCACATGACCATGCAGACTGTTGGTGATCCAGGTCTTGGCGCCATTGACCACGTAGTGATCGCCTTCACGGCGTGCTGTGGTGCGGATCGCCTGTAGGTCGGTACCGGCGTCAGGCTCGGTGAAGCCTACGGACCCTCGCATTTCGCCGGTTGCCATGATCGGCAGATAGCGCGCCTTCTGTTCGGCCGTGCCGTGGCGCTGTATCGCCGACGCCATGATCAGGTGGGAGTTGATGATCCCCGATAGCGACATCCACGTGCAGGAAATCCGTTCCACGATTTTTGCGTAGGTGGCGGTGGAAAGCCCGAGTCCGCCGTATTCGGGATCGATGATGCAGCCAAAGAGACCCATCGCCTTCATCTTCTCGACCATCGCCTCTGGATAGATGTCGTTCTTTTCGAGCTCGTGGACGAAAGGCTTGGCTTCGGTTTCCAGGAAACGGTCCACGGCATCGAGGATCATGCTTTCCTGTTCTTCGTATTCGTTCATCGGTTGTCCTCTTGATTGTTCTTGTGGGCGCTTCAGGCCGGGGCAGCCAGCGCGCGGGATAGGTCGCGCGCATTCATCCGATCCAGGCCGAGCACGGCCTCGAGAATCTGGTCAACGCGCGGCATGGCAACGGCAGTGGATGCGTTGTCACGGTATTTAGCGACAATGTCTTCGTTGGAAAGAGGGCGGTCGGCAGCGCCGCGATTGATCCCCTCACGGTGGCGCAGCTCGCGGCCGTCTTTGAGAGTGATGACCACTTCACCGGAGTAATGCCGGGGAAATCCGGAATTCGGATCCACCTCGTAATGGATCTTCTCCATCAGCGACAGGGCTGTTGGCTCGCTAAAGGCTTCAGGCTGAAGGTCCGGCAAGCCGAATCGGCCCCTGAGCAATCCACTGGCAATCGCGTAGGGCACACTGAATTGTGCTTCGTAGCTGTTCGCCGGTTTGCGCTTCGCCGCCTCCGGTTCGCAAACGATGCCGACAGTTTCCTTTGGCACTAGCGCCGTAATTCGCTGAATGTCCTCTATGCTGACGCCTTGACCGTGTAGCAGCACGGCCGCATCCGAAACCGCATGTGTAAAATGGCAGGCTGGTACGGGCTTGACCGCGACTTCTCCGACTTCCCAGTGTGTACCCAGACCTTGTGTAGCAAGGGCGTAGTCGCATTCGGCCTCAAGAGGTCCGAGATGGCTTTTGAACAGGCCGAAGCGGCCTTCATACACTGCCCCCGGGCCGGTGAATCCATGACGGGCAAGCGTAGCGGCGGTCAGACCGGCAACTCCTGCCCACCCTGGATGCATGCGTTTCGTCCATGCACCGTCCTGCAAGAACTCGAGGCTTCCTGATGCCGTACTCAACGCAATGCCTTGGGTCATTGTCAGTTGCGCCGCGGTCTGATGTTGGAGCTTTCCAGCGATCAGTGCGCATCCGAAGGCGCCGATAACGCCCGTTGGGTGGAAACCGACCTGGTGCAGGCCGCCCTTGGCCACCGCACCAAGTCGCGTTGCGGCTTCCATGCCTACGACGTAGGCCGCAAGCATGTCGGCGCCGCTCGCGCCGTAGCGTGCCGCTACGCCCAGCGCAGCGGGAAAGCAGCTGGCAGTTGCATGGATGACACCACGCCCATGGGTGTCGTCATAGTCGAGCCCATGCACGAGCACGCCATTGAGCAAGATGGCATCGCGCAGCGAAAGCTTCGCCGAAAGACCTATTACGTCGCTGTCGCCTTCGCCCAGCTCCTTCGCTGCGGCCAACGTGCGCTGCGCGAATTCGTAGCGCGTGGATGCAAGCGCGATCCCGACCGCGTCGAGTATCAGATGCTTCGCTCGCTCACGTGTGTTGGCTGGGATATCGTCGTAGCGCAGCGATGCCGTGAAGCCCGCGAGCGTGGCCGCGATGGATGTTTCGTTCGAGGCGTTCATTGTTGTTGTCCTCACGAGACCAGCGTCAGGGAGATGGCTGGAATAAATGTGATGAGCGCAAGGCCCAGCAGGCGTACGCCGTAGAAGGGGGCGACCCCTCGGGCGACTTCATGCACCGGCTGCTTTGAAATACCCGCCATGACGAACAGGTTTAGTCCGATCGGAGGGGTCAGCGTCGCGATTTCGACGTTTGCCACCATGATCACGGCGAAGTGGATAGGGTTGATACCGAGGTGGGTGGCAATCGGAAACAGTAACGGCGCGGCCAGGACAATCATGGCAATGCCGTCCAGGAACATGCCCAAGATCAGCAGAATGATGTTTGCCATGATAAGGAACTGCCATGGGCTCAGATCCATGGCGCTTACCATTTGCACAAGGCTTGCGGACACGCCCATTCGGGCCAGCGCGAAGCCAATCAGGCTGCCCCCCATGACGACCGCGAAGATCATCGTGGTCTGTAGAAGCGAGTCGCGGGCGACGTCCCAGACGCCGCCAAGCGTGACGCTGCGATAGACCACCAGGCAGAGCAGAGCTGCATAGGCTGCGGCAAACGCCGATACTTCAGTTGGCGTCAGAAAGCCGGTGTAAATGCTGCCAAGGATGAGCACCGGCATCAGCAGAGCGGCGCCAGCGCTCGGCAGCTTGCGGCCGAACGCCCCCCAGTTGGCGCGCTGGACTTGTGCCCCATAGCCGTTTTTGCGGGAGAAGAACATGACAGCAGCCATCAGCAGGCATGCTTCCATCAGGCCTGGCAGAACGCCAGCGATGAAGAGCTGGTCCACCGGCAGGCCGACGATTGAGCCAATTAGAATGAAACCCAGTGAAGGCGGGATCATCAGACCCAGCGTGCCGCCCACTGCAACGATTGCAGCGGAGAAGCGAGGCGGATAATTCTCTTTTGTCAGCCCGCCAACCGTGGAAGCGCCGATCGCCGCTGCCGAACCGACACTTGATCCAGAGACCGCTGCAAAGAACACGCTGGCGATCATCGCAGTAAGTGCCAGTCCACCGCGCACGGCCTGTACGACACTGCCTACGAGCTGTATCAGCAACTCGGCGATATTGCCGCGCATCATGAGGTTGCCGGCGAGCACGAACATCGGGATGGCCATTAGCGGGTAGCTGTTGACCGACTTGAAGGCCGTCTGCGCGATCACCGTAGTTGGAACGCCTGCGACGAACAGGATCAGTCCCGTAGTGACCAATCCGAGCGCGACGGCGACATGCGTGCCGATGGCCAGAAAGCACAGCATGATGACCAATGCGAGGAGCATGAGCATGGGACGTCTCCTGCGTCAGAGTTTCGATCCGTTGATTTCGCCGTTGCCGAACGGGTCCTGGCCTTTAAGCGCAAGGAACAGACAGCGGACGTAGTAAGTCAGGAAGAGCAGGGCGCCGAGGGGCATCACCAGGAAAAGCACCCATAGGGGAAGATCCAGGTTGGATTCGGTCATCATGCCCATCGTGTAGTAACGGTGAACTTGGGGCAGAGAGGCGTAGAACAGCAGTCCGCAAAACGCGACACCTATCGTGCTCGCGAAAACGTGGCATACCGTCTTCAGTGCAGGGGGCAGGCGATCCACCAGAAGTTCGGTGCGGATATGGTTGCCCGCATTGCCCGACACTCCGAGCGTCAGGAAGAACGCCCAGACCATCAGATAGCGCACGCCTTCTTCGGCCCAGAAGGCGCTGGTATCAAACGCGGCTCGAGCAACGCCTTCCACGATCATGATCAGCGTCGCGCAGAGGAACATCACCGTCGCAATGTTGAGTAGTACCTTGCGTTCGAACAGAAGCCAAAGGTTCCGTTTTGGGGCAGTAGAGGGTTGGGTGTCATGGGGCCGGAGACGTGCAGGTCGGTTCTTCATGACATGCGAGGCCATCACTGGCACCTCGACTGTATCTGGTCCATCGCCGGCTTGACGTCAGGATGCGCGTCGAAGAAGACCTTCTTGTTGGCTTCTGCGATTTTGCGGTAGTCGACCGATTCCTCGTCCGTGGCAGTCTTGAACGTCGCGCCACCCGCAACCATTTTGTCGATCAGTTGCTTGTCTTCGGCGACCACCTCTTTCCACTGTTTGGCGACAATCTCGTCCATGCTGGTGGTGATCGCGTCGCGGTCTTTCTGCGGAAGCTTGTCGAACCACGTTTTGTCGACCACGACCGCGTAGGTCGTCAGGGAGAAGTTAGGCACGTAGTACGCATGCTTACCGGTTTGCCCGATCATTTCGGCCCAGCCGCCTGCCGAGGTGAAAATGCCATCGATCGCCCCTTGACCTAAGGCAGTACTCATCTCCGAGGCCGCCATCGAAATAGGGTTGGCGCCTAGCGCGCGAATCGTATCGAGGAAGACCCGGCCGCCGATAACTCTGATCTTGGTCCCCTTGAAGTCGGCGATGCCCTGAATATCCCGTTTGCTCATGATGAAGAAGAGGTCGGCGGCCCGGAGCAAGCCAAGGATCTTGAGATTGCGGGGTTCGATATAAGAGGACATCAGCTCGGTGATGCCTTTGGCGAAGCATTGATTCGCCATCAAGTCATCAGTAAGGGTAAAGGGGAGATTGATGGCACCAAGACGGGGGTCGATCGTTTCGATCCGTACGGATACGGGCCAGACCATGTGTACGGCGCCGGTGCCCAGCGCCGCCAGTGCGTCCTGATCATTGTAGAGCTGCGAGGCTGGAAACACCTTTACGTCGATGTCGCCGTCGGTTCGTTTATCGACGAGCTCGGCAAACTCGTTCATGTATCCCGTTTTCCAGTGGCTGGCCGCCACCTCGTTGGGAAGCACGAGCTCAGATGCGTGCGCGGTCGCCAGCGTCAGGGACAGGGCGGCGCTCAGCGCAGCGACGGAACGCTTTAGCTTGAACATGGTGTTTCCTCGTATTTTTTGTTGTTGAGGAACTGCACTGCAGCGGAGATAGCAGTGTGTTTGGCACGCTAGTAATTCGCGGCTTCGTCAAGGGTGTTGCCCTCGCGCATCTGGATGAGGACGTTGCGCTCGAAGGTCATGAAGACGGTGCCATCTGCCTTCGTACCCGTCGTCTTGACGGTGATGATTCCCTGGTTGGGACGGGACTTCGATGCACGCTTCTCGAGCACCTCGGAGGCGGCGTAGATGGTGTCCCCGGGGAATACGGGGGCGGTCAGTTTGATATCCGTCCATCCCAGGTTCGCGATTGCCTTGCCGCTGACGTCGGGCACGGTCATGCCAAGTACGATCGCAACCGTCAGACCACTATTGACCAAGGGCTTACCGAACTCGCTTTTTGCAGCGTACGCCGCGTCGCAATGCATCGGATGCAGGTTCATGGTCAACAGCGAGAACTGGATATTGTCGGTCTCGGTGATCGTGCGACCGGGGCGGTGCTCATACACGTCCCCGACTTCAAAATCTTCGAAATAGCGGCCGATCTGACCCCGGTACCGTTGCTCACCAATCTGCTTGACACTCATGGTGGAGGCTCCTTCTTGTTTTTAACGGCGACAACTGTCGTCTGGTTATTAGGTTGTCCGGACAACAATCTAGGAGCTGATTCCCTGATGGGTCAACCGCAATCTGCAGCGGTAATGGATTCCAAGAACGGAGGTGCGCTAATGCCACCGATAGTGGCGCTCTAGGACGGTCCGTTCAGGGGCTTGACCATTCGTCGCTCAACGCTCGAGGCGTACATGGGAGAGTGACAGAGGCGTGGCGGCTTTGGCGGCCGCCACTGGTATTACATACCGCTGCTCGCTACGACATACAGACCGAAGCTGATGGGCAAGCCTGCCAGTGCAGCGATCAGGCCGGCGTCCGTCATGCGGGAAACCCATTCTTTCGAACTGACACGGCGATGCCGTGCCAGCGAGAAGGTTCGGTGGCCGCATATGATCCAGCCCATAAGCATCATCCCCAGGATCGGGGTCCAGAAAATGGCTGCAGCATCCACGTCGTGTTCCTCCTTCGATCGACGCAAACCCTGATGTATTGCCGCGATATTTCCACACTGAACGCCCGCGGCGGTGCGTCAGCGACTACGGAGTGCGCGTGTTCTGCTTCCAGACCTGTCCCGTGCACGGGACGCGGTTACAGACACGCTGCGGGAGAGGCCGCCGGTTGGCGCCTTCCGGCGGGCGCTAGATTGCCAAGCGGCAACCGCCCGCGCAATTAGGTATTCAGTATTTGAAACAAAGCGGCACAGCGTTTCGCTTGCCCGTCTGGCGGCTCAACTGAGCATCGCTGTAGCCGCGCAGGTCTACCTCAGCACATAACGACCAAAGAAGTGGAGTACACGACCATGACGCTTGACGAACTGAAGACCAAGGCCAAGAGCGGCGAGCTGGAGGAGATACACCTCGTTTCGCTGGAAGGCGGGTCCTATGCCGTGCACGGTGTGGTCGGTGGCAACCCGTCGCCGGTTTACGGCTCGGACGGCGAGACCCTGCAGCTTGGGTCGATTGACGAAGCCAAGAAGCACCTGTCCAGCATTTCGGACATACCGTCCTTTCTCGTTCAGTCCGCTGTATACGATGAAATGGTCGGGCAACCTTCCGAGAATGTCACCTCACGCGAACCGGTGTCACTTCGCAAGAACATGTGAGGCCGCTTCAGGCTCCAGGTATGGCGCGAGTACCCGCAGGGCGTGCTCGACATAGCTGTCCTTTTCCCCGACTGGCGCCACATAGCGCAGCGCGTCTGCACAGGCGCCCAGGCCGGCCTTGCGCGCAATTACCCACGCTGCGAGGTATACCGACGACAAACATCCGCCAGCGGTTGCAAGGTTGCCGCGTGCATGAAAGGGCTGGTTCAGTACCTCGACACCGGCATCCAGGACCCATGGTTTGGTCGTAAGGTCTGTGCAGGCGGGCATTTGATCCAGCAGGCCCAGCTTGGCAAGCAGTAACGCGCCGGAGCACTGCGACGCGATGAGCTGTCGGGATGGATCCAGATCGAATTCCCCCATGATGGCGACGTCCTGAACGATGTCACGGGTATGGATTCCGCTTCCCACAAGCACGACGTCCGCTTCATTGGCGAATTTCAGCTGTTTTTGCGGCTGGATTCGAACGCCATTCATGGACGTTACCGAGAGCCCGGGGCCGGTAATGGCGACTTCCCAGCCGTGCGAGGCCATGCGGTTGAGGATGCCGGAGGCAATGAACGAGTCGAGTTCGTTGAATCCTTCAAAGGTCAAGATAGCAATACGCATCGGTGCAACTTCCATGTGGCGGGTGCCCAATCGTGCCGCACAATGGCGACTGCGTTGCCATACAGTAAGGCGTCAACTGAGCGGTACAGCGTGTCTAGACAGCCGTCTCAGGCACCTGGCAGACGTCGATCCACTGCGCATCCACCAGCTCGGCCATACGTGTCGGCGAGAGGCGTACGGCGCTGTGAATTGCACCGGCTGCGGGCAGTACATCGGTATAGGCGTTGAGCGAGACGTCGAGATAGACGGGAAGGTCGGTCGCGAGTCCGAATGGACAAACGCCGCCCACGGGATGACCTGTCAGCGAAACGACCGTCTCGGCATCGAGCATCTTTGCCTTGGCGCCAAACGCCTCTTTCATCTTCCGGTTATCCATCCTCGCATCGCCACGCGCAACGACGAGGACATTCCGGTCTCCGACCCGAAAAGCGAGCGTCTTGGCGATCTGGCCAGGTTCCACGCCGTGTGCCGCCGCTGCCAGGGCGACCGTAGCCGTGCTGGTGTCGAGCTCGATGATGGCAATGTCGGGCGCCTGGGAGGCGAAGAAAGCACGTACGGACTCAAGACTCATGGCGGACTCCTGTAAAGAAGCCGCCCATGCTTGGCGCCGCGCCCGGTGCTGTCAAGGCTTGGACGCGGGGGCCATCATCCGGACGCGGGCGAAGCCCTCGCGGGCTCGGGCAACGAGCGCATCATTGGTACCTCGGCTGAAGGCGAGGTAGAGATCGCTGGCCAGATCGGGCATCGACATGACCGCTCGCAACTGCGAAAAATCGATACCGGCTTGCGCGCACAGCGCACGTGCTTCCCGTTCGGGCATTGGAACGAGATCCACCTGGCCGCTCAAAAGCTTCCGCAGGTTCTCCAGATTCTGGGACGAGACGACCAGTCTGGAAAAACCGTTCTCGACCAGATAACGATGGCGCATGTCTTCCCGGATGACGCCGATCCGATATGGCCGCGCGCCGGCGATCGACTGGAATACGATGTCCTGGCGGCCTTGCAGCGCATAGAGCACGGGTTCTGCCTGGGTGTACTCGCCCACCCATTTGAACTGGTTTTCGCGCTCCGGCGTCCGGGCGAGCAGGTAGATCAGTACGTTCGGTTGCTGCAGTGCCATGTCATAGGCGCGGGCCCAGGGATAGATCGCGATGTTGTACTCGGAAATACCGGCAGCCTGGAGTACCGCCTCCACGAACGCGGTCCCGGCACCGGCAACCCTGGCCCCGTCGGACGTCACATAGGACGATGTTTCGGTGACGACTTCGATGGGTTCAGCTTGGCCGTGTCTCGCCAGCACCAGCACAAAGAGGGTGAGCACCACACAAGGCATTCGACGCATGCCAGACTCCTTCCTACCATGCTACTTGGTTACGGCCGGCCTGTTTCGCGCGATAGAGCGCCTGGTCAGCCTGGTTCAACAACTGATCGAAATGATCGACCGATCTGGGGTCCAGCTCCGCGATGCCGACGCTTAACGTGACGTAGGGAGCAACGGTTGATGCCGCATGAGGAATCGCCCGGTCCGCGAGCAACGCCAACAGCCGCCCGGCAGCCTCGCTTGCCTGCGTGCGATCGACGCCCGGCAGCAGCACGGCAAATTCTTCGCCGCCCAGGCGTGCGACGAGTTCGCCCGCACGGCCGAATGCGGTCTTGAGCAACTGTGCAATTTCCTGCAAGCACCGGTCGCCACGCGGGTGGCCGTAGTGGTCGTTGTAGCGCTTGAAGAAATCGATGTCGCAGATAAGGACGCACAACGGTTGGTTTGCGCGCAACGCTCGCCGAAATTCCGTCTCCTTCACCTCATCGAAGTCGCGGCGGTTCGCCAGTCCGGTCAGAGGGTCACTGCGTGAAAGCTCTTCGAGCCGGGCATTGGCAGATATGAGCGCCTCGGTCCGTGCCTCCACCAACTCGGCGAGATGGTCACGGTGGGCGGACAAGTCCTGCTCATACTGACGCTGCTGCGCCAGGTGGAGGGCCAGTTTTGCCTGTACGTCGTTGACTCCCGCTTCGAGCTGAGTCAGCTCATCGCGAAGCGAGGCTGGCCGCTCGAGGTGCAGGACGTGGTCGAGGTTCTCGGGCGACAACCGGCCAAGATGCCGCGCGATACGACGCACATGAACCGTGACCGAGCGGTTGAACATCCACATGATAAGCCCGGCAAGCAGAAGTGCCTGTATGACCTGGGTAATGACGATGCTCAGCATTTCCCGCGCCAGACGTTCATGCAAAAGCGCCTCGTTACCATCGAGCTCCAGTGTTCCCATGTGCTGAATGGAGCCAGGGTAGGGCGAAAACGTCAGCTCACGTTGTAGCCTCAGAAATGGCCGCGTGGGCGGTGTGCCCGGTTGGTCGCGGATCATGAGGGTTGGCGCACGTCCGGGCTGGAAGATACGCAGTTTGACGCGTCCGATCGGGGCAGCCCGAATGACGCTGTCCAGCTGGCTCTCCAGCGCATCGGTATCCATGTCCCAGATCGCCTTGGACAGTGTGGCCTGGAACACCTGATCGACCAGTGCCAGCTCTTCTCTCATGCTCTCCTGATGCGCTTGCCAGGCAAACCAGCTGCGCGCACCCCCAGTCACGACGGCAAACACCAGGCAAAAGCCCAGCGTCGCCAATACGAGTCGACGGCCAATGGAATTCGGCATGCGCGGGCACGCGGCACCCGCCTGCTCGGAGGAAGCGCTCATGCGCTCACCGGTTATAGCCATTTGCGGACGATCGCCTCGAACCGCCCGGACTCATGCATTCGACGTAGCGCCACGCGGAAGCGCTCGACGGTCTCTTCCGGTGTGCCTTTGCTGAACGCGATACTCAATCCGGAGCCATTGCCGAGGTCCGGAAGGTCAAGCACTTCGCGCAGGGAGCGGTCTGGGTTGTCTCCCATCGCACGAGCCAGATGACGAGCGTTGAGCTCGTTCGAGATCCAAAGGTCGACCCGGCCTTGCTGGAGCTTTTCGTAGTTGAGCTCGTGACGAATGCTGGACTGCAAGCCGCTGTTCACATGAAACCCGTGCTCCGTCAGGTATTGCTCACCCACATCCTGCTTCACGGTCGCAATCTGATAGGGCCTTGCCTGTTCGAGGCTCTCGAGTGTGATGGGCCGGCTGGCTGCGCTGTAGAGGTACCAGCGCGTCGGGGCCACCATGCCAACCCACTGGAACAGGCCTTCCCGCTCTGGCGTACGGGAAATGGAGTAAATCATCACATTGTCCATATGCAGCGCCATGTCATATGCGCGTGCCCAAGGCATGGACTGGAACGATGCCTCCACACCGACTTCGCCGATCAGTGCCTGTACCACCTCAGTGCTCATTCCAGTCAGCTTCCCGCCGACGGTCATGTTGTAGGGCGCCAATTCCTCCGTCACGATCTGAATCCGCTGTGCATGTGCGGGCAGGCCGAGGATCGAGGTAGCCAGGAGGAGTGCATACAAGCCGAGGCGGATATCAGGCATGGTCGTGAGCCGAGCAAAGTAAGCAGTTGTTCTATACGTCAGGCCCGGCCCCCAAGCGATGATTGAGCATCGATTGGTGGCCGTTTGCTATCGCGAGCGTAGCGCGACCATTCGTTGTCACGCATCTATGCTTTCGGCGAATGTGCAAAGAGATAGAGGCCATCGGTCGCTTTGCAGGCTATGGCCTCGCACCATGCTGCGGCGATTTCGCTGAGTCCGGTACACGTCCGCTGGCGTGCCGCTAGAATTGCCGGATTCCAGCCCGCTGAGCGTGTCATGCGTATCGAACCGTTGCCGCCCCTGCAGAACCTCATTGCGTTTGAAACCGCTGTCCGCCACGGCAGCTTCACACGGGCGGCCGTCGAGCTGAATCTCACTCAAAGCGCGGTGAGCCGACAGGTCGCGGGGCTGGAGGAATTTCTAGGGCGCGCACTGTTCCGGCGTGAGCACAAACGAATTCACCTGACGGTCGCCGGCCAACATTATGCCGAGCAGGTGCACCGGTTACTTGCAGCGCTTGCTGATTCCACCGCTGACGTCATGGCCCACAGTGGTGAGCAGGAATTGGTCCTTGCCTGCTCATCGGGTGTCGCCGCGCTTTGGCTCGGGCCGCTCCTAGGCCGTTTTGCGGAGGCGTTTCCCAATGTGGATGTCAGGCTGCGGGTGCTGGATGCTGTTGATTCGCTGCTAAAGCCGGAATTCGATCTCGCGATTTATTTCCTTCGTAACCCGATACCCACGGGATTGGATGGCCGCTTGCTGTACGAAGAGAGCGTCAGCGCTTACTGCTCGCCGTCCTACCTCCAGCAAAGGCTGCTTACGCCTGAAGAGTTGCTTGGCGAACGTCTTCTGATCATTGAAGACGGGCAGCGACAATGGCTGTCATGGCAGGACTGGTTCACGCGCCTGGGATGCGACGCCAAGATGATCCGGCAACGCCTCACCGTGAGCCACTATCCGATTCTGGTAGATCTCGCCGTGGCAGGGCATGGGGTCGTTCTGGGTTGGAAGCCAATGATCGATGGGCATCTGTCATCTGGTGCGCTGGTTTCCGCGTGTAATGATCGTGTCGAAGGTCACGGCGGCTACCACTTGTTATGGCCGTCAGGGCGGCTACCGAGCCGCGCCGCCCGACGTTTCGAGAGCTGGCTATACGAGACGGTAGGCCTCGAAGTTTGAACGTGTTTGCATGCGCCCTGCGCATGCAAACCTTCGTAATAAGCGTTTTCGGCTCGCTTGGCTCCCACCGTATTCTCCAGCGCAGAGGGCATAGATCCTCGTTCCTGTTTCATCCCTTGAAACTGCCATCCCGGTTGCAGGAAGCGTGATTTCCTGCACGAGTAGCATGCAGGAGCCAACAATGAATACGTCTACGACGCTCACGGGGCATGCCCCTGCTGGTAGCGAGCGGCAGGCCAACAAGGCTGTCGTCGCCACTGTCATCGGTAACGGACTCGAGTGGTTCGACTTCACGGTCTACAGCTTCTTCTCCGTCATCATCGCCAAGGTCTTCTTTCCCAGCGAAAGTGAGCTCACCTCATATCTACTGGCGCTTGCGACCTTCGGGGTCGGCTTCTTCATGCGGCCGGTCGGTGGGATCGTGCTGGGCATCTACGCCGATCGCAAAGGTCGAAAGGCAGCCTTGTCGTTGACGATTCTGTTGATGGCGCTCGGTACGTTGATCATTGCCATTACACCCGGGTATGCACAGCTTGGATTGCTGGCTCCTGCGCTCATTGTTTTCGCACGGCTTCTTCAGGGGTTCTCGGCCGGCGGCGAAATGGGGAGCGCCACGGCGTTCCTCACTGAGCATGCCCCAGCAGGGCGCAAGGCTTATTACTCGAGTTGGATACAGGCAAGCATTGGTGTCGCGGTCGCGTTGGGTGCCGGCTTCGGTGCAGCACTTTCCGCATTTCTTACGCCCGAGCAGCTGGAAAGCTGGGGATGGCGAATCCCATTTCTGCTGGGCTCGCTGATCGGGCCGATAGGCTTCTATATTCGTAGCCGGATCGATGAGACACCTGCCTACGAGCAGGCTGAACGCGCCCAATCCCCGCTGCGCGAGGTGCTCCGCGTATACCCGAAACAGACGCTGACAAGCTTTTCGATGGTCGTGCTGTGGACGGTTTGTACGTATGCCGTGCTTTTCTACATCCCGTCCTATTCCACGCGGGTGCTGGGCTTGCCCGGCGGCATAGGGTTTACGGCCGGCATGCTGGGTGGCCTCATCCTTCTCGTAGCGACACCAATCGTAGGCCGCCTTGCGGACCGAACCGGGAAGCGTCCATGGTTACTGGGCTCGGCTATTGCCATCTTCATTGCTGCCTGGCCGATGTTCATGCTTATCAACATGTGGCCAGGGCTGGCTTCGTTGCTCGTCTTCGAACTGGTTCTGTGCCTGCTGATTTCAGGCTATCTCGGCGGCTTGCTCGCCGCGTTCGGTGAGCTTCTACCGACCCGGGTCCTGTCGACCGGGTTATCCGTGGCTTACAACTTTGCCGTAACCATCTTCGGCGGTTTCGCCACCTTTACCGTCACCTGGCTAATCGCAACGACCGGCAGCAATCTCGCACCGGCGTTTTACATCATGTTCGCTGCGGCCATCAGTGGATTTGGCGCCTCGTTGTTCAGGGACGCCCCCCGTGCCGCGATTCAAAAGGGAGCGCATCCATGAGCGAAACGACCTCTACCGTCCTGCGCAACGGCAAGATACTCGATCTCGAGCAAGGTGTACTCATCGATGGCCACGAGGTGGTCATCGAGGGTGAGCGTATTACCGCGGTTCGCCGGCAGACCAATGAGAAGATAGCCGGTGCAACCATTCTTGATCTAGGCGGGCGTATCCTTATGCCTGGGCTGATCGACTGTCATGTTCATGTCTTGGCATCCAGCGCCAACCTTGGATTCAATGCGCTGCAACCCAACGCCATCATCATGTATCGGGCGATACCGATTCTCTCTGCCATGCTTAACCGAGGATTCACGACAGTACGGGATGCGGGCGGCGCGGATTGGGCGCTTGCGCGCTCGATCGCGATCGGTCTAGTGCAGGGGCCTCGGATATTCGCGTCGGGCAAGGCGCTTTCACAGACAGGTGGGCATGGTGACATGCGTGCACGGGGTGAGCTGCTGCTGAGTGAACCTTGCACGTGCTGTTTCCGGGCCGGTGCAATTGCGCGCGTGGTGGATGGTGTGGACAACGTACGCAAGGCTGTACGCGAAGAACTTCAGCAGGGCGCCAGCCAGATCAAGATCATGGCATCCGGCGGCGTCTCGTCGCCTACGGACCCAATTGCCAACACACAGTACAGCGAAGCCGAAATCCGCGCGATCGTCGACGAGGCCCAGGCTGCAAATACCTACGTCATGGCGCACGCCTATACGGCGCGAGCGATTCGTCGCGCTGTCGAGTGCGGGGTTCGTACGATCGAGCACGGTAACCTGGTCGACCGGGATACGGCGCAGCTGATGAGCGAACATGGCGCTTTCGTGGTTCCTACTCAGGTGACCTATGAAATGCTTGCTCTGCATGGTGCACGCTATGGATTGCCGGTGGATTCGGTTGAGAAGATCGAGGATGTGCGGCTGGCAGGCAGGCGGGCACTGGAGTATTACGCCGAGGCAGGCGTACCGATGGGGTATGGCTCCGACTTGCTCGGTGAGATGCACGAGTTTCAGAGCCATGAGCTGAAGATTCGCGCCGAAGTGCTGGGGAATCTCGAAGCACTGCGCAGCGCAACGTCCGTCGCAGCACGTATCCTGGAAAGAGAGGGTGAGCTGGGCTGCGTAGCAGAAGGCGCTTTGGCGGACCTGCTTGTCGTGGACGGCGATCCCCTTTCTTCAATTGACTGTCTGGTGGGGCAGGGCGAAGCACTCGCTGCGATCTTCCAGGCTGGCCGTGCCGTGAAAAACACGCTTGAGTCCGTTTCGTAAGCGTGGGTTCGGCAACGGGGTGACTTATCGCTGCAGTCGTCGCGCGCTACGCAATCGGCGGGTGCGCTCTGTACCTGCTTAAACTTCGCCTGGCTTATGCTGTCCAGCATACTCACATCGACAAGCGAGGCAGGACATGGGACGTAAGGGTTTACGAGCAGCAGGCGGGGCGCTTGCGCTGGCCGCGACATCATGGATGAGTAGCGTAGCGCTGGCGGAAACGCCCGTTCCCAGCAACTGCCCGAGCGTGCAGGCCGGCAAGTGTTTTACCGACCTTTCAACGGGCATTCGCATGGCCTACGTCGAAGTTGGTCCCAAGGACGGTAAAAGCCTGATTCTGCTGCATGGCCTCACTGACAGCTCACGCTCCTGGGCCGAGACCATGGCGAAAATCCATGAGAAGGATCCGTCCCTGCATGTCATCGCGGTCGACCAGCGGGGCCATGGTGCCGCGTCCATGCCGGACGAGAAGCAGTGTGCGAAAGACCCGAAAGCCTGTTTCACACCCAAACAGTTCGCCGATGACCTGATCGCGTTCATGGACGCAAAGGGTTTGGACAAGAGCGCCATTGCCGGCCACTCGATGGGCTCAATGATCGCCCAAGAGCTGGCGCTGGATCATCCCGATCGCATTACGGCGGCCGTGCTGGTTGCCTCTACCGCTTCGTCAAAAGGAAATTCCGTACTGCAACAGTACGTGCTGGATGAGCCGGTCAAGGGTAGCTGGCAGAAGGCGCTGGCCGAGAAAGGCGTGAAGTCTCCCGAGGCGATCTACAACGCAACCCCGCAAGATGCCGATCCGGACATTCAAATGTGGCTGGCTGAAAGCTGGGTCGTCTCGCCCTATGCCAACAGCGGCCTGGTGCAAGCGATCGCCAATGAGACCGCGCAGGTCAAGATCGGCACCTGGACCGGCGCCACTGAAGCCCTGTTGGACTACGACAACAGTAAGCGGCTGACGGGGCTCAAGGTCCCCACCTTGGCGCTATGGGGCTCGCAGGACACGATCTTCATGCGCAGTCCGGATCAGAAGGGGCTGATCGATGCACTGGCCAAGGCTCATGAGGCCAACGGCACGCCGACCTATTGGAAGCAATACGGCACCCAGCCCCTTCCGGACACGGGCCTGCAGGTCGGCGACCTCGGCCACAATCTGCAGTGGGAGGCACCCGAAGCGGTCGCGAACGATATCGTATCGTTCCTTGAGACCGGAAAGCCCACCAGGGATCAGGTCAAGGCAGGGTCGAGCGCAGACGGCTCGAGCGCACAGGTCACGCCGAATGCGGCCGAGATCATCGGCAAGCCATAAAGGGTGAGGTCTGATGGATGCGCGCCCGCGTGTCCATCCTTGCCTCCGTGGATTTTTACTTGCGATATCCGCTTGGAATCGGCGACTGGCGGCAGCATTCACTCCCGATCCCACCTGCCCATCGCCCGGCTGCAGCACGCCAGCGCGTGCACCGCGAGCACGCTTATCGGTGAATTGGGCACAGCCGAATGCTCAGTTCGGAGCGCCTCTGTCAGGCGTGGCACACACCAACGATCCATCCATCACTGCGGCGTCGAAATCCCGAGTAACGGGGTCGGACTTGGTCAAAATTTGTGCTAATCTCCGCGCCCCGTAAAAGCCCTGTTGATCAAAAAATATGCAAGCCGCCAAGCAGCTGTTCGACTATCCCAAGTACTGGGCCGAATGCTTCGGTCCCGCACCCTTCCTGCCGATGAGCCGGGCGGAGATGGATCTGCTTGGCTGGGATTCCTGCGACGTCATCATCGTCACCGGGGACGCGTACGTCGACCATCCGTCATTTGGCATGGCGATCATCGGCCGTTTGCTCGAGGCGCAGGGCTTTCGCGTCGGCATCATTGCGCAGCCGGATTGGCAGTCCAAAGACGATTTCATGAAGCTCGGCAAGCCGAACCTCTTCTTTGGGGTCGCCGCCGGCAACATGGATTCGATGATCAACCGCTACACGGCCGACCGTAAGATTCGTTCCGACGATGCATACACCCCTGGCGGCTTGGCGGGCAAGCGCCCGGACCGTGCGTCGATGGTCTACAGCCAGCGCTGCCGGGAAGCCTATAAAGGTGTACCGATCGTGCTCGGTGGCATCGAAGCCTCGCTGCGCCGTATCGCGCACTACGACTACTGGCAGGACAAGGTTCGCCATTCGATCCTGATGGACGCCAAGGCCGACATTCTGCTGTACGGAAACGCCGAGCGCGCTATCGTCGAAGTGGCCCAGCGGCTGGCCGCAGGTGAGCCGATCGAGTCGATCACCGACATGCGTGGCACCGCGTTCGTCCGCCGCGACACGCCTGAAGGTTGGTTCGAGCTGGATTCCACCCGCATCGACCGCCCAGGCAAGATCGACAAGATCATCAACCCCTATGTGAACACGCAGGACACCGAAGCCTGCGCCATCGAGCAGGCCAACGGGCCAGCCGAGGACCCGAACGAGCCCAAGGTCGTGCAGCTGCTGCCGAGCCCCAAGCTTACACGGGAGAAAACCGTCATCCGCTTGCCGTCCTATGAGAAGGTCAAGTCGGACCCTGTCCTCTACGCCCACGCCAACCGCGTGCTGCACCTGGAAACCAACCCGGGCAACGCCCGTGCGATGGTCCAGCGTCACGGCGAGCAGGACGTCTGGTTCAACCCGCCGCCCATCCCGCTGACTACCGAAGAGATGGATTACGTCTTCGGCCTGCCGTACGCCCGCGTGCCGCACCCCGAGTACAAGGGTGAGAAGATCCCGGCGTACGACATGATCCGTTTCTCGGTGAACATCATGCGCGGCTGCTTTGGCGGCTGCACCTTCTGTTCGATCACCGAGCACGAAGGCCGCATCATCCAGAACCGCTCGGAAGAGTCGATCATTCGCGAGATCGAAGAGATCCGCGACAAGGTGCCCGGCTTTACCGGCGTCATCTCCGACCTGGGCGGCCCGACCGCCAACATGTATCGCATCGCGTGCAAGGACCCGGAGATCGAGAAGCACTGCCGCAAGCCGTCATGCGTGTGGCCGGGCATCTGCGAAAACCTCAACACTGATCACTCCGCGCTGATCCAGCTGTATCGCTCGGCACGTGCGTTGCCGGGCGTGAAGAAAATCCTCATTGCTTCCGGCCTGCGCTATGACCTCGCCGTCGAGTCGCCCGAGTACGTGAAGGAGCTCGTCACCCACCACGTGGGCGGCTATCTCAAGATCGCACCGGAGCACACCGAGGAAGGGCCGCTGGGCAAGATGATGAAGCCCGGTATCGGCAGCTACGACCGCTTCAAGCAGATGTTCGAGAAGTACACGAAGGAGGCGGGCAAGGAGCAGTACCTGATCCCGTACTTCATCGCGGCGCACCCGGGCACCACCGACGAGGACATGATGAACCTCGCCCTGTGGCTCAAGCGCAACGGCTTCCGCGCGGATCAGGTCCAGGCGTTCTATCCATCGCCCATGGCCACCGCCACGGCGATGTATCACAGCAAGAAGAACCCGCTGCGCAAGGTCACGTACAAGAGCGATGACGTCGTGATCGTGAAGGGCGAGCGCCAGCGCCGCCTGCACAAGGCCTTCCTGCGCTACCACGACCCGAAGAACTGGCCGATGCTGCGCGAGGCCTTGAAAGACATGGGCCGCGCGGACCTTATTGGCCCGGCGAAGCATCAGCTCATTCCTGCGACCCAGCCAGTCGGAGATGGCGGCTACCAGAGCGCGCGTCGCAAGAACTCCACCCCGGTGGGCAGCAAGAAGGTGGGCGCAGCCGGTCGCATCCAGACCCAGCACACCGGCCTGCCGCCGCGTGCGTCCGACGGTAGCAAACCCTGGGACAAGCGCGAGCAGGCCAAGGCCGAAGCCTTTGCCAAGGGCCAACAGGAAAAGCGCAAGCCCAAACCCGGCAAAGCCCCCAAACGCCCCGTCGCTCCGCGATAAGGGCGTTCAGCGGTTGCGGGCTCCCGCATTTTCTTTGAAGCCCGCAGCACGCGTAGGGTGGGTTAGCGCAGCGTAACCCACCACTTACAAGCAGACACCATCGCTGAACCTGTAGCGGTCAACGCTACCCCGGTCGCGCTCCTGCAACAATCAATTCCCCTCACACCCACTGCACTGCCTAAATCCGCTTCAACTGTCCGGTACACGTGGCCTCCGGCTCCGCTATCCTCACGCACATACATCGACGGCATTGGTTACACACCCGTCCGGCCTGATAGTATTTTCAGCGTGCGGCCGCAAACCAAACCGCATCACCTTTACATGTCGTGGGAAGTGCATCGTGAGCAGCGAAATCGATTGGAGCAAACTGGGGTTCGATTACATCAAGACGGATCTGCGTTATCTGTCGGTCTGGCGTGAAGGCGCCTGGCAGGCAGGCAAGCTGACCGAAGACAACGTCCTCCACATCAGCGAAGGCTCCACGGCGCTCCACTACGGCCAGCAGTGCTTCGAAGGCCTCAAGGCCTACCGCTGCAAGGATGGCTCCATCAACCTGTTCCGCCCCGACCAGAACGCCTTGCGCATGCAGCGCAGCTGCGACCGCCTGCTCATGCCGGGCGTGCCCACCGACATGTTCATCGAGGCCTGCCAGCAGGTCGTCAAGGCCAACGAACGCTTCGTCCCGCCCTACGGCTCGGGCGGGGCGCTCTACCTGCGCCCCTTCGTCATCGGCGTGGGTGACAACATCGGCGTGCGTACCGCGCCGGAGTTCATCTTCTCCGTGTTCTGCATCCCGGTCGGCCCGTACTTCAAAGGCGGCATGACCCCGCACAAGTTCGCCGTCTCCCGCTACGACCGCGCCGCGCCGAACGGCACCGGCGCCGCCAAGGTCGGTGGCAACTATGCCGCCAGCCTCATGCCTGGCCTGGACGCCAAGAAGCGTGGCTTCGCCGACGCCATCTACCTGGACCCGGTCACCCACAGCAAGATCGAAGAGGTCGGCTCCGCCAACCTGTTCGCCATCACCCACGACGACAAGTTCATCACGCCCAAGTCTGCTTCCGTGCTGCCCGGCATCACACGCCTCTCCCTGATGCAACTTGCCAAAGAGCGTCTTGGCCTTGAAGTCATCGAAGGTGACGTCTTCATCGACAAGCTGGACCAATACAAGGAAGCGGGTGCTTGCGGCACCGCCGCCGTCATCACCCCAATCGGCGGCATCGAGCACCAGGGCAAGCTGCACGTTTTCCACAGCGAAACCGAAGTCGGCCCCGTTACCCAAAAGCTCTACGACGAACTGATCGGCATCCAGACCGGCACCGTCGAAGCGCCAGAGGGCTGGATCGTTAAGGTCTGATCTCACCCAGCGGGACGCCATACGAAAACGCCGTGAGCCTTCGGGCCACGGCGTTTTTTTATTGGGTGTTGGTTTCGGTAGGCAGCTAGAAGGTAAATGCGGCGTACCTGGCATTACCTGAGCCTAAAGGAATGGTCGAAGCGGCCGTTTACCCCTGTGAATGGCACATCGGTCGATTCCGAAATCCGCTTAATGGCGAATGGCTACATCGGTGATGTATAACGCCCTTATACCGTCATGGCTGTGCCCAAGCCCTAGGAATCAAGGGGGCAACGCTCCGCCATGGAATGTTATCCATCAGACGCGTCCGGCGTGTTATGCGTCAGGTGACGTCTAATTATAGTTAGAGGTAATGCTCATGACCCTTGAGTGCCCAAGGTGCCAGCAAGGACACATAAGGCCAATGCGCATCATAAGTACGCGAGAATTAATTTGGGTTTGTGAAGAGTGCGAAGCAAGCTGGCCAAGCCAAGATGTCATTAGCAAAAACAGCTTTCAGGACTACGGGAAAGCAATGGAAACAAAGGGGCTAAATCCTCTTTGGTCCGAATTGGAACCCCAATAATGCGTGGTGCTTTACCTCTAACAAGTCGCTCAAATCGCTCACTTCGTTCGCTGGGACGGGCTAAAGCCCGCCCCTTAGCTTAATCGTTAGCCTACCAAGGAAAGAGATGTTTGCTATTCGCTCTACAGAGTCTGGCAACACGCTCATATTTGATGACGTGCAAGGCGACTATTTCTCCGTCTGCTTCAACTCTTCTGAACAAAGTGTTAAGCGTGAGGTTTGGGCATATACTGATGCATACGGCCTGGCAAATCTCTTTGAATACCTTGCAAGCCACGAACTGCCTTGGCAAAGCTCTGAAAAGTGGGAGTCCATCGAAGGTGAATTTAAGCTCGAGGCAACCTGCGACTCTTACGGCATCGTGAATCTCAAGTTCTTCATCTCAAACCTAGGAATTACCGAGCCCTGGAAGTTTGAAGGGAATATCTGCACAGAACTTGGTCAACTGCCAGTGCTTGCAAAATCTGCACGGCGGTTCTTCGGTGCATCGGCAGGCTAACAAGTGGTTGAAATCGCTCGCTTCGCTCACTGGGACGGACTAAAGCCCGCCCCGTAACCAAACGTTATGAGTCACAAGGAGGTCATCGCCGTGCTTGAGAACTCAATTGAACATGAGTACTTTCAACTAGAGGTAGCTTACAAACAATTCTTGCATCTATTGCTAAAAAACAAGAAGGCTGACGACCCCACTCTTAAAGTCCTGTTGTATAGCGGATATTCGAGAGTAATACAGCATTTGTGGGAGCTTATGAAAGCTCAAGTTTGTTATAAGGTAAGCAAGACTCAATCTGAAAAAGAAAATGTGGTTGAAGAGGTCATTGTTAGGGCGCTCGAATCAAGCGCAGAACAATACGGCGACGAAACAACACACCCTCAAAACAAAGCAATCAATCTAGCCAAGTATCAGAGCTTTGCTAAAGATCTACGGATTCATAGAAATCGTGTTTCAGGTCATGTGTTGAGTCAAAAATTCAGTGCTTATCCATTATCGGATTTCTGGTCAAAACATCATGCTTATGTAGTTCGGTTAATTTCGAGTTTAGAGCAGGAATGGTCAACATCAATTTCTAGCCTGGCAAGTGTTCCTGAAGTTGACAGTTTTTCTAAGATGCTGACATTCGGCCAAGATGAATGGGGCAGCAACTCATAACAAATGGTTCAAATCGCTCGCTCCGCTCGCTGGGACGGGCTAAAGCCCGCCCCTTAACCAAACGTTATACAAATATCATATGAACGACGCGACCCTAAAGCTAGTTAATCAAAGACAGCTCGTATCGGTAATGAATAAAACGAAATGGACTGAGCTGTGCAATTCATTTGACTGCGAGAATAAAGCATCTCCGAATGTTCGCTATAAATTAATTTACAGTGAACAAGAATTCGGTTTTTCAAAAATATGGTGGAATCAGCTTTTGCATGAGTGCGAAGCAATCGAATGGATTGATTTCAAACTAGTATTGCGAGAACACCGTGGCAATCTATTGCCAGACAAAGAAATTGATATAAGCAAACAAATTAAGGAAGCACTACAGGCGCATGACATCCCTTACTCTGTTGAAGGAAAAAATCTTAGGGTTTGGGGCTATATTAGCGCAGAAAAGAGTCCAGTACTCGTATAACAATTGGTTCAAGTCACTCGCCTCGCTCGCTCGGGACCGGCTAAAGACGGCCCTTAACCAAACGTTAGGTGTTACATGAAAATAATAGCGCCAATATTAACTTTCTTATTACTTCTCTCAGGCTGCTCAGGCATTCCATACGAGACAAACAAAAGCAATGCTCAAATAGCTGAAGATCTAAAAATATCCGAAAACGGCATAAAGGTTATTAGCAAGTGTAATTACTACCCTTTCACTTATGGAATTAAAGCGTATGCAAAAATGCGCAGCTGTGTATTTGTAGAGAATGATAAAAATATCTACGTTGTAAATTATGACAGCAACACAAAAGCTTACTTCTCTGCATTTAATCTAAAGTTAGAGGAAGTAAATTGCGCAGCAATTGCCAAGGAGGGCCCAGGCAAAGGAATAGTATACTTATACACAGATCAAAACGCTTTCACTATTGCCTTACTCCATCAAAACAACGACATGAACCACGAAGCCGTACGCAAATTAACAAACGAATTAGTTAAAAATTCAATACCTATACTAGATCTTTCAATATCGATAGCGAACCCTCTGTATAAGTATAAAACCAGTGCCGGTAGCGCATGCCCAATAACTACGCGCTGAAGTAGTTCAGTTCTTTCGCTGGGTCCGGGTGGCGCCGGTCCTCTAGCTTAACGTTGGGGTGCTAAAATGGCTGCGCACTTCGTACACTTTAAGTTTGCTGCAAAGAGTCAGCGCATTAGGTACGGTGCCCACCTAACAAGTGGTTCAAATCGTTCGCTTCGCTCACTGGGACGGGCTAAAGCTCGCCCCTTAACCAAACGTTAGGTATCCCATGAGTGACCTGCCGCTACGAGTAGCTCTTATGCAGTCCGCACAGCGCGCACTACTCGGCGCTGTTCACCCACAGTTACGACAAATATCTATTGACGCTGACGAGACCAAGAAACTAGTCAGCCTGCGTTTTGAATACGACGGGAAGCCTCAAGAAGACGCTCAGGAGAGTTGCTCTTGTGCTGCGACCGAAGTCATCGCCAGCTTTTCAGCGGCATGGGATATTTTTGAGGAGCACATTTCAGTGCCAGTGCCGCTTGAACCAACACCTCTTCGTTATATTGTTTACTTACGCGCGGAGCCAAAAGCTGGCTCCTAACCGGTGGTTCAAGTCGTTCGCTTCGCTCACTCGGGACCGGCTAAAGCCGGCCCCTTAACCAAACGTTAGGCCTAGCATGAAGTCCGCCGTTACTCAGGAAAATAGACAGGCACTACGCTGGTTGGTAGAAAATCGACCTGAAGACTTGCGAGAGTTAATGGAGGGCGAATCTCGTTACACGCTATCGCACAGCATTGGTATTTCCAAGGCTAGCAGAGAAGAGAGTCGTGCTTGGGTCATGGCAATCTATCATGTCAGGTATGCAGCCCAATTCGGCCTGGCGCAGCAGAGGGTCATCGAAGGTACATATGTTCACTCATCATTTTCTGCGGAATTTGAGCAGTGGTTAGAGCTGGGGGCTCCCGGAGTCAGCACTGAAGAGTTAGCTAACTATCTAAACGAAGTACCAATGCAAAATAACGATGAATCAAGTGATCAATCAAACGCCTAACCAGCGGTTCAAACCGTTCGCTTCGCTCACTGGGACAGGCTAAAGCCCGCCCCTTAACCAAACGTTAGGCTTCCTGAGCATGATCACGAAAGAACAAGCTCATAAACTTGTCGCAGAGGCCGTTGCAGGTAAACCTGATTGGCTGCCTGAAGGTGATGAGATAATAGTTGTCGAAACCGAAACTATCGAAAGGCCGTGGGGCTGGGCCATTTTCCACACGTCCAAGTTATGGCTAGAAACTAACGATACTAAATATGCTCTAGCAGGCAATGCTCCAACACTTGTAGAGCGCGATACTGGAAGGCTCATACCGACTGGCACAGCTTTTAGTATTGAACGATACATTGAAAATTATGAGAAAACTGGCAGCCCACATGCCTAACGAAAAAAGGGGACAGATTTATTTTTCGTGCGCGTTTTCGGCCTAGCAAAAGGACAACTGCTAAAAGCATACCCACCCATCATTTCGGCCGTAGCCCCACCGGCAGCGCCTCACTCAAATAATCCATAAACAATCTCACCTTCGGTGTCAGCGCGTGGCGGTCGCGTAGGCACAGGTAGTAGTGCAGCGGGGCGGCTTCGGCGCGGCTGCGTGTGCGTGTGCTGCTGGAGAACAGTTCGATTAGTTCACCACGGGCGAGATAAGGCGCGGCGACGAAGCTTGCGAGGCGAGTGATACCGCCGCCGGCTGCGGCGCATTGGGCGAGGGCGTCGATGTCGTTGCTGCTCATGGCGGCTTTTACCGGTGCGTCGAAGCGAACGTCGTCGCGGGTGAAAGCCCAGCGTAGGAATCGGCCGTCGGAGGCGACTCGAAACAGCAGGCAGTCGTGATCGCGCAGGGCTTCAGGTTCTTCTGGGCGTCCGGCGCGTTCGAGGTAGGAGGGGGCAGCGCAATACAGCGCCTGGGCTGTGGCGATGCGTTTGGCGACCATGCCGTCCTCAAGGTGCTGCTCGATACGGATGCTGATATCCACCAACTCCAGAATGTGATCGATGCTGTCGTCCCGTGTGAGCAGCTCACATTGGATACGCGGGTGGCGTGCGGTGAAGCCTGGGATCAGCGGCGCCACGATATGCCGGCCAAATGCGGCGCTAGCGGCAATGCGCAGGTGGCCTTGGGGTTCATCGTGTAGTTCGCTGACCGTCGCGCGCGCAGCGTCCAGATCGTTCACCACGCCGCGAACGCGTTCGAAATAGACGGCGCCTGCGTCGGTTAGTGCGAGGTTGCGGGTGGTGCGTGTCAGTAGTCGTACGCCAAGGCTTTGTTCGAGGCGCGCAATGTTCTGGCTGGCAGCCGCAGCGCTGATGCCGATAAGCCGTGCACCCGCGGCAATGCTGCCCGTTTCTACGGCTTTAACGAAGCTTGCAAGACCGCGAAGCGTATCCATCGTGCTCTCCAAAAAAGCAATACGTAAGTTTAGCTTGATACTGGGATCAAGCTGATTGCTCTACTGCCTATGGCTATTGGGCGGTATTGTCCCGCCCCGTCATCTGCCTAAGGAGCCATCATGAAAGAACCTTACATAGATTCCCTTGCGACTCGAACGTGGAAGTTGCCCGTCAAGGCGACGCCGATTGTCTTTGCGTTCTTTATGGCCAGCATCATGGCGATGCTGATGTGCGTGGTGATTACTGCCGCCAACACAGGCATCGGACAGGGCTATCTGCTTGCGGTGCTCAAGGCGTATCAGTTGGCGATGCCGGTCGCGTTTGTCTGCGTATTGTTCGTAAGGCCGGTGGTGATGCGCCTGGTTCGGATGACGGTACGCAGCGAATAAGGGGACGAAGCGGCCTGGCCAAAGCCAAAGGATCAAGACCTCCTTCCCTATCAATCTCGGGAGGGCGGTGCCTCTGCGATGGACGTCCACGCCGAGGGAGGGCATAGCATAGGGTGGACGACCACGGACGTTATCGTGCAGCTGAAAAAGGGTGGTCATCTGCCGTTGATCGGCGCATGTGCGTCTTTGACATATTTTGTTAAAGATTCAGTGCGACGTGCCGTTATCAGTTGGCTTTGCGGCCTCGCGCTGTACCCCAACGAATAAGGTTTGGGCAGCGATGGGCAGCAATACCCACCTATCTCTTACCGGTACCGTCCATGAAAGTCTCGCACCGCTTGCTGGTCATCGTTCTTTGTACGTTCGCCGGCTTGGCGGCAATTTCGATTTTCGCGCTCAACACGCTGCACAACACCATGTTGGAGGACCGCCGGAAGGAGATCTTCTCAGTCCTGAATCTTGCGGCAAAACAGGTCGAGCATTTTCAGGAAATGGAGCGCCAGGGCGCACTTACCCACGAAGAGGCCGAGAAGCGCGCGATTGATGCGCTGTCAGGCCTGCGTGACGGCAAAAGCGCTTATATATGGGCGCGGACCGAAGGCGCACTGAGCCTTGTCCACCCGAACCAGGCGCTCATTGGGAAGGTGGATTTCGGTAAGGTGCAGGCCAACGGCAAGACCACCTGGCAAAATTACCTGGACCGCCTTGCGGTGGAGCCCTTTGCGTACTTTGACGACATCGTCGCGCGTCCGGGGTCCGATGTGCCGGTCGCCAAGATCAATGGCCTCACCAAAATACCCGGCTGGAATTGGCTGGTAGGGTTTGGAATCTATGTCGATGATGTGCAGGCCGCCTATAACGAGCTTGCCATTAAGTTTCTTTCGATCGGGCTTTTGATTCTGGTTGCCGTCATGGCCATTGCCTATCAGATGTCGCGGAGCATCTACCGGGTGCTCGGCGGAGAGCCCGCATACGCAGCCAAGGTCGCGAACGGCATCGCCGACGGTGACCTTCGTCTTGCGCTGGAAAGCAACCCATTGCCCGGTAGCCTGATGGCCGCCGTTGCGCAGATGCAGTCGAGTTTGCGCGGCATGATCCAGGGGATTCAGCAGGCTGCCGAGGAGTTGGGTGGTGCATCGTCTGGCCTACGGTCGCAGATGAGCCAGATCGATCAAACGGCGCAACACACTTCGGATGCAACTACCCAGACGGCTGCGGCAGTGGAAGAGATGTCCATGACTATCTCGCAGATCTCCGAGAGTGCTCAGCTTACGCATAGCAACTCGGAGCGATCGGAGCGTTTGGCCGTCGAAGGCGAGCGCCTTGTTGATCAGGTCACGCATGCGATCGAGGACGTGTCCTCGCAGGTAAATCGCTCCTCGGACCAGATTGCAGGGCTGCACAAGCGCACCGGTGAAATCGATAGCATCACCGGCGTAATCAAGAACATCGCCAGCCAAACGAACCTGCTTGCGCTAAATGCGGCGATTGAGGCGGCGCGTGCGGGTGAGTACGGAAGGGGGTTTGCGGTGGTAGCTGATGAAGTTCGTCAGCTCGCCCAGCGCACGGCCGTCGCAACTGAAGAGATCACGACGATGATCGCCGACATCCAGCAGGAAACGAGCGCAGCGGTTGAGGGCATGTCCCTTGTCAGCCCGAAGGTTGCAGCAGCCGTGTCGCTGGCCGACCAGGCGGCCGGCGCCTTGCGTGATATCAGCCGTGAATCCTTTGGCACGCTAGAACAGGTACGCGGAATGGCGCATGCAACGTCTGAGCACAGCCAAGCGAGCGCGAGCGTCGCACAGAACGTGGAGCGCATCGCCAACATGGTCCAGGCGTCAGCAGGCTCCGTCACGCAGGCCAACGGTAACGTGAGTGAGCTCACAGCGCTCACCGGTCGCTTGCGTGATTCGGCGGCTCGCTTCCGGCTGTAATAGCTCACGCAAGGAGCCGCATAGAGTGGGCAGTCACCGAGTTGGCGATCGTTCGGTTGGGTGCCCTATCGTTGCCCCGTATGGGCATAGCGCTGGGATTCCGAGGACGATTCGACGGCACCTTCGGTCACGGCGTCCTGGATGCATGCGACGATGGGGCAACGCTACTGGGGGGATAACACTTGAACGGACCACATCCAACGAATGCGCATCCCATGGCGGGCTTTCCGCAGGTGTGCTTCATCAAGAACACCGTCAAGAACCCCAATATCATCATTGGGGATTACACCTACTACGATGACCCGGACGATTCCGAGAACTTCGAGCGCAATGTGCTCTACCACTTTCCCTTCATAGGGGACCGGTTGATTATCGGCAAATTCTGCGCGATCGCCCGGGGCGTTAAATTCATCATGAATGGCGCCAACCACAAGACGTCCGGGATCTCGACCTATCCCTTCCAGATCTTCGGCAACGGGTGGGAGAAGGTCATGCCCCAATCAGGCGATCTGCCGTACAAGGGCGATACCGTCATCGGCAATGATGTCTGGATCGGGTATGACTGCCTGATCATGCCGGGTGTGAACATCGGCAACGGCGCGATCATTTCTTCGCGATCCGTGGTCGTTTCGGATGTGCCACCTTACGCGGTGGTCGGCGGGAACCCGGCGAATGTCATCAAACAGCGATTCACGCCAGAGCACGTTGCCGTACTCGAAGCAGTCGCCTGGTGGGATTGGCCAATCGAGAAGATTACCGAGTATCTGGACGTTATCGTGTCTGCAGACATCGATGCACTCAGATCGCTCGTCCAGGCGTGATCGATTGTTCAGCGTAAGGGCAATAAGCTGTGTCAGCCCAGACGCGGATAAGAAGCTAAGCCACAGCGATTTAGAGGGGCGGATTGGTTCATGGAAGGACGGAAGTGTCACGTGATCTCTCGTACCGTGTGTAGAGGCGTTCGCAGCACGTTGCGCCCATGCGTATCGGCAGTGCTCGCCATGCTGGTCGGCCTGCTTGTCGGGTGGCTGCCTGGCACTAACTGCGCGTTTGCAGACGATAGCGTCGCCCGCAATCCCGATGAGTTCATCCCGCAGGGCTACGTTGTGATGGAAACGCTTTCGGGTGACTTGAACAAGGATGGGCACGAGGATCATGTCTTCCTCATCAAGGGCACTGATAAGGGCAAATGGGTCAAGGACGAGTACCGGGGGGATCTGGACCGAAATCGTCGGGGGTTGATCATCGCGTTTGCGGAGGGCGATCAGTATCGACTGGCCCTTCGTAACGTGGATTGTTTTTCTTCGGACCAGGAGGACGGCGGTGTGTACTTCCCGCCGGATCTGGGAGTAGGGATAGAGAAGGGCAATCTCGTGGTGAGTTATGGCCATGGCCGGTACGGCTACTGGTCATACACCTTCCGCTATCAGCATGGCGGATTTGAATTGATCGGGTACGACGACAGCGAGAACTTTGGTCCGATCGTCAGGCAGCAAACCAGCATCAATTTTTCGACACGCAAGATGCTCTCCCGCGTCAATGTGAACGCGGATGATGACGGGGGTGAGGAGCGGTTCGAGGAGCGCTGGACGACGTTCAAGCGGTCCCGCTTCATCAGCCTTGCTGACATCGACGACTTCGACGAGCTTTACCAGGAAGCGATTCTGAAGCGCGTGGAGTGAATCAAGCGCATCTGCGCTTGGGATGGGGCAGAAGAGGTAGCCCAGTGCGGGCCACCCCGTTATTGCTTAGAACCGGAACGTCAGGTCTGCGTTGACCTTCTGATCCTTCGTGTCGCTGCTGATCTGCCCGCCGTAGCTCACACCGACGCTGACGCGGTCGCTCAGGGCCATGTCCAGCCCGCCTTCGATCACCGCAGCGTTACGTGCGACCGGCACGCCTTGCAGCGTAAAGGTGTTGCCACCGGCGAACGCTGCCCGTTGTTCCGGGTTCACGTCACCAAACGCGTGGCGCCAGCCCAGGGTGGCGTTGGGTTTGACCTCCAGGCCGCCAAGGTTGGTGGTGGTCGAGACCCTTACACCCAGTGTGCTGAAGCTCACGTCGGTTTTCTGGGACTTGCTGTCCAGCTCAAGGGCACCACTGCGTTCACTGAAGCTATCGGTGCTGACGTGTACGTGGGCAAGGCCGGCGAACGGTTCCACCGTAGCCGCTCCGTGCTTGAGGGCGTAGCCCACTTCGCCGAAGACCTGCGTTGTGCGAGCGTCATAGTTTGGCGACAGGCGATCCTCGCTGCCCAGTACCGACAGGGAGCGCTTGGCGTCGATGTCGTGCCAGCTATGCGCGGCGCCGAGCTTCAGGTTGAGCGCATCCCACTGGGCACCGGCGTACAACCCCAGATGATAATTATCGCTTTGCGCCGAGCCCGACCCTTGGCGCAGGTCGAAGTCACTGCGGCTTGCACCCGCCAAGGCCCCTACACGCCATGCGTTGTCCAGTGGTGCATCTGCACCGAGCAGCACGCCTTTGGTACGGGTTTTGAGACCAGAAAGCTCGCTCGTGCTGTCCGTTTTCCCCCAGGCGCCGAGGGCTTGCGTCCACACAACGCCGCGATCGGCCGTGCCAGCCAGGCTCTGAGCGCCGCCGGTGACGCCGACTTCGGCGGTTTGCGCATCGTGAAGCCGGCCCACCATGGCGTTGTGGATCAGGCGGCTGTCTTCGACGAGCGCGGTCTGGGTGGAGGCATGCAACTCATTGGACAGAGCGTTGAAGGTTTGCTGCGCGGTGGTGGCATCGAGCTGAGCGACCTGGTTCCACAGCGCGCTACCGGCGCCCAGGCTGTCGAGCCCGCCTGCAACGGCGCGTGCATTGCGGGTGCCGGCCAGTGAGGCAAACGAAGCCGCATTACGCTCCAGCGCGAAGGTCACACCGTTGCTGCCGTAGCTCAAGGTCGGGGTTAGAAACGCGAAATTACTGGTGACGTTGGCGAAGGCGCCATTTACGCCGCCTGCCGCACTGATCAAGTCGTAGCTTGCGAGCGGTTGCCAGCCGCCGGTGTTAATCAACGACAGCGTGCTGTTGTTGAGCGTAGCGGTGCCTGTGGCCACGATGCGGTCAGATTCGCCCGCCGCGTTTGTCTCCACCTCATAGACGGAGCCTTGGGCGAACGTGACATCGCCGTTGACGTTCAACTGGCCGATCGAGTTGCCGGGTGCTACAACGCCGCCGCGTGCGACGGTCAGGTTGCCTACGGTCCCGTTGCCACCAAGTGTGGCGCCGTCATTAACGGTGACGGCCGAGTTTGCCAGGCTGCCGTTCACGGCAAGGCGGCCCGCATTGATGGCGGTGGTACCGGAGAAGCTGCTGTTACCGGTAAGGTTCAGCGAGCCGGCACCGGTCTTGATCATTGAGCCGTTGCCCGCCAGCGTGTTGGCCATGCTGTCGTCAACGGATTGGTCGAGTACAAGGGTTGCGTTGTTGGTGATTGCTCCGTTGCCGAACGCGCGTGCATAGCCGCGCAGGGTGCCGCCGTTGACAGTGGTGCCGCCGGTGTAGGTGTTCTCGCCGCTCAGGGTCAGTTCGCCGCTTCCGTTCTTGGTCAGGCTGCCGCTGCCGGAGATGTCGTTGCGCCAGGCATCGCGTGCGTTGAAGCCGCCCTGGCTTGCGTCCATGTTCACGGTCACGGCTGAAGTGAACGCGCCGTAACCGTCGCCGGCCGCCATCAGGTTCAGTCGGCCATACCCGTTGGATTCATCCAGCACGACATAGCCGGACGAGAGTTCTGTGGTCGCCAGCACGTCGCGGCGCTGGGTTGCATCCAGATAGGGGAAGCGCGATTCCAGCAGCACTTCCGCGTCGACCGGGACAACGGGCGCGAGATTCGTTGGGCCAATCGGCTCGAACCCGTAGGTCATGCGCTGGGTGAACAGTGCCTTGTCCTGGGCATGCTGGGAGAAACGGTCCGTGGCCGGGTCGATCGGTGTCACACAGTTGTTCATGTCGCCGCCGCACTCCGCGGCGAAATAGGCTTGTGCCTGAGCAAGCGCTTCGGCGCGAAGTTGCGGGTTGTTGGCGAGGTTGTCGATGGCGAAATAGGTGGCGGTGATGCGCCCGCCGATCACGTCGAACGGGGAGTGCATGCCCGTTACGATGCGGCTATTGCCAAGCTCGGAGGCGCGCAGCATCAGCTCGCTGAAGCGTTGCGGTACGGCGTAAGCGAGTGCGTAGGCCGACAGGTATGAGGCGTTGGTATGGCCGCTGGGGAAGCCGCCATCCGTTGCGGGCGTCTGGCTTCGCACGACGTACAGTGATGGTTGGATAACGCCTTCCGTAGCCTGGCGCCAAGGGCGAGGATACTGGTAGGCATTTTTTGCGGGGGTGGTGGAGGCGTCATCGCGTGTCGCCTTGACCAGGTCTACGACCTTGCCCAGTGCTGATGAGGATTCGCCTGAGCCGTTGCCGGCGTCGTCGTATTTGGTGGTGAGGGTGGAGTCGTCGAAAACGGGAATCGTGCTGTACGCGCCCGACCCTGCAAGGTAGGCCGCTTGCAGAGAGCCAAGGCCGCTGATGGCGCTGTAGCTCTGGTTGCGACGGTCATCGTAGTAGGCCGCGATTTCCTGCTCTCGGGTGCGCGTAGCGGCAAGGTCGACCACGTACTGGATATTGCGTTGCAAGAGCGGTGCGCCCAGTTCAGTGGGGCGGCCGGTATCCCATGTGGGCCCGGTGATCCAAAGCTTGTTGAACCCCGAGAGCAAATTCACCCCGTTGCGATCGTTGTCATTCGCCCGGCCGGCTGCATGTACCGAGGCGGCAAGTACCGACAGCACGAACGACGAAGCAAGGGCGCACGCGCCTGTTTTCGACAGTCTCACTAACCACTCCTTTTTTTGGATGCTGCCCGATGCTGGGCAAATAGTTCGGATGGAGTGAGGCAAGGTACGGAGCGGATCTTTCAGTTATATGTCTGCATAACGCTCGATCATGTCGAGAAACCTTCGAGAACTGGTGAGTCACGATACGGCCGCAGCGTCACGCAGCGGTGTCGTTTTACAGGCGCTGAACAATCGCCTCTCGAGCTTGTTCCGCCGGCCGATATCAGCCCCGCACGTTGTTCGTCGGAGGCCGCGTTTTTTTTAACCGTTTGGCGCGCCAATCCCTATACTGCGCACCCGCCGAAACGCGGCGGTCGGAGCCGCGTTTCACTGGCCCTGCGGTGACCGTCGAGTCGCCTTGGCCGCTTCCCATGGGACCCGTTGTTATTCGTGCCAGGCCCGAGCCTGGGTTTTGCCGTTCCCGCACACAAGGAGTGCTGCCCGGCCGCAAGGTGAGTGAGTGATCGTCGGTTTCGCGTGTGTCGTTTCACCTTATTTCCTGATTTCAGCTGATCGCATTACCTAGAGGTATTTATGTCGCGGCAGTTGCTGGCGATGGCGCTGGCACCCCTTCTCGGGCTATTCATCGTTTGTATCGGTAACGGTTTCATCTCCTCCCTTACGACCCTTCGATTGGGCGCAGCCGGCGAATCGGCGACGCTGGTGGGGATCGTGTCGTCCGCTTATTTCGTCGGGCTGACGCTGGGTGCCATGTTCAACGATCGGTTGATCGTGCGCATCGGCCATATCCGTGCGTACTGCAGCTTCGCCTCACTGACGGCGGTGACGGTGCTGCTTCAGGGGCTGGGCTATGAAGTGTGGTGGTGGGCGGTGCTGCGCTTTCTGTGCGGCTGGGCCATCGTTGGCGTCTATCTGGTAGTCGAGAGCTGGCTGCTGATGGCGGGCGACCAGAAAGCACGCGGCCGATTGCTTGCGCTCTACATGATGGCGCTCTACGGGTCGGGCGTACTTGGCCAGACGCAACTGGGCGTGATCGACGCCATGGGTGACAACGCTCCGTTCATGATCGCCGGTCTGTTGGCCTCGCTGTCCGTATTGCCGATGGTGATCATCCCGCGCGTCTATCCGCAGGTCGAAAAGGTCGAGCCGATGTCACCGACTCACCTGATTCGCATGACGCCGACGGGGGTGGTCGGCTGCTTTGGCTCGGGCATGGCGATCGCCGCGGTGTATACCCTGTTGCCGCTGTACCTCCAGCGTGTGGGCTTCGACGTGCGCGAGGTGGGCCAGATGATGGCCAGCGTGATCCTCGGCGCCATGTTGCTGCAGTATCCCGTAGGTCGCTGGTCGGACCAGCAGGATCGCCAGACCGTTTTGATCGCGTTGGCGATCTTCTGCCTGGCCATTTCGGTTGCGATTTTGCTGCTGCCAAGTTCACCGATGCTCTTGATGGCGCTGCTGTTCCTGTTGGGGGGTGGCATCTTCGCGATCTACCCGGTAGCGGTAAGTCACGCGGCTGACCGCGCGCCAGCTGCCGCGCTGGTGCGCATGATCCAGGGCTTGCTGCTGATCAACTCGCTGGGTTCGGCGATCAGTCCGTTGCTCTTCTCTCCGGTAATGACCGCGATAGGCGACGCCGGCCTGTTCCTCTGCTTTACCGTGCTCAATGCCACATTGGTTGTGATGTTCTTCTGGCGTCGCGGCCAGCGACCAGCACCTGCGCCGGTCGCCCCGTTCACCGCTGCGACCCCGCACTCGCTGATGGGTGCCGAGCTGCGCGTGACCGAAGATCTGGAGCAGGGCGCGCGTGAGCATGAGCTCAAGGAGGATCTGTCCGACGTAGTGCCCGGTGTGGAAGTCGCGCATCCCATCGTCGGGGGTGAGGCCACCGTTAATCGTGCTGCGGATACCGGGCTGAAAACCGAGGGCGGGCTTCACTGAGCAGTGCGGGCAAGCAAGGTGGGATTGAGTTGGCACCACCCTGTCCTGCATCACGCGAGCGCGTTTCGGTTGCTCGGGCGCGTGGCAAGATCGGTGGCATCGAAGCGCTGGGCAGAACGTAGGCAACGACGTTCGTCCCAGCGTTACGTGTTCTGATCTCACGTAGCGAGTGGTTTACCGATCCGACTGGATACTTGCTGATCCGCCTGTTTGCCAAGTCGCCAGCCGATCACGCCCCATGCGAGGGCGCAAATTGCACCGACCAACGCGGCGAGGCCCGCGCCTTGGTTAAGCATGTCGAGCGCGCTCTTGGCCCAGGCGCTGACCGCATCCCCCCCTCGATAGATGATCGTATCGATGACGTTTTTCGCCTTGTACTTGCTCTGTGCATCGAGCGGAGCGAAAAGCATTTCCCGGCCAGGTCGAACGAGGGCGTATTCACCGATGCGGCGGATAATCATCAGCGCGGCGATCAAGACGAAGCTGGGTGCAAGCATCAGCCCGATGAATCCGGCGCACATGACCAGCGGAACGACGGCCAACAGTGTGCTCACACCCAGCCGCTGGGCCACACGGCCGGTTATGAAAAGCTGAGTGATCAGCGCGCCGGCCTGTACGACGAAGTCGATGATGCCAAATACACGCACCTGGCTCTCTCGGTCTGGGAAATATTCAGCCACGACACGAGCCTGTTCGAAATAGAGAAAGGTGGTCGTGGTCGCTAACAGTACGACGAAGGCCGAGATGCCGATCAGGTAGGGTGATTTCAGCACGGCGGTGATGCCGCTGAAGGGATTGCCGGGCACTGGCCGACGAGGGCTTTCACTCGGCGCGGCACCGGGTCTACCCGCACCGCCGACCGCGCGCCATTGCATGAGGCTGCGTTTGAAGGCCATGGCGCCGCCAAGCAATGCAGCCGCTATGAACATCAGTCCGGACTCCCCAAGCGGCCCGATCAGTAACGCGCTCAGTGCGGGCCCGGCCAGTCCGCCGACACTTGCACCGGCCGCTATGAACGCGAACAGTCGCTTGGCCTGTGCGCTGTCAAAGACGTCCGCCATCAAGCTCCAGGCCACCGATACGACGAACAGGTTGTAGACCGATATCCATATATAAAAGGTGCGCGCAAGCCATTCGCTCTCCTGGCCTTGAAAAAGAAGGGCGAAAATCAGGAGGTTGGCGCAGAAGAAGCTGTAAACCCAGTCGATGAAATGAATGCGCGGCACGTTCGCGCTGAGCCAGGCGAACAAAGGGACAGCCGCCAACATCACGAAGAATGTCCCTGTGAACAGCCACTGGAGGTTTTCCACGCCGGCGGCGATGCCCATGGCTTCTCGCACGGGGCGCAGCATGAAGTAGCCTGCAAACAGGCAAACGAACAGCAGGAAGCCGTGAAGCGCAGGTTTCAGTTCAACCGTTTCAATATTCAGAAGGGTACTTGCACGCTGCGCGAGCGGAAACATGTTCATGGAGCGCTCCTGTCGAGGGCCGGCATGCCCAGGCATGCCGGCGGGCAATCAGCGGTAGATGACGCCTGTGAGTCGCTCGGAGACCTGCCACAGCATCTCGGCCTGCGCGCGATCGGTCGCCGCCTCAGGCACCTTGGCGAAGCCCAGCGGGCCGCGCTTTTCTTCATCACCCGTCGGGCCGTAGTACGCGCCACCTAGTGCATCGGGCGAGGTGGCGGCATACAGGGTGGGCACGGCGCCCTGGGCGGCAGAGTGATACGCATCGCGATTCTGTGCCCACTGCTTGCCAAACGCGCTATTGAGTCCCGGGCCACGTTCGATCAGTTCGGTGACGGCCACGCCCGGGTGAGCAGCACTGCTCTGAATGCCCCAGCCGGCCTCGTCGCTGCGCCGTTGAAGTTCGAGTGCCCAGGTCAGGACAGCGAGTTTCGACTGCGCGTAGGTCACGTAGGGATCGTATTGCCGCTCGGTTTGGAGGTCCTCGAAGTTCAGTTTGCCGCGCGCGGCAGCGATGCTGGAGAGGCTGACAACCCGGGCTTCGTCACTCTTCTGGAGTAGCGGCAGTAGGAGGCCTGTCAGAGCGAAGTGCCCAAGGTAGTTGGTCGCAAGCTGCATCTCATACCCATCTGCCGATTCGCCACGCGTTGGCGGTGCCATGATCGCGGCATTGTTGATCAGCACATCCAGTTTCGGCAGTCGGTTTTGAAGCCGTGTGGCGAGGTCGCGCACTGATCCGAGGTCGGCAAGATCCACTGATTCGAACGTCACCGACGCGCTGGGCACCACCTGTTGAATGCGGGCTATCGTCGCCTGTCCGCGTTCAGGATTACGTGCGGCAATAACGACGTCGGCACCTGCACGGGCCATGGCGAGGGCGTCTTCGTAGCCCATCCCGCTCGTGCCGCCGGTAATCAGTACCGTGCGGCCTGCCAGGCTCGGCATATCGGTTGCCGCCCAGTCCGGCTTCGGATCTTGCCGGGGAGTGGCCTCTGCGGTCAGTGAAAAGGCGAGTGCAGCTCCGGTAAAGAGCGTGCGGGCTGCTTGCATGACACGGTGAGTCGTCTCTGCCGTGCGGGTAAGGCTGGCTAGGTTCATCTGATCTTCCTCGTACCGTTGTGCGGTCCCACAAGGGGGTGAGTGATCAGTATCAGTGTACGGTTGGCGCCCGATAAGCCCATCGGAGATGGATGCCCTGTACGGCGAGGCGTACAATCTCTCGACCCATTGGAGCTCTTATGCGCAAGCCCAGCCTCACCGATATCGCCTTGTTCGCCGATGTAGTAGAAGCAGGCGGCTTTCGTGCAGCCGCGCAAAGACAGGGGCTATCGGCATCATCCCTTAGCGACTGTGTACGCCGCATCGAAAGCGATCTTGGCGTGCGACTACTCAATCGGACGACTCGTAGTGTGACGGCTACAGCAGCGGGCGAGCGGTTGCTGGAGCGGCTCCGGCCTGCGCTCCGCGAGATCGACGCAGCGTTCAATGATCTGGACGACGATGCCCAGCGCCCGGTCGGAACGTTGAGACTGAATGTGCCGGTTCCGGTGGCCCGATTCGTTCTGCCCGATCTGATGGCGCGGTTCCTTCGTCTCTACCCCGGTATCAACGTTGAAGTCGTAATGGATAACACCTTCATCGACGTCACGGCAGGCGGCTTCGATGCTGGAGTTCGTTATGAAGAAAGCCTTGCGAAGGACATGATCGCCGTAGCGATCGGCCCGCGTCGACAGCGCTTCGTGGCTGCAGCCGCACCCAGCTACCTGCGTGAGCACGGTACGCCAGTTCACCCGGAAGAATTGGCAGGACATGCATTGCTCGGGCATCGCTTTGAGAGCGGCAAGGTAGGTGTGTTCGAGTTCGAAAGGGACGGCCGAATCATCCGTATTGCTCCGCGCGGGCAGCTTCTCACCTCGTCGCATGATCTGAAGATCCACTCAGCAATCAACGGCCTGGGAATCGTTTATACGTTCGAAGAGTTCCTGCGGGAGGCGCTCGACGATGGTCGTCTCGTCCCGGTCCTTGAAGATTGGTGGCAAGGCTTCGATGGACCGTATCTCTATTACCACGGCCGGCGGCATATGCCTTCGCCCTTGCGTGCATTCGTTGATTTCCTCAAGCGCGAGGCGACAGACGACCGTGATGCAACAGGGCATGTGAGCTAGGACGCATTGCCCATGCGGGAAGCGGTCCGGCTATTTCATTGAAAACCGCTTAATCTAGCTTCGCTGTCTTATCTATCAGAGGCGTTTCACCGTGACCCTCACACGCAGGCAATTGAACGAAGCGGCCAACGCAGGGCTGATCTCAGCGCAGCAGGCTGAGGCGCTGTATACCTTCTTCCAGACTCGCCTCGAAGGCACTCCACGCTTCAAGGCGACTCATGTGCTCTATTACATGGGGGGCCTGCTCGCGATCGGCGCGATGACCCTCTTCATGACGCTTGGCTGGGAGCTGTTCGGTGGCGCAGGCATATTCTTCATTGCGCTGCTTTATGCAGGCGTCGGCCTGAAGTTGACGCATACGCTGGATGCACGCCGTTTCGTGATCCCCGCGGGTATCTGCGCGACCTTCGTCGTTTTCCTCGTGCCGCTCATGATCTACGGCCTGCAGGCGTGGGCGGGTGTCTGGACGGACGAGATCACCTATCGGGGTTACCACCGCTATATCCGCTGGCAGTGGCTCTATATGGAGCTTGGTACGCTGGCGGCCGGCGCGATCATGGTCTGGCGATACAAGTATCCGTTCCTGATCATGCCTATTGCGGTAACGCTCTGGTACATGACCATGGATCTCGCCGCCATGCTCACAGGCGACCATGCGTCATGGGAGCTTCGGCAGCTGGTGTCGATCTACACGGGCCTTTTGATGATCGGCCTGGCGTTCTGGATGGACGTGCGTTCGCGGCACGGCGCTGACTATGCGTTCTGGATTTACCTGTTCGGCGTAATCGCGTTCTGGGGCGGCCTGTCGATGCAGGATTCGGACAGCGAGGTCGGCAAGGCGCTGTACGTTGGCATCAACCTCATGATGATCGCGGTGGGTGTGGTACTCGTGCGCCGAGTCTTCGTTATCTTCGGCGCAATCGGTTGCTGCCTGTATCTGGGTTATCTGGCGTCGAATGTATTCAAGGACAGCCTGCTTTTCCCCTTCGTGCTGACCGCGCTTGGGTTGGGTATCGTCTGGCTTGGAATTCTGTGGCAGAAGCATGAGGCGCGTATTACTCGGCGAGTGCAGCGCTATCTCCCCGCGCCGTTGCGTGAGATGTTGGAAGCAAGACGCTGAATCGTCCATGGAACGGTCGGTGACGCTGCGTTGACCCGCGCCAGCATGCGCCTGAAACGCATTCTTCGCCCGGCTTATTAGCGCAGCGCCCTTTCGCAGGATATGGAGCACCGCGATGTCTGATACGCGGTAACCCGCCGGGTTTTCAAGGGTCACGCGCAGCACGGACGCGCAGATGATGACGACGATTATCCGCCAGCGCCTAGTGCCAGCCGCGCCTTGAGCTTATGCTTCGCGTCGCAACCCAAGCATCAGCCGAGAGGTACGGACGTGCTCAACCATATCGAAAACAGCCTGCGCGAAGCGCAATCCGCCCTCGAGGCCATGTTGGCCAATCGGGACACACTGGAAGCCATCGAGGCTGCCGGCCGATTGCTGGTGAAAACCTATGAGCAGCGTGGGCGTGTGTTTTCCTGCGGGAACGGCGGCTCGATGTGCGATGCCATGCATTTCGCCGAAGAACTGAGCGGCCGTTTTCGCGATGATCGCCCTGCACTCGGTGCAACCGCGATAAGCGATGCAAGCCACATGTCCTGCGTCGGCAATGACTACGGCTACGAGCAGGTGTTCTCGCGTTACCTGGAAGGCAATGGTCGGCCAGGCGATTGCCTCATTGCGTTATCCACGAGTGGATCGAGCAAGAACATCATCCGTGCCATCGAAGCGGCGCGCGCAGCGGGCATGACGGTGATCGGGCTGACCGGCCGGCCGGAAGCCGTCATGGCGCCCCTATGCGACATCCACATCTGCACGCCGGGGGGCCGTTATGCGGACCGCGTGCAGGAGCTTCATATCAAGACGCTGCACATCCTGATCGAACTCATCGAGCGCGGACTCTTCCCACAAAACTACGGCGCCCAGCCGTAAACGGTGGACGCCGTTGTGGATGCGGCGCTGGCCTGCTGACCAGCGCCAGGCGCAACGTCGCGTCAGCCCATGCCGCCGGTAGCGCCGAACACTTCGCCGGTGACGTAGCTGGATTCCTGGGAAGCCAGCAGCACATACAGCGGTGAGAGTTCCACGGGTTGGCCAGGGCGTTGGAATACTGACTCGCTACCAAAGGACGGGATCATCTCCTGAGGCTGGCCACCGCTTGGCTGCAGCGGCGTCCAGAAGGGGCCGGGTGCTACGGCATTCACGCGGATGCCCTTGCTGATCACCTGCTTGGCCAGGCCTTTGGTGAAGTTGGTGATCGCAGCTTTGGTCGGCGCGTAGTCGATCAGCGTAGGGGATGGCTGGACCGCCTGGATAGAGGTCGTATTGATGATGGTGCCGCCCTCGGGCAGGTGCGGAATGGCCGCCTTGCACAGCCAGAACATGGCATAGACGTTGGTCTTGAAGGTGGCATCGAATTGCTCGGTGGTGAGATCGGCGATGTCCTTCACGGCGGTCTGCTTGCCGGCGACGTTCACCAGCGTATCCAGTCCGCCCAGTGCGTCAACGGCCTGCTTTACCAGACTGTTGCAGAAGGCTTCGTCCTTCAGGTCACCCGGAATGGCGACGGCCTTGCGGCCTTCAGCTTCGATCAGCTTGATCACTTCCTGCGCGTCGGCTTCTTCTTCCGGCAGGTAGTTCAGCACGATATCGGCGCCTTCACGGGCATACGCGATGGCGGTGGCGCGGCCGATGCCGGAATCGGCACCGGTGATCAGCGCCTTGCGGCCCGGCAAGCGGCCAGAGCCCTTGTAGGACGTTTCACCGTGATCGGGCTTGGGCTCCATCGCCTTTGCAAGGCCGGGCGCTTCCTGTGGCTGGCTGGGGAACTCGGGCTGGGGGTATTGCGTGGTGGGGTTTTGCAATCGATACAGCGAATCGTTGGACATGAACAATCTCCGGAATAGAACGTTGTCGATTCAGGCCCAGTGAGCGCATCGCGCTTGCTGGCGATGTTTTCGCAGGGCCTGTACTGCCGCTCTTTTTCACAGGGGCTTATTTATGCGGAACGTACTCTCCGATCCGAAGTTCCGAAAAACCGCTCAGTAGAGCGGCCCGGCTCGCTTGCTGGGGCTCACTGTCGCTGACCGATTTCGGCCGGCTTCGCGTGGGTGAGGTGGGCCTCGACAGCCGCTTTGAATGGCGAAATGTGCTGCGCCAGACGAAGCCCGGCGTTACGTAGAAATCGGGCGGGCAGGCGGTCGTCGGTATACAGCGATACCAGCGCGTGGGTGGCTTCGTAGAGCGGCCGCGTAGCCAACCGGTGCGCGTGGGCGTAACGATCGAGCAGGCGCGGGTCCGCGATGTCGCGGCCGTGGCGGTGGGCTTCGGTTATTGCCGTCGCCAGTCGCACAACGCTTTGCAGGCCAAAGTTGAAGCCATGGGCCGTCACCGGGTGCATCCCGACGGCGGCGTCACCTACAAGGGCACAGCGCGGGCCGGCGAAACGATCGGCATAAACCCCCACCAGCGGGTAGGCGTGTCGTGACCCATCCACATGCATTTCGCCGAGGCGGTATTCGAACAACTCGCTGATGGCAGCCTCGAAGCGCAGGTCACCCATGCCCATCAACGCTTCGATCCGCTCCGGCGAAAGCGTCACGACAGCACTGGCGTGATACTCATCCAGTGGGAGCAGGGCGAGGGTTTTGCCGTAGCCGAACCATTCCCAGGCCGTGTGGTGATGCGGCCGCGCATGGCGCATACGGCAAACGAGCATGCACTTGCCGTAGTCTCGTGACTGCGCCCCGATACCCAGCATTCGCCTCGCGGCTGAAAATCGACTATCAGCGGCTACCACCAGCCTGGCTTCGAGCGGTTTGCCATCGGCGAGCGTCAGGCGCGAAGCGCGGGCCGAGCGCTCGATGGACGTGACGGTCGTGCTATCCAACACGCGTAGGCCCGGCTGCCGGTCGATGGCGGCCCAGGCCGCGAGCCGGATCTGCTGGTTGGGGGTAAGCCAGCCGAGCGTATCGGCCGCCCGTTGCGTGGTGTCGAACTTCAGGGAAAACAGCGACGGGCCATTCATGACCTTGGCTTCGCGCAGCAGGTAGACGCTGGCCGCCGGAAGTCGATCCCAGATGCCGAGCGCTTCGAGCGCGGCGCGCGAACTATGGGTCAGCGCAATTTCACGGCCATCGAATGGAGGCGAGGCAAGGCGCGAGCGGGGCTGCTGGTCTATGAGCGCGACGGAAAGCCCGCTGCCTGCAAGGGCACGAGACAGGCACAAGCCGGCAGGCCCGGCGCCGATGATCGCGATATCCACGTGAGACATGTTCGGCTCCGACCGGAAGAAGCATTCAGGTTAGCCCGCTCCGGGCGCCGGGCTTTTGACCTGGGTCAGCTACGACTCCGCGCCCGGATCAAGCATCCTCCCGCTTCATGCGGTCACGCACACCACCATCAATGGTGCCGGTGTGACCCATCGGCTTGAACACCGCGCCGTTGGTGCGAATGGTGTCCTTGCCCTTGAGGCTTTCGCGGTTGGCGACATTGGCCGACATTCGCTCGGTGAGATCGGGGAACAGATGGTGGGCCATGGCGGACACCTTGGCCTTCGGTCCAACCGGCATCTCTTCCTTCGGGGCGTGACAGGCCTTGACGATGGCATCGACGACAATCTGAGGATCATCCATCGACGCCATGCGCGGCGCGTGTCCTGTGTAGTTTGCGGCGTGTTCCCACCATGGTGTATCAATGGCCCACGGCATTACCGTCGCGACCTTGATCGTGTCGCCGTGGCCTGCCAGGCGCAGTTCCTCGTTCAGTGATCGAGTCAAGCTGAGTACGGCGGCCTTGGTGGCGGCGTAGGTGTTCTGCAGGGCGAGCGGAACCTCGCTGTCGACCGACCCTACGTTCACCAGTGTGCCCGCATCCTGCTTCGTGAAATGCGCCAGCGCGGTATGGGCGCCATAGATCAGGCCTTTGAGGTTCACATCCACGAGCCGTGCGTGGACGTCCGCCGGGATGTCCCAGAAGTAGCCCAGCGCGCCAACGCCGACGTTGTTCACCCAGACATCGATACGGCCAAACGTGTTGACCGCCTCCTGGGCGAGCCGCTCGATCTCTTCGAACTGAGCGACGTCCAGCGTGACAGCATGGGCTCGGCCGCCCTTGGCCTGGATCTCCTGGACCACTTCATCGAGCTGCGCTGTACGTCGTGCCGCCACCACGACATTGGCGCCGTGTTCAGCCAGGGCCAGCGCGGCGCCACGGCCAAAACCGCTGGACGCACCGACGATGACAACGGTCGCATTCTTGAGTGCTTCTATCGATTTCGCCATTTCATCCACCTGTCGTTCCTGCCGACGCTCTGCGTCCGCGTGATCATTCGGCCGGCCTTACTCAAGGGTAGAGGCGGGCGGTTGGCTGCTTCTATACGGAGGTTGAGCGGCCTGTGAATGTTCAATCAGAGGCGGCGTGTGGGCGGTGAAATCTGGCCGGAGGCGGCCTACACTGGCGCCCCCATCCGCTGCGAACGTTGCCATGCCTGTCCCGCTCGATCCTGTCGCCCTGCAAACCCTGCTCGATCGCATTGCCAACGAAGCGCCCCGGCATTTCGGCGAAGGCAAGGTCGCGGATTACATCCCTGCTCTGGCCGGGGTCGCCCCTGACCAGTTCGGTATTGCGGTGTGCGATATCCAGGGGCGGGTCTACCATGCGGGCGGCGCTGACACAGCGTTCTCCATTCAGTCGATCTCCAAGGTGCTCAACCTGGTGATCGCCATGCAGCGCCTGGACGAAGCAGATATCTGGACACGGGTTGGACGGGAGCCGTCCGGCCAGGCATTCAATTCCATCGTGCAGCTGGAGGTGGAGAAGGGCGTGCCTCGCAACCCGTTCATCAACGCCGGCGCGGTTCTGGTTACGGACCTCCTGGTGTCACGCATCATGTCGATTCATTGGGTGATGCGTGAGTTGGCGCGCCGGCTTACAGGCAACCCGGCGGTGAATTTCGACAGCCAGGTCGCGCGTTCTGAAATGGACCACAAAGCGCGCAATGCCGCGCTTGCCTACCTCATGAAGGCCTACGGCAACCTGCATGGCGAGGTCGATGAAGTGCTTGACGTGTACTTCCACGGCTGCGCGCTTTCGATGAGTTGCGTGGACGTGGCGCGGGCATTCGCGTTTCTCGCCAATCGCGGCATTAATCCACAGGACGGCAGCGCTGTCGTTTCGGCTCAGCAGACACGCCAGCTCAATGCGCTTCTGCTGACGTGCGGCCTTTATGACGCCGCGGGTGATTTTGCCTGGCGCGTCGGCTTACCCGGCAAGAGCGGCGTGGGCGGCGGGATCGTGGCCATCGTGCCGGGGCAGATGAGCATTTGTGTATGGTCGCCCCGGCTCGACTCCTACGGCAATTCGGTCGCTGGCCTGCGTGCGCTCGAATCGCTCGTCGAGGGGCTGGGCGTCGCGCCGCTGGGCTAGGGCGTCGAAGCCGACTCTGCGTAGGATTGGGCTTTCTGAAATCGGGGCGACCGGATGTTCGACATCAAAGACGTGAAACTCAACGGCTTGGAAAAAGCCATGCAGTTGCGTTGGGCAATGGTGCTTATTGCCTCGCTTGCGTTTGCGGACGCGTATCTGTTGGTTCGTTTCCATGTGAGCGTGTTGGATGTGGATGCCGCGTGGATCAAGGCGAATGTCGATGTCGGGGAGGGGCTGTTCCTTGTATGCGCGTTTTCGCTTGCATTCGGCGTCATCATTCCGGGCGCCGGTGCGATTGGAAGGCTATTGATAGGCACGATCGTGGACGCAGTTATTCTCAAACTGTCGGGGCGGCTGGATGTGGGGCAATTCACCCGACCGGAAGTCGACAAGGCGCATTATGTCCACAAGGATCAATTGCGCCGATGGGCCATCAATACGTCAAATTCTGCGGCTTATCGCGAATATGAGCAGTTCGAAGCGGACCGGAACGACCTCCGGTTCATCCAGTACATGGCGCAGTCTTTCCTGGTGCTGTCCTGCATCGCCTTTCTCTTCTCATCGAGCGAACACCCAAGCCTTATGGAGTCGATGCAGGCAGGTATTGAATCGCTTCCCTGGTATCAGGACTTCCCACTGCGCGCCGTTTGGGCGGGTGTACTGTTCTTCGTCTTCGGCGTGGCGTTTCGAGATGAGGGCCAGTATCGGGACCAAGTTTACCTGTATGGGCACTCGATTCCTGACGATTCGAGAGCGCCCTGACGCCAGAAAACGCCCGTTCGTAGGCGCAGGACGCGGCGATGGGATATTCAGCCCGTCCTAAATTGGTTAGCGTGAGTAGCTCCCCAATTGCAGGAGGTGCTCGTGAGCAAGGTTTTCATCATCGGTGTCACTGGCGGAGTTGGCTCTCGGCTTGCGCCGCGCTTGATTGCCAATGGTCATCAGGTCGGTGGCCTGCACCGCAAGCCCGAGCAGGCGGCCGAACTCATCGAGGCCGGCGTCCTGCCTTCTCTGGGCGACATCATCGAGCTCTCCGCGACGGAACTGGCCGCTGCAACGCGCGGATATGACGTGCTGGTTTTCTCCGCCGGGGCCGCTGGCAGCGGCCTGGATCGCACCCGTGCCATCGACGGCGACGGTGTGCTCAAAACCATTGAGGCCGCCCGAGCGAACGGTATCTCCCGGGTCTATCTCGTCTCGGCATTCATGGATGCCGGGCGCGGCGGCGAGCCCAGAGAGGGCTTCGAACACTACATGCGAATCAAGCGTCAGTCCGACAACGCGCTCGTTGCATCCGGTTTGGACTGGGTCATCCTCCGGCCCGGCACACTGGTGACGGAAGAGGGCGATGGTCGGGTAAACGCCAATCTTGCTATCCCCTACAGCAAGGTGGCGCGCGGCAACGTTGCGGCCATGTTGGCGGTGCTGATCGATACGCCGTCCATCCGCCGCGAAATCATCGAGCTTACCGACGGTAATTTACCGGTCGCCGACGCCGTCAAGGCGCTTGTCCGGTGAATCGCGAGGCCTACAACCGTATCGCCCGGCGATGGCAGGCGCTTCGCAAGGGCTTCTATGGCCGGGAGCAGGCCTACCTCGACCTGCTGATCGCTGCGTTGGCACCGGGATCTACGGTGCTCGATCTGGGGTGCGGCAATGGTTCTCCAATGGCGGCGTATGTGGTGGCCTGCGGACATCGGATCGTCGGTGTCGACCAGGCCGACGCGCAGCTTGCACTCGCGCGCACGTCGCTTCCGGCGCAGACGTGGGTATTGGCGTCGATGGAAGAATACGGATTCGAGCACGCATATGACGCCGTCATCCTCTGGGATTCGCTCTTTCACATCCAACGGACCGCGCACGCCAACGTTCTGGGGCGAGCGGTAGAGGGGCTGCCGAACGGTGGACGATTGATGTTGACTGTTGGCGGTTCAGAACACCCGGCGTTTACCGACACGTTGCTCGGGGAGACCGTGTTTTACGATTCCAATACGCCCGAGGAGACTCGAGCGATCCTCGAGGGCTTGGGTTGCCAGGTCTTGCTGGGCGAGTTCATGAACCTGCCGACTGAAGGGCGGGACAAGGGGCGCTACATGTTCGTGGTGGAGAAGGCAGTATGAGTACATCAGAGGTCGAGCCAACCGGCCAGGTGGCACCGCCCGTGAATCAGATCAACCCGCGAAAGCTGCTCAACAGTAAATGGACCGCGGTGAAGCCGGTAGCAAAACAGAAGCACTTCATCGTCACGGACGTCGAGTTCGATGAAGAAGGATTGATGGTGTTGGCCTGTACGATCCAGGCTGTATTGACCAAGCGCGAAGCCGCAATTGATTGGCGCGAGTTGAAAGACGCCACGCGCTGGCGCCAGGGGTGGAAATGATCACGCCAAACGCGGCGTACCCAACGACAAAAAAAGTCCAAGGAGGTCAGGTGAAAACGATTGGGCTGATCGGCGGGATGAGCTGGGAATCGACGGTTCCCTATTACCGGACCATCAATCAGGTGATCAAGGAGCAGCTTGGCGGGCTGCATTCGGCTCGAGTCGTGCTCTACAGCGTCGATTTTCACGAGATCGAGGTCTTGCAGCGGACAGGTGACTGGGAAAAGGCGGGCGAGATTCTCGCGTCCGCTGCCCGATCGCTGGAAGCCGCCGGCGCGGAGTTCATCGTCCTGTGCACGAACACCATGCACACAGTTGCCGCGGTGATTGAAGGGGCTGTCTCGCTCCCGATGCTGCATATCGCGGATCCAACCGCCGAGGCAATCAAGGCTGCGGGTCACCGCACGGTGGGTTTGCTTGGAACGCGCTTCACGATGGAGCAGCCGTTCTATCGCGAGCGCCTGGAACGCGAGCACGGGCTGAATGTATTGACGCCTGGGGAAGATGACCGCGCCATCGTGCACCGGATCATCTACGAGGAGCTGTGCCTGGGCGAGGTAAACCCTGACTCCCGCGTGCAATACCAACGCATACTGTCGCGCCTGAAAGCGCGCGGCGCCGAGGCGGTGATCCTGGGATGCACCGAGATTTCGCTGCTGGTACGGCCGGAGGATACCGACGTACCACTGGTCGATACCACGGCCGTCCATGCGCGCGCCGCCGCGCTGTTCGCGCTGAAGGACTAGCCTGTCGGGCCCGCCACTTGCTCCGCCACCGCGGACTTGTCGATCACCGACCAGACGCGGTGGATGCGTCCGTCCCTAAACCGATAGAACACATTTTCCCGGAATTCCACGCGTCGGCCATTGACCGGCAGGTCGAACAGCCTCCCCACCGGCGTGCATGCAAAAAACAGCCGGGCCGCCAGTACCGGCGGTTCAGCTACCACCTCTTCCAATGCGAAATGCAGATCGGGTATCGCGCTGACATCGGCTTCGAGCATCGCGCGATATCCATCCAGCCCGATGCGCTCGCCGTTGTAGTGCACATCCGCATGGACGAAATTGGCTAGCGACTGCCAGTCGCGAGTATTCAGGCAGTCCAGATAACCCCGGTAGTGCGCGCAAAGCTGTTCGATGGTCATGGCAGCGCTCCTGTGGATCGGTCGCCGCGGCGTCCGTCCACCTTTGTTGTTGTATGGCTTAAGCAACGAATGCCCTGTGCCGCATTTATACCATCCGAACGCGCGGTGAGGAGGTGGCACGTTACTGGCTAACACTGCTGCCATCGACAGAACGCTCGCCTGAAGATGCTCGCGCATCCGCTGCCTGATGTGGCCAGGCGAGCCGCTAGAGCCTTGCTTCCGTGTAGTGAGCGGCTTCATCCACCGACAGGAACCGCGGCGTTATGGATCGACCCATTGTTACAGCGCATTCACGTCAACAAGTGACGGACTCCGCCCACCCCGCCCCTCGGCGAGGGTCTCGAGGGGCTTGCGCATGACTCACTTTTCGTCTGCCAGTCGCGCCCTGCTGCGCGGCGCCAATCAGGTCGTTCACCGGCAACGCCCTCGTGTGTGGCTGGTCGGGACGGCTCTACTGTTCGCAGTGGGTACGTTTGGGGGCGGCTATTGGCTGGGCAGCGGTCATGCCGAAGCCGTACCTGAAAATTTGGCCGCCAGTCACGACGTGGAGCGACCGTTTGCGGTGGATCGGCTAGGTGAACTGGCAGGACGGCTGCAGTCGCTCGAAGCAGATACCCAGGCGCTCCAACGCCTGTTGGACGAGCACAACACGTTGCGTGATCGGGTGTCGAAGGTCGATCCTTCACTCATGCCGTCGCTGACGCACCGCTCGGAATTGAAGTCCGGCAAAGGCGGCGTATTCCTGGCACCGCGCGGCTGCGCGACATCGTCGGTGGTCAACCCTTCATTACGTATCCAGCTGCGCGAGAGCGAAAGCAGTGCCCGCTGCTTGCGCGTCGCACTCGATCAGATGCTTGCCGAAATCGCCAGCCGCAATGCGGCGCTGATGGCGATTCCCTCCAAACAGCCCGTCGATCATGGCAGGGTCGGCTCACCCTTCGGTAATCGTTACGATCCATTCAATCGCCGGCTGGCGTTCCACTCCGGCGTCGACTTTGCGCTGCCAACCGGGTCGCCGGTTTATGCCGCGGCCGGTGGCCGGGTGAGCGCAGCAGGCGTGTTTGGTGGATATGGCAAGCGCGTCGACGTGAATCACGGCAATGGGTTGGTGACGCGTTATGCCCACCTGTCCGCCATCAACGTAAAGGTCGGCCAGGTCGTGACGCCAGGGCAGTCCATCGGTGCAGTGGGCTCGACAGGACGGTCGACGGGGCCACATCTGCACTTCGAAGTCCTCAAGGAAGGCGCCCACGTCGATCCTGAACGCTTCCTTGCCCTGGGCCATCTGGAGCGCGACAGCGATGCCGTGGCGCAGGACTAAGCCGCTCTCTACGCGCGAGCTGCTGCGCAGTGATCATCGGCCGCTCGCGCAGGAACGGCGCTCCCGCAATCTCTGGCCTCTGGTCTGCCTTGCCTTAGCGGTAGCGGCAAGCTTGCCGTCAGTGTGGCTGTACCAGCAGCTTGAGGGGCACCAGACGCGGCAGGCCGCGCTGGAAGCTGAGGCAGAGGCATTGCGGGGCCAGCTTCAGGCACACGCACTTCAGGCGCGCATGTCCGACGCCACTGAACAACAACTCACTCGGCGCAACGCTGATCTGTCTTCGCAGATCGAGCGCCTTACCACCGAGCTGGCGTTCTTCCGTCAGCAGAAACCAAAACGCTAACGGGAGGCCCATACGGCATGTTCAACAGTAAGAAGACGACTCCTCGCCCGTCACTCAACAGTTTCTCCAGTCTGGTTTCGGATAATCTCACCATGACCGGTGATATCGAATTTTCGGAAGGGCTGAAGATCAGCGGCTGCGTTCGCGGTAGCGTTAGCGCCAAGCCCGGCACCACGAGCCTGTTGGCGCTAAGCGAGGGTGGCACCATCGAAGGCAACGTGAGCAGCTACGACGCGCTGATCGACGGCACCATCGTTGGCGATTTGCGCTGCGAGCATCTTCTCGAACTGCACTCCAACGCGCGCGTCCGCGGCAATATCACGTATAGGCAGCTGAGTATCGAAAACGGCGCCGTGATCGAAGGCATGCTGCGTAAGCTGGATGACGAAGGCAAGGTATTGGAGTTGCCCCTTCAGCGAGCCGCCGAAGGGGCCTGAACCGGCGTTGCCCCCCCAAGGACCAGGTATCGGGTTCGTTATCGAGCCAATGCACGGTGAACGGTGGAAGCCCTTCGGGATTCCACCCTACGTGCTGGATGTCTTCGAGATAGGCGGGCCGGAGCCCACCCGCGCGGGTTTATAGCGAGACGGAGATACCGGCCTGAAGCGTGCGTGGCGTGCCTGGATAGGCCCAGATGTTGCCCCATGCGCGTTCTTCGTAGTCCTCGTCGAAGAGGTTGTCCAGGTTCAGGTTCAACCGGACGCGCTCATTCAACTGGTAATAGGCCAGCAGGTCGACCGTCGTGTAGGCGCTCATGTCGAACGCGGTCGCTGACGTCGCTCCCTCGCGCGAGCCCACGTACTTCAAGCCCATGCCCACGCCAAGGCCGTCGAGAGCGCCGCCATTGAAGTCGTAAGTGTTCAGCAGGTTGAGGCTATGCCGCGGTACGTTGGCCAGACGACTTCCTTCGGGTAGCGCTGCGCTGGTGCTCTTGGTGACTTCGGCGTCAACATAGGCGTACCCGCCAATCACTTTCCACTGCGGCGTGACGCTGCCAGCCACGCTCAGATCGAAGCCTCGGCTGCGCACTTCGCCCGCCGCCACCTGGAACGTTTCCGCGCCCACGTTCGCGGGGTCGGTCGTCAGGACGTTCTCCTTGGTAATATGGAACAGTGCCGCGGTCACGCTCAGGTCGTGGCCAGGCATGTCGTATTTGATACCCGCCTCGTAGGCCTTGCCTTTCTCCGGGTCGAACGCACCGTTGTTTCGGTCCGCGCCACGGTTGGGTTTGAACGAGCGTGCGGTGTTGGCATAGACAGCCAGTGAATCGGTAAGGTCATAGATCAGACCAAAGCGCGGTGATACTGCATTGTGCGCCTGATCCCAGCTGCCGGTGGACGCAAGCTTGTTCTCGTAGGTTTGCTCGAAGCGCTCCAGACGTGCGCCGACCTGCGCCTTCAGCCGATGCGTCAGTGCAATCTGGCCCTGCACGTACGCGGCGTAGGATTTGAGGTTTTCCGTGTCGTGCGTGGCAGTGCGCGTAAGTGCCGGCAGGGCCTGGCCATAGACCGGAGCGTACATATCCAGCGGGAAGGCATTCGCCGCCCCACTGGAGCGACGAATGATGGAGTTGTAGTCGAACTCATCGTATTCAAAGCCGACCAGCAGCGTGTGATTGAAACCGCCCAAGTCGAAGTTGCCTTCAGCATTCCCCTGCGCCGAGACATCGCGCCAGTTCAATGTGCGGTCGCTGTAGTTGCGGCCGATCGTCCTGCCATCCACATTGAGCGCATTGTTTTCGACCGCGCCGCCGTCAAGCGTACCGTCCAAATACTGCACACCCCCACGCAGTGCCCATTGGTCAGTGAGCTGGTGCTCGATTCGTACCTGTGTCGTGGCGTTCTCGTTGCTCAGTTTGCCAGCGCGTTCTTCACCCAGGAAACGGTCCCGGTCCAGATGGCCAGCCTGATTGGGATAGCGTGCCAGCCCGCGGTCTAGCGGATGCCGATTGTGCAGGTAGTCGCCTTCGAAAATGATGGCGGTGTCTTCGCTCAGATCCCAGCGCAATACGGGCGCGACGCTGTAGCGCTCGCTTTCAACATGGTCGCGGAAGCTGTCCGCGCCCTCTGCAACGAGGTTGAGGCGATAGGTGAAATTGGCCGCTTGGTCGAACGCGCCTGTGGTGTCCAGCGTGCCACGGTGCAAGCCGTTGGTATTGAACTGGCTGCCAAGTACGGTCTTGCGCTCGGCCTGTGGCTGCTTGCTGACGATATTGAATGTGCCGCCCGGATCACCACGGCCATACAGCATGGCGGCAGGGCCACGAAGCACCTCGATGCGCTCGATAGTGGCGGCATCTGGCATGTTCGGGTAACCGCGGTTCACAGGAAAACCATTGCGGTAGAACTCCTGTGAGTTGAAGCCCCGGATCAGAAACTCGGTCAGCCCCTGCCCGCCGAAGTTGTTTCCACGCTCGACTCCACCGGCGTAGTCCAGGGCGTCTTCCAGGCGCGTCGCGCCAATATCTCGGACCACATCGCCCGGCACGACGCTGACGGCCTGCGGTGTTTCGTGGAGAGCGGTATCGGTTCGGGTCGCGCTTGCCGAACGTGTTGCCCGGTAACCCTCCACCGGACCGGTTGCGCTTTCTGCATGCGTCGACGTGATATCAGTCTGCATCAGCGTCATCGTGCCGTCAGACGGCATGTCACTTGGGGTTTGGGCGTAGCAGGTCAGCGCTTGAAGCGAGAGCACAGGCAGGAGTAAACGGCGCATCGAGGATCTCTGAGCAGACAGATAAGCGAGGCGGCAATAGTAGTGTTCCTGATAATCATTATCAATTTACATTGCTTACAATTTTGCTCAGGTTTGGCGCGGGTCAGACCATGCCAAACGGTGGTGGCTAACGGCGGCGAGCGCGATTTGGGTTGTCGCGCGAGCGGGAATGCGAGGGGTTTCGGCCGTAGGCCGCGCGGCAATGGCTCACTGACAACGCATTTTTCAGCATGACTATGTGCCAGAAAGACCTTGTAAAGAAGCCTTGAGCGGAGCATCAGCATCGGTGTTGCATACTCCGGCGCATCGTTTAACGGATGCGGATCGATGTCACGTAAAGCTCGTGTGTTCCTGGCCTTCATCCTTGCCGTGGTGCTGGCTACGGTCCTGGGGACGGTGTTCCAGACCCAATTCAACCTTGCGGCGCTGAGCGATATGGGCGTTTCGGTGCCGCTAGAGATACGGCTTCGCACTACTGGACAGGATCTGCTGGGATTCTCGCCCACGCTTGGCGCGTTGGTGACCGCGGCATTCGTACTGGCCTTGCCAGCGGCTGCGTACGTGGAGCGCCTATGGCCGCGTGGTCGTTGGATTGTATTTCTTCTGGCGGGCGGCCTGTCCGTATTAGGCGCACTGATGGTCGCTAACGCTGTGGCTCCGATGCCCACCCTGATTAGCGCGAACCGCACATTCGCCGGCACGCTTGGGTTAATGGCAAGCGGTGCCGTCGGCGCCTGGTTCTTTACCTGGCTTCTCGCGCGCGCTGCCGTTCGATGATGCCGTATTTCCAATTAATAGGTTATCGCATGACCAGGATTCGACTTGCCCTCGCATTGGCCATTTTGTTCGGCAGCAGCACCCTTCATGCGGTGGCCAGCGGTTATCGAATCGAAACGGTTACCGAAGGGCTTGACCATCCGTGGTCACTGGCCTTTCTGCCGGATGGACAAATGCTGGTAACCGAACGGGTAGGGCGGCTGCGGGTAATCGACGCGCAGGGGCACTTGCTTGAAACGCCCATCGAGGGCGTACCTGACAGCCTCGTTGCAACACAGGCCGGGTTGATGGACATCATTCTTGATCCGGACTTCGCCGAAAATGGGCGTATCTACCTGAGTCAGGCACATGGGACGGCCGACGCGAACAACACCCGAGTGGTGAGCGGCCGATTGGTGGAAGGTCGGCTCGAGGACGTTCGGACAGTGTTCACCGCGTCACCCATGAAAGCCGGCTTCTCTCACTTCGGTGGGCGCATGGCGTTCATGCCGGACCGTACCCTGCTGGTTACGCTCGGCGACGGCTTCGACTACCGAGAGGACGCGCAGAACCTGCGTAACCACCTGGGCACGATCGTTCGCCTGAATCCGGAGGGCGGCGCACCTTCGAACAACCCGTTCGTTGACCAGGCTGATGCGGCTCCGGAGATTTACACCTACGGGCACCGCAACGTACAGGGGCTGGTCTACGACGCGCAGACGAACCGTATCTGGAGTCACGAGCACGGGCCACGTGGAGGCGATGAGATCAACCTTATACAGGGCGGCCATAACTATGGCTGGCCGGTGGTGACCCACGGCGTGGACTACACGGGTGCGCGGATCACCCCGTACACCGACCTGCCGGGCTACGACGCGCCTGTAGTGGACTGGACGCCCTCCATCGCGCCGTCCGGGATGACGCTTTATCGAGGTGAACTGTTTCCAGGCTGGCAAGGCAACCTCTTCGTCAGCACGCTGGCTGAGCGAAGCGTACGGCGGGTGCGGCTGGAAGGGACAGATGTGGTGGAGCAGGAGGTGCTGTTCACCGAATTGGGCGAGCGCATTCGGGACGTCCGGACGGGGCCCGATGGGGCGCTGTATCTGTTGACGGATAGCGAGGCGGGGAGGGTATTAAGGGTCGTGCCGGCGGAGTGAATGGCGTACGGTTGGCATGTAGGGGGGGCGAACCCCGCGGTTGTCCGGCTGACTGCGTTAGCCTTTGAATCGGAAGGTTCGGTGGTGACCCGTGACTGAAGGGGGGGGTAGCCCATCGATGACGGTGACTGTCGATTCGAAAGCGATCCGCCACCGCGTCGCCGGGGCGTTCGGATTTCGGCTCTGACGGCCGAAACCCTAACGGCCACACGACTCTGTCGGAAATGCCCACGACCTCCCTCTGCAATCCAAGCCTCGTGCCTCAGCCCACCAACGCTATCCCCATCATCAGCGTCACGGCGCATCCAACCCAAACACTACCGGCATCCAGAAATAGACCGCCAATGTGATCACGATCACGCTGAACAGGTTTAGCCAGACCCCGGCCCGCGCCATGTCCGCGATCTCGACTTCACCGGTGCTGAACACGGCCGTATTGGGCGGGGTAGCAACGGGCAGCATGTAACAGGATCCAGCGGACAGGGCCACGGCGGCCATCATGATCAGTGGGTCCATCCCAATGGCAATTGCCAGCCCAGTGGAAATGGGCAGCACAAGATTTGCCACAGCCGTGTTGGAAAGTATCTCCGTCATCATCAGTACGATGATCACCAGCAACAGGATGATGATCAGGCTCGAATAGACCTGCAGACCCTCCAGCGCCGTCCCGATCCAATCGTTCACGCCAGATGACTCGAGGCTCGTCGCAAGGGCGAGGCCGCCACCGAAAAGGATCAACACGCCCCACGGCAGCTTTTCGAGATCCTTCCACTCCAGAATGCGCTCCCCATCGCGGGTACTGGGCAGGAAGAAAAGGGTGATAGCGCCCATCATCGAGACGCTGGCGTCCGGCAGTTCCCCCAGGCGGGCGAAGAAGGCGAGCGGAGCAACATTTTCCGCGATCAGACTAATGAGCGGCTTGCCGACCCACAGGGATACGGTGATCAGGAACACAGTGATCACCAGCCATTCTTCACGGCTGATCGGGCCGAGCTTCCGGCGCTCCTCCTTTACGAACGAAACCGGCTTCTGTGTCTTCGAGGAAATGCGGAAGCGCACGCGCGTGAGATAGATATACAGGCAGACGAACATCAACAGCGCGACGGGGCCGGCGAATATCAGCCATTGCAGGAACGTCACTTCGATCCCGAACTGCAGCGAGGCTATGCCGGCCAGCGCGGCATTCGGGACGGCCGCCACGAGCGTGGCGAGGCCACCGACCGAGGCGCTGTAGGCGACTGCCAGGAGCAGCGACTTGGCAAATCGCTGGACGCTCGGGCCTTCCAGGATCTGCTTGTCTCGCATTTCTGCGATGAGCGCGATCGCCACCGGTAGCATCATGAGCGCCGTGGCAGCATTCGAGATGAACATGCTCAATAGGCCGGTCGCCAGCATGACGCCCAGCACGATGCTGTGGCTCTGCGTGCCGATGAGATCGATGATGGAAAGCGCGATGCGGCGATGCAGATTCCACTTTTCGATGGCGATCGCCAGGATGAACCCGCCCAGGTACATGAAGATCACGGGCTCGGTATAGGCCCCGGAAATGGTGCCAACCGACGCGCCACCGAAGAGCGGCAGATACACCAGCGGAATGAGCGAGGCCACCGCCATTGGAACGGCTTCGGTTACCCAGAAGATCCCGACCAGAGCCACGGCTGAAACGACGACGCGACCTTCATAACCGATCACGTCGTCCGGGATCAAAAAGAACGAGAGCAGCGCGGCAATCGGACCGAGCAACAGGCCGATCAATTTGGTCCGTGGATAGGCGCGGGCGGGCACGGAGGCGGTGGCCAGTTCAGTCATGAGGTCCCTTTTTTCTGTGTTATCGATCTCGGCGGCAACCGGGGCGTTGACGCGTCCGCATGATGTGACCCATTTGGCCGCCGATGTATCGGCCCGTCAGGCCAGGGCACACCTGTTCACAGCAGAGGCGATCGGCGCGGTATGGCCCATTCAATCGAGTCGCAAAGGCCGGAGGCCGCGTCATTGTTGCGTTTGAGCCCGGATAGAGCGTGCCGCCCGAACGCCGGGTGCGCATGAGCCCGAAACATGTCGTGAAAAAAGACGCACCCCAGGACGCGAATCATGACGGCATTCAGCCCTCGGTCATGCTCGTCGGGGGCCTTACTTTACGCCCCGATTCCGTCGTGAATGCGCCGCAGCCGAACTGAACTCGACTTCAGAGGCGCGTTCAGTTGTTTGTATCCATCCGGCTCGATCGAGGCCGGGCGTATTCACAGACGAGACAGGAGTATCGAGACGATGGCGATCTACACCACGCGCGACAATGTCGATCTGTATTACAAGGATTGGGGGGCGGGTAAACCGGTCCTGCTGAGCCATGGCTGGCCGCTCAATGCTGACATGTGGGAATACCAGATGCTGCACCTTGCAGAAAACGGCTATCGCGTGATTGCGTTCGATCGTCGCGGCTTCGGGCGCTCTGCTCAGCCCTGGAACGGCTACGACTACGATACGTTCGCCGAAGATATCCATGAGCTGATTGAATTCCTCGGGCTCAGCGACGTAACGCTGATTGGATTTTCCATGGGCGGCGGCGACGTGACACGCTACCTCGCGCAGCACGGCAGCGCCCGGGTGTCCAAACTGGTACTGCTCGGCTCGGTGACGCCCATGTTCATGAAGACAGGGGATAACCCGACAGGTGTGGATAAGTCCGTCTTCGATGGCATTCGCCAGTCTCTGCGCCAGGATCGTGCGGAATTCTTCAACACTTTCGGTGCAACCTTTTACGGTACCGATCAAGGCCAGCACGTCTCTGAGGGCGTCATGACACAGACGCTGAATATGGCGCTGATGGCGTCGCTCAAGGGTACGATCGACTGTGTCACTGCATTCTCTGAAACCGATCTCCGCGCGGACATGCGCAAGATCGACGTGCCGACGTTGATCATCCACGGTGATAACGATCAGGTTGTGCCGTTCGAGAGCTCTGGAAAAGTCGCTGCCCAGATGATCAGGGGCACTGAGCTCAAGGTCTATCCGGGTGCCCCGCATGGGTTCCCCGTTACCCATCGCGACCAGCTCAACGCCGACTTGCTCGCTTTCATTGGCGGGTAAGCGTCGTCGCCGGCGCGTCGGTTTGCCCCGACGCGCGGCCGAAGAGGATCGCCACGCATGCGCGCTGTCACGGCATACGAGGCGTGTAGCGCACCTACCGGTTTAACGCTTCTTTCAGGACGCGAATGGCGTACGCTGGCTGCCCTTCGCCTGCATTCACTTCCCATAGGGGTAGGCCATGATCAAGCTGCATCACCTGAACAATTCCCGCTCACAGCGGGTGTTATGGATGTTGGAAGAGCTCGGCCTGGACTATGAGCTCGTGCGTTACGAGCGTGATCCGCAAACCCTGGAGGCGCCTGCCTCGCTACGCCAGGTACACCCGCTGGGCAAATCGCCCGTTCTCGAAGACGGTGATCTGGTCCTCGCCGAGTCTGCAGTGATCATCGAATACCTGGCCGAACGCTACGGCCCACACCTGCTGCCGGAGGCTGGTACAGCCGCGCGCCGCCAGTGCAGTTACTGGCTGCATTACGCGGAAGGCTCGTTGATGCCGCTTCTGTTGATGAAGCTGATCTTTCAGAAGGTGAAGAGCGGGCCGATGCCGTTCTTTGCCAAGCCCATTGCCAAAGGCATCGCGGGAAAGGTGACCGGCAGTTTCATCGACCCGCGCCTCAACCAACATCTGGACTTCGTAGAGGCCGAGCTCGGTGATTCGCCCTGGTTGTTGGGCGAATCCATGAGCGCAGCCGATTTCCAGATGAGCTTCCCGTTGGAGGCTGCGCGATCACGTGGCGGGCTGGGGAGCCGTCCTCGCCTGAATGCGTATGTCGATCGCATCCATGCGCACCCGTCTTATCAACGAGCGCTTGCGAAGGTCGGTGACTACGCTTACGCCTGACGGAACCAGTCCCACAGGCCGAGCGAGAAGTTGGGAAACAGGTTGATGCCAAGGGCGGACTTGATCAGATACAGGCCGACGAGTCCGACCGCCATGCAGAAGACCAGGAAGGCGGTCACGGCGGCCGCCTTGCCCAACAGGGACAGTCGACGCTCCAGACGTGAGAGATCGCGGCGGTTGCGACCGAACAGGATCACGAAATAGTAGCGTGAACGCCAAAGCGAGAACGTGCCGCGCAGATCCAGGGTATGGCGTCCCCACTGGCGAGCGCCAAAGGCGACACGCAAGGCATCCAGCTGCTCTTGCGTGAAGGTGGCTCGAATGTCGGCCGGCACGCGCTCTTTGAGCCCCTTCAGGAAAGGGTCCCTTTCTTCCGTGGCGGGGGACGGTGTAGCGATATGGGGCATGTGTCGGGTTCCTTCGACGAGCGGCGGCATACGGGTGCCTGTCAGGTGCTGATGTAATGGATGACGGGCTCGATGCCCGCGATGTGGTGACCTTTCGCGGCAAGTGCCTGGGCGGCGCACCAGGGGTGTTTCACACCAGACACCCAGCCCATGACATCCGCGAGCCGGTCCGGCGGCAGAACCTCCATGTGCGCGATGCTGATCTGAAGGCGCTCGGCCAGGCCGGTCGAAAGATTGAAGTGCCAATCATACTGGCCGCAGCCGACCTTTACGTCGTGGCTGTCCTTGTCGGACATCGCCACCATCCATTTGCATGTGTACGTCAAGGCGGCAGCGGAGGGCGGCTGGCCTATGCAAAAGGTGTAGACGTTCTCGTACCGTTGGGCGAATCGCCTGACCAGCAATTCGGCGATCGCTTCACGTCCCTCGGTTTGCGGCGGGAACGCGATATTCGGTGAGCTCACCACCATGTCGAGGACGGCATCGTTCGCGAATGCCTGCTCGATAAGGTGTGGACGGTTATTGTCCTTTGCAGAGATGTAGCTGTGTACGGCTCGCTCGAGTGGATGCATGAAGTCCTCTGGTTGCGGTTTCCTGTCGTCACGCCGCGCGTGCACGGTCTGTTCGGATCAAGCATAACCGCGATATCGGCAGGCATCGCCTCTACTGGAGCATCTTTACCTATCGTTTCAGGCATTTGACGGCGGTTCGGCCATTGCCCAAGCTGGGCACCCCCCTGCCCGATGATGAGGTTTCGAGTGTTCGCCACGTCCCGCCCGCTACGTAGATTCATGCTGTGCATCGCGCCGTTGATCGCGCTGCTTGCCGCCTGTGACGGTGGTGAAAAGCCAAAGCCGCCGCCCGAGCCTGAACCGCCAAAGACAGTCAGTGCCTATAGCCCCGCGTCGTGGGACGACCTGCCTGCAACCCCGGATGCGGATCTGGTGCAGGGGTTCGCTGCGTGGCGCTCGGCGTGCAAGCGCCTGGCGAAGGATGAGAACTGGGGACCAACATGTGCCGCGGCCGCTGCGGTGCCGCAGGAGGCCGGTGCCATCCGCGCGTTTTTGAAGCGCGAGATGACGGTCTACAGCCTGCGTGGCGCAGGCAACGATCCCAAAGGGTTGGTGACCGGGTATTACGAGCCGGTCTATCCCGGCAGCCGCGAGCGTACCGAGACAGCGCACGTGCCGGTCTATGGCATCCCGGACGACATGATCGTGGTCGCGCTCGACAGTATTTATCCAGAACTCAAGGGCATGCGCCTGCGCGGTCGGCTCGATGGCCGCGTGCTGCGTCCCTATGACGATGCAGCCAGCATTCGCGAGAACGGCGTTAAGGCTCCCGTCATTGCCTGGTTGCAGGATCCAATGGACCTGCAATTCCTCCAGATTCAGGGGTCGGGTCGCGTGCAGCTCGAGGATGGCCGGCAGATGCGCCTGGGTTACGCGGATCAGAACGGTCGGCCCTATCGCCCTGTTGGCCGCTGGCTGGTCGAGCAGGGGCTGCTGCCACGCGAACAGGTCAGCATGCGAAACATTCGTGAGTGGGCCGAGCAGAATCCGGGACGCGTGGCCGAGATGTTGGCAAGCAACCCGAGCTACGTCTTCTTCACCCAGGGGCCGGACAACAACGAAGGGCCACGGGGCTCCCTGAACGTGCCGCTCACGGCCGAGTACAGCGTTGCAATCGACCGCAAGGTCATACCCTTGGGTAGCCTGTTGTGGCTCTCGACGACCCGCCCTGATAACGGTCGCGACATCACCCGACCCGTCGCCGCGCAGGACACTGGCGGTGCCATCGTCGGTGAGGTGCGGGCGGACTTCTTCTGGGGCACGGGGCCCGAGGCGGGGGAATTGGCCGGCAACATGAAGCAGAGCGGTGCGCTGTGGCTGCTATGGCCGAAGGATAAACCGCTGCCGGACGTGCGGGTCCCTGCAACGAAGCCGGTACCAGCGACCGCCTCGAAGGGGTAAGGGCGTAGCCGACATGCTGGCAGACGTCAGTAGCACACCACACGGTTGAACCGCACCGGTCGACCGCTGGTGTTGCTGACTTCGAAGCCTTCCGAGGCGAAGGCGAGGAAGTCACCCTGCATGACATGCTGGGTGTGCAGATTACGCGTAACGGTCAGGGTGCCTTCAATGACGACCAGCATTTCATGCCAGCCTGGGCTGGGCTCCGAGGTGTAGGCGTCGCCGGGCATGAGTTGCCAGTCCCACAGCTCGACATCGGTTCGGGCAGGGCTGGTTGCAAGCAGGGTGCCTTTCGAATCGGCGTGCCTACCTTGCCAGACGAGCTGTGCGATACGAAGGTGATCGGCTTGTGTCGGCGGCTGGATGAGATCGGCGAACTTGATGCCAAGGGCAGCGGCGAGCCGATCGAGGGTGTTGAGACTGACGTTGGCTTCACCGGATTCGATTCCAACAATCATGCGTCGGCTGACGGAGGAGGCATCTGCCAACGCCTGCTGGCTCAGCCCGCGTGCCTCCCTGTGATGTCGCAAATTGCCAGCGACATGTTCGAGTACGGACATACGCAGTCCTCTTGATGAAATAACATGCGGGAATCGAACGGTTGAGCATTATACTGCACACCCGTAATCCCCCTTCCAGATTTGATTCTCATCATGATGCAGGCGCGCTCTTCGATTCTCTATCCGGTCTTGTTGCTCGTAGTTGCGATGGCCTCGATGCACATGGGCGCAGTTCTTGCGAAACAACTGTTTCCGTTGATTGGCGCGCCGGGTTTGGTCGCCATGCGGCTGGGCTTTGGTACGCTGATCCTGCTCGCCTATTTTCGGCCGTGGCGCAAGCCGTTTGATCGCGCATCGTGGAAGCCCCTCGTCGTTTATGGCGTGATGATGGGCCTGATGAATTTCACGTTCTATCAGGCGCTGCAGCGCATTCCTCTCGGCATCGCGGTTGCCCTGGAGTTCGTCGGGCCGCTGGCGGTCGCAGTACTCGGTTCGCGGAGATTGGCGGATATGTGCTGGGTCGCGTTGGCCGTTGCGGGGCTGCTGCTACTGATGCCATGGACGGAGTCGCAAGCGGCGCTCGACATGGTTGGTGTGGTGCTCGCGCTTTTCGCCGGCGCGTGCTGGGGCTTCTACATCATCTATGGACAGCGTGCGGGCGCCGCGCATGGGCCGCGTGCGGTCGCGCTCGGCGCGTGCGTTGCGTCCTGTCTGGTCGTGCCGATCGGCGCTTTCGATGCGGGTGCAACATTGCTGTCGAGCCATGTTTTGCTGATGGGGCTGGGCGTCGCCGTGCTGTCGATGTCGGTTCCCTTCACATTGGAGATGCTCGCACTGGGGCGTCTGCCCGCGGCCACCTTCGGCATGATGATGAGCCTGGAGCCGGCCGTGGGTGCGTTGTTTGGTTTGATCTTTCTGCAAGAACATCTCACCGCGCTGCAGTGGCTGGCGATTGCCGCGGTGATGGTGGCGAGCGCGGGAGCGGCGAATTCGGCGAAGGGGCGGCCTGTGCCCGCAGTGGATTGATGGTGTCGAGGGCATCGGGTCGCTGGGGCGCCGCGCCCCTTTCAATCGCGGCGGCTCGCCTAGCGATTCGTCGGGGCCGGGGTCACTCGCCAGACCGTATTTCCGACATCGTCCGCGACCAGTAGCGCTCCTTTTGAGTCGACTTCGACACCTACCGGGCGGCCAAAGGCGACGCCTTCCTCGTCGTTGATGAAGCCGGTCAGAATGTCCTCGGGTGGGCCTGCAGGGCGACCCTGCTCGTCGAACGGAACGAAGATCACTTTGTAGCCGCTACGCGGTTTGCGGTTCCAGGACCCGTGCTGGCCTACGAAGGCTCCGCCTGCGTAACGTTCAGCCAGCAGCTCGCCTTCATAGAACCTCAGCCCGAGCGATGCGGTGTGGGCGCCCAGGGCGTAGTCCGGGACGATCGCCCGGGCGACCATGTCAGGCCGCTGAGGTGAGACGCGTTCATCGACATGCTGGCCATAGTAGCTGTAAGGCCAGCCATAGAAGCCGCCGTCCTTGACGGATGTCATGTAGTCCGGGACCAGGTCGCTGCCGATCTCGTCTCGCTCGTTTACAACCGTCCACAGCGCGCCGGTGCGGGGTTCGAGCGTCAGGCCATTGGGATTGCGAAGCCCCGAGGCGAAGAGTCGGGTAGCGCCGGTCTTCGCATTCACCTCAAGAATGGCAGCACGGCTGGTCTCGTTTTCCATACCGTTTTCGCCGACGTTGCTGTTGGACCCAACGCTGACATAGAGAAGGCTACCGTCTCGGCTTGCGACCAGATCCTTGGTCCAATGGTGATTGATTACGCCTGCCGGCAGGTCGGCGACCTTTTCGCCGGGGCCGTTGATATGGTCAGCGCCGGGCTGATAGTGGAAGCGCACGATTGCGTCGGTATTCGCGACATAGAGCTGGTTTCCGATGAGGGCCATGCCGAACGGTGAATTCAGACCTTCCAGGAACACAGTTCGAGTCTCTGCGATGCCGTCCCCATCGCCATCACGCAGCAGGCTGATCCGATTGGCACTCGGCGTCCCTGCACCGGCACGCTTCATGATCGCGCTCGCGATCCATTCCCGGAAACCCCGGGTTTCCTTTTCAGGTGCATTGGTTTCCGTGACCAGGACATCCCCGTTCGGCAGCGCAAGAAGCGTGCGGGGGTGGTCAAGGCCACTGGCATAGGACTGTACTTCCAGCCCCTGCGCAGCGACGGGCTTGGCCCCCTCGGCCCAGCCCTGGGCTTTTGCTATGTGTACGGTAGGCAAAAGTGTCTCGTTGGGCGGTGGAAGCTTCGGCTCGGGACCATAGCTTTCGCCAATCGAAAAACGGGCCGATTCTCCGCAGGCCGCCAGCGCGAGCGTAAGAGGGGCGAGCATTAGAACAGCAGGAACACGAGCAATCATTGTCTTCTCCACAAGCCGGGAAGCTTCAAAGCGCGCAAAGGCATCCTGCCTGTTCATGAGATCGGGAAGGGGCTGTCCCATCATCGGTGTCCACGTGTACAGCTCCGCCATGATGCCAGACTGCCTGGAATGGGCGGCGACGCTGGTCAGGGCACCACGTCGAAGCGCAGCACACCGATCATCTGCCCAGCCTCGGTAACCACTTGCACCTGCCAATTGCCGGTCGCGTCTTTCGGAAAGTTTCGCTTGTGGGTCCAGGCACGGTAACCGGCTTCGCGTATTCCGGCGATCTCCAACGCAATCCGGTCGACTTCTCGGCCGTTATGCAGCCACACATGGTAGATACGTTCTTTCAGCCCGCTGGGCACATTGATCGATGTGAAGGCATAGAGGCCCTGGCTCGCCAACTGCGACGCGCTGATTTCGTGGATGCTTTCCCCAGGCTCGCGTTGATTGTTGTCGAACTGGGTGGTCACCGCGACCTGGACGAGCCAGAGCGACGCAGGCGGAACCCAGAGCCGCATCAGCCAGCCCGCGCTGCCCAGCGCGGCCATCAGCGCAGCGAGCGCGGCCCAACGACGCCAGCCGTCGAGCTTGAGTGTGCCGGTCATGCTGGGTGCGGCCAGGACGAGCGCGGTACCCAGGGCCAATCGATAGCTTTGCGGTGTGCTCAGGTGAACGATGATGGGCAATGCTGTCAGCAAGACCGCGAAGAGTGTCAGGCTGTGGAACGCGAAGTAGAGCCAGCGGCGAACCGCAAGGCGCTTGTAGTAGAGCGGGTCGATGACCGAGACGAGTGCGGCCAGCATCAGCACGCCGGTGAACACGGCCTGACCGCTGTTCCATGTCGTCGTGACGAAGAAGAACGGCAAGACGAAGAAGAGGCTTTCCTGATGCACCATCTGCGTCGCGTAACGGATGAGCCCGGCCGGCATTTCCCAGCCGAACCAGTGTGCTATGGCACGCCTCAGGCCGTTTTCCATGACCAGCCAGACCCAGCTGATCAACATGACGATGGACATGACTTCGCCAAAGCGGGCCTGCCGATCGACCAGGACGAAACTGGCAACGCCAGAGATGAAACCGAACAGGGCAATAACGCCGGGATAGCGGTTGAACAGCCGGGTGGCCGTCTCTATCGAGCGAGTAAGAAAACGCTTGAGTGACATCGATATCGTCGAACGAAGGGGATACGAAATGGAGGCTGGCAGACGCCCCGCTCAATGTCGGACCGGGCACGCAGGGATTTGTCCCGTGCCGCTCGGCAGGCCGCTACGTGCCAGCCATGTCGAGCCGAGCGGGCGGGTGTCAGGGTATGCGCTTTCGCGCATGACGTGTTGGAAAGCCACTTTGCCAGAGGCGCACAAGTGGCCTGAAAGATTCAGCGGGGCGCCGGCTCCGTCCACTTGGGCGTTACCGTTGGCGACCAACTGGCCAACTTGTCGAGCAGTGTCTCCGGGGCGAGATCGCGTTGCAGCATGTCGCGGTGGGGCTGGCGTACGAAGCCTTCGTGTACAAGGTGATCAAGGAAACCGGCAAGCTTGTCGTAGAAATTGCCGACATCCATCAAGCCGAGCGGCTTGCCGTGGTAGCCGAGCTGGCCCCATGTCCAGACTTCAAAGAGCTCCTCGAGGGTACCAAGCCCGCCCGGCAGCGCAATGAAGGCGTCGCTGAGTTCAGCCATGCGAGCCTTGCGCGCATGCATGCCATCGACCACTTCAAGGCGCGACAGACCGGTGTGGCCAATTTCGGCGTTTTGCAGCGATTGCGGGATGATGCCAATGACTTCGCCGCCTGCCGCCATCGCGGCATCGGCTACCAGGCCCATCAGGCCAACCTTGCCGCCCCCGTAAACCAGGGTCAGGCCGCGTTGGGCAATGCATCGCCCCAATGCTTCGGCGACTTCGCGGTAGCGTGGGTCATTTCCCGGGTTGGCACCACAAAATACACATACCGACTTCAAGGCCATGGTCGTCTCCGTCATCAGGGGACGCACAGGGTAGCGGGTCGACCCCTGTTGGACCAACCAGCCGAGAACTTGAGATCAGGGCTCGATGCGGTCTGCGTACGCACCGCTACTGGCCGATGCATACGCCACCAACAATTCCTGGAACAACTGACTGAGTTTCATGGCGCTCTCCATCGTGGGTATGCGCAGATCGTAGTGAGCCGAAATGTCGCAGGCTCGTTGAAAGATTCGATGGAGGCCATAGGGCGGATGTTCCGCAAAGGACGTAAGCATGTGCTTCGAGCCGCTCACGCGCAGGGGGCTCTGTGCGCGTGGCGGCGAGCATGCAGTCAGGAGACGATGCCGAGGGGCCCGCTGTGCATCGCGCTGGGCGCGGCTGGTGGAGAAACGCCGATGGCTTGCTCGAAGGGATGGGGCGGCGCGATCAATCCACCAGCTTGAGCGTGCCGCGCATTATGGCTACGTGACCCGGGAAGGAGCAGAAGAACGCATAGTCTTCGTCCTTCGACAGCCTGCTGACGTCGAACGTGACTGACGTACTTTCGCCGCCGCCGATCAAGTCGGTCGCGGCGATGACGCGGTCATCGTTCGGCTTGACGTACTGATTGCGCCGGCCTGCAGCCATTCCGTCCATCGCCGCCGCACGCTCGTTGGCCTTGGTCGTCAGCACCCAGTTATGGCCCATCACATCCTTCGACAGCTTGCCAAGGTGCTTCAGCGTAACGGTAAAGGTCTTGCACTGTGCGCTGACCTCGATGGCCTTGGTATCGAAGGTCATCTGGTCGGTCGAGCCCACCGTCACGGCGCAGTCGTCGGCAAAGGCGGGGAGGGCGGCGGCGAACGTCAGTGCGGTAGCGGCAAGCAGGCGAAACATGGCAACTCCAATCGGTCGATGGCTGGCGTGAAGACTGCCAGAGACGGCGCACGCTGCCCAGCAGGCGCGGCAATGTACCGCGTTACTGCTGATGGTCGATCGTGCCGTACAAGCAGACGTCGATCTCAGACTAAAGTCGTCTAGGCGTGCGCATTGGACGGGATAGAGTGAAACCCGTAACGCTGTAAATAGAGGACAACAACAATGAAAGACGTCTATTCACAGATCCAAGAAAACCCGCGCTTTCAGGAACTGGTCGCCAAGCGAGAACGTTTCGCCTGGATCCTGTCCGCCCTGATGCTCGGGATGTATTTGATCTTCATCTTCCTCATCGCCTTCGTGCCGCAATTGCTCGGGACACGCATCAGCCCGGATTCACCGATTACCTGGGGCATTCCCATGGGTATCGGGCTCATCCTGGCCGCCTTCGTGCTGACCGGTATTTACGTACGTCGCGCAAACGGCGAGTTCGACGAACTCAACCGCTCGATCCTCGATGAGGTGCAGAAATGAAAGCGCGACTCCTTGCGTTATTCGCGTCGCTCGTAGGTTCCTCGGCAGTATGGGCCGATGCACTGACCGGCAACGTCGAGCGTCAGCCGGTGAACGTCTCGGCGATCACCATGTTCGTGGCCTTCGTGGGTGCGACCTTGTGCATCACCTACTGGGCATCCAAGCGCAGCAAGTCCACGGCCGACTATTACTCGGCAGGTGGTCGCATCACCGGTTTCCAGAACGGCCTGGCGATTGCGGGTGACTACATGTCCGCCGCCTCCTTCCTGGGAATTTCGGCACTTGTATTCACGTCGGGCTATGACGGTCTGATCTACTCGATCGGATTCCTCGTCGGTTGGCCGATCATTCTTTTCCTTATCGCAGAACGCCTGCGCAACCTCGGTAAATACACCTTTGCCGACGTGGCCTCGTATCGTCTGAAGCAAAAGGAAATCCGTACGCTCTCTGCCTGTGGATCACTGGTGGTGGTGTCGTTCTACCTGATCGCGCAAATGGTGGGTGCCGGCAAGCTGATCCAGCTGCTGTTCGGTCTGAACTACCATGTCGCTGTCGTGCTCGTGGGCGTCCTGATGGTCATGTACGTGCTCTTTGGCGGCATGCTGGCCACCACCTGGGTGCAGATCATCAAGGCGGTGCTGCTGCTCTCGGGCGCGTCCTTCATGGCGATCATGGTGCTCAAGTACGTCAACTTCGACGTCAGCCGTCTGTTCAGCGAAGCCATCGCCGTGCACGCCAAGGGCGAGGCCATCATGAGCCCAGGCGGACTTGTGAAGGACCCGGTCTCGGCCATCTCGCTAGGCCTTGCACTGATGTTCGGTACCGCTGGGCTGCCGCACATTCTGATGCGCTTCTTCACCGTCTCCGACGCCAAGGAAGCTCGCAAGAGCGTGTTCTATGCCACTGGTTTCATCGGCTACTTCTACATCCTGACCTTCATCATCGGCTTCGGCGCGATCCTTCTGGTGAGCACGAACCCTGCCTTCAAGGATGCAGCGGGCGCGCTGATCGGCGGCAATAACATGGCGGCGGTTCACCTGGCCGACGCGGTAGGCGGCAGCCTGTTCCTGGGCTTCATCTCGGCCGTCGCGTTCGCCACGATCCTGGCGGTGGTGGCAGGCCTGACACTGGCAGGCGCATCGGCGGTCTCGCACGACCTGTATGCCAGCGTGATCAAGAAGGGCAAGGCAAATGAGAAGGACGAGCTGCGCGTCTCGAAGATCACCGTACTGTTCCTTGGCGTACTGGCCATCGTGCTGGGTATCGCGTTCGAGAAGCAGAACGTGGCCTTCATGGTCGCCCTGGCGTTCTCGGTTGCTGCCAGCTGTAACTTCCCGGTGCTGATTCTCAGCATGTACTGGAAGAACCTGACCACGCGCGGCGCCATGATTGGCGGGTGGATGGGTCTAGTCACTGCGGTGGTGCTGATGATCCTCGGCCCAACCATTTGGGTATCGGTGCTCGGCCACGAGAAGGCGATCTTCCCGTACGAATATCCGGCGCTGTTCTCCATGCTGGTAGCGTTCGTCGGCATTGCGGTGTTCTCCAAGCTCGACCAGTCGGTATCGGCTGGCGAGGAACGTGCACGGTTCATCCCGCAGTTCGTTCGCTCGCAAACGGGTCTGGGCGCCAGTGGGGCCGTGTCTCACTAAGCGATATCCGCTCCGAAAAAGGCAGCCGCAAGGCTGCCTTTTTCGTTTGTGCAGGCGGCACGATCCATTCGTCCTGCCAAATGAGCGCCGTCACCGAAGCGGCAGTCACCTTCTATAAGAGGCGGCTACCGGAGGTCACCATGAGCAGCACGGCAAAGAAGACCGATCCCAAACTCTGGGAAAAGATAAAGCGCGAAATCACCGAAGGCGACAAGGGCGGCAAGCCCGGTCAGTGGTCCGCACGCAAGGCGCAATTGGCATCCCATGAGTACCAGAAACAGGGTGGGGGGTACGAAGGTGGGAAGTCCAGGGACAACCATCTGGAGCGGTGGACCGAGCAGGAGTGGGGTACGAAATCCGGGAAGAAGTCGGAGGACACCGGTGAGCGCTATCTGCCAAAGAAAGCGCGAGAAGGGCTGACCAGGGATGAATACGAACGAACCACCCAAAAAAAGCGGAAGGATACTCGCCGTGGGCGCCAGCATTCACGGCAGCCCGATGATGTGGCACGAAAGACTGCCGGCGCCCGCAAGCCGTCACTGGATGCAATGACCCGACCCGAACTCATGAAGCGCGCGCAGCAGCGTGACATCCGCGGACGTTCCCGGATGCGCAAGCAGGAACTGGTAACCGCATTGAAGAAGGCAGGTGAGCGATGAGCGAGATGAAAGATGCCGACAAGAAGCAGATCCGCGACGATTTCAAATCGGTCGTGAACATGGCTCCCGCCCAGTTGCGGAGGTGGTTACATGGATCACCGAGCAAGAAGGTCGGTATGACCAAGCAGGGCGACAAGGTGCAGTCCGAAAAAGATGGCAAGGCGGTCGGCCATCAGATGGGCGAGCGGATTCTCGAAATCAAGGCAAAGCGCCAGGCTGAGTTGGAAGAAGACGACTACAAGGCGATGAAGAAGGTCATCGGCTACGTACACCGTCATATCAAGCAGCGTCCCGACGGTGACATCGAAGACACGCGTTGGCGCAAGTCGCTCATGAACTGGGGGCACGATCCGCTCAAGGGCTGAGCAGTACCTCAGACGGGCAGTCGTATCGGAAAGGCGGCGGGCATTTGGTCATGCCCGCCGCTTCTGCCAGCCGGCTCAGTTCAGGCCGTCAAGCAGGCCTGCCATGTCGTCAGCGTGCTCTTCTTCCTGGGCCAGAATGTCCTCGAAGATGCGCCGCGTGGTTGGATCCTTGTCGCCAATGTACTGCACGATCTCCCGGTAGCTATCGATCGCGATACGCTCAGCAATCAGGTTTTCCATGACCATTTCGCGCAGTGTCGCGCCCTCTACGTATTGCGCGTGCGCACGCTCGGTGAGGCCTTCCGGATTGAAATTCGGTTCGCCGCCCAGCTGCACGATACGCTCGGCCAGCCGGTCAGCGTGCTCCTGTTCCTGGTCGGCATGTTCCTGGAATTCATCTGCGACGATACTGGCCTTCACGCCTGACGCCATGAAGTAGTGGCGCTTGTAGCGCATCCAGCACACCAGTTCGGTCGCCAGTGCCTCGTTCAGCAATCGCAGTACGGTATCGAGATCGGCGGTATAGGTTTCGGTCACTGCGCCGTTCTCGACATGCTGGCGCGCGCGTTCTCTCAGTGTGTTCTTGTCGCTCAGTTGTACATAACTCATCACGGTTCTCCGGATCGGGAATAGGGCGCAGCTCTTTGATCGGCCGCTTTCGTCGATGCACAGTTTGGAGGGCGGCGCTCAGGCAAAAGTTTTATCAACGCCGCGCGATCGCCTGTCGGCCAAGGCGAACACTGACGCGGGCCTACGCTCAAAAATTGGGTAATCCCAACTTTCCTGGAGGTTTCCGATGCCGCGGGGTGACAAGAGCAAGTACACCGACAAGCAGCAACGCAAGGCCGAGCACATCGAGGAGAGCTACGAGCAACGTGGCGTATCTTCCGACGAGGCTGAGGCGCGTGCGTGGGCAACCGTCAACAAGCAGTCCGGAGGTGGCGAACGCAAGAGCGGCTCGGGACAGCAAAAGAGCAGCGGCCAGAAACAGAAGGACCGTAAGGACTCGGCACAGCGTGCGGTAGCGACCAAGGAAGGGCATTCACCGAACAAGGGATCGGCTCGATCCAACACTGGCAGCTCAAAGCGCTCGGGCGGGAATTCGCTCGAATCGTTGACTGTGACCGAGCTCAAGCAGCGGGCCGCGAAGAAAGGCATATCGGGTCGTTCGAAGATGCGTAAGCAGGAGCTGGTCGACGCGTTGCGCGCGGCCTAGGTGAGGAGGCGATGCCGGACTGGCTGAGTAGGAATGGGGTGAGCCTGATCATCATGGGGCTCGCCATCGCGGCTGTATTTACGATCTTTGTTTGATCCTGGTACGTCTGGATGTGAAAAAGGGCCTTTCCGGCCCTCTTTCATCGAGCGGGATCAATCAGATCTTGCGCTTCTCGCGAACGTTCTGCTCGTGCTGGGCGCAGGTCATGAAGCCCTTGGACATGACGCGATCGTTCACATCGAACGCGACGTAGTAGGGCTGCTCTTTACCTTCATGGTTCAGTACGTAGTCGTTGCAGGTACCACGGTTACCCGACAGCTCGTGCTCCGACGAGGCAGGGCCGCCCAACTCAATGGCACGCTGCTTGGTCATGCCTTCCTTGACCTGGTCCACCAACGGCTGGTTGCGATACGTGACGTAATCAACAGGGTTTTCAACGTTATAGGCGCAGCCGGACAGTGCGGCCAGGGTCAGGGCTGAGGCGATAATCGACTTGTACATGGGGCAGCTTCCTTATGAGGTTTGCTCTCATATGGAGCGCAGCGCTGCCCTCAGGGTTCGATCACCGCGGAAACAAACCGCTGGCTCAATCGGCTCTGTCCAGATCCTGTATGGTCACATCGCTTATCGTAAGCGCCGCTCCCACGTGCGGATCGAGCAGTACATCGTCATCGTTGACCGCAATATTGTTCTTGCGGGCCAGGTCGACAACGATGTCTACCACGGGAACGTCGAGACTGGTGATCACATCCGTATGAGATTCGCCCATCATGGTGTAGTGAATTTCATAGTGGCGCATGGCAGTCACTCCAGTAGTTACATGTTTTTGGAGGGTCGGTTTCGAGGCGCTGTTCGCGAAAGCCGCCAAACGGTAGTGCCGTTCATTTCCCTCTCGGCGCCCGGAACGCGTGGCCTGTAGCCTTGTCTATGCGTTTCGCCGACTCATCCGGAACGTTCAGGAGGCCCAATGCGCCATCACGGTTATATCGATTCACAAGACGTTCGCGAGAGAGGGTCAGCGCGCCTTTGCGGCATGCGACTCATGGCTTTGCTGCTGGCAGGAGCAGTGCTGAGTGGGTGCGGTGATGACAAGCCGACCAGCTATGTAGACCGCGTCTGGCGAGTGAGCGAGTCGAGCGCGGTGCAGACCGGTACGCTGTATACGCTGCTTTCGGAAGGGACACTGGTGGTCGCTTCGAGGGGGAACAGGCCAGCACTTGGTACGTGGACCACAGACGGAAAAGGTGGGCTGACCATGATCGAAGACGGCCAGCCCTACCAGATCGAAACGTTGGAGCTCACTGCATCACGCTGGCGTATCCGCAACCACAATCCGGGTGAGCCAGTGGACATGACTCTCGTCCCGGCTCAGCCGTAACGCTTCCAGGCCTCGATCGCGAGGCCGCTGCCAATGCTACCGAACGTGTTGCCCTCCACGGACCGTGCGTTCGGCAGTTGGCGAGACACCGCTTGGCGAAGCGCAGGAATTCCGCTGGAGCCGCCCGTGAAAAATACGGTGTCGACGGCTGATGCGCCAATTCCTGCATCACCGAGCAATTGGTGAATGCGCTGACCCACCCGATCGAGCAGCGAATCAATGGCGTCTTCGAACAGGACGCGTGTCAGGTCCGCTGTCAGGCCTTTTTCGACCCGCGACAGATCCAGAGCGCGCGCTTCGATGTCGGTCAATGCGATCTTCGTGTCTTCGATCTGAATGGCCAGCCAGTGGCCCGCACGCTGTTCGATCAGCTTCAGCAGGCGATCGATGCCCGTCGGGTCTACGATGTCGTAACGCATGCTGTTGAGCGCACGAATGGACGCCGGAGCGTACACCGCGTTGATGGTGTGCCAAGTCGCCAGGTTCAGGTGTGTGCTGGTGGGCATCAGCGCGTCGCTTTTCATGCGACTGCCGTAGCCAAACAGGGGCATGACGCCTTGCAGGCTGAGTTGCTTGTCGAAGTCGGTCCCACCGATGTGTACGCCACCGGTAGCAAGGATGTCTCCGGAACGGTCCGCCTGGGCGCGGCGCTCCGGCGACAGCCGTACGAGCGAGAAGTCCGAGGTGCCTCCGCCGATGTCCACGATCAATACGAGCTCTTCGCGACCAATGTTGGACTCATAGTCGAACGCTGCGGCGATGGGTTCATATTGGAAAGACACGTCCTTGAAGCCTAGCGTGCGAGCAACGCCTGCCAGCGTGTCTTCGGCTTCCTGATCCGCTGCCGGGTCATCATCCACGAAGAAGACGGGGCGTCCGAGGACCACTTCATCGAACGCTTTGCCAGCGTCCGCCTCGGCGCGCTTTTTTAGCTCGCCGAGAAACAGCCCGAGGATCTGCTTGAAGGGTACTGCGCTGCCCAGGACCGTTGTTTCGCTCTTGAGCAGCTTGGAGCCCAGGAGGCTTTTGAGCGAGCGCATCAGGCGACCTTCGTAGCCTTCGAGGTACTCGTTGAGGGCCATGCGGCCAAAAGCGGACCGTCTTTCCTCCGTGTTGAAAAACACGACCGAGGGAAGCGTAGGCTTGTCCTGCTCCAATGCGATAAGCGCGTCGCAGCCGGGCCGAAGCCACCCGACCGTTGAATTTGAAGTACCGAAATCGATGCCGCAGGCGCGGGCCGGAGTCTGAATCATCTGCTGCGGTCCGGTGAAAAAAAGGGCGCGCATTGTAGGCGCTCGGACCGCGAATCGCGAGATGTCCAACACGCCATTCGGAAGGAAGGGCAAGCGGGGAAAGGGGCGTGAATGCCCCTTTTGGTCATTCGCTGGGGATGTTTTGCTGGATCTGGCGGCGACTGCGCCACTGGCCGTATTCGAAGCCAAGGACCACGAAGACCGACAACGCGAATGGAAGCAGGAGATAGAAGCCTCGGAACACGATCAGCGCAGCGAGCACATCGGCCGTTCTCAGCTCAGGAAGGGCAGCAATGAACGTGACCTCCAGTACGCCCAGCCCGCCGGGCGCGTGGGACAGCAGGGCGAGCGAGAACGAAGCGAGGAATACGCCCAAGACGACGAGATAACCCGGGTTGTCCTGCGCCGGCAGTGCGAAATAAATGATTGCAGCTGCACATGCCAGCTCGAGTGGGCCGGCAAGCAGTTGGCGCCGGACGATCTTCAGACGGGGGTATTCGAGGCGAAACTTGCCCCAGTTCCACGGCTTGAATTGCAGCCAGGATCCCAATACGTAAAGCGCGACCATCGCCAGAAGAAACAGCCCGATGGAGATCGATACCCAAGGGCCGAGGTCTGCCCCCACGCGCTGTATCAGCGACGGCTGCGCCACGAGCACGCAGCCTGCCGCGAGCACCGTACCCAGAGCAAAGGTAAACGAGCAGAAGACGATGAGGATGCCGATTTCGTGAGGCGAGACGCCTTTGGTCCGGTAGGCTCGGTAGCGCACCAGAGCACCCGAGAATACGGAGGCGCCGATGTTGTGGGCCAGCGCATACGTCGTGAACGAACACAGTGTGATGAACCACCACGAAATGCGTTTGCCCAGGTGTGCGATCGCAATACGGTCATACCAGGCAAGGGCGCAATAGGCGCCAAGCGTTGCAAGTCCAGACATTAGCCAACCGTGAAACGGAATCGCCTGCAGGCTTTCCTTGAGGTCGTCCAGCGAAATGTTCCGCACTTCCTTGTATAGCAGGTAGCAGGACAGCACGACCGCAAGAAGGCCGATCAGTGTCCAGACTGCATCGCTGCGTTTGATCATCAAAGAGAAACCTCGAACTGGACTACTGAAGCGTTCGCAAGTGACGTGGAAAGGACGCCTCGTTCGAAAGGGCGACCCTCGCAACAGGGGCTGGAATTTGCCGCCCGGAGTATCTCGGAGCGTACCGCTGTCATCAACTTCAAAGCCTCCTGTCGCCGTTACCGGTTGTTTCGTGGGTGACTCACCGAACGAGCCTAAGGTTCGATCCAGAACCTTGGATGCGGTGCGGCACCCGGTTGGTACAGCACGGGGTTGTCACAGTGCCATGCGAACCTGAACGGCAGGTGTACGACGCTCGAATTTGGCGCTTTTCCGCCGCGGACAATAAATGAACTGGCCACTCTTCGCCATGTTTGACAGCGGACAGCGGCAAGAAGCTCGTCGGTAACAGGCCCGTTCGTACTGCCGCTTGGGTACGGGATTTGCCTAGAATGTCGCACCTGAAGAGAAAAAACATGTAGTCGTAGTGGATAAATTGCCATGCACAGAGCTTCCCATCATGAGCTTCGCGTCGCGTTCAGGACGCTGCTCACTTCCGAATCCTGCTATCACACGGCATCGGTTTTCGACCCGATGTCTGCCCGTATCGCCGCTGACCTGGGCTTCGAAGTCGGTATCCTCGGCGGTTCGGTCGCCTCGCTCCAGGTGCTCGCCGCACCGGACTTCGCGCTTATCACGCTGAGCGAATTCGTCGAGCAGGCTGTCCGTATCGGACGCGTTTCCCGCTTGCCCGTGATTGCCGACGCGGACCACGGTTATGGCAATGCCTTGAATGTCATGCGGACAATCGTCGAGCTCGAACGCGCAGGCATCGCTGCATTGACCATCGAGGACACGCTGCTTCCGGCTCAATTCGGGCACAAGTCCACCGACCTGATATCGGTGGAAGAGGCGGTCGGCAAGATCCGCGCGGCAATCGAAGCGCGTACGGACACGGACATGTCGATCATCGCACGCACCAATGCGGGAGTCCTGAGCGTCGATGAGGTCATACAGCGCACCCGCGCCTATCAGGCGGCCGGCGCAGACGGCATCTGCATGGTTGGGGTCGAAGATTTCGAGCACCTCGAAGCCATTGCTCGTCACTTGAGCGTTCCACTCATGCTCGTCACGTATGGCAACCCCAAGCTGCGTGACAACGCTCGCCTTGCCAAGCTGGGCGTGCGCATTGTGGTGAACGGTCATGCGGCGTATTTCGCGGCCATCAAAGCGACCTACGATTGCCTGCGCGAACAACGCGACGTCGATGCATCGGACCTTAGCGCTTCGGAGTTGTCCAAGAAATACACCCACCCGGACGAGTACCGGATATGGGCGCGCGAATACATGGACGTCAAGGAGTAGCGCCCTTTCCTGATTGCGCCGTCCGGCATGGCATCACGCAACCCCAATTAGGAGGAGGCGAATATGGCAACCGGTTGGGCGCATGATGGCGCCGTCCAGGATCAGATAGACAGCACGGTCGAAGACGCGGTCAAGCGCGCTCGAAGCCAGTTGGGCAGAGGCGAGAGCCTGTTGCATTGCGAAGAGTGTGACTGCGAAATCCCGGAGGCGCGGCGCAAGGCCGTGCCGGGCGTGCGATTGTGTATCCGGTGTCAGTCCGAGTACGACAAGGCCCACGGCGCCAGCGCCGGATACAACCGACGTGGCAGCAAGGATAGCCAGCTCAGATAGCGATCACGTGTTGGCGGCCAGCGCCTTGTCGATGGCTGCCAACAGGCGTGGGTTGTCTGCGGTGACGTCAGGCGCGAAGCGCTCAACGACATTCCCGTCGCGGCCGATAACGAACTTCTCGAAATTCCACTGGATTTCGGGGATCGGATTGGCCTCGATGCCGTATTCCTTCAGCCGTGCGCGCATGGGGCCTTCCCCGGACGCCTTAGGGCTGGCCTCTGTCAACGCCGCATAGAGCGGATGCTTGTCGTCGCCAACCACCGTTACCTTGGAAAACAGCGGAAAGCTGACGTCGTATTCGGTGCTGCAGAACTGCTTGATCTCGGCCTCAGTGCCTGGCTCCTGCCCCTTGAAATCATTCGCGGGGAAACCGAGCACTTCCAGGCCATCCGCCTTGCGCTCGCGGTAAAGCGCTTCCAACCCTTCGTATTGTTTCGTCAGGCCACACTTGGAGGCGACGTTCACGATCAGCAGCGCTTTGCCCTTGTAGGCAGCGAGCGAGGTCGTCTCGCCGTCGATCGAGGTCAGCGGAATGTCATATAGCGGGGTCATGGGGGTCTCCAGACAGGAATGAAATCAGCCTTGCGTTACTGAACGCAGGCAAAACGGGAGGCGAATGATCCGGGTATATGCAGTCGCAGCAAGGGCTGCGCTCGACGGCATTTTCGGCAAGGCCTAGTATGGCGATGCGCCTGTGGCGCTTTCATGTCTCCTTTTCAAGGAAATACGATGTTTGTGTTCAATCGTCAAACGCTGAGCGTGATCATTGCGGCCACTGCATTCTGGGCCGGCAGCAGCGCTCATGCCGCAGAAGCCAATTTCACCCCCGCCCAACAGGAGGCGATCGGCAAGATCGCTGCCCAGTACCTTGTCGATCATCCAGAGGTGCTCGTTCAGGCCAGCCAGGCGCTGCAGCAAAAGCAACAGCAGCAGGAAGCCCAGCAGATGCAGACGGGCGCCGTCGCCTCGGCAACCGAGCTCACCTCCGACCCCGCAACGCCTACCGTCGGACCGAAAGACGCCAAGGTCGCAGTCGTACAGTTCTTCGATTACCAGTGCATCTACTGCTACAAGATGTCGGGAGCTGTCGAGCAGCTCATGGAAAAGAACCCGAAGGTCCGTTTTGTATTCAAGGAGTTCCCAATCTTCGGTTCGCGGTGGCCTGCATCGACCCTTGCCGCTGAAGCTGGCCTCAAGGTGTTCTCGGACAAGGGCGCCGATGCCTACCTCAAGTACCACAATGCGCTGTATGCGACCGGTAAGAACGAAGGCAAGCTGACCGGCGAAGACATTGCGGGCGTTACAAAATCGGCGGGGATCACACTCGATGACGTGAAGAAGGACGCGGACACCCTGGATGCACAGCTCCAGAAACACATGAAGCTGGGGTCCGAGGTCGGTGTAGCGGGTACGCCCACCTTCATCGTGATGCCGGTGAACGGCGCGACCACGGACAATGTCACGGTAATACCTGGCGCAGCCGACCTGAAAACACTTCAGGGCGCCATCGACAAGGCCAGTCGTTGAGCATTGCGCTCTTGATATGAAAAAGCCCTGGCTCAAGCCGGGGCTTTTTCATGGGGCATTCAATCAGGGCTCGGCAATTTCCCAGGCACCGTCACCTTTCCCGTCGCCAGTGCGATCGCCTGGCTTGGCGTCCTTCGCAAAGGTGTAAAGCGGGTCTCCGTCGTAGGCCCACTGCATGGAGCCATCGTCGCGTGTGATGATCGTCCACTCACCCATGGGCTTGGCGCCGTGCTCCGCCTTCAGCGGCGGCCAGTTCTCGGCGCACTTGTCGTTGCACATCGAGCGCCCATCATCGTCCTTGTCATAGGTGTAAAGCGTCATGCCGCGATGGTCGACGAGGATGCCGTCCTTTTCTGTTCCCGGCATGCCGGGATCATTCGCAGCGAAGCTGGTACCGGCAGAGGCGAGCAGTGCGCTGGCAAGCAGGTAGCGAAGTCTCATGGGATGTATCCTTTCTTGAAGTTGTGAAAACAGACCATGGTGCATAGCGTCGGACTGATGACAGCCAAGCGCTGTTCGATACCGTTCGTCCTTGCTCGTATGGGCATACTGTGGCCCCTGGACGTAACTGGGCGCTCGACCATTAGCCTTACGGGGTCGTGTCTCTCCAATGGTGTGGATAGCCAACCCTATTCAGAGGTCTACAATCGTTGAGCAGGCGGGCATGCCGCTGGGCGTCCAGCCCGAACGACCTTTTTGACAGGATGACTATAGATGAGCCGATGTGGCGTGATGTGCGCAGTTCTCATAGGCGCTGGGCTCCTCAGCCTGCAGGTCGCTGCGGCGCCCGGCGGGCCGTTGCCTGAATGGGTACGGTTCAGCGACGAGGCGAAGCACTACACTGAAGCGCATCCCCATTCGGCGGCGGGTACTGATCGTTTCGTATCGCTCGATATCGACGTGAGCTATCCGAACTACAAGATCATTCAGCGTGTGCAGCGGTTGGGCAACTATGCCGAAGTCTCGCGCCGTGACGGCTATGGGCAGGAGGAAATCCAGGGCCCTGCCGTGCAGCGCCGGATCCTCCAGGCATTCCACGGCTTTTTCTCCATCGATGATGAGTACGAGCTTTCGTCCATTCGGTTCGATCAGCAGAAGAACTTCCCTCGCGCGGGCTTCCGTATTACCACTGAGACCGTCGTCCCATCCGCGCCGGGCGGACACCTGACGGTCGAGCGCCGATGCGGATTCGTACAGGCGGCAAAGGCCGATGCGCTTGTGTCAGGCCTGCCGGGCGAGATGTACCACTATCGATGCGACTCGGATATCGAGGGGTCTACCACCGCGCCTCCCGTGTTGCATTTCTGGTACTCGGATTACCTGGATATCGTCGTCAACCGTTACTACGATCATGCACGCAAGGATGACCTTACCAATATGGAAAATGATCGTTCGCTGACGTTCGTCGATGGGACAGGGCAGCGGCGCACCGCTCGGTATTCCAACTTCCCTCGATAAGCATCGGATGAGCCAGGCCGATCGCTGCACCGCTTCGCGACGCGGGCTCGTCCGCGATCGAAGGCCTGCCGGCACACGATACGTAAAACGGCGCGTGGGTTGCCAAGGAGCGCCGTGCCGGTTGGCCGGGACCAATGATGCGCCGATTGACGGCTGGCTTCGATACGGCCTTCGCACTTAGCCCCTGGGCTCGAACTGCTGCGCTGGGCGCAGGATTTTGTAGTAGATCGCGGTAGGCCGATAGATTCCATCAGGCCCTGCTGCGTAGTCGGGTATCGCCCCGGCGCGCACATACCCAAGGCGCGAATAGAGGGCTTCGGCATCGGAGCCTGCCAGTGTGTCCAGATAGAGCAAGCCGCGCCCGATGCTCACACTGCGCGCTTCGAGCTCGGCCATCAGGGCGCTGGCCAATCCGCGTCTGCGTGCGCACTGATGCACGAGCAGTTTCTGGACTTCAGCGCGGTTCAGCCCATTGGGTTTGGTCACCAGGCCCAGCTGCACGCTACCAAGCAGTTCTCCAGCGTCCTCTATTACCCAGAGCAAGCGTTCGCCTGCGTGAATGCCTTCACCCACGTCATCAAGGTAAGCCTCGCGCTCGGTCGTACTGCTGTCCGCTAGAAAACCGACCGAAGCGCCACTCGCAATGCTGTCGAGCAGGAGCCGGTCGAGTCCGTAACGGACACGATCGTATCCGTCAGCCTTGATCAGTCGAGGACGCTTCATTCACGTGGGGTGAGCGTCAACTGCATGAAGGTCAGATCGAGCCAGCGACCAAACTTGGTACCGACCTCTCTGAGTTGGCCAACGTGCAGGAAGCCCAATTGCTGATGCAGGTGGACGGAGCCTCGGTTGGCGCTTTCGATGGCACCGACCATCACATGTTTGCCGTCCTGACGGGCGCGTTCGATGAGCGCCACCATCATGGCACGGCCGATGCCGCTCCCGCGCTGGCCCTCCCGGACATACACCGAGTGTTCGACTGTATGCCGAAAGCCGTCGTGAGGGCGCCACGGGCCATATGAGGCATAGCCGAGTACACAGTCGTCGTCATCCACGGCAACAAGTACTGGAAAGCCATTCTCGCGCCTATCTGCAAACCAGGCGCGGCGGTTTTCCAAATCGACAACGTGATCGTTCCAGATCGCCGTGCTGTTCTCGACAGCTTCGTTGTAGATCTCGCGGATACCGTCGAGGTCGGCTTCCACTGCGTCTCGAATGTTCATTCAGGCTCCCATGTAGGAATTGAGTTGATGGCAGGCGATCCCGTTGCACTGTCCGCAATGGTGGCTTGAAACCCACAGTGGCAACTGCTTCGTTCCGTCTAGCCGATAGGTACGCCAGGGTTCGAGGTTGCTGAATCTCTTGGCTGGCAACAGGCCGCTCCGTTGTGGGGCCGATCGTAGAGCGAGCCGTCACATTTGTCGCGGTGATTCAGGCCAGACACCATTTTCAGATCCAGGAAAATGTCGCCGCCCGGCACACGCAGCCAGGGTTCACGGCATGACGCCCATCTGGCTAAAGGCCTGCAATGTTTCACGGCGTTGGATTCGGCAGCAGCAATAGCCATGCCGCTCAGCAGCGCCTTTTGCGGAATGGACTGATTAACGATGCGCTCTGCAGCACGCACCAGAAATGTGCCTGCCGTGCCTCAGCAGAGGGCGGCCGTCAGGTTCGAATCCTGGTCTGCGTGCAGCGCATGCGGTGGGGGATCGGGGAGGATCTACCTTTCGTCGTCACCATTCAAATGCGGGTTTGCAGCGCCGATACAGAGTGATCCTCATCCTGGAGCACTTGCGCATGTTCACTCGAATTGCGCCTCGTATGACTGCCGGCATTCTCATGTTGCTGGTTTTAACGGCACTCGCCATCTACGCCGTCATGACGTTCAGGGGCAAGCCGCAATTGGTGACCGCCGGCACCCTCGCCGCGGAGCAGTCCGCGGCAGCGATTGCACGCCAGCTGTCGATGCAGCTAAGCCGTATAGAAGGCACCACGGCCGCCATTGCTCACCTCGGCGAAGTGGTCCCGGCAGACGAGGAACTGGTCAGCCGCCTTCTTCCGAAGATCATCGACAGCCAGGGTGATAGTGCTATCGCGGGCGGAGGCCTCTGGCCGGAGCCTAATGCGTTCACTCCCGGCGTAGACCGCCGCAGTTTCTTCTGGGCCCGTGATGGTCAAGGTGCTCTGGCCTACTCTGATGATTACAACGTCCCAGGCGCATCGCCTTACCAGTCGGAGTCCTGGTACACCGACGCCCGTTCCGGCGCCGCGAGCCGGTGCGCCTGGTCAGATGCCTATCAGGACAGCGTGACGGGTGTTGCGATGACGACCTGCAGCGTGCCGTATCAACGCGGTGGACGTTTCGCCGGGGTTGCAACCATCGATCTTAAGCTCGACGGGCTCGCCGCCTTCCTGCAAAGCCAGGGCAACGTTACCGGTGGCTACGCCTTCGCCGTCGACCGCGCCGGTAATGTCTTGTACTTCCCCGGAGCCAAAGCCGACAAGGGTTTGCCAACGGTGGCCGGGCTTGGTACGTCGCTGCAGGGCTTTGCGCCGGTCATTGCGGCGCTTGGCGATACCTCACGTCCTACCCAGACACTATTTCTCGATCATGATGTACAGCTGGATGGACCCGCGTATGTGACGCTGGAGGCCATGGGCAGTACGGGTTGGCATGTCGGGCTTGTCACGCCTGAGCACCGCGTGACGGGGCTTGCGGATCGGCTGACACTCGACATCCTTGTGTTCCTGTTGCCGCTTCTGGGCGTGCTGCTCGGTCTGGCCTGGTTGGCGGGCAAGCGGCTGCTTGCGCAAATCGACGAAACGACCGAACAGATCGAGCTGTTGGGGCAGGGCTCGACCGGCAGCAGCGAGTTGGATATTCGCCGCAACGACGAGATCGGTGCGCTGCGATCGGCGGTCAACCGCTACGCCGGTTCGCTGCGCGAAATGCTGCGCAATATCGCTGATGAGGCAGACACGCTCCAGCGTCAGGCAAATGAGCTTGCGGGGCTATCCAGCGGCCTGGCGGATCGGTCCGAGTCGCAGCGCGAAGACAATACAATGCTCGCGACGGCAATCACGGAAATGTCGGCGAGTGCGGGTGAGGTCGCCCACAACACGACCACTTGTTCGGACCTTGCGAGTTCCTCCCTGGAATCCGCGCGGGTCGGTCAGCAGGATGTCACGCGAAACGCGGCCTCCATCGAGGCGCTTGCGGGCGAGATCACCGGCGCGGCCGCGACCATTACACGCCTGGGCGATGACATCGAGCGAGTAGGTGGCGTGCTTGCCGTCATCAAGTCGATTTCGGAACAGACCAACCTGCTGGCGTTGAACGCGGCGATCGAAGCCGCACGCGCCGGTGAGCAGGGCCGCGGATTCGCCGTCGTCGCTGACGAAGTGCGCACCCTGGCCGGCCGGACCCAGGCGTCCGCCGATGAAATCTCGGAAATGATCGCCCAGCTTCGACAGGCGTCGAGCGAGGCGGTGTCGACGATGCAGGCGGGGGCCGAGCGCACGCGTGTGGCGGTCGATCAGGCCTCTGGCATCTCCGGCACATTGGAGCAGACCGTGGGCAGCTTCGATGACATCGTGCAGCGCGCCCAGCAGATTGCCGTCGCTGCAACCGAGCAAAGCCATGTTGCGCAGGAAATTAACGAGCTGGCCGTTCGCATCCATGCTGCCAGTGAGCAAAGCGCGCGCGATGCAGGTGCACTACGTGAGTTGGGGCAGGGGATGCAGGGATTGTCGGAGCGTTTATCCAGCATGAGCCGCGGACGATAACCGACATGAAATGAACGAAGCCCCGAAAGGGGCTTCTTCATTTCTATTGCTCGCTTATTGGTCGCGATCGACCGCGAACGCCGACCACGCCTGACGTGACGGCATGATTTCCAGACGGTTGATGTTGATATGGTCAGGCAGGGTTGCCACATAGAAGATCTGCTCGGCAATGTCTTCTGCGGTCAAGGGAGTCGTGCCTCGGTAGAGCTTGTCGGAAGCTGCCTGGTCACCCTTGGTGCGAACGAGGGTGAACTCGGTTTCCGCCATGCCGGGTGCAATATCGGTCACCCGGACACCCGTGGACACGAGGTCGCAACGCAGGTTGAAGCTGAATTGCTTCACGAAAGCCTTGCTTGCACCGTAGACGTGGCCGCCTGGATAGGGCCATTCGCCGGCAACCGAGCCCAGGTTGATGATGCTGGTACCTTTGCCGGTCTCGAGCAGTTTCGGCAGCACGGCGTGGGTTACATTGACGAGGCCCGTGATGTTGGTGTCGATCATCGTGTGCCAGTCCTGAAGGTCGACTTTCTGGGCAGGCTGCGGCGCCAGCGCGAGACCTGCGTTGTTGACCAACACCTTGATCGTGGCGAACTCAGCAGGTAGGCCATCGACGAGCGCCTTCACGGCATCGGCGTCTCGCACGTCCAATGTTGCCGCATGTACAGGTACCGAGGCACCGAGCTCGGCTTTGAGTTCTTCGAGTCGATCGCTGCGGCGGCCCGTGATGACCAGGGACCACCCTGCCTGCGCGAAGCGCCGCGCCGTCGCCCGCCCGAATCCGGACGTGGCACCCGTGATGAATACAACATTGCTCATGATTGACCTCGCTCAAAGGGGAACGAAATTGCCCTGCGATCACACAGGCTCCGATATCTCATACGTTTATAACGCGTTCGATAAAGAAAGGGCACCGCAGCGTGGGCATCATTCGCATGAATGCGCCTCACGAGCCATTGGATGCAGGCTGCGGATGAGCCAGATGCTCGAGTCCTGAAGCCGAACGCATTTGCCTGCGGTGAACCGCAGCAGCGTCGATACGGGCGTCGCTAAGTAGGAGGCAGACGTGAAGGGCTAGCGCTTCGCCCGGGCGTTAAACACGCCCATCAGGCGGCCGTTCCATATACGACTCGGGGACAGGGTGGCCTGGGTTCAGGCCTGCTCGGCCTGTTTGCGGCCGATCCAGTGCTGAACCAGTTCACGCAGCTGGGACAACTCGACGGGCTTTGCCATGTGTCCATCCATGCCGGCGAGATAGGCGCGCTCCTTGTGCTCGCTCAGAATGTGGGCGGTCAACGCCACAACGGGCGTGCGCGGCTTTCCCAGCTCGCGCTCCCAACGGCGTAAACGCTCGGTCGCGGCAAAGCCATCAAGAACAGGCATTTCGCAGTCCATCAGGACTAGGTCGTACTGCTTGGACTGCATCGCCTGAAGCGCCTGCTCCCCATCGCTGGCGGTGTCACACTCGATACGGAGCTTGTTCAGCATGCCCCGTATGACCTTGGTGGAGATGCTGTTGTCCTCTGCGATGAGAATGCGGAAGTCCTCAGGTGCTTCGAGCGGTGCACTGACAGGTGTCGACGGCAGGCGCGCGATCCCGCGGCGACGCTGGAGCAGCTCTTCGGCAAGCGTCGTCTTGAGTGTGTAGCCGGCGACAGGCTTGGCCAGAATGCGCTTGATACCGGCATTGCGGGCGACGATCTTGCCTGGTGCATTGCTGATGCCTGTCAGCATGATCAGCAGAATATCGTTGTTGAGGCTCGGGTCTTCTTTGATACGTGCGGCAAGCTGTACGCCGGTCATGCCCGGCATTTCCTGGTCAAGCAGCACCACATCGAAATATTCGCCGATGTGCGCCTTGGTCCGAAGCAGCGCGAGCGCCTCCTTTCCGGAGGCGACCATGCTGACGTGCAGTCCCCAAGCGGTGCATTGCTGAAGCAGCACCCTGCGGCAGGTTTCGTTATCGTCCACCACGAGCACGCGGGCACCCTGTAGAAGTGCATCCGGGTCGGTGTTCTGTTGCACCAGCCACTGCGTGTCCACAGAGAGGCTGAGGGCAAGCGTAGTGCCTTGTTCACTGCCGCTCTGCACGGTGAACTCAGCATCCATGAGCTGAATGAGATGACGGGCGACGATGAGGCTGACCTGACCACTCAGGCGGCTGGTGGCGAGCACGTCCCTGTTGTCCAGTCCGGGCTTGAGCAAGTGCTCACGCTCTTCCGCGGTCAGTGGCCGCCCGGTGTCCTGAATCGCTATTCGCAGGCGAGGCTGCGCATGCGACGTCTGCTCGAGCGCCACCACCAGCACCACTTCACCCTGGTCGGTCTGCCGGAACGCGTGTTCGAGCAGGCTCAGTACCACTTGCCTCAACCGGGTGGGGTCGCCACTGATGACCCGCGGGACCTGCGGCTGCATGAAGCTGATGAGCTCCACGTTCTGTTGTTCAGCGCGAGGGCGGAAGATGTCCAGACACTCGTCGATAAGACCATTGAGGTCGAAACGCACATCATCGAGCTCAATTTGGCCCGACTCGAGCTTGGAGATGTCGAGAATCTCATTGATCAGCGACAACAGCACGCTACCGGAACTGTGGATGGTCTGAACGTAGTCGCGCTGTTTGGCCGACAGGGGTGTGCCCTGCAGGAGCTCGGTCATGCCCAGGACGCCGTTCATGGGCGTGCGAATCTCGTGGCTCAGACGGCCAAGGAACTGCGCCTTCGCGCGAAGCTCGGCAGACGAAGCAGCGTGATCACGGCTGGCGTTGTGCCGATGATCGACAAGCGCATTGCGGCGCTCCGTCAGGGCCATGCTGCATAGCGCGGCGGATAGCCCGATGATCGCGAGGAGGGCGATAAGCATCCACTCTGTGGGCACAGGCCAGTACCCCAGCAGCGCAGGTAGCGAGCCGAAAAAGCCAACGTTGAAGATGATCGATGCAATGGCGAACGGACGTGCCGGTTGGTAACCGTGGCGCAGGTGGTAACTGGTAACCGCAAGAACAGTGAGCCCCACTGCGCCCAGGAGAATGTAGGTAAATGGCAGAAGCTGAGCGTCCTGAAAAAGGATCATCAGCGCCGCCAGTACGCCGACAATCACCGTTTCGATCTTCAACAGCCGTGTTGGAAGGTTGCGTTCACCTACACCTGCGAAGAACTGCAGCGTCAACATCAGTGCGCAGAGCATCACCCACAAGAGGGATAAGTTGGTCAGCAGCGGTTGGAGCCAAAGCATGCTGCCCAGCCAGGGGCTGCTGATGCCAAGGCCATTGAGCCCAACCGACAGGGTCCCAAGCGTACCGCCTGCGAGCCAGAGACTGCCCCCCGCGCGGTGGCGCCAATAGCGCAGTACGTTATAAAGCGTCAGCAATGCGAGCGCGCATAACAGTGCGCCTATCAGCATCGTCTTGCTATCGTCCGCGGCGGCTTGCGCTGCGGGGACCAGGCTGATTGACGGGCGTAGCGCGCTGTCTGCCTGCAGGCGAACATAGATGTCGAGGCGGTCAGCTGACTGCGGGATGGGAATCAGATAATCCCGGCTCGGCAGCGGTCGAGTCGAGTACGGCATGTGAATGCCGGTGAGGATCTGCTGGACGCGTTCGTTGCCGTGCATCGCATAGAACTCGAGCGATCCCAGCCCGGGTGCGAAAAGGCGGAGCAGCTGCGTGGGCTGATTGCCGGGAACCTGATAGTGCAACCACAGCGCACCAGGCGCTGCAGGCACGACAACGTCGGATAGCTGGGTATTGGAGAACGCACGGTAACGCGAGTTGCGGAGGTCTTCGAGCTGAAGGTTGCCATCCTGATCGAACAGTTGCGCCCAGCCGAGCACCGTCTGCGCGAAAGCCTGTGGCGGGCACAAGGCAGACAACGATAGGCAGACCAGTAGCGTGATGGCAGTCCAGAGCCGGGACACGGGCGAGTTCCGTTCGAATGTGTGGCTGAATTATAGCCAATGCGCATGACCGACCGATACGACCGAACAGCGCCAATGCTGGCACGTCTACAAGCGTCTATCGCTGATGAGAGCTAAATCGGCATGCGCCGCCGGTAAGGGCGACCCGGAGGCCACCCGTACCGCAAGCACACGTTTACTCGCCTATTTCGCGAGCAATCGCGCGATAGCCGATGTCACGACGGTAGAAGCAGCCCTCCCAGCTGATTTTTTCAGCCAAACGGTAGGCTTGCTGCTGTGCATCGGCGACGCTCGCCCCAATGGCCGTCGCACAGAGCACTCGGCCACCTGCAGTGACAATCTGGCCTTCCTTCACGGAAGTGCCTGCATGGAACACCTTGCCATCCAGGGCGGCAGCGGCGTCCAGGCCCGATATGGCCTGACCCTTCGCGTAGTCACCCGGGTAGCCTCCCGCAGCGAGTACCACGCCGACGGTGGGACGAGGATCCCAGGTGGCCTCGACCTTGTTCAGCGCCTTCGCAAGTGCCGCTTCAACGAGCAGGACGAGCGAGGACTCCAGGCGAACCATGATCGGCTGGGTCTCGGGATCTCCGAAGCGGCAGTTGAATTCGATGACCTTGGGTGCGCCGGATTTGTCGATCATCAGGCCGGCATAGAGGAAGCCCGTGTAGACGTTGCCTTCGGCCGCCATTCCACGCACTGTCGGGTAGATGACCTCATCCATTACACGCTTGTGCACATCCGGGGTAACGACCGGCGCGGGTGAATAAGCGCCCATCCCGCCCGTGTTGGGGCCGGTGTCGCCATCGCCGACCCGCTTGTGGTCTTGGCTAGTGGCCATGGGCAGCACGTTCTCGCCGTCCACCATAACGATAAAGCTTGCCTCCTCGCCGTCGAGGAATTCCTCGATAACGACGCGGGCGCCGGCATCACCGAACGCGTTGCCCGAAAGCATGTCGCGTACGGCATCCTCGGCTTCTTCAAGGTTCATCGCCACGATCACACCCTTGCCAGCGGCGAGGCCGTCGGCCTTGATGACGATCGGCGCACCCTTCTCACGAAGGTAGGCGAGAGCGGGTTCGACTTCGGTGAAGTTCTGGTAGTCGGCGGTCGGGATGGCGTGGCGCGCCAGGAAGTCCTTGGTGAAGGCCTTCGAGCCTTCAAGCTGTGCCGCTGCTGCCGTCGGGCCGAAGATGTCGAGGCCACGTGAGCGGAACAGGTCAACTACACCCCTAACCAGCGGCGCTTCCGGGCCGACGATGGTCAGCTGAACGTTCTTGGCCGCAAAGTCTGCCAACGCCTCGATGGCAAGCACGTCGATCGCCACGTTCTCGCACTTCGCTTCGGTTGCAGTACCAGCGTTGCCGGGCGCCACGAAGACCTTTTCGATACGAGGATCTTGCGCCACTTTCCAGGCAAGGGCGTGTTCACGACCGCCGCTGCCGATTATCAATACGTTCATGTCTTGCTCCCTGTGGGTGCGGGCCGGTGGCTCGCCTGGCGGATAAGCGAAGCGTTATCCGCTCTACATATTTCGAGGTCGCGATCGGATCGGTAGATGCACGGCGCCTGGGGCCGACTCAAGCGGAGTTGCCTGGTGGCAATAAGCGTTGAGGAAGCCCCAGGCAATGCCGCAGATGCCCATCCGAGTCCGGCCGATATCAGTGCCTGAAGTGACGCATGCCGGTAAAGACCATCGCCATCCCGGCTTCATCGGCAGCGGCGATCACTTCCTCGTCACGCATCGAGCCGCCTGGCTGGATCACAGCCGTGATGCCTGCCTTGGCGGCGTTATCGATGCCATCACGGAAGGGGAAGAATGCATCGGACGCCATGACGGCACCCGCTACCTGCAGGCCTGCATGTTCAGCCTTGATGGCGGCGATGCGGGCGGAGTTCACGCGGCTCATCTGGCCGGCACCAACACCGACGGTCTGACGATGCTTGGCGTACACAATGGCATTGGATTTAACGAACTTGGCGACTTTCCACGCGAAGATCAGGTCATGGATCTCCTGCTCCGTCGGCGCGCGACGGGTGACGATCTTGAGGTCGTCCGCAGTAATCATGCCGGTATCGCGGCTTTGAATCAGCAGGCCGCCATTGACGCGCTTGTAGTCCCAGCCAGCGGCGCGGGTAGCTGGCCACTCTCCGCATTCCAGTAGGCGAACGTTTGCCTTCGCAGCAACAACCTGGCGGGCGGCTTCGCTGATGGAAGGCGCGATGATCACCTCAACGAACTGACGGTCGACGATCGCCTTGGCCGTTTCGCCGTCCAGTTCGCGGTTGAAGGCGATGATGCCGCCGAAGGCGGACTCGGTATCGGTCGCGTAGGCCAGGTCATACGCCTTGCGGATGCCGCCCTCGTCGTCGGGTACGACAGCGACGCCGCATGGGTTGGCGTGCTTGACGATGACACAGGCCGGCTTGGTGAAGCTCTTGACGCATTCCAGCGCGGCGTCGGTATCAGCGACGTTGTTGAAGGACAGTTCCTTGCCCTGCAGCTGACGGGCAGTGGCCACGCAGGCTTCTTCAGGGTTCTCGATGTAGAACGCCGCTTTCTGGTGCGGGTTTTCACCGTAGCGCATGTCCTGCGCCTTGACGAACTGCGCCGTGAAAGTGCGCGGGAACAGGCTGCGATTCTCGGTAGTGAGGGTGTCCTGCGCCTGATCGATACCGCCAAGGTAGTTGGCAATCATGCCGTCGTAGGCTGCGGTGTGCTCGAACGCCTTCAATGCCAGGTCGAAGCGCTGAGCGTAGGTCAGGCCGCCGTTGCGCAGGTTATCGAGTACTGCCTCGTAATCGCCGGCGTTGACGACGATAGCGACGTCCTTGTGGTTCTTGGCGGCGCTGCGGACCATGGTTGGGCCGCCGATATCGATGTTCTCGATCGCGTCCGGCAGGGTGCAATCAGGCTTGGCCACGGTGGCGGCGAACGGATACAGATTGACGGCCACCAGGTCGATCGGCTTGATGCCGTGTGCTTCCATCACATCGCCATCCACTGCGCGGCGACCAAGAATGCCGCCATGAATCTTGGGATGTAGCGTCTTCACGCGGCCATCCATCATTTCAGGGAAGCCGGTGTAATCCGCGACTTCAATAGCGGCAATGCCATTGTCCTTCAGCAGCTTGTAGGTGCCACCGGTAGAGAGAATCTCCACACCCATGTCGGCAAGCGAGCGGGCAAACTCGATCACGCCGGTCTTGTCGGAGACGCTGATCAGTGCGCGGTGGACGGGAAGGCGAAGGCTTTGGTCGGTCATGGGCAATGGATCGCTCAGGATAGATGGGATTGGAAGAACGGCGCCGCATGGGCTCGGCAGGCCGTGGCCGTCAGAGCAGGTCGTACTGCTTGAGCTTCTTGCGCAGCGTACCGCGGTTGAGGCCAAGTAATTCGGAGGCCTTGGTCTGGTTGCCTTTAACGTGGTTCATCACGGTTTCGAGCAGCGGCGCCTCGACCTCGGACAGCACCAGGTTGTACACGTCAGTGACGTCTGCACCCTCGAGGTGGGCGAAGTAATTGAGCAGCGCTTTCTCCACCGCGCCGCGAAGGGTCTGTCCTTCGGCGCTTGGAGCATTCAGGTGCTGCTTGAGGTTGAGGTTGTCGCTCACGTGGGTTGTTCCAGTCACTAAAGTCTCGGTCATCGTCGTCATGCGGCCACACCTTCTCCGTCGTTGTGTCGCTCGGCAAAGAACTGCTGAACGTCGGCGCGCTGCGCGTCCGTGTTTTCCAAACGATTGAACCGGGCGCGAAACTCCTTTGCGCCCGGCAATGTAGCCAGGTACCAGCCAACATGCTTGCGGGCGATACGTACGCCCATGGTGTCGCCGTAGAAAGCGTGGAGGGCTGCCAGGTGTTCCAGCAGAATGTGCTCTACGTCCACGAGCGAAGGCGCGGGCAGCAATTGCCCGGTCTTCAGATAATGGTCGATTTCCCGAAAAATCCAGGGTCGGCCCTGGGCCGCTCGTCCGATCAGAAGCCCATCCACGCCGGTGTAGGCGAGCACATGGGCAGCCTTCTCGGGAGAGTCAATGTCGCCGTTGGCCATTACCGGGATCGAAACGGCCTGCTTGATTGCGGCTATGGTGTCGTATTCAGCGTCGCCGGTGTACAGGTCTGCCTTGGTTCGGCCATGCACGGCAAGCGCCGCGATACCCGCGTCTTCCGCGAGCTGGGCGATTGCAGCACCATTACGGTTCTCTCGGTCCCAGCCAGTACGGATCTTGAGCGTTACCGGCACCTCTACAGCGGACACGACCGCGGAAAGGATTTCGGCAACCAGGCGCTCATCTTTCATGAGCGCAGACCCCGCGGCCTTGTTGCAGACCTTCTTCGCCGGGCAGCCCATGTTGATATCGATGATTTGCGCGCCGAGTTCGACGTTGCGCTGGGCGGCTTCAGCCAGCATCGACGGATCGCCGCCGGCAATCTGGACGGAGCGGGGTTCGGCTTCGTCAGCGTGAACCAGGCGAAGACGGGATTTGCGGCTGTTCCAAAGGCGTACGTCGCTAGTCACCATTTCCGACACGACCATGCCTGCACCCAGGCGCTTGCACAGCGTGCGAAACGGCTGATCAGTGACCCCCGCCATGGGGGCGAGAATCAAGCGATTGGATAATGTGTAGGGGCCGATGGTTAGCGCCGACATTGGGGTTCCCTGCATGGGGCCTGTCAGTTCTTCGTAATGGATCATTTTGCCGCGAAAAAGCGATGCCCTTGGGCGATGTACCGGGCGTCACGACAACGTAGTGCCGTGATCGACAGGGCCATGCCGCCTGTGCGCAGCAGCGTCGAACGAATCATTTTGGGTACAGCGAAAAGGGTGGGCATGATACCCGCTCCCCGTGACTGGATAAAGATTGTTCTGAACAAATTCTGAACAGTTCATCCCTTATGCCGTTTAGTTAAAAGCGCACGATCGGGAGGGGTATTACTCTGGGGAGATGAATCTCAGGCTGTAGTTCACGGCCTTCGGGCCGGGGTCGAGAATGTCGAGCGAGATGTGAATAGGCGTCTGGGGTGGCATTTCGCGGCCACCCGCCATTTCCCCCGCGAGATACTCCGCCGGTTTGAAGATTCGGTTGGCGATCGGCTGACCGTTGAGGTCGGCGAAGCGCAGTTCAAGCAATGGGAAAGGCTGCGAGAAGGTCGCCCGGTTGTACAGGATGGCGTCAACGACCAGCGCACCTGAAAATTCGGGGTGGCTGCGTACGACGAGATTGCTGCTGCGAATCTGATCGATATCGACTTTGGACGGCAGACGGCAGCCCACTTCCGGGCAGATCTGCGCAAACCATGGGCGGTAGCGGTCCTGCCGAGCCAGTTCGTCGAAGTGATACCAGACATATTGGCCGCCCAGGGCCAGCAAGGCGAGGAGGTTGACGCCTGCCCAGGCGAGCCTGCGGCCCCATGGCTTGCGTGGGCGGCGCCAGTCGAGCTGCAGGGGTTCGTCGTTCAGGTCCTCCAGCGCGTCAAGCTGGCGCTTGCTTTTCGCGGGGCGCGCTTCGTCGTCGCTATCGGCTATGAGCCCCTTGGCCGGAGGTTCGATATCAGGCTCGTCGCGCTCAGGCTGGTCGTCATCTACGTCCGCGGGAAGACCGCCAAGCGTAGGCTCGAGACGTTCGGCATCCTCGGATGCATGGGTGTGCAGCCGTGGGCGCGGAAGATCCTCATCGGGAATACGAAGCGAAGTGGAACCGTCGTCCACGGACTTTTCTTCCCGAAGAAGCTCGATGGCCCAGGCTTCGTCCGGATGCACCTCTTCGATGTCGTCGTGATGCGGCGCTACAGCCGAGCGGCTGTCACGTGGCGCTTCCGCCCGACGGGCATGAGCTTGCTGCTCCTCCCGCTCCAGGCGGGCCAGCTCTTCATCGAAGCCGTCGGTGTCCATATCATCATGGATCCAGAACGGTTCATTCTGTCGCACCGGTGGCAGGCTGGTTGCCTCGAGCTTCAGTGGCGCGTGATGGTCCTTCAGGTGCAGCGGTTGCAAGGGTTGAAGCGAGACCTGCGGCGGGACAGGCGCGTCCTTGAGCTGGTCGGCCAGCAGACTGGCCGCATCGAATACCTGCATGCACGCGCCGCAACGTACGGAGCCGTTGGCGATAGCCAGCTGCTCGCGGCTAACGCGAAAGCGGGTTTGGCAATGCGGGCACTGGGTAACGAACGTCTGGCTCATGCAACCGGAATCGAAGGTTGGAAAAATGGGCGGTAGTCTAGCGCATGTCGGCCAGCCACAGCAGGCGTGGATGGCATTGTGCTGATACGGCTTTCACCTGCGGTCAATACCAGGCTCGCGTACTGCACGGGGTCTGGCTGCGCACGCCCCAGCTAGCGGGGAGCGCGTGCGCCAGACGTCCGTGCATGGATCAATCAGGCCGAGCGGCGTCGGCCGGTGATCCGCACCCAGCCCTCTTTCTCGGCTGTCGGGTCGAGGTCGAATGCGTCGGCATAGGCCTGGCGGACCTCCTCGGCCTGTTCGGCCAGTATTCCCGACAACGCGAGCAGCCCGCCCGCGTTCACATGACGGGTAATGGTCGGTGCGAGCGCTACGAGTGGGCCGGCGAGAATGTTGGCCACCACTACATCGAACGTGCGATCAGGCATCTGGTCGGGCAGGTAAAGCGTAAATGCGGCCTCGGCGATACCGTTGCGCTCGGCATTGTCGCGAGACGCCTCGAGCGCTTGCGGGTCAATGTCTGTGCCGACCGCTTCGGCGGCGCCCAAGAGCAAGCCGGCGATTGCCAGAATCCCGGAGCCACAACCGAAGTCGAGCAGGTCCCGTCCCGCCAGTGCCTGGCCATCAAGCCACTCGAGGCATAGTGCGGTCGTCGGATGCGTACCGGTTCCGAATGCCAGGCCGGGATCGAGCGCCAGATTCACCGCGTCCGGCTCTGGCGCTTCGTGCCAGCTTGGAACGATCCATAGCCGCTGACCGAAGCGCATGGGGTGGAAGTCGGCCATCCAGCTGCGCTCCCAGTCCTGGTCCTCGATATGTTCGATGACGTGCTCAGGCAGCTGGCCTCCCGCCAAAAGCTGCAAATGCGCGCGAAGGGCGTTGGGGTCCACGTCCGCCTCGAAGAGCGCCAGCAGGTGCGTGTTCGACCACAGGGGTGTGGTCCCAAGATCCGGTTCGAAAATGGGTTGATCCTCGGCGTCCATGAACGTGACCGACACCGCGCCAAGGGCAAGGAGGGCATCTTCGTAGGGCGCCGCCTGTTCGGGCGAGATCGCGATTCGCGCTTGGAGCCAAGGCATCGAAAATTCCTGCAGGTAAACGTACGCGCAATCGTACGGTAGAAAAAGAAAGGAGCGGGCTGTCAGGTGACAGGCCGCTCCGGTCCTTGCACTGCAACGTCCCCGGATTGGGGACGTGAACGGTCAGTGCTTGTCCATCCCCAGTTTCTTTTCCAGGTAATGGATGTTGATGCCGCCCTCACAGAAGCCCTTGTCCCGTACCAGATCACGGTGCAGCGGAACGTTGGTCTTGATGCCGTCGACAATGATCTCGTCGAGGGCATTGCGCATCCGCGCCAGCGCTTCGTCGCGGTCGCGCCCGTAGACGATCAGCTTGCCGATCAGCGAGTCGTAGTTCGGCGGAACCGAATAGCCGCTGTACAGGTGCGAATCGACGCGAACGCCGTTACCGCCTGGTGCATGGAAGTGCTTCACCTTGCCGGGGCTGGGCATGAAGTTGTCCGGATCTTCAGCATTGATCCGGCACTCCAGCGAGTGACCCATGAGCTTGATATCTTCCTGCTTGATCGACAGCTTGTTGCCTGCCGCGATGCTCAGCATCTCCTTGAGGATGTCGACGCCAGTGACCATTTCGGTCACCGGGTGCTCGACCTGAACACGGGTGTTCATCTCAATGAAGTAGAAGCGGCCGTCCTCGTAGAGGAATTCAAAGGTGCCGGCACCACGGTAGCCGATCTCGACACAGGCATCGACGCAGCGCTTGAGCACCTCGGCGCGGGCCTTCTCGTCGATGTGCGGCGCAGGCGCTTCTTCGAGAACCTTCTGGTGACGACGCTGCAGGGAGCAGTCGCGATCGTAGAGGTGCACGGCGTTGCCCTGGCCATCGGACAGGACCTGAACTTCCACATGACGCGGGTTGCCGAGGAACTTCTCCAGGTAGACCATCGAGTTGCCGAACGCAGCGCCCGCTTCGGTGCGGGTCAGCTTGGCCGACTTGATCAGGTCTTCTTCCTTCCACACCACACGCATACCGCGACCACCGCCGCCGCCAGCGGCCTTGATGATCACCGGGTAGCCCACTTCACGGGCGATACGCAGCGCTTCGTCTTCATCTTCCGGCAGCGGGCCGTCGGAGCCCGGTACGACCGGTACGCCAGACTTGATCATGGCGTCCTTGGCCGACACCTTGTCGCCCATCAAGCGAATGACATCGGCAGTCGGGCCGATGAAGGTGAAGCCGGATTTCTCGACCTGCTCGGCAAAGTCGGCGTTTTCCGCGAGGAAACCATAGCCCGGGTGAATCGCGGTGGCGCCAGTGACTTCGGCCGCTGCGATGATCGCCGGGATGTGCAGGTAGGACTTGTTGGCAGGTGCCGGGCCGATGCAGACGGTTTCGTCCGCCAGACCCAGGTGCATGAGTTCGCGGTCGGCGGAGGAATAGACCGCGACCGTCTTGATGCCCAGCTCCTTGCAGGCGCGCAGGATGCGTAGGGCAATCTCGCCACGGTTGGCGATCAGTACTTTTTCCAACATCGCAGGTTCCCCGCGGCTCAAACGATGGTGAACAGCGGCTGGTCGTATTCTACCGGCTGGCCGTTCTCGACGAGGATGGACTCGATCGTGCCGCTGGCTTCGGCTTCGATGTGGTTCATCATCTTCATGGCTTCGACGATGCACAGGACGTCGCCTTTCTTCACGACCGAACCGACTTCAACGAAGTTCGGTGCAGTCGGAGACGGCGCGCGGTAGAAGGTGCCGACCATCGGCGAACGAGCAACGGTGCCATTGAGCTTGGGCGCTGCAGGTGCAGCAGCTTCCACGGCAGGCGCAGCGGCAGGCGCTGGCGCAGCGGCCGGTGCTGGAGCTGCGTACATTGGCTGCGCACTGAAGGCCTGCTTGCTGTGGCGGCTGATACGGACGGACTCCTCGCCCTCTTTGATCTCCAGCTCGTCGATACCGGATTCTTCCAGTAGCTCGATCAGTTTCTTGACTTTACGGATGTCCATTGACAGGTCGACTCCAATCGGTTGGTCAGATGCGTTCGATTTGTTCGAGGGCGGATTCCAGCGCCAACCGGTAACCGGTTGCGCCCAGCCCGCAGATCACGCCGACCGCCACGTCGGAGAAATAGGAATGGTGGCGGAAGGCTTCTCGCTTGTGCACGTTGGAAAGGTGCACTTCGATGAATGGGATGCTCACAGCCAGCAATGCGTCACGCAGGGCAACGCTTGTGTGCGTGAAAGCGGCCGGATTGATCACGATAAAGGCCGTGCCGTCTTCGCGCGCAGCGTGAATACGGTCAATGAGAATATGTTCGGCATTGCTTTGCAGGTGACTCAACTCGTGACCCGCTGACCGGGCACGCTGCACCAGGTCCTCGTTGATCTGCGCCAGCGTCACGGCGCCATAAACGCCGGGTTCACGCGAACCGAGAAGGTTGAGGTTGGGACCGTGAAGAACGAGTACTTTGGCCATTAAGGAAATTATCCGGCGCCTGTGCAATGCAGCGGGCGACTATGCCGGAAGCCATTCGGTCTGTCCAGTTCTCCGGAATAGTCAGCAGGTTCTCGCGTTTTTGCCGAAAATGACCGGAAACGACTTATCAGTCACGCGTAATTGCCACCAGACGTCTGGCCAGCTCGTCCGCAGTCGTTTCACCGATGATCCGTTGGTCCAGCACTTCACGTCCCCGTACGTCGAAAAACTGCATGGAGGGCGGTCCGAACAGGCCGAACCGATCGAGAAGCGCGCGCTGCGCTTCATCGCTGCGGGTAACGTCGAACCGAACACGCCGATAGAGCTTGAGCGCGTCCTGTACAGCGGGTTTCGGCAACACTTCACGCTCCATCACCTTGCAGCTGATGCACCAGTCCGCATACCAGTCCAGGAAAACCGGCTCTCGTGCCTGTCTTGCATCGGCAAGCAAGGCATCGAGTTCCGCGGGTTCGCTGATGGTCTTCCAGTCGAGAAGGGCGTGCTGCCCCGCTGGTGTACGCGTTTCGCCAAGCGGGCGCAACGGATCGCTCTGGCCTGAAAGGGCGCCGAACCATGCGCATGCCCCGTAGACGAGCAATGCAAGCCCGGCGAGCTGCGCGAGCTTTTGCCGGGGCGACTTGATATTCAATTCGAGCGTGCCCAGGAAAAGGGCCGTGCCCACGGCAAGCGTTCCCCACAGTGCAAGCGCAATCGGGCCGGGGACGACGCGTTCGATGAGCCATACCGCGACGGCGAGCAGCAGCACGCCGAAGGCGTTGCGTACGGCAAGCATCCATGGGCCGCTTCTGGGCAGCAATGCGCCGCCGCCGCAAGCGAACAGGACCAAGGGTGTGCCCATACCGAGGCCGAGCGCGAATAACTGGAGGGCGCCGCCGACTGCGTCGCCGCTGGTGCTTATATAGAGCAACGCACCTGCGAGAGGCGCCGATACGCAGGGGCTTACCAGAAGGCTGGACAGCAGGCCGAGGGTCGCGGCCCCGCCGACGGAGCCGCCCTTGGCCGTCCCCGCGAGCCGGTCCAGTCGATCGCGTAGTGCAGCAGGCAGCCGAAGCTCGAACGCGCCAAACATCGCAAGTGCAAAGGCCGTGAAGAATGCGGCGAATGGAATCAGGATCCAGGGTGATTGAAGGCGGGCCTGCAGGTTCAGGCCGGCGCCGAACACGCCCATCAGGGCACCCAGCAGCGCATAGCAGGCGGCCATGGGCAGCACGTAGGCCGCCGAAAGCATCAGTGCGCGCCGCCCGCCGGGCGCGCCACGCAGTACCACGCCGGAAAGAATGGGCAGCATGGGCAGCACGCAGGGTGTGAACGTCAGGCCTAGCCCCGCAAGAAAGAAGGCACCCAGCGATCGGTAGCTCCAGCCCGCCGCCGCCGGGGAGGTCGACTCGGCCTTGGGCGCAGAGGGTGGCTTACCCGCCGTGGTTGCCGCCTCAATGCCGCCGTTGACGGCAATCCGGCGTGTCTCCGGCGGGTAGCACAGTCCTTTGTCAGCGCAGCCTTGGTAGGTGATGACCAGGTTGAGCGGCTGCTCCTTGGCTGCGGTGAAAGCGAGGGGAATGTCGAGCGAGCCGTAATACACCACGACGTCGCCGAAATAGGGGTCTGTTTTCGATTCCCCAGGCGGCAAGTGGGGGGCATCCATCAGCCCTTCAGGTTCAGTGTGGAACTTGAACTGATGCTGATAAAGGTAATAGCCCTCTGCGATGGTGAAGCGCAGCACCTTGCCGTCATTGGTATCGACCAGATCGTAGCGGAAGGCACGGTCGACAGGCAGGAAATCCCCCTGAGACGCGCTCGCGCCCAGGATAGGCGATGGGCGTGGCGTATCCAGCGGGCCCGCAAGGACGGGCACGCTCACCATGGACAACAGGAACACAAAGACGGCTAGAAGACGCATCGCTCGCACATCACGAAAAACCGGCGAGCATGATAGCGGACTCTGGCCAGCCCGCGTGTGGGTGCTTGTCGCGGCGGATGTCGAGCCAGGCGGTAATCGTTGGAAAGGGTGCTCAGGCGACGCGGAACGTACTGACCGCCACTTGAAGCTCCCCGCCCAGGTGCAGCAGTCGTTCACCTTGCTGGCGCCCGCCGTCGATGAGTGAAAGGTTCGTCTCTCCCAGCTGGTGAATGCGCTCGCTGTGATCCCTGATTTCACTTACCGCCGCAGTCTGCTGGGCCGTGGCGGATGCAATGCGCTCCGCGTTGTCAGCCATGGTGCGAATGGCCTGGACGACCTCTATCAGTGCGCCGTCGGCCATTTCCGCTCGGCGCGCCGTGGCCTGGGCGTGCGAAACCTGCGTGCGCATGGCGTCGAGCGAGCTGCCTGCAGCGTTTTGAAGCCTGTCGATTACCTGCTGGATTTCGTCCGTTGCTCGAGCGCTGCGCTGGGCGAGCGAGCGGACCTCATCTGCAACGACGGCGAAGCCTCGACCCTGTTCGCCGGCGCGTGCCGCTTCGATTGCAGCATTGAGCGCCAGCAGGTTGGTTTGATCGGCGATGCTGCGAATGGCGGTCAATACATCGCCGATCGTATGCGCCTCCTGCGCGAGACGCTCGATTGCAACTGCGCTGCTTTCGACTTCGCTCACAAGCTTCTGCATGCCCTGCAGGCTGCCTTCGATCACCTGCTGGCCCTGCACGACCGAGCGGCCGGCGTCACGACTCGCTTCGGCGGTGCGACCTGCATCTTCAGACACCTGCATGATCGTCGCTTCCAGCTCACCTAATGCGTCCCTGATCAGGGCTGTGTCGCCGGCCTGGCGTTCGGCGCTCTGATGAAGACCGCTGCTGAGCTCTGACAGCGTCTGGCTACTGCCGGACATGCGCTCCGCCTGCTCGCGGATGTTGGCCACGAGCCCCAGCAGGTATTCGCGTAGACGGTTGAGCGATGTCTGCAGGTCGCGCATTTCCTGGTTGCGGGTGTTCAGTGCGACGGCGTCGGTGAAGTCGCCGGCAGCCCAGGCCGACAGCGCGGGTTGCAGCGCACCCAGCAGGCGTGTGAGGTTGCGCTGTATGCGGTCGATACCGAGCGCGATCAGTACGATCAGACCAATGACCACGCCAAGCATGATTCGGACTTCACCCTGAATGTGGCCGTGCTGGGCGCGAACCAGCGGCTCAAGCCCGTCGAGGGCGTCCTGGACCGCGTCGATTCGGGCACGGGTCGCCGCGTAGAGCGTGGCGCGAGACGCGATCTGATCCTGGGTCCGCTTCAATTCAGCGGGGTACCGCTGCAGAAGGCTGTTGAGGTCGCGGCGCAGTTCTGTGCCGCTATCCTCGGCCTCACTGCTATCCGCAGCCGTTGCCAGCCCCATCAGGCTGGCGAATGCGCTGGCACCCGAGTTCGATTCAGCTGCAACACCCAGCAGTGGCAGCGCGTCGATACGTGCGGCCTGCTGGCGAAGCCCCTCAAGTTCGCGCTCGACGTCATCGGCCAGTGCCGCATTGCCGCTTGTGACCATCCTCTGCCGGGCCAAGCCCAGCCGCTGGAGCCGGAGGCTCGCCTGAAAAAGCGGTGCCCGATAGCGCTCCGCGGCCGCATTGCTGCTGTCGTCGGCGTAACGCGAAAGCGCCTCGAGCGCACTTGCTGTCTCGCGCTCGGCTTGAACGAGTAATGCCTGCGGGTCCCCGGCGAGCTTGCCGGCGCCCAGGAGTTCGTTCTGGCTGAAGGTCATCAGCGCCTCGACGCTGGGCCGGGCCGTGTTGGCCAATTCGGGGGCCAGCTCCCCCAGCACGCTGTCAACGGACGCCAGCGCCTGCAATGCCTCGGCCTGCAGCACGGCGTTACCGCTGTCCAGGTAGCCGAAAACGCGTGCAACCACCTCATGCTGGTATTGCTGCGAGAGCGCCAGGTAGCGTTCCATCGTTTGGTAGGGGCGCTCCAGGGCGCGTTGCGACCACCAGAGTGTGGCCCCGAGCGTGATGCATACGCCCAGAAGCAGGCAGGTGGAAAGAGTCGTCAGAGTCTTGAGGCGCATGAACTTCGACCGGGGAGGATGGGCGGCTGGCGCAAGCGTAGGGCGGCACCATTACGGATTTGTGACGGTGATGGCGTTTTGCCAGTCCGCTGGTCGTTCAGTGGCCCTGCATAGGCATTGACGAAGCGGGTATTGGCGCGTGCGTGTGCTTCAAACAGCCGTTTGGGCAACCCTGTTCGAAGGTTGCGGTCGAACGGTGAAGCCGTTGGCGGGCGGCGCCATCCAATGGGCGTGATATCTTTCAGCGCTTGGCAGGTAACGGATGATCGTCGATCGTCCGTGGCGGTGGACCTTGGTCCGATCGTCAAGCAACGGCCATTGGCCTAAGGATCCGAATGATGCTGAAGTGGAAACGAAAAAGTAGCGCCAGCGCAGAGGGTGGCGGCATTTCCTTGGGTGGTGGTGCCGGTCGCGGGCTGGCCTATGTGTTGGGCGGCGTTGTTGCGGCGTATCTGGTTATCTGCATCGTGCTCGGCATGTACTGGAGCCGCACACCTGATTTCTTCTCGGTGCAAGACCACGCTCGAGACGCCGCCCAGAGTAGTCAGCGTTCCATCGTGAGAGGCTACACCCTGGTTGAAACCCTGAAGCAGGTTGCGACCACGCTCGTAGACAAGCCTGGCGGTTACCTGTCGAACGATGTCGCCCCTCCCGGGCTATGGCTCGATAACATGCCGAATTGGGAGTATGGCGTTCTCGTCCAGGTCCGCGATCTGTCTCGTGCGCTGCGCAAGGATTTCGCACGTTCTCAGTCACAGTCGGCGGAAGACCCTGACTTGTCCCAGGCTGAGCCGCGATTCAACTTCGATAACCGGAGTTGGGCGCTGCCATCGTCCGAGTCACAGTACCGCGAAGGCATCCAGCTGCTGGACCGTTATCTGGCACGACTGACCAACACTGGACAGGGTTCGGCACAGTTCTATACACGCGCCGACAATCTCAACAACTGGCTGGGCGATGTCGCAACACGCCTCGGCTCGCTCTCGCAGCGCCTGTCGGCCAGTGTTGGTCGCGTTCGCCTCGATACCAATGCCGAGCCGCAGGTGGTCGCGCCCGGGACCGTGCCCAAAGTCAGGGAAGAGACCGTCCAGACGTCATGGCTGCAGATTGACGACGTCTTCTACGAAGCACGAGGCCAGGCTTGGGCACTCGCGCATCTGCTGCGTGCGGTCGAAATTGATTTTGCCGATGTGCTTGCTCAGAAGAACGCCACCATCAGCGTTCGCCAGATCATTCGCGAACTCGAATCCTCCCAGGAAACGCTGTGGAGCCCGATGGTTCTGAACGGCAGCGGCTATGGAATCCTTGCGAACCACTCCCTGGTGATGGCGAATTACATTTCGCGTGCGAACGCCGCGATCATCGATCTTCGCAATCTGTTATCGCAGGGATGACCATACCCGCCGCAGAAATTGAGCACCGGGCGGCGTCGGATCGCGAGCGGGTTGCCTGGGTCGATGAAAATGATCGTTTGCTCGGCGCCCTGCCGCGCGCCGAGTTGCGCGCACGGGGCCTGATCGGTCGCGGCACATTCATTTTTCTGCTTAATGGGGAGGGGCATCTCTGCATCCATCAGCGGGTGATGAGCAAAGCTGTCTATCCGGGTTATTTCGATGTGGCGGCAGGTGGCATGGTGGCTGCAGGCGAGCCTTACGACGTCGCCGCCGCACGTGAACTGGAAGAAGAGCTTGGAATCGCAGGCGTCGCGCTGCGAGACCATGGGCGTTTTTTCTTCGATGCGCCCGAGAACCGCCTGTGGGGGGCAATCTACTCCGCAGAATCCGATGCTCCGCTGCGTGTTCAACCCGAAGAGGTGGCCGCGGCCTGGTTCGTGCCAATCGAGGACGTCATGGTCGACATCGAGCAGCGGCCCTATTGCCCGGATTCGCTGGTCGCACTAACGCACTTTCTCGCCAACCGATAAGCGAAGCGACATAACGTTGCGACCCGGTGCCGTACGGGCGTCGAGTACTGGTGCCCGCCGTGATTGCCGGTAAACTGCGCGGTCAGCCTTCGCTAGCATTTGATTTAGACATTGGAGACGTCCATGGCCAAGAAAAGCCTGTCCCTGTCCGATCTGGGCGGCCTCGTGTACTCGACCGATGTCGGCCGTATCAAGCCTGAACCCATTGCAGAATCGTTACCTGTTGGCGACGGCATCGCTCGCGTGCGCCGCGAAACCAAGGGGCGTGGTGGAAAGACGGTTACTACGGTCAGTGGCGTGCCGTTGGCGGGCGATGAACTCAAGGCGCTTGCCACTGCGCTGAAAAAGCGATGCGGTACCGGCGGCGCGCTCAAGGACGGGATCATCGAAATCCAGGGTGATCATGTCGACCTGCTGCTCGGCGAGCTGCAGGCCCGAGGTTTCAAGACCAAGAAGTCCGGCGGCTGACGCGCTGCTGCAAAAACTCCGCGACCCGCACCTGGGTCCACATTAGTACAGTGACGGCGACCGACGTGTCGTCGAGCTTCAATTCGCAGGGGGAATCAATGGCCGCACGACGTACGAGAAAGGACGATGGCAGCAGCTGGACAGTCGCTGACACGCGCAGTGTGTACGGTATTCGCCATTGGGGCGCGGGCTATTTTTCACTGAGCGACGAAGGCAAGATCGAGATCTCGCCCAACCGCAACGCCAACCAGCCGATCGATTTTTCCGCTGTTCTCAGCGAACTGCGCTCATCCGGGCTGTCGCTGCCACTGCTGGTGCGTTTTCCCGACATCCTCCAAGACCGTGTTCGCCAGCTCACCAGCGCCTTCGACGCCAACATAGAGCGGCTAGAATACCGCAACCAATACACCGCGCTTTATCCGATCAAGGTCAACCAACAGGAAGCCGTGATCGAAAGCATCATCGCCACGGAGAATGTGTCGATTGGCCTTGAGGCCGGGTCAAAGCCAGAATTGCTTGCCGTGCTTGCGTTGTCGCCCCGGGGCGGCACGATCGTCTGCAATGGTTACAAGGACCGTGAGTTCATCCGGCTTGCTCTGATGGGCCACAAACTCGGCCACAACGTGTTCATCGTGATCGAGAAAGAGTCCGAAGTTCAGATGGTGATCGACGAGGCGGCAGCATTGAACGTGCTGCCTCAAGTCGGATTGCGGGTGCGCCTGTCGTCGCTGTCGTCCTCGAAATGGGCCGATACTGGCGGCGAGAAATCAAAGTTCGGCCTTTCGGCAGCCCAGTTGCTGTCGGTCGTGGAGCGCTTCAAGGCTGCTGGCCTTGATCAAGGGGTGCGGCTGCTGCACTTCCACATGGGGTCACAGATCGCCAACATTGCTGACTATCGCCGCGGTTTCCGCGAAGCCATTCGCTACTACGGCGAACTGCGTGCGCTAGGCCTGCCGGTCGACCATGTGGACGTGGGCGGTGGCCTGGGTGTGGACTATGACGGTACTCACTCGCGCAACGCCAGCTCCATCAACTACGACATGGAAGACTACGCGGGGACTGTCGTCGACATGCTCAAGGAGTTCTGTGATCTCCAGGAGCTGCCGCATCCGCACATCTTTTCCGAGAGCGGGCGCGCCATGACGGCTCACCACGCCGTGCTGGTCGTTCAGGTGACCGACATCGAACGCCATAACGACGATGAACCAGAAGTCGATGAGGCCGAAGAATACCCGGATGCGCTCCGTGCGCTGTTCGACCTGCTCGGTCCGAACGATCCGGAAATGGTTGCAGAGACGTACTGGCGCGCCACTCACTTCGCCGAAGAGGTGTCTGCCCAATATTCCGCCGGTAAGTTGAATCTGCGCCACAAGGCGCTGGGCGAGCAGTGCTATTTCGCGATTTGTCGCAAATTGCACAATCAGTTGAAGGCGCGTCAGCGCTCACATCGACAGGTGCTCGATGAGCTCAACGACAAGCTCGCCGACAAGTACATCTGCAATTTCTCGGTGTTCCAGAGCCTGCCCGATACCTGGGCGATCGATCAGATCCTGCCCATCATTCCGTTGCAGCGCCTGGATGAAGAGCCCCTACGGCGCGCGGTCCTTCAGGACCTCACCTGCGACTCCGACGGCAAGATCAAGCAGTACGTGGACGAGCAGAGCATCGAAACGAGCCTGCCAGTGCATGAGGTTCGCTCGGGTGAGGATTACCTGCTCGGGGTGTTCCTCGTGGGGGCGTACCAGGAAATCCTTGGTGACATGCACAATCTGTTCGGCGATACCGACTCGGTGAACATATTCCAGCGAGATGATGGCAGCGTGTACCACGCGGGCATCGAGACCCACGACACCATCGAGGATCTGCTGCGTTACGTGCACTTGTCGCCCGAAGAGCTCATGGGCTACTACCGGGACAAGGTGGCCAGCTCCAAGCTCTCGCCACGCGAGCGCACCCAGTACCTCGATGCCCTGCGCCTGGGTCTGACCCGCTCGTCTTACCTCGCGCCCTGACTGAACGCGGCCGGGGCAATCCAGCCCGGCTGCTTTCGGATTCGCACGCTATACGCGGTCATGACCAGACCGCGTAAAAGCATGAAGGACAAGAAGGTTATCCACAGCCCGTGGTTGCCCAAATCCTGCATCCCCCATCCCAGCGGTACCGCGAGCAGAAACGCAATCACCATTGCGTTGCGCATTTCCCGTGCACGCGTGGCGCCGATGAATAATCCATCGAGCAGGTAACTTGCGACCGCCACGAGCGGTAGCAGCGCGAGGTAGGGCAGGTAAACGAACGCGACGCTGCGCACGGCGGGAATATCTGTCTGCAGGCGAATGAAGGTTTCGCCAAACGCGAGAAAGGCGAGCGAAAAGATCAGGCTGGCGAGCGCTGACCAGCCTGTCGCGACGACCAGTGCGCGTCGCAACGCCAAGCGATCCCGCGCGCCAATTGCTCGCCCGCACAGTGCCTCGACCGCGTGCGCAAGGCCGTCGAGTGCATAGGCGGTTACCGAGAGTCCGTTCAGCAGTAGTGCATTCGCGGCCACCGTAGCGTCACCCAGACGGCTGCCTTGCAGCGTGACAAGCACGAATACGGCTTGCAGCGTCACGCTACGGATGAAGATGTCACGATTGACCGCCAATAATGGCGTCCAGTGCGACCACGTTCGCAAGGGTCGCCAATCGAGCCTTCCCGGATAGCGCCGTAATTCGCTGCGCGTCAGGGCTAACGCCAGGCAAAGCCCCAGCCATTCCGCAAGGACAGCCGCGTGTGCAGCGCCCACCACGCCCCAATCGAGACCCAATACGAAGGTGACCGACAGCACCGCGTTGACAAGGTTGGTGAGCAGCAGCACCGCAAGCGGTGCGCGGGCGTTCTGAGCACCGAGGAACCAGCCGATCAGTGCATAGTTCATCAGGGCGGCCGGCAGCCCGAGCAGCCGGTGTTGAAAGAAGGTGGCGGCCAGATCATGCAGCGCTGGCGAAGGTTCGACCATGCCCAGCAGAGCGTGAGTCAGCGGGAGGGCAATGGCGCCAGCTATCAGGGCCAGTGCAAGCCCAAGCGCCACGCCCTGCAGCAATATGCGTCGCAACGCGTTGCCGTCCTCTTGCCCGGCGGCCTGGGCCGCGAAACCGGTCGTTCCCATTCTCAGGAAATTGAGGATACCCACGAGTACAACGTAGAGCATGCTCCCGACGGCTACAGCGCCCAATTGGTGGGCATGAGGCAGGTGGCCAACCACCGCGCTGTCGACGAGCGCCACCATCGGAACGGACAGGTTCGAAAGGATCATGGGGATAGCCAGCGAGCGGACCTGGCGATGGGTGGGGGTATGACGCCAGGCGTCCAGCAAGCGGCTCATCGTGTCTCCTTGCGAGGGCCGACACTATAGACGAGAGAGCGCCGATGCGGTGCGCTCCGTCCCTCAAGGGGTCAACGGCGATCTGGAATAGGCCGACCAGCCGGCATCTGAATGGCGTAGTCGCGTGCTTCGACAACGCCATTGGGGCGCGCTGCCGTGATCAATGAATCACGTTGGAGAGCAGCCAAAGCCCAAGTACGAGCCAGATGAGGCCGCTGATGATGGCTCGGCGCATGAAGGCCCGCAGGGCGGCGACCAGGAGCATGAGCCCGACGATCAAGGCTGCGATGGTCAGAAGGGACCTGTCCATGCCAAGCGTGCTGGCGAGCCCGTCAATGAAGTTCTGGCTGGCAACGGCCAGCATGCCGAGTATCCAGTACAACCCGTCCACGACGAAGCGTATGACGCTGCCGATGGCTTGTCCCAGCCATTCGAAAAAACCTTCTACCTGCATGAAGCACTCCCGGATCAACAGGCCCGCTCAAGCAAAGCGGTCTTGGTCACTTGGGCCGCGCCGCCGATGCCGAGTTCCATGGCTCCCGCTTCAGCGGTCATGCCTTGGCGATATAGGCGCAATAGCCGGGTCTGGGTCCGATCTGTGGATGGCGGCGGCACGTGTCGGGGCGCCCTTCGTAGACCGTACACAACCGCGTCTTCTGGTCCAGGAATAGACAATCTCCATTGGCCAGGCGGGTCAGCGTAAAGCGCGCGTGCTTGTGGTTGAAGTGCTCGACCACGCCGTCCTTCATCAGTCGTTTGGCGAGTCGCTTGGGCTCTTCTTCGGCGTCGAAGGCGTCGATAAGACCCATTCTGACGAGATCGCCAACCTGTACTTCAACCGGAAGGCTGCAGCATGTCCCGCGGCAGGAGCGACAAAGACTCGGGTGGTAGCGAGCCCAGGTCTCCAGGCGATTGACGTCGGCGTTGGTGGCAGGTGTAGGTGCTTTCATCGAAGAGAACAGGCGTGAGGCCGATCGTGGCGTGGGGTCACAGGGCATAAATTCGGGTGGCGGACTATACCGTAGCGCCCCCCGGCCGGGCAGAGGGCGATAGTGCGCCGGACTGCCTTTCATCGGTATCGGCGCGGAGGTGATTTTCTATCGCTACACGAACTGAAACATCGGTACTGCAAAGTCGCGGCGGGGTCGCGGGTGTCCTTCGGTCCAGGTGCCCGCCTTCAGGAACATGCTAGCCGTCCGTTCGGGTATTGCTGCCGGCATCCGGCTTTGGCCGATGGCGGTTCTCATGGCACTGGCAATAGGCGCCTATCAGATCAAGGCCATGCATCTTGACGATCGCCTCTATTACTGGCTCCAGACCGCGCTCGACCGTGACGACTGGGAGTCACGGGGCATGCAGCTGCTCCGCTACCGGGTGGTCGTTGAAGCCCGCCCGGTAGCAGGTGTCGCGGACAACTTGTCCGGGTTGGCGTTCGATGCCGATCGGGACGTGCTCTGGGGCGTCATCAACAACCCTGAGGAGCTGGTGTCGCTGGATCGTGACGGCAACCTCCTGTCCCGGCATGCGCTTTCCGGGTTCACGGATGTCGAAGGTGTGGCCTATCTCGGCGACGATCTGTTGGTCGTCGCCGAGGAACGATCGCATGCCCTTCTGGTGATCCCGGTACCGCGGGACAGCAGGGGCGTCATCGACCGGAGCACCGGCCGGGGCCTCACACTGGGGATCGACGCGGGGGATAACGACGGCTTCGAAGGCCTCGCCTACGATCGGCAAGGGGACAGGTTGTTCGTGGTCAAGGAACACTCCCCCATGAAGCTCTACGAGATCCGTGGATTGCGGCAAAGCGTCATGGGCAACTTCAACCTTGAGGTCATTGACCGGCAGGACTGGGTTGATCGGTCGGTGATGGCGACCGATCTCTCGTCCGTAGAGTACGACCCGGGTACCGGTCATCTTGTGCTGCTGAGCGACGAGTCCAAGCTGCTGATGGAGCTGGACGGGAAGGGGAAACTGGTAGGCTATCGCTCCCTGTTCAGCGGCTTTGCGGGGCTCAAGGACAGCGTGCCTCAGGGAGAGGGGCTGACCTTCGACCCGCATGGCGACCTGTACCTTGTGAGCGAGCCGAACCTGTTCTATCGCTTTCGCCGCGAGTGATGGGGCGTCAGCCCCGGCGAATCATCCATATGCCGGCGACGATCAGCAGGATTCCGCCGATCTTTCCCAGGGTGACCGGCGACTCCCGAAAACCGGCCCAGCCGAAATGGTCCAATAGCAGCGCCATGGTCAGTTGACCTGCGAGCACGAGCGCGATGAAGAGAACGGCGCCGATCCGCGGCCCCGCCATCGCGGCACTCACCAAAAAGAAAGCGCCCAGCATGCCACCTGTGAGTTGCCAGCTCTCGGCTGATCGGAGCGTTTGCACAGTCGGCATCTGACGCATCGCGAGCGTGATAGCAATGAGGATGACGGTGCCAACAAGGAACGAGATCATGGCCGCAGGAATGGCACCGGCCACATGACGGGACAGCTGCCCGTTTATGCCGGTCTGCAGCGGCAGAACTGCGCCTGCAAAGAAGGTGAGAACGAGTAGCCACCAGGCGGGTTGCATGTAGGACTCCAGAATCAGGTGCTGCATCATGCCCGCCGGGGCGCGTAGTGCAGATCAGCGAGGTGGGTACTGCGACAGGATACGCGCGACCGTTTCGCGGATTGCCTGCGTGCGTTCGTTCGGGTTGGCTTGATTGCGCCGGATCTGGTCTGCGCTTGCACGCCATACCAGCTTGCCATCGCGCTTGTCGCGCAGGTCGACTTGTAGCGTCTGGACGTCGTAGACGATCGTTCGCGTATCCATGGCCATCGGTGTTGCCCAATAGCCATGCCACGGGTTGCCCCACATCGGACTGAAGCCTGACGATACCTGCTCCTGCCGCTGCTCGACCACCATTGAAACCTGTACGCTGACGTCGCCTTGCTGGCCGGCAGGCGCCGGGCGCAGGCCGCGCTGGTCAAGTTGCTCCGCGACGGCATTGGCAATGCGGTCTTCGGTTAGGTCACTCTTGAGGCGCGGGTCGTCGGGACGATACTGAATACGCGGCGTATCCCAGGACCAGGTTCGGTAGCCTGCGAAGTCGCGCGTGGGATCAAAATCCCGTTCGACCGGGATGCCCTGGCAGGCGCTTAACAGTAGGGCAACGCAAATCAGCGGCAAGCGGAACATGGTAGCTCTCCGGTGAAAGGGCTAGCGTGGCGGGTAATCGGCAAGCAACTTGCGGGCTGCCTCGTAGACGGCCTCTCGACGTTCCCCTTGATCGCCTTTGACCGACAATTCGGTGCTGCCGCTCCATACGGTTTGTCCGGCCGCATCGCGGAAGCTCACGCGAAGCACACCGACCTCTATCTCATAAGTGCGCGTGATCGGGATGCTCGCACCGACGCCGTAGCCGTCATAGCCACGGCGATACGGGCTGCCGCCGTAATAGCCACCGTAGTTGCCGTAACTGTCCTGAACGTGCTGCACGCGCCGCTCGGTGCGAATGCTGGCATCGACGACAAGGTCGGCCTTATCGGTCGTGGCAGGGCGAAGGCCTCGCTGCTCGAGGCCGTTCGCCACTGCGTCGCGAACGTTGTCGTTGAGCGCGCCGGACGATGAGGGCGCACTGCCCCAGCGCCAGCTTTGGTAACGGCTGTAGTCGGTGGGCGCCGCGGGATAGGCGCTGGCATCGAAGTGGGTGCTTGCGCCGGCGGGCGCAGGGGGCATGGGGACCGACTGTGCGGTATAGGGGTTGCTGCTTTGACAGGCGGACACCAACGCCGCTGCACCGGCAATCAGCAAGAGACGCCAGAGCCCATTCACGGGTGCGGAACGCTTCAGCGACATCGTGCGATTGGACAGGGTCATAACGTCCTCCAGGATAGACGCGGCTGGGCTCTCAGTGCGGCTTGCACACCCAGTGCAGATACCGGCCGAGCCCTGAGAATGTCGGGTGATGGCGATATTCGAGTTCCATTCGAACAAGCTCATCCGGGTCGGCCTTGCCCTGAAAGTCGGCTGGCATGAAATCGTGGAAAACCCGGACGCCACTTTCACATTCGACCGTCCAGTGCTCGGCCAGTTGCGCGCGCAGGTCGCGTGGGTCCAGGGGGTTCTGGGGCGTCAGGCTTTGGCCCTCACCGGCGTAATGGTCCTTGCGGAGCTTGCGGAAATGCCCCTTGAGCAGGTTGCGATAAATCAATGCATCCTTGTTGTAGAACGCGAGAGACAGGTGTCCATCGTCGTGCGTCAAATCGCGCAATGTGGGCAGGATGGCCCACGGCTCGGCCAGCCATTCCAGCACCGCATGGCACAGCACGAGGTCGAATCGACCGCCCACCCTGTCCTTCAGTGCCTGCCATGGCGCATCGATGAACGCTGCCTCGAGACCGGCCGCTTCGAAACGCTGGCGGGCGCCGTCCAGCATCGGCTCGGCAGGTTCGGCCAGCGTTACGGAGTGTCCCTGTTGGGCCAGCCACAGGCTCATGTGCCCCAGCCCTGCACCAATGTCCAGCACTCGTAATGGCTGGGCCGGAAGCTGCTCGGTCAGGTCGGCCTGAAGGACGGCAAGGCGAATGGCACCTTTGGTGCCGCCGTAGATCTTCTCGGCAAAACGGACGGCGAGGGCATCGAAATGCCGATCTTCGGCGGTCATTTCGCGAACCGCCGCTCGCTGTCAGCGAGCTTGGCGCTGACGACCGCATTCATGTCCAGACCGAGTTCCGAGCACAGCAAAAGCAGGTAGAGGACGACGTCGCCGATCTCCTGTCCGGCATGCTCAAGCTGGTCAGGCGGCAGCTCGCGTGACTGAGCCTCAGTCAGCCACTGAAAGATCTCGACAAGCTCGGCCATCTCGACGCTGGCGGCCATCGCAAGGTTCTTCGGGCTGTGAAAGCGGCGCCAGTCATTGGCATCGCGAATGGCATGCAGGCGTTCGGTGAGGGCTTGGATGTTCATGGGGCTCCGCAAGGTGCGCCCCCGCACAACACTGGATGGCGGGGAGGGAAATGCGAGCGAGTGTCTATCGCCTGCGGGCAGGAGGCAAGTCAGGACTGCGCGGCAACGGCCAGCTCAGGTTCCGGCTCGAACAATTCGGCAGCCAGCGGGCGCCAGCTGCCGTCGAGGTGGCGCTTGCCCTTTGCACCTGTCACCGCAAAATGGCCGCTTTCACCCGCTTCGCCTGCCATCAGAAGCGCTTCGCCCGGCAGCACAAGCGGCCGATGGAAACAGGCCTCGACCTCATAGCCCGAGCGAGGCAGGCGGTCAGCCATCGCGGCAAGCACGCGCGCCTTGTTCCATAGACCGTGCGCGATCGGACGGTCGAAACCGAACAGGCGCGCAGTGAGGGGCGACAGATGAATGGGATTGTAGTCCCCTGATATACGCGCGTACGCGCGACCGATATCGGCCGGAACCGACCATCGTGCGATTTCTCGAAGCGGGGCCGACCGCCTCTGGCGGCGTTCGCGTTCGGCTTCTCCAAGCGATGCACCCCGGCACAGCAATTTGCTGACGCCTTCCCATAGCGCGCCTTGCTCGTCTTCCAGGCGGGCAATGAGGTCGAACGTAGCGCCACGGGGATGAGGCTGCAGATTTTCGGCGTTCACGCTGACGCGCAGCGAACCCTTTGTGTCCAGTGGGCGAAGCACTCTGATGCGGTTTTCCAGGTGGACGAGTCCCAGAAGTGGAAATGGGAAATCGCCGGCCGTGAGCAAGTGCATCTGCAGTGGAAACGCCAGTACGTGCGGGTAGGCAGGGGGCAGGGCACCGTCGTCGGCATGCCCGCAGAGCTCACGGTAGCGAGCCAGATGGGCTGGGTCGACATCCAAGGTACAGCGCAAGCCACGGTCGGGAAGTACTCGACCCGTGATGCCGCGGCGCAGCGCCGCCTGCAGATACATGACCGGAAGAGCCGGTGGCGCGGGCATGTCGAGCCATTGGGTCATTGCAGCGTTCCTTGAAGCGAGTCGAGTTGATCTTCCTCCATGAGGAGGATCAACGCGAGCGAAGAGGGGGCGAAGTATACGCACAGTCTCGACTGCGGGCAGGTGTTGCATAGAGACCGGCGACGAATCGTTCCGTTTCGTTCCTTTAAGGTACTTGTATCTATTTGTTTCTTCATGGCGTCAAGCGTGCTGTGACCATTTGCCATCATCCAATGCCTCGACGCGTTCATGCGCACCGCCTAGAATCGGGTCATGAAATCCTCCTTACCCCGCCGCTTGCCCATTGCACTGCTATTGCTGTGCGCTGTGGCCATGAATGTGCTGTTGGCAGGCCTGCAACATGGGCAGGCCACTGCTCTGGCGCTGAGTGGCCTGGACGGTGGTTTTTGCACACTGGGTACGATTCACGCAGGGGCATCGAGCAAGGTTTCGAACTCCCTGCCTGGCGCGCCCGGGCTGCACTGTGTTTCGTGCCTTGCAGCTGGTGGTCTGCCGGTCGCAGGCTGGCCGGTCGCTATCCCGATCGCGCCGGTTGTGCCGAGTAAGGCGCAGCGTATTGCGTCGCCCCCGTTTTCGGATCGTTGGCCCTCCGCCAGCCCTCGTGCCTCGCCTGGCCTTTCCTGAGCGTTTCGACTTCATCTGTTCAGGCCGAACACGGCCATCATGTTTCGAGATTACTTCATGCTCAAGAAAGTCCTGTTGCTTGCGGCCCTCGCCGCGGGCCCTGCCGCCGCTCTTGCTCATTCATATGAGGCTGGCTCCCTTCACATCGACCACCCCTGGTCGCGCGAATTGCCGCCCAATGCGCCTACCGCGCCGGCCTATTTTGTTGTGCACAACAGTGGCGACGAAGCGGACCGCCTGCTTTCCGTCGAGACACCGGTTGCGGCACGCGCGGAGCTGCACGAACACGTCCACAGTGGCGACATGATGAAGATGCAGCGCGCCGAAACTGTGGCCGTTCCAGCTAACGGCGAGGTGGCCTTCGCGCCGTCCGGTTATCACGTCATGCTTTTTGATTTGAAGCAGCCGCTGCGCGCCGGCGACCGTTTTCCCTTGACGCTTCACTTCGAGCACGCCGGGGATGTGTCAGTCGAGGTGGTGGTGCAGCGCGACGCGCCCAAGCCGCAAAGCGGACACGCTGACGGCCACCATCAGCACTGAGCACGGCAGTCTGATGCGGCACGCGTAGGCGGGCACCGATCCGCCTCGACGTGCCATTGGGCTGGTTTCGTGAGATGACCTCGTTCAGACGCTCGCGATACAGCGCGCTTGCCGCGCTCTTCGCCATGTGCATTCTCTTCATCGGCCCCCTGCTTTCGCAGGCGCTTGCGCTCGCCCATGCCACGGCGGCAGGTGCTCATGGGCATGCGGTAACGCATCGCGATTCGCGGACAGTCTCTGACGTTGCGGTCAGGCATCACCACGACGCGTCGCCCAGCCATGGCGCAGTGCGCGTTGAGGCAACGGCCTCCGCCCATGAACATGCGATTTGGGCCAAATGCGGTTATTGCGACCTCTTGCTCATGTGCCCGGCTATCGGTGCTCAGGGCTACAGCCTTGCCGGAAACCTTCCGGTCGGTCCTGTCCAGTCGAACTTCGGTCCTGTTCGAAACGATGCCTTGTCGCCCATCTTCCTGGGAGCGCGATCGCGTGCGCCACCGGTACGCGTCTGAGTAACTCTTTTCACGCGCGATCCGAGTAGCGGGCAGTTCGATCCGCCGCCGCTCGGATCGATGGAACGCGCGCCGTGCCCAATTTGCCCGGCGCCAGCGCATGCATGCGCGCTCTCGAGATATCCGATCATGGCCAACGTTTCCACAACCCGCTCGCCGCTCATGGCTCTGCTGGTGCGTCTACATTTTTACATCGGGATCTTCGTCGGTCCCTTTCTTCTGGTGGCCGCCCTCAGTGGCATCGTTTACGCGCTGTCACCGCAGCTCGAGCCGATGCTCTATCGGCACGCCCTTTATACGCAGTCTCAAGGCGACCCAATGCCGCTCGCCAAACAGGTCGCGGCAGCGGAACACTACCTTCACCACGGGGGCACGTTGTTCGCGATTCGGCCGGCACCGCAGCCTGGCATGACCACACGTGTGCAGTTCGCCGAGCCCGGGCTGCGCCCTTCCGAAAGCCGCGCGGTGTTCGTCGACCCTGTGACAGGCGAGATTCGTGGGGATCACGTCGTCTACGGGACTTCCGGTGTTCTTCCTTTAAGAGGCCTCATCGATCAGTTCCATCGCGGCCTGTTACTTGGCAATGTGGGACGCCTGTACAGCGAGCTCGCGGCCTCCTGGCTATGGATCGCAGCATTGGGCGGGCTGGCGATCTGGTACGTTCGCCGGCGGCAAGCCCGGCCAAGTCTTCGCACAATGCGCCGCTGGCATGCCCGTGTAGGGCTTTGCCTGATGCTCGGACTGCTGTTCTTTTCGGCAACCGGGCTGACATGGTCGCAGTACGCGGGAGATCGGATTGGCGTACTGCGTCAGCACTACGGATGGGCGACGCCTTCTGTGGTCACGTCGCTTACGGGTGATGCGGCGATACCTGCTGAACATGCCGATCATATGGCGCACCACATGGCCGAGATGCCTGACACGCCTGATGTCGCGTCAGTAGACAGGGTGCTGGCGACGGCACGAGAAGCCGGGATCGACGCCGACCTCATCGAGATGCGCCCGCCTCGACATGCTGACCAGGCATGGACGGTTTCGGAGGTGGACCGCCGGTGGCCCACGCGCGTGGATGCGGTTTCGGTAGACCCTCGTCATCTGACCGTTCTGGACCACGTGCGCTTCTCGGATTATCCCTTGGCGGCGAAGCTCACGCGATGGGGCATCGACCTTCACATGGGCGTGCTGTTCGGGTTTGCAAATCAGCTGATCCTGAGCGTATTCGCGCTCGGGCTCGTGGCGATGACGATTTGGGGTTACCTGATGTGGTGGCGGCGGCGGCCGGCGATGAGGACGTACCACGGCCCGGTTCGCACATTCATGGCGCTTACGGCGGCCGCGCGTATGAGCGTGATCGTGGTCGCGGTTGCGTTGGGCTACGCACTACCGGTGCTTGGCGCCAGTCTGGTGCTGTTCCTGCTGGTGGATGTGCTGCTTTCGTTACGGTTACGCAAGACGGCAGTGCAGGCGGGCTGATCCTTGAATCCTGCAGCGCCGCGGTGATTGTGGTGCTGCGGCGCATTCGAAGCGCGGCGGTTGAACGCCCCAAGGCATGAGAATGTCACTGGATGTGTGCCAACGACGCCCCCGTCAAGGGAGGCGTGCGTCGGCACAACCCCCGCAGAGTGAGACATCCATGGCCGCGATCAAAGATGAATATTTCCTGCTGCTTGCCGTAGGGGCAGGCGTGCTTTGCTATTTCCTCGAACCTCACTGGGCCGAAGGTGGCCGGGTGGTGGCGCTGATCGTGGCCGCTGCGCTGGTGGGGGCGATCATTCTGGCCTCCATGCGCGTGGCGCATCACGCCGAGGTGCTTGCCGAGAAAGTGGGCGATCCCTACGGCACGATGATCCTGACGCTATCTGCGGTGCTGGTCGAGGTGATCATCCTGGCGATCCTCATGAGCCACGAGCCGTCGCCGACACTGGTGCGGGATACGATCTACGCGGCGGTAATGCTCGATCTCAACGGAATTCTAGGGCTTGCCGCGCTTATGGGCGGACTCAAGCACGGTGAGCAGCCCTACAACGACGATTCGGCTCGTACCTATAGCGTAATGATCCTCACCGCCATGGGTATCTCCATGGTGGTGCCGGAATTTATCCCCGAAGCCAAATGGCATCTGTACTCCCTATTCACCATTGGTGCGATGGTGTTGCTGTATGGGGTTTTCCTACGCATGCAGGTAGGTGCTCATAGTTACTTCTTCAGCTACAGCTACCCGGAGAAGAAGCGCCGCCGTGCGGACGCGCCAATGGAAGATGCCCATGGCAGCACGGCGCAATCGATCATCACGTTGGTGGTGGGTGTCGTCATCATCGGTGCGCTGGCCGAGTTGATGTCGACGGCCATGAATATCGGACTTGAAGGAAGTGGCGCACCCCCGATTCTTGCGGCCCTGGTCGTGGCTGCCATTTCTGCAAGCCCTGAGATTCTCACGGCGTTGCGGGCTGCATTGGCGAATCGGATGCAATCGGTGGTCAACATCGCATTGGGTGCGTCCCTTTCGACGGTCATCCTCACGGTCCCGATCATGGAAGCGCTGGCGCTCTATCGCGGGCAGCCGTTCCAGATGGCGATGACGCCGGTTCAGACGGTTATGGTGCTGATCACACTGGTGGTCGCTGCTATCAACCTGAACGACGGGGAAACCAATGCCATCGAGGGCATGACGCACTTCGTGCTGTTTGCCACCTTCATCATGCTGGCGTTGATGGGGGTGTAGGGCTTCAATGGGCAGAGTGATTGAAGAAGGACAAGGACAGTAAATGACTCCGCGGATCTACCTTGCCGGCCCCGCCGTCTTCCGTCCCGACGCCGTTGAATATGGGCGCTGGCTCAAGTCGCGATGTGCCGAGGCTGGCTTCGAAGGGCTGTATCCGCTGGACAATGCGGTACCGCCTCACATCACCGATCCGGCCGAGCAGGGCGCCTGGGTCTACCGAGCGAACCTCGCGCTGATTCAGCAGTGCGACCTGGTGCTCGCCGACCTCAATTTCTTCCGGGGCGCCGAGCCTGACAGTGGGACCTGCTTCGAAGTCGGTTACGCCGTGGCGTTGGGCAAGCCCGTGTATGGTCATGTGTTGGAGAAGGGCAGCTACGCAGAACGGATCAGCCACCGATTTCCCGAACACTTCCCTGAACGCGGTCTGGATCGCGACGGCTTGACGGTCGAAGAGTTCGAGTTGCCGCTGAACTTGATGCTCGCCGTACCCACGCACCTGGTCCATGGCACGTTCGAGGATGCGCTTGACCAGGTGGCAGCAGACCGCGACCGCACGATTGGCGATTCGCAGGGAAGGCATTCATGAAAAGCTGGAAGTTCTTCGCGCCCCTGCTGATCGGCATCATCGTTGCGATCACCTTGTTCCTTCGCCTGCACCGAGACCCGCTGCTGCTTCAGGGGGAAGTCGATGCGACGACCGTAACGATCGCGTCGAAAGCACACGGTCGGGTGGCGCAGCTGCACGTTCAACGCGGCGATGCGGTCGCGGAGGGCGACTTGCTGGTCAGCATCGTCAGCCCTGAACTGGACGCACAATTGGCCAGCCTTGAAGCAGCTCGTGCTCAGGCCGAGGCACAGGTGAAGGAATCGAACAGCGGTACGCGTGAAGAAGACCTTCGTGTTCTGCAGGCAAACGTCGCAGAAGCCGAATCCAACCTGCGCAACGCGCAACGCGACTATCAGCGCTATTCCGAACTGGCCAGCCGAGGTTTCTATCCGCAGAGCCAACTTGACGTCGCTCGGCGTCAGCAGGACGTGGCGCGTGACCAACTGGCTGCGGCAAAGGCCAATCTGGCCAAAGGCGAATCTGGCGACCGCGCGGAGCGGCGCGACGCGTTATCCGCATCGCTTGCGCAAGCTGATGCACAGCTTCAGCAATTGCAGGCACAGGCGGACGATTTGATGGTCCGCTCCCCGGTGGAGGGGGAGGTCGGGTCCATTCCTGCCGAGCAGGGCGAACTGGTCAATGCCTACAGCCCATTGATGACCGTAGTCCAGCTGCCGCAAAGCTATTTCATCTTCAACTTGCGTGAAGACCTGCTGGCGCACATACGCAAGGGTGACAAGGTATCGCTACGCATTCCTGCCGTAGGCAAGGACGCGGTCGAAGCCGAGGTGCGCTACATCGCCCCACTAGGGGATTTCGCCACACGGCGGGCAACCCGTGCGACGGGCGATTTCGATCTGAAGACGTTCGAGGTCCGTCTGTACCCGACAGCGCCGGTCGAGGGATTGCGGCCCGGTATGAGCGTGCTGTGGCAGTGGGCAACCCCTTGAGGCGTCGGGCCCATGAGGCGGACTGATCGGCCACCGAGAAAGGCGCGTCGCAATCTGGCGAGGTTCACGCGTGCATTCAACACGGAGGCAAGGCTCGCGGTTCGCAGCTGGACCATCCATTGGCTCGGCTGGATATGGCCCCTGCTACTTTTCCTGCTCATCAGCGGGGTTTACCAGGCAGGCACGCTACAGGACATGCCTGTAGCGGTTGTCGATCAGGACAACAGTGCCTTGTCCCGGCAGCTGATAAGGCAACTTGATGCGGGTTCCCACGCAACTCTGATCACCGCGCCAGATGGGCTGCCCCAGGCGAAGGACCGCGTCCAGCAGGGCGATCAGTACGGCATCGTGTATGTGCCGCAGGATTTCGAAGCAGACGTGCTGGCCGGGCGCCAGCCCAGCGTTCCGTTCTATTACAACTCGCTGTTCTACGCAGCGGGGTTCTACTCGACGCTGGACATGGCCGCTCTGACCCGTTCATTGCAGCAGTCCCTGAGACCGCAAATCGCGGCGGGTATGGGCATGCAGGTTCCGCAGCTTGCGAACATCACGGTGGCGTTTGAAAGTCTTTACAACGCAAGCGGCAATTACATCTATTACCAGCAGTTCGCGGCCATCGTTCATCTTCTACAGCTGTTCGTGATCGTGGCGACCATCCACGTGTTGGCCCGAGAAGCACCGGAGCTGAGAGCAAGTTCGCCTCACATTCTTCGCGCCAAGGCGCTGGGTGTTCGGCTGATAGGCAAGCTTGCACCCTATACGTTGTTGTTCTCGACGCTGCTGATGATCGAGATCTTCCTGCTTGTCACATTCAACGGCGCCGTGATTAAGGGCAGCGTGTTCTGGATGGTCGCAATCACCGCCTTTTATGTCATGGCGGCACAGGCCCTGGGGCTGGTCCTGTTCATCTTCACTGCCAACCGTTTCTCGGCATATTCACTGGTGGGAATGCTCATTGGAATCGCCCAGACCTATTCGGGCGTATTGATTCCGGCTCTGGCCATGCCGCTGCCGGCGCAACTGATCGGGCACATTGAGCCGCTGACCCATGCGCTGAATGGACTGTTCGATCAGTTCCTCAGGGACGCACCATCGGTTTCAGGCCTGAACGCGTGTCTCAAGCTCTCGCTGTACCCGCTTGTGGCGTATGTCATTGCCAAGCAGCGGCTGCGCAAGCGGCTTGATTTCAGTCCGGCGTAGGGGAGGGCTATGGCCAATTTCTGGAAGGTGATGCGCCTGAGCCTCGCGAACATGCTGGCCAAACCGTTGTGGCTGCTTCTCGTGATCACCGTATGCATCGCATCAATGCCCTATCTCGGACGTGCTATCTACGACCTACCCGTCGCAGTCGTCGACATGGATCACAGCACTGCAAGCCGCGATCTTGCGCGGCTACTCGATGCAGCCCCCAAGATTGCCGTCCGAGGCTACGACAACCTGCCCGAAGCGCAGCGAGACCTGGCCTGGCGGGAGCTGTACGGGATCATCATCATCCCCGTGGACTTCGAAAAACGCCTGCTGCGGGGCGAAAACCTTGTTGTGCCCGTGTTCGGTGATGCCACCAACCGTATGGCTAACGGGCAGATCCAGCAGGACATCAGTTCGACCTACAGCGACATTCTTCAACGGTACAATCGCGCGTTGCTGATGAGGGATGGCTTTTCGGAGAAGCAGGCAGAGACGTTGCTGAATCCGCTCATCTCCAGACTGGTCGATCTGTACAACCCCGGCACCAGTTTCGCAGCGATCGTTTTGCCTGGGCTCGTCACGCTCGTGCTGCAGCACGGGCTGCTGCTTTCCAGCACGCGGATCAATCTCGCGCTGCGGGGCGGGACGCCACGTTCGCTCCGCCAACCCCTGTCGACTCGCCTCGGACGCTATGCTGCACAGCTATTGGTCTGGGTGGTCCTGGCGATGCTGTTGTACGTTATCTGGCCGCATATTTTTGGCTTTCGCCAAACAGCGTCCTTCTGGGCGCTCCTGGGGCTGGTGCTGCCATTTCTTCTCGCGGTGCTCGCGTTCAGTGAGTTCCTTGCCGAATTGCTGCCCTCCGAGGAGGCGGTTTACCTGACACTCACGTTCGTCACGATGCCGTTGTTCTATCTTGCCGGTTATACATGGCCGCCCCAGGCGATGCCTGAATGGGTTATCTGGCTGGCAAATGCGATCCCCTCGACCTGGGCGATTCGCGCCGTGGCAGAGATGAACCAGATGGGATTGCCGCTGGCCCAGACAGGGCGCCACATTCTAGTGCTGCTGGCGCTGGCCGCTGGCTACGGTGTGCTGGGGACACTGATTTACCAATGGCGGAACTGGCGCCGGGATCATGGCAAGAATCCCGATCCGCTCGGCTGAAGCCCAACGAAAAACGGGAGCAGCGCTCCCGTTTTTCAGCATTGCACTGGCGCGTTATTTCGAGCCGGTACTTCCGCTCTCGATAGCCTCCTGACGAAGTTCAGCGGCTTTACGCTGCTCTTCCTGGGCTTTCTGCAGCAACTCAGTCTTCTGGTCCGGATCATCGGTCTTGAGAATCTGGTCCATGTGCTGGGCTGCATTCTCTTTGTGCTCGATCGCGGCCTGATGCTTGTCTTCTGCCATCTGGTCGCCACAACCGGCCAGCGCGAACATGATGCCGAATGCCATGACATAACGGGTGACGGTGAGCATGGTCGATTTCCCTGTACAAAAACTCCCCTGTTCGAAAATGGCCGCCTCGGGAAGTTCCTGCCAGCAGTAGCCGCAAGCGCACCGGCTGGTGTGAAGGGCACGCAAAGAAAACGCCTTGCACCCTGGCGCTCAGGCGTTGCCATGCCCTGAGGATGGACGACGTGCTGGAATTGTGAACCCGTTCCGCTTGAAGTGAGTAGGCGGTACATTCTCGTGACTGGCTGGTCAGGCGGCGGCGGGTGCATTCGGCTAGAATTCACACCGCTCGTTTTGCCCCGGCCCGCTGCGCCTGGGCCCGTTGGATGGCCATCCGAGCCGTCGCGGAACGTAGCGCCTTTTCCCGGCCTCTTGCCTGCCGTTGCCCCCTCAATTTCATATCCCGTTCAAGGAACCTTCGTGTCTTTTAAACGCTGTATTCGCTCGTTGCTGCTTGGCCTCTCTCTCATTGCCTGCGTTTGCCGCGCCGATATGGCGCCCCTCGAAGCCATGAACATGGCTGGCCTGCAACGCACGCTGGGACAGATTCTTGCCAAGGACTACATGATGATCGGTTCCGATGTGAAGGCCGACATCGCCACGCGGCAGCGCCAGGAAACCCTGGCGTTGTTTGAGGACCATCATCAGAAACTGGTGGCCTACGCGCCGAATGACGCCATCCGCACTGCATTGAATGAGGTTGGAACCACTTGGCAGGCCTATCGCGGTCAGGTGATGGGGGCGCCAACCAAAGCGGGTGCGGTGCAGGTGTTCACGACCGCCGAGACGCTGGTGAAACAGTGTCAGCACGTAACTGACCTCTTCGAGCAGCACAACGGTGACGCGGCTTCTCACTCAATCAACCGAAGTGGCTGGAACCGGGTACTGACCCAGCGTATCGCACTGCTTTATATCGCCCGTGCATGGGGCGTCCAGGCGCCGTTGGATGATGCATTTGACGCGTCGGTAAAGGAGTTCGGGGCCATCCTGGCTGAGCTTCAAGCCGAAGGTGCACCCAATGACGCGATCGCCAAATCACTGCGCAAGACCGAAGCACGCTGGATGTTCGTCAGCGAAGCCTTCTCGGCCAAAGAGTTCATGCCCACGATCGTCGCGGCCAATGCCGATTCTCTGTTTCGTCAGCTGAACGAGCTGACGCGTTTGTACGCCGGTCTCAACGACAACACGCTTTAATCGTTCTTCCACCTGCGGGCTCATCCGCAGGTGGCGCTGAACTCCGTTACAGCGGAGCGGGTCGACCCTCTACCTCCTGATCTAGAGGATTGACCCATGCACGTTTCCCTCGCTAACCAGGTCGCACTGGTCACGGGCGGCAGCTCCGGCATTGGTGCCGCAATCGCGCAGCGCATTGCTGACGCAGGTGCGGCCGTTGCCATCAACTACCATTCCCATCGTGAACCGGCTCAGGAGCTGGCCGACAAGATCGTCGCCGCAGGCGGCCGCGCCATTGCTGTAGGCGCGGATGTTGGTGAGCCCGACGCTGTCGATCGGATGTTCAAGGAAACGCTCGACGCATTCGGGCGGCTGGACATCCTGGTCGCAAACTCCGGCATGCAGCGCGATGCCGCGATTGAAGACATGACCCTCGAGGACTGGAACAAGGTCATCAGCACCAACCTGACGGGTCAGTTTCTCTGCGCCCAGGCGGCCATCAGACAGTTCCAAAAGCAACCGCACCAGCCCGACATTTCCCGCGCCAAGGGAAAAATCATCCACATGAGCTCTGTCCACCAGCGTATCCCGTGGGCGGGTCATGTGAACTATGCCGCGTCAAAAGGCGGCGTGGACATGCTGATGCAGAGCCTTGCCCAGGAAGTGGCCGAGCGCGGGATCCGCGTGAACAGCATTGCACCGGGCGCTATCCGTACGCCGATAAATGCAGAAAACACCGAAGGGGAAGCACTGGAGCACCTGCTGAAACTTATTCCTTATGGCCGCGTTGGCCACGTCGATGATGTGGCGAATGCCGCCGTCTGGCTGGCATCCGACCTGTCCGATTATGTCGTCGGAACAACGTTGTTCATCGATGGCGGCATGAGCAACTACCCGGGGTTCCGAGACAATGGCTGATCAATACCCAATGCAACGCCCAATCAGCGCTCACGGTGTCATCGGTGACATGCGAACTGCCGCGCTGGTGGCGGACGATGGCACCGTCGATTTCTACTGCTGGCCTCACTTCGATAGTCCATCGATCTTTACCTCACTGCTCGATTCGCCCAAGGCAGGCAACTTCCAACTTGCGCCCGATTTACCGGACGCGCGCCGCCAACAAATCTATCTGCCCGCGACAAACGTGCTGCAGACGCGCTGGACGGACGATGAAGCAATCGTGGAAATCACGGACTTCATGCCTGTGGATGGTGAGCCTTCGCGGCTCATGCGAAAGGTCTCCGTCGTCAGTGGAAAAGCCGTCATCCGGCTGCACTGCATGCCCAGGCACGACTACGCCCGAGCGGACACGACTGCTCGTAGCGAAGACGGCTGCGTATTGTTCGAAGCCGGGGGCCATCCGACGATCAAGCTGCAGGCCAGTCAGCCCCTGAATATTCACGATGGTGCGGCTGAGCTGTCCCTGACGCTGGAACGCGATGAAGCCTTGTACGTGCAGTTGTCCGGTACGGATGGCGAGCTTCCGGAGCCGCAGCTTTTCGAGCAGGCACTCGAAGCAACCGTCCAGTATTGGCGTACGTGGATTCGCCATTCGAACTATAGAGGGCGCTGGCGGAACATGGTGGAGCGCTCCGCACTTGCCCTCAAGCTTTTAACGCATCGCGAGTCCGGGGCCATTCTTGCGGCGGCAACCTTTGGGCTGCCAGAGCATCTTGGCGGCGAGCGCAACTGGGACTACCGATACACCTGGGTGCGAGACGCGTCATTCACCGTTTACGCCTTCATGCGGCTCGGCCTGACGGATGAGGCCAAGCAGTTCATGCGTTGGATGGCGCATCGGCTCGATGACAACTGCCACCCCTCACAAGCGATGCACGTCATGTACAGCATCGAAGGCCGTGCCGATTTGCATGAGGAATCACTGGACCATCTTGCAGGCTATGCCGACTCCAGCCCGGTTCGCATCGGTAACGACGCGCATGACCAGGTTCAGCTCGACATCTACGGCGAGTTGCTCGACGCGGTCTACCTGTCGAACAAATACGGGGAGGCTATCAGTCATCATGGATGGATGCGCGTAACCGAAATCGTCGATGAGGTATGTGAGCGATGGAACCGCCCGGACATCGGGATTTGGGAGATGCGGGGTGAAGAGTCTCATTACCTGCACTCGCGTCTGATGTGCTGGGTCGCCGTCGATCGGGCGATACGTCTTGCCGAAAAACGGTCCCTGCCGGCGCCGTTTGGACGTTGGAACGAGACACGTTCGGCGATCTACATGGACATCTACGAGAACTTCTGGAACGCCGAACGTGGGCACTTCGTGCAGCGCCAGGGGAGTACCGCCGTGGACGGCGCAATGCTCCTCATGCCGCTGGTGCGCTTCGTGTCGGCAACTGACCCACAATGGCTGGCAACGCTCGAGGAAATCGAGCGTCGGTTGGTCAGGGACAGCATGGTTCGGCGATACCTCACTGAAGACAGCCCGGATGGCCTTGAGGGTGAGGAAGGCGCCTTCGTGGCGTGTTCGTTCTGGTATGTGGAGTGTCTGGCCCGCGCTAACCGGATCGAACAGGCGCACCGTACCTTCGACAAGTTATTGCGGCTCAGTAACCCGGTGGGGTTGTATGCGGAGGAGTTCGATCTGAAGGGAGATCATCTGGGTAACACGCCCCAGGCGCTCAGCCACCTTGCACTCATCAGCGCAGCAAGCTTCCTGGATCGCCGCTTGAGCGAGGATCCGGTGCTCTGGCAGCCCTGAAAGCCCGAGGGCAGCGGGCTTAGTGCCCGTTGCCTTCCAGCATGCGAACCAGCTGACGCTCCAGAAGCGAAGGGTAGGGCTCGAGCAGGCGTTCGACACAGCTGGCCCCTTCGGGGCTGGCAATCGGACGAATACGTGCGCGCTGACGAACCAGGGGATCATCCGCTACCGCGCGTTCCAGCAGGAGCAGGTTTCGGCTGTGCTGGCTCAGCGCGAGTGCGTTTTGCGCAGTGTCGTCCAGCAGCAGCTCGGCTTGGCCCAGGCCGCGCATATCATCACCAGCCGTAAGGCCAAGCTGAATCTGAAGCGTTATGCCGCTGTCGGCAACTTCAACCTGCAGCGCATGGCCCAGGGCACGCAACAGCTCGCCGCAGCAAATGGCGTGCGTGAGATAGTCGTCGCTGTCCTGGCGGTGGAAGAGCATCAGGGTGCTCCCGTCGCCCAGCGTGTGTACTTCGCCTTGATAGAGGCCTGCTGCCCGTTCCAGACACCCACGGTAGCGCTCGAGCAAATCCATTAAGCGGGCCTTCGGCAGTCGACGAAGCTGGTCTTGTGCACCCAGCTGGATAGCCAATGCGGCCGTCTGGCCAACCGTCTCTTCTACATCGAACCCACTGGTCGATGATGCGTCCTCGTCATCCATGGAGAAGTCGAAATCATCATCATTCGGGGATGTTCGTGCTGAGGCAGGTACGGGTGCAGCCGGCTGAACAGGCAGGGTGGGTTGCGCAGCGCGTGCAGCGGGTTTCACTGGCGATTGTGGGAGGTCATTGTCATTGTGGCGTGAATCGAGATTGAACGCCGGGCGACTGGCGGGCGCCGCGCGTGGCATTGGCGCTGCTTCCGAGGCGTCGTCTTCTTCCTCCTCGTCAATTTCGGGCTTTGGAGGTACCAATCGATGTTGGAGTTGGCGCGCCAGGTCCCCGATTTCATCCATGCGAGCGGCGCCCGGCGCGGGGTCATCCGGGTCACGAAGCCAGATTCGCATTTGTAGTAGCGGGGTCGAGATATAGCGGCCAAGGCGCAGACTCAGCGTAAGTGCAAGCGCGAGCAGGATCACGCTGAGGATGCCCATGCTCTGCAGGCTGATGGTCATTGGCTGCTGGAACTGTTTCATGTCCAGCGATACCCGCAAGTGTCCGGCAATGACCTCCTGGAAGGTAATGTCGGTGCTATAGACACCGTCCTTGTCTTGCAAAAGGCTTCGCTGTGGCCGCTCACCGGCCTCGGCGAGGATCCGGTTGTCGACGCTATAGATTGCCGCATTGGCGACGAGCGGATTTCGGACGAGGTTCGTCAGCAGAACATTGAGGCTGATGACGTCGTTGGCAACGAGCAAATCGGTCGCAGACTGCGCAGTTTGCGCCGTGAGGCTCTGGCCGAGTGCGTCGGCCTGTTGCTCCATGGCGTGCTTGAACTGCATGCCCATGACCCACGCATAGATCGCCAACGCCAGTGTCACGAGAACGACACTATGGAAAGCGATTCGCAGAGCCAACGGTACGCGACGTTGCCGCAAAGCGTTGAAGAGGAGGACGAAGAAATTGTCAGACTTGACGGGCGCAGGCCGGTTCACAGAGCGCGGCTCTTCTCTCGGAATGGAATGCCGCGCAGTATAGCGACAGGCCATGGGGTGGCAAAGGTGCCGCTGCAGGCATTTCATGAGTGCATGGCCAACATCGATGCGGGACCGCCCGCCATACCTGTCATGCGCCGCCGGTCGATTTCGAAACGGTAGCAGCCTGGCCTGCCGGTGCCTGATCAGGCTGGTAGACTGATAGCCTTTTTCGTTGGGTACAGGACTGCGCACGTGATCGTCCGGATTCAAATCAGCTGCCAGAGCCAAACAGGTTCATTCGCCGAGCTTCTTTCTGCTGCCTCCGTGGCTGTGTCGCCGCTTCTCGACCTGGATCAATCCCAGGTGCAGGGAATCGACCGCATCAGTATGGTTGCAGAGGTGTCCGGCCCTGATGCGGCTCAAGCCATTAAAGACGCTGTCCGTACCGCGCGCCCTGATGCTCAGGTCGAGGTATCGGTGCTGGATGCTGACCGCTGCCGGGATCTGTCAATAGAAGAGCCGAGCGCCCGGCACGTCCTGACGGTAGCCGGCCGAGCGATGCCAATGGATGCTCTGCCGCGGATCGCCGCACTGGCCGAGCGTGCAGGGCTAAGCGTCGAACGAATCGAGCGGTTGTCCATTCCGTTTTCCCGCAACGCGCCGCGGGCCTGCCTGCAGCTCACGCTGACGGGTGAGGTTGACGATCCCAAGGCGCTGCGCGAAGCACTGCTCGGCGTGGGTACCGAGTTCGAACTGGACGTGGCGGTGCAACGCGATGATCTCTATCGGCAGCACCGTCGGCTGGCCGTGTTCGATATGGATTCGACGCTCATCCAGGCAGAAGTCATCGACGAGCTGGCCAAGGCGGCGGGTGTGGGGGAACAGGTTTCCGAAATCACCGAGCGCGCCATGCGCGGCGAGCTGGACTTTCGGGCCAGCTTCAAGGCCCGTATGGCCTTGTTGAAGGGCCTGCCTGAGACGGTACTTGAAGGCATCGCCGAGCAGATCCAGCTCACGGAAGGCGCTGAAGCGCTGTTTATCGAGCTCAAGCGGCTTGGCTACACGACAGCCATTCTGTCCGGCGGCTTCACTTATTTTGCCAAGCGAATCCAGGCGCGCCTGGGTATCGATCATGTGTTCGCGAATGAGCTCCAGATCGTGGACGGCCTGCTGACGGGTGAGGCGGTTGAACCTATCGTCGATGCCCAGCGCAAGGCTGATCTGCTTCAGCAGCTGGCGAAGGATGCCGGGCTGGATCTGGAGCAGACCATCGCGGTAGGCGATGGCGCGAATGATCTGCCAATGCTTGCGCTGGCCGGCCTGGGCGTGGCGTTTCGGGCCAAGCCATTGGTCCGCCAATCGGCCCGCCAGGCGATCACTGTACTTGGGCTCGATGGCGTGCTTTACCTGCTCGGCCTGCACGACCGGTATCGCACGTCTGAGGTCGCGCGCCAGGCTTGACTGGGCTGGGTTGCCAGCCCCATGTCGGGCTAGCCCTCGTCTGCCGAGAAGTCGTAGCTCATTGAGTGGGAAGGCTCCTGTAGATAAAAGCCCTGGATGTAATTGACGCCAGCCTGCCACAGCGTGGCAAGCATGCTGGCGCTTTCCACTTTGGGCACGATGCTGAGCTTGGCCCGGGAATGAATGTTGACGAGCATCTCGTTCAGCGCATCGCGCCGGTGTATTTCAGTCAATCCCTGGACGTGACTGTCGTCGATTTTCACGAACTTCACATCCAGGTGCTTCAGCGTGTTGAACGGATTCATGCATTCACCGAAATGGCTGAGCGCAAGATGGCAGTTCAGCGCGCTCAAGCCAACACTCAAGTCACGAGCCTGCTTGAGATAGGTGATTGCGTCTGCTTCGTGCAGTTGGAAGATCAGCGTGTCCGGCCCTAGCCCGAAACGGGTGATCGTCTCCTTGAGCCATGGCAGGAATGAGGCGTCCTGAAGGCTTGCGCCGGAGAGATGAAGGAAGAGACGCGTGTTGTTCCCGCGGCTACGATGTTCCGACAGCAGTTGAGCCGCATTGTGGATAACCCAACGGTCTACCGCCGTGGCAAGGCCTGCCTGACGCGCAGCATCCAGGAAAATCTCCGGTGCAATCTCCTCATCCTTCTGGCTGAGCAGCCGCAGCAGGACCTCGTAGTGCTCGGCGCTGTCGCCCCGCAGGCTGATGACAGGCTGGAACAGCAGCCGGAACTGATCATTGGTGAGGGCATGCTGAATCATGGCTACCAGATCGCCGCGCCCGGCGGCCGCTGCCAATGCCTCACCTGGGTCGTATGCCTTGAGGCGATTGCCGCCACTTGCATCATCGGCACAGCGTAGCGCGCGGTCGACGAGGTCTTGTGCCCGCTCCACCTTGTCGTCGAGCCCGCTCAGGCCGATGGTCAACGTAATTTGAACGGTGCGGCCCTGTATTTCGAAGAGTTGCCCCTCCGTCTGATGCAGCAACGTCTCGAGGATGGCTTTGTGAGTCGAGCTGTCGCCCGGAAGGATGGCGGCGAAGGCGTCGTCGCCGAATCGACCTATCTGGGTATCCTCCGGCAGAGCACGTCCAATGAATTCGGCCAGGTCCACAAGCAGGGCATCGATGCCGGCAATCCCTATATCAGCCAGTAACGTCGAATACTGGTCTACCCGTAGGTAAGCGGCACTGAACGCATGACGTGCGCTTACGGCGCCGTCGAGCAGTTCCATGAACCGGTTTCGGTTGAAGAGCCCAGTGATCGGGTCGAGGCTGCTTATTTCGCGCAGCTTCTCTTCGAGTTCCGCCGTCTCGTTTTCGGCGCGAATGACGATCTGAATGCAAGGCTCGCCATCGTAGCTGGCGGGCGATAGACCAATGCGCGCAGGGAAGGACTCACCCGTCGCGCTCAGACCACGGCAGGTCAGCTCGGGATTGGAATCGCAGGCCTGCGGGTTCTTCAGGTAATCCTTGAAGTCTGCCTGATCGTCGCAGGCGACCAGGTCCATCATCGGTACGCCTTCGAGGTCCTCGGCATCCTCATAGCCGAACAGGGCGAGGTAGGCCCGGTTGGCGTAGATGTGCATGCCATCGTGGACATAGGAAATTGCATCGACCGAGCTGTCGAGAAGCAATTCGCAGCGCTTTTCCGCTTCACGCAGGGCGCTCTCGGCTGCGCGTCTTCCGCGACGATCCTCCAATGCAGTGAGTTCGCGCGTGGCGATGAGCAGGAGACGCTCGTCCTCGAACTGAGGTGCGGCGTTCTGGGCGCCAAGCATGAGCGCCTCGGTGATGCTGTCGGAGTCGTTGTCGGCGACCAGCTGTATCAGCGGGATGTCTTTGCCGAGCCGGCGGATGTGCGCGAGCACTTCCGACGTAGGCAAATGCTCGCTCGCCGGCGCTGCGATCAATAGATCCCAGTCTTGCCGGAGGGCGTCGGTAAGGGTTTCAGAGGTGTACACACGCTGGAGGCGCGTTGCGCGTCCATTGTTACGAAACAGGCTTGCAAGCCTCTCGGCTTCGTTCTGCGAATCCTCGAGGATGAGCAGCCGGACGGTGTTTTTTTCGATTGCCATGGCTTCTTTGAAACGGCCTCCCGGAACAGCGGACCGCCTTGCGGGTCGGCAGTGCTCGCCCCGAATCTACAGAGAGTTGACCTGTCAGTCAAAGTACCGCATGCGCGGTTCGCCGGCGATGTGATGCGCGTTGCAGACCCAAAGGCAATCGAATCAGAAGCGCAGCGAGGCGGGGGGCTGAATGGGGCGGCCCGCGTCGTATGCGGCCCCGGATTTCTGCTCGGTAGCGTCTTCGGGCAAGGACTGCAGCCAGTCAAAGGTAAATTGACCGAAGCTTGCAGTGACCCCTTGCTGCTCATGAAGCAACGCCCGACGCTCATGGCCCTGCAGGTTGACCGTTGCCTTGCACCCTTCATGAAAAGGCAGTCGCGGTGTGATAAGCATGGCGGGTCGAGCGAGCGCCTTTATCTCGGGAAGCAGCAGGCCGCGCACATAGTCGACATCCTGACGAACCTTATAGATCATTCGCAGGCCGCAAGGGCGCGCCTCGGGCGCGATCATTTCGATACCGATACGTGTGTCCGAGGCGCGCCGGTTGAGCCAGCGCACAACGGCGACGCCCCATCCCTGTCGGCGGTCATCAATGGCTAGCAGTTCACCCACCTGAAGCGTTGGCGGTGCCTCTCCGGGCCAGCGCAAGCAATAGCCGCCTGGGCTGTGATTGACGATGTGCGGATCGTGCAGGATGACCTCATCATCGTCCGTGGCAGCAGCTGCGGCGTCGCTTTGGTAATTGACCGCCTGCGATGGCAGTCCAAGCCAGTCGGTCGGGCTTTCAGTATTGAGGACGCTTGCCCAGACATCCGGTTGTTCGTTATCGAGGCGGTAGCGCGCGGTGCGCGAGGCCGACGTCTTGCGCAGCTGGCTCTGGAAATCTTCACCGTCTGCCAGCAACGTGTGGATGGCCGTCATGCCGATGCAGCACCTCAGGGTCCCCTGAGCCGGTGTTCTATTGAACGTGCGGATAGGGTTGTCACCCCAGGTGCGTTGCAGGTGGCTTACGACATCGGGCGTAAGCCCTGTCGGCCCGGATCGAACCTGCGCGTTGCCCAGCGCGATGAGAAGGCGGCTTGGATCTATCGCAAGATCGGTCGGGCAGTAGTGTGCATTGAGTGACGGCTCGCGAGGTGGGGCGTCCAGTTCAGGGCTGACGACGAGTCGAGCCCCGGATGGCTTCTGGGCAGTGAGCGTTGCGAGATGGGCATGCTCCTCCAGCCACGCAGCCAAAGCCGTAATCGCACCCGGACGGAGCTGGTTCGTGCGGCCGCAGCCCAGCAGAAGCAACGTCATGTAGGCATGTTCGATTGTCTGAGCGTTGCCCCCGTGCTGCGCTTCGGCGATTGCCTTCTGATGCAGATTCTGCCGCTGCGCCGCTTGATACAAGCCGTGCGCTTCAACCCAGAACCCGGGTGGTGCTTGCGTGTAAAGCCCGGCCGTGCGCAGCAATGGTCCCAGCAGTACACGAAGTATGCGCTGAAACGCCTTGGCAACGAGGTCGGAAACGGGTTCGGTACCGGTGGGTTCCAGGGCGATTCGCTTGTAACCGCTGGCCAGGTACGTTTGCAGTGCCTGGGCGAGTGTCATGGCCCTTCGCGTGCGCTCATCGAGCACGCCACTCCGGGCAATCCACTGGTCGAGCTGACGGCAAGCAAGCTGTACTTCTGGCCGCAGGCGTTCGAGCAGGGCAAAGCGCGCCGAGGCAGGCGCCTGCAGGCGGTTCAGCTCAACGAGCAGCTGGTAGAGCTTTTGGGCGAAGGGACCGATTTGTTGGCGCGGCAGCGTGCCCAGCCAGTTGCCCAAGGCCGCGGGCGTGGCATCGCAATAGCTGAGTGCGGGCAAATCTTGCGCTGCGTTACGCAGGTAAGGCGTAGGCTCGTCCATGGCGCTGAAGATAGGTGCTTGCTAAGAATAGAGGCACTCTACCATCATGTGAGCAAGTTGGCATTTCTGAGCGATGACTGATCGCTCATGACGCAGGGTGCGCGGGGGCACCCTGCGCAAATGATCAAAGCGTGTCGGTACGCTTGTGCGCGATCGTCTGGCCCATGACGACCTTGTCCAATGGGCCAAGGCTTTGAGCCCAGGCAACCTGCTCGGGACCAAACAGCATGACGACGGTGGAGCCGAGCTTGAAACGGCCCATCTCTTCGCCTTTTTCGATGTGGATCGGCGCGCGCGCCACTTCGTCGTAGCGTGTGCTTTTCAGCGTGCGTTTCGGCGGTGTCACCAGGCCCGCCCATACCGTTTCGATGCTTGCAACGATCATAGCACCGACCAGCACCATGGCCATCGGCCCCCGCTCGGTATCGAAGATGCAGACGACCCGCTCATTGCGTGCGAAGAGCTCCGGCACGTTTTCAGCCGTAACCTGGTTGACGGAGAAAATGCGACCAGGCACATACACCATTTCCCGAAGTGTGCCGCTGATAGGCATATGAACGCGGTGGTAATCCTTGGGTGACAGGTAAAGCGTGGCGAAGGCACCGCCCATGAAGGGAGCGGCGCGGCCGGCGTCGCCGCCTAGCAATTCCAGCGCACTGAAGCTGTGTCCCTTGGCCTGGAAGATTCGGCCGTTTTCAATGGTGCCCAGCTGGCTCACTGCCCCATCGACAGGGCAGGCGATCGCTTCAGGTGCCGGGTCCAGGGGACGGGCACCGTCCTTCAACGCACGAGTAAAGAACGCATTGAAGTGCTCATAGGCAGTCGGATCTTCGACCCGCGCTTCGCGCATGTCGACCTGGAAATGGTTGATGAAGCCTTTGATGAAGGCATTCTTGAACCAGCGAACACGGCACTCGGCGACGCAGCCGGCCGCACGCGAGAGCAGGTGATGTGGCGTGATGTACTGGCTGAAAATGAACAGGCGATCTTTAAAGGTCATGATGGTCCTTGTCTGTGTCGGCGTGAGCGATCAGGGCTCGACGGGCGTTGCCGGATGGTTGCCCCACTCCGACCAGGAGCCGGCATAGGCTTTGACGCGCGGGTACCCCAGTGCGCGCGCCACGAGATACGTGAACCCTGAGCGGTGGTGCGTTTGGCAGTGCGTCACGATTTCTTTGTCCGGGGTAATGCCCAAGGACTTCAGATGTTCGGCCATGTCTTCCCGGATGCGGAGGCCGCGGGCTCGGTCCATTCCGTCAGTCCACTCGAAGTTGATGGCACCTGGAATATGCCCGCCCTTGGCGGCCAATTTCTTTTCCCCACTGTATTCGAGCGGGCCGCGCGCATCCCAGATAACGCGGTCACGTTTGTCGAGGTGGTCGAGTATGTCATCGAGCGTCGCGGTCGGTGCATCGTCCAGTGTCAGGCGGACAGGTTTCGATGCTGCAGGCGGTACATCCTGGGTGAGGGGGCGCCCCTCGCTGTTCCAGGCATGCAGGCCACCGTTGAGGTAGTGATAGCGACCGTGGCCGATCACATCGAGCAGCCAGATGAACCGGCCTGCCCAGCCGCCCCCTTCGTCGTCGTAGACCACATAGACCGCATCGGAGCGATGGCCGAGTTCGCTGAACACCGCTTCAATTGCATCTTTCGGCGGCAGAAAACCGGGTGCCGGAGGCTGGCCGAGTTGGGTTCGCCGGTAGTCGACCCAGTGGGCGCCGGGCAAGTGCCCTGCGGCGTATTGGTCGGCGCTGCTCAGGTCGACCAGAATGAGGTCGGGCTCCGATAGCAGGGGAGCAAGATCCGCGGGCTCGATGACCATGGGTAAATCGGAAAACGCAGACATGCATGGGCCTCCGAAGCATAAAGGCCCGATTGTAGCGGATCGCCGTCTGCCTGACAGGGCACACGTGTGACGTGTTGTTGGCCGCTAGCCGGGACGGCTACGGGATGCGAATTGCGCTAGGGCGCGTTCAATGCACTGTGCCGTCTTGCCCAGAATCTGGACACTGTTGTCGCTGAGAGGCCCTCCCGCCTGATCGGCGACGATCATCAACGCGACACGCCCGTTGACGCCGATGGAACGCAGCACGAGGTGTTCGCCTTCGAACAGTGCTTTGAGGCCTGCCGGGAGTAGCGGTGCGAACTGGGGATAATTTGCCGGTGACAATCGCAGCAGCCCCGCCTGGCTGAGCAGCCTGCGGATCACCTGACTTTGGCTGGCTTCGAGCTTCAGTCCGGCTGTCCGCGTCATGAAACCCGCACTTTGCTGCGCGGTGACCGCGCTTCCGCCTCGATCAGCCAACAGCACAAGTACGCGTTGCATCCCGCCGGCCTGAACGGCTTCGCAGGCCGTTGCGCCGAGTTGAAGGACGTTGACGAAGGGCGAAGGGCTTTGCAGCAGATCCCGGCACAGTGATCGCCACCGATCGGCGCTGGCGGGATCTGCTGGCGCGGCGGGTGCCGTGACGGTGGTTGATGGCGCAGCAACTGGGCCAGGTTTGGCCGCAGTCATGGGCGGCTTTGGCGTCAGCCGGCGTGCGTGCCAGGGCCAAATGAGCGCCTCGGCCGGGTGCCAAAGGCCTTTCTGTCTTTGTTGGCGTGCGCTATTGACCGCCAACTGATGCAGTTGCTGTTGAAGGTCGTCGAGGTTTACCTGCAGATAGAGGGCCGTGAGTCGCTGCCATCGAAGGCTGTGCGGGCTGTCCCACGCATGGTGGGCCGTCAGTGCCAGCCCGTTGGCAAGCACCACGGTATTGCCTGGTTGCGTGAGCCAGCGACGAAGCGGCTCGTCCTCATCCAGTCGGCGTTGCTGATCAAGTGGATGGGCCTCATCCCGCGCAATGTGTTGCGCTTTTACGAGCATGCGACGGTCTTCTACCAGCAATCGATAGCCTTCGATGATCCAGTCAGGCAGCTGCCAGCGTTCGGCCAGCGCCAGACAAAGCGGCATCAGGGGTGTGCCCAGCAGTTCGGCTTCCACCCGTTGGGGCGGTTCGTCATCGGCCAGCACACGCTGTTCCCATTGCTCGAACAGCGCGGGATGAGCCGCCGCGAGGGTCCACATGGGGGAAAGGAAAAGCAGACTGCCCCAGTGGATGTCCTGCCATAACCGTGCAAGACGTGAGGCGAAGAGGCCATTGGCCTGCTGGCAGGCGTGCTGGCTTATCGAAAGCAATTGTCGCAACGCAGGCGGGATGTCTGCATCGGGTACCGCAGGAAGTCGATCCATCAAGGCTTCGGCGTTCTTCAGGCCAAGACGCGTCAATGCGATCTCAAGGCTCTCGGCAGGCTCCGCAAGGCTGCTGCGATGACGATTCACCTCGCGCAGGACGGCCAGCGCCAAGGCAGGGCTGCCCTGCATCAGGTCAGCAATTTCACGGATCGAGCGGCGACTGTCGCCAAGCGCCCGACGCACCTGCAGATGCTGATCGGCCGGAATAGGCAGGCGAATGGCATCCAACTGTTTGAGCCATTCGCTGGAGTTATTGGGTATCGCGTTTTTGTCTGACATGAGTCGACGACCAATCCGTGAGGCTGCGGGCGTCCCGCCTACACAGTGTATCGGCCGATCGCCAATTAAATTCAATGCGCGCCCATGGCTTTTTCCGGCAAGCGGCCTATAGTCTCGCCCGCTTTGTCCGATAACCCCTTCGAAGCGTGCGGTTCGGCCTCGTTTGGCGCGTTCCCACGTCCCGTTTTCCCGATTGGCTTCGCAAGACTCCCCCAAATGGCAAAAATCATCGGCATCATTGTCGTATTCGCCAGCGTACTCGGCGGCTACGTCCTATCACACGGCAAAATCGCGGCGTTGATCCAGCCTTTCGAGGTGATGATCATCGGTGGTGCGGCGTTGGGTGCCTTCCTGCAGGCCAACCCCGGCAGCGCGTTCATGCATGTTTTCAAGAAGTCTTTGAAAATGTTCAGCTCGCGGTTTACGCACGCGTTCTACCTGGACGTACTGCGTCTGCTTTACGAGATTCTCAACAAAAGCCGACGCGAAGGCATGATGGCGATTGAAGCGGATCTCGAAGACCCGGCGGCCAGCCCTATCTTCAGCAAATATCCAACGGTGCTCAAAGACGAGCGCATGATTGCCTATATCGCCGACTACCTTCGGATCATGTCGTCTGGAAACATGGCGCCCCATGAGCTGGAAGGCTTGTTCGACATGGAGCTCAACAGCATCAAGGAGGAGCTCGAGCATCCATCGCATGCCGTTGCGCGGGTTGCGGACGGCCTGCCTGGTTTCGGTATCGTTGCCGCCGTACTGGGTATCGTCGTGACCATGGCGATGCTGGGGGAGGCCGATCAGGCCGCGCTTGGCCAGCACGTCGGTGCTGCGCTTGTAGGTACCTTCCTGGGTATTCTCGCCGCCTACGGCTTTTTCGGTCCGCTGGCTGTCAGTCTCGAGCACGATGCCAAAGAGGAATTGAACGTATTGGAAGCCATCAAGGCGGCGCTCGTTGCCTCTGCATCCGGTATGCCGCCTTCCCTGGCCGTCGAGTTTGGACGCAAGGTCATCTTTCCCGCCCACCGCCCCAGCTTCAGCGAGCTGGAACAAGCCGTACGCGGTAATTGAGGCCGGGCCATGGATAACGCACAACCCATTATCGTCAAGCGGGTAAAGAAGGTCGTCGGCGGCCACCACGGCGGCGCCTGGAAGATCGCCTTCGCCGACTTTGCGACGGCGATGATGGCGTTCTTTCTGGTGCTCTGGCTGATGTCGTCTGCCAGCCCGGAACAAAAGAAGGTCATTGCCGGCTATTTCCAGGATCCAATTGGCTTTAGCGAAAGTGCCAGCCCGTACGTGATCGATTTGGGCGGCACGCCCACGCCATCGCCCGACAAGACTATCAACCCGCAGATCGACGAACAGCCTCAGAACGAGGTTCTCCCCGACAAGGCCAATCAGGCGCTGCAAGCTGCACAAATGGCTGCGGAGATGGCGGAGCAGGTAGCAGAACAGGTTGATAAGGAACGTCTTGAGCTGTTGCTCAAGGAGTTGCAGATGAAGGTGGATGAGAATCCGGAACTCAAGGATTTCCGTGATCAGATCCACTTTGAAATCACCCAGGACGGGCTGCGGATCCAGATCACCGATGCGGCCAACCGCCCCATGTTCGACCTGGGCAGTGCGAGGCTCCAACCGTACTTCGAGGACATCCTGCTGATCATGGCCGACACCATTCGTGCAGTGCCGAACAAGATCAGCATCAGTGGGCATACCGATGCCAAGCCATTCGCCGGTAACAACGGCTTCGGCAACTGGGAGCTATCCGCGAATCGTGCCAATGCGGCGCGCCGTGCGCTGGAGGCCGGTGGCTATCCATCCGATCAGGTGGCGCGTGTGGTGGGATATGCCTCATCGAGCCTGTTCGACAAGGACGACCCGATGAATCCAGTCAATCGTCGCATCGATATCGTTGTGCTGACGCGCAAGGCACAGGGCGAAATCGAAGGCACGCGGGGTACTGATGGCCCGGCGGGTGAAGGCCCAGAGGCTGCGCCAGCGGCTCCGCCTGGGGCAGGCACTGCACCTGCCAAAGCACCAGCGCCCGTTGCGCAGGTGCAGCAAAAGGTGAATGTCTTCGAGGCGGGTGTACTTAAGTTCGATCAGGCCAAACAGTAGGGCGGCCAGGGCCTGGGGGGCGCCGTGGATACGAGTCCGCGGCGCTTTTTCGTATCAGTAGTCGTCTTTGGGTAGCGTTGCGAGGATGTGGCGATAGCTCTCCATTCGCTGAGGACGGATGCGTCCGTCCTCGAGCGCCTTTAATAGCGCGCAGCCGGGCTCGCGGTCATGGCGGCAATCTCTGAAGCGGCAAGTGCCGAACAGCGCGCGCATTTCGATGAAACCATCTTCCACATCTTCTCGCGTGACGTGAACCAGCCCAAATTCACGAATTCCGGGGGAATCGATGAGGTCGCCCCCGGACGGGAAGTGAAACAGACGCGCCGTTGTTGTCGTGTGCGTGCCTTTACCGGTGGCCTCTGACAATGCGCCCACACGGGTGTCAGCGTCGGGCAACAATCCGTTCACAAGTGATGACTTGCCAACCCCGGACTGCCCCACGAATACGCTGACGCGACCATCGAGATAGCCTCGCAGTTCGTCGAGGCCGAGCCCTCTGAATGCGGAAACCTCGAGTAGCGAATAGCCAAGTTCGCGATAGGTTTCGAGTAGCGGGTCGAGTGTCCTGGCATTCTGCTCGTCAACCAGATCCGCCTTGTTCAGCAACAACAGGGGCTCGATGCCGGCATGTTCGGCTGCAATCAGATAACGGTCGATCAGGTTGCCGTGCGGCTCCGGAAGGGGGGCAAACACGATGACCAGCTGGTCGACGTTGGCTGCGACCGGTTTGAGCAGCCCGCGCATATCCGGCCGGCACAACTCCGAGCGCCGAGGCAGTACTGCCACGATGACGCCCTGATCGTCGGCGCCCGAGCGCCAGACGACCTGGTCTCCAGTCACCAGCGCTGGCAGGTTTGCGCGTCGGTAACAGCGGAAGGTACGGCCTTCGGAATCCTCGACCTCCACGGTGACGCCGAAATGCGCAATGACTTGCCCAGGCTGTTCGGGCCCAAGATCACCGCCCTGCAGTTCCTCCACCGCGCGGGATTCGCGCTTGGCGGATCGTGCAGCACGTTCTTCCTGGATCTTTTCGATGCGCCATTGCTGGCGGCGTGTCAGTTGCCGTTTGGCCATTCGTCTGTCTGATGAAAAAAGGTGCCGCGAGTCTAGCACGCCCTCTGTTTCGGCTCGGGCTAAACTGCCGGGTGGAGCGTGCGTTGCTGCTACGCACCCGTTCTCAACCGAATATGAGGCCGCCATGGCTGTCGGCGTTACCCGAACCCCCGCACTCCGTGCGCTATTGGCGCAGCTACTGTCTGCCGCCGGCATCTGGCTGATCTTGCTGGCACTGTTCCAGCTGGCGAACGTCCGCGTTCCGCTTTGGGGGATTGTTATCCTTCAGGGGATAGGCGCGGCCGTGATCGGTGTGCGGCTGGGGCTATCACGCTGGTGGGTACCGATCAATGCCGGCTTTGTTCCAGCGCTTGCGCTGATGTACATGCTGTCGCTGCCAGCCTGGGCGTATGCGCTGCTATTTGTGCTGGTGCTGCTCTTCAATTGGAACAGCTTCGGGGAGCGCGTTCCCCTCTATTTGAGCGGCGAGCCAGCTCTGGAGGCGCTCGCGGCGATGATCGAGGAACAGGGTGGCGCCGTTTCGTTCGTTGATCTGGGGTGCGGGTTGGGCGGCACCCTGAGCCGACTCGCACGTCGATTCCCGCAGGCCCACTTCGAAGGCGTCGAGACGGCGCCGTTGAGTTTCGCCTGGGCGTGGCTGCGTACGCTCGGCCTGCGTAATTGCCGAATTCGTTATCGCAATCTCTGGAAGCAGGAACTGGCCAGGTTCGACCTGGTGTATTGCTTTCTTTCTCCAGCGCCCATGGCGGCACTTTGGGTGAAGGCGCTTGCCGAAATGAAAGCGGATGCTCGGCTTGTGAGCAACAGCTTCGAAATTCCGGATACGCCGCCGGCAAAGACGATAGCGCTCAATGACTGGCGCGACTCGAGATTGCTGGTATGGGTCATGCCCGGAGCGATTCACGATAGACAGGACGAACCCCCGAGCGCCCGCTAGAATGCGCGTCCGACGATAGGAGTACCTTCATGGAAAACCCGCAGAATCTGATCTGGATCGACCTCGAGATGACGGGCCTGGACCCGGAGCGGGACGTGATCATCGAGATCGCGACGATCGTCACTGACAGCGACTTGAACGTGCTCGCCGAAGGCCCTGTTATAGCGGTCCATCATTCGGATGAGGTGCTCGCGGGCATGGACGAGTGGAATACACGTACGCACGGGCAGAGCGGCCTAACGCAACGCGTTCGCGAGAGTACGATCGACATGGCTGGCGCCGAAGCGCAGACGCTTGCCTTCCTCGAACAGTGGGTGCCGAAGGGCAAATCACCGATCTGCGGTAACAGCATCGGCCAGGACCGCCGCTTCCTTTATCGCTACATGCCCGCGCTGGAAAGCTACTTCCACTATCGATATCTGGACGTTTCGACCCTGAAGATTCTGGCTGAGCGCTGGGCGCCGACAGTCAAGGACGGTTTTCAGAAGAACAATACCCATCTGGCACTCGACGACATCCGCGAATCCATTGCAGAGCTGCGTTACTACCGCCAGCATTTGCTGAAGCTCTAATCAGCCGGGGTCAGAGCGCGTCGCGCCTGCCACGCCACGTGCCTGATGCTGTGCCAGCGCCCACTCGACGTGCTCGCGCACAAGCTCCGACGGTTCATTTCGACGCAAGGCCAGGGCTTCGAGCACCGGGACCGTGCTCGGCGCATTGCCCAGGCCGACCGCCAGGTTGCGCAGCCATCGCTCGTAACCGGCGCGCCGAAGGGGCGAACCTTCGGTACGTGAGAGAAACTCCTCTTCCGTCCAGCGGAACAAGGCGGCCAGCGCCTGGTTGTCGAGACTGTGCCGAGGCCCGAAGTCACCCTCCGCGGTAGGCCGTGCGAAGCGGTTCCAAGGGCACACCATCTGGCAGTCATCACAGCCGAACACGCGGTTGCCGATGAGGGGGCGAAGCTCTACGGGAATGGGGCCCTTCAATTCGATCGTGAGATAGGAAATGCAGCGCCGCGCGTCCAGTTGGTAGGGGCCCGCGAAGGCCTGCGTAGGGCAGATGTCCAGGCACGCGTGGCAGCGTCCGCAGTGCTCGCTTGCCTGGGCTGTATCCACCGGCAGCGGAATGTCCACGAACAATTCGCCCAGAAAAAAGTAGCTTCCGGCCTTGCGATTGAGTACCAGCGTATTCTTGCCAATCCAGCCCAGGCCGGCCTGCTCCGCAATGGCTTTCTCGAGAACGGGAGCGCTGTCGACGAATGCCCGGTAACCCAGTTCTCCTGTGTGCTCGATGATTCGCTCCGCCAGATGCTGTAGACGCTTACGGATCAGTTTGTGGTAGTCGCGTCCCAGTGCATACCGCGAGACGTAGGCCGTCTCAGGGTCAGAGAGCCGTTTCGCCATCTGCGTATCGCCGGGCAGGTAGTCCATGCGCAGGGATATGACACGGAGTGTGCCGGGGACGAGCTCATCGGGCCGGGAACGCTTGCGGCCGTGCGCGGCCATATAGTCCATCTCACCGTGAAAGCCTTGCGCAAGCCAACGGTCCAGATGTGCCTCGTGCTCGGCCAGGTCGGGTTTTGCAATTCCAACCTGCTGAAAGCCCAGCTCACGACCCCATTCCTTGATGGTAGTCGACAGGGCAGTGAGGTCGAGCGAGCTGGACATGAGGACGCGGGCGTAACGTAAAGGGCCGACAATTCTGCCAGACATGGAGGGAAACGACGCGATGCAGCAGACACATGACCCATTACCCGACGCGCTGTATACCGCAGAACAGGTGCGCGAGCTCGACGCGGGCCTGATCCAGAGAGGCGTGCCCGGCTTCGAGCTCATGCAGAGAGCGGCCGCTGCCTGCTGGCGAGCGATGCGCAGTCGCTGGCCAGACAAGCGGGCAATCACAGTGCTGGCGGGTGGAGGTAACAACGCAGGCGACGGATACCTGATCGCGGTGCTGGCCCAGCGCGCGGGATGGGCTGGGAAGGTGTGGGCCGTGGGAGACCCTGCGAAGCTGGGCGACGATGCAGCAAAGGCGCATGCACAGTGCCTTGAGTTGGGCGTCGACATCGAGCCTTGGCGCGGCGACGCCTCGCTCGACGGCATCGTTGTCGATGCCATGCTTGGTATCGGTGCGAAGGGGGCCATCCGCGAGCCTTTCGGCAGCGCCATCAATACGATCAACCAAAGCGGGCTGCCCGTTATCGCGGTCGATGTTCCGTCCGGTCTGAGTGCTGATACCGGCCATGCGGAGGCACCTACCGTAAAGGCGACAGTGACCGTCACGTTCATTGCGCTCAAGCAGGGCCTGTTCACGGGCGAGGCGGGCGCGCATGTCGGTTCGTTGATCTTCGACCCATTGGTCGACGGCCAAACGGGAAGCGTTCGTTCGCAGGTACGACGGCTGATAGCTAGCAACCTGCGACCCCTTTCGCCTCGCTCGCCAACCGCGCACAAGGGGCATTTCGGGCACGTTCTGGTCGTTGGCGGCGATCGTGGTATGGGCGGAGCGGCCTTACTGATGGCCGAAAGTGCGCTGCGCGCCGGCAGCGGACTGGTGTCGGTCGGCACGCGCGAAGAGCATGTCGCTGCGGCGCAGTCACGACGTCCCGAAATCATGACTCACGGGGTGCGATCAGCGAATGAACTTCGGGTAATGGTGGAAAAGGCCGATGTCCTTGTCGTCGGGCCTGGCCTCGGACAGGGGCCTTGGGGGCGCAGCCTGCTAAGCGCCATGGCGATTGCCGATAGACCGCAGGTCTGGGACGCCGACGCACTCAATCTACTTGCAAGTGGAAACGTGACACTGCCGGAAGATTCCGTGATCACGCCGCATCCAGGGGAGGCGGCGAGGTTGTTGGGCGTCTCAACCGGAGACATCCAGGCTGATCGGTTCAAGGCGGCAAGAGCGCTTGCCACGCGTTTTCGTGCGTGTGTCGTCCTAAAGGGCGCAGGCACCCTCATCGCCGCACCGGATGGTGAGTTTTCGGTATGCGATCGCGGGCATCCGGCAATGGCGGGTTCGGGCCTGGGGGATGTGCTCGCCGGATTGATCGGCGCGTTGAGGGCACAGGGCATGAACGCGTACGATGCCGCCTGCCTGGGCGTCTGGTTGCACGCCTGCGCTGGCGAGCGCATTGGCCAGGCGGAGGGGCGAGGCCTGGCTGCCAGCGATCTGCCCACTTTCATCAGGACCGTTCTCGAGGAGCATTCACCGTGTCGGCCGCTTCAGGATTGACCCTTCATGTAATTGGCGAAGATGCCATGATGGCGCTGGGCGCGCGCCTGGCTCGGATCACGGCAGGTCATGGCCTGATTTTCCTCAACGGCGACCTGGGCGCGGGCAAAACGACATTGTCTCGCGGCCTGATTCGAGGTCTCGGACACGAGGGGCGGGTCAAGAGCCCCACCTTTACCCTGGTCGAGCCCTACCAGATCGGCGAAGTTCAGGCATACCATTTCGACCTTTACCGACTAGCGGACCCCGAGGAACTGGAATTTCTGGGCATCCGGGATTATTTTGCCGAAGATGCCCTGTGCCTGATCGAATGGCCCGAACGGGGCGCCGGCGTTTTGCCAAAGCCGGACATGGCCATTACCATTACGGCGCAAGCTGAAGGGCGTGTGCTCCACTTCGTGCCTCACGGTCAGCGAGGTGAAGCCTGGTGCGCCGCCCTCGCCACAGGAGTATGAAGAAGCAATGGGGATCGTAATGCGGGTGGGTATGTTGCGCGGCGTGGTGGGTTTGCTGCTGGCGTTCCTGGCCGTCGAAGTATTTGCGGCCTCGGATGTGCGCAGTGTTCGTCTCTGGCGCGCGCCGGATAACACGCGTCTGGTATTCGATTTGTCCGGTCCGGTTCAGCACAGCCTGTTTACGCTGACCGCGCCCGATCGAATCGTCGTCGACATCAAGGGCGCCGATCTCAAGACGCGTTTCGACCAGCTCCCGCTCGGCAATACGCCAATTACGAGTATCCGGTCTGCTCAGCGATCGGCAGATGAGTTGCGTGTCGTCATCGACCTGTCGGCCGAGGTTACCGCCAAGAGCTTCGCGCTCGATCCCAATCAGGAATACGGCAACCGGCTTGTCATCGACCTCTTCGACAAGGGCGCCGACCTGTCGCCGAGCCTGCCTGCGACAACCACCGCCAGCGTGCCAGCTGCGCCGGTTACACCTGCCAAGCCGTCGGCCAAACTGCCCCCTGTCCCAAATGGGAAGCGCGACATTGTCGTTGCCATCGATGCAGGTCACGGTGGCGAAGACCCCGGCGCACTCGGTCCTCGAGGCGCCCGTGAGAAAGATGTGACGATCGCGATCGCCAAGGAACTTCAGCGGCAACTCAATGCGCAGAAGGGCTATCGCGGCGAGCTGACACGAACCGGTGATTACTTCATTCCGCTGCGCAAGCGCACCGAGATCGCGCGCAAGAAAGGGGCCGATCTGTTCGTTTCCATCCATGCTGACGCTGCTCCGAGATCGTCGGCGTTTGGCGCGTCTGTGTTTGCGCTCTCGGATCGAGGCGCGACATCGGAGACGGCGCGGTGGCTCGCTGATAACGAAAACCGCTCGGACTTGATCGGAGGTACGGGCAATGTGAGTCTGGACGACAAGGACCAGATGCTCGCCGGGGTGCTTCTGGACCTGTCGATGACTGCATCGATGGCTTCGAGCCTCAATGTCGGCCAGAAAGTGCTGAACCACATCGGAAAGATGACGCCGCTGCACAAGCGCAAGGTCGAGCAGGCTGGCTTCATGGTGCTGAAGTCGCCTGATATTCCCTCCATCCTCGTGGAGACGGGCTTCATTTCGAATCCAGGCGAGGCTGCCAAGCTGTTGTCGTCCAGTCACCAGCAGGGCATCGCACGATCCATCGCGAGCGGCGTGCGTGACTTCTTTGCACAGAACCCTCCGCCCGGCACCTACATTGCGTGGCTTCGTGATTCCGGCAAGCTGGCGATGGGACCACGCGAGCATGTCGTCAGCTCCGGCGAAAGCCTTGCGATGATTGCACAGCGTTATCAGGTCAGCCTCGCGTCGTTGCGCAGTGCGAACAAGCTTTCCACCGACGTGATCAAGGTTGGCCAGATGCTCGATATCCCGGCGACCACGTTGGCTGCAAGTGATGACTGACACGCGTCGAATTCACCTGCTGAGTCCTCGCCTTGCCAACCAGATCGCTGCAGGCGAGGTCGTGGAGCGACCGGCGTCCGTCATCAAGGAACTGCTTGAGAACAGCCTCGACGCCGGCGCACGTCGTATCGATGTCGAAGTGGAGCAGGGCGGCATCAAGCTGCTTCGCGTCCGCGACGATGGATCCGGAATCCCTTCGGATGACCTGCCATTGGCGCTCGCCCGCCATGCGACCAGTAAGATCCGGGATCTTGAAGATCTTGAGCGTGTACTGAGCCTGGGCTTCAGAGGGGAGGCGCTGGCCTCGATCAGCTCGGTTGCCCGGCTGACGATGACATCACGCACGGCTGACGCGGATCAAGCCTGGCAGGTAGAGACCGAAGGGCGCGACATGGAAGCGAGGGTGCAGCCAGCAGCTCACCCGGTAGGCACGTCGGTTGAAGTCCGTGATCTGTTCTTCAACACGCCAGCGCGGCGCAAATTCCTTCGGACCGAGAAGACCGAATTCGATCACCTTCAGGAGGTGATACGTCGTTTGGCGCTGGCGCGGTTCGATGTGGCTTTTCACCTGCGTCACAACGGCAAGAGCGTATTGGCGCTGCATGAGGCCGGCGACGCTACCGCGCGTGGTCGGCGGGTAGGTGCCGTGTGTGGCCCCGCGTTTCTCGAACAGGCACTGCCGATCGAGGTCGAGCGTAACGGTGTTCGCCTTTGGGGCTGGGTTGGTCTGCCGACCTTCTCCCGCAGCCAGGCCGACCTTCAATACTTCTATGTGAATGGACGTATGGTCCGCGACAAGCTGGTCGCACACGCGGTACGCCAAGCCTATCGGGACGTGTTGTTCAATGGACGTCATCCGACATTCGTGCTGTTTCTCGAAGTGGACCCTGCGGTGGTGGATGTGAATGTGCATCCGACCAAGCACGAGGTCCGCTTTCGTGAAAGCCGGATGGTCCATGATTTCCTCTACGGTACGTTGCACCGCGCGCTGGGTGAGGTTCGTCCCGAAGATCAGTTGGCAACCGTGTCGCCGGCGGTCGTGCGACCTACCGGCCCGGCGGCGGGCGAGTTCGGCCCGCAAGGCGAAATGAGTCTGGCTGCCGCTGTACTGGAAACGCCGATCCAGCCTGCCATGCCAATGGGGTCGCTGGCGCCGGATACCGCGCCGCAGGGGCAACCTTACGGCGGGTCGTCCACATATGGGGGTTACCGCGCCCAGCCCGCGCCGCCTGCGACGGCCGAGATGCAAGGCGCGTACAGGAACTTCTATTCGCCACTCAACGCAAGCCAGCAGGCTGCGCCTCTCCCTGAGGCAAACAGCGATGTGCCGCCGCTCGGTTATGCAGTGGCGCAGCTCAAGGGCGTCTACATCCTGGCAGAGAATGCCCAGGGTCTGATTGTTGTAGACATGCATGCAGCTCACGAGCGCATCACCTATGAGCGGCTGAAAACGGCAATGGCCAGCGAGGGGCTGCGCGGGCAGCCGCTGCTGGTGCCGGAATCCGTAGCGCTCAGCCAGCGGGAGGCGGATTGCGCGGAAGAGCACGTCGAGTGGTTCAATCGCCTGGGCTTCGAACTGCAGCGTCTTGGCCCCGAGACGCTGGCTATTCGGCAGATCCCGGTGCTACTCAAGCAGGCCGATGCAAGCCAGCTTGTGCGGGACGTGGTCTCGGACCTGCTGGAGTACGGCAGTAGCGATCGAATTCAGGCGCATCTGAATGAGCTTCTGGCGACCATGGCGTGCCACGGCGCCGTGCGTGCCAATCGCCGGCTCAGTGTGCCCGAGATGAACGGCCTCCTGCGTGACATGGAGCAGACGGAGCGCAGTGGCCAGTGTAACCACGGGCGTCCGACATGGACGCAGATGAGCATGGATCAACTGGACAAGCTCTTCCTTCGCGGGCAATAACCTGGCTCCGGTCTCGCAGGTCGTGCTTGCATGCCGCGTCGTGCGCTCTGAAACTACGCGACTTTTGCGCCGAGATTGATCATGTCCAGTCTGCCACCCGCGATTTTCCTTATGGGGCCGACGGCTTCCGGGAAAACAGACCTCGCTATCGAGTTGGCCGATCAGCTGCCATGCGAGTTGATCAGTGTCGATTCGGCGCTGGTCTATCGCGGCATGGATATCGGGACAGCCAAGCCGCCGGCGGAGACGCTCGCGCAATATCCTCACCATCTGATCGACATCCGTGATCCCTCGGAAAGCTATTCTGCTGCGGACTTTCGTGCCGAAGCGCTCGCACTGATGGCAGATATCACGGCGCGTGGTCGCATTCCGCTGCTGGTGGGGGGCACCATGTTGTACTTCAAGGCACTCATTGAAGGCATGGCCGACATGCCTGCTGCAGACGCGGATGTCCGTCTTCAGTTGGAGCGCGAGGCTGAGACCCATGGGTGGGGGAGCTTGCACGAGGCGCTGGCGCGCATCGATCCGGATTCCGCATCGCGGATTCACCCCAACGATCCGCAGCGCTTGCTGCGCGCTCTTGAGGTTTACCGTTTGAGCGGAATCACGATGAGCGAATTTCGCCACCGCCAGAGAGCTGAAAATGGCAACGTGGCGGCGTGCGGAAACGGCCGTTTGCCGTATACTGTTGCGCAATTCGCAATCGCTCCCGCAGAGCGGCGGACGCTACATGAACGAATTGCCTTGCGTTTCGGCCAGATGCTGGAACAGGGGTTCGTGGAGGAGGTCGAACGCTTGCGGGCGCGAGGAGACTTGCACGAGGGGTTGCCGTCGATTCGAGCGGTTGGCTACAGGCAGGTGTGGCAATACCTGGACGGCAGGATGGGGCGAGGGGAGATGAAAGAGCGCGGCATCGTCGCGACGCGGCAGTTGGCCAAACGTCAGTTCACCTGGCTTCGACGTTGGTCTGACCTCGTCTGGCTGGACAGCCTTGCAACGGGTAATTGCTCGCTTGTCTTGAAATACCTGAAGACGGCCTCCATATTGAGGTAACCCCTTTATTCAGCGTACTCGCCCTGACAGTGGCGAGTGCGTGTATCAGTTTAAAAAATTCAAATCTCGATAAGGAGTGCGTCACATGTCAAAAGGGCATTCGCTACAAGACCCTTACCTGAATACGCTTCGCAAAGAGCGCGTCCCGGTTTCCATCTACCTGGTCAACGGCATCAAGCTGCAGGGCCAGATCGAATCGTTCGACCAGTTCGTTATTCTGCTCAAGAACACCGTTAGCCAGATGGTCTACAAGCACGCCATTTCCACCGTCGTACCGAGCCGTCCGGTTCGGCTGCCGAGTGGCAATGAGCAGGAGCAGTCCGAGCCCGGTAACGCCTGACGGGGCCGGCATTGTTCTTCGAGCGACCCGGTGGGGGTGAACGGGCCATCCTGGTGCATCTGGAAGGCCAGGATCCCGATGTGCGGGAAGACCCTAACGAGTTTTCTGAGCTGGCCCGGTCGGCCGGTGCCGAGACGGTAGCGTTCGTTAACGTCCCGCGGCACAGGCCGAGCGCCAAGTACCTCGTAGGCACGGGCAAGGTTGAGGAGCTGCACGACCTCGTCCATGCCGAACAGGTCGAACTCGTCATCTTCAATCACACCCTTTCGCCCAGTCAGGAGCGGAACCTGGAGCGCGCGCTCGAGTGCCGTGTTCTGGACCGGACCGGGCTGATTCTCGACATCTTCGCCCAGCGTGCGCGCACCCATGAAGGCAAACTCCAGGTAGAGCTTGCGCAGCTGGAGCATATGAGTACACGCCTCGTTCGCGGATGGACTCACCTGGAGCGCCAGAAGGGCGGCATCGGCCTTCGGGGTCCGGGCGAAACTCAGCTCGAGACGGACCGTCGCCTATTGCGCGTTCGCATCCGTCAGATCAAGCAACGGCTCGAAAAGGTCCGCAGCCAACGGGACCAGGCGCGACGTGGTCGCCGCCGTGCCGAGATTCCTTCAGTTTCACTGGTTGGCTATACCAACGCCGGCAAATCCACATTGTTCAACGCGATGACCACGTCCGAGGTGTATGCGGCCAACCAGTTGTTCGCAACGCTGGACCCGACGCTGCGGCGAATCGAGTTGCCCGATGTGGGGCCCGTGATTCTGGCAGACACTGTCGGATTCATTCGTCACCTCCCGCACAAGCTTGTTGAGTCCTTCAGAGCGACGCTCGAAGAATCGGCAAATGCCGATCTTCTCCTGCATGTCATCGACGCGCACGAGCCCGATCGGGACGAGCAGATCGAGCAGGTAATGGCGGTGCTAGCGGAGATCGGAGCCAATGAACTGCCGATCCTCGAGGTGTACAACAAGCTGGACCTTCTTGAGAGCGTCGAGCCACATATCCAGCGAGATGAGCAGGGTATTCCTCGTCGAGTATGGGTGTCGGCGCGTGACGGCGTAGGACTGGAACTCATTCGTGAGGCTATCGCTGAGCTGGTGGGTGAGGATATGTTCACGGGCATGCTGCGGTTACCGCAGCAGCTTGCACGTCTGCGCTCACAGCTATTTGCCACGGGAGCGGTCAAGGAAGAGCGGCATGATGAGCAGGGTGACGCGCTGCTTTCCGTTCGGTTGCCGCGGGTCGAACTTAACCGACTGGTCAGTCGTGAAGGCCTTGAGCCAGACGTCTTCATACGGCAACACACTTTGCAATAATGGCTGGCCGGTGGCCTTTGGCGCCGATCGGGGGATTCTGTAGGATTGGCGGCGCGCCATGGGCGCGTTTTTGCATATCAGTGATGGAGAGCGCTATGGCTTGGAATGAGCCGGGTGGCAATTCGAATAACCAAGATCCCTGGGGCGGCCGCAAAGGCGGCGGTCGTCAGGGGCCACCAGATCTCGACGAGGCGTTCCGCAAACTGCAGGAAAGCCTTGGCGGAATATTCGGTGGCAAGAAGCGTGGCTCCAATAGCGGCGGTAGCGGTAGCAAAGGTGGCGGCTTCGGCATGCTGCTCGTGGTTCTGCTGGTCCTTGTCGGTGCTTGGCTTTACAACGCGGTCTATGTGGTCGACCAGCAGGAGCAAGCGGTAATCCTGCGTCTGGGTAAATATCACGACACCGTCGATTCCGGCCTTAACATCTATTTCCCACCGTTCGATACCAAGTATCAGGAAAACGTCACGCGGGAACGGGCTTACAGCAAGCAAGGTGCGATGCTGACGCAGGACGAAAACATCGTGGAAGTCCCCCTGACCGTGCAATACCGGATCAGCAATCTGCGTGACTTCGTAATCAATGTCGATCAGCCTGAAACAAGCCTGGAACATGCGACGGACAGCGCATTGCGTCATGTCGTCGGCTCTTCGACGATGGATCAGGTGCTGACCGAAGGCCGTGAGGCCATCGCTGCGCAGGTCCGTGAGCGTCTGCAACGGTTCCTGGACGTCTACAAGGCTGGCATTACCGTGACTCAGGTAAATATCCAGAGTGCATCGGCTCCGCGTGAAGTACAGGAAGCGTTCGACGACGTCATTCGGGCACGTGAGGATGAGCAGCGTGAGCGCAACCAGGCTGAAACCTACGCCAACGGCGTGATTCCCGAGGCCCGCGGTCAAGCGCAGCGCCTGCTCGAGGAAGCCAACGGCTATCGCGAGGAAGTCGTCGCACGAGCAACAGGTGAGGCAGATCGTTTCGTCAAGCTGCTGACCGAGTATCAGAAGGCGCCTGAGGTTACCCGCGAGCGTCTCTATCTGGCGACGATGCAGGAAATGATGACCAACACCAGCAAGGTCCTCGTGACTGGTGACAAGGGTCAGAACAACCTGCTGTACCTACCGCTCGACAAGATGGTCGAGAGCGGTCGGAACCAGGGTTCAGGCTCCAATACTTCATCATCTTCCAACTCTGCCAGCACCAGCACCGGGGATCTTGGCTCCCGGGTAGCCCGTGAGCTGGACCAGCGTGACCTGCGTTCTAGGGAGAGTCGCTGATGACCAACAAATCGTTATTCGCCCTCATTGCGGGTGTAGTGCTGGCCATCGTGGTCTGGTCCAGCTTCTATATCGTGTCTGAAACCGAACGTGCCGTACTGCTGCAATTCGGCCGCGTAGTCGAAACCGATGTGCCGCCAGGCCTGCATTTCAAGATTCCGTATGTGAATCGGGTGCGCAAGTTCGACGGTCGCCTGTTGACGCTCGATACCGTGACCCAGCGCTTCCTGACGCTCGAGAAGAAAGCGGTGATGGTGGACGCCTATGCCAAGTGGCGGGTCTCCGATGCCAATCGTTTCTATACCGCTACATCGGGCATGAAGCAGATCGCGGATGAGCGACTGTCTCGGCGTCTGGAGGCTGGCTTGCGTGACCAGTTCGGTAAGCGCACGCTGCATGAAGTCGTTTCCGGTGAGCGGGATGCACTCATGGCGGACATGACTGCGGTACTCGATGGCATGGCACGCAGGGAGCTCGGAATTGAAGTCCTCGACGTGCGTGTAAAAGCGATTGATCTGCCGCGCGAAGTCAACCGCAGTGTATATGAGCGTATGAGCTCCGAGCGTGAACGCGAGGCGCGTGAACATCGTGCGAAAGGCCGAGAGTTGGCTGAGGGTATTCGCGCCGACGCTGATCGTCAGCGTCGTGTACTGCTCGCCGATGCTTATCGCGACGCCGAGGAAATCCGAGGCGACGGTGATGCACAGGCGGCCTCGATCTATGCTCAGGCCTACAATCAGAATGCAGAGTTCTATGCGTTCTACCGTAGCCTTCAGGCCTACCGCGAAAGCTTCGCGGACAAGCGCGACGTTATGGTCCTTGATCCAAGCAGCGATTTCTTCCGTTACCTGGAAAACTTTCGCCCTTGAGTCTCTGCCAGGGCGCCTTCTGGCGGGCACTTTGCCCGCCGGGGTGACCCGGGACTGAAACGTGTTATCATGCGGCAGCCGGGAAAAAAGCCCGGCTTTTTTGCGTCTGCAGGATAGTGAAGTTTCTGCGCAGGCGCGCTCGCATTCTTGGTTCATATTGGACGGCCGCCGTGAAGGTGTCCGTTTGCCCGGCGTTGAACGCTCGGTCAGAAGGGGAAGGCTAGATGGCGACGATAGACCGCTGGCTCCTGCCAGATGGTATCGAAGAGGTGCTACCGCCCGAGGCGGCACGAATAGAAGTGGCTCGGCGCGATGTCCTGGATCTCTTTCATCGCTGGGGTTACGCGTTCGTCGTAACCCCTCATATCGAATTTCTCGAATCGCTGCTGACCGGAGCCGGTCAGGATCTTGACCTGCGTACGTTCAAGGTGACTGACCCGCAGTCAGGTCGTCAAATGGGTTTTCGTGCAGACATAACGCCTCAGGTTGCGCGTATCGATGCGCACAGCATGAAGGTTTCGGGGCCGAACCGACTCTGCTATGCAGGCAGCGTGCTGCACGCCACGCCGCGTGCGCTCTCTACATCCCGTAGCCCTATTCAGCTCGGCGCTGAACTGTACGGCGATGCTACGCCCGCAGGCGATCTTGAGGTGATCAGCCTGATGCTCGAGACGCTCGAGCTGGCCAGGGTGCCTGACGTGCATATGGATCTCGGCCACGTCGGTATCTATCGCGGGCTGGCCAGGGCCGCGAACCTGTCGGGTTCCGCGGAGCAGGCGCTGTTCGATGCTTTGCAGCGCAAGGCGATAGATGAAATTCAAGCGCTGACGGATCCGCTTCCGCCGGGATTGGCGAACATGCTTCGGTCCCTCGCGGACCTATGCGGTAGCCGTGAGGTGCTGGATCTGGCTCAAGCCGCGTTGGTCGAGGCACCGGATGATGTCCATGCCGCGCTCGATGAGTTGATTGCCATCGCTGATTCGCTGTCGGCGCGTTATCCGGAATTGCCGCTCTATTTCGACCTGGGCGAGTTGCGCGGCTATCACTATCACACCGGCGCAGTCTTCGCGGCCTTCGTTCCTGGTATGGGCCAGGCCATCGCGCAAGGCGGCCGTTACGATGATATCGGCAGCGATTTCGGACGCGCGCGCCCCGCTACCGGGTTCTCCACGGATCTGAAGACGCTGGTTACCCTGGGTGATATGCCCAGTGTCGACGTCGAGCCAGGCGTCTGGGCCCCGGATAGCCATGATCTGTTGTTGTGGAATGCAGTAAGCGCGCTTCGTCGCAGAGGCACGCGCGTCATCCAGGCAATGCCTGGGCAGGATATCGCCGCGGCCCGCTCTGCCGGCTGTGACCGCCAGCTTTGCTGGCAGGACGGCGGCTGGAAGGTTCTGCCGCTGACGGTCTAAACAAGTTCGCTGGCGAACGCCGGCTTCGAGTTCGAGGGGACAAGCGTTATGGGTAAGAATGTGGTGGTCCTTGGGACCCAGTGGGGCGACGAGGGCAAGGGCAAGATCGTCGATCTGTTGACCGATCAGGCGGCTGCGGTCGTTCGTTATCAGGGTGGCCATAACGCCGGCCACACGCTGGTGATCAATGGCGAGAAGACCGTTCTGCACCTGATTCCGTCCGGCATCCTGCGTGAAAACGTAGAGTGCCTTATCGGTAACGGGGTCGTGGTCGCGCCAGATGCGCTGATGCGTGAAATCACCAACTTGGAAAGCAAGGGCGTTCCGGTGCGTGAGCGCCTGCGTATCAGCCCGGCTTGTACGTTGATTCTTCCTTATCACGTTGCGTTGGATCAGGCGCGTGAGAAGGCGCGCGGCGATGCCAAGATCGGCACCACCGGCCGTGGCATCGGACCGGCTTACGAGGACAAAGTCGCCCGTCGCGGCTTGCGTATCGGTGATCTTTTCCATCGCGAACGCTTCGCGGCAAAGCTCGGGGAGTTGCTCGATTACCACAACTTCGTGCTGCAGCATTACTACAAGGAGCCTGCTGTCGACTTCCAGCAGACGCTCGACGAAGCGCTGGGTTATGCCGAAGTGCTCAAGCCGCTGATCACCGATGTTGCGGCGCGCCTGCACGAGCTTCGTCGTCAGAATGCGTACATCATGTTCGAAGGCGCGCAGGGCTCGCTGCTCGACATCGACCATGGTACTTATCCGTTCGTGACCAGCTCCAGCACGACGGCGGGTGGTACAGCGACAGGTTCGGGCTTCGGTCCGCTGTATCTCGACTACATCCTTGGTATTACGAAGGCGTACACCACGCGGGTGGGGTCTGGTCCGTTTCCAACCGAATTGTTCGACGAAACTGGCGCGTACCTGGCGAAGCAAGGGCACGAGTTTGGATCAACGACGGGCCGTGCTCGTCGCTGTGGCTGGTTCGACGCGGTCATCATTCGCCGCGCGATCGAAATCAACAGCATCTCGGGGTTGTGCCTGACCAAGCTGGATGTACTCGATGGCCTCGAAACTATCCGCATCTGTGTTGGCTACAAAGGTGCAGACGGTCAGTTGCTCGTTGATGCACCTACAGATGCCGATAGCTACATCGGTCTGCAGCCTGTTTATGAAGACATGCCGGGGTGGAGCGAGTCGACGGTAGGTGCCAAGAGTTTGGACGAACTGCCGGCGAATGCGCGTGCCTACATCAAGCGCATCGAAGACCTCGTTGGCGCGCCGATAGCGATCATCTCTACCGGTCCTGACCGTAATGAGACCATCGTTCTTCAGCATCCTTACAGCTGATCGGATGGTGTTGAATAGGGTCGCTTCGGTGGCCCTTTTTTTATGTCTTCGACGTCCGTACAGAACGATACCGCTCGAGATGGCGGAGAGGTCGGCGTCCTAATCGTGCGATATGTTAGACGATGGCGGGTGGGCAGTCGGAACGGCAGCTGGATCGCAGCTATTTTATCCCCGCTCCTGCTCTGGCTCGAATCGACGTGTTGAGCTAGATTTTATTGAGCGCAAACAAAAAACCGAGCCAAGGGCTCGGTTTTTTGTGGAATGTGGTGCCCAGGAGAAGACTCGAACTTCCACGGTGTTGCCACCGCTAGGACCTGAACCTAGTGCGTCTACCAATTCCGCCACCTGGGCATTGAAGCGGTGTATGCTGCGTCGCTTCAACTTAACAACGTTTGCTGTCGTTGTGGGGGCGCACTATACGGACCGGGTTTTGGGTTGTAAACCCCTGTTGTGAAAAAATTTTATGCACTGCCAAGGCTGCCCCAACGGCCCGTTTCGCGCTTCAATACGCATATACGAATTTCAACTTTGAATTATCAAGAAGGTACTTCCACTCAATGGCCGATTGGCAATCCCTCGATCCCGAGGCCGCTCGCGAAGCGGAGAAATACGATAACCCTATCCCCAGCCGCGAGCTGATCCTCAAACATCTGGATGACCGCGGTTCCCCGGCCAACCGTGAGCAGCTGGTGGAGGAATTCGGTTTGGCGGGGGAGGAGCAGCTTGAAGCGCTCCGCCGCCGTCTGCGCGCCATGGAGCGCGATGGCCAATTGATCTACACCCGACGCGGCACCTATGCCCCGGTGGACAAGCTGGATCTGATCCTTGGTCGTGTCAGCGGGCACCGCGATGGCTTCGGCTTCCTTATCCCGGATGACAAGAGCGACGATCTGTTCCTGAGCCCTGCGCAAATGCGGCTGGTGTTCGATGGCGATCGCGCATTGGCCCGCGTGGCAGGGTTCGACCGTCGCGGTCGTCGCGAAGGGTCGCTCGTAGAGGTTGTCTCACGCGCACACGAAACAATAGTCGGCCGCTACTTCGAAGAAAGCGGCGTTGGATTCGTCACACCGGATAACCCCAAGATCCAACAGGAAGTTTTGGTTACTCCAGGCCGTAACGCGGGGGCCAAGCCGGGGCAGTTCGTCGAAATCCGTATCACTCACTGGCCGACCCAGCGCTTCCAGCCTCAAGGTGATGTCATTGAGGTGATCGGGAACTACATGGCGCCGGGCATGGAAATCGATGTGGCGCTTCGCAGCTTCGATATCCCGCACGTTTGGCCCGAAGCTGTCGAGAAGGAGGCGTCGAAGCTGGCGCCTGAAGTGAGCGAAAAGGACAAGCAGAAGCGTGTCGACCTTCGCGATCTGCCATTCGTTACCATCGACGGTGAGGACGCTCGCGACTTCGACGACGCGGTCTATTGCGAAAAGGGCAGCTGGGGGCCGTTCTCTGGCTATCGTCTATTCGTCGCGATCGCCGACGTCTCGCATTACGTGAAGGTTGGCTCGGCACTCGACGAGGAGGCACGAACCCGTGGCAACTCCGTGTACTTCCCGGAACGGGTTGTCCCGATGTTGCCCGAGGCGCTGTCGAATGGACTGTGCTCGCTCAACCCGCATGTAGACCGTTTGGCGATGGTCTGTGAGGTGAAGCTCTCACGCAGCGGCAAAATGACCGACTACAAATTCTACGAAGCGGTCATTCACTCCCATGCGCGACTGACCTACAACAAGGTCGCGACCATGCTGGAGGATGGCAAGTCCGAAGATGGACGCCGCCTCAGTCAGGAGTATGCGGAGGTTTTGCCGCACCTCAAGCGCCTCCATTCGCTATACAAGGTACTCCTGAAGGCGCGTCATGTCCGGGGTGCAATCGATTTCGAAACTCAGGAGACGCGCATCGTCTTCGGCGAGGATCGGAAGATTGCCGAGATCAAGCCGACCCAGCGCAATGATGCGCACCGGTTGATCGAGGAGTGCATGCTCGCGGCCAACGTTGCAACAGCAGCGTTCATGCAGGACCACGATATTCCCTCTCTCTATCGCGTCCACGATGGCCCTCCTCCCGAGCGGCTTGAGAAGCTGAAAGCGTTCCTGACCGAGCTTGGCCTGTCGTTGCACAAGGGCAAGGAGGGTCCAACACCGAAGGATTACCAGAAGCTGCTCGAAACCGTCCACGATCGCCCGGATTTCCAGCTCATCCAGACGGTGATGCTTCGTTCGCTCAGTCAGGCGGTTTACAGCGCCGACAATAATGGCCACTTTGGCCTCAACTACGAGGCGTACACGCACTTCACGTCACCCATCCGCCGTTATCCGGATCTACTGGTCCATCGCGCTATTCGCAGCGTGATCCGGTCCAAGCGCCAGACCTCCCACGTGGAACGCGCCGGCGCTCCCGTGATGCCCAAGGCCAGGATTTATCCATACGACGAGCCGGCACTGGAGCAGCTGGGCGAGCAGTGCTCGATGACAGAGCGTCGTGCGGACGAAGCCACTCGTGATGTTGTGAACTGGCTCAAGTGCGAATTCATGAGCGACCGCGTCGGCGAAACGTTCGATGGCGTTATCACTGCAGTGACCGGCTTCGGCATCTTCGTGGCGCTGCGGGACATTTATGTCGAAGGCATGGTGCATGTCACCGCTTTGCCCGCGGATTACTACCACTTTGATCAGGTCCACCACCGGCTTTCGGGCGAGCGAAGCGGTCGCCATTTCAGGCTGGGGGACAGCGTCTGCGTCAAGGTCATGCGAGTTGATCTGGATGAGCGGAAGATCGATTTCGAAGTGGCCGAAACCGCTTCGGCGCCTGCGCCGAGCTCACGTGGACGCGGTCGAGGCAAGGGGCGCGAGGAGCGCTCGTCCAGTCATTCGGGTAAAGGCGAAGCCGCCAAACGCTCGGGTGGGCGCGGTAAGAAGACTGCTGAGAACGGCGCCCCACCTGAAATGCTTGATGAGTCGGAAAAATTGCTTGGAAATACCGACGTCGGAAGAAGCCGGGCGATGAAAAAAGCCCTGATGGGGGAGGCCCGCACCAATAAGGGTAAGGCAACTAAAGACAGTAAGCGTACGGCCAGCACTTCGGGTCAGGCCAAGCGCAAGGGGAGCGCCTCGGATGCTGGCAAGGCTGCTGCAAAATCGGCGCCTCGCAAGCGTAAGGCTAAATCATGAGCCAGTGGGAGCGTATTCACGGTGTGCATGCCGTTGAGGCATTGCTTCGCCATCATCCGAAGCGGGTGAAGCAGTTATGGCTGGCAGAAGGTCGCCAGGATCCCCGGATTCAGGTGCTTGTGGACCTTGCGCAAGCTGCTCGAGTACCCGTCACTCAATGCCAGCGGCGCGAGCTTGATGAATGGGTCGAAGGTGTCCATCAAGGCGTCGTCGCAGATGTCAGCCCCAGCCAGGTATGGGGCGAGAACATGCTCGATGAGCTGCTGGAGCGAAGTGAGGGGCCGCCCTTGCTGCTTGTGCTCGACGGTGTGACCGACCCTCATAACCTGGGGGCGTGCCTGCGCACGGCTGACGCTGCCGGAGTTCATGCGGTCATCATCCCGAAGGACAAGTCCGCTACCTTGAATGCGACGGTCCGAAAAGTCGCTTGTGGGGCTGCAGAGGTCATTCCTCTTGTGGCTGTTACCAACCTTGCACGTACGCTCGAGAAGCTGCAGCAGCGAGGTCTGTGGGTTGTAGGAACCGCCGGTGAGGCTGAGCAGGACATTTACGCTCAGGATCTCAGTGGGCCGATCGTCCTGGTTATGGGCGCTTGAGGCAAAGGGATGCGTCGCCTTACCCGAGAACACTGCGACTTTCTCGTCCGCTTGCCGATGGCGGGAAGTGTCAGCAGCCTGAACGTGTCCGTTGCAACGGGCGTCTGTCTCTTCGAGGCGCTGAGACAGCGTCAGAACATCGTTCGCTGACGCGTCGGCGCGCTTTTATCGAGTCGATGCTACCGTCCCGGGCCGCGCGCGGCTGCGTCACCTTGCGATCTCTCGGGCAACCTATGGGATCGCTTGCCACGACGCGCTGTCTATGAAACTCGATGTTCACCGCGTGAACGCTCGGAAGGGTCTCGGGCGGGCGGCTTGTGGAGGATTTATGTCGCAACACTGCGGGTTCGAGGCACTGTTTCGTGCCGCGCCAAGTGCTTATGCGCTACTTAGTCCGGGTCTCGTCATTCTTGATGTCAACGCAGCCTATCTCGCTGTGACCGGTATGGCGGCCGATGATCTCGTCGGGCGTTGCCTGCTGGATGTGTTTCCGCCAAGCTTGGATGCACATGCCGAAGAGCAGCGACTCGTTACGGCGCTCGAACGCGTCATTCGGTACAAGCGCCAGGAAAACCTTCCGGTCATTCGCTATCGCATTCCTGACGGCTCGGGACGCGCAGGTGCGCTCGTTGACCGTTACTGGAGCACCACGTTGACGCCGGTATTGGCGGAGCAGGGCGAGCTGGATGCCATACTGCTCACGACATCCGATATCACCGAGTTGCAAGTCGCCCGGCAATCTGGCGGCAGCGATGGCTCGGTAATGCAGTTGGCTGAAGGCATTGTTGCGCGAGGGCTGGCGCTGCAGGCAGAGGGCGAGCAGCTGCGGCGCATCTTCGCGCAAGCACCTGGTTTTATCTGCTTTGTGCGTGGGCCAAATCACGTATACGAACTAACCAATACGGCCTATGACAAGCTCGTCGATCATCGCGCTCGGCTGGGGGTGCCGCTCGCGGAGGCGCTTCCAGAGCTGGTCGATCAAGGCATCATCGCGCTTCTGGACAAGTGCTTCGCCACGGGCGAGCCTTTCATTGCGCGGCAGATGCCGGTGATGATTCAGCGCGGTGACCGCCTCGAGCAGATATTTGCGACGTTCACCTTCCAGCCTGTGCTGGGCGAGGATGGCCGGGTCGCCGGGATATTCACTCAGGGTCAGGACGTCACGCAGCAAAAGCGCAGTGAAGAAGAACTGGCTCGGTACCAGCAGCATCTGGAAGAGCTCGTCGCGGAGCGCACCCGCGAGCTGGCGCGAAGCGAGGCGGAGCGACTGCAGGTCGAACAGGCGTTGACCCAGGTTCAGAAGCTGGAGGCGGTGGGCAAGCTGACCGGCGGAGTCGCTCACGATTTCAACAACGTTCTCCAGGTCATTGGCGGCAACCTTCAGTTGCTCAAGATCAGCGGCGACCTTAATGCGCCCTCTCGCCAGCGGGTGGAGTCGGCGCTCGAGGCCGTGGACCGCGGCGCCCGGCTGGCTTCGCAATTGCTAGCCTTTGCCCGGCAGCAGCCATTGGCGCCAAAACCCGTGGACCTTGGGGGCATGCTGGACCAGATGAGCAGCGCATTGCTGCGCGCGCTGGGTGAGGCGATCGAGATAGAAATCAAGGTTGACGACGCCCTCTGGACGACCTTTGTGGACCCAGGCAGCCTGGAAAGCGTTGTGCTCAACCTCGCCATTAATGCCCGCGACTCGATGTCCGGGATCGGCTCGCTCAAGTTGCACGTGCGCAATGTCGTGCTGGATGCTGAACAACTGCTGGGCCACTCGGAAGTCGAGCCTGGCGATTATGTACAGTTGAGCGTTATCGACGAAGGGTGCGGAATGTCGGATGACGTACGCATGCGGGCGTTCGAGCCTTTCTTCACGACCAAACGAGACGGTTTGGGTAGTGGGCTTGGCCTCAGCATGGTCTACGGCTTCGTCAAGCAGAGTGGCGGCCATATCCTGCTGGATAGTGCACCGGGTGGAGGGACATCGGTCACGCTCTTCCTGCCTCGCTGTCTGGAGGTGGGTGGTGTTTCCGATTCTGGTCGATCACAGGACGTCCTGGGTGGATCTGAACATGTTCTGGTCGTCGAGGACGACAACGGTGTCCGGGCAACCTCGGTCGCAATGCTTCGTCAACTCGGCTATCGGGTAACCGAGGCCCGTGACGCACGCGAAGCGGTGGACCTGCTTAGGGCTGGTAGCGCGTTTGACCTGATATTCAGTGATGTCGTGATGCCGGGACCGCTTGGGTGCATGGAGGTCGCGCGGGAAGCGCGCCGGCTATTGCCTGGTGTGTCGGTGTTATTCGCATCGGGCTTTCCAGAAAATGTGATCGCCCCCAGTGGTCAGCTGGATCCCGGTGTCGAGCTGCTCGGAAAGCCTTACGGCATCGAGCAGTTGGCGCGGCGAGTTCGGCGCCTGCTCGACGAGCGCACGGAGCGTGACGGTACGACAGACGGAAATATTGGACTGCGCAAGGACGTTGAAAGCCCTGTGGATGAGGAAGGTGTGATGAGCGAGCAAGAGGCGGGCCTGCGGATCCTGCTGGTTGAGGATGACCCAACGCTGCGCATGCTGACCGGTGAAGTGATCGAGGAGTTGGGGCATCGCGTGACCGAGTGCGAATCGGGCGAGGATGCGCTTCAGTGCCTGACGCCAGGGGCGTTCGATGTCTTGTTCACGGATGTCGGCCTGCAAGGAATGTCAGGCATCGAGTTGATCCGCCGTGCCCGTGAACAGGACGCGGCGTTGAAGGTTGTGATTGCCTCCGGATATCCGGTCAATCCGCGTGAGCATGGGATCGACCATGCGGACGTCATGCTCAAGCCCTATGATGTCCAGGCAGTCCGTAAACTTCTGGACACGCTCTGATACAAGCGCTTTCAGCCACAGCGTTCGTTGCCAATGGTCACAGCCCGCGGACTGCGGGCTTTTCGGCATGTCCCGGGATCCGATCGAAGGGCGGTCGGTCGCTTGCTTCCCCTTGGTCCCTTCTCTAGAATGGCGCCCCTTGTCGATCGGGCAGGCGTATCCGCGCCCTTCGATTGGCATGTCAGTCTAATTTTTCTCCTTGCCTGACCGCACCCGCGGCAGGCTGCAACCCGTAAGGAGCTGCAATGCGTCATTACGAAATCGTATTCCTGGTTCACCCGGACCAGAGCGAGCAGGTGGGCGGCATGGTCGAGCGCTACACCAAGCTCATTGAAGAAGACGGTGGCAAGATCCACCGTATGGAAGATTGGGGTCGCCGTCAGCTGGCCTACGCCATCAACAACGTTCACAAGGCTCACTACGTGATGCTGAACGTCGAGTGCAGCAACAAGGCACTGGCTGAACTGGAAGACAACTTCCGCTACAACGATGCCGTGATCCGTAACCTGATCATTCGTCGCGATGAAGCCGTTACTGGCCAGTCCGAAATGCTGAAGGCCGAAGAAAACCGCAGCGAGCGTCGTGAGCGTCGTGAGCGTCCGGATTCGGACTCTTCCAACGACAGCAACAACGACAGCAGCGACAACAGCGCTGACGAGTAATCCCGGATCATTTGAGGAGCCTATCCATGGCACGTTTCTTCCGTCGTCGTAAGTTCTGCCGTTTCACCGCTGAAGGCGTGAAAGAGATCGATTACAAGGATCTCAACACCCTGAAAGCGTACGTATCCGAAACCGGCAAGATTGTTCCTAGCCGTATCACCGGTACCAAAGCCAAGTATCAGCGTCAGCTGGCTACCGCTATCAAGCGCGCCCGCTACCTGGCCCTGCTGCCCTACACCGACAGCCACGGCCGCTGATTCGTCTGACTGTCGAAAGCAAGGATAGATAGACCGCATGCGCGCCTTAGCTGAACTGATCATGCGCGGCCGTATGCAGGCCACTCTTGTAGTGGTCGGTTCCGCTGCATTGCCATTGCTGTTCTGGTTGAGTGCCGCTGCCAGCAGTCTTGTGCTGCTGCGTCGTGGGTTCAGCGATGCGTTCGGTATCGTCGTATGGGCGTTGTTGCCCGCGTTGGCCTGGTGGTACTTCGGTGAGCCGAGGACGCTGATGGTCATGCTGGGTACGCTGGCGCTGGCATTCGTGCTGCGCAGCACCGCTTCCTGGGTGCGTACGCTTATGGCCAGTGTGGCCGTTGGTGTCGTGTTCGGGTTGATGTTGTCGGTGGTCTTCGGCGAGAGCATCCAGGCGCTGGCGTCTGAGTTCGAGAAGTTTCTGCCGCAACTCCTGGGCGATACGTACGAACAGCTGTCGCCTGACGAGCGCACGCGCTTGGCAGGCTTGCTCGCGGCGGTGTTGACCGGCTTGATGGCCGCATTGCTTCAGTTGGTGGCGATACTGAGTCTGATGCTTGGTCGCTACTGGCAGGCGTTGTTGTATAACCCGGGCGGGTTCGGAGCGGAGTTTCGCGCGCTTCGCCTACCTGTGCCGCTGACCGTGTTGCTAGTGGTCGGGATGCTTCTAGGCCCTAATCTTGGGCCTCAGATGGCGATGTTGACGCCAATTTGCAGTGTCCCGCTGGCCTTTGCTGGCCTGGCCGTAATGCATGGAATGGGGTTCAGCCGATTTTGGTTGGCCGGGCTGTACGTGGTGGTCGTGCTGTTCATGCACGTGATCTATCCGTTGCTGGTGGTCCTGGCCATCATCGACAGTTTGATTGATTTCCGTGGTCGCCGCCGGCGTGATGAGAACGCCAAAGACGATTCCACGGGCGGTGAAGGTTAAAGTTTGAGAGGTAAGACCCAATGGAAGTCATCCTGCTGGAAAAAATCGCCAACCTGGGCAACCTTGGCGACAAAGTGAACGTCAAGTCAGGTTACGGCCGTAACTACCTGCTGCCGAAAGGCAAGGCCACTGCCGCTACCGCCGAGAACGTTGCTGCGTTCGAAGCCCGTCGCGCTGAACTGGAAAAAGCGGCTGCTGATCGCAAGGCATCTGCTGAAACCCGCGCTGCTCAGCTCTCCGAACTGGAAGTCACCATCACGGCGACTGCTGGCGACGAAGGCAAGCTGTTCGGCTCTATCGGCACTGCTGATATCGCTGATGCGTTGACCGCTTCGGGCGTTGAAGTTGCCAAGAGCGAAGTTCGTCTGCCTAACGGCACCATTCGCCAAACTGGCGAATACGATGTTGCTGTGCACCTGCACACCGATGTCGAAGCGACCGTCAAGCTGGTCGTTATCGCCGCCTAATCTTGGCAGGCGATCAGTGTGCCTTGCGCTTTGTGCGTAAGGTCACTATGAATCGGGCACGTGCCATTTCAATGGCCGTGCCCGATTGCTTTTCAGCGTTTTCAAACTGAAACGCGGCCCCGAATTCTCTATCCCTGGTTGTCTCCTGCGCCATGAATGACATCAGCCTTCCCCAGCAATACGACCTCGAAACCTCCGCGCTAAAGGTGCCTCCGCACTCGATCGAGGCGGAGCAGGCGGTACTGGGTGGCCTGATGCTCGACAACAACGCCTGGGAACGTGTACTCGACCAGGTGTCGGACGGTGATTTCTACCGGCATGACCATCGACTGATCTTCCGCGCCATCTTTCGGCTGGCGGAGCGCAACGCGCCGTTCGATGTCGTGACTCTATCCGAGCAGCTCGACAAGGAAGGCCAGCTTAGCCAGGTTGGCGGCCTGGCCTACCTGGGCGAGCTGGCCAAGAACACCCCATCGGTCGCCAATATCAAGGCGTACGCGCAGATCATCAGGGAGCGCGCGACACTCCGGCAGCTCATCGGCATCAGCAACGAAATCGCCGACTCGGCCTATGCACCGCAGGGGCGTACCGGCGAAGAAATTCTCGACGAAGCCGAGCGCCTTATTTTCCAGATCGCAGAGGCGCGGCCAAAGACCGGCGGGCCAATGGCGATCAACGATATTCTGGTGAAGGCGATCGATCGAATCGATGAGCTCTTCAACGCAGGGGATGCCATTACCGGTCTCTCAACCGGTTTTACCGATTTGGACGGTCAAACGAGCGGCCTGCAGCCGGCGGACCTGATCATCGTTGCCGGCCGCCCCTCCATGGGTAAGACGACCTTTGCCATGAACCTTGTCGAAAATGCCCTGATGCGCAGCGACAAGTCCGTATTGGTGTTTTCGCTTGAGATGCCGGCTGAATCGATCGTGATTCGTATGTTGGCGTCCCTGGGGCGAATCGATCAGACCAAGGTCCGTGCGGGCCGACTCGACGATGATGATTGGCCACGTCTGACATCGGCCGTCAATCTTCTGAATGATCGCAAGCTTTTCATCGACGACACGGCAGGTATATCCCCATCTGAAATGCGCGCGCGTACCCGGCGTCTGGCGCGCGAGCATGGTGAAGTGGGCCTGATCATGGTCGACTACCTTCAGCTAATGCAGATTCCGGGTTCGAGCGGTGACAATCGGGTAAACGAGATCTCCGAAATCTCGCGCTCGCTGAAGGCGCTCGCGAAGGAATTCAACTGTCCTGTCATTGCCTTGTCGCAGCTCAATCGCTCGCTGGAACAGCGCCCCAACAAGCGGCCGGTAAACTCGGACTTGCGTGAATCGGGCGCGATTGAGCAGGACGCCGATATCATCATGTTCGTGTACCGGGACGAGGTGTATCACCCCGAGACCGAATACAAGGGTGTTGCCGAAATCATTATCGGCAAGCAGCGTAACGGTCCGATCGGTACCGTGCGACTAGCGTTTCTGGGCAAGTATTCTCGTTTTGAGAATCTTGCCCCCGGCAGCTACAACTGGGATGACGAGTAACCCGTTCGCTATCTGCCCAAGCGTCGTAGCTCGTCGCACTCCACGATACGAACACCGTCGTCATCCTCTAGCGCGAGTCGCCATAGGGCCCAAGCGAGTTGCGTTGCTTCGATGGCGCCCCACTTGCCAGGTACGTGTTTCAAGAGTGGGCCGGCAATGCTCTCCGCGACACGCCGCTCCTGGCGTGCCCCGAGCAACAGCGAGGGCCGGGCGATCGTTAGTTGCGGCCAGCCCTGCACCGTGAGTGATCGTTCCATGTCGCCTTTAACCCGGTTATAGAAGACCGATGACTCGGGGTCCGCACCGACAGCGCTGATGACGATGAAATGGCGCGCCCCCAACGCTCTGGCGCGGCGGCCGACTTCTACGACAAGGTCATGGTCGATCGCTCGGAAAGCCTCTTCCGACCCTGCCTTTGCAATGGTGGTACCCAGGCAGCAGAACGCCGCGTCCACCGCCTGCTCAGCGTTTTCCAGCAGCGAGACGAGATCTTCACCGACCGGGTTCTTCAAATGAGGATGTTCTGCCAGCGGCCTGCGCGTGGGTGCCAATACGCATTGAACGGTGGGTTCGCAGAGCAGGCGGTCCAGCAGATGCTCGCCGACCAGGCCTGATGCGCCCGCGATCAGCACGCGCTGCGGTGTGAGGTACATGACGCTTTCCTTCTCTCTTGGCTCCTTGCCATACGACCACGCCAAGCCGTGCAGGTGCGTCGCGTGACGAGCAGGTCGGCAGCGCTCGCCTTGCTTTGCCGGCATCAACGCTGCAGCAGATATACTGTTGCACGGTGTCGGGCGTCTACACGCCCGGCGGGGTGAACGCTTCGACACGGGCGCCTATGCAGATGGCGCTCTGGATCTCACGCATGCTTCTTCGTGGTCTGACCTGGCTGGTCCTGTTTCAGCTGCTGGGCACTTGTATCAATGTCCTTCTTCTTCCCATGCTGCCCGCGCCTATCATTGGGCTTGTGGCGCTATTCGTATTTTTGCTGATGCGTGGTGAGGTCGGGCCATCGCTCGATGCCGCGTCCAGCAGTCTGTTGCGCTATCTGCCGCTTCTGCTGGTTCCGCCCGCAGTCGGCATCATGGCGTACGGTGCTGTGTTATTGGAGCGCTTCTGGGCTATTGCATTGGCGCTCGTGGTGTCGCTTGGCATATCGATGGTTTTTTGTGGCTGGCTGATGCAGTTACTGAGCGAGCGCCAGGCTCGCCGTCGGGAGCTGTCATGAATCCGAATTGGCATGGCGCCTGGTTAGCCATCGTTCATCATCCGTTGTTCGGCATCGGCATAACGCTCGCGGCCTACCAGGTGGCGCTTGCTGCATACGAGCGGACGCGCTGGGTTTTCCTTCAGCCGGTGCTGCTTTCGGTGTTGCTAGTCGTTGGCATGCTGCTCAGCTGCGGGATCACGTATGCAGACTACCGGCAGAGCGTGTCTATCATGACAGTCCTCCTTGGGCCGGCGACAATCGCGCTTGCCGTCCCGCTTTATCTCAACCTGCGCCGCATCCGGCAGCTCTTCTGGCCAATCATGATCACGCTGGTTGTGGGGGGATGTTTCGCGACGAGTGCAATTGCGGTGCTTGCTTGGGCGCTAGATCTGGGCCCTGTGATGACAATGAGCCTGCTTCCCAAGTCGGTGACATCGCCGATTGCCATGTTGGTGGCGGATGAAATGGGAGGAGACGCGGCGCTCGCCGCCGTATTCGTGCTCATAACTGGCGTACTCGGTGCGATCATTGGCCCCGGTTTGCTGCGCATGTGCGGCATCCGCCATATTGCTGCCGTAGGGTTGGCGCTCGGCTTGACCGCGCATGCGGTCGGCACGGCGCGTGCCTTGCAGGAGAGCGAGGAGTGTGGTGCATTGGCCGCATTGTCCATGAGCCTCATGGGCGTGGCCACGGCTGTTCTGCTGCCATTGATGGTGGCCATAATCGCCTGACCGGCGCGACAGGAGAGACGATGCTTCCGCTATTTCCCCTTAATACGGTGCTGTTCCCAGGCTGCATGCTCGATCTGCAGATATTCGAGGCTCGCTACCTGGACATGATCAGCCACTGCATGAAGCAGGGCAGTGGTTTCGGTGTCGTCTGCATTCTGGAAGGCGAGGAAGTCGGTGAAGCGGCCAACCGTTTTTCCGCGGTCGGGTGCGAGGCGCTCATCCGGGATTGGAAGCAGCGCAGCAACGGGTTACTTGGCATCCGCGTTGAGGGTGGCCGGCGCTTTCGTGTCAACCGCGCCGATGTCGAACGTAACCAGTTGACGGTGGCGGAGGTTGACTGGTTGAGCGAGGTTGCCGACCGACCCATTACCGATGAGCATGCGGACCTCATGGCTTTGCTTCGTGCCTTGGCGAGCCATCCCCTCGTGGCAGACCTGGGTATGGGCGACACTGTCGAGGGGCAACATGCGTTGGCCAACCAGTTGGCCTATCTATTGCCCTTCAGCCCTGAAGAAAAGCTTCAGTTGCTCGTGCAGGCCGACCCGCTGCGCCGCCTTGCGCAAATCCAGGTCCTCGTAGAGAGCCTCCAGCACGAAGGCAGTGACGACTGATCTACTGGTAGCGATACAGCTCGAGGTTGTGAGGGAAGACCCACAGCGCGAACGCCACAAGCGCCGCCAGGCTGACCGGCAACAATATCGCCCAGTGGCGGGCCGGCAACGCCTGCATGGGTGCAACGCGCTCGGTCAAAAACAGACTGAGTGAGCAGAAGAACCCTGCAAGCAAGGCACCTGCGATGATGTCTGTCGGCCAGTGCACGCCAAGATATATACGGCTGGCAGCGATCAGAATAGCCGGTAGGCATGCGACCAGAAGCCAGGTCAGGCGAAGGCGCGCCGCCTGTCCTCGTCCGGCGATAACACCAAGGGTCAGACAGAACGCGAACGAAGCGGAGCTGTGCCCGCTCGGGAAACTGAACGTGTGCAGCGGATCTACCAGAACCTCGGGCCGGGTACGCTCCAGGGTGTGCTTGATCAGCCCATTCGTGACTGCTGTGCCCAGCCCGGTGAAGACTGCAAACCCGAAAGCCCGCCAATCCTTCGCGAGCAACAGCACGAGGCACGCAACGATGCCTGCCAGAAGCTGCGCCTTGAAATCCCCCAGTCCGGTTATGAACGCGATCACGTTATCCCACTTGGGCTCGCGCGCTTCCTGGACGACTGAAATGATGCCCTGGTCCAGCGATTTGAAGTGCTGCAGGCCCAGCATCAATGCGATGAACAGCACGCCGCAGACGCCACAGGTCAGGATCGTCGCGTAGTGCTTTCCGGTCATGGTCTGCTGGATACAGACAGCGAGTGCAATGCCAAGCGTGCCGACAACGATCGCGGCTTCTGTCCAAAAACCGGGTGGTAGCGGTAGGCGCATTGCGGCGCCCGCGCTCCAGCCCGGTAGCATGTATGCGATGGACCATCCGGCAGAAGCGACAATGCTGACGAGGACGAAACGGATGAAAGGCATGCTCAGCATGCCGGCAAGCAGTGGAAGCATCGGCCGAAGAGGGCCGATGAACCGCCCGATGAGCAGGCTGATGATCCCGTAGCGCTCAATATGTCGCTCGGCATGATCGAGCCATTGCGGGTGGCGCCGCAGCAGCGAGAATTGGCGGATGCTTCCGTGGAACCGGCGGCCAAGGCCGTAGGACACGATATCCCCAAGCAACCCGCCGGCGAACGCCAGGATGAGTGTTTCACTCAGGCTGAGCACGCCGTTGCCCGCGAGTACACCAAGTGCAAAGAGCAGCACAGTGCCAGGGATGAGCAGGCCTGCGATGGCAAGGCACTCGAAGAATGCACCCGCAAAGAGGACGATGCCTAGCCATTCAGGGTTACTGGACAGCCATGCGTCAATGCTTTGAATGTAGGACGACATGTAGGAACTCGGGCGAAGCGGGATCGTTGTTCGAGAGCGGAATGAGCGTTCCGGTTCCGATGATCATTCCGTGAATACTGACATTCCTGCCTCATGGCGCAACAGTATCAGCCAGGGCTGCAAGGCAAATGCACGGCTTTACCAAGCTTTTACGTGGACCGTCTGCCCTTCACGGCTGTCCGCGGACGCCTGTCGTGGCTATAATCAGCCCCTTTTGAATAGCCGGATGCAGACGCCATGAGCGAGTCCGTAAATGACTACATGACCCGCCTTGGACGGGCTGCTCGCGAAGCGTCGCGAATGCTTGCTCGTGCCACTACGGCCGAGAAGAACGCGGCGCTCGACGCGATTGCCGATGCGCTGGATGTCGCCCGTGGCGAGCTTGAGACGGCAAACGAGAAAGATCTCGAGAACGCCCGTGCGCGCGGGTTGGACGCAGCCATGCTGGACCGTCTTGCGCTTACCCCGGAACGCATCGATGGCATGATCGAAGGGCTTCGTCAGGTTTCCAAGCTTCCTGATCCCATCGGCGAGATCCGCGACATGCGATTCCTGCCGTCTGGCATTCAGGTTGGCAAGATGCGCGTGCCGCTCGGCGTCGTCGGGATCATCTATGAATCGCGTCCCAACGTGACGATCGACGCTGCCAGTCTGTGTTTGAAGTCAGGTAATGCCACGATTCTGCGCGGTGGCTCCGAAGCGATTCTTTCCAACCAGGCAATTGCACGCTGCATCCATGTCGGTCTGTCCAGGAGCGGCTTGCCGTCGGCCGCCGTGCAGGTTGTGGAAACCACGGATCGCGATGCGGTCGGCATGCTGATCTCGATGCCGGAGTTCGTCGATGTCATCGTGCCGCGTGGCGGAAAGGGGCTCATCGAGCGTGTGAGCCGTGATGCACGTGTGCCGGTGATCAAACACCTGGATGGCGTCTGCCACGTCTACATCGACCAGGCTGCGGACGCCGCCAAGGCGATACGTATAGCCGATAATGCCAAGACCCAACGCTACGCGCCGTGCAATACCATGGAAACGTTGCTTGTCCATGAGGACCGCGCCAAGGCGATCCTGCCAGAACTGGCCGAGATCTACCGCGGTAAGGGCGTGGAGTTACGAGGCTGTAAAAGAACGTGTGCGTTGCTGGGGCAGGGCGTCATCGCAGCTACCGAAGAAGATTGGTTTGCAGAGTACAACGCGCCTATTTTGGCCATTCGGATCGTGTCTTCACTGGACGACGCCATTTCGCATATCAACCACTATGGGTCCCACCACACTGATGCGATTGTCACCGAGCATTTCAGTGATGCGCGCCGCTTCCTGAACGAAGTCGATTCCAGTTCGGTGATGGTGAATGCCTCGACACGCTTCGCTGATGGCTTCGAATACGGCCTTGGGGCGGAAATCGGCATTTCCACGGACAAGCTTCATGCACGCGGCCCGGTCGGCCTCGAAGGGCTGACCAGCGAAAAATATGTCGTGTTCGGCGACGGGCACGTGCGGACTTGATGAGCGGCTCTCGACGCATCGGGTTATTGGGAGGAACCTTCGATCCCATTCACATCGGCCACCTCCGCGCGGCCGTGGAAGTGATCGAATTTCTGGAGCTGGATGAGTTGCGTCTCATACCCAGCGCCAGGCCGCCTCACCGTGGGCAGCCGCAGACGGCCGCCATGCATCGTCTGCGGATGGTCGAGCTGGCTGTAGCGGGTGTCGACGGGCTGACTGTCGATGATCGGGAGCTGAAACGGGAGCGCCCGTCCTACAGCGTAGAGACACTCGAGTCGCTACGGCAGGAGTTGGGCGATTCGGTGCAGTTGTTGCTGTTGCTTGGTTGGGACGCGTTTTGCGGCCTGCCGGGTTGGTATCGCTGGGACGAGCTGCTGGACCTTTGTCACATTCTGGTACTGCAGCGACCAGACGCCAATACCGAGGCGCCGGAAGAGCTCCGAAACCTGGTTGCCGCGCGAAGCACCAGTGATCCGCTAGCCCTCAAGGGCGCGGCCGGACAGATCTCCTTCATATGGCAAACGCCACTGGAGATTTCCGCGACACACATACGCGAGCGTCGTCGGGCAGGGCGGTCCATCCGCTTTCTCACGCCGGACGCCGTGCTGAACTATATACAGGCGCAGGGGCTTTACCCGGCGTCCTCGAACTGAGGTAAAGACGTAAACATGCAAAACGAGCAATTGGTCCAGCTGGCAGTCGAAGCGCTGGAAGATCTGAAAGGTCAGGAAATCCTGACGATCGACGTGCGTGGCAAGACCAGCGTTACCGACTACATGGTGATCGCCAGCGGCACATCCAGCCGTCACGTGAAGTCGCTTGCTGAGAATGTGATCGAGAAGGTCAAGGAGCAAGGTGTTCGCCCGCTGGGCAGTGAGGGTCTGGAAGGCGGCGAGTGGGCCTTGCTTGACCTGGGCGATGTCGTGGTCCACGTAATGCAGACTGCGACACGTCAATTTTACGACCTTGAGCGTCTATGGCAGGGCGCGGAGCAGAGCCGAGCGCAAGCCAGCGAATAAGGAGCGTTCCTCGTGCGTCTCCGGTTGATCGCAGTGGGCTCCAAGATGCCTCGATGGGTCGAGGACGGCTGGCATGAGTACGTCAAGCGGTTGCCGGCAGAACTCAGCCTCGAGCTGGTGGAGATTCCGCTCAACACACGCGGCAAGAACGCGGATGTCGCACGCCTCATCCGGCAGGAAGGTGAGGCGATGTTAAGCAAGGTTCAGCCGGGCGAGCGGATCGTCACGCTGGAGGTCCAGGGGCGGCCCTGGAGTACTGAACAGCTTGCTACTGAACTGGATCGCTGGAGACTGGACGCACGGACAGTGAACCTCATGGTGGGTGGCCCCGAGGGTCTGGCACCGGAAGTATGCGCTCGCAGTGAGCAACGCTGGTCGCTATCGCCGCTAACGCTTCCTCATCCGCTGGTGCGGGTGCTGGTGGGTGAGCAGATCTACCGCGCCTGGACCGTGTTGTCCGGGCACCCCTACCACAAGTAGTACCGTTCGCAATGCCGCAGCCGATACGTCTCAAGGATCATGAAAAGGACGCCCGCGTGGTGCGAAAGCGCGTGGCGGCCGGCGGCGTAGGCATTCTTCTGCTCACGATCGTGCTATTCGCGCGGATGTACTACCTGCAGGTGATCCAGTACGACTACCACTCGACACTGTCCGAAAACAACCGCGTACATGTGCAGCCAATTCCGCCAAACCGCGGACTTATCTACGACCGTAACGGCGTCATCCTTGCTGACAACCGACCGAGCTTCAGCCTGACGCTGACACGTGAGCGTGCCGGTAACTGGGAGCAGGTGCTCGATACCATCGTCGAGGTGCTAGCCCTCACGCAAGAAGACCGCGAGCTTTTCGAGAAGCGGCTTCGGCAGGGGCGGCGGCCATTCGAGCCCGTGCCGATCTATTTCGAGTTGTCCGAGGAGCAGATCGCACGCATTGCAGTGAATCAGTTCCGCCTTCCTGGAGTGGATGTCGCCGCGCAGCTGGTCCGCCACTATCCATTGGGCGCACATTTCGCACATTCGGTGGGCTATGTCGGCCGGATCAACGAGCAAGAGTTGAAGAAGCTCGACCCGGTCAACTACAGCGGTACACACCATATCGGCAAGACAGGCATCGAACGGTTCTACGAAGACGAACTGCACGGTGAGGTCGGGTATGAAGAAGTCGAAACCAATGCCCGCGGGCGCGTACTACGTGTTCTGAACCGCACCGACCCCAAGCCGGGAAAGGACATTCAGCTCTCTCTGGATTCACGCCTTCAGGAAGCGGCCGAGCAGGCGCTTGGTGGACGTCGCGGTGCGATCGTGGCGCTCGAACCTTCGACAGGGGAGGTGCTGGCCATGGTGAGCCAGCCCAGCTTCGATCCAAACCCGTTTGTGACCGGTATCAGCTTCAAGGCATATGCCGAGTTGCGCGACTCCATTGATCGGCCGTTGTATAACCGCGTGCTGCGTGGTCTCTACCCGCCGGGCTCGACCATCAAGCCGGTCGTGGCCGTGGCAGGCCTCGATGCCGGGGTCGTCACGCCCACGACTCGCGTCTTCGATCCCGGCTTCTATCAACTGCCGAATTACGATCACAAGTACCGGAACTGGAACCGCAGTGGCGATGGGTGGGTAGACCTTCGCCTGGCCATCGCGCGTTCCAATGACACCTACTTCTACGACCTTGCCCACAAGATGGGCATCGATCGCATGTATGACTACATGAGTCGCTTCGGTCTGGGCCAGCGTGTTGCGTTGGACATGTTCGAGGAAACCGCTGGCCTCATGCCCTCGCGAGACTGGAAGCGTGCGCGTTACAAGCAGGCCTGGTTCCCCGGCGAAACGCTCATTCTGGGAATTGGGCAGGGGTACATGCAGGTCACTCCGTTGCAACTTGCGCAGTCGATCAGTCTCGTTGCAACCCATGGGAAGTGGATCCGCCCGCACCTTGCCAAAGTCATCGACGGCGAGAAGCCGGTAGATCCCGACCCGATGCCGGACGTCGTGCTGCGTGACGACAGGTTCTGGGATTTCGCGCGCCAGGGCATGGAAGATGTGATGCACAGCGAGCGGGGTACCGCGCGTAAGGTAGGCAACACCGCTGCGTATCGGATCGCGGGCAAGAGCGGTACTGCCCAGGTGGTTGCCATTCGGCAGGGTGAAAAGTACAACAGTGCGGCGTTGGCCGAGCGCCATAGGGACCATGCATTGTTCGTGGCCTTTGCGCCTGCGGATGACCCCAAGATCGTGGTGGCAGCAATGGTGGAAAACGGAGAGTCCGGATCGGGCGTTGCAGCGCCGGTCGTGAAACAGGTCATGGATGCCTGGTTACTGGACGAGACAGGTCATCTGAAACCGGAATTCAGGCCCCCTATGCCCATGGCGGAGCACACCAGTGGACACCATGAGTAACTTTGACCGCACGTTGTCCACCGAAGACGTACTCAAGCGTCGGTCAACGCTTTTGCAGCGGCTGCACATCGACGGTTGGTTGCTGCTGATTCTCCTGATTCTGGGTGTGGGCAGCCTCTTCGTGCTCTATTCCGCGAGTGGTCGTCACTGGGATTTGCTGGCAAAGCAGGCCTCGTCATTCGGCATCGGTCTGATCGCGATGATCGTCATTGCCCAGTTCGAACCGCGCTTCATGGCGCGCTGGGTTCCGTTGGGCTACGCGATCGGCGTCGGTTTGCTGGTCGTGGTCGAGGTGATGGGCCACACCGCGATGGGCGCGACACGGTGGATCAACATTCCTGGGGTCATCCGCTTCCAGCCTTCGGAGTTCATGAAGATCATCATGCCGGCGACGATCGCCTGGTATTTGTCTCGATACAACCTGCCGCCCCGCCTGAAACACGTGGTGATCAGCCTCGTGATGATCGGCGTGCCGTTCGTGCTGATTCTCAAGCAGCCCGATCTGGGGACATCCATGTTGATCCTGGCGTCGGGCGCGTTCGTCATTTTCATGGCCGGACTACCCTGGCGCTGGCTGATTGGTGCGATCACTGCCGCAGTGCCCGTGGCCGTCGGCATGTGGTACTTCGTACTGCACGACTATCAAAAGCGCCGTATCCATACGTTCCTCGACCCGGAGAGCGACCCGCTTGGCAGCGGTTGGAACATCATTCAGTCCAAGGCTGCGATCGGCTCGGGTGGCGTTTTCGGCAAGGGCTGGTTGCTGGGCACGCAGTCCCATCTGGATTTTTTGCCCGAAAGCCATACGGACTTTATCATCGCGGTGCTCAGCGAAGAGTTCGGTTTGGTCGGTGTAAGCCTGTTGCTGGTGATCTACATGCTGCTCATCCTGCGTGGGCTGGTAATCACCGCGAACGCCCAGACACTGTTTGGGAAGCTGCTGGCGGGCGGGTTGACAATGACCTTCTTCGTCTACGTATTCATCAATATCGGCATGGTTAGCGGTCTGCTTCCAGTGGTAGGCGTTCCGCTGCCCTTCATCAGCTATGGCGGCACGCATGTCGTCACGCTGCTATCGGCGTTCGGGATCCTCATGGCGATCCAGACGCACAGGAAATGGATTGCACAGACTTGAAAACAAGAAGGCATCTCACGCAATCACCGTCCTTGCGGCTCGCATCATTCATCGCCGGCCTGGTCATTTCTGCCGCGGCTGTTCAACCGGCAATCGCGCGTGACTACGATCAGAAGCCTGAAGTAAAGGCGTTCATCGATGACATGGCACGCAACTACGGGTTTGCGTCCGAGCAGCTCACTTCACTGTTCAGGGATGTCGAGCGCAAGCAGGCCATTCTGGATGCGATCTCGCGTCCGGCGGAGCGTGTCCGCCCATGGAAAGAATACCGGCCGATGTTCATAGCGGAGGCCCGCATTGCCCAGGGTGTCGACTTCTGGCGTCAGCATGAGAACGTGCTCAAGCGGGCGGAAGCCGAATACGGTGTGCCCGCGCAGATCATCGTCGCCATCATCGGGGTCGAAACGTTCTACGGACGTAACACCGGAAGCTATCGGGTCATGGATGCGCTTTCGACGCTGTGCTTCGATTACCCGCCTCGGGCCACGTTCTTCTGCCAACAACTGCGCGAATATCTCATGCTGGTACGGGAGCAACAGGTGGACGCCCTCAGCCTGAAAGGCTCCTACGCAGGCGCCATGGGCTTGCCACAATTCATGCCGGGCAGTTTTCGTGCGTATGCGGTCGACTTCGATGGCGATGGTCACATCAACATCTGGAGCGATCCGGATGATGCGATCGGTAGCGTCGCGAGCTACTTCAAGGCGCACGGGTGGACGCCAGGTGCGGCCGTCGCGACTCGAGCGACCGTATCGGGGAGTAAGGCCGACGAGGGGCTGAGCCCGGGCCTGGATCCAAGCGCGACCTATGCTGAACTGAAGGCGAAGGGATGGGCAGCAGAAGGGCCTGTCGATGCTGACATTCCGCTGACAGCGTTTCGTTTGGAAGGCGAGAATGGCCCTGAGTACTGGCTCGGCCACCCGAATTTCTACACCATTACGCGCTACAACCGCAGTGCCATGTACGCCATGGCGGTTTACCAGCTCTCACAGAAACTTCAAGAAGCACGAGGCAAGCATTGATGCGTACTCACCTGTTCCGCCTGGTCGCCATCGGCGCCATAGGGCTGATGGTAGCCAGTTGCTCGAGCCAGCGCGCTTCGGTGCCCACACAGCAACAGCAAGGGTCGACCAGCCCTTATGCGCGTCCGCACAAGGATGGCGCGCCGTGGTGGGACGTCGATGTGTCGCAGATTCAAGACGCTGTACCCATGCCGCACTATGGGCCGTACAAGGCAAATCCTTATACGGTGCTCGGCAAGACCTATTACCCGATCAATGATTCGCGCAATTACCGGGCAACGGGGACTGCCTCCTGGTACGGCACCAAGTTTCACGGCCAGGCGACCGCCAATGGCGAGACCTATGACCTTTACGGCATGACCGCCGCTCACAAGACGCTACCGCTGCCGAGCTACGTCAAGGTCACCAATCTGGACAATGGTCGCACGGTAATTCTGCGAGTGAATGATCGCGGGCCATTCTACTCGGATCGGGTCATCGACCTGTCCTTTGCTGCTGCCAAGAAGCTGGGATATGCCGAGACCGGAACCGCGCACGTACGCGTCGAAGGGGTCGACCCGGTTGAGTGGTGGGCACAACAGGGCCGTCCGGTCCCGGCCAGCGACAAGGGGCTGGTGCCTCAAGCGCCGATGGTCGCAAGCCGTACCGTGGAAAACTATACTCCCCCGCCTCAGCAGCACGCGGCGCCTACGCAGCCCGCGCAGGTGACACGCCAGCCGCAATCGATAAGCGATGCAGCAGGTCTGTTCGTTCAGGTTGGTGCCTTTGCCAATCCGGACGCGGCGGAATTGCTCAAGGACAAGCTGAGCCAGACGACGCATGCTCCGGTCTTCATCGATTCGGTCGTGCGCAATCAGCAAACACTGCATCGGGTAAGGCTGGGGCCAATACAGTCCCAGGATGAAGCCCGGCAACTGCAGGACAGCCTTCGGTTGGCCAACCTCGGACAGCCAACCCTGGTCAAGCCGGATTGACCGCCCTCGGTGCCGAGCCCTTTTGGGCTAGGCGCCATAGAAGTGTTCGACCTTTAGACTTCAAACCAGAGAAACGGATGAACATCACCAGCTTTGCCAAACGTCTAACCCTGCTCATCGTCATGAGCGTGTTGCCGGTCACCTGGGCTTCGGCGCAGGTCGTCCCCGCCGCGCCGCAACTGGCTGCCAAGTCCTATCTGCTGATGGATGCAGCCAGCGGAAACATTCTGGTCGAGAACAACTCGGACGAGCGCCTGCCGCCAGCGAGTCTCACCAAACTCATGACCGCCTACATCGCCACGCTGGAAATCAACCGTGGTCAGATCAAGGAATCCGACATGGTCCGCGTCAGCGAACGCGCCTGGCGGATGGGGGGCTCGAAGATGTTCATCGAGGTCGGCAAGGAAGTGTCCCTGATCGACCTGCTTCACGGCATCATCATCCAGTCCGGTAACGATGCGAGCGTAGCCGTAGCTGAGCATATCGCAGGCAGCGAAGACGCGTTTGCTGACATGATGAACTCGGCGGCCCAGCGTCTGGGCATGAAGAACACCCACTTCATGAACGCCACTGGCTGGCCAGATCCTAACCACTATTCGTCAGCACATGACATGGCCATCCTCGCTCAGGCGATCATCAACGAGGATCCGGCGCATTACGCGATCTACAAGCAAAAAGAATTCTTCTGGAACAACATCAAGCAGCCTAACCGTAACCTGCTGCTGTGGCGCGACAATACTGTCGACGGTCTCAAGACCGGCCACACTGAAGAAGCGGGCTACTGCCTTGTGGCATCTGCCGTGCGCGACGGCCAGCGCCTCATTGCGGTTGTCTTTGGTACGAACAGCGAGCAGGCCCGTGCGGCTGAAACGCAGAAGCTGCTGACCTATGGCTTCCGTTTCTTCGAAACACGCACTTTCTACAAGAAAGGCACCGAACTGGCCGAGGCGCGCGTATGGAAAGGGGCTGTGCCGCAGGTGAAGGCTGGCTTGGCGCAAGACCTGACCATGACGTTGCCGAAAGGGCAGGCAGAGAAGCTCGCGGCTTCGATGACCGTCAATCCTGATCTCGTCGCACCGATTGAGCAGGGCGCCGTGATCGGTAAGGTCGAAGTGCGCAACGGCGAGCAGGTCGTTCACACGGCTGATCTCATCGCACTCGAGCCGGTCGAGGAAGGTGGTTTCTTCCGCCGCGTGTGGGATAGCATCCGCCTGTTCATCTACGGTTTGTTCAACTAACCCTTCATGCCTGCGCGTGGCTGCCACCAAAGGGCTGCGCGCGGCACACGGGATGAGAGCCCGTCGTCATGACCGATACCGAAGTACAACCTCCGAAGATTGAATTCCCCTGCGAGCGCTATCCCATCAAGGTGATCGGCGACGCTGGCGAGGGCTTCACCGAGATGGTCGTGGAGGTGCTCAAACGCCACGCCCCTGATCTTGATGAAGGCACCCTCGTAACTCGTGATAGCCGCAACGGCCGCTTCCTTTCCGTCCAGCTATTGATTACCGCCACGGGCATTGATCAGCTTCAGGCCATCCACAACGATCTGCGTGCGACCGGCCGCGTACAGATGGTGCTGTAGTGGCCGCGCCGCTCATCGTTCGTCATCTCGGGTTGGTTGAGTACGAGCCAACGCTTGACGCCATGCGCCGCCTGACTGCCGAGCGCGATGAGCAAACGCCTGACGAGATCTGGCTTCTGCAGCACGAGCGCGTGTTCACCCAAGGGCAGGCAGGGAAACCCGAACACCTACTGGCTCCGGGCGATATTCCGGTCATCCAGGTGGAGCGCGGCGGGCAGGTCACGTACCACGGCCCCGGTCAGCTCGTGGCCTATCTGATGCTGGACCTGCGGCGCTTGGGTTTGGGCGTGCGCGAGCTTGTTACCGCGATGGAACAAAGCCTGGTTGATCTGCTGGCAACCTATGGCGTCCGCGCAGCGCCGAAGCCGGATGCGCCAGGTGTTTATGTAGATGGAAACAAGATCGCATCGCTGGGCCTCAGGGTTCGCCGGGGATGCTCATTCCACGGTCTTGCCCTTAATGTCGACATGGACATGTCACCCTTTCTGCGCATCAACCCGTGCGGCTATGCGGGACTGAAAATGGTCCAGCTCGCCGACCTCACGGACCAGCCTGTGCCGTTCGACCAGGTTGTGGGACGCCTTGAGGTAGCACTGAGGCAGCGATTGGGCTATCCGGCAGGCTGACCGCGTTTACGCCGCTCGCTGTTTGGCGTTGAAACGCTTTTGCTGGATACAGTCCCGACCGAGCTATACGCTCGCCAATTCCAACGCTATCCGCGGCATCCGTTCTGCGGGAAACAGAGCGTATGCCGCGGACGCTTAGCTCACGCTCAGCGTCGGGATAAGATTGGTTTCAGTCTGTTGGCCCGGTACTGGAACAGGTGCTGCAAGGCCAAGGTTGTTTTTCTCAAACACGCGGTCTGCGCGATAACTTGAGCGCACGAGCGGGCCTGCTGCGACCTCCATGAAGCCTTTTTCAAGACCAATCTCACGGAAACGGTTGAATTCATCCGGGCTGACCCAGCGTTTAACCGGCAAATGGTTGCGGGTCGGCTGCAGGTATTGACCCAAGGTCAGGATATCGACGCCAATGGCACGCAGATCGTCCATGGTTTCGAGGATTTCTTCGTCCGTTTCGCCCAAGCCCAACATCAGACTCGTCTTGGTCAGCACGTCTGGACGATGGCGCTTGGCATGCTGCAGCACGTTCAGCGTTTTTTCGTACCCGGCGCGGGGATCACGTACCACGTGCGTCAGGCGCTTCACCGTCTCCACGTTCTGGGCGAACACTTCCAGCCCGGAATCCACCACTCGCTCGATCGCTTCGGCATCGCCATCGAAGTCAGGTGTAAGGGCCTCGACCACGACGTGCGGCGTATTGGCTTTGATAGCTCGTACACAGTCTGCGTAGTGTGCCGCGCCACCGTCCGCGAGATCATCCCTGTCGACCGACGTCAAAACGATGTAGCGCAGCGCCATGAGTTCAACGGACTTTGCCGTATTCTGAGGCTCTTCCAAGTCGAGCCAGCCGTTAGGATTACCAGTGTCGACGGCGCAGAACCGGCATGCGCGTGTACATACCGATCCCATCAACATGATCGTCGCAGTGCCATTGGACCAACACTCGCCCATGTTGGGGCAGTGGGACTCCTGGCAAACCGTACTTAAACGATGCTCGCCTACATTGCGCTTGACCGCCTCGAAACGGCTGCCGCTCGGCGCTTTGACCCGCAACCAGCTGGGCTTGGGCTCGAAAACGGTTGGTTCGGCTGAGGCGCGGCGCTTCTGACCGTCCTTTATCGCGGTGATCCCCTGCGCGGTCTTGAACTTTTCACCGCTGGAGACGGGTTTGGGCGAGGTGGTATCGGACATCGAAAATCTCGGCTCCGGTAGGACTTCGTGGGCGAGGGGAGGGATGTGGCTGAGCGGCAGTGTATCACAGGCGCCTTTGGCTCGAATCGAACTGCCGATCTTTGGCAGGCGTCCGAACGCAGGGCGCGAGCTCTGGATCTTGGAGGCGGGACGTCAGATCAGCAGGCGTTTCCCAGCCATCTCCAGACAAAGGCTCGATAGGCCGGTCCAGGGTGAACCTTGGTTTTGACCCTTGATTTGCGCGTCGATCGCCTGCGATTGGACCAGCATGCGCTGCCAACGGCCGATGTCGTGACGCTTCAGCGCCTTACTGACCAGTGGGCGCCGCTTGTCCCACACGGGCGGCCGCATCTGCGAAAAGGCGCGTTCAAGCGGGACGCCCTGGGCGTGCATTTGAGCCAGGTTGAGTAGCATACGGAGCTCGCGCGCAAGGGCCCACAGGATGACTGGCGGCTCGGTCCCTTCGCCTCTGAGACCCTCAAGCATCCGCAGGGCATGGGCCGCCTCGCCATTGAGTACCGCATCGATGAGCCCGAATACATCGTAACGTGCGCTGTCTCCTACGGATGCCTGGACGGTCTCCACGTCGACCTGGCTGTTCTCTGCGAGCAGTGTCAGCTTCTCGATTTCCTGCGCAGCCGCAAGCAGATTGCCCTCTACCCGGGCCGAGATCATCTCGAGCGCCTCCGGTGTGGCAGAGAGGCCAGCCTGAGCGAGGCGTTGTTGTATCCACTGAGAAAGCTGATGCGCGTCCACCGGCCAGATCTGCACGAACTGAGTTTCGTTGCCGTCGATGAGGGCCTTCGCCCACTTGGTCTTCTGCGCGCTTGCGTCCAGTTTGGGCAGCGTAATCAGCAACAGCGTGTCTTCGGCAGGCCTCGCCAGGTATTGGAGTAGCGCGGATGCGCCTTTGTCTCCCGGTTTGCCGTTAGGAATGCGCAGCTCAATCAGGCGCCTATCAGCGAACAGCGAAAGACTTGCGCCTGCCTCGAGCAATTGAGACCAGTCGAACCCGTTCTCGACGTTGAATACCTGCCGCTCGCTGAAGCCTTGTGCGCGGGTCGCTCCACGGATCGCATCGCAGGCTTCCTGGCACAGCAGGGCTTCATCGCCGCTGACCACATAGACAGGCGACAACGTGCCCTTGAGATGTTTGCTGAGCTGATTGGCGTTGAGTTTCATAGTCGAAAGAAGAAGGGGCGATCTCTCGCCCCTGTCTGCTTACTGCGAACGTGTCGGAAGTTCGATGGGTGACTGCTGCGGGCGATTGGCTTCTTCTTGCGCCCGGCGCAGTGCTTCCTGTTCCTGGCGGCGCCTTTCTTCGGCCACTTGCTGCATTTTCTCGAGTTGAGCAGCATCGAGTGACTGCAGGCGGAGCATCAGCTGCTGGAGCAGATCGCGGCGCATTTCCTGGCCAAGCTTGACCGATTCCTGCTCGTATCCGATCGGGTTGTTGCCGTCGTATACATAGACCCGCTGGACCTCCAGGCGGTTACTCATCAGCGGCAGGCCACCAACACCCCGGATCTGATAATCCAGTGTCTTGGTTAGTTGGTTTTCAGCGCTGCGGCTACCACCGCTATAGCTGGCGGTGCGGCTGGTATCGCGCTCATCGGCGATGTAAAGGGTGTACGGCGCGCCATTGTGAACGCGTACGCCCGCGTCTTCGAGCATCTCTCGCAGGTCCTTCACTGTCGCCCCGTAAGAATCACGGGCCTGAACGTCCAATTCGCTGAGCGAGATACGGTCGACACCCGTGCCGCGGAGGTGGAAGCCGCAAGCGGTCAGAAACAACGCCGCGCCGATGACCAGCAGTGTGCGTTTCATCATGATTTTCCTCTTTGTTGCGGCCGCGGTTCGCGGCTCGGCAGCATGCTTAGTTGGCGACGATGTTGACCAGTTTTCCAGGGACGACGATGACTTTTCGGATCGTCAGGCCGTCGGTGAAGCGAAGCACGTTCTCATTGGCACGCGCTGCCGCTTCGACCTCTTCACGGCTTGCGCCTGCAGGCACTTCGATCTGGCCGCGCAGCTTGCCATTCACCTGGATGACCAGCGTCAGGCTGTCCTGTTCAAGGGCCTTTTCGTCTACGGTTGGCCACGTCGCGTCGATAACATCGCCGGACTTGCCCAGTGCGGTCCAGAGGCTGTGGCAGATATGCGGGGTGATCGGGGCGAGCAGCAGTACCACGGCTTCCAGGCCTTCCTGAAGAAGCGCCCTGTCCTGAGCGCTGTCCTGCGGAAGCTTTTCGAGCGCGTTCATGACGGTCATCACCTGAGCGATCGCCGTATTGAATTTGTGGTGCTGACCAATATCGGAACTCGCCTGACGGATCGCCAGGTGGACGATACGACGCACGTCTTTCTGGCCGGGCGTGAGGCTCGCGGCATCCAGTGAACCGGGAAGACCCGCTGCGACATGTGAATGCGCAAGGCGCCAAACCCGACGCAGGAAGCGGCTTGCGCCTTCCACGCCTGCGTCCGACCACTCCAGACTCATGTCCGGAGGCGAGGCAAACATCATGAACAAGCGGCAGGTGTCAGCACCGTAGGCGTCGATCATGGCTTGCGGGTCGACGCCGTTGTTCTTCGACTTCGACATCTTTTCCACGCCGCCGATCTCGACCGGCAACCCGTCCGACTTGAGCTTCGCGCCAATGATCTTGGCCTTTGCGTCGCGCTCCACTTCGACATCAGCAGGGTTGAACCAGTCCTTGCTGCCATTATCGGCCAGTCGATAGTACGTTTCCGCAACAACCATGCCCTGGGTCAACAGGTTCTTGAAGGGCTCGTCGGACGTTACCAACCCTTCGTCACGCATCAGCTTATGGAAGAAACGCGCGTAGAGCAGGTGCAGGATGGCGTGTTCGATGCCCCCAATGTATTGGTCAGCGGGTAACCAGTGATTGGCGGCAGCCGGATCTACCATGCCGTGTTCATAGTTCGGGGAGGTATAGCGCGACGCATACCAGGAGGATTCCACGAAGGTGTCCATGGTATCGGTTTCACGGCGGGCCGCTGAACCGCATTTCGGACAGGTGCATTCGTAGAATTCTGGCATCTTCGCCAGCGGCGATCCCGCGCCGTCCGGTACGACGTCTTCAGGCAGTACGACAGGCAATTGATCTTCCGGGACGGGAACGTCGCCGCAAGTGTCGCAGTGGATGATCGGAATGGGGCAGCCCCAGTAACGCTGACGGCTGATCCCCCAGTCGCGCAGACGGAACTGAGTCCGCGCTTGCCCCAGATTCTTCTCGCGAAGCGCGACCTCGATGGCGTCGAACGCACCGTCGAAATCCAGGCCATCGTAATCACCGGAGTTGATCAGTTCACCGTGCTCACCATAGGCCGCCTGCCAAGGCGCGGGCGTCTCGTCGCCAGCGCTGGTGCGGACGACCGGCTTGATCGGCAGGCCGTATTTGCTGGCGAACTCAAAGTCGCGTTCGTCGTGCGCCGGAACTGCCATGACGGCGCCGTCGCCGTAGTGCATGAGCACGTAGTTGGCGACCCACACCGGCAACAGCTCGCCGGTGAGGGGATGCTGCACCTTGAGTGATGTCGCGAGGCCTTTCTTTTCCTGGGTGGCAATATCGGCTTCGGCGACGCCGCCGCGCTTGCACTCGTCAATGAACGTCTGGAGTGCAGGATCGTTCTGCGCGGCCTGGGTGGCCAGCGGATGCTCCGCTGCGACGGCAACGTAGGTTGCGCCCATCAGCGTGTCGGGACGTGTCGTGAAGACCTTCAGTACGCCCTCGTGACCTATGCTGGCGGTATCGTAGGGGAAACGAACCTCCATGCCACGCGACTTGCCGATCCAGTTGCGCTGCATTGTCTTGACCTGCTCCGGCCAACCGGGCAGATCATCAAGCGAATCGAGCAGTTCCTGTGCGTAGTCCGTGATCCGGAAGTAATACATCGGGATCTCGCGCTTCTCGATGAGCGCGCCTGAGCGCCAGCCGCGGCCGTCGATGACCTGCTCGTTTGCCAGGACCGTCTGGTCGACCGGGTCCCAGTTTACCGTACCGTTCTTGCGGTAGATGACGCCTTTTTCGAAAAGTCGGGTGAACAGCCACTGTTCCCAGCGGTAGTAGTCCGGCTTGCAGGTCGTCAGCTCGCGGGACCAGTCGATGGCAAGCCCGAGGCTCTTTAGCTGAGCCTTCATGTAGGCGATGTTTTCGTAGGTCCACTTTGCAGGTGCGACCTTGTTTTTCATGGCGGCGTTTTCTGCCGGCATACCAAAGGCGTCCCAACCCATGGGCTGCATCACATTTTTGCCTTGCATACGCTGGTAGCGTGCGATGACGTCGCCAATGGTGTAGTTACGCACGTGCCCCATGTGCAGCTTGCCGCTGGGGTACGGGAACATGGACAGGCAGTAGTAGGTGTCCTTGCCGGGTTCCTCGGTGACAGCGAAGGATTGCTTCGTGTCCCAATGGGATTGTGCGGCGGCTTCGATTTCGCTGGGCTGATACTGTTCGTGCATGGTCACGGGCGCTGGGAATGGGGCTTACGAGAAACGCCGTAGCATACATGAGCGTCGGTAATCGAGGGAAACGCAGTTTGGCGACACGGCCACGTCCTGTTTCATGCCGCTGGTCGTCACGCATGTGTAATCATTGCCCGGACGACTAAGCTGAATTCACCTCAACAAGCCGGATGGCGCGGTGCGCCGGGGAGCGGTAGACATGAGCAATTCCCAATCATCGGAGGGCGAGCAGAGAGCCTACGACCGGCTCCTTGGCGAACTCTCCCGTGTGATCGATTCGGCCGAAGTGTCCGCCGCGCTGGGTGGAACACTTCCGGATGAGCTGGAGCTGCGCGGCCTGCAACCCAGTGATGTAACGCTCATCAAGGCCTATCTCGCTGGCGATAAACGCTGGCTCAGTGACTGGCTGGATGCCGTTGCGACTGCTTCTATCCAGCAGCCGCCAGCACCGGACCTTCCCTCGGAAAGCGAGTTGGTGTGCGCGCAATGTGGTTCGCCTACGCTATGGCGAGCGGGTGTCACGGTCGATCCCTGTATCTCGTGCAACTCACGCCTTTTTTTGGTCGGCAAGCCGCAATAGACTCGGGCGCCTCTCGGAGGTGTCCATGCCCATACGCTATTTCTTCAAACAGCTTTTGCTGCCGCCGGGCCTTTTTCTGGTCCTCATCCTCTTGGCCTGGTGGTGGCGAAACCGGCGGCCTCGCCTGGCAGCCCTATGTCTCACGCTTGGAGTGGGCGGCTTCTGGGCAATGAGTTCGCCAATAGTCGTAGAGCACTGGGCGCGATGGATCGAAACGGAACCGGTACTGGAACGAAACCAATGGGCAACGCTCGATCAGCACGCCGATGCCATTGTCATTCTGGGTGGAGGGCGTGAGCGCGGTGATCCGGCCTATGAGGAGGATCAGCCGAGCCTTTATGCGGCCCAGCGCGTCAGCTACGCCGCAGAGCTTGCGAAAGGGTCGGGTGTACCGATTCTGATCACGGGCGGTTTGCACTACGACACCCCGCCCAGTGAGGCCGAGCTTATGGCCAAGGTACTTAAAGAGGCGTTCGGCGTTTCCGTTCGCTGGCGCGAGTCACGAAGCCGAACGACCTGGGAAAATGCAAAGTACACGGCGGAAATTCTGCGCCCCGAGGGCAAGCGTCGGGTCGTGCTCGTCACTCAAGCGTGGCATATGGCGCGTGCGCGATGGTGTTTCGAGCAGTTCGGTTTCGAAGTTATCACGGCTCCGATGGGCTTTCTAAGTGCCCCAGTGAGCGCGCCTTTTGGTGGCTGGCTCCCCGAAGCCAAGGCGTTCTGGCAGAGCAGCCTGCTGCTGAACGAAGCCATTGGGCTGGCTACGTATCCGATGATCTATACCGGAGAGCCATGGCGTCAGGCGGAGTAGCCCGCGCGACGCCGCGCGATGAATGCCCAGGTCAGCAGTCCAAGGCATATTGCTGCCAACGGCCAGATGCGCCACTGTAGATAGGGTGTCAAGCCCTGCATCGGGGTCACACTTCCACGTAGCACGCCCTTGCGGAATTGGGGCAGCTCCAACGTCACAGCGCCCTGCGGGTCTACCAGCGCCGTAACGCCGTTATTCGTGGCGCGAATCATCCAGCGGCCCGCTTCCAGTGCTCGCATCTGCGCCATCTGCAGATGCTGAAGCGGCCCGATCGAATGTCCGAACCAGGTATCATTGCTCACGGTAAGCAGGACTTCGCTCTGTGCGGCGAGGTCCGCCGCGAACTCGGGATACACCACTTCGTAGCAGACGAAAGGTGCGATACGGTAGCTCTTGGCGAAGAGAGGCGGTTGGTCGGCAGGCCCCCGCGCGAAGTCGGACATGGGCAAGTCAAAGAAGGCGATCAAGCCACGTAGAAGGTCCTGCAGAGGAACATATTCTCCAAATGGAACGAGCTTCTGCTTCAGATACGTCCCTTCACCTCGTCCCATGGCCGTGATGCCGTTGTAATAACGAAGTTCGCCCGCTTCGTTGCGCTCACGCAGCGGCAGGCCGGTGATCAACGCGGCGTTATGGGACTGCACAAAACGGGTCATGTCCGCGAGGTACCCCTGGGCCATCTCTCTCAAGACGGGCACGGCCGTCTCGGGCCAGACGACGAGGTCTGCGTCACCTATATGTTCAAGTGTGAGCTCGCGGTAGAGCGCCAACTGCGCGTTGAGCTGCTCGGGGTTCCACTTGAGTTCCTGAGCGACGTTACCCTGGACCAGCAGTACCTTCAGTGGGGCCCCGGCGGGAGTTGTCCAGGCGTGGCCTTTGAGTGAAATCGCGGTTATCCAGCTTGCAGCGATCAGGGCTACCGCAATCAGCAACTGCGTGCGATGCGCCGCCAACGAGCGAAGCGAGCCAAGCAGGACCGCGGTTGCCACGGCAACGAATCCAACCAGCCAGACGCCACCGATGGGGGCTAGGCCGGCCAATGGCGCCGAAAGCTGGCTATAACCTGCGTATAGCCAGGGAAAGCCCGTCAGGAACCAGCCGCGGAATGCCTCCTGGAAAACCCACAGGGCGGCGAATGCAAACGCGTCCATCAGGGGGGCATCTGGGCGCCGGAAAAGTTTGGTCCACAGCCACGCAAAAAGGCCGAAGAAGAATGCCAGCCCAGCAACCAGCCCCCCGGTCAGCAGAGCAGCAAGGGGCGCTGGAGCATCACCGAAGTCATGGATGCTGACATACACCCAGCTGGTGCCCGCCAGAAAAACGCCAAATCCGTACCACCAGCCTCGCCAAAGCGCGCTCTTGGGGGAAAGCGTCACGAGACTGCGGTGGAAGAGGGCGATGCTCACCAGCAGGATGGGCCAGATGCCGAATGGCGCGAAGGCAAGCGGAGTCAGCGCACCCGCTATCAGAGCGATCAGGTGGCCGGCCCAACCGGTACGGGTGATTACTGACATGATTTCCTCAATGACAGGGGCGCACGCGATAGCAGTGCGCCCAGCGGCAGACGACGAGGGTCGGTTGCAGGATCAACGAGATAGCGGCGTGAGACGCAGCAGGTGCAAACGCCTGCTGTCTGCGTTCAGAACGCGGAAGCGGAAGTCGCCAATCTCGATGGTTTCGTTGCGCTTTGGCAAATGGCCGAAGGCACTGGTCACCATGCCGCCCACAGTGTCGAATGCTTCATCCGATAGCTCGGTATCGAAGAATTCATTGAAGGCATCTACTGGTGTGAGCGCCTTCACGATGAAGTCACCGCTCGGAAGCGCCTTGATAAATCCCGTGTCATCGTCGACGTCGTGCTCATCTTCGATGTCACCAACGATTTGCTCAAGCACGTCCTCGATGGTGACAAGCCCCGCAACGCCGCCATATTCGTCGATCACGATCGCCATGTGGTTGCGGTTAGCGCGGAATTCGCGCAGTAGAACGTTGAGGCGTTTTGATTCCGGCACGAAGGTCGCCGGTCGCATCATGTGTTCGATGTCGAAGGGTTTTGCATCTTCAAGCAGCAAAGGGAGCAGATCCTTCGCCAGAAGGATGCCTTTCACCTCATCCAGACTCTCGCCGATTACCGGAAACCGGGAGTGGGCTGCTTCAATGGCGGCCGGCAGGAATTCCTGCGGTGTCTGGTTCGCCCGGATGATCATCATTTGCGAGCGGGGCACCATGATGTCGCGCACTTGGAGGTCAGCGACCTGGATGGCGCCCTCCACGATGGCCAGCGCCTCACTGTCGAGCAGCTTGTTTTCGTGGGCTTCACGCAGGCTTTCCAGCAATTCCTGACGGTTCTTGGGCTCATGGGCAAAGGCCTGGATGATGCGTTCCAACCAGGACCTCTGCCCATTGCTTGATCGATCTTCGCTCATGTGTGTGCTCAGAGACGCTCTTCGAGATAAGGATCGGGGTGGCCGAGTTCGGCGAGCAAATCCCGTTCCAGTGATTCCATTTCCTCGGCTTCCACATCATCGATGTGGTCATAGCCCAGTAGATGCAGGCAGCCATGAATGACAAGGTGCGCCCAGTGTGCATCCACCGCCTTCTGCTGCTCGGCCGCCTCTCGTGTCACTACGGGGGCACAGATCACCAGATCGCCCAATAGCGGGATGTCGAGCAGTGGCTCGCCATCGGGACCTTCGGGCAGGTCGGCCGGGAATGAAAGGACGTTGGTTGCGTAGTCCTTGTGACGCCACCGATGGTTCAGTTCGCGCCCCTCGGGTTCGTCCACGATACGGATAGTCAGTTCGGAGTCGGCAGTACGCTGGCGCAGTGCCAAGGCGCACCACCGCCTGAACGCTTCCTCGTCAGGCAGGCTTTCCGCCTCACTGACGATCTGCAGGTCGAGTTCAAGCATCGTTGTCGATAGCGCCCGGGTTGTTGTCAGCAGGCTTGGCCATGCTGTTCTGGTTTCGGTTGTCGTAGCGGTCATACGCTTCGACGATTCGCTGCACCAGGGGGTGGCGCACGACGTCCTTGGACTGGAAGTGGGTGAACCCAATGCCAGGCACATCGCGCAGCACGTCGATGACATGCGTAAGGCCGGACCGCGTTCCGCGGGGCAGGTCGATCTGGGTGATGTCACCCGTGATGACCGCCGTGGAGCCAAAGCCGATCCGGGTCAGGAACATCTTCATTTGCTCGACCGTCGTGTTCTGGCTCTCATCAAGAATGATGAAGCTGTTGTTCAGCGTCCGGCCGCGCATGTAGGCAAGCGGCGCCACTTCGATCACCTGCTTTTCAATCAGACGTGCAACGTTCTCGAAGCCCAGCATTTCGTAGAGGGCGTCGTAGAGCGGGCGAAGATACGGGTCGATTTTCTGGGCCAGGTCGCCAGGCAGGAAGCCCAGCTTTTCACCGGCTTCGACCGCGGGGCGTACCAGCAGGATGCGGCGGATCTGTTCACGCTCCAGTGCATCGACTGCGCAGGCAACGGCGAGGTACGTCTTGCCTGTACCTGCTGGACCGATTCCGAAGTTGATGTCGTGGTCGAGGATCGACTTCACATAGCGCTGCTGGTTTTCACCGCGAGGCTTGATCATGCCTTTGCGCGTACGTAGTGCGACGTTGTGGTCGACCCGATTGGGATTCGCGATCTGCTCCATGCCCGACTCCTGAAGGAACAGGTGAACGAGATCGGGGGACAGCTCGGTCGCTTCGGTTTCACGATAGAGCCGGCGCAAGAGCTGCTCGCAGGCGCGAGCCTTCTGCGGATCACCGACGAGCTCGAACTGATTGCCGCGGTTGCGGATTTCCACACCGAGGCGGTCCTCGATCAGGCGGAGATTTTCGTCGAACTGGCCGCTGAGATTGGCGAAGCGGTCGGCTTCGAAGGGTTCAAGGATGAAATGATGCGCTGTCTGGTCAGTATTCAAAGTCGTCTATTGGCCGCCGAACGGCAGAGTCGATGAAGAGAAGGATAGCGCCGACCTTCGCTGGACGAAAGCCGACGTTAGCCGCATACAGGTGTCGATGTCGCGTGGCAGCCTGTGCGGGGGCGGGTTCGCGCGCCCGAGAGGGCTGGCTCGACAATCACACCCCGTTATCAGCAGAGATCACGCTGTGGCGAGTTCGTTCACCATACTGCCGCGAAGAGAGTGCGGAAGGGCGTCGTCAATGTAGACGTCGATGAATTGCCCAATCAGCTGCGCATCGCCACAGCGGAAATTGACGATGCGGTTGTTCTCGGTCCGCCCCTGCAACATGCCAGGGTCTTTCTTCGAGAAATCGGTGACGAGAATGCGCTGTGTGGTACCTACCATGCGTCGGCTGATCTCGAAGCCTTGCTGGTTGATCCTCGTCTGCAGAATCTGCAGTCGCTGCTTTTTGATCGCGTCGGTCGTGTCGTCCGCAAGATCCGCTGCAGGTGTGCCAGGCCGAGCGCTGTAGACGAACGAGAACGAAAAGTCGAAGCCGACGTCCTGGATGAGTTTCATCGTCTGCTCGAAGTCGCGCTCGGTCTCGCCAGGGAAGCCCACGATGAAGTCGGAACTGATGCAAATGTCCGGAACGGCGGCCTTCAGTTTGCGTATGCGTGACTTGTACTCGAGCGCGGTATGGTTGCGCTTCATCGCCGCAAGAATACGGTCTGAGCCGGACTGCACGGGCAGGTGCACGAATTTGACCAGCTCCGGGATCTCGGCATGTGCCTGAATCAAGGCGTCGGAGAATTCGAGCGGGTGGCTGGTGGTGTAGCGAATCCGCTCGATACCGTCGATTGCCGCAACCATGTAAAGCAGTTCGGCGAAGTCCGTGATGCCCCCTGCGCCATTGTCGCCGCGGTAGCCATTCACGTTCTGCCCAAGAAGGGTCACTTCGCTCACGCCGTTTTCAGCAAGATGAATGATCTCGGCGAGAACGTCGCTCAGCGGTCGGCTGACCTCTTCGCCACGCGTGTAAGGCACCACGCAGAACGTGCAGTACTTGCTGCACCCTTCCATGATCGAAACGAACGCGCTAGGCCCATCTATACGGGGCTCGGGCAGGCGGTCGAACTTCTCGATCTCGGGGAAGCTGATGTCTACCTGCGGCTGCTTGGAGTCGCGCGCCGCGTCGATCATCTCGGGCAGACGATGCAGCGTTTGCGGTCCGAATACCACATCGACGTACGGCGCGCGGTCGCGGATGGCTTCCCCTTCCTGGCTGGCGACGCAGCCGCCAACGCCGATGACGAGGTCAGGGTTGAGCTGCTTCAATTCGCGCCAGCGACCCAGTTGGGAAAACACCTTATCCTGCGCCTTTTCGCGAATCGAACAGGTGTTGAGAAGAATGACGTCGGCCTGCGCCGGATCTTCCGTCACTTCCAGGGCTTGGTGTTCACCGAGCAGGTCGACCATGCGCGAGCTGTCGTACTCGTTCATCTGGCAACCGTGGGTTTCGATGTAAAGCTTCTTGGCCATGGACTCGTCAGGCGTTGGAAAATGGACCGCGCATTATAAAGAGCCACGGCAGCCGTTGATAGGGCGGTGGTCGGTTGGTAGGTCGATACGTTCATGTATGCAAGGGCTGCGTGCTACCATGCGCGCCCTTTGTCATCTATCCGACATGCACGTATGAGCAAGCGCGAATCCCCTATCTTCAAGGTCATATTCCTCAACCAGGGCCAGGTGTACGAGATGTATGCCAAGCAGATCTTTCAGAGCGAGCTATGGGGTTTTCTCGAGATCGAAGAATTCATCTTCGGTGAGCGCACACAGGTCGTCGTCGACCCCAGCGAGGAAAAGCTCAAGGCGCAGTTCGATGGCGTCGTGCGCAGCTTCGTTCCGATGCATGCGATCGTTCGCATCGATGAGGTCGAGCGTCTTGGGACGCCGAAGATCAGCGAGGCAAAGGCGGGCGGGAACGTGATGCCGTTTCCCATGCCGATGCCGGACAAGCATTGAGATGAGTTGAGGGCGGGTCGTTGCAAGTCAACGGCCCGCGTACAGCCTTGCGCCGCAGCCGCACGGGCGTAGCCCGCTTTGAATTGCGCGTCAGGGAAGCGGTGAGAACGGCGAACGACCGTCGGCGGCCTGGAGTTCCATGAGGTAGCTGCGGAAAATCTGCCCCAGAACCTGAGTCGCAATCTCCAGCTCGTCGCGCTTCATCTGCGCGGCCACCACGTCCGCTTCGTCCATGGCATGGTCCGAACCGTTCACTGCAGACATCTTCAGTACGACATACGCCTGAATGTTGTTGGCCGGTACGCCGTCGCCGCGGAAGAACATCATGCCGAGCTTGTACTGTGCTTCTGCATGGCCTTGGAGCGAGGCGCGCTCGAACCACGTCAGCGCCTGCTCGAGATCACGAGGCGCCAACTGCCCTTCGAAGAAATACTCACCGAGCTCGAATTGCGCTTCGCTATCGCCCTGCTGCGCGAGCGCATGGCAGGCATCCAAAGCCGTCTGGCGATCGTCTGGCTCTGTATTGAGCGCGCAGCGGCCCGTCGCCGGCACGAGCAGCGAGTTTTCTCCAGCCAGCACAGTGGCAGGGAGCGAAAATAGGAGGCAACCCAGAACAAGGGTGCGAATCATCGGATCGAAACGCCTTCAGATCGGAACGGTTGGAGCTGGCTCAGCGAACCCGTGCTCGACATTATGGATAAGCCGGTCGCGCGTTACAAAAACTTTGCACGTCTTTCTCTATGGATCGATCGGTGCGATCAATGCGCAACCATTCCTCTGCCGGGTCACGGGCCACCCAAACGAAGCGGTGACATCATGTCGACCGCATCAGGGTAGCCCGAGGTTCCCTGTCACGCTGCTTTGGCGATGGCGTCAAAGGCCCGCTGTGCAGCGTCGAGGGTGATTCGCAGTTCGTCTTCACCGTGCGCGATCGATGTGAAGCCGGCTTCGTACGCGCTGGGCGCCAGATATACGCCCCCCTCGAGCATGAGGTGATAAAAGCGTTTGAAACGTTCCGAATCGCTGCTCATGACGTCTTCGAAGGTGAGGATGTCATCAGCGCCACTGAAGTACAGGCCAAACATGCCGCCGGCCTGTGTCGTTACGAACGGTACGCCTGCGGCGTCCGCGCGTTCCTGCATGCCTTGCAGCATACGGCTGGTGTACTGGGTCAGCTCATCATGGAAGCCGGGCCGCGAGATCAGATTCAGCGTGGTGATACCCGCAGCCATGGCCAACGGATTACCGGAAAGCGTACCTGCCTGGTACACCGGGCCAAGCGGCGCGATCTTCTCCATGATGGCGCGCTTGCCGCCGAAGCAGCCGACGGGCATGCCGCCGCCAATGATCTTGCCGAAGGTCGAGAGGTCGGGGGTGATGCCGTAATGGGCCTGGGCGCCGCCCAGCGACACGCGGAAGCCCGTCATCACCTCGTCGAAAATCAGTACGACACCGTGCTGATCGCAAAGGCGACGCAGCCCTTCGAGGAAGCCAGGCACGGGAGGTACGCAGTTCATGTTGCCTGCAACAGGCTCGACGATGATGCAGGCGACTTCTTCACCGACCTCGAAGAGCGTTTTCTCGACCGCGTCGATATCGTTGAATGGAAGCGTAAGGGTATGGCGCGCGAAGGCCGCCGGAACGCCCGGTGAGCTGGGTACGCCAAGTGTCAATGCGCCAGAGCCGGCCTTTACCAGCAGGCTGTCGGAGTGGCCGTGATAACACCCTTCGAACTTGATGATGCTGTCGCGCCCGGTATAGCCGCGGGCGAGGCGGATCGCACTCATGGTCGCTTCGGTACCGGAGCTGACCATCCGGACCATGTCCATCGAAGGCACCAGGCTGCAAACAAGTTCCGCCATCTGGGTTTCGAGCGCCGTTGGTGCGCCGTAGGAAAGCCCGTGCTCCAGCTGACGGCGTACGGCGTCGAGTACGTCTGGATGGCTGTGACCGAGGATCATCGGACCCCATGAGCCCACGTAATCAATGTAGCGCTTGTCATCCTCATCAATGACGTAGGCGCCTTCGGCATGTTTGAAAAACAGCGGTGTGCCGCCGACGCTACGGAAAGCGCGAACGGGTGAGTTCACGCCGCCCGGGATGTGCTTCTGGGCGTCGGCGAAAAGGGATTCTGAGCGTGACATGGTGGCCTCGTGGTCAGGCGGATTCGAACAGGGCGCTGAACGCATGGGCGCGGCGCTCGACATCGTCGGCGGTCGGCGCGGAGAACAGTGCGTGAATCACTGCGATAAGGCTGGCGCCGCGAGCGATCAGCGTCGGTGCATTTTCAAGGTTGACCCCTCCGATCGCGCAGATCGGCAGACTCAGTCGACTGCGGGCGTCGTCCAGGAGTTCGGGTGTGGCGGCAGGGGCGCCGGGTTTGGTTTGGGAGTCGAAGAAGCGTCCGAAGGCCACATAGCTTGCACCCTCCCGGCTGGCAGCAGCGGCAAGTTCAAGGCTCGCATGGCAGGTCGAGCCGATGACAGCCTGCCTGCCGAGCAGCGCCCGCGCGGCCGAGAGTGAGCCGTCGGTTTGCCCGAGGTGCAGGCCCACACCAAGACGGGCGGCAAGCTCGGCGTCATCGTTGATGATCAACGTCGCTCCATGTCGCGCGCAGGCTTCCCTGAGGGCATCCGCTTCGCGCAGGCGCCGGGCTTCGTCAGTTGACTTGTCTCGGTATTGGATTACTCGTGCGCCACCGCGCAGTGCGGCGTCTACATAGGGCAGAAGTCGGCCGTCGGCCAGCAATGTGCTGTCGGTAATCGCATAGAGACCGCGCAGTTTCATGGCGGACAAATCCTTCAGGAGCAATAATCGAGTGGCAACCGGCGGGGGATGTACTGGCCACGGCCAGGGCTCTCGGCATCCCGCAAGGTGCGCCATGTGTAGTCCAGAGCCGTCTCAACCGCACCAGGCAAGGCTTGCCCAAGCGCGAGCCGGCCTGCCAGGGCGCTTGCCAGCGTGCAGCCTGAACCGTGATAGCTGCCTGGAAGCCGTGCACAGGTGAACGTGTGCCGGCTGCCATCTCGACTGTAGAGACGGTTATGAACATCGCCCTCATCGCCGTGCCCACCGGTGATCAGCAGATGTTCGATGTAGGGGAGCAGCTTTTCGGCGCACTGGTCAGCAGTGCCGTCGGGCAACTCCGCGAGAATCCGCGCTTCGGGCAGGTTTGGTGTGGCGATGGTCGATACCGGGAACAAGCGCTCCCTGACGGCGTAGCCGACTTCATCCTTACCCAGCGAGCCGCCGCCGCCCGCGCGCAACACCGGGTCGCATACCAGTGGCACATTTGGCAGCGACTGCATGATCTCCAGCACGGTATCGACCATTGCGACAGAGCCGAGCATGCCCAGTTTGACGGCGGAAACCGGCATATCTCCAATGACAGCCTGCGCCTGGGCAACCACCCATTCGCGGTCGAGCACACGGAAATCGCGCACGTCGACGGTGTCCTGCACGGTCAGTGCCGTCACTGTAGGCGCAGCATGGCAACCTTGGGCGATCAAGGCTTCGATATCGGCCTGAAGGCCAGCGCCACCGCTGGGGTCATGGCCGGAAAGGCAGAGTACAACGGGACGGAAGGGGTATGTATTCATGGTGCACGAGCTTATCACCATTTTGCTGTTTAGCCTTGGGCGGATAGCCCCAGGCGGATAGCCTCGGGCGGATAGCCCCAGGCAGGGCGCCCCAGGCGGGTAGCCCCAGACAGCTAGATCCGAACGAAACTCCGAGATGCTCATCCAGCTTTCGAGATCGACCGCTTCCTCGGGCGAACGCACGGGGCCTGCGTCTGTCGTCCCAACGACCACAGCGCATTGTTGGCAGCCGCGGCCGAGAAAGGGTGCCTTTCTGAAACGAGGGCAGGCAAGATAAGGCTCTTTTCACGTTCGGGATTTGCTTCATGACCCAGCCTGCTGACGCCTTCGTTACTGTGAATACGGCCGAAGAGGCCGTCGACCGCCTCGAGTCTCTGCATCTTCAAGCTACGCGCGCACTTAACGGCGCGCTGAAGCGCTACCTGAAGGACCGCACGGAGCCCAGCGCCGAAGAGCGTGCGCTCTTCCGCTACCCGGAGCTGCGTCTGCGCTATGAGTGCCACAGCGAGGTGCCGAGTACCACTCGGGCGTATGGCAAGGTTCAGGTTCCGGGTACGTATAGCGTTACCGTTACCTGTCCCGGCGCATTCCGCAAATACCTGCTGGATCAGCTCAGGCCACTGATCCGTGACTACGGTGTCCAGCTGGATGTGGGCCTGAGCGAGCAGAACATTCCTTACCCTTACGTCGTCGACCAGGGCGACGAGCTTGCAGGAAGCGGTGTCACCGCCGCGGCCCTGGCCCGTGTATTTCCCAGTACGGATTTGTCCGCGGCAACCGATTCCGTGGCTGACGGCCTGTACGACTGGACGGATACCGACTCGCTGCCATTGGCGCTGTTCGATGCCGCACGAACCGACTTCTCACTTCGGCGCATCGTGCATTACACCGGCAGCGACTGGCGCAATGTGCAGCCGTGGATCCTGCTGACCAACTACCACCGTTATGTCGACCAGTTCATTCGCCATGGGTTGGCGCAACTGCGTGAAGACCCGCGCTTCGTGAAGATGGTGTTGCCGGGCAACGTGACCATCGAACGCGGCACCTCCGAGGAGGATGCGCAGGCCGTGGCCGATGCCATTGTCTGGCATCGGTACCAGATGCCTGCATATCACCTGATCGCCGCAGATGGCCACGGTGTGACGCTGGTCAATATCGGGGTAGGGCCATCCAACGCGAAGAACATCACGGATCACCTGGCGGTGCTGCGTCCGCATTGCTGGCTGATGATTGGCCACTGCGGTGGGCTGCGGCAGTCGCAAACGATCGGTGACTATGTGCTGGCGCATGCTTACATGCGGCGCGACGGTATCCTCGATCGCGTGCTGCCGCCGCATATCCCGATCCCAGCCTTGGCCGAAGTGCAACAAGCGCTTCAGGAAGCGGCTGCCCAGGTAACGGGTGATCAAGGCGAAGTGCTGAAGCGCCGTCTACGTACTGGAACGGTACTCACCTATGATGACCGCAATTGGGAACTGCATTGGGCGCACGAGCGCTCCGTGATCAATCTCTCCCGTGCGGTCGCGGTGGATATGGAAAGCGGTACGATCGCCGCTCAGGGCTACCGGCTTCGGGTGCCATACGGGACGCTGCTTTGTGTGTCGGACAAGCCGCTGCACAGCGAGATCAAATTGCCGGGCTCCGCGTCGGGGTTTTATCAGCGCGCGGTGAGCCAGCACCTGTCAATCGGTATCGCTGCACTGGATTTGTTGCGCACGCAACTGGATTCGCTGCATTCGCGCAAGCTGCGAAGCTTCGACGAGCCGCCATTCCGGTAAGGCTCCCGTCTGAAATGAAAACGGCGACTTCGGTCGCCGTTTTTCGTGGGCTTCAGGATGGGTTGAGCGTCGGAACTGTCGCTATTTCTTTCCGAACATGTACCGAAAGCGGTTGCGGTTGAGCAGTACGTAGCCGGTTAGCTGGATACCCGCGGCGACCAGGAGGCTTCGCATGAGCATCGGATCAGCGGGTGTTGGGCCGGTATAGATGCGGTACAGCGCGAACGCGACGCCTGCCAATCCAAGCAGGAAGCAGACGAGACCAAGAATGGTAAGGCGGTGGAGAGAGCGAGCGGGCATCGGTTGAGTATCAGGCGTTCCGGTGGGGTCGCAACGCTAACCCGAATGACCCGAGCACGCCAAGGCCATGTGAAGGATTGGGAATGGGCGGCCACCGCCGTCCAGTGGCGAGCGGCGGATAACTTCAAAGCCTTGGCTGGCGTAGAACGCGAGTGCAGCGGGATTTTGCTCATTCACATCTACGGCCGAGGCGCCGAGCACACGTACGGCATGCGATAGCAGTCGTTTGCCGATACCCAGGCCATGGCAGTCGGGCGCGACAAACAACATTTCCACCTTGCCGTCGGCGTATCCCAGGAAACCCTGCGCAACACACCTATTATCGCGGGCGACAACAAGTGTGACCGCCTGGAGGTATTGGTCCCGGATCAAAGGTTTCAGCATCTGAATGTCCGCTTCGCTCAGGAAGTGGTGGGTGGCGCGTACAGCTGCCTCCCATATCCCTACCAACGCATCGAAATCGGCGGGCTCAGCTGGATTCAGTTCAATGTCCATCTGGACTGTTCCTTTGGCGATTGGCGCAGACCAGTGTGACCGAAGGCGGTAAAGCTGATCCAGTCACGCGTGATGGCGGTAAACTGCTGGCGCCGCGGGCGCTCCCGCTGGCCGGAAGTCGAAAATCAACGCGAGGTGTTCATGAAACGGCCGTTGCGCCCTGGAAATAATCGTCCTGCTGCGCGGCGTATCGCCAAAGCGCCGCCGGCGGAGCCGCGTCTGATTTTGCTGAATAAGCCATTCGATGTGCTCACGCAATTCCAGGACGAGGCGGGCAGGGCAACGTTGGCCGATTACGTACCCGTCAAGGGCGTCTATCCTGCTGGCCGACTCGATCGGGACAGTGAAGGCCTGCTATTGCTCACCAATGACGGCCGGCTGCAGGCGCGCATTGCTGACCCCAGGCACAAGTTGTCGAAAACGTATTGGGTTCAAGTTGAGGGCGAGCCCACGGAAGAGCAAATCGAGCAGCTGTGTCGCGGCGTTCAACTGAACGACGGCGTAACACTGCCGGCACACGCGGAGCCGATTGCGCCGCCCGACCTTTGGCCGCGCCATCCGCCGGTTCGGTTCCGTAAACACATCCCGACCTCATGGTTGAGCCTGACCATTCGAGAGGGCCGGAATCGGCAGGTTCGGCGCATGACGGCTGCGGTCGGCCTGCCGACGCTGCGGCTGGTCAGGGTGCGGATTGGGCCATGGTCGCTGGAGGGGCTGGATCCGGGGCAATGGCGGGACGTGGATCCGCACGTACAGCTGTAGCGTAAACAAGCGATGCTTGGGTCGTCCGCGTGATGTGAATCAATGCTCTCGGGGCAGGTCGCCGGAGAAAATTTCGTCTTCTAGCGGGTCGCCCGGAATAGCGTGGTCCTCGGAAGCCCACGCGCCAAGATCTATCAGCCTGCAGCGATGGCTGCAGAAGGGGCGGAATTTGCTTTCTGGCGTCCAGTCCACTGGAGCGCCACAGGTAGGGCAGTCGACTTGCAGGGTCATGGTTGGCCTCCACGCAGGGTCAGATAATAACGATGGAGTCTTTCCACCTCTTGGTTCAGCCAGGCCTGGTCTCGATCGTTCACCAGGATGTCATCCGCATGCTTCAGGCGCTCGTCCCGGTGCGTTTGCGCGGCGATGATCGCGCGAACCTGCGTTTCCGAGACCCCATCACGCACGCGTGTGCGTTCCAACTGAAGATGCTCGGGTGTATCGACGACAAGCACGCGCTGCACCGCTCGCCACTGCCCGGATTCTATGAGCAAGGGGGAGACGAGGATCGCATAGGGGGATGTTCCAAGCGCCAGATGGCGATGGGTTTCTTCTCGAATGATCGGGTGCAACAACGCCTCGAGCCACTTGCGCTCATCAGGCGTCTGAAAGATCAGCGCACGTAGACGCGCGCGATCAAGGCTGCCATCGGGTAGCAATACCTTGGTTCCGAAATGCTCGGCAATGGCAGCCAATGCAGGCTGGCCGGGTTCTACAACCCATCGCGCGACCTGATCGGAATCGACCTGGTGGACGCCTAGCCGCTCGAAGTGCGCTGCTGCAGCGCTTTTCCCACTGCCAATGCCGCCAGTAAGTCCGAGTATCCAGGGAGCGTGTTCAGTCATGAAGCATCCAGAGCCAGACCTGTTGGCGCGCAAGGTTACCGGAGGATGCCGCTCAGGTAAAAAACCGGCGATGGAAGCTCTGCCGGTTCCTACCCGCTTGTGAGTGGCAAGGCAGGGTCACACTGGATGCAACCTACAGATGTTCGCAAGAGAAGGCCGCGCCGCACCAGGCTTCATGATTTGTCTCGGTCCGCCGCTACGCTTGAAAAAGGCTCGTTATCTACCGGAACCCAGCGACCTGAAGATAAGTGCTCGTGATCCAATCGCCCCAGATCAGCGCGATCCAGCCCGCAATCGCGAGGTACGGGCCGAACGGCATCGGCGTACTGCTATCGGCATTGCGCAGGCGGAGCATGACAATACCGAGAATGGCGCCAACCAGCGAAGAAAGCAGAATCGTCAGCGGTAAGATTTGCCAGCCGCCCCAGGCGCCGAGCATGGCAAGGAGCTTGAAGTCGCCATAGCCCATACCCTCCTTGCCGGTCAGCAGCTTGAACACCCAGTAGACCGACCAAAGGCTGAGATAGCCGATCACGGCGCCCCATACCGCGTCAGGCAGCGTTGCAAAGATTTCAGCGGTATTCAGTAACAGGCCCAGCCAAAGCAGCGGCAGGACGAGCACGTCTGGAAGCAAATGGTGGTCGGCGTCGATAAGGCTCATGGAAATGAGGCCCCACGTAAGAACCAGCAGTGCACCGGCCTGCGCTGTTACCCCGAAATGCCAAACCAGCCAGCCACTAATCAATCCCGTTGCAAGCTCAACGAGTGGGTAGCGAGACGAGATTGCTGCCTTGCACGACGCGCAGCGCCCCTTCAGGAGCAGCCAGCTGATGATCGGGATGTTCTCCCAGGCGCGGATCCGATGCCCGCAATGAGGGCAGCGCGAAGCCGGGACCATCAGGTTGAAGCGTGATGCCTGGGCTTCCGGCGGGAGCTCAAGAACTTCGCGAGCCTGCCCTTGCCACTCGCGCTTGAGCATAAGCGGTACGCGATGGACGACAACATTGAGGAAGCTGCCGACGAGAAGACCCAGCACAACGGCGCATAGGGAAGCGGCTAGCGGCTGGCTGGCCAGAAACTCGATGGCTTGCATGTCAGACCACGGAGCCAAGCTGGAAGATAGGCAAGTACATGGCGATGATCAGGCCGCCGACGAGCACGCCCAGTACCGCCATGATCATGGGTTCCATAAGCGCAGTGAGGCCGTCGACCTTGTTGTCGACTTCCTCTTCATAGTAGGTCGCGACCTTGTCCAGCATGGTATCCAGCGCGCCTGACTCTTCACCGATCGCCGTCATCTGGATGGCCATCGACGGGAACACGTTGGTTGTCCGCATCGAAAAGTTCAGCTGCATACCGGTGGAGACGTCCTGCTTGATCTTGTTCACCGCATTCTTGAACACCACGTTGCCGGTTGCGCCGGATACGGAGTCCAGCGCGTCCACCAGCGGTACGCCGGCTGCAAAGGTCGTCGACAGGGTCCGGGCATAACGCGCAATGGACGATTTATAGAGAATGTCGCCCACAATTGGCAGTTTGAGAACCGAGCGGTCCACGAAGTCGCGGAATTTCTGCGAACGCTTATGTGCTTCTCGGAAGGCGAATGCACTTACGAATATTAGGGCTAGTGCGATAAACCAATATTGTTGAAGCGCCTCTGAGATACTGATCACGAAAAGCGTAAACGCCGGGAGCTCTGCGCCGAAGCCTTGAAATACGGACTGAAATTGCGGTACCACCTTGATCAGCAGGATGGCCGATACGATAACGGCGACCAGAACAACCGCGATCGGGTAGTTCATCGCCTTCTTGATCTTCTTCTTCAGAAGCTCGGTCTTTTCCTTATAGGTCGCGACGCGATCGAGCAACGTCTCCAGTGCACCGGACTGCTCGCCGGAATCGACGAGGTTGCAGTAGAGTTCGTCGAAATACTGGGGCTTCTTGCGAAGGGAGTTCGCCAGGCTGTTGCCTGCCGCCACTTCCTGCTTCACGTCGTCGACCAGCTTGCGCATGTTCGGGTTGTCGAAACCCTCACCAATGATGTCAAAGGCATTGAGCAGGGGCACACCCGCCTTCATCATCGTGGCGAGTTGGCGGGTGAACAGGGCGATGTCCAGCGGCTTGATCTTCTTGCCCTTGCCGAACAGCGAGATGCTCTTTTTGCGCACGCGCGTCGGGTTGATGCCCTGCTTGCGCAGCTGCGCTTTAACCAGCGCGGGGTTCGTTCCGCTCAACTCGCCCTTGACCTTGGTCCCTTTGCGGTCCAGGCCTTCGAAGGCGAAGATGCTGGTTTTTGCTGCTTTTGCCACCATGGTTAATCCTTGGTCACGCGGTTGACTTCTTCCAGGCTGGTAACGCCGTTCATGGCCTTGAGGAGTCCGGACGTACGCAGATCGTTGTAGCCGTCCTTGCGCATCTGTTCAGCGATATCGATGGAGTTGGCTTCCTCCATGATAAGGCGCTGCAATGAGGCGGTGTTTTTAACCACTTCATAGATCCCGACTCGGCCCTTGTATCCGCCCTTGCAATTTTCGCAACCAACTGGCGCATACAGCTTGAATGAACCGATCTTATCGGCCGGGAAGCCTTCCTTCTGAAGCGTTTCCGACGGAATGTCCACGGGCTTTTTGCAGGTGCTGCATAGCTTGCGCGCGAGCCGCTGGGCAATGATGAGGTTCACGGACGTCGCGATATTAAAGGCCGGGACGCCCATGTTGCGCAGGCGCGTCAGCGTTTCAGCCGCGCTGTTGGTGTGCAGCGTCGACATCACCATGTGGCCGGTCTGGGCAGCCTTGATGGCAATCTCAGCCGTTTCGAGGTCACGGATCTCACCCACCATGATGACGTCAGGGTCCTGACGCAAAAAGGCACGAAGTGCCTGAGCGAAGTCCATTCCCTGGCGCGGGTTGACGTTTACCTGGTTGATGCCTTCCAGATTGATCTCGACAGGATCTTCCGCAGTGGAGATATTGATGTCGGTCGTGTTGAGGATGTTGAGGCCGGTGTACAGCGATACGGTCTTGCCCGACCCGGTGGGGCCCGTCACGAGAATCATGCCCTGGGGCTGTTTTAGCGCCGCCAGATACAGCTCGCGTTGTTCGTCCTCATAGCCCAGGTGCTCGATGCCCATCTGCGCACTGGTGGGGTCGAGAATCCGCATCACGATCTTCTCGCCCCAAAGCGTGGGCAGCGTATTCACGCGAAAGTCGATCGACTTGTTCTTCGAGACCTTCATCTTGATCCGGCCATCCTGCGGCTTGCGACGCTCGGAGATGTCGAGCCCGGCCATCACCTTCAGGCGCGCGGCCAGACGGCTGGCCAACTGGATCGGCGGCTTTGAAGCCTCATGGAGCAGGCCGTCCGTGCGGAAGCGGACGCGGTAGGTTTTTTCGTAAGGTTCGAAGTGAAGGTCGGAAGAGCCCAGGCGGATGGCGTCAAGTAGCATCTTGTTGACGAACTTGACGACGGGAGCGTCCTCTGCGTCTTCGGTGCCGGCGACTTTTTCTTCGCCAGAAGATGTAGTCTCCACACCGTCCAAATCTACATCATCAAGGCTCTCAAGGCCGGAGGTAACGCTGTCGAAGAACTTCTCGATGGCAGCAGTAAGCTTATCGTCCTCTACAAGCACCGGCTCGATGGTAAGCCCCGTGCTGAACTGGATATCTCGGATGCCTTGCTGGTTCGACGGGTCCGAAACCGCGACAAATAAACGAGTGCCACGCTTCCACAACGGCAACAGCCTGTGTTCGCGCACCAGCTTCTCGCTAATGATGTCCTGCGGCTGGGTTTCCTTATCGATGGCAGCCAAATCCATCAGCGCAACCCCAAACTGGTCGCTGGCCAGTTCGGCTACCGCTCGCCCTTTCGCAAGCTTGTTCTGCACAACGTAGTGCACAAGCGACACCTTGTCCCGCTGCGCCTGGTTCTGTGCCTGCTGCGCAGCCCGCTCATCGAGCAGACTCGCTTGGACCATTTGCCTGGCAAGGCCGGAAAGGGGAGTGGAATCGGGCGTCATGGCATTTACCTGCTTTCAGAATGCGGCCGTTATAGCGCAGCCATCCGGGTGTGCCAAATTACCGTTCGTAAGGTGCCAAAAAGTGTCACTAGGTGCGTCTACGTGAGAGTTGAAACAGTTTTGAGACAGTGCTGGCGACGGATTCTGCGCGAAATTCCGAGTTGGCACGGAGGATGCTGAGTGAGTGTCAGGTTTACACCTAAACACACTCAAGGGGAAATACATGAAAGCTCAGAAGGGTTTTACATTGATTGAACTGATGATCGTGGTCGCGATCATCGGTATTTTGGCAGCGGTGGCGCTGCCCGCTTATCAGGATTACACAAAGCGCGCGCGTGGCGCAGAGATTGTTCTTGCAACCGCTCCTTTCAAGCTCGGGGTAACCGAGTGTGTAGCTAACGGTAACTGCTTGAATGCTACTGCTAACGGAATCGTAGTGCCGGCAACTGGTTCACGCGCTGCGGCATCTGTTCCGGACGATCTTGCATCGACTAATGCTCCCACCAATGCTCAGTACAACACGGTCACCGTCGGAGAAAACGGTGTTATCACAGTCGTGCCCAAGGCTACTAACGGTTTTGTTGCTGGTGACGAGTACGTTCTTACTCCTACATACAATACGACCACGCGTAACGTGACCTGGGCGGCCTCTGGCGCGTGCGTCACTAAAGGCTGGTGCAAAGGTAGCTAATAGCTTGGTAACGCTGTAAGGCGGATTGACTTCGATCGTAGGGTGGAATCCCCGAAGGGGCTTCCACCGTTTACCTCGTATTGATTGGCTCGAACGCCTCGGTTAACCGCCGGGGCGTTTTCGTTTGTGCCGTGTGAAAATTTTAATTTTGATGAACATGCCGCGCGGTTGGAACTGAACGGTGGGTTACGCGTTGCTAACCCACCCTACGGGATCTGATTCCATATTCGTGACTTGCATAGTGTTCCATATCTGGACGTCACGGTAAGTTTTTAAGAAATATCCATTGGGCGACGGAATGCCGAATTATCGACGTGCTAATGCACCAGGCGGCACGTGGTTCTTTACCGTTAACCTGCTTCAGCGGCGGAATAATGATTGGCTGGTGCGGCATATCGATGATCTGCGCACAGCGGTGCGGCGCGCGATGCTTTACCCTTGGCATATCGATGCGTGGGTCGTTTTGCCAGAGCATATGCATTGCGTGTGGACGTTACCCGACAACGCTGTAAGGCGGGTTTGATGCGTAACGTCGTAAGGCGGATAACTCCGTAGGGCGGAATCCCCAAAGGGGCTTCAATCATTTACCTCGTATTGATTCGCTCGAACGCCTCGGTTAACCGCCGGGACGCTTCTGTTTGTTCCGTGAAAACATTTTGATTGTATCAACCATGGGGCGCGGCTTGAGTTGAATGGTGGGTTACGCGTTGCTAACCAACCCTGCAAGATTTGATTTTACATTCGTGACTTGCTTCGTGTTCCGTTTTTTGACATGACGGTAAGGTTTTAAAAATATTTATTGGGCAACGGAATGCCGAATTATCGACGTGCTTATGCATCGGGCGGCACTTGGTTCTTTACTATTAATCTGCTTCAGCGACGAAATAACGATTTGCTGGTGCGGCATATCCATGATCTGCGGGCGGCGGTGCGGCGCGTTATGATGCTTCACCCTTGGCATATCGATGCGTGGGTCGTTTCGCCGGAGCATATGCATTGCGTGTGGACGTTATTCGATGGCGACCATGACTACGCAACGCGCTGGCGGCTCATCAAGACCGGCTTCTCCAAGTGTCTGCCGATTGGCGAATTTGCGGAGCAAGTCACGCATTCTTAGGGGGGAGCGGGGAATATAGCAGCGGCGATATTGGGAGCATCAGATCCGTGATGAAGCGGATTTCGCTCGGCATATTGAATACTGCTACATCAATCCCGTGAAGCATGGGCACGTTCAGGCGGTTGTGGATTGGCCGTATTCGAGCTTTAACCGGGATGTCGCCATCGGGTTATATGGGCCCGATTGGGCCGGTGATGATTCGTTGTCGGTGGGCGGGGATGCGTAACGCTGTAAGGCGGATCACTTCGTAGGGTGGAATCCGCGAAGGGGCTTCCACCGTTTACCTCGAACGATGCCGTGAAGATGCCTCGGCTCAGTGTCGGGGCGTTTTTGTTTGTGGCTTCGATATCAACTCCGGATTAAATGGTATCTCGGCAAGCGCTGATGCGGTGGGTTACGCTTCGCTAACCCACCCTTGTATCTCGACTAACGCCCCTAAGCAGGCGATAGTTCCCGACTGATCATCGGGGGAGGACAGCAAGCCGCACCCACCCTTAAGCCTCTAAGCTTGTTCCGTAGATTGCGCTGTGTCCTCCACGCTCCTCCCCATAATCCGAACGGTATCTTGAGCCATTGCAGAGCTCGCATGAACAAGGTTGGATCGGAGTGAGTGGTGATCTTCGACACTAGTACTGGAGGAAGAAATGACCATCGTCGTGGGTGTGGATATTGCCAAGCACACATTCGATATTGCGACCCTGCAGTCCAATGGCAAACATCGCACGAAGGGCAAGTTAGCCAACAACGCCACTGGGTTCGCCGTATTTGCGGACTGGTTGGAGCGCTACGCCGAGTCCGGCGCCTGGATCGTGATGGAAGCCACGGGCATCTACCATGAGTCGCTGGCAGAGCATTTCCACGGGCTTGGCTACCGGATCGCTGTGCTCAACCCCGCGCAGATCAAAAGCTATGCGAAAAGTCAGTTACAGCGCAGTAAGACCGACAAACTCGACGCCAAGCTAATCGCCACCTACGGCCATCTGCATCAGGGTCGATTCAAGCCCTGGCAGCCCGAGCCGCTGAATATCCGGCAGCTGCGGGCGCTGACTCGCCGTCTGGAGGATCTTCAGGAATTGCGCCAAATGGAGCTCAACCGCCTGGAGGTCAGCCGGGACAATGTGCATGCGTCGATCAATGCGGTGTTACAGCGGCTGGACGAGCAGATAGCCGAAACCCTCAGGCTGATCAAGAACCACATTGATGATGATCCCGACCTTCGCGGTAAACGAGACCTGCTCGTAAGTATTGACGGAATCTCGGACAAAACGGCGTCCCTGCTATTGGCCGAACTGGGTGATCCACAACGCTTCAACAACGCTCGCGCGGTCGTTGCTTTTGCAGGGCTGGACCCGCAACTCCACGAATCGGGCAAGTATCAAGGCTGCGTGCGCATCTCGCACACAGGATCTGCAAGGCTCAGAGCTGGACTGTACATGCCAGCTGTATCCTCGCTGAAACACAACCCTGCAATCAGAGCGCTTGCGGAGCGGATGAAAAGCCGAGCGAAAAAGGGCAAGCAAATCGTATGTGCGGCCATGCGCAAGCTGCTGACCATCGCTTATGGCGTACTCAAATCCTGCAGGCCCTTCGACGCAAATTTAGCGGTTGCTCGATAGCCTCCAAGACGGTATCTACAAAAGGCTCGGTGTAGACGCTGGATCCGGGTGGGTCATGCTTGAAAGGTCGTCGGTGCGGTGATATTTTGCCGCCCGCTGCCGGTGTAGCTCAGTTGGTAGAGCAGCGCATTCGTAATGCGAAGGTCGTAGGTTCGACTCCTATCTCCGGCACCACCAATCGAAAGGCCCTGACGATGTCAGGGCCTTTTTCGTTTCTGCGGGGTAGGACACCGGTACTACATGCGCAGGCGCATCGAGAGGTCGATGGCTTTGACGTCTTTGGTCAATGCGCCGATCGAGATGTAATCAACCCCCGTTTCAGCGATGGGGCGCAGGGTTTCGTCGTTGATGCCGCCGGAGGCTTCCAGGCGGGCTCTGCCGTTGGTGATCCGGACGGCCGTGCGCATGTCGTCCAGACTCAGTTCGTCCAGCATGATGATGTCGGCGCCCGCCGATAGCGCCTGGTCCAATTCATCCAGGTCTTCGACTTCGACTTCCACAGGCTTGCCCGGCGAGATGCGGTGCGCGGCTTCCACTGCCTCGCGGATCCCGCCACAAGCGGCGATGTGGTTTTCCTTTATAAGGAAGGCGTCATAAAGCCCGATGCGATGATTGTGGCACCCACCGCATGTCACGGCATACTTCTGAGCCAGGCGGAGTCCTGGCAGCGTCTTGCGCGTATCGAGCAGCTTGACCTGAGTGCCCTCCACCTTGTCCGCATAACGTTGGCACTTTGTGGCGACTCCCGACAGAAGGTGTAGGAAATTGAGCGCGCTGCGTTCGCCAGACAGCAGTGATCGGGCCGCGCCTTCAACTTCGAACAGTGTGCTTTCAGCCGTGACGCGCTGGCCATCCGACACGTGCCATCGGATAACCACTGACGGGTCAATTTGACGAAAAACTGAATCGACCCAGGCTGTACCGGCTATGGTTGCGTCTTCCCGAGTCATGACGCTCGCATGTGCCAAGCGATTGACGGCAATAAGTTGCGCCGTGATATCACCGCTTCCAAGGTCCTCGCGCAAAGCAGCGCGAACGTTTTGTTCAATTTCGTCGTGCAGGTGGGTAATCGTCAAATTTGCCACTCGATTCTCCTGTGCCGGGCGCCGGATTATATGGAAATGCGCCCATCATCGGGCGTACTCAAAAAAGTTGTGTCGCGCTGCATTGTTTTCGATTTTATGAGGTCTGTAACACACCTCAGGTAATTGGAGTGGATGATGGCGCGTGGCCTCCATTTCCTTTCCTTTTATAAGGGGGTAGATTCCGTTGACGTCACGATGTTGACGAGTTTGCTGAAGTTGGGAATGACCGCAGCCATTCGACCTTCTGCAGTTGGTCGAGGAGATTCGCAATGAGCGATGCCAAAATCGTGCATCTGAATAAAGGAGCTGGGCGCCAGACACAAGCGTTCGCTGGACGTGTGCCTGCCGTGTTGGTTCCTGTGCGCGATAAGTCGGCCGAGCAGCTCAAGCAGGCGCTGCAGGCGCTCTTCGACAATGCAGACGATACTCTTTTCGAGATGGCTGACCGCGCTGTCAGCAATGCTGAGCAGAACGCGTTTTTCGAGGCGATGCGTGACTTGCGTCTCAAGCGCAAGAGCATCGAGCGCGACTTCCTGCAAGGCGTACTCGACTCGTTCGGCGCGCTCAATCAGCCAGAAGCGCCAAAGCCGAAACTTCAGCCGACGTCATTCGAAAGTCTCTCGCTCGTACAGAACGACGAACTCGAAGAGACCGTCGCCATCGATTCGATGGTCGCAAAGGTGCTCAATCGCGACCGAATTTCGCTCGCGCACCTGACCGTCCGTCTGAATACTCAAGTCATCCGTAAGCTAGACGACACCTCCAATCCGGTCGGTCCCGCTGCGCTGTGTCACTTGTTCCTTGATTGTTGCCGAAAGCTTGGCGTAGAGATCCGGGTCAAACTGATCATCCTCAAGCTCTTTGAGAAATATGTGCTCTCTGGGCTCGATCAGCTGTACGCAGAGGCCAATCAGACGCTCGTCGATGCCGGCATATTGCCGGAGTTGAAATCGCTGCCGCCTCGCCAGCAGGTGCCCCGCGCCAACCGTGGGCTACCGCCAAAGGAGTCCTCTTCGAGCAGCGCGCCTGCTCAGGCGGAGGACGGGCAGGGCGAAGAGGGCATGCAGGAAGTCTATGGAGCGCTTCAGTCCTTGCTGGCGGACGTCCGTGACCACTCGCAGTGGCGCCGTACTGCGCCGGTGGGGGCTATGCCGATCACCAGCAATGACTTGCTGCGTTTGCTCTCACATATCCAGCTTCACTTGCCCAGCCATGCGCAGGCCGACGTCGACATGCGCGCCCAGCTCGATCATCTCCTCCAGCGGGCTAGCGCCAAAACGGGCAAGACGCGCGTTGTCGCCGATTCCGATGACGACGTGATCAATGTGGTGGCAATGCTCTTCGAGTTCATCCTCGACGACCGCACGCTTCCCGATTCGCTCAAGGCGCTCATTGCACGCCTCCAGATACCCATGGTTAAGGTGGCGTTGCTTGATAAGCAGTTCTTTAGCCGTGGCAATCATCCCGCACGCCGCTTGCTGAACGAAATTGCTGCTGCCGCCATGGGGTGGAGCGAGCAGGGCGATCTGCAACGCGACAACCTGTACATTCGTATCGAGCAGGTCGTGCAGCGTCTGCTTCACGACTTCACTGATGATCCGTCGATTTTCAATGAGCTGTTGGCGGACTTCCTGAACTACACCAAGGACGAGCGGCGGCGCAGCGAGCTACTCGAGCAGCGCACTCGGGATGCTGAGGAAGGGCGTGCGAAGGCGGAAATGGCGCGCCAGCAGGTCGAGCACGCTCTTAATCAGCGCCTCTTTGGAAAGAAGCTTCCGGAAGTCGTGGTTCGATTGCTTGAGGAAGCGTGGAGTAAAGTGCTCCTGCTGACCTGCTTGAAGCACGGCCATGGCTCGGTACAGTGGAAGGAAGCGCTCCAGACGATGGATGACCTTCTCTGGAGCGTGGAGCCGCACGAAGACCCGGAGGCCCGCCTTCAGTTGCTTGAGTTGGTGCCAGGGCTGCTTCGAGCACTGCGCGAAGGCCTGGCGAGCGCGGCCTTCGATCCGTTCTCTACCAGCGAATTCTTCAAGCAGCTCGAAGCGCTCCATGTGAAGGCGTTACAGCGATTCAAGCCCAGTGGGGTGGGCCCGGCTGATGCCGAGCCAGCGCTGGATCTGCCGGCACCCGCTGTAGCGGTATTGTCGACCGCATCGGATGACACGACTGCGATGGTCGATGTCGTCGAGGAAATCGTTCTCGAGAGCCCAGGCGAACAGGCCATTGAAGAGCACCGAGACTTCCCCGTTGCGGACGACGACGCATTGCGCCAGGTCGATAACCTGCGCGTCGGTAGCTGGGTGGAGCTTCAGGAAGACAGCGAGCACCGCCTGCGATGCAAGTTGGCGGCGATCATCAAGCCGGCCGGCAAATACATCTTCGTGAATCGTACGGGGATGAAGGTGCTGGAGAAAACGCGTATGGGGCTTGCTGTTGAGTTCCGCCGCAATGCGGTACGAATACTCGATGACGCCTTGCTCTTCGATCGCGCGCTGGCGTCGGTCATCGGCAACCTCAGGCGCCTCAAGGAAAATTGATCGCGTCATGAGAGCACCGAACGCCCCGTCCCAGCGGGGCGTTTTTCGTTACGCAATCCTGCCGTCTCGGCAATCCGTGCGGCGCTCCACGCCAATTGCATTCGGGTATCATTCCAGTCGTTTGGATCTACGCCGGCATGCGCCGGGATATTCGTGCAGGTATTGCGGGAGACTTCATGCGCCTGGATTCTCGGACCGGTTGGATCGAAGGAGTCACCCACTGTCCGTCCCCTAATTTCAACGCCCGCCCGGTCGGCGAGATTTCGCTGTTGGTCATCCATAACATCAGCCTCCCTCCGCGACAGTTCGGAACGAAGAAGGTCCAGGCTTTCTTTCAGAACACGCTGGATCCGTACGAGCACCCTTACTTCGAAAGCATCGCGCAGATGACCGTCGCCGCACATTTCTTCATCGAGCGTACGGGTGCCATCACGCAGTTCGTATCGTGCCTCGATCGCGCATGGCATGCCGGGATTTCCCGGTTCGAGAGCCGCGAAAACTGTAATGATTTCTCGATTGGCATCGAGCTGGAAGGTACCGATGACCTGCCGTATGAAGACGCGCAGTATGATTCGCTGTCACGCTTGAGTGGAATACTGATGCGTGCGTATCCCGCGCTTTCCGGACGTGTCTGCGGGCACTGCGATATTGCACCGACACGCAAGACAGACCCAGGCGAGGCCTTCGACTGGGGCCGTTTCAGAGACGCGTTGAAAGGGGAGATATGAGCGTATGAAATTCCTGGTGTTGCTGCTGATCGTCGCGATTGAAAAGCTTTCGAGCTGGCGTCGCCGCGTGCAGCTGGACCGGCCCTGGCTCCATCAGTTACGGCAGCTCGAGCGGCGCCCTGCAGCGCCTGGGCGCGCCTGGTGGATCATTCTGGTTCTGGTGGGTGCGCCTATCGCGTTGGTTGGGATGCTACTGTCCCTTGCCCAGCCGGTTGCCTACGGCCTTCTGGCGTTGCCCATCCATGTCGCGGTGCTTCTGTTCAGCCTTGGTCGTGGTGGCGTGAACGCGGGTCTGGGACCGTTCAAGGATGCCTGTCGCCGGGCAGATCTCGATGGCGCCTACCTGGTCGCAAGGCGAGACCTGGGCGTAGAGGCGGCGACGCCAGAGGCATTGGCTGTCGGCGTTCAGCGCCGCTTCATGTACCACGCGTTCGAAGGGTTTTTCGCTGTCGTGTTCTGGTATGTCTTGCTCGGGCCGGTCGTGGCATTGGCCTATCGTTTGAATGCGCTGCTGGTTCAGCATGCGGTGGCGCCAGAGCTCAGGGAGCGGGCAGTGCAAATCCAGCACGGTCTGGATTGGTTTCCGGCGCGGGTGCTGGCGCTCACCTTCGGCCTTGTGGGCGACTTCGTTGCGCTTAATCGCAGCCTGTTGGGGCGCCTGCTGGATTGGGACGTCCAGGCGGCTGACCTGGTCGTGGAGACGGCTCGCTCAGCCGCCGAGGTATCGGCGCCGTCGCTGGATGAAGAGGGTAATGCGAATCTCGACGCCCTCTGGCAGCTTGTCGTGCGTTCCGCCGTGTTCTGGTACGTCGTGTTCGCATTGTGGGTGGTTTTCGTTTGAGCCCTCCCAGCCAAGCCCGGCCCGGCCCGGCTTGGCCATCCAAATAACAAGGCAATAACCTGATAAGCCAGCGGTACTGTCCATTCGACGAGGGTTCGCTGCTCAATCAGATGGGGTGAACAAGCCGGTCACGCTGCCGTTCGCAGATGCCGTGGCGCGGATGCCAGTGCAGTGGCGGCATCACCCGAGACCTGAACCGGACCTCGCGTGAATGGCTCACCATCGAAACAGCGCTTCGGCGTTCCGCGTGCTCGTTTCGGCCAATTCTTCCGCCTCGATGCCTTTCAGCCTCGCCAGTTCGACGCAAATGTCCGGCAGAAACTCGGGGCTGTTGCGTTCGCCAGGATGTGACGCGGGTGCAATGTCAGGGGAGTCAGTTTCGAGCACGATGCCGTCCAGCGGCAGTTGTTTCAGGACCCGATGCATTCGGTGCGCCTGAGGCCACGTGCCAGCGCCGCCAAGGCCAATCTTGAACCCAAGCCTTAGGTATTCGCGCGCTTCCTCGTAGCTACCGCTGAAGGCGTGAGCGATACCGCCCCGTGGCGGCTTGTAACGTTTGAGCGTGGCGACGACATCCGCGTGTGCGCGACGGACATGGAGCAGCAGAGGAAGGTCGAATTCGATGGCCAGCGCGATCTGCGCTTCGAATAGTGCCTGCTGAGCAGGCTTGTCTGGCGTGTCGATGTAGTAGTCGAGTCCGACCTCACCGATCGCACATAGCTTGGGGTGCCGATGCAGCCGTTCCAGCCATGTGCGCAGCTGCCTGAGATGCGCGTCCGTGTGCTTGTGCATGAAGACCGGATGCAGACCCAGAGTTGCGTGGAGTGAGGGCTGCGAGACTGCCAGCGCCCAGAGGCGCTCCCAATGATCGTGATAGACCCCGATGAGCACCTGGCGCTCGACGCCACGCGACAAGGCATTGGCGATCACCTGTTCGCGGTCGTCGTCAAACGGCGGAAAGTCGAGATGGGTGTGGGTGTCGATCAGGCGCACAGTGATACCGTTATCGGCGAAGTTTAAGTTGCCGCGGGATGGCTTCGATTCCGCCGGGCTGCGGTCCGTTTTCTATCGCGGCGATGATCGTTTCGAGTGCCTGCTGGGCGATCCGTTCGTGTTGCTGGGAGATCGAATTCACGCGCAGTGACAGGAAATCCAGAAGCTGTGTATCGCCAAAGGTGGCCAAGCGGATCTTGTTGTCATCGAGTCGACCTGCTGCACGAAGCACATCGAGTACGCCTTCGAGCAACACGTAGGCGGTGGTCACGATCGCATCGGGGTTTTCTCTGACGAGCCCCTGCATGATGTCCGCACCGCATCGGCGGCTGAACTGGCTTGTTTCACGTAACGAGACCCGGCCATTGAAACCGGCGAGTGCCTCCCTGAAGCCGGCCGCGCGTTCCTGGCTGATGGGCAGCTCCGGCCGCGCCCCGATCATCAGAATGTGACGCGGGGCTGGCTGAAGCAGTGTGCGGGTCAGTTGCGTGGCCGCCTGCCGGTCGTCGCTGACGATGGACCGAAAGCGCCCTGGCGCCATTGCGCGGTCGACCGCGACGACTGGCGTGCCCGATGCGACGACGCGGTCGTAGTGATCGTTGTCTTGCGGCAGGCAGGTGGCGACGATCAGCCCATCGCAGCGCCGCGCGCGAAGCAGAGACAGTACCTGCAGTTCGGTTTCCGGGTCATCGTCGGACGACGCGATCAGCAGCTGGTAACCACCGCCGCGTGCAAGCCGCTCCAGGCACTTCGCCAAACGCGCATAGCTGGGGTTTTCAAGGTCGGGAATGATAAGGCCCAGGGTGCGTGTGCTCCCACGGCGCAGGCCTGCGGCATGCTGGTCGGGACGATACCCATGCTCTTCCACCAGCTCGAGCACCCGTTGCACGGTGGTCGGACTGATGCGTTTTTCCTGCGCCTTTCCGTTGATGACGTAGCTGGCGGTTGTCACTGAGACACCTGCGAGGCGTGCGATATCTGCAAGTTTCACTACGGTTGTCCTATAGGGCCGACTTCAAGCATGGTCGATTTTCGAGTAACGTGGCAACTTGACTGAAACGTTTCAGCAACATTGCAGTCCGATCTGCACCTTTGCCTGCGCCGCTGTCAGAAATACAGGTGATGCATGCCTTAACAAGCGTATGCAGGTGAACAGGAATCGAATACGGGACCCGACATGCTCGAGTTGAATGCAAATCAGATTCAGATGAACCAGCGCGCGGCCAGCAAAGACGCGGCCTTGAGCATGCTCGCCGACGCCCTTGCCGGTGCCGGGCTCGTGTCTGCCGGCTACTTGGACGGCCTGAAAGCGCGCGAGTCCCAGGGTTCGACATTCCTTGGGCAGGGGATTGCCATTCCCCATGGCACGCCGGATACACGCCACCTTGTCCAGACCACAGGCGTTGCCTTGGTGCAATTCCCCGACGGGGTCGACTGGGGTAATGGCCAGATCGTTTATCTGGCCATCGCTATCGCGGCGAAGTCCGATGAACACCTTCGGCTGCTCCAATTGCTGACGCGCGCGCTGGGTGAGGGCGATATCGGAGATGCGCTGCGGTCTGCGCCGTCTGCCGAGCGCATCATCGAACTGCTGCAGGGTGCGCCGCAGGAGCTGGCGCTGGATAGTCAACTGATTGGCCTTCACTTGCCCGTGGAAGACTACGACGAGCTGGTTTGGCAAGCCGGTCGCCTGTTGAAAAAGGCCGGCTGCGCAGGGAGTGGGTTTGCCTCCAGTCTCAGCCGCTCAGAGGCGCTACCCCTTGGCAATGGTCTATGGTGGCTGAACAGCGAAGAATCCGTCGAACGTCCCGGCCTTGCATTCGTGACGCCTGACAAACCGGTCGAGTACAGGGGGCAAGACGTCCGTGGCCTGTTCAGTCTGGCCAGCCTCGGTGAGGCCCACCGGCAACTGCTGGAACGCCTGTGCGATGTCCTCATCGAGGGCCGGGGTGAAGAGTTAAGCCAAGCCACATCCAGCCGTGTCGTATTGCAGGCACTGGGCGGCGAGGTTGCGCCCGAGTGGCCGCACATTCGCGTGACGCTGGCCAACGAACACGGCCTTCACGCGCGGCCGGCCAAGGCGCTCACTGAGATCGCTCAAGGTTTCGAGGGCGATGTGCGTGTCCGGCTGGCAGGGGACGAAGGCCGTGGTGTCTCGGTAAAAAGCCTCAGCAAGCTGTTGGCGATGGGGGTACGTCGTGGTCAGGAGCTCGAATTCCTCGCCGAACCGTCCATCGCTGACGAGGCGTTGCCCGCACTCTCCAGCGCGGTGATTGGAGGGCTTGGTGAGGAAGTCCGCCCGCTTCCGGCGCCGGGCGACGCGGTGCTCGCCACGCCAGAAGAGCGGGCAGAACAGGAGCCGGCCATCGTGGCGTTGGCGCGGGGTGCTCGTATCCAGGCGGTGGTGGCGTCGCCAGGCATTGCAATCGGTCCCGCCCTGGTCCGTAAGCCGCTTCAGCTTGATTTCCCAGAAAAGGGGCAGGGCATCGCGCGCGAGCGCGAACGGCTGGATCGGGCCCTATCTGATGTTCATGCCGACATCACCCGACTGATCGAGACCTCACGCGAGAAAAGTGTCCAGGAGATCTTCGTTACTCACCAGGCCATGCTCGCCGACCCTGCACTGCGTGAAGACGTCGATGCACGCCTGAACGAGGGGATGAGTGCCGAGGCCGCCTGGACGACAGAAGTCGAGGCCGCCGCCCAGCAGCAGGAAGCGCTGCGGGACGCCCTGCTGGCCGAGCGTGCAGCGGACCTGCGTGATGTCGGCCGCCGTGTCCTCGCTAACCTCTGCGGTGTGGAAACACCCGAAGAACCTAAAGAAGCTTACATCCTGGTCATGGACGAGGTCGTCCCGTCCGATGTGGCGAGCCTGGACCGGGATCGCGTTGCCGGCATACTTACGGCCCGAGGCGGCGCAACGGCGCACAGCGCGATCATTGCCCGCGCATTGGGTATCCCGGCGCTGGTCGGTGCAGGCAACGCAGTTTTGGGGCTCGAGCCAATGACGCCCCTGTTGCTCGATGCCGATCACGGCATCCTGGAAGTCGCGCCGGATGCGGAGGTGCTGCGCCGTGCACAGGAGGCGAGAGCTGAAAGCCTTCGTCGCCGTGAGCAAGCCGAGGCGCTGCGGATGGAGCCAGCCGTCACGGTCGATGGTCATGCCGTGGAAGTGGCCGCAAATGTGGGGTCCAGCGAAGACACGGCCAAGGCTGTCGCGCAGGGTGCGGAAGGCGTCGGGCTACTACGAACCGAGCTGGTGTTCATGGATCATCCCGAAGCGCCTGATCAGGCAACCCAGGAAACGGAATACCGTCGTGTGCTGGACGCACTGGAAGGCCGACCGCTGGTTGTACGTACATTGGACGTTGGCGGTGACAAGCCCTTGCCCTACTGGCCAATGCCCGCGGAGCAGAATCCATTCCTAGGCGTACGCGGTATCCGCCTGTGCCTGCAGCGCATGGATATTCTAGAAACGCAGCTTCGTGCGTTGCTCGCATCGGCGGACGGCCGTCCATTGCGCATCATGTTCCCGATGGTAGGGTCGGTAGCGGAATGGCGCGCCGCGCGAGATCTGGTAGAGCGCCTGCGTCTCGAGATTCCCGTCGATGACCTGCAACTCGGCATCATGGTTGAGGTGCCCTCAGCGGCACTGCTAGCGCCGGTACTGGCCAAGGAAGTCGATTTCTTCAGTATTGGTACGAACGACCTCACGCAGTACACCCTGGCGATTGACCGAGACCACCCATCGCTTTCAGCTCAGGCCGATGGTCTCCACCCTGCTGTGCTCCGGCTGATCGACATGACCGTGAGGGCCGCCCACGCCGAAGGCAAGTGGGTGGGTATCTGCGGTGAGTTGGGCAGCGATACGCTGGCGGTGCCTGTGCTCGTCGGACTGGGAGTCGATGAGCTTAGCGTGGCTGGCCGGGCGATTCCGCTGGTCAAGGCACGCGTGCGCGAACTCCAGCAGTCCCGGCTCCAAGCCATGGCGCAGCACGCACTGACGCTGGAAAGTGCACTGGCTGTTCGTCAACTCGTCGAGGAACAGTGCTGATGGCGCGCGTACTTACCGTCACCCTGAACCCGGCGATCGACGTCACCGTTGGGCTCGATACCCTCAAGCCCGGTGTCGTCAACCGTAGCCTTGGGCTCGCCTCGCATGCGGCGGGCAAGGGGCTCAATGTAGGCCAGGTATTGGCAGACCTTGGCCACAAGGTTACGGTCGCCGGCTTTCTTGGCAGTGCCAACGCATCCGCCTTTGACGCACTATTTGCCCGTCGCGGGTTCGTCGATGCATTCGTCCGAGTTCCGGGCGAGACCCGCAGTAATATCAAGCTCGCAGAGCAGGCTGGCCGTGTGACGGATATCAATGGGCCTGGCCCGGACGTCGCGCTTGCGCACCGCGAAGCGCTTTGGGAGCGAGTCGAGGCAATTGCGGCAGGACACGACGCAGTCGTCGTGGCGGGCAGCTTGCCACGGGGCATAGACGCCGAATGGTTTGGCGCCTTCCTTCGGATGATCAGCGCAAAGAACGAGCGGCTGGTCCTCGACACCAGCGGTGCGGCGTTGGCAGCCGGGCTGACAGCGACGCCATGGCTCATGAAGCCCAATGAGGTCGAATTGGCCGAGGCGCTGAAGTTGCCTGACCACGAACGCATCACGGTCGAGGCCGCTGCACGCGACCTGAACAGGCACGGCGTTGAACACGTGCTGCTGTCACTCGGCGGCGAGGGCGCCTGCTGGTTCGGCCCTGGTATCGGCCTTCACGCTCAGCCTCCAAAAGTCGATGTCGTCAGCACGGTTGGTGCGGGCGATTCATTGCTCGCCGGCCTGTTGCACGGAATCTTGAGCCAGCTTTCGCCGGAGACCGCGATTCGTCACGCAACAGCGATCGCGGCGCAGGCTGTTACTCAGGTCGGGTTCGGCATACATGATCGGGAACAGCTGTCACGCCTGGACGCGGCAGTCTGTGTGACACCGCTAGAGAAAGAACAATCAGAGGCTTCCAGATGAAAGTGCTCATCGTAACCGCCTGCCCAAATGGGCAGGTTACCAGCGTCCTGTGTTCCCGCCTGCTGCAAGCTGCGGCCGAGAAGCTCGGTTGGACGTCGCGCGTGGAGGTCCACGACCCTCAGGCAATTGGTTCGCCGTTGAGTGAGGCCGACATTGCCAATGCTGATCTGGTGGTTGTGGTGCGCACAGGCGCGTTGTCGCTGACACGTTTCGCAGGCAAGCGGCTGGTAGAAGCGACGCCGGCTGAAGCGCTCGATGATCCGCAGCGCTTCCTCAAGCAGGCGGCCGAGCAGGCGCAACCTTACAAAGCCCCGGCCGTCGAAGAGCGTGCATCGTCAACGCCCCGGATCGTGGCAATCACGGCGTGCCCGACCGGTGTAGCGCATACCTTCATGGCGGCCGAGGCGTTGCAGACCGCAGCGGCCAAGCTGGGTTACCAGCTTCATCTGGAGACGCGAGGATCGGTTGGCGCCAAGAATGTGCTACCGGAGGAAGCGATTGCGAAGGCAGATGTCGTGCTTTTGGCTGCGGACATCGAAGTCGACACTACCCGCTTTGCAGGAAAGAATGTCTATCGCTGCGGGACAGGCGTTGCCCTCAAGCAGCCGGCCGAGACCTTGAAGAAAGCACTCGCCGAGGGTAGGCCGCTGGCGGGCACGACCAATACGGCGCAACAGGGTGATGGAGCGCCGACCGAGAAGAGCGGCATCTACAAGCATCTGCTGACGGGCGTGTCCTACATGCTTCCGATGGTGGTAGCCGGCGGCCTGCTGATCGCGTTGTCTTTCTTTTGGGGTATCAAGGCATTCGAAGTCGAGGGTTCGCCCGCGGCAATTCTCAAGCAGATTGGCGATGCGGCATTCACCCTGATGGTGCCGGTGTTGGCGGGTTACATCGCGTACTCGATTGCAGATCGTCCCGGTCTCGCGCCAGGCCTGATCGGCGGCATGCTCGCGCATACACTTGGGGCGGGTTTCATTGGCGGCATCGCCGCCGGCTTTCTTGCCGGCTATACCGCGAAGGTGCTGGCCCGTTATGTTCGCCTCCCAGCCAGTATCGAGGCACTCAAGCCGATTCTCATCATTCCACTGCTTGCGAGCCTGATTACCGGTCTCGGCATGATTCTCGTGGTTGGTAAGCCGGTCGCAGGCATGTTGGCCTGGCTGACAGGCTTTCTGGAGAGCATGGGCAGCACCAATGCCATTCTGCTCGGCCTATTGTTGGGCGGGATGATGTGTATCGACTTCGGCGGCCCTATCAACAAGGCGGCCTACGCCTTCTCGGTCGGTTTGCTCGCGTCCCAGAGCTATGCGCCGATGGCGGCGGTCATGGCAGCGGGCATGGTGCCGCCAATCGGCATGGGTATCGCAACGTTCCTGGCGCGTCGCAAGTTTGCTCAGACAGAGCGAGAAGCTGGCAAGGCCGCCGGGGTGCTCGGCCTTTGCTTCATCTCCGAAGGGGCCATTCCGTTCGCTGCGAAGGACCCACTACGCGTAATTCCCGCCAGCCTCGCGGGCGGAGCATTGACCGGGGCGTTGTCGATGTACTTCGGCTGTCGTCTGATGGCGCCGCACGGTGGCCTGTTCGTGCTCGCGATTCCGAACGCGATCAACTACGCACTTCTTTATCTACTGGCTATTGCCGCAGGTAGCCTGCTGACCGGCGTGCTCTACGCGCTTCTCAAGCGGGAAGAGAAGGTAGAGCTTGTGGCGGAGCCGAACGCGTCCGTCTGACCGCGTCATTCGACCGCCAGACATGCTGGTGGTCGAATGATGGCAAAGTGGCATCTAAAAGGTGATACGGTTGACAGCCCGACTTCCAACGGATTGGTGAAATGCGGCTGTCTCCACTCCCTCGTCGACTCGATGGGCTAACGCTGATCGAGCTGCTCATCGCTATCGCGATCATTGCACTGCTCAGCACGATCGCACTACCCAACTACCGCGCCTACATCGAGCGTGGGAAGGTCGCTGTTGCCATCGCAGACATCACCGACATTTCCCTTCGCATCGACCGGTTCCATGCGCTCCATCGACGTTTCCCAACCGATTTGGCACAGGTGGGCGGTGCGGGTCGGGACGATCCATGGGGCAACCCCTATCAGTATCTGAATTTCGAGGGCTTGAAAGGAAAGGGCCACATGCGCAAGGACAAGAACATGGTCCCGGTCAATACGGACTATGACCTCTACAGCATGGGCCCGGACGGCAAAACCAATCAAACGTTCACGTCGAAAGCTGGGCGCGACGATATCGTGCGCGCCAACAATGGCGGCTATATCGGGCCGGCAGCTCAATACTGACCATGAGCGTGCGCATGCGGACGTTCAAGAGTCATCTTGCTCGACGACTGTTTTTCTTCGTCTTCCTTGCCGTGTCGATGCCGGTCGCAGTGTTGGCGACCCTGACGATCGTCCAAGTCACCGATCACTTGCTGGAAGAGCACCAACAGGAGATGAGCGGTAATGCCAAGCAGGCGGGCATGATGCTGTTCGAGCGGCTGCAGCGTATGCAGAGCGATCTTGCAGCGCTCCCCGCCACCGGTGGATCCGATATCCGCATGGTGGATCCCGCCTCAGTGGCCTGGCCGTGGATCGACCCACAGCCCTATAGAGATGACCTCGACGCGATCCGACCGGATCGATACTACGTGGGCGACACGGCCTTGCGCTTCCGAAACAGCGGAAATGATTTCAAGGCTGTCCTGTTGAGACGAACACCGGGTGGCCAGTGGCAGGGAGCAGTGGTCAGCCCGGACGCATTGTGGGACGCGTCGCACTGGCCAGAAGGGCGGACAGCGTGCGTCTTCGAAGACGATCAGCCACTGCCATGGTGCTCGACCGCGGACGTGCGCGGCCTGAGCCGTGCGCTGGCAATCGCCCGCAGGGCCAGTTCTTCAGGCCATTTCAGATGGATATCGGATGGTGCGCCGAGCCTCGCCACGTACTGGGGATCGAGCTTCTCGAACCTCGGGCTGGAGGCCCAGTGGACAGTGGTCGTCAGTGAAGAGGAGCAAAGCTTCTTTGCACCGATCGACCAGTTCCAGAACAACCTCATTGTGGTCATCCTCGTCGCGATCCTCGGCGCAGTGCTGGTCGGTATTTCTCAAATAAGGCGCGTCCTTCGGCCGCTCGAAACGCTGCATGACGCCACGCGTATGGTCGGTTCGGGGGAGTTCGGCACGCCGGTCAAGCTCAAGAGCGGCGATGAATTCGAAGCCTTGGCCGATGCGTTCAACCTGATGACGGCGCGCGTAGCCGAGCAATTCCGACAGATCGAAGGCCAGGCAGCCATCGATGGCATCATCCTCTCGTCAACGAACCCTCAGCAGGCCATGACTGATGTGATTGCGAGGGTGCGGGATCTACTCGATGTCGAATGTGTCGCTGTCGTGCTCAAATCTGACCCGAGCGTCGCGGAGGTCCATACCAGGCGGCGGTGCCATCGAGCTTCCCTGAGCACGACCGACCTTCGTGAGCTGGTGCAGATTCCGGCGAATGCACGGCCTGCCAACTACCCACCCGCGTGGCTCCCGCCAGAGGATCAGCTCGGCGTTGCGAGCTGGATGATCGTGCCGCTTCGTACAGGTGACGAGACCGTAGGCATGGTGGTGCTGGGCAGCGCGCAGGACAGAATTGCCATGAATGCGAAGCAGCCGGTCATCGAGAGTGGGATGGACCGTATTACGCTGGCCATGACGCGCGCGCTTTGGCAGCAACGCCTCTACCGTCAGGCCATTACGGACGATCTGACCGGCCTGCCCAACCGCCCGGCATTCCGACATGTGCTGGACACTACCATCACGAGCGCTCGTGAGCAGGCGACCGTTGTGGCGGTTGTGTTCATCGATCTGGACCGTTTCAAGCTCATCAATGACACCCTCGGCCATGCGACTGGCGACCGTTTTTTACAGATCACGGCCCAACGGATCGCGGCGTGCCTTTGCCCGGACGATGTGGTTGCCCGACTTGGAGGCGACGAGTTCACCCTGATCGTGAATATGCCCGCCAAGAGCATGGACCCGTGCGCGCATGCTGGTGATATCGTACGGCGGGTGTTGGACGCCGTGGCGCTTCCAGCAGGCGTGGATGCGCATACATTGCGCAGCACGGCCAGTGTCGGCGTCGCGCTATATCCCCTGCATGGCACCGACCCGGAAACGCTCATGAAGCAGGCCGATGCCGCGATGTATCGTGCCAAGCATGGGGGCGGCAATGGGTATCGGTTTTACACGGATGAAATGCAACGAGCTGCCCGCGACCGCCTGGAGCTGGAAAGCGATATGCGCCAGGCGTTGGAGGAAGGTCAGTTCGAATTGCATTATCAGGGGCAGGTCGACTCGGAGGGCCGGCTCGTTGGTGCCGAGGCCCTGCTGCGCTGGCCTCACCCGATTCGCGGCATGGTGTCACCCGGCGTGTTCATCCCCGTCGCCGAAGAGTCCCGTCTGATTGCTGATATCGATGCCTGGGTGCTGGAAGAAGCGTGCCGGCAGTTGAGCCAGTGGTATGAATGTGGGGTCGACCCTGGACGGCTTTCGGTCAACGTATCGGCGCCGCAGTTTCGAGCGGAAGGATTTTGTAGACTTCGTTTCCGGACTTCTCGCGCGTTACGACGTGGCGCCATCGTGGCTGGAGCTGGAGATCACGGAGGGCGCGCTCATTGGCGATGTGAACCATGCGCTCAGGACATTGCAGGGTCTGCGCTCACTGGGTGTATCGCTTGCCATCGACGATTTCGGCACCGGCTACAGTTCGCTTGCTTATCTCAAGCGCTTCCCTGTGGATAAGTTGAAGATCGACCAGGCTTTCGTGCGCGGGCTAGGTAGTCCCGAGACCGATACGGCAATTGTCTCAGCGATGCTTGAATTGTGCCGCCACTTCGGCCTCGAAAGCGTGGCCGAAGGTGTCGAGACGGTGGCGGAGCGGAATTGGTTGGCCGAAAATGGCTGCGATACGTTCCAGGGCTTCTATTACTACAAGCCGGTGCCGGCATCCGCATTCCTTCGGCTTATTCAGGTAAACCGGCAGATTGCGGTGCCCGCGCTGGACGCCTGAGATACGCATTGTTGCGCTGGCTGATCACAGATCAGGGATGAGCCTCGGCGTGGAAGTCACCGGCGGCGATCCCGGCACTCAAAGCCCCATCATCAGGCGGATGCCATACGCCAGTACAGTGACCGCAAGCACGCCCGCCAGCCATAGCCCTGCAAACCAGACGAGCCTTTTCCACAGTGGCTGACGCATCAATGGTAGCCCTCGCCGAGCTTGATCTTGCCGCGGAAGACGTAATAGCCGTACGCGGTATACGTGAGGATGATCGGAATCATGATGACGACTCCTACAAGACTGAACAGCTGACTTGAGCGGGGCGCCGACGCCTCATGGAAGCTGATCGCAGGTGGAATGATGTTCGGCCACAGGCTGATGGCCAGGCCCGTGTATGAGAGAAAGATCAGTGCGAGCGTCAGGATGAACGGCTGGTTATCGCGCCGCTGCTTCACCGCTCTGAGCAGCAGTACGAAACAGGCGACTACCAGAATGGGCACCGGCGCGAAGTAGAACAGGTTGGGCGCCTGAAACCAGCGCGTAGCAATCGACTCGTAGAGCAGTGGCGTCCAGATGCTGACCACAGCGATGCAGCCCGCCAGCGCAAACGCCAGCGCAGGAAGCAACTTGTACATCTTGTCCTGAAGCTCGCCCTCTGTCTTCATGACCAGCCATCCGCAGCCGAGCATGGCGTAGCCAACGATAAGCGCCAATCCGCAAAAGATAGGGAATGGGCCAATCCAGTCGAACGGGCCGCCAGCAAAGGCGCGATTCTCCACTGGAATTCCATCGATGTACGCGCCCAGTGCCACACCCTGGAAGAACGTCGCCAGGACTGAGCCGATGATGAAGGACAGGTCCCACACCGGGCGTGAACGCTTCGAACGGAAGCGGAATTCGAATGCCACCCCGCGGAAGATCAATGCCAGCAGCATGAGGATCAGGGGCAGGTACAGCGCCGAGAGCACGACGCCGTAGGCCAGCGGAAACGCTGCGAACAGGCCTGCACCACCCAGCACCAGCCAGGTTTCATTGCCATCCCATATTGGCGCGACGCTGTTCATCATCACATCCCGCTCTTCCCGATCTTTGGTGAAGGGGTAAAGGATGCCAATGCCCAGGTCGAACCCGTCCATGACCACGTACATGAAAATGCCGAATGCGATGACGCCGGCCCAGATCAACGGGATATCAACGTTCATGACGATCTGCCTCGTCGCTGTCGGCGGGACCGTCCGCCTCGCTTGCGCCTGTGATCGGGCGCGATGGCGTGCGCATGCGCCCGGGCCCGCCGTCCATGTCGGCCTTGTGTTCGGCTGCCTTGAGCTTCGGCCCTTTGCGCATCATGCGCAGCAGGTAGGTGACACCGACGCCAAATACCAGGAAATACACGATAACGAACAGGCTAAATGTGAAACCTACCTGTGCTGCGCTGTGACCAGAGTCTGCGTCCGCCGTGCGTAGCAGGCCGTATACGACCCACGGTTGCCGGCCGACTTCGGTGGTGACCCAGCCCGCGAGCACGGCAATCAGTCCGGACGGTCCCATGACGAGTGCCAGCCGATGGAAGAGCGGAGCCTCGTAGAGTCGCCCTCGGAATCGCAGCCAGGCACTGATCACGCCAGTCAAAATCATCAGTACGCCGAGGCCGACCATGACCCGGAAACTCCAGAACACGATGGTCGAGTTGGGGCGGTCTTCCGGCGCCCACTCCTTGAGGCCCTTGATCTCACCGTCGATGTCGTGCGTAAGGATCAGGCTACCCAGCTTCGGAATGCCGATGGCGTAGTGGGTGGTCTCCGCTTCCATGTCGGGAATGCCGAACAGAAGAAGATCGACGCCACGCCCCGTTTCCCAGTGGCCCTCCATGGCGGCGATCTTCGCCGGTTGATGTTCAAGCGTATTAAGGCCGTGGAAATCACCGATGACGGCCTGGATGGGCGCTGCGATCAGCGCCATCCACATCGCCATGGAGAACATGGTTTTGACTTCCTGGCTGCGCCGGCCCTTGAGCAGGTGCCACGCCCCTGTGGCCCCAACGATGAAGGCAACGCTGACGAATGCGGCCATTGCCATGTGGGCCAGGCGGTAGGGGAAGGACGGGTTGAAGACGATTGCCCACCAGTCAGCCGGATGAAAGATCCCGTCGATCAGCTCGTAGCCTTGCGGTGTCTGCATCCAGCTGTTGGAGGACAGGATCCAGAACGTCGAGATCAACGTGCCGATGGCGACCATCAAGGTGGCGAAGAAATGCAGGCCTTTGCCGACCTTGTTCATGCCGAACAGCATGATGCCGAGGAAGCCCGCCTCCAGAAAGAAAGCGGTCAGCACCTCATAGCTCAACAACGGCCCCATGATGCTGCCGGCGGCGTCGGACAGGCCAGCCCAGTTGGTGCCGAACTGGTAGCTCATGACCACTCCGGACACCACCCCCATGCCGAACGCGACGGCAAAGATCTGCAACCAGAAGCGATACAGGTTGATGTAGTAGTCCTTGCCCGTCTTCAGCCATAGCCCTTCGAGCACAGCAAGGTAGCTGGCCAGTCCAATGCTGATGGCCGGAAAGACGATGTGGAAGGAGATAGTGAACGCGAACTGCGCCCGGGCGAGTTCCAATGCATCGAGGCCGAACATTTCCCATCCTCGCGATATTGATCTGGATCAATGTTGCGCCGGATTTCCGGAATGCCCTATAGGGCGCGGTGTCGCATTGGGCAGGTTGTCGCAGCGCGTTTCATTGGTCTCCCTGGCAAGGGCCGGAGTTTCGACGCGGCGGCGATTTAGATGCGATGACCGGACGCGCCTGTCGAATCCTTCGAGACGGGGAACGTCCGGTCTACTACTTGCGCGCCTTCAGTATGACGAACTTGGGTGTAGCGGCGATCTGCTCGACACCGCGGAACAGCCGCTTGAGTTTGGCGTGGTAACCCAGGTGGCGATTGCCGACGAGGTACAGCGCACCGCCCGGGACGAGTGCCGCACGTGCTTGTTGAAACATGCGCCACGCCAGGAAATCGCCAACGACCTGTTGCTGGTGGAATGGCGGGTTGCACAGCACAACGTCCAGCGAATCTGCCGGGTGATGCGCGAGACCGTCAGCGGCGGTCAGCGTGACGGGGCGAACACCCAGTGCGGAATGCCAGTTCTCGCGCGCCGATTGAATGGCCATGTAGGACTCGTCGACCAGTGTATAAGTCGCATCCGGATTTGCCAGTGCGCTGGCAATCGCCAGCACACCGTTGCCGCAGCCGAGGTCGGCCACGCGTGCCTGCCCAAGGTTTGTCGGCAAGTGCGGTAGAAAGGCACGCGTTCCAATGTCCAGCCCTTCACGACAGAACACGTTGGCATGGTTAACGAGCGTTAGCGCCGGACGGTCGAGACGGTAATGCGTCGGGTAGGGCGAGCTGGCTTGCGGCTTTGCTGTAACGGTGACATGAAGCAGGCGGGCTTTCTTCACTGCAAGCGAAGCGGTGACGTCGCCCAGGTATCGCTCCAGCAAATCCCCGGCCGCGCGAGGGAGATGTTTGACCATGCCGCCCGCAACGATGCGCGCGTCGGGCGCCAGCAGACCCTGCAGGCCAATAAGCTGTTCCTCGAGCAGGGCAAGCGTCTTGGGGACGCGAATCAGCACGATATCGAATGGACCGTCCAACGCCTCGGTCGACGGGACGAATCTCACCGTCTCGGTCGAGTATCCGTTGCGATGGAGGTTGTCCGTGAGCGCCAGGGCGGCCAGATGAGAGTCGCCACTGCTGGTGACGTCTGCACGGCCGGCCAGGCTGCATGCGAGCGCGCCGAATGCATCGTTCAGGACGAGTACGCGTGCTGCGCAATCCAGCCTTGTCTCATGGAGATAATGAAGCAGGTATTCGTCGGCAGCGTCGAATGCCTGAAGGGGATCGTCCCGACGTGGCGGCTGGCGGACGAGGTCAAGTTGGGCAAACGGTGATTCGAAAAGAGGCATGAGCGGTCCCGGGCAGCAAGCGCTGCATTGTCCTCGCAGGCACCGACGGGCTCAAGTCGAACGCATGCCCGCATTGTGCGTCGGTGTTTAGAAGACGCGCTTTAAGCGACACTGTCACATTCCGGATCCAGGAGGCCGCATGAGCACGAGCGATGAGAAGTTCACCCGGCAGACGCTGACTCAGGTCGAGACGCTGACCCCCAATCTGTTCACCCTGCGTACGACACGCGATCCCGGCTTCCGCTTCCGCGCCGGCCAATTCGCCCGGCTTGGGGTGCAAAAGGCGGATGGCAGCATTGCCTGGCGTGCCTATTCGATGGTGTCGGCCCCCCATGATGAGTTTCTGGAGTTCTTCTCCATTGTGGTACCGGGCGGCGAGTTCACCAGTGAACTGAGTCGCCTTCAGGTCGGTGACCAATTGCTTGTGGACAAACAGGCGTTCGGGTATCTCACATTGGATCGCTTTCCGGACGGCCGTGATCTCTGGCTCATCGGGACAGGGACGGGCCTTGCGCCGTTTCTATCGATCCTCCAGGACCTGGAGGCGTGGGAGCGCTTCGAGCGAATCGTGCTCGTGTACAGTGCCCGGCACGTTAATGAGTTGGCGTATCAGCCGCTGATACGTGAGCTGCCCGAGCGGGAATGGCTGGAAGGCGCGACAGATAAACTCATTTATGTGCCGATCGTGACGCGTGAAGCGATGCCGGGCGCCCTGGGTGAGCGCGTCACCACGTTGATCGAAAACGGGGGATTGGAGGCGGCGGCCGGCCTGTCCCTGGAGCCTGAGCACTCGCGAATCATGCTCTGCGGTAACCCTGAAATGATCGATGATACCCGCGCGGCCCTGAAGGCACGCGGCATGAACCTGGCGTTGACGCGCCGACCGGGGCAGGTTGCCGTGGAAACCTACTGGTAGCGTGCGCTGCGTCATCTTTGGAAAAAAAGATTCCTGAACGAAAGCTGAACGCATGCCTTAGGATGATCGTCCCTCAATCCTCCCCAGGCGCTGAATGAACAGTGACAGTAGGCCGCCGCGCTCCGTTTTGATGAGTGCGGCTATCTTCCCTTCGAGCCTTCCTGGCTCCGTATCGATGAACTCCAACGCCTTGCGTTTTGCTGGCAGCCCTGAAGGGCTGTTCGAGCCGCGCCAGTCTGCCCTTGTTGAAAGGGAGGTCTGCTGATGGAGTGGATGGCTGATCCCACCGCCTGATTGGGGCTTCTCACGCTGATCGTCCTCGAGCTGGTGCTTGGGATCGACAACCTCGTTTTTATCGCAATTCTGGCCGACAAGCTGCCGCCTCATCTGCGTGACAAGGCGCGGTTGATCGGTCTATCGCTTGCATTGCTGATGCGCCTCGGCCTGCTCGCTAGTATCGCGTGGCTGGTGACGTTGACGCAGCCGCTGTTCGAGGTGTTCGGCAAGGCCTTCTCGGGCCGAGACCTGATCATGCTCCTGGGTGGTATTTTCCTGCTGTTCAAGGCAACGATGGAATTGCATGAGCGGTTGGAGGGGCGATCTCAGACGCACCAGACGAACCGCGTCTATGCAGCGTTCTGGCCCGTCGTGGCGCAGATCATCGTACTGGACGCCGTGTTCTCCCTGGACGCCGTCATCACCGCCGTGGGCATGGTCGAGCATCTGCCAGTGATGATGATTGCGGTGATCATCTCGATGGGCCTGATGATCGTAGCGAGCAAGCCACTGACCGCCTTCGTGATCGCGCATCCGACAGTGATCATGCTGTGCCTGGGCTTCTTGATGATGATCGGCTTCAGCTTGACCGCAGAAGGCCTCGGCTTCCATATCCCGAAAGGCTACCTGTACGCCGCCATCGGGTTCTCGCTGCTGATCGAGGTCTTCAACCAGGTTGCCCGGTGGCGGCGCAAGCGCCACCTGCAGGGCCAGCTGAGCATGCGTGATCGTACAGCGCATGCCGTGATGCGCATGCTGGGCGGCCGAACGCAGGAAGGCGAGGTCGACGACGAGATCGCAGACATGGTTGGTCAGCACAGCGCGCCGCAAGCGCTCTTCGAGCGTCAGGAGCGTGTGATGATCAGTGGCGTACTGCGGCTCGCCGAACAGTCGATCGAACGCGTAATGACCGATCGGATGGAGGTGGACCATATCGACCTGAATGCGCCAATGGCGGAGATACAGCGCGCATTGCTCGAGTCTCCGCATTCGCGCCTTGTGGTATCGCGGGGCGCGTCGATTGACGAGCCACTGGGCTACGTTCACAAGAAGGAAATGTTGCGTGTGATCCTGAGCGGCCATGAACCCGACATTGAACAGCTGGTCCGTGCGCCCTTGAACCTTCCTGACAGCTGTACGGTGCTTAGCGCGTTGGAGCAGATGCGCCGTTCATCAACCCACGTTGCGTTCGTGGTCAACGAGTTCGGTAGCTTCGAAGGTTTGCTCACGCTTACCGACATTCTTGAGTCGATCGCAGGTGAGCTGCCGGACGCGAGCGAGATGGAAGGGCCCGATATCGAAAACGAAGGCGATGGATATCAGGTCAGCGGCGCGATGAATCTTGCAGCGCTGCGCGAGCGGCTGGGCTTCAACGCCTTGGCAAGCGAGGAGTATCAGACCCTGGGCGGGTTGGCCATGCACCAGCTCGACCGCCTGCCGATGGTAGGGGACCGGCTGGAGTTCGCGGGCTGGGGGCTCATGGTGACGGAGGTGAAGGAGCGCCGCATTGCCAAGGTGCTCATGACGCGTCTTGAGCCAGAGCCAATCACGGCCAACTGAGCATGGGCGCGGCGACTCAAGCGCCGCGCCTGGTTTCGGCTCAGAGAGGCGGACGGCTACTCGGGCCTTGCGCCTTGAGCAGGTCACGTATCTCGGTGAGCAGCACTTCTTCCTTGGTAGGCGCAGGCGGGGCTTCCGGCTCAGCCGGCTTGGCCGCTTCCTTGTGGCGTAGGCGATTCATGCCCTTGATCACCATGAAGATGGCAAAGGCCACGATCAGGAAATCCACCACCGTTTGAATGAAGCGTCCATAGGCCAGCACGACGGCAGGCGTGTCACCTTCGGCTGCCCTAAGTGTTATCGCAAGGTCCGAAAAGTCCACCCCTCCAATGAGTAGTCCCAGCGGCGGCATGATGATGTCGCCGACAAAGGACGAGACGATCTTGCCGAACGCAGCGCCGATAATGATGCCGACGGCCAAGTCGACGACATTGCCTCGCATCGCGAAGGCTTTGAATTCCTGGACGAAGCTCATGCACGCATTCCTTCTTAGGGGTATGAGAAGTTGCGACCTTGGCAGCGTCTCTGGGGACGCTTCGGCGACGGCAGGGCCAGAACAGTCAGCAGACCGAGCCGTGCGCCTCGGCGCAACAGGTCGCCCTTGGAAGCGTAGCGTATCGCTATGTTTCCGGCGTACCTGATACGCAGACTCGAGCGAAGCGGCGTCAGTTCAAGTCATTCGGCCAGCGAAGGTCAGGAAGGCGTTCGAATTCGGGGCGGGCGAACAGGTAGCCCTGAAACAGGTGAATACCCATTTCATGCAGTGTCGCGTATTCCGCGGCAGTTTCGATGCCTTCTGCGATGACTCGGATGTTGAGGCGCCGACAGATGTCCAGCATCGATTCGACAATGATCTGACGCACGCCATCGGTGTCAATGTCGCGCACGAGCTTCATGTCCAGCTTGATGATGTCAGGCTGGAAATCCGCAAGCAGATTGAGGTGGGCATACCCAGCGCCAAAATCATCGAGCGCCGTGAGGAACCCCATGTTTCGATAGGCTCGAAGTATGTCGACGAGGTGTGGTAAGTCCAGAATGTGCTCCTGTTCAGTCACCTCGAAGATGATGCGGTCCAGTGGAAAGTTAAGCTTTCGAGCGGTCTCGAAGGTGGCGCGAATGCAGGTTTCGGCCTTGTAGACGGCGTTTGGCATGAAATTGATCGACAGCATGCCCGGCAGGGATAGTGCCGCAGCTTTCGTGATTGCCGTCATTCGACACGTCTGGTCGAACTGGTAGCGGGTCTGTTCGTTGACTCGGGAAAGCACCTGACCGGCCCCTTCGCCATTGACGCCACGGACGAGGGCTTCATGCGCGAATACCGTTCCGCTCTGCACGTCGATGATGGGCTGAAACGCCATGCTGATGGGGAAGTCCAGCGATCCTTCCTTGCAAGCCGAGCAGGGGGGCACCCGTGAAGGCGTCAGCGGATTCATAAAGCCTCGGTAAAATTCGTACGGTTGTAAGGGCCATTGATTCGGATCAATCCGAGGCAGCGGCATACCCGGCATCATTGGCGTTGTTTGCCGGAGAAACCCTGATGTCCCTGCGTGCCCTAGCCGATTCGCCATCTCTTTTGGAGCCCGAGCGCGATGACGTACTCGATCATCTCAATCAGCAACTTGCCGGTTTGGAAAGTCGTCTCGAACGAATCGATCCTGCTACTGGGCCTTCGCAGGACAGCGACATCGCCTATCTGAGGGCCTGCTATTCCCAAGCCAGGCGAGAACTCAAGCACGGGTCGACTTGAGACCGCCGCTCTCGCCCTCGGTTCAGCAGATCATGGCATATGGCTAGCCACCTCGGGATGCCAATCGTCGAGCGGTTTGAGATCCAGGTATCTGTAAATTTATCCAGTATTGGAGTAAGGTGCGGAATCGTTTTTCAAGGGGCGGATCTGCATGGCCAAAGCCAAGCGCATGTATGGCTGTACCGAGTGTGGTGCAACCTTTCCAAAATGGGCCGGACAGTGCACGGAGTGCGGCGCCTGGAACACGCTGGTGGAGACCGTCGTCGAAAGCGCCTCGACCCCTTCGGGCCGTGGTGGCTGGGCTGGCCAACAGGCGCAGCTCAAGACACTCGCTGAAGTCAGTGTAGAAGAAGTCCCCCGTTTTACCACTGCCTCGCGTGAGCTCGACCGCGTACTGGGCGGCGGGCTGGTCGATGGGTCTGTCGTGCTGATAGGCGGCGATCCGGGTATCGGTAAGTCTACGATCCTCCTGCAGACCCTGTGCAACGTCGCCGAGCGCTTTCCGGCCCTGTATGTGACCGGGGAGGAGTCTCAACAACAAGTGGCCATGCGGGCGCGACGCCTCGATCTTCCGCTCGAACGGTTGAAGGTCATGACCGAGACGAGTATTGAAGCCATCATCGACACGGCGCGCCGTGAGCGTCCAAAGGTCATGGTGGTAGATTCCATCCAGACCATTTTCACCGAGCAGCTGCAATCCGCGCCGGGTGGCGTGGCCCAGGTGCGTGAGAGCGCCGCACTGCTCGTGCGTTTCGCCAAGCAGAGCGGCACCGCAATTTTTTTGGTCGGGCATGTGACGAAGGAGGGGGCCTTGGCTGGGCCTCGGGTTCTGGAGCACATGGTTGATACCGTTCTGTACTTCGAAGGCGAGTCCGATGGTCGGCTCCGCCTGCTCCGCGCCGTCAAGAACCGCTTCGGTGCGGTAAATGAGTTGGGCGTATTCGGCATGACCGACAAGGGGCTGAAGGAAGTTTCGAACCCTTCAGCCATCTTCCTTACCCGAGCTCAGGAGGCTGTGCCGGGCAGTGTCGTGATGGCTACCTGGGAAGGTTCGCGCCCCATGCTCGTCGAGGTGCAGGCGCTGGTTGATACCAGCCACCTCGCCAATCCGCGTCGGGTCACGCTGGGGCTAGACCAGAACCGTCTGGCTATGCTGCTAGCCGTGCTTCATCGGCACGGTGGAATCCCCACTTACGACCAGGATGTCTTTCTGAACGTGGTTGGAGGGGTGAAAGTCCTGGAGACCGCGTCCGATCTTGCCTTGATGGCGGCGGTTATTTCCAGCCTCCGTGACAAGCCACTCGAACATGACCTGCTGGTGTTCGGTGAAATCGGCCTGTCGGGGGAGATAAGGCCAGTGCCGAGCGGCCAGGAGCGGCTTAAGGAAGCCGCGAAGCATGGCTTCAAGCGTGCAATCGTGCCGAAGGGCAACGCTCCCAAGGAAGCGCCGCCGGGGCTTCGCATCATTGCGGTTACCCGACTGGAGCAGGCCTTGGACGCGTTGTTTGAGTAAACCTTCGGTTTCGCTCGGCGTTCAGGTCGCATCGAGACCGGGTTTACCTCCCAATGCAGCCAGTTCGCGTTCAAGTAGTGCAGGGTCACCCAGATTCAATTCAACGAGCCTGCGCAGATGGCTGATCGACTCAAGGTCTATGTGTTCGCATGCAAAGCCAAGGTGTTCATCATCCGTGCGTTTGAGAATGACCTCCTGCATGACGACTTCGGCATCGGCGCCCAGATCAACGCGGACCTGGTAGGTACTCGAGGGTTGAGCCGGCCAGTCCTGCGGCTTTCGGAGCAGGACACCCTTTAAGGAAATGTCCTGTGATTGAGTCGTCCAGGTGCGCTCCCCCTGGGTTATCGAAGCAGGTGCATCGAAGCCTATTCGATGGAAGCGGCGGCGATCCGCAGTGGTGTCAGACATAACGATCTCCTGGCCAGTACGGCCGACGGAATGCGCGCGATTCAGCGCACAAATGTGTAAGGAATATTTGCCCTTGTGTCAGCAAACTGTCACCATTTTGTGACTGATTAGTCACTGATCAGGAAATTGACGAATCAGCTGCATCTTATAAAAAAAGGTTCTGACGACAGCTTAGTACACCGGTGGTTTTTTGGTGTTTACTAGCGCAATGACGCCATGGATTTCGGCACGATTTATTCTCATAGGGAATTGGGATGAAAAGCTTCAGAACGGCTGGATTTGGACGATTACGCAACCTTGGTCAGTGGCTCTACCATGGCGAGGAAAAGATGCGACGTCACTCTATGGATGGACCCTCAGGCGATGCGCAATTCTTGGTATATCCCTTTGTGGCAGTGCTAGTGGCCCTGTGTATGGCGACGGCTGCTTTCTGGGGCAGTCACGCCAAGATGCCACTTAACGCAGTGATGCAGGATATATCTAGGGAAGGCCCTGCCTTTGCAGCAGGTCGCGTCGTCAGCGTCGGCTCGGCGCTAAAGGATGCGAAGCCCGCGGAAATTTCCCCGCCCGAGCAGTCCCGCCGGAAGCCCGTTCGATACGTCTTTTAAGACAGATGACATGAAAAAGCCCGGCATTTGCCGGGCTTTTCTATTTCACACGAAGATCAGTTGCCGTAAACGGGGAACTTCGCACAGATCGCCTGAACTTTCTCACGGACGCTGTCGATTACCGACTCGTCACCCATCTTGTCGAGGATGTCGCAGATCCAGCCGGCCAATTCACGGCATTCGGCTTCCTTGAAACCACGCGTCGTAACCGCGGGGCTACCGATACGCAGGCCTGAGGTGACAAATGGCGATTTCGGATCATTCGGAACGGAGTTCTTGTTGACCGTGATGAACGCACGGCCGAGGGCGGCGTCCGCATCCTTGCCGGTAATGTCCTGCTTGATGAGGCTGAGCAGGAACAGATGGTTTTGCGTGCCGCCGGAAACCACATCGAACCCGCGCTCAATGAACACAGAAGCCATCGCCTGGGCGTTCTTCAGAACCTGCTGCTGGTAGGTCTTGAATTCAGGCTGCAGCGCCTCTTTGAAGCACACGGCCTTGGCGGCGATAACGTGCTCGAGCGGGCCACCCTGTGCCCCCGGGAACACTGCCGAATTGAGCTTCTTCTCGATCTCTTCGTTGCGGCGCGCGATGATCAGGCCGCCGCGTGGGCCGCGCAGGGTTTTGTGCGTAGTCGTCGTAACCACGTCGGCAAACGGAACCGGGTTGGGATACACGCCAGCGGCAACCAGGCCTGCGAAGTGAGCCATGTCCACGAACAGGTACGCGCCGACCTTGTCTGCGATTTCGCGGAAACGTGCGAAATCCAGCACCTGTGAATAGGCCGAGTAGCCAGCGACGATCATCTTTGGCTTGTGTTCAACCGCCAAACGCTCGACTTCGGCGTAGTCGATCAGTCCGTTCTCGTCGATACCGTACTGCACGGCGTTGTAGAGCTTGCCGGAGGAGGAAACAGTGGCGCCGTGCGTCAGGTGGCCGCCATGGGCCAGACTCATGCCGAGGATGGTGTCGCCGGCGTTCAACAGAGCCAGGTAGACGGCAGCATTCGCCTGAGAACCCGCGTGCGGCTGAACGTTCGCATAATCAGCGCCGAACAGCGCCTTGGCGCGGTCGATAGCCAATTGCTCGATGACATCGACGTGCTCGCAACCGCCGTAGTAACGCTTGCCCGGGTAGCCTTCAGCATACTTGTTCGTCAGCACGGAGCCTTGGGCTTCCATGACGGCTGGGCTGGTGTAGTTCTCGGACGCGATCAGCTCGATGTGATCTTCCTGGCGCTTGGCTTCTTGCTGCATCGCCTCGAAAAGCTCGGCGTCGAAGCGTGAAAGGGTCAGTTCGCGACTGAACATGGCAAATCCCCTGGCTCTGGCGGGTTTGAAAGGCGCGCATTCTACTCCATGCGCCAGCGGGTGGGGTATGCGCTTCGCTCATGTGTCCGGCGAGCGGCGCTCACGTAGCGCCCGCGCGCGACGGTAAAACCTACTCAAGCATGAACACCGCGTCGTTACTGTAGAGCGCCTCGATATGATCGGCGGGCATAGGCTTGCCGAAAAGGAAGCCTTGCACCTCGTCGCAACCGTGCTCGCGAAGGAATTCGAGCTGCGCCTGGGTCTCTACGCCCTCGGCGATCACCGTGAGGTTGAGGCTATGGGCCATGGCAATGATCGCGCGGGCGATCTGCGCATCCTGCTCGCCGTCAGGTAGGCCGTCCACGAAGGTGCGGTCGATCTTGAGCACGTCAATCGGGAACTGTTTCAGGTAATTGAGCGATGAGTAGCCGGTACCGAAGTCGTCGACTGCGATGCACAGGCCAAGCTGCTTCAGGCCGTCTAGTAGCGCCAACGTCTCACCGATATCGTGCATCAGGATACTCTCGGTCAGCTCCAGTTCGAGGCAGCTCGGCGGGAGCCCGGAGGTCTCCAGAATTCGCGCAATACGTGAACTGAGGTGACCATCGCCGAACTGGCGGGCGGAAAGGTTGACCGATACTTTCGGTACTCTGACCTTACGGCCGTGCCACGCCTTCAGCTGGGTGCAGGCCTCGGCCAAAGCCCAATCGCCGACCTGCACGACAAGTCCCAGTTCCTCGAGCACCGGTACGAACTCGGCAGGGGACACGAAGCCCCGTGATGGATGCTGCCAGCGCAATAGGGCTTCGACACCGGTCAGGCGCCGGCCATCACCTGAGAGTTGAGGCTGGTAGTAAAGCTGGAATTGCCCGTTATCCAGTGCATGACGCAGATCGCTTTCAAGCTCGAGCCGCTCGAGCGCCCGCGCGTTCATGTCGGCCTGGTAGAACTGGAAGTTGTTTTTGCCCATCTCCTTGGCGTGATACATGGCCGTATCGGCGTTTTTCATCAGTTGGCTGAGCTCGTTGCCATCCTGCGGGCTCAGGGCGATACCGATGCTGGCGCTTACGAAAAACTCGCGACCTTCGAGCACGAACGCGCGCGACAGGCTCGTCAGAATGCGTTCGGCGACATGGATCGCGCGCGTCAAGGCGTTCTCGCGGTTCTCGGCTGCGCGCAAGAGCAGCGTAAACTCATCACCGCCCATCCGTGCGACCGTATCCTCCTGATCGACACAACCAGACAGCCGCTGCGCGACGTCCTTGAGCATGCGGTCGCCCGCGGCATGGCCAAGGGAGTCGTTGATCGGTTTGAAGCGGTCGAGGTCGAGGAACATGAGTACAACCCAGCCGCTGTTACGTTCTGCGTTCTGTAGGGCAGTGTGCAGGCGATCCTGGAATAGCGTTCGGTTGGGCAGCTGCGTAAGCGCATCGTAGTAGGCAAGTCGGTGAATACGCTGTTCGCTGGCCTTGCGTTCACCGATATCGCTGAAGAAGCAAACGTAGCTGACCAGATCACCTTCCTCGTCCTGAACGGCCGTGATCCCCACCCAGGCCGGATAGGTTTCCCCGTTTCTGCGTTTCAGCCAGACCTCGCCTTCCCAGCTTCCGCTGATGTCGAGCTGGCCGATGATATATCTGAGATGGTTCGCCTGTTGGCGATCCGCCGTCAGCATGGACGGGCTCTGGTCAAGAATCTCCTTGGTCTGGTAGCCAGTGATGCGGCTGAAGGCACGGTTTATCTGAACGATATAGCCAGCCGGGTCGGTGACGAGAATGGCAGCCGTGGAATGCTCGAATACCGTCGCAGCCATGCGCATGTCCTTTTCTGCACGACGCTGCCGACTGATGTCACGCCCTACGCCAAGGAGTCCCTGGAAGTTGCCAGAATCGTCCCACATCAGAACGATGCGGACTTCCACCGGAATCTTGCGGCCGTCCGAGCGCAGGCAATCGACCACCATGTGCTGCGTAGACACCTCTTCGCGCAGGCGCACGAGCTCAGCCGGATCCTTCAGGCCCAACTGGACCCGGGCCATCAATGTAGTCAACCCGACCATCTGCTGTGGATTGGCGATGATGGCGCTGACACCTGACTCAAGTAATTCGTCGGGTGTATAGCCGAGCATATCGTCGACTGACGGGCTGATGTAGTTCAGCCGAAGCAGCGCATCACTGCAAAAAATGACATCGCTGATACTTTCGGCCAGCAGGCGATAACGTTGCTCGCTGCTGCGTAGCGATTCGCTGGCCTCGATTTGATCGGTTATGTCCTTGGCGATGCCGATCAGCCGGGATGGGCGGCCATCATCGTCATGAGCGAGCGCCTGCTCGCGTACGTCGAACCAGCGCCAGGTCCCATCATTGTGAGCCAGGCGGACCTGGCACTGCAGGAGCTGGTCGGGCTCCAGGGACTGCTGACGCGCACGCAGCGACTCGTAAAGAGGACGATCCTCCGGGTGGAGGAGGCGATCCCAGCCAGACTGGCCCGCTTCGACGAGGCTGAACGCCTCGTAGCCGAGCAGGCGGCCAAGCTTGCCGTTGCTGAATAAATGGCGCTGAGTGTGCAGGTCAAGCACATAGAGGGTGTCGGGGACGGCATAGGCGATGCCGGACCAGAAGCGCTCCCGGTCGATGAGCGAAAGCTCGATGTTCTTCCGACCGGTAATGTCGTTCAGGCTGACCGTGACAGCCCGATAATCTTTCTGATCCTCAGGAAGCCGCATGGCCATCCAGACGTGGCGCTCGCCCGGCGGGTTATGAAAGCGAACCTCGGTTTCAACGAAGCGCGCCTCCATGATCAGCGCGGCAATGATCTGATAGCGCGCGCTTTCCGGCACCATCGGCACTCGGCTGACCATGTCATTCAGGCCTTCGAGCGACTCACCGCCGAGTAGACGGATAGCCATCGCGTTGGCTTCGGTGACGCGAATGCGTCGCTTGATCTCGACTTCGTTTTCCGGGGATTGAGCGAGCCACGCGTTGAGGGCGTCAATGCTGCGCAATTGCCGGTGCTGGATGAACGCCAGCAGCGCTGAAAGATCCAGCACGCACAGGCCAACGCCGCTGCCTTCGAAAATGTCCTGGTACCGGCGGCGCGTTTCCTCAAGGGTGTTCAGGGCCTGATGTGCCTCGGTTACATCACGCAAAACCCAGACATAGCCCGCCGGGTCGCTCTCGGTACCCACAAGGCTACGGGCGACCGTGAACAGTCGGAGCTCGCCGTTGCGTCTGATCTGGATCGTTTCGGATGAACTCGTGTCCCGCGCAACCACCAGCAAACGGGACAGCTGCGGGAGAAGTTGCAGAAGCGATATGCCGTTAGCGCCTTCCGCGCTGATGCCAAACATCTGCTCAGCTCGACGATTCATATAGTGAAGCGTGCCGTCTGTGGCTGAAACGAGTACCGGCTCCTCAATAGCTGAAAGGGCGCTGGCCGCCTGGTTGAGTGACCGCCTGGACGCCGTGGACAGCGCTCTTAGCATGCGTTGCTCGCGAAACAGGGAAGCGAGTGCAATCAGCGTAAGCAAAGAACAAAGCGCGTAGACCAACGTCTTGGCGGCAAGCGCTCTGGTTGGGCGTTTGTCAGATGACGCAATTGGCACGGTCTTCAGATACCAGCTTGTACCTGGTAGTGGGAAGGTCGCCTCTTCGAGCAGGCGATCGGGGTGCGGCTCATTTGCGAGCGGATGTTGGCGAATCGCACCCTTGTCATTGATCAGTGCCCATCCCGTCTCGGGGAGCCCTGCTTCATCCAGCCAGTGATCGATCGCGTCCGGCCCCAGGTGGATGATCATGTACCTACTGCTATCAGTCTCGAGCAGAAGATCTACGCCGTCTTCGGGGCGGTTGGTCAGCTGGAAGAAGTAGGCCGTCTGGTGGGGGAAGCGTTGGAAAACCTGACGAAGCACCTGCGCCGGGCGTGGCTCCCCGATCGTCGCAATCGCGTTCCCGTCCTGATCGACCCAGCTCAGGCTGCGGATCGAGGGAAGCACGTCTCGCAAGCGGGAGAGCAGGGCGGAGGCTGCGTCGCTATTGGCCGGTGGCGTATTTGCCGAATCGAGTATTGTTCGGGCCATTGACGCACGGCCTTCGAGCAATTTCTCGAGATGGACGGCCTGGGCCGCCACGTTTTGCGAGGCGTAGCGCGCTTCCAGCTGGTCAACCTGCTGGTAATCGCTGGTCAGCTGCCAGAACAGCAAGACCAGCATGAAACCGACCAATACAATCAGTACGCTTTTGATGGAACGACTGCGCGAGGGCAGGTCCAGTTTGGACGACGTCTGCGTCTGTACTGGCGAAGGGGGCGGCGTGGTCACCAGTGGATTCCTGATAGGGCGTGCGCCTCGGCGGCGCGCTAGCATGCCTCGAAAACAGGCAAAGTGCCAGTATCAAGGCGGTTCTCATTTGACCCTTGGCCGCGCCTTCGGTAGTTTTGCCGGTCTTACTGCGCGTGCGATCCAAACGGTCTTCGAAGGCCGTCCATCGCCAGGCCCACGCCCAGACCCTTATCGGAACGGGTCGTATTCGGCGAAGTCATCCGGGCCTGCGCATCTCCCCGTCAACGTCAAGCGAAAGTCAGGTCACCATGGCTCAATACGTCTACAGCATGCACCGGGTCAGCAAGGTCGTGCCGCCCAAGCGCGAAATCCTCAAGGACATTTCTCTGTCGTTCTTCCCAGGCGCCAAGATCGGCGTGCTCGGTCTAAACGGCGCTGGTAAGTCCACGCTGCTTCGAATCATGGCTGGCGTGGATACTGAAATCGACGGCGAAGCGCGCCCGATGCCTGGTATCAAGGTAGGTTATCTGCCGCAGGAGCCAAAACTTGACCCCGAAAAGAGCGTCCGCGACATCGTCGAAGAAGCCGTAGGCGAGATCAAGCAGGCACAGGCGCGACTCGATGAAGTGTATGCGGCCTACGCCGAGCCGGATGCCGACTTCGATGCGCTGGCTGCAGAACAGGCAAAACTGGAGGCGATCCTCCAGGCATCCGATGGCCACAACCTTGAACGTCAGCTGGAAGTGGCGGCTGATGCGCTCCGTCTGCCGGCATGGGATGCCAAGGTGGGTGTGCTGTCCGGTGGTGAGAAGCGCCGGGTCGCGCTATGCCGCCTGCTCCTGTCGGCGCCTGACATGCTCCTGCTCGACGAGCCAACCAACCACCTCGATGCCGATTCCGTCGCCTGGCTTGAACACTTCCTCCATGACTTCCCGGGCACCGTGGTCGCGATCACCCACGATCGCTACTTCCTGGACAACGTGGCCGGCTGGATCCTCGAACTGGACCGTGGGCACGGCATCCCATACGAGGGTAACTACTCTGGCTGGCTCGAGTCCAAATCCGCTCGCCTCGCGCAGGAGTCGAAGCAGGAAGCCTCTCATGCCAAGGCCATGAAGGCCGAGCTGGAGTGGGTTCGCCAAGGCGCCAAGGGGCGTCAGGCAAAGTCGAAGGCGCGCCTGCAGCGATTCGAGGAGCTCCAGTCGCAGGAATTCCAGAAGCGCAGCGAGACCAATGAGATCTACATTCCGGCCGGTGAGCGCCTGGGCGATAAGGTCATCGAATTCAACAACGTGACGAAGGGCTATGGCGATCGCGTTCTGATCGACAATCTCAGCTTTTCGGTGCCGAAGGGCGCCATCGTCGGCGTTATTGGCGGCAACGGTGCGGGCAAGTCGACGCTGTTCCGCATGATCATGGGCAAGGAGCAGCCCGATGCCGGGCACATCGAGATCGGCGAGACGGTCCACCTGGCCAGCGTTGATCAGATGCGCGACGAACTGGACGGGACCAAGACGGTTTGGGAGCAGGTCTCTGACGGCTTCGACATGATCAAGGTGGGTAACTACGAAGTACCGTCGCGTGGATACGTGGGTCGCTTCAACTTCAAGGGCGCAGACCAGCAGAAGTTCGTGAAGGATCTCTCTGGTGGTGAGCGCGGTCGCCTGCACCTTGCATTGACGCTCAAGCAGGGCGCCAACGTGCTGCTCCTTGACGAACCTTCCAACGACCTGGACGTGGAAACCCTACGTGCCCTCGAGGAAGCGTTGCTGGACTTCCCGGGTGCGGCCATCGTCATCTCGCACGATCGCTGGTTCCTCGACCGCATCGCCACGCATATCCTGGCTTATGAAGACGAGTCCCAGGTGGTGTTTTTCGAAGGCAACTACACCGAGTATGAAGCTGACCGCAAGAAGCGTCTGGGAGATGCGGCTGCGCAGCCGAAGCGTGTGAAGTATAAGAAGCTTGCCTGATGCATGGTGGCAAAGGGCCGCGTCGTTGCGTTAGGATGCGGTCCTTGGCTGCCGTGCAACGCCGCAGTCAAAAGCTGAAAATGCCGGTTTCATGCAGGCGTTACCAGCACGGCACTCATCTTGGACATCTGAAGGCACCCCACCAAGTGGCGTGCCTTCAGCCGTTTTCGGGACGTTAAAGGAATGGCGGCACTGGGCCTGCGTGGCAAATCGTTGTTGGCGTTGCTTCTGGCATGCCTCATGGCATTTGGCCTGGCTGGCCTGATCGGTTGGCGGGCGATAGAAAGCGTACAGGCACGCTTCGGTGAGTCTTACGCCGGTAACCTCGTTCAGCTCAATCGCGAGCGCTTGTTTGCACCGGTCTCCAGAGAACTCGCACTCGCCCAGCGCCTGGCTGGGTCGGAAGTCACGCGCGCCTGGTTGAAAGACGAAAACGATCCTGCGAAACGTGCACTGTTCTTCCGTGAAGCGGAGGGGTATCGCCACGCGTTTTCGGACCATGCCTACTTTGTCGCCTCGGCTGCCAGCTTGGGGTATTACCTCAATAGCGATGGGCAATCGGTGCAGACCGAACCTCGCTATGTCATGAAGCCTGAGCACGAAACGGACCGGTGGTTTTTTCGTACGATCAGCGAGCCTGTGGACTACCAGATCAACGTTGATTACAACGCGGTCACGAAGGACACCAAAGTCTGGTTCAACGTGATCGTACGTGATGGCGCCCAAGTGCTGGGTGTGGTGGGCTCCGGTATCACGCTGACGGGATTTCTCCGCGAGTTCGTCAGCCTCGACAAGGTTGGCGTGGAGCCGATGGTGTTGGATCGGTTCGGGTCGATCCTGGTCCATCCAAATCCAAACCTCGTGACGCTCAATGCCGAGTCCGGCGGCCGCTCGCTTCAGACGAGCATCTACGGCTTTGTCGATGACGAGACCTCCGACAATCGGGCCCTCCGGGACGTTCTGGCCAAAAGCAAGGCCGAGCCTGGGGAAGTCCAGACGCTTCGGGTCAATACCGAAGAAGGGCCGCGTCTGCTTGCGATTACCTGGATACCTGACCTTCAGTGGTACGTGGCGACGGCCGTCGATTTGAGCGTCGCTCAGGTCATTGAGATTCGTCCGCTGATTCCCGCATTGCTGGCTTTCCTGTCGCTCCTCGTCATGTTGGCCATTGCCGGCGCCTGGGTCGTGGAGCGGCGCGTGCTGAAGCCACTTCGCCAGCTCCGAGGAAGCGCACAGGCACTGGCCGCGGGTGCCTTCGATGCACCATTGCCGACTCACCGGAATGACGAGATCGGTGAGTTGAGCACGGCCTTCGGCACGATGGCCCGGAAGATTCGAAGTCATACCGAGGAATTGGAGACCCGCGTGCGTGAACGAACTCGCGCGCTCGAGGAGGCCAACGTGGAGATGGCCGCCGCGCACAAGAAAATCGATGACTCCATCGACTACGCCAGCCTTATCCAGCATGCCATCCTGCCCAGTCGGGAAATGTTCTCCGCCATGGGGCACCGGCATGCGGTGCTTTGGCGGCCACGTGACACTGTCGGCGGCGATTTCTACGTGTTTCGCGCGTCCGAGGAGGCCTACCTGATAGGCGTGGTCGACTGCGCGGGCCACGGGGTCCCAGGCGCCTTGATGACGATGCTGGCGCATGCGGCAATCGAGCAGGCGATCACTGAAGTCGGGCTGTCGGATCCGGCCACCGTGCTTGCCCGTACCGACCATATCGTCCGGGCAATGTTGTTGACCGAGCCCGGAGAGCGGGCGGTTGCGACGAACATGGACGTCGGTCTGGTTTACGTCGATCTGGCCTCACGGCGAATCGTTTTCTCCGGCGCCAAAGTCGGCCTGTACTACAGCGATGGCCAAAGTACGGGGCAGATTGCCGGTGCCAGACGCGCGCTCGGTGACAAGCGAAGCGGCGAGTACCACAATAGCGAGATGCCGCTTGGCGACGGCACTACGTTCTACCTGACTACAGATGGGTTCCTCGACCAGGCAGGCGGCGAGAAAGGCTACGGGTTCGGCAACAGCCGGTTCGCCGACATGATAGCCCGACATGCCCGAATGCCATTGGATGAACAAAGCGAGGCATTCAGCAACACGCTCGCTCAGTACCAGGGCGCCTATCCGCAGCGCGACGACATCACCATGCTCTTCTTCCGTTTCGACCAGGAGTGACCCGATGGAGCCCCTCGATCTATTCAGCATGCGGGAGACCTATAACCGCCAGCAGATCATGCTCTGTTTCAATGGCCCGATATCGCGCAGCCTGATCGAAGAGATCGGAAATGCCCTGCGCAACTATCTCGCCGCCGACCACGCCAACCCGTCTTCGGCCATGGATGTGTTCGCGGTCTATATCGAGATGACGCAAAACATCCGTCACTACACCCGCCAAAAGGACTGGAGCGACCAGGAGGCCGGGGCGACCGTGGTGGTGGCGCGTGATGATGCAGGCCGCTATGTCGTGTCGGCCGGCAACCTGATCGAACAGGCCGACGGTGAGCAGTTGGTCGCAACGATCGAAGGGCTGGCGCGATTGGATAAAGCGCAGCTAAAAGCCGCCTATAAGGAGCAATTGCGTAAGCCGCGGGAAGAGGGGGCTTCCAGTGGCGCCGGCCTGGGGCTGATCGACATCGCCCGAAAGGCCAGCGAGCCGCTGCACGCTTCCCTGCGCATATTGGCAGATGGCCGAGCCTTCATCAGCCTCTACGCCGTCATCTGATCACTCCAAGAGAACGCACATGAAAGACTTTGCCATCGCAGGCACTCAATCATCGCCTGCAATCGAAGGGAACTGGGAGCGCGGCGTGCTCGCCATGCAAGGTGACTCCTACCCGGAGAATTCCTACGAAATGTTCCGCCAGGTGTTCGACTGGATCGAAGTGTACCTGGCCGAGGCGGGGCGTCCGTTACTGCTCGATCTGAACCTGCTGTACCTCAATACCAGCAGCATCAAGGCGATGATGGACATCTTCGATCAACTTGAGGCTGCTCACCAGGCAGGTCAGGCAGTTGCCGTGAACTGGCATTACGACAAGCAGAACGAGCGCGTGGTAGAGCTTGCCGAGGAGTTCAAGGAAGACTGTACGTTCCCGTTCGACATTCTGCCCCGCGAGGCTTGAATATGGCTCGGACAAGTGCTGCCTTCGAAGAGCGAATCAGGGAGCTATTGTCCGATTCGGCGAATGTGGATCATCCGCTTCACGAAGCGTTGGACCTGCTCTGGGAGGCGCACCAGGACCTGGCGCGCCGGATTGATCGGATCAGCTACATCTCGGATGCCTATCAGAGCATGGCGCGAGAGCGGGAGATGGGGTTGACCGAGCGGCTGGAAAAACAGCTTCGTCAGCTCGAGAAAGTCGCGCGCATTTCGGATCGGTATCAGCAAATGATGCGCGACCTGAATACGGCGCTGCAGGAGGCTTCAACGCATGACGTGCTTACGGGCCTGGGCAATCGGCGACTGCTGATCGACCGGCTCAAATCGGAAACGGAACGCAGTAAACGATACGACCGGCCATTCAGTATCGTCATGCTCGATATCGACCACTTCAAACATGTCAACGATGCGCATGGTCATGAAGTAGGCGATCGTGTGCTGGTCGAGGTGGCGCGTGTCATGGACGAGCAGATCCGTGAACATGACCTGTGCGGTCGCTGGGGCGGGGAGGAATTTCTGATCGTGCTGCCCGAGACAACGCTCGCCACGACAAAGCCGGTAGTGGAGCGCCTGCGTGATGGCATTCGCGATCTGCGTGTGCGCGTCGATACACAGCTGCTTTCAGTGACGGTCAGCGTTGGCGTGGCCGAGCACCGCCCAGCGGAAGGCTACTCCGCCACCATCAATCGCGCCGACATGGCGCTCCTGCAAGCCAAGCGCAACGGGCGCGACCGTTGTGAGATCGCGCAAGACTGAACGGTTAGCTGCGTGTGTTGGCCAGTGCATCGAGAAAACGCTCGAGTACCAGATGCGGCCGTCGCCCTCGCCGAGTTACGGTTGCAAGTGTCAGATTGTAGTGACGCGCGCCGGGTTTGATCGCTCGTAAGCGGCCCTGATGCACCCAAAGCGCCGCGTAATGATCGGGCAGATAGCCGATATAGCGCCCGGTGAGAATCAGAAATGCCATGCCTTCCCGGTCCGACGCGGTAGCGGTGCAGTTGAGTGCCTGATAGTGCGACTGTATTTCGACCGGTAATCGGAAGGTCGGCGCAACGGCATCCATGGCATCGAGTTTTGCATCCTCGAGCGCTGCGTCATCCACGTCGAACAGAGGGTGGTCAGCCGCGCAGTAAAGCTCGGATCGCTCCTGGTAAAGGGTCTGGTAATCCAGCCCAGGCAATGCACCCGTCTGGGGTACCACACCGACATGCAGGCGACCATCGAGCACGCCTTGTTCGACTTCGCTGGGCGGGATCATCCGAATCTGTATCCTCACTTCCGGGCCTTCATCCTTCAAGCGGGCAAGCGCATGCGTGATGCGCATGTGTGGAAGTGTCACGAGGTTATCCGTGAGCCCTATATTGAGTTCGCCGCGTAGATGATGGTGCAGGCCGTTGACCTCGGTGCGGAAGCTCTCCACCGCGCTCAGCAGTCGCTCCGAGGCCTTGTACACCTCGCGACCCTCTTCCGTCAGAGCGAATCCGGCCCGTCCTCGTTGGCATAGCCGCAGACCGAGGCGTTGCTCAAGGTCGCTCATGTGTTGGCTTATCGCCGAACGACTGATTCCAAGTGCGCTTTCCGCAGCAGCGAACCCGCCAGTATCCGCGACGGTGCGAAAGATCCGCAGCAGCCTGATTTCAAAATCGCTTACCTGCGCCAACGGGTTTTGACGTCGCTGCATTGTTTAGTGGCCGCTAACGTGAAGGTATGAATATCCGCATTTTAGCGAATTGATGCGCGTGGCACTGTCTCTATCGACACTGGACCAAATAGGACCTGCGCTGTCCTGCCTCGAGGAGACTGAAAATGAATATGCCGGAAATGTCTGCACCGCCCGTGTCAGGCTCATTGAAGCTCGATGCGCATTGGATGCCGTTCACGGCTAACAGGGCGTTCATGCAAGACCCCCGAATTGTCGTTGGGGCCGAAGGCAGCTGGTTGATCGACGAGCATGGACGGCGCATTTACGACAGTCTTTCCGGGCTGTGGACCTGTGGAGCAGGCCACTGCCGCAAGGAAATCCAGGACGCGGTCGCACGCCAGCTCGGCACGCTGGATTATTCACCAGGCTTCCAGTATGGCCACCCGTTGTCGTTCCAACTCGCCGAAAAAGTTGCCGAGCGCATGCCGGAGACGCTGGATCATGTCTTTTTTACCGGGTCCGGCTCGGAATGTGCCGATACGGCCGTCAAGATGGCGCGCGCGTACTGGCGACTGAAGGGGCAACCCGCCAAGACGAAGCTGATCGGTCGCGCCCGCGGATATCACGGTGTCAACATCGCGGGCACGTCTCTGGGAGGTATCGGCGGCAACCGCAAGATGTTCGGGCAGTTCATGGACGTGGATCATCTTCCCCATACGCTGCAGGCAGGCATGGCATTCACGCGCGGTATGGCACAGACGGGCGGTGCAGAGCTGGCGAACGAGCTGCTTAAACTGATCGAGCTGCACGATGCGTCCAACATTGCCGCTGTCATCGTTGAGCCCATGTCGGGATCGGCCGGGGTGATCGTTCCTCCGGCAGGTTACCTGCAACGCCTTCGTGACATCTGTACACAGCACGACATTCTGCTGATCTTCGATGAGGTCATTACGGGCTTTGGCCGCATGGGCAAAGCGAGTGGCGCAGAATTCTTCGGCGTCACTCCCGACCTCATGAACGTCGCCAAACAGGTCACCAATGGCGCCGTGCCGCTGGGCGCGGTCATCGCTTCCCGTGAAATCTATCAAACGTTCATGAGCCAGCCGACCGCTCCGCACGTCGTTGAGTTCGGTCATGGCTATACCTACTCCGCGCATCCGGTGGCCTGCGCTGCCGGGCTCGCAGCACTCGATCTGCTCAATCGCGAGCAATTGATTGAGCAGTCGGCGGCGTTGGCGCCCCATTTCGAGCACGCCATCCACGGGTTGAAAGGCGCCAAGCATGTCATCGACATCCGGAACTGCGGTTTGGCTGGCGCCATTCAGCTCGGCCCCCGCGACGGGGATCCTGTGGTTCGGCCCTTCGAAGCGGGTATTGCACTGTGGAAAGCTGGCTTCTACGTGCGGTTCGGTGGCGATACGTTGCAATTTGGCCCCACCTTCAATGCAAAGCCGGACGAGCTCGACCGCGTCTTCGATGCGGTAGGCCAGACACTGCAGGGCATCGCCTGACCACGTCTGGCGCACCAGGCGATGCCGCGGCGGTCAGACCCGCCGCGCACGCCAACGGCAAGCGGGGCATCGCGGTTCGATGTGCCCGGCAGCTTACGGGTAGACGTGTGGTTATCGTCACCGTAACCAGGATCAAGTATGCGTTGGGCCTTGCCCCGACCCCAAAGAGAGCGTGACATGTCCATCATTCCCCATTTCATCAACGGTGAGCGAATCGTCGCTGAAGGTCGCACGGCCGATGTCTTCAACCCTTCGACCGGGGAGGTTGCAGGGCGCGTTGCGCTAGCGGACCAGGCCGTTCTCGCATCGGCCATCGCCGCTGCCAAGGCCGCATTTCCTGCCTGGCGCGGTACGCCACCCTCCAGGCGTGCGCAGGTCTTTTTTCGCTTCAAGCAGCTGCTCGAGGAGAATCAGCAGAAGATTGCCGAGCTGATTTCGCTGGAGCATGGCAAGACCATCGAGGATGCAATTGGCGAGTTGAGACGTGGCATCGAGAACGTCGAGTATGCGACCGCCGCGCCGGAGTTGCTCAAAGGCGAGTACAGCCGCAACGCCGGACCGAATATCGACAGCTGGAGCGACTTCCAGCCGGTGGGCATCGTCGCAGGTATCACGCCCTTCAATTTTCCGGCAATGGTCCCTCTATGGATGTACCCGCTCGCAATTGCCTGTGGTAACTGTTTCATCCTCAAACCGTCTGAGCGGGACCCGAGTTCCACACTGCTCATTGCCGAGCTGTTGCACGAAGCCGGTTTGCCCAAAGGCGTGCTGAATGTCGTGCACGGTGACAAGGAAGCCGTCGATGGCCTGATCGCAGCGCCTGAGGTCAAGGCGTTGAGCTTCGTTGGCTCTACGCCGATTGCCGAATATATCTACAGCGAAGGGACGAAGCGCGGAAAGCGTGTACAGGCGCTCGGTGGCGCGAAAAATCATGCGGTATTGATGCCGGATGCGGACCTCGACAATGCCGTCAGTGCGTTGATGGGCGCGGCCTATGGATCATGTGGTGAGCGCTGCATGGCGATATCGGTCGCCGTCTGCGTCGGTGATCAAATCGCCGATGCCCTGGTAGAGAAGCTGATCCCCGAGATCCAGGGACTGAAGGTTGGGCCCGGTACCTGCACTGGGCTCGACATGGGACCGTTGGTAACCAAGGCCGCGCTCGAAAAAGTGACCGGTTATGTGGAGGACGGCGTAGCGGCGGGGGCTGCGCTTGTGGTCGACGGGCGCGCGCTCAAGATCACTGATCATGAGAAGGGCTTCTTCCTGGGCGGCTGCCTCTTCGACCGTGTATCCCCCGAGATGCGGATCTACAAGGAAGAGATCTTCGGCCCGGTGCTTTGTACTGTCCGTGTACAGAGCCTCGAACAGGCCATGCAGCTCATCAATGATCATGAGTATGGCAATGGAACCTGCATCTTCACGCGTGATGGCGAAGCCGCTCGGCTCTTCTGCGATGAGATCGAAGTCGGCATGGTCGGCGTCAACGTGCCGTTACCGGTCCCGGTGGCTTATCACAGTTTTGGTGGCTGGAAGCGCTCTCTGTTCGGTGACCTTCACGCTTATGGACCGGACGGTGTCCGGTTCTATACCCGCCGTAAGACGATCACGCAGCGCTGGCCTCAGCGTGCCACGCATGAAGCTGCTCAGTTCGCCTTCCCTAGCAACGGCTGATCGGTAACGGACACGCAAGGGCCGGCTATGATGCCGGCCCTTGCTCGTTGGCTGGCAGCCGCTGCGGGTTACTGGATCTCTTCAGGTTTCACGATAACCCAATTCTTATCCGCGGTTATCGGCAGGCCCATCTCCTTTTGCTCCTGCGCATTGCGCTTGATCATGCCCTCAAGCGTCGCCATGGATTTGGCTTTGCGATTAACCCATATGCGGACACCCTTCTTGTCCACATCGACATCGTGAAAAAGCATATAGCCGTCACTGTCGGGCGTATCGCCAGCGACAATGATGGGCTTCTTCCACTGGTCAATGTAACTGAGGATCGCGGCATGCTTGCCTGACATCCAGGTCGCGGGTGTCCATAGGTAGGGTGTCATTTCCAGATCCATGTTGCGCTGCGGATCATAGTCGCCGTGTTCAATCTGTTTGCGGGCGGTTGTCAGCGCTCCAGTCTCACGATCCTTGAGCAGTGTGGTCACTCCGATCACGTTCTCCGGCTTCACGTTGTAGCCGTAGCGTGGGTCGGAGGCGATCATCCGCACGAGCTCTTCATGGGCGGCCGAAATGATGTAGACCTCGATACCGTTCTCGCGCAGCTTCGCAAACAGCTCCTGCTGGCCACGAAAAGGCTGCGGACGGTTGATCTCGACTGTCTTGATGGTATCGCCATCAACGTAGCGACTGGTGATGGGCGTGTCTTGAGCCATTAGCTCGTCCACGTATCCCTTGAGTTCTTTCAACGTGAATCCAGAGAAAATCTGCGCGACCCACGGGTAGCAAACGAGGTCGTCAATCTCGCAGAGCCGATAGTAATAGCTGTTGAGGCTTTCCTTCTCGCCGTGCACATCCTTGAAGGGAATGAGCTTGAGGCTTGGGTCCATGTTGTCGCGCGTTAGCACGCCCTTGGCTTCGAGAAACGGTAGCAGGGACTCCTCCAGATCGAAGCGATACGTGGTGTTGTCCATGTCGAACACCGCGTAGGCGCCGCTATTGGCATTGCTTTCGATGACATGGTTGAGCTGCTCGGCTGCGGCTTGTGGCCAATGTTCAAGCTCGGTGGCATGAGCGGTCATGCACACGCAAAGAAGGAGACTGCTGAAAAGAACTCTAGAGCGGGCAATCGGCATCAGGCGTTCCTCGTTATCAAAAAAGGGGGCTTACCCTATCAGACGTCGAGGACGCTTTCTCGCCAGAAGCCGCCCTAGGGCGGCCGGTGCACTTAGTGCTGAGTGCGGGGCTTGTGATATCTGAGCGTCAGCGCCAGTAGCAGCACTGCCATGAAGCATGACCCGACCAGCAGCATGAATCCGCCATCCCAGCCGTACAGGTCGACCGTATAGCCAACCAGCGCGTTGGCCGCGACTGAGCCTCCCAGATAGCCGAACAATCCCGTGAAGCCGGCTGCGGTGCCCGCGGCCTTTTTCGGTACGAGTTCAAGCGCCTGTAAGCCGATGAGCATCACCGGTCCGTAAATCAGGAAGCCGATCGACACCAGCGCAATCATGTCCACGGTGGGATTGCCGGGCGGATTGAGCCAGTAGACGAGGGTGCCTACGGCAACCAGCAGCATGAATACGACGCCAGTGGCGCCACGGTTCCCCTTGAACAGGCGATCGGATAGCCAGCCGCATAGGAGGGTGCCTGGGATGCCTGCCCACTCGTACAGGAAGTACGCCCAGGAGGAGTGGTCGACACTGAAACCCTTGGCTTCCTTCAAATAGGTAGGTGCCCAGTCGAGCACGCCGTAGCGAAGCAGATAGACAAACACGTTTGCGAGGGCGATGTACCACAACAGTCGATTCTTCAGAACATACTTCATGAAGATGTCGCGGGTCGTGAATTCCTGCTCGTGGCTTTCGTCGTAGCCTTCCGGGTAGTCGTTCTTGTACTTCTCTACGGGGGGCAGCCCACACGATTGAGGCGTATCCCGCATAACGGCGAACGCAAACACAGCGACGGCCAGGGCAAGTGCAGCCGGCACATAGAAAGCGGCACGCCAGTCGTTGAACAGGCCAAGGCCCAGCAGGAACAGTGGGCCGATGAGGCCACCCCCTACGTTGTGTGCAACGTTCCAGATCGAGACGATGCTACCGCGCTCCTTGTGTGACCACCAATGCACCATCGTCCGTCCACTGGGTGGCCAGCCCATTCCCTGGAACCAGCCGTTAAGGAACAGCAGGACGAATATGGTGCCCACGCTGGCGGTGGCCCATGGGGCGAAGCCGAAGATGAACATGATTCCGGCAGATAGCGCCAAGCCGAGCGGGAGGAAATAGCGGGGATTGGATCGGTCCGAAACGATGCCCATGAGGAACTTGGACAGGCCATAGGCAATTGCAGTCGCCGACAGCGCCAGGCCAAGTTGCCCGCGTGTGTAGCCCTCCTCGATGAGGTAAGGCATGGCGAGCGAGAAGTTCTTTCTAAGCAGGTAGTAACCGGCGTAGCCGATGAAGATCCCCAGGAAGATCTGCCACCGAAGACGTTTGTAGAGAGGATCAATCTCACCGGTTTCCAGAGGAGGCCGGTGAGGGGCAGGTTTTAGCGGTCCGATCATTGGAGAGCCTGTCTATTATAGGTGTATACCATTGTTACACTTATATGACAGTCCCGATGCGTTTCAGTGCGACTTAAACTGAGGCCTAGCCTGCAACGTGGCGAAGGATGGCCGCCAGCTGGAACGCGCAAAAGAAGCCAAACGCTATCTTCAGGGGACGTTCCATCTCTGCGCCAAGGCTGGCCCTCAACGGCCGGAAAACGAAGGAGGGTGTCAGAGCCAAACCAATGAGAATCGCAACCACGGCGAGGAGGGAATAGAACTCGCTCGAAAACCAGGCGATATCCGATATGACCGCATACGCAAGACACCCGATAGCCAGGCAGGCCCAAACGGCCCCTATCAGACGGTACTTCGGCGGCCATTGCTGAATGTTCACTGGGATAGCTCCACGGGCATTAATAGGCCTCCCAGTATAAGGCCCCGCGTTACTCAGCGAACGAATGCAGTCGGTCAGGGTACAGCCAATCGTTGCGTACGGTGTTCGCTGTTTCGAATAGGCCGCCTCGCCAAGACGCGTCCGAATCTGATGCCAGGCTGCTCGACGAACCGATACAGGCATTCTGAGCCGATGATGGTGATGGCCACCGTACCGACGAGGATTTCAGCGAACTGAAGCCAGGGAGAGGTTGTGTCCGACAAGGTGACCAGACACATCATGATGCTGATGACGACCCAGTGCAGGATATAGACCGAGTAAGAGCGGACACCGGCGGAGACGGCAAAGCGGCTGTCCAGCACCGTCTTCAGAAGCCGGGTGGTCAGATCCGGTCGTTCCAGTGCTTCGCGGTCAAGCTGCGCGTAACTCATGAGCCCGATCCATGCCGCCAGCGGAACGAGTTCGCCTGAACCGATCGCGAGGATCAGGCAGCCAGCTACAAGAATAAGCGGATAGCTACGCAACGCGGGTAAGCGGTCCAGGGCAAGGCGTGTCCCGATACCTACGAGAAAGTAACCGATGGAGCCGGGAAGCAGGCTTGGCAGATAGAAATGACCGAACAGTCCGGTTCGATAAGCCAGGTAGCTCGTTATGGCTCCACCGACGAACAGCAGCTTCAGACGATCATCGAGAAGCATCTTCAATAGGAAGGGAGCGATGAGATAGAACTGCCATTCGAGAGACACGCTCCACGCCGGCGTGAGAAACATGTACTCCGATTCCGGCAACAGGCTATTGGGAACTGCCCCATGGAGCATCAGAGCATGGAGCACAACATGCCAGGTCAGGTTGCCCTCAACGAGCTGCGCGTTTTGATCAGCGAAATGTGTGAGCTGACCTGCGTCGTGCCAAGGCAATGCGCCGAATGCGCTGATAGTCGCGGGTAATACCAAAATCGCCAACATCAGGGCTACGAGATAGGCAGGGAACAGCCTGAGGGCACGTCTGGCGATATAAATCGGGTAGGACTCCTGGCGTGAAAGCAGGAGGTGAGTGATCACAAAACCACTCATGATGATGAATAGCTGAACTGCCCAGTCGCCGCACTTGCCGATGACCTTTAGAGCCGGGATCGCTTCACCAATACCGGTCAGGGCTACGATGTGAGTGAGTACGACGATCCAGGCGAGCCAGGCGCGCGCGCCTTCCAATCCGCGATAGGTGGGCATGAGGACTCCTTTCCATTGATAGTGCGCTGCGACTTACAACGTCAAAATATGACTGACTGTGTCGCGCACTACTACTGACCCTACAGGCGTGAAGGATGTCCGTCGCCTTCTGGAACGGATTGTTCCACGAAGCCGGTAAGCCAATCTTTGTTGGGTAAATGCTCGGTACTGGCGAGTGCGCGGCGCGGCAAGGTGGGGAGTCAACCGCGAATCCGACGGCCTACCCATTCGTCAATGACACCACTGGCCATGATCACGCCGAAAACAATTGCCCCGCATCCAGCCATGCCCCAGGGATTGGGTATTTCACCTATCCACAACCCTGCTGCCATCAATGCCGTAACAGGCGTGAGAGCTGTTATCGCCGTTGTACGGGACGGACCGAGGTATGACACCGCCGTCGTGAACAGGATCAATGCCAATACGCCTGCAAGCAGCCCTTGAATGGCCGTTTGCTGGACGAGTGTTAATACCGCCGTCGTTTCGATGGCCTGCCAAATATCGCTGGCGGCAAACGGTATCAGTGCAATCACGGACCACAGCCCGACCAGGGCGGCCGCTTCGACAGCACTCAGTCCGCTCTTTCGAAAGGCTATGGTGTAAATGGACCAGCTGAGCGCGCCGAGCAGAATGAATAAATGGCCAAGCCAGTGACCGCTGTTCGGACCGAGCATGCTCTGTCCGATGATCGCGAATGTACCTATCGCGATCCCGGCGAGACCCATCAGGCGAAGCTTCGTGAATCGCTCGCCCAGCAAGACCGCTGATAACGCGCCGACGAACAGTGGAAGCGTGCCGGTGAGAAGCGGCCCTGCTTCTGTTGCAGGCGCATACTGAAGGCCAAACAGCACTGCGCCCATATATGGAATGCCCGCGAACATAAGTCCGATCAGCAACCAGGGGCTTTTCCCTTTAGGCATGCCACGAAGGCGCCACCAGTAAGGCGACAGCAAAACGGCCGCAGTGCCGAAACGAATGAAAGCCAATAGAGCGGGTGCAAGCGGCTCGGCATCGCTGACGATCGCTCGCGGGCTGACAATCCAGGTAGTCCAGCTTAAAACCGTGGCCAAGGCGGCCAGAAAACCGATGGCCACCCTACGATGCGATGTTGTGAGCGTGTTCATGCTCGCGGTGATGTCTGCGTGGGGGCATCGCGCAGCGCGCCCTGCTGCATCGCCAGGCGCAAGGTCATGCCTTACGAACGAATTCAGACTTCAGCTTCATGGCTCCAATGCCATCGATTTTGCAGTCTATGTCGTGGTCTCCGTCGACCAGGCGGATGTTCTTGACCCGTGTGCCGACCTTCACGACAAGCGACGAGCCCTTTACCTTGAGATCCTTGATGACGGTTACCGTATCGCCATCCGCCAGCGGATTGCCTACAGAGTCCTTTATAACGCGTAGATCGTCGCTCTCGTTGGACGCGCCATCAATACTCCACTCATGAGCGCACTCCGGGCAGGTGAGTAGCAAGCCGTCCTCATAGGTGTATTCCGATTCACACTGGGGGCACGGGGGGAAATTGCTCACGATCAGACGCTCCATCTTAAAAGCCGCACAGTGTAAGTGGGTTTACGGGCATGGAACAGCGTGCGACTGCGTGGCGGCATTCTTAGCCGCCATCGACAGTGACTCAGACCTGTACGGTGTCGACCATTTTCCGAGCATGGGCGATCGATTCCTGGGTAAGGTCGACACCGCCCAGCATTCGGGCAATTTCCTCGACCCGACTGGCAGCGTCCAGCTCCCGAACAGCTGTCCGGGTAGCTTTACTGCCACGCACCTTATGGACGAAGAGATGCTGGTGCCCCTGGGCCGCAACTTGCGGCAAATGAGTGACAGTAAGTACCTGGCCCTTCTCACCCAAACGGCGTAGCAGCTGTCCAACGACCTCTGCTGTTGGGCCGCCGATACCCACATCGACCTCGTCAAACACCAGCGTCGATACGCGTGAGGTCTGTGCCGTAATGACCTGAATCGCCAAACTGATGCGAGACAGCTCGCCACCCGAAGCGACCTTCGCAAGACCCTTCAATGGCTGTCCAGGGTTGGCGCTGACCAAAAACTCGACCTGCTCGAGACCGTAGGGCTGAGGGTCGTCATTCTGTGCGGACCGCAGTTCAATCGCGAAGCGACCGCCCGGCATACCCAGCCGCTGCATCTCTTTTTCAACTTTGGTCGCCAGGGTTTTGCTGGCCTTGTTACGCACTTGGCTTAGCGCCTGAGCCTTCTCCTGATAGTGCCGCAGGTAGGATCCCAGCTCGTCTTCAAGACGCTCGATGGCTTCGTCGCTTGCGTTCAGGCCTTCAAGCTCAGTCATGAGCTGTTGCTGAAGAACGCCGAGCTCGTCAGGCTGGATGCGATGCTTGCGCGCCAACGTGTAGATGGCGTCCAAACGCTCCTCCAGCTGCTGCTGGCGCTGCGGGTCCGCATCGAAGTTGTCAAGGAAGCGGTTCAGTTCTCCCACCGCTTCCTCGACCTGGATCTGTGCGCTGGACAGGAGATTGATGGCTTCCTGCATGGCCGCGGGCTGATTACCGGTCGCGGTGAGGCGATTGAGACTTGCGGTGAGTGCGGACAGCACGTTTCCGCCATCGCTCTCGCTGCACATGTCTATAACCTGCCTGCACGAGCCCAGTAGGCTCTCCGCATTCGAAAGCGCCTTATGTTCCTCCTCCAGTTGTTCAAGTTCGTTCTCGCCCAGTGCGAGATTGGCGAGCTCTTCGAGCTGATAGCTCAACAGCTGGTGTCGGGCGCGTTGCTCGTCGCCACTGGTAGAAAGGCGTTCCAGCTCGGTACGGGTTTGCCGCCAGCGTTGGGATGCCAGTTGAACCTGACGCGCTAGATCCCCCGCACCGGCGTACTCGTCGAGCAGGCGGCGATGAGTGTCAGGCTTGAGGAGTGATTGATGTTCGTGCTGGCTATGGATGTCGATCAACAGGCCACCGAGGCTTTTCAGATCGCCTAGAGGACAAGGTGTACCGTTGATATAGCCTCGTGAACGGCCTTCGGCGGTAATCACGCGGCGGAGGATGCAGTGCCCGTCGTGCTCCAGATCGCGACCGGCGAGCCAGGCGGCAGCTTCGGGAATATCCTTGAGGTCGAAACTTGCGAGGATGTCCGCCTTGTCCGCGCCAGGGCGGACGACGCCGCTGTCGGCCCGATCGCCAAGTGCGAGGCTCAAGGCATCAAGCATGATCGACTTGCCCGCGCCGGTTTCACCCGTGATCACGCTCATGCCGCCGCGCAGCTCAAGATCAAGATGTTCAACGATCGCGTAATTGTGAACCGACAGATGCACCAGCATGGGAGGGCTCCGAACAAGGTTTCGAATGCGTGCTGGGTATTTATACAGTGGTCCTTGCAGGTAGGCAACGTACCGCCTGTCCGCTTCGACGAAACCACCCGGTCAGTTATCCATGTGCCCTTGAAGGTTTATTTCTCGGCCCCATATAGCCGGCAAGCAAATTGGTTCCGAGAGAGCCGCACGATAATTGGAGGAGATTCGCATGGCTGACGAGCAGAACCTGGACACCCAGAATCCTGAGGACGTAGTGGCCGCCGGCGAGCAGACCGATAGCGACCTGCTGGCGCGTATCGAACAGCTCGAGGAGCAATTGGCCGCCGCGCAGGATCAATCACTGCGCAGTGCTGCTGACCTGCAGAACGTGCGCCGGCGTGCCGAGCAGGATGTCGAAAAGGCACACAAGTTCGCCCTCGAGAAATTCGCCGGTGATCTGTTGGGTGTCGTTGACAGCCTCGAGCGCGGCCTGGAGCTTTCCAGCGCGGACGACGAGTCCATCCGTCCCATGCGCGAAGGCATGGAGCTGACGCTGAAGATGCTTCAGGACACCCTCAAGCGCCATCAGATCGAAGCCATCGATCCACACGGCGCGCCCTTCAATCCCGAGCATCACCAGGCCATGGCTATGGAAGAGAGCACCCATGTCGAGCCCAATAGTGTGCTCAAGGTGTTCCAGAAGGGCTATCTGGTCAGTGGGCGCCTGCTTCGTCCGGCGATGGTCGTCGTCAGCAAGGCACCCGTCGAGCCTCCGCCAAGCATCGACGAAAAGGCTTGAAATCGGGGGGAGCGCCCCCATCTAACAGATCAACCGAATATTGCAGGTCCCTGGGCGGGCCGCACGGAATCCAAAGTTTCTGGAGAGGATTATGGGCAAGATCATTGGTATCGACCTGGGAACCACCAACTCCTGCGTGGCCATCCTGGAAAACGGCAACGTCAAGGTTATCGAGAACGCTGAAGGCACGCGTACCACGCCGTCCATCATTGCCTACACGAACGATGGCGAGACGCTGGTCGGGCAGTCCGCAAAGCGTCAGGCGGTGACTAACCCGCAGAACACGCTATACGCGGTGAAGCGCCTCATCGGTCGCCGGTTTGAAGAAGATGTCGTTCAGAAAGACATCAAAATGGTCCCCTACGCGATCACCAAGGCGGACAACGGAGACGCCTGGGTCGAAGTGAAGGGCCAGAAGATGGCGCCGCCGCAGATTTCGGCTGAAGTGCTGAAGAAGATGAAGAAGACCGCCGAGGATTACCTGGGCGAAACCGTCAGCGAAGCGGTCATTACCGTCCCTGCCTACTTCAATGACAGTCAGCGTCAGGCTACCAAGGATGCTGGCCGCATTGCCGGTCTGGACGTCAAGCGGATCATCAACGAGCCGACCGCAGCTGCGCTGGCGTACGGTATGGACAAGGCCAAGGGCGACCACACGGTCATCGTGTATGACCTGGGTGGCGGTACGTTCGACGTGTCCGTGATCGAAATCGCCGAAGTCGATGGTGAGCACCAGTTCGAAGTGCTGGCGACCAACGGTGACACATTCCTCGGCGGTGAAGACTTCGATATTCGTCTGATCGACTACCTCGTTGACGAATTCAAGAAAGAAACCGGCATGAATCTGAAGGGCGACCCGCTGGCCATGCAGCGCCTGAAAGAGGCCGCAGAGAAGGCGAAGATCGAGCTGTCCTCGAGCCAGCAGACTGACGTGAACCTGCCGTACATCACGGCTGACTCGTCCGGTCCCAAGCACTTGAACGTGAAGATCTCCCGCGCCAAGCTCGAGTCGCTTGTCGAAGATCTGGTCGAGCGTACCATCGAGCCCTGCCGCGTTGCGCTGAAGGACGCCGGTATCGACGTCTCCAGCATCAACGACGTGATCCTCGTGGGTGGCCAGACTCGTATGCCGCTGGTACAGAAGCGTGTCGCCGAGTTCTTCAACAAGGAAGCGCGCAAGGACGTTAACCCGGACGAAGCCGTTGCAATTGGTGCGGCCATTCAGGGCGCCGTTCTTGCAGGTGACGTGAAGGACGTACTGCTGCTCGATGTGTCGCCATTGACGCTGGGCATCGAGACTCTTGGCGGCGTCATGACGCCGTTGATCGAAAAGAACACCACGATCCCAACCAAGAAGTCGCAGGTGTTCTCGACCGCGGACGACAACCAGTCCGCCGTGACCATTCATGTTCTGCAGGGTGAGCGCAAGCAGGCCGCGCAGAACAAGTCGCTGGGCCGTTTCGATCTGGCCGAGATTCCGCCAGCGCCACGTGGCGTTCCGCAAATTGAAGTCACGTTCGACATCGACGCCAACGGTATCCTGCACGTTGGTGCGAAGGACAAGGCCACAGGCAAGCAGCAGTCGATCGTCATCAAAGCAAACTCGGGTCTGTCCGAGGATGAAATCGAGCAGATGGTCCGCGATGCCGAGGCCAACGCCGAGGACGATCGCAAGTTCGAGGAGCTGGTCGCAGCCCGTAACCAGGGTGACCAGCTGGTTCACGCCACTCGCAAGATGCTGACTGAAGCGGGCGACAAGGCAACGGCCGAAGAGAAGACTGCAATCGAGACTGCGATCAGCGAGCTGGAGACAGCAGTGCGTGGCGATGACAAGAGCGTCATCGAGGCCAAGGTCAATGCCTTGTCCCAGGCCTCTGCTCCGCTAGCGCAGAAGATGTACGCCGAGCAGCAGCCAGGTGATGCAGCTAAAGCCGAGGGCGCTTCGAAGCCAGCCGGTGACGATGTCGTCGACGCGGAGTTCGAAGAGGTCAAGGACAACAAGTAAACGTCACGTTTGCTTTGCTCCCGCGTGGCTTAGGTCGCGCGTCTCGACTCACTACGCGGGGGCTTGCTCCCGCGTAGGCATGTCTGGAGGAGCAATAGAGGAATTCAGAGAATCATGGCGAAACGAGACTACTACGAAATTCTGGGCGTCGAGCGCGGGGCCAGCGAAGCTGACCTGAAAAAGGCCTATCGGCGGCTGGCCATGAAATACCACCCCGACCGGAATCCGGACGATAAGGCGGCTGAAGAGAAGTTCAAGGAGGCCAATGAGGCCTACGAAGTGCTATCGGATGCCAGTAAGCGTGCCGCGTACGACCAATATGGTCACGCCGGTGTCGATCCGCAAATGGGCGGCGGCCCGGGCGGCATGGGTGGTGCGAGCTTTTCGGACATCTTTGGCGATGTCTTCAGCGATTTCTTTGGTGGAGCGCGCGGCGGTTCGCGGGGCGGCCCGCAGCGAGGTAGCGATCTTCGCTATACGCTCGAGCTGGACCTCGAGGAAGCCGTACGCGGGACTAGCGTAACCATCCGCGTACCGACCCTGGTCAACTGCAAGATTTGCGAAGGCAGTGGCGCGAAGAAAGGTTCATCGCCAGTAACCTGTCCGACCTGCGGCGGTATCGGCCAGGTGCGCATGCAGCAGGGCTTTTTCTCCGTACAACAGACCTGCCCACGCTGCCATGGCGCAGGGAAGATCATTCCGGATCCCTGCGACGCCTGTCATGGTCAGGGCCGCGTCGAAGAGCAGAAGACGCTGTCGGTCAAGGTGCCTGCCGGTGTCGATACCGGCGATCGTATTCGCCTTTCCGGCGAGGGAGAAGCGGGTGCATTGGGCGGACCCGCAGGCGATCTGTACGTCGTTGTGAATGTTCGTGAACACCCGATCTTCCAGCGTGACGGCAAGGATCTGTTCTGTGAAGTCCCGATCGGCTTCGTGGATGCAGCGCTGGGCGGCGAGCTCGAAGTTCCGACCCTTGATGGACGCGTCAAGCTGAAGATTCCCGAGGGCACTCAGACCGGTAAGTTGTTCCGTCTGCGCGGTAAGGGTGTATCGCCCGTTCGCGGTGGCGGCCCGGGTGATTTGATGTGCCGCGTCGCGGTCGAGACGCCGGTCAATCTTGACAAGCGTCAGCGCGAGTTGCTGGAGGAGTTTCGCAGCAGCCTTCATGGAAACAGTTCGCACTCACCGAAGGCCAGCGGCTGGTTCGAAGGCGTGAAACGATTCTTCGGTGATCTCTGATAAAAGTCGCCGGCAGGTGTCTGTCCGGCGACGGCACGATGGAGCACGTCAAATGCGACGTATAGCAGTTGTGGGCGCCGCGGGGCGTATGGGCAAGAATCTTGTCGAGGCCGTTCAGCAAAGCGGCGGCGCGGCCGGTCTCACTGCGGCGGTAGACCGACCTGATAGCAGCCTGGTTGGTGCAGACGCGGGCGAGCTGGCGGGCATCGGTCGGATCGGTGTGCCGCTGTCGGGTGACCTGGCCAAGGTGATTGACGAGTTCGATGTCCTGATTGACTTCACGCACCCAACCGTAAGCCTCCAGAACATTGCACGGTGTCGCCAATCTGGCAAAGCGATGGTCATTGGTACGACAGGCTTCTCGGCCGAGCAGCGCGAGCAATTGGTTGAGGCATCCAAGTCGATCCCGATTGTCTTCGCAGCCAACTACAGCGTCGGTGTGAACCTATGTTTGAAGTTGCTTGATACGGCGGCGCGCGTTCTGGGTGACGATGTCGATATCGAAATCATTGAGGCACATCATCGGCACAAGGTCGACGCGCCCTCGGGCACTGCGCTGCGAATGGGCGAAGTGGTCGCGGCTGCGTTGGGTCGTGACCTGGACGATGTAGCTGTTTATGGTCGTGAAGGGCAGACGGGTGCACGCAAGCGCGAGACCATCGGCTTTGCGACTGTACGCGCCGGGGACGTCGTGGGTGATCATACGGTCCTGTTCGCAGCTGACGGTGAGCGGGTCGAAATTACTCACAAGGCGTCCAGTCGAATGACCTTCGCAAAAGGAGCTGTGCGTGCTGCGCTTTGGCTCGAGGGGCGAGAGCCGGGGCTATATGACATGCAAGACGTGCTGGGGTTGCGTTAAACCGTAACTAGTCGACCAGCGCGGTGGACCCGAAAGGTCCATTTCTATACAATGCCTGCTTTAGTATGTTTACTAAAAGTTGCGCAGAATGGCTCAAATAAAAAGCGGGGTGACGGTCGATACGTCATCCCGCTTTTTTTACAATCTGCGTTTGCGTCAGCCTTAGATCTTCGGGAGGTCTTTCTTGACTAAGCCAGCCATACTCGCCCTTGCTGATGGCAGCATTTTTCGCGGCGAATCCATTGGTGCCGACGGGCAAACGGTCGGCGAGGTAGTGTTCAACACTGCCATGACCGGCTATCAGGAAATCCTTACCGATCCGTCCTACGCCAGGCAATTGGTCACGCTGACCTATCCTCATATTGGTAACACGGGCACTACGCCGCAGGACGGCGAGGCCAACCAGGTGTGGGCTGCGGGCCTGATCATTCGTGACCTTCCGCTTGTCGCCAGCAACTGGCGTAACAAGCAGTCCCTTTCGGACTATCTCAAGGCCAACGGTACGGTTGCCATTGCCGATATCGACACGCGTCGTCTGACGCGCATCCTTCGTGAAAAGGGCGCACAAAACGGCTGCATCCTCGTGGGTGAGGACGCGACTGAGGCCCGCGCGCTCGAGCTTGCTCGAGAATTTCCGGGGCTGAAGGGGATGGACCTTGCCAAGGAAGTCAGCACCAAGCAGTCCTACGAATGGCGCTCGACTGTCTGGAACCTACAGGATGACGATCACGCGGAAATACCCGCTGAGCAACTGCCTTACCACGTTGTCGCGTTTGACTACGGTGTAAAGCTGAACATCCTTCGCATGCTGGTAGCGCGGGGTTGCAGGATCACGGTATTGCCTGCTCAGACGCCTGCGAGCGAGGCGTTGGCGCTCAACCCGGATGGGGTGTTTCTGGCGAACGGTCCGGGGGATCCGGAGCCTTGCGACTACGCCATCAAGGCAATTCAGCAGGTGCTTGAAACCGACATCCCTGTATTCGGTATTTGCCTGGGTCATCAGTTGCTGGCGCTGGCGTCAGGCGCCAAAACCATAAAAATGCCGAACGGCCATCATGGTGCCAACCACCCGGTGCAGGATCTGAAAACTGGCGAAGTACTGATTACGAGCCAGAACCACGGCTTTGCCGTCGATGAGCAGACCCTTCCCGCCAATCTGCGCGTCACTCACAAATCGTTGTTCGACGGCTCCAATCAGGGCATTGAGCGTACTGACAAAGTCGCCTTCAGCTTCCAGGGGCACCCTGAAGCAAGTCCCGGCCCGCATGATGTTGCGCCACTGTTCGATCGTTTCATCGAAGCCATGGCCGCGCGCCGTTGAGTTTGTCGAGCCAAGGAATTCGAGAGTAAGCACATGCCAAAACGTACAGATATCAAAAGCATCCTCATCCTCGGCGCCGGCCCTATCGTCATCGGCCAGGCGTGCGAGTTCGACTACTCCGGCGCGCAGGCCTGTAAAGCGCTGAAGGAAGAAGGCTTCCGAGTCATTCTGGTGAACTCCAATCCGGCAACGATCATGACCGATCCGGCCATGGCCGATGCGACCTACATCGAGCCGATCAAGTGGGCGACTGTCGCCAAGATCATCGAGAAGGAGCGTCCCGATGCGCTGCTGCCGACCATGGGTGGTCAGACTGCACTGAACTGCGCCCTCGACCTCGAGCGGCACGGCGTGCTGGAGAAGTTCGGTGTCGAAATGATCGGTGCCAACGCCGACACGATCGACAAGGCTGAAGATCGTTCACGCTTCGACAAGGCCATGAAGGATATCGGGCTGGCATGCCCGCGCTCGGGCATCGCTCATAGCATGGAAGAGGCCTATGGCGTACTCGATCAGGTCGGCTTTCCGTGCATTATCCGTCCCTCGTTCACAATGGGCGGTACCGGCGGCGGTATTGCCTATAACCGCGAAGAGTTCGAGGAGATATGCGCGCGCGGGCTTGATCTGTCGCCGACTCGTGAGCTGCTGATTGACGAGTCGCTGATCGGCTGGAAGGAATACGAGATGGAGGTTGTCCGCGACAAGAAGGACAACTGCATCATCGTCTGCGCCATTGAGAACTTCGACCCGATGGGTGTGCACACGGGGGACTCCATCACCGTTGCCCCGGCGCAGACATTGACTGACAAGGAATATCAGATCATGCGCAACGCCTCTTTGGCGGTGCTGCGCGAGATCGGCGTCGAAACCGGCGGTTCCAACGTACAGTTCGGCATCTGCCCAGATACCGGCCGTATGGTCGTGATCGAGATGAACCCGCGAGTTTCGCGCTCATCCGCGCTGGCTTCGAAGGCCACCGGGTTCCCAATCGCCAAGATCGCGGCAAAGCTTGCCGTCGGCTACACGCTGGATGAGCTCCAGAACGACATCACGGGCGGACGGACGCCAGCGTCGTTCGAGCCGGCGATCGACTACGTCGTGACCAAGGTGCCTCGATTCGCCTTCGAGAAATTCCCTAACGCTGATGCGCGCCTGACGACACAGATGAAGTCCGTCGGTGAGGTCATGGCAATTGGGCGTACATTCCAGGAGTCCGTGCAGAAGGCCCTGCGTGGCCTCGAAGTAGGCGTAAGCGGTTTCGATCCCAAGCTGGATCTTAACGATGCCGAGGCTGAAAGCACGCTCAAGCGCGAGCTGACCGTCCCGGGCGCGGACCGGATCTGGTACGTAGCCGATGCGTTCCGTGCAGGCCGTACGGTCGAGCAAGTGTTTGATCTCACGAAGATCGATCCGTGGTTCCTTGTTCAGATCGAGGATCTGGTCAAGGAAGAGCAACACGTGCAGACCCTTGGCCTGTCGAATATTGACTATGCGCTGATGCGTCGCCTCAAGCGTAAAGGGTTCTCCGACGCGCGCTTGGCTCGTTTGTTGGGTGTGACCGAGAAAAACCTTCGCAGCCACCGCCACAAGCTGAAGGTGCTGCCAGTCTATAAGCGTGTCGATACCTGCGCCGCTGAATTTGCGACCGATACGGCCTACATGTACTCGACCTACGAGGAAGAGTGCGAGGCGAACCCGAGCAGCCGTGACAAGATCATGGTTATAGGTGGTGGCCCGAACCGGATCGGCCAAGGCATCGAATTCGACTACTGCTGCGTCCATGCGGCACTTGCGATGCGTGAAGACGGGTACGAGACCATCATGGTCAACTGCAACCCTGAAACCGTCTCCACGGACTACGATACGTCCGATCGCCTGTATTTTGAGCCAGTGACGCTGGAAGACGTCCTTGAAATCGTTCGCGTCGAGCAGCCGAAGGGCGTGATCGTTCAGTACGGCGGTCAAACGCCCCTGAAACTTGCGCGTGCGCTTGAAGAAGCAGGCGTACCGATCATCGGTACCACCCCGGACGCGATCGATCGTGCCGAGGACCGCGAGCGCTTCCAGCAAATGGTCCAGCGTCTGAACCTGCGTCAGCCTGCAAACGCCACGGCGCGTAGCGAAGACGAAGCTATTTTGGCTTCCAAGAGCATCGGCTATCCATTGGTTGTGCGTCCTTCCTACGTGTTGGGTGGCCGGGCGATGGAGATCGTTTACCAGGAAGACGAACTCAAGCGTTATATGCGCGATGCGGTGAAAGTCTCGAATGACAGCCCGGTATTGCTGGACCATTTTCTCAACTGCGCAATCGAGGTGGACGTCGATGCAGTGAGCGATGGTGAAACCGTCGTCATCGGCGCGATCATGCAGCATATCGAACAGGCAGGCGTTCACTCCGGAGACTCCGCCTGCTCGCTGCCACCGTACTCCCTGCCAAAGCATATCCAGGATGAAATCCGGGAGCAGGTGAAGAAGATGGCGCTCGAACTGCACGTTGTAGGTTTGATGAACGTGCAAATGGCCGTGCAGGGCGAGGATATCTACGTCATTGAAGTGAACCCGCGCGCATCGCGTACGGTTCCGTTCGTGTCCAAGTGCATTGGCGTGTCGCTTGCCAAGGTTGCGGCGCGGGCAATGGCTGGCAAGACGCTCGCGGAGATCGGTTTCACCCAAGAGATCATTCCGCCGTACTACAGTGTGAAAGAAGCGGTATTCCCGTTCGCCAAGTTCCCGGGTGTTGACCCCATACTCGGCCCGGAAATGAAGTCGACCGGCGAGGTGATGGGTGTTGGTGACAGCTTTGCGGAAGCATTCTCCAAGGCTCAGATCGGTGCGAGCGAAGTGCTGCCGAACTCAGGCTGTGCATTCATCAGCGTCCGCGACGATGACAAGCCTTTCGTTGCACAGGTAGCCGCTGATCTGGTGGAATTGGGCTTCCAAGTCGTGGCCACGGCTGGGACTGCACGCGTCATCGAGGCAGCTGGATTGCCGGTTCGTCGCGTGAACAAGGTCACTGAAGGGCGTCCGCATGTAGTGGACATGATCAAGAACGACGAAGTGACCTTGATCATCAATACGACCGAAGGCCGCCAGTCCATTGCCGACTCCTATTCGATTCGTCGCAATGCGCTGCAGCACAAGATTTGCTGCACCACCACGATTGCAGGTGGGCAGGCAATCTGTGAAGCGCTGAAATTTGGTCCTGAGAAAGCCGTGCGCCGTTTGCAGGACCTCCATGCAGGAATCAACGCATGACCAAATATCCAATGACAGTCCAGGGCGCGCGCGCCCTGGAGGAAGAGCTGAAGCACCTCAAGACAGAGCTGCGCCCGCAAATCACTCAGGCGATTGCCGAGGCGCGTGAGCTTGGGGACCTGAAGGAAAATGCCGAGTACCATGCGGCACGTGAGCAGCAGGGCATGGTCGAGGCGCGAATTCGTGATATCGAGGGCCGCCTGCAAAATGCACAGGTCATTGACGTCAGCAATATCCCGCACTCTGGCAAGGTTATATTCGGCACCACGGTCGATATCGCCAATGTCGAGACCGACGAAACCACGACGTACCAGATTGTCGGTGACGACGAGGCGGACGTGAAGCAGGGCAAGCTGTCCGTCAGCTCACCTATTGCTCGAGCGCTGGTCGGCAAGGAAGAGGGTGACGTGGTTACTGTGCGAACACCCAGTGGCCTGATCGAGTACGAGATTGTCGAAGTCCGCCACGTCTGACCAGCGGGTCGTATTTGCGACTTTCGTGTGGCGTTTGGCACTGACGCTTTGGCTTGGTAGCGCGCTTGCGCTACCGCTTCTCGTGCTGCCCGGCTTGTCCGAGGTTGGATTTGCACCCATGCTTGCAGAGGAGCTAATGCGATCGCTTGGCAGGTCGCAAGGTGCACTGACGCTTGGCTGCGCAGGTATCCAGCTGTTGATTCTGGCTAGAGAGGTCGGGTGCAGGAAGCTCATTCGCGATGTTCGCGGGATGCTTCTGATCGGTGCGGCGGTAGCGGGCGCGTGCATGTACTTCGGGCTGGCCCATGCGGCGATCGAGGCAGAGCGGACGATTGGAATTGTCCTGGCAGCGCTGGGTTTGCTGCTGCTGGGGCGCCCCGCGCCCCATCGTGCTTGAGCGCCGCCTTCAGCCCATGTTTCGAGCGATATTGGACAGGTTCCGGTTCGGTTTGGGGTTCTTGCGATAAACGAGGGCAACTTTACCAATCGACTGGACCAGCTCGCAGCTACCGGCCTTGCAGAGCTCCTCGATGATGGCACGGCGGTCCTCGCGTTCGGCCACGCGGACCTGGATCTTGATAAGCTCGTGGTCGTTGAGCGCGCGGTCGAGCTCGGCGAGTACACCTTCGGTCAAACCGTTCTCGGCGATCATCAATACGGGTTTTAGATGATGTCCGATAGATTTGTACTGTTTCTTCTGGTCTTGAGTGAGCGGCATAATCAACCCCTGTAAGTGGCCGTTGCATCGGCCCTGGAAAAAAGCCGGTAAGTGTACCTGAGCAGCCCAGTACATGCTCGGTGATGATAGCGCGGCGCCTTGGGAGATTTCCTGCTGCGCCAAGCGGGACATTTCGGTGGGGGTTAGTGTGACGGGGCAGTGCGATGTCAGTGCAGATATATGTCGCATCAGGTTGCTAGTGCAGCCGTGTCTTTGAGTCGCGCAATAGGGTACAAATGTAAGGGCTGCTTTGGTTTTGCAGACGCCACGCGCACGAATCGCGACGGCGCTGCACGGCTTGCAACGAATTTTGCACACCGATCGCACTTGGATCGATTTTATCCGTCCAAGGCAAATAAAGCGTTACAGACGGCGCCTGCGGAATGTAGGGGTTGTGTAGTAAGTTAGGCCGGTGAACATCCGGTCGTCATGTGGGGTCCTGCCCGCCAGGGCGGCTTCAGAGGGTAGTGAATTGAACGACATGGCAAAGAACCTGATCCTGTGGCTGATCATCGCGGCCGTACTGGTGACGGTGATGAACAACTTCTCCAGCCCAAGCGAGCAGCAGACGCTGAACTATTCCGACTTCATCCAGCAGGTGAAGGACGGCCAGATCGAGCGTGTGACGGTCGACGGTTACGTCATTACCGGCAAGCGCCAGAACGGAGAGAATTTCAAGACGATTCGTCCTGCCATTCAGGACAACGGCTTGATTGGTGATCTTGTCAATAGCAACGTCGTGATCGAGGGCAAGCAGCCCGAACAGCAGAGCATCTGGACTCAGTTGCTAGTCGCAAGCTTCCCGATCCTCGTCATCATCGCAGTCTTCATGTTCTTCATGAGGCAGATGCAGGGGGGCGCTGGCGGGAAGGGCGGCCCGATGAGCTTCGGCAAAAGCAAGGCTCGGCTGCTCTCAGAGGATCAGGTCAAGACTACGTTTGCCGACGTCGCCGGGTGTGATGAGGCGAAGGAGGAGGTCAGCGAGCTGGTCGAGTTCCTTCGCGATCCTGGCAAGTTCCAGCGCCTGGGCGGCCGCATCCCTCGTGGCGTCTTGATGGTGGGTTCTCCCGGTACCGGTAAGACGCTGCTCGCGAAGGCCGTAGCCGGTGAAGCGAAGGTGCCGTTCTTCACGATCTCGGGTTCCGACTTTGTCGAAATGTTCGTAGGTGTAGGCGCGAGCCGCGTTCGCGACATGTTTGACCAGGCGAAGAAGCATGCGCCTTGCATTATCTTCATCGACGAAATTGATGCGGTTGGTCGTCATCGCGGCGCCGGCCTCGGCGGCGGTCACGACGAGCGTGAGCAAACGCTGAACCAGTTGCTTGTCGAGATGGATGGCTTCGAGATGAACGATGGCATCATCGTTATCGCGGCCACCAACCGGCCTGACGTCCTTGACCCTGCATTGCTTCGTCCGGGCCGCTTTGACCGTCAGGTTGTCGTAGGGCTTCCTGATATCCGCGGGCGCGAGCAGATCCTCAAGGTTCATATGCGCAAGGTGCCGATCGGCGATCATGTCGATCCTGCCGTCATCGCGCGCGGTACGCCGGGATTCTCGGGTGCTGACCTTGCAAACCTTGTGAACGAAGCGTCCCTATTCGCTGCGCGGGCTGGCAAGCGTATCGTCGATATGCGTGAGTTCGAGCTGGCGAAAGACAAGATCATGATGGGCGCCGAGCGCAAGACCATGGTCATGTCCGAAAAGGAAAAGCTCAATACGGCATACCATGAAGCTGGCCATGCGATTGTTGGCCGTCTAGTGCCAGAACATGACCCTGTCTACAAGGTGTCGATCATTCCGCGTGGTCGTGCGCTGGGTGTAACCATGTTCCTGCCCGAAGAGGACCGCTATAGCCTGTCCAAGCGCGCTTTGAACAGCCAGATCTGTTCGCTGTTCGGTGGCCGCATCGCCGAAGAGATGACGCTCGGGTTTGAAGGCGTCACCACGGGCGCGTCGAACGACATCATGCGTGCTACCCAATTGGCCAAGAACATGGTTACCAAGTGGGGGTTGTCGGAAAAACTTGGTCCGTTGATGTATGCCGAGGAAGAGGGTGAGGTATTCCTGGGTCGCAGCGCTGGAAGCCAGCAGACCAATGTCTCTGCGCAGACAGCGCAGCTCATCGATCAGGAAGTCCGGAGCATCATTGATCATTGCTACGGCACTGCCAAACGCCTGCTCGAGGAAAACCGTGACAAGCTCGACATGATGGCCGAAGCCCTGATGAAGTACGAGACAATCGATGTTGGCCAGATCGATGACATCATGGCCGGTCGTACGCCGAGAGAACCTCGGGACTGGCAGGGCGGCTCTGGCGACTCGACACCCCCTCGCGAAGAGACAGGCCGTCCCGAAACCCCTATTGGTGGTCCGGCAGGCGAGCATTAAGTAACGTCTATGTCCAATCCGCTATACCCGACCCGGCTGCCCTTTGGGCGCCGGGTCGTTGATTTTTCGACACCCCATGTCATGGGAATCCTCAACGTCACTCCCGATTCATTTTCGGACGGTGGTCGCTTCAATCGACTTGATGCTGCGCTGCGCCATGCCGAGCAAATGGTTCGCGCAGGAGCAACGTTCATTGACGTAGGGGGTGAATCGACCCGTCCAGGTGCCGCAGCGGTATCCCCTGAAGAAGAACTGGATCGGGTCGCCCCTGTGGTCGATGCCATTGCGCGCGCGCTGGATGTCGTGGTCTCGCTCGACACGTCAACTCCCGTGGTGATGCGCGAGGGCGCCGCGCTCGGTGCCGGGCTTATCAATGACGTAAGGTCGCTTACCCGGCCGGGGGCTCTCGAGGCTGCAGCAGTAACCGGGCTGCCGGTGTGTTTGATGCACATGGTCGGCGAGCCAACGACCATGCAGTTGGATCCTTGCTACGACGACGTCGTCCAGTCAGTAATAGAATTTCTTTCCCAGCGTATTGAAGCCTGCGTCCAAGTTGGAATCACCCGTGAGCGGGTCATCGTCGATCCTGGGTTTGGTTTCGCGAAAACACTGCAGCACAATCTGGTGCTTTTCCGTCGGTTAGAGAGATTGGCCATTTTGCAGTCCCCGATTCTTGTGGGCGTCTCGCGCAAATCCATGATCGGGAAAGTACTTGGCAAGCCCGTTGACGAACGTCTGATGGGCAGCATCGCGTTGGCAAGCCTGGCGGTAGCAAAGGGCGCGCGGATACTTCGCGTGCACGATGTCGCGGAAACAGTAGACGCCGTGAAGATGATCGCCGCGATAGAATCGGCGAATTGAGCGATATGGAGCTTCCATGAGCAGAAAATATTTTGGCACCGACGGCATACGTGGCCGGGTTGGGCAATTTCCTATCACCCCCGACTTCATGCTCAAGCTTGGCTGGGCAGCGGGGATGGCTTTCCGCAAGCAGGGCGCGTGTCGAGTACTCGTAGGCAAGGACACACGAATCTCGGGTTACATGTTCGAATCAGCGCTGGAAGCTGGCCTGTCAGCGGCAGGCGCAGATGTGATGCTGCTGGGGCCTATGCCAACCCCTGCAATCGCTTACCTGACCCGAACCTTCCATGCAGAGGCAGGCATCGTCATCAGTGCCTCGCACAATCCGCATTATGACAATGGCATCAAGTTCTTTTCGGGGAAAGGCACCAAGCTTCCCGATGAAGTCGAGTTGATGATCGAGGAGTTGATCGATGCACCAATGAGCGTTGTGGAATCTGCGAAGCTTGGAAAAGTCTCCCGGATCAATGACGCAGCAGGTCGCTACATCGAGTTTTGCAAAAGCTGCGTTCCTACAGGGTCAAGCTTTGCTGGGTTGAAGATCGTCGTAGACTGCGCTCATGGTGCGACCTACAAAGTTGCACCCAACGTGTTCAAGGAGCTTGGCGCGCAGGTGGTCGTTCTGTCAGCGCAGCCGGATGGGTTGAATATCAATGACCAATGCGGCTCTACGCATATGGAGTCGCTTCAGGCTTCCGTCGTAGCGCAGTCGGCTGACCTTGGTATCGCCTTTGACGGTGATGGCGATAGAGTTCTGATGGTTGATCACACCGGGGCGATCGTGGATGGCGATGAGTTGCTTTACATCATCGCGCGTGACCTTCACGGTCGCGACAAGCTACAGGGCGGGGTAGTAGGCACCCTGATGAGCAATCTGGGGCTTGAGTTGGCGTTAGCTGATCTGGGCGTACCCTTCGTTCGTGCCAAGGTTGGGGATCGCTATGTCATGGCCAATCTTCAGGAGCGCGATTGGAAGCTCGGAGGAGAGAACTCCGGGCACGTCGTATGCGGGCAGTACGTAACGACCGGTGACGCGATTGTCGCTGCGCTTCAGGTGCTGATGGCGCTAAGTCGAAGCAGCCAAAGTCTGGCAGAGGCGCGACAGGGGATTCGCAAGATGCCTCAGATTCTTGTCAATGTTCGGTTCCAGGGTGGACAGGATCCGGTAGCTCACCCGGCGGTGCAGGACGCCTGTGATCGGGTAACGAAGCGAATGGCGGGCAAAGGCAGGGTTTTGCTTCGAAAGTCCGGTACTGAGCCGCTAGTGCGCGTAATGGTCGAGGGTGACGATGAAGTGAAGGTTCGTGGCTATGCCGATGAGCTTGCCAAAGTCGTAACTGAGGTATGTGCTTGATTTCGCTTGCAAGTCCGAAAATGCTCCTGTAACATCCGCCACCACTTTGATCGACGAGGTCAGGCATGCGTCGTCCACTCGTGGCAGGCAATTGGAAAATGCACGGCACCCGTTCATCCGTGGATGAGTTGGTGCATGAGATCCTCAAGCTTGAGGTCTCGCCAGGAGTTGACGTTGCAGTATTGCCGGCGTCGCTGCATGTTGAGCGAGTAGTCTCAGTGCTGGGTGGTACCCAGGTCGTGGTTGGTGGGCAGAATTGTGCTCACGAAGCATGGCAGGGTGCGCTCACTGGCGAGGTTTCCGCTGCGCAGTTGGCTGACGTTGGTTGCCAGATGGTTCTGGTTGGTCACTCTGAGCGGCGTCAGTTGTTCGGGGAAACGGATTCAATGATAAGTCGCAAGTTTATTGCGGCTCAATCATGTGGTTTGACGCCGATACTGTGTGTTGGCGAGACGCTCGAAGAGCGTCAGGCAGGTAGAACGTTGGAAGTCGTTGCCGAGCAGTTGGGCAATGTTGTGCATGAGCTGGGTATAAGTGCTTTTGCTCGTGCAGTTATCGCTTACGAGCCTGTATGGGCGATAGGCACCGGTTTGACGGCTACACCTGCTCAAGCACAAGCAGTGCACGCGGCCATACGGTCGCAGTTGGCGGGTCAGAGTGGTCAGATCGCGTCGGGTATTCGACTTCTGTACGGTGGCAGCGTTAAGGCTGCGAATGCCGCAGAGTTGTTTGATATGCCTGATATCGACGGTGGGCTTGTGGGTGGAGCTTCGCTGAATGCGGATGAGTTCGGGGCGATTATTCGCGCCGCTGGAAGTAAATGATGGTTGAGACGATTGTAATCGTTGTGCATCTGTTGGTTGCTCTGGCCGTTGTTGGTCTGGTGCTGATTCAGCAGGGCAAAGGCGCCGATGCAGGTGCCTCGTTTGGTTCGGGTGCATCTGCAACCGTATTTGGTGGGCAAGGTTCTGCTACCTTTTTGAGTCGCATTACTGGTATACTTGCCGCGCTTTTTTTCATAACCAGTCTTGGGTTAGCATACTTTGCTAAGGAAAAGGCTGAGGCACTGAGCGGAGTTGGTCTTCCTTCTCCTGCGGCAGTTGAAGCGCCGCAGCAGAGCGCACCAAGTGACGATGTGCCGCTGCTCGAAAAGCCCCAATCCCCTGCTGAGGCGGGAGATGTGCCAGGGGTTCCAGAGCAGAAGTAAAGTGTTTTGCCGAGGTGGTGGAATTGGTAGACACGCTACCTTGAGGTGGTAGTGGCCATAGGCTGTAGGGGTTCGAGTCCCCTCCTCGGTACCATAAACACAAGAAAGCCCGCGTTGCGGGCTTTCTTGTTTCCAGGTGTTTGGTTGACCCATGTGTCGTTATGGTCGTATAATCCGGCACCAGCTTTGACGCGGGGTGGAGCAGTTCGGTAGCTCGTCGGGCTCATAACCCGAAGGTCGTTGGTTCAAATCCAGCCCCCGCAACCAATAGTAGAGGCCCCTGTATAGGGGCTTTTTCTTAGCTGGATAGTTTGTGTCGCAGTGATGCGGCATCCAGGGATGGGCGTGATGCCCATTTTTTGTTTGTATTCATATAAGAGGGGCTCAGGTGTCGAGCAAGCTAGAACAGTTGCAGGGCATACTGGGCCCTGTAGTCGAAGCGCTTGGCTATCAGTGCTGGGGGATAGAATTCATATCCCAGGGTAAGCATTCGCTCTTGCGGATCTACATCGATCATGCCGACGGCATCTTGGTCGAAGACTGCGAAAAGGTCAGTCGCCAGATCAGCGGTGTGCTGGATGTCGAAGATCCCATTACAAGCGAATACACGCTTGAAGTTTCTTCCCCGGGTATGGATCGGCCGTTGTTCACGCTGGAACAGTTCGCCGCGCATGCCGGCGAGCAGGTCAAGATCCGACTGCGGTCCCCTTATGAGGGGCGACGCAACTTCCAAGGCCTCCTGCAGGGCATCGAGGACCAGGATGTCGTGGTTCGCGTTGAAGAGCACGAATATCTGCTACCGATCGATCTGATCGATAAAGCCAATATCATTCCCCGTTTCGATTGAGCCGTGGATCCGACGGGCCAAATGGATTGCGAAAGGCGAGGCGTACATGAGTAAAGAAGTACTGCTGGTTGTTGAGTCGGTCTCCAATGAAAAGGGTGTACCGGCAGGCGTCATTTTCGAGGCATTGGAGCTTGCGCTCGCAACGGCGACCAAAAAGCGCTACGAGGAAGAAGTCGAGCTGCGTGTATCGATCAATCGTGTCACGGGCAACTACGATAGCTTTCGCTGCTGGCACGTGGTCGAAGACGAGGATTTCCAAAATCCGGCATCTGAGCTGACCGTTGAAGAGGCTCAGGAGCAAAAGCCAGACGCGAAAGCCGGCGATATCATCGAAGAGAAGATCGAGTCGATCGAGTTTGGTCGGATTGCTGCTCAGACGGCCAAGCAGGTGATCGTTCAGAAAGTTCGCGAAGCTGAGCGTGCGCAGGTCGTCGAGGCCTACCGCAATCGTTTGGGTGACATCATCTCGGGTACCGTGAAGAAGGTGACCCGCGATAACGTCATCGTCGATCTCGGAAACAATGCCGAAGCGCTTCTGGCCCGCGATCAGATTATTCCGCGTGAGACCTTCCGCGTCGGCGCCCGTCTTCGTGCTCTGCTGAAGGAAATCAGAACAGAGAATCGTGGACCTCAGCTGATCCTCTCTCGTACCGCACCGGAGATGCTCATCGAGCTTTTCCGTATTGAAGTGCCAGAGATTGCCGAGGAGCTCATCGAAGTGATGGCTGCCTCTCGTGATCCTGGTTCTCGCGCCAAGATTGCAGTTCGATCGAAGGACAAGCGTATTGATCCGCAGGGTGCCTGTATCGGCATGCGCGGTTCGCGCGTCCAAGCCGTATCCGGTGAGCTCGGCGGCGAGCGTGTCGATATCGTACTTTGGGACGATAATGTTGCGCAGTTCGTCATCAATGCGATGGCTCCTGCTGAAGTCGTCGCGATCATTGTTGACGAAGATGCCCATGCCATGGATATCGCAGTAGGCGAAGATAACCTGGCGCAGGCAATCGGCCGAGGCGGTCAGAACGTTCGCCTGGCGAGCCAACTGACTGGCTGGACGCTGAATGTCATGACGGAAGCGGACATCCAGGCGAAGCAGCAGGCCGAGACCGGTGACATCCTGCAGACTTTCATCGACGAGTTGGAAGTCGATGAAGAGCTCGCACAGGTGCTGGTTGAAGAGGGGTTCACAAGCCTCGAGGAAATCGCCTACGTGCCCATGGAAGAGATGCTCAGCATCGAGGGCTTCGACGAAGATATCGTCAACGAATTGCGTGTTCGTGCGAAGGATCGCCTGCTGACAAAAGCAATCGCAACTGAAGAGAAGCTTGCCGATGCCCAGCCGGCTGATGATCTCCTTGAGCTCGATGGTATGGAGAAGGATCTGGCGCTGGAGCTGGCAATGCGCGGCGTCATCACTCGCGAAGATCTCGCGGAGCAGTCCATCGACGAACTGCTCGAGATCAAGGGGATGGATGAAGAGCGCGCTGGCAAGCTGAGCATGGCCGCCCGAGCCCATTGGCTCGAATAAGAAGTCGCGGCCTGAGGAGAGAAATGCATGACGCAAGTCACGGTGAAAGAGCTGGCCACTGTGGTCGATACACCGGTTGAGCGCCTGCTTCTGCAGATGCGCGAGGCAGGTCTGCCGCACACCAGCGCCGAACAGTTGGTCACAGATAACGAGAAACAGGCGCTTTTGGCGCACCTGAAGGGTAGCCACGGCGAGCGAATGGAAGAACCACGCAAGATCACGTTGCAGCGCAAGACCACGACTACACTGCGCGTTGCGGGCAGCAAGACGATCAACGTCGAAGTCCGCAAGAAGAAAACCTACGTCAAGCGCGATCCCGCTGAACTTGAAGCGGAGAAGCAGCGCGAGCTTGAAGAGCAGCGTGCTGCGGAAGAAGCGGCGCGGTTGAAAGCTGAAGAGGCACGTCAGGCCGCTGCGGCGGAGGAAGAGCGCCGCAAGCAGGAAGAGGCCGAAGCTGCCAAGATGGCCAAGCGTGCAGAGGAAGCCCCACCTGCAGTGCCGGCCGACGTACCCGCTGCCGCTGTTGCTCAGCCTGGCGCGCCGTCGGCTGTCGCGGCTCCATCGCCTGTCGCAGCGCCCGCCGCACCGACTGCCGAAGGGCACAAGGTTGAAGTGCGTAAGCGTGAGGAGCCTCGCCGGCCCGAGAAGGCACGCGATGAAGACGATCGTCGCGACCGCAAGAATGCCCAGCACCGTCCTACGCTGAAGGACAAGGGTATGACGTCCCGCGTTGGGCCGCGCACGCCGTCAAGCGATGATGACGCTGAAGGCTTCGGTCGCCGTGGCGGTCGTGGCAAGTCCAAGCTCAAGAAACGCAACCAACACGGGTTCCAAAGCCCGACAGGACCTATCGTGCGAGAAGTAAGTATCGGAGAGACCATTACGGTCGCCGACCTGGCTGCGCAGATGGCGGTCAAGGGTGCCGAAGTCGTCAAGTTCATGTTCAAGATGGGTACACCCGTTACCATCAACCAGGTACTTGACCAGGAAACCGCTCAGCTCGTTGCTGAAGAGATGGGTCACAAAGTGAAGCTCGTCAACGAGAACGCTTTGGAAGACCAGCTGGCTGAGTCCCTTAAGTTCGAGGGCGAGGCGATCCACCGGGCGCCCGTCGTTACCGTCATGGGTCACGTCGACCACGGTAAGACCTCCCTGCTGGATTACATCCGTCGTGCCAAAGTGGCCGCGGGTGAAGCAGGTGGCATTACCCAGCATATCGGTGCCTATCACGTCGAAACCGACCGTGGCATGGTCACGTTCCTGGATACGCCCGGCCACGCCGCGTTTACTGCGATGCGGGCTCGTGGTGCGAAGGCCACTGACATCGTTATTCTGGTTGTCGCGGCAGACGATGGCGTCATGCCGCAGACCGAAGAAGCGGTTCAGCACGCCAAGGCGGCGGGTGTGCCAATTGTCGTGGCAGTGAACAAGATCGATAAGCCGGAAGCAGATCTTGATCGGATCAAGAACGATCTGGCAGGCCGCGACGTAATCCCTGAAGAGTGGGGCGGCGACACCCAGTTTGTTCCGGTGTCTGCCAAGGCCGGTACAGGTGTTGATGAACTGCTTGAAGCGGTCCTGCTCCAGGCTGAGGTTCTCGAGCTTACCGCCAGGCCTGACGCCCCCGGCCGAGGCGTTGTCGTTGAATCCCGTCTGGACAAAGGTCGCGGTCCGGTCGCGACCGTACTGGTCCAGGACGGTACGCTACGTCAGGGCGACATGGTTCTGGTCGGCGTCAACTATGGCCGTGTCCGGGCGATGCTCGACGAGAACGGCAAGCCGGTCAAGGCAGCGGGCCCGTCTATTCCTGTCGAGATTCTTGGCCTCGACGGCACGCCCGATGCCGGTGACGAAATGACCGTCGTTGCGGACGAGAAGAAGGCGCGTGAAGTTGCGTTGTTCCGTCAGGGCAAGTTTCGGGAAGTCAAGCTGGCACGCCAGCACTCCGCGAAGCTCGAGAACATTTTCGAGAGCATGGGCCAGGGAGAGGTTAAGACTCTCAATATCGTGCTCAAGTCTGACGTTCGTGGTTCGCTGGAGGCGCTTCAGGGCGCGTTGGCTGATCTGGGCAACGAAGAGGTTCAGGTCCGGGTCGTTGGCGGCGGTGTAGGTGGTATCACCGAAAGCGATGCTAACCTTGCGCTAGCGTCGAATGCGGTTCTTTTCGGCTTCAACGTTCGTGCAGACGCGGGTGCGCGCAAGATCGTTGAGCAGGAAGGTCTGGATCTGCGCTACTACAATGTCATCTACGACATCATCGAAGACGTCAAAAAGGCGCTATCGGGGATGTTGGGCAGCGACGTTCGCGAGAACATCCTGGGTACTGCCGAAGTGCGAGATGTCTTCCGTTCGCCAAAATTCGGCGCCATTGCAGGGTGCATGGTTATCGAAGGTACCGTTTACCGGAACCGTCCGATTCGCGTACTGCGTGACGACGTGGTCATCTTCGAAGGTGAACTTGAATCGCTGCGTCGCTTCAAGGACGACGTTGCCGAAGTGCGTAACGGCATGGAGTGCGGCATCGGCGTGAAGAGCTACAACGACGTGAAGGTTGGCGACAAGATCGAGGTCTTCGAGAAAGTCCAGGTCGCCCGTACCCTCTAAGCGTTCCTGCAGATCAGAACGGCAAGCACTCGGATTTCATCAGAGGCTTGCCGTTTCTCTTTACGGGAAATGAATCCATGGCTGCGGTTCGCGGCTCGAGGTGCTTTCAATGGCCAAGCAATACAGTCGTACACAACGCATCGGTGATCAGATGCAACGGGAGCTCGCCCTCCTGATCCAGCGAGAGATCAAGGATCCACGTCTTGGACTGGTGACTATCACTGCAGTCGACGTCACCCGTGACCTGTCTCACGCCAGGGTGCATATCACGGTCATGGGGAAGGACACCCCTGACGATATCAAGCAGAACCTCGAAATTCTCAAGGACGCTGCTGGTTTTCTACGTATGCAGCTCGGAAAGGCGATGAAGCTGCGTACGGTCCCCCAGCTTCAGTTCCTCTACGACGCCAGTATTCGTCGGGGTGCAGAGCTGTCGGCGCTGATTGAGCGCGCCGTGGCAGAAGACCGAGAGCACCGCGAGGATTGACTGTGGGACAAGTGAAGCGTATTCGACGCAAAGTCGATGGCGTACTGGTGCTCGACAAGCCCAAAGGGTTTTCGTCCAACGCCGCGTTACAGAAGGTCCGCTGGCTGCTCAACGCAGAGAAGGCTGGGCATACCGGAAGCCTCGATCCTTTGGCAACCGGCGTTCTCCCCCTGTGCTTCGGCGAGGCCACGAAGTTTTCCCAATATCTGCTTGATGCGGACAAGGGTTACGAAACAGTCATGCGTCTTGGTGTGACGACAGCGACCGGGGACGCGGAAGGCGAGATTCTCGAACGTAGGGCTGTTGACGTCGCGGTTTCAGATATCGAGCAGGTACTTCCTCGTTTTCGAGGTGATATCGAGCAGGTTCCGCCGATGTATTCGGCACTCAAGCGTGACGGACAACCGCTATACAAGCTTGCACGAGCGGGTGAAGTAGTGGAGCGTGCGCCGCGTTCTGTTAGTATTGCGCGCCTGGAATTAATGGCGCTGGACGGTGATTCGGCCCGTTTGGCTGTTGCCTGTAGCAAAGGCACGTATGTGCGTACCTTGGTCGAAGATATCGGTGCTTTGCTGGGGTGCGGTGCGCACGTGGCAGAGCTGCGCCGGACGGTCGCTGGTCCATTTGACCTAACCCATTCGGTCAGTCTGGAAACGCTCGAGGCGGCTCACGCGGAAGGCGGCAGCGAAGCGCTCGAGCGCTTCCTGCAACCGGTGGATAGCGGGTTGGAACATTGGCCACTCGTCCAGCTTTCCGAGCATAGTGCGTATTATTGGCTGCACGGTCAGCCGGTTCGCGCGCCAGGTGCGCCGAAGTTCGGTATGCTGCGCGTCCAGGACCACACTGGCCGCTTCATTGGCATTGGTGAGGTTGATGACGACGGGCAAATTGCACCGCGTCGCTTGATTCGGGCGGAATGAGAATCCTCATACCGACCGTAATGAGGGTGGCTGTCAGCAGGCACGGTCATTCCTCTCTATTAAACACGGGCATGGCCCGGCCTGTTCACTCAAGGAGCCCATCATGGCACTGAGCGTTGAAGAAAAAGCCCAGATCGTAAACGAGTACAAGCAAGCTGAAGGTGATACCGGTTCGCCGGAAGTGCAGGTCGCTCTCCTGACCTTCAACATCAACAAGCTGCAAGGCCACTTCAAGGCCAACGGTAAAGACCACCACTCACGTCGTGGCCTGATCCGTATGGTAAACCAGCGCCGCAAGCTGCTGGATTACCTGAAAGGTAAGGACACCTCTCGTTACAGCGCCCTGATCGGTCGTCTGGGTCTGCGTCGCTAAGACGCACGAGCTGGAAGTCAGAAGCTGGAAGTAGGAGTCACTCTTGCTTCCAGCTTTTTGCTTTCAGCTTCCGTTTCATCCTGGAGCGTGTCGGGTCCGAACCCCGCCCATTCCAACGATTTCCCCAAAGGCAACAAAGAGAAGGAAAATCCGTGAATCCGGTAACCAAGAAATTCCAATTCGGTCAGTCGACCATCACCCTGGAAACTGGGCGCATCGCCCGTCAGGCTTCCGGCGCAGTGCTGGTAAGTGTCGATGATGACGTGACTGTCCTCGTCACCGTGGTCGGTGCCAAGACCGCTGATCCAAGCAAGGACTTCTTCCCGCTGTCCGTGCACTATCAGGAAAAGACTTACGCGGCCGGCAAGATCCCCGGTGGCTTTTTCAAGCGCGAAGCACGTCCGTCCGAAAAGGAAACGCTGACGTCGCGCCTGATTGACCGTCCGATCCGTCCGCTCTTCCCGGAAGGCTTCACGAACGAAGTCCAGGTTATCTGCACGGTGGTTTCCACCAGCAAGAAAACTGACCCGGACATTGCCGCGATGATTGGTACGTCTGCCGCTTTGGCAGTCTCGGGTATTCCTTTCAGCGGCCCGGTCGGCGCTGCCCGTGTAGGCTTTCATGAAAGCACTGGCTACTTGCTGAACCCCAACTACGAACAGCTCAAGGCATCCAGTCTCGACATGGTCGTGGCCGGTACCGAAGAAGCCGTTCTGATGGTCGAGTCCGAGGCGCAAGAGCTGACTGAAGACCAGATGCTGGGTGCGGTCCTGTTCGCCCACCAGGAATTCCAGACCGTCATCTCTGCCATCAAGGAATTCGCGGCCGAAGCAGGCAAGCCCGCCTGGAGCTGGACGGCGCCTGCCGAAAACACCGAACTGCTGTCCGCTATCAAGGCCGAGTTCGGTAGCGCCATCTCCGAAGCCTATACGATCACGATCAAGCAGGACCGCTACAGCCGTCTGGGCGAGCTGCGTGATCAGGTGGTAGCGCGTTTCGCAAAGGAAGAGGGTGAGCCAACAGTCGCCGAAGTCAAAGACGTCTTTGGTCTTTTGGAATACCGCACCGTTCGCGAAAATATCGTTAACGGCAAGCCGCGCATCGATGGCCGCGACACTCGTACTGTCCGTCCGCTCAAGATCGAGGTCGGCGTTCTGGACAAGACCCACGGTTCGGCATTGTTTACCCGCGGAGAAACTCAGGCGTTGGTAGTTGCGACGCTGGGTACCGCACGTGATGCTCAGTTGCTCGACACCCTGGAAGGTGAAAAGAAAGACGCCTTCATGCTGCACTACAACTTCCCACCGTACTCGGTAGGTGAATGCGGTCGTATGGGTGCCACAGGTCGTCGTGAAATTGGCCATGGGCGCCTGGCTCGTCGGGGTGTAGCGGCCATGCTGCCAAGCGCGGATGAATTCCCGTACACCGTTCGCGTTGTGTCGGAAATCACCGAATCCAACGGGTCCAGTTCCATGGCATCGGTTTGCGGTGCATCCCTCGCGCTCATGGACGCAGGCGTGCCGATGAAGGCGCCGGTAGCGGGTATCGCGATGGGTCTGGTCAAGGAGGGCGACAAGTTCGCTGTATTGACCGACATCCTTGGTGATGAGGATCACCTGGGCGACATGGACTTCAAAGTGGCTGGCACCGATAAGGGTGTTACAGCACTCCAGATGGACATCAAGATTCAGGGTATCACCGAGGAGATCATGGAGATCGCGCTCGGTCAGGCGCTCGAAGCGCGTCTGAACATCCTGGGCCAGATGAATCAGGTTATCGGCCAATCGCGCAGTGAATTGTCTGCCAACGCGCCGACCATGATCGCGATGAAGATCGACCAGGACAAGATTCGCGACGTCATCGGCAAAGGTGGTGCAACCATCCGCGCGATCTGCGAAGAGACCAAAGCTTCCATCGATATTGAAGATGATGGTTCCATCAAGATCTTCGGTGAAACCAAGGAAGCGGCAGAGGCTGCTCGTCAACGAGTTCTTGGTATCACCGCTGAGGCCGAGATCGGTAAGATCTACGTTGGTAAGGTTGAGCGGATCGTCGATTTCGGCGCGTTCGTGAACATCCTTCCTGGCAAGGATGGCTTGGTGCACATCTCCCAGATAAGCGATCAGCGCATCGAGAAAGTCACCGACGTGCTCAAGGAAGGCGAAGAAGTGAAGGTGCTTGTGCTGGACGTCGATAACCGCGGGCGCATCAAGCTATCGATCAAGGATGTAGCTGCGGCCGAAAGCTCCGGCGCCTGATCGATTCGACGTTTACAGAAAGGGCCTTATGGCCCTTTTTGTTTTTTACCGGATGGACAAGATGATGGCATGCAGGATGCAATGCGGCAAACCGCCGAAATTGCAAGCTGCAAGAAAAGTGAAATGTGAAAAAATCATAACTCTCTGATTGGAAAGGGGAAAAGCGAAGCGGAACGTTGGCACGCCAGTTGCGACTTACCTTGCAAGTCTGCGGTGCACGCCACTGCGGCTATCCCCCAAAAATGGAGTAACGAACATGAAATTGCCCTTTGAGAAGTGGACTTTCGCTGCTGTCACTGCCGTCGCTCTGAGCCTTCCTCTGGCCAACGCCGCTTATGCTGATACCAGCGCGCGTTTTGAAGGTGCACAGCCTGTCATGCTGGCTGCCAACGATACGGTGGACAAGGCTGAAGAGGCCGTGTCTGACACTTGGATCACTGGCAAGGTTAAGTCTGCTTTCCTAGCTGACGACGCCATCAGCGGTCTTGATATCAAAGTTGAGACCAACAAGGGTGTAGTCTCGCTTTCTGGCGCCGTCCCCTCTGATGCTGAGCGTAAGTTGGCAATCAAGCGCGCTGAAGAAATCAAAGGCGTACGTAGCGTGTCCGCAGATGGCCTGAAGTCCACTGAGTGATTTCTAGCTAGCGTCATACATCGCCGCTCATGTAGCGGCGATGTCGTGTCTGGGGTTTATAGATCAATTGCGCGTAAGGGGGACCTTGGCTGGCTGCGGCAAGCCAGCGAACCTAGGGCGGCGTTAGCCCCATTCGTCTATGGGCACGATGGGATGACCCATTTCGAACTGCCCAGCGGAGTATGGGTGCCAAGCTTCGCACTCCAGTCCGAATCGTCATTGACTGATGGACGCCAACCCTCAAACGGAGTTGCTCTCTAGCCCAGGGAGGAAGCAGGTCTACACCTGCCCGCATCATCAGTGACCCCACCGGTTTCGCCAATGCGCTTGGAGCAGGCGCGTTGAAAAGAACGTCCAGCACTTCTTGGGTCCGTTCATCGAACATCAGTTCCGGCCGGATCCCAGTTATAAACGATGCAATTTCGGCGCGGGACTTGGGCACATCACGAGCACCCAGTCGCTCAGCGACCAAGGCGATTTCCGCGTAGTACTTATCTTGCAGCTCCGGCGATAGATGCGGATCCTTGTAACGAAGGTGCGCAGCCATGAAGCTAGATACTTCAGCAACGTGTACCCATGTGAGCAAGCGGGGATCATTAGCCGAGTAGGACTCGCCATAGGCTGTGACGCCTGAGACATTGTCGTGGATGTGGCGCACGCGTTGTATGAGATGTTCCGCGTCATCGATGCCACCGAAGGTCGTACCGGCGATGAATTGGCCTGTTCGCCGCAGACGGCCTATCAGATCAGCTCTAAAGTTCGAGTGATCCCAAACGCCGGCAAGTGCCGAAGGATGCAGCATTTGCAGCATCAATGCCGTGATGCCACCGATGAGCATCGACGTGAAATCCCCATGTACACGCCAGCTCACGGATTGTGGGCCGAAGAGTCCCGGATCACCCAATGGTTTTTCAAAGTCGACGCCTTTCAAGGCCAGTCCCGTCAGGCTAAGCACCTGACGCTCGATACGTTGCCGCACCCACTCCATAAATGATGTCTTCCAGTGAAGGGCGCCGAATCGCTCGGCGCCCTCGGCCAGCCCTGATCGTCAGGTGTTCTTGCGGTCTGCGATCAACTTGTCTACCACACTTGGGTCGGCCAACGTCGATGTATCGCCAAGACTGTCAATTTCGTTGCAGGCAATCTTGCGCAGGATACGGCGCATGATCTTGCCCGAGCGGGTTTTGGGCAAGCCAGGCGCCCATTGCAGGAAGTCAGGCCGGGCGAATGCACCGATCTCCTGCGCCACCATCCTGTTCAGCTCCTGGCGCAGGTCCTCGCTTGGCTCCTTACCGCTCATGAGCGTCACAAAGGCGTAGACACACTGCCCCTTTACGTCGTGCGGGCAGCCGACCACAGCAGCTTCCGCCACGATATCGTGAAGTGCGAGGGCGCTTTCGACCTCAGCCGTTCCAATCCGGTGCCCGGAAACGTTGATCACATCATCGACGCGCCCTGTGATCCAGTAGTATCCGTCCTCGTCCCGGCGCGCGCCGTCACCGGTGAAGTAGTAGCCAGGGTAGGCGCTGAAGTAGGTTTCAACCATGCGCTTATGATCGCCATAGACGCTACGGATCTGGCTTGGCCAAGTGTCCTTGATCGCCAGCACACCTGAACCCGCTCCTTCGATCTCCTTGCCGTGTTCATCGAGCAGCACGGGCTGTACGCCGAAGAATGGGCGGGTGGCGGATCCTGGCTTCAAGGCGGTTGCGCCGGGGAGGGGGCTGATCAGAATGCTGCCAGTTTCGGTTTGCCACCACGTGTCCACGACCGGGCAGCGCTGATCACCCACGACGCGGTAATACCATTCCCACGCCTCTGGGTTGATAGGCTCACCCACGGTCCCCAGTAACCGAAGACTTTGCCGGGACGAGCTGCGGACAGCCGCTTCCCCTTCTCGCATGAGTGCTCGGATCGCGGTTGGTGCGGTATAGAAGATGTTGACCTTGTGTTTGTCCACCACCTGCCAGAAGCGCGATGCATCCGGGTAACTCGGGACGCCTTCGAACATCAGCGTTGTAGCTGCATTGGCAAGCGGACCATATACGATGTAACTGTGGCCCGTTACCCAGCCTACGTCCGCCGTGCACCAGTACACGTCACCGTCGTGATAGTCGAAGACGTACTTGTGGGTCATCGCGGCGCCGAGAAGGTAGCCTCCGGTGGTGTGCAGTACGCCCTTCGGCTTGCCGGTACTACCGGACGTATAAAGAATGAACAGCGGATCTTCCGCATCCATTGGCTCAGCCGGACACTCGGACGACACGCACTGGATTGCTTCCCCGTAGCGCAGATCGCGTCCTTCGACCCACTTCACCTCCGCGTGTGTGCGCTCGACAACGATCACCGTGTCGACACCTGGGCAGCTTTGCAGGGCCTTGTCCACGTTCTGCTTTAACGGAATACGCTTGCCGCCGCGGACGCCTTCATCGGCAGTGATGACGGCGTGGCAATCGGCGTCTTGTATACGGTCCCGCATGGCCTCGGGCGAGAAGCCGCCGAACACGACCGAGTGGACTGCGCCGATACGGGCACATGCCAGCATCGCGAATGCAGTCTCAGGAATCATTGGCATGTAGATGCAGACCCGGTCACCCTTGGCGACGCCCCTCGACTTGAGCACATTTGCCAACCGGCAGACCTGCTCATGCAATTGCGCATACGTAATCTGCTGCGAATCTGCGGGTTCGTCGCCCTCCCAGATGATTGCGACCTGATCCGCTCTTTTTCCGAGGTGACGGTCAATGCAGTTGTAAGCGACGTTGAGTTTGCCACCCTTGAACCAGGCGGCTTGACCTTCCTTCAGGTTGCGCTCACGGACCGAGTCCCAGGGCTCGAACCAGTCCAGAAATTGCTTGGCCTGGGAGGCCCAGAATGCTTCTGGATTCTCTACTGATTCACGGTATAGGCGGTCGTAGTCGGCCTCATTCAAATGAGCGCGTTGGCGCACGGCATCCACGACCGGATAAATGGCGGACATGGCGAACTCCTTGTTGTTGTGGGTTGGTGTTTCGCCAGCGAGTCGCTACACGTGCGAGAGGTGGCGAAGGAGCATCACCAGTTTAGGCCGGTATTTGACCTGTCGGTTCGGCGTGAAGGCCAATGGAGCGGGAGAGTGTTTCGAGGTGTGGGCAAACGGCAAAGGGAAGACCATGTGCTCCGCCCTTGAGCGCGGAGCACATGGGTTCGGTCAACCGCGGTGACGGCTGCGGAAGTAATCGATCAGACCTTGGGTAGACGCATCGTCGGCAGGCAGCTGGTCATGCCCCGTCATTTGCTGATAGACCGTCTTGCCGAGTTCCTTGCCAAGCTCGACGCCCCATTGATCGAACGCATTGATGCCCCAGATCACGCTCTGCACGAATACCTTGTGCTCGTACAGTGCAACCAGCGCGCCGAGGCGGCGAGGGTCGATCCGTTCCACGACCAGCGTATTGCTCGGGCGGTTGCCCGGAATCACTTTGTGTGGGGCGACACGTTGAACTTCATCCTCCGGCATGCCTTTCGCACGAAGCTCGGCCTCGGCCTCCTCACGGGTCTTGCCGAGCATGAGGGCCTGACTTTGAGACAGGCAATTGGCATACAGCCACTGGTGATGGTCGGCAACCGGGTTGTAGCTGGTGACCGGTACGATGAAGTCCGAAGGGATCATCAGCGTGCCTTGGTGCAGCAGCTGATGGTAGGCGTGCTGCCCGTTACAGCCCACGCCGCCCCAAATCACGGGGCCCGTCGCGCAAGAGGCTTGTGTGCCATCCTGGCGTACCGATTTGCCGTTCGACTCCATGTCAAGCTGCTGGAGGTGTTTGACGAAATTGCGCAGGTAGTGGTCGTAAGGCAGGAATGCGTGTGTTTGAGCGCCCCAGAAATTGGCGTACCAGACGCCCAGCATCGCCAGCAGGACCGGCATGTTTTCTTCGAACGGCGCATTGCGGAAATGCTGATCCATGGCATAACCGCCGGACAGCAGTTCCTTGAAGTTCGACATTCCGATTGCAAGCGCTGTGGGCAGGCCGATGGCGGACCACAGGGAGTAGCGGCCACCCACCCAATCCCACATCGGGAATACGTTCTTTTCGCGGATGCCGAACTCGACAGCGGCCTTGATGTTGCTCGTGACCGCGATGAAGTGCCGATACAACTTCTCTTCGGTGCCGCCGCGGGCCAGGTACCATGCCCGTGCCGCCTGCGCATTTTTGAGCGTTTCAAGGGTCCCGAAGGTCTTGCTCGAGATAATGAACAGCGTCGTCTCGACGTTCAGTTTGGCCGTGACTTCGCGGAATTCACTGCCGTCGATGTTTGCGAGGTAGTGGCAACGCACGCCGTTCTGGGTGAACGGGAGAAGCGCTTCGGAAACCAGCTGCGGCCCCAGGAATGAGCCACCAATACCGATGTTGACTACGTCCGTTATGGTCTTGTCGTTGTAGCCACGCCATTGATTGGTATGGATACGCCCAACAATGTCGGTCATCTGGTGAATGACACGATGCACCTCGGGCATGATGTCCTTGTCGTTGACAAGGAGGCGGTCGCCCAGCGGACGGCGTAGCGCAGTGTGCAGTGCGGGGCGGCGCTCGGACGAGTTCACATACTCGCCTTCGAGCAGCGCGTGAATGGCCTGCTCGAGGCCGCTTTCGCGGGCAAGGCTATAAAGCAGCGACAATGTCTGGTCGTTGATCAGGTTCTTTGAGTAGTCGAGGAACAGACCGGATGTGGTGAAGGAGTACTTCTCGAAGCGCTTGTCGTCCGTTGCAAACGCCTCACGCATGCTGAAACGCTGCATTTCCAAGCGATGGTCGGCGAGTGCCTTCCATGAAGGAAGTGTGGTGACATCAATCGGGTTTTGGTAGTACGCCATAGCGTGTCGGCTTCCTTTCTATAGCTGTCTGTATGCCGGGTGGCTCGTCCTGGAAGAGCACCGCGATGCGCGCGGCGTCCGCAGGCATCGCATGGTCGACAGTATTCGAGCCAAAAAAACGGGAGCGGTTCCGAACCCGGCTGCAACTCCGCCATACCCGTCCTGATTGCATGAACGGCACAACCACGTGGGGGCGCCTTTCATTGAAACCGCCTGCGTTCGGTTCTCGGCCGCGACGCAGGCTGAGCATACGCGCTTTGCGCTATCGCGATGCTACCGGGATCGCTCAGTTACGGCGAAATCTCAAATTATCAATCAGGCGTGTACTGCCCAGATACGCGGCGACGAGCACCACAAGCTCCTTATCATCTGCCGCGGCTGGCTGTAGCGTTACCGGGTGGCGCAATTCAAGGTAGTCCACGCGAAAGCCGATCCCCTCCAGGCTTTCCCGAGCTCGTTCGAGAATGCGAGCAGGGCAATCATCGCTCTGGCGGATGGCTTCAGCCACCGCTTCAAGCGCCCTGTACAATTCCGGTGCCTGAGTACGTTGGTCTGAGTCCAGATAGCCGTTTCGCGACGACAGTGCGAGGTGATCATCGGCGCGGACAGTCGGTTGCCCTACGATTTCAATTGGCAGATTCAGATCGGACACCATCTTGCGGATGACGGCCAATTGCTGAAAATCCTTCTCTCCGAAGATCGCCGTATCGGGCTGAACCATGTTGAAAAGCTTGTTCACAACGGTGGCGACACCTTCGAAGTGACCTGGACGGCTCGCGCCACAGAGGCCTTCCGATACGCCAGGCACGACTATCCGCGTCTGGCCGCTCATGCCGTTGGGATACATCTCGGCCACGTTCGGTAGAAACAGCAAATCGCATCGCGCCGCCGTCAGCTTTTCGCGATCGGCGTCCAGCGTACGGGGATACTTGTCGAGGTCCTCATTCGCGCCGAATTGCATCGGGTTGACGAAGATGGTTGCGACCACGAAGTCGCTAACACTTCGCGCAGTGTGAACGAGCTGGATATGGCCCGCGTGCAGGTTGCCCATGGTGGGCACCAGGCCTACGCGGCGGCCCGCCTGGCGAGCCTGTCGAACATGACTGCGTAGCCCTTCTACTGTTTCGACGACGATCATGCAGAGAACCCATGCTCGGATGCAGGGAATTCGGCAGACTTCACCGCCTTCACGTAGGCTTTGAGTGCCGACGTTATGTCCGGCTGACCGGCCATGAAGTTACGAACGAATTTGGGCGCACGTCCAGTCAGTGAAAGACCGAGCATGTCGTGCAGCACAAGGACTTGGCCGTCCGTACCCGGACCTGCGCCAATACCGATGACCGGCACGGTGACAGCTTGACTGATGCGTTGTGCCAATTCGCTCGGTACGCATTCGAGCACAAGTATGGCGGCGCCAGCGTCGACCAGCGCAACGCAATCGTCGAATAGCCGCTGCGCGGGCTCCTCACCACGGCCCTGCACCTTATAGCCACCGAGTACATTCACCGACTGGGGCGTCAGACCCAGATGCGCACAGACTGGAACACCCCGGTCTGTCAGTTGGCGAACGGCTTCGGCCAGCCAGCGGCTGCCCTCGATCTTGACCATATGCGCGCCGGCTTGCATGAGCGCAGCGCTGCTCTCGAACGTCTGTTCAAGGGTGGCGTACGACATGAACGGCAGGTCCGCCACGATCATCGCGTCCCCATTGCCACGCTTGACGCTGGCAGTGTGATAGGCAATGTCCTGAACTGAAACGGGCAGTGTGCTGTCGTGCCCCTGGAGCACCATGCCAAGGGAATCACCGATAAGCAGGACATCCACACCTGCTTCGTTGCAGGCATGAGCGAAGGTCGCGTCGTAGCAGGTCAGCATCGCAATCTTCTCGCCGCTCTGCTTGAGCTTCTGCAGGGTGGTCAGGGTTATGGCAGGCATTTCAGGTCCTCGCGGCAGGCGCCTTCGCTGCGCCATGCGACTTTCGCGGGTGCAGCGGCGGCTCGCCTGTGATTACCGACTTCTCGATGGGGCCGGCTTCTGTAAAGGGAGGCTTATAGTCCCGGTCACCGGTAACGAAGTCAATTCGACGCATTACCGAGGGGTTACAAGCGTTACCGTGGCGGCGACGCGATGATCTCGAGGCCATCGCTCGGGCAATCCTCCAGCCAGTCCGCAAGGGTGTCGCCATTGGGCAAGATAAGTCCGGGAGCGATCTCGTTCAGCGGATAGAGCACGAAGGGTCGGGCGTGCATGTGATAGTGGGGCACGGTCAGACGAGGCTCGCCTATTGTCTGGTTGCCGAACAGGAGGATATCCAGGTCAAGTGTTCTTGGACCCCAGCGCTCGGCCTTGCGGACTCGGCCATGCTGCAGTTCGATCGATTGGAGTGCGTCCAATAAAGCAATCGGCGAGAGTATCGTTTCCAATGCGACAACAGCGTTGACGTAGCGAGGCTGATCCGGAGAGCCCAGGGGATCGCTTCCATACAGCGACGAGCTTTGTAACAGCGTGACGCCTTGTATGGAGGCGAGCGCCTGCACTGCGGTTTTCAGCTGAGCGGCCGGTTCGGAAAGGTTGCTCCCCAGTCCGACATAAACCACAACCGTCATTCGCTGCTTGCGCCATCTGCACGTGGACCACGGCGACGGCCACCGCGCTTGCGTTTCTTGGCTGGCCCACTGCCGTCGCCATTGCGGCTGAGCTCTCGAATCATGGTGCGGCGCTCGCTATCGCTGACATCCTGATAGCGTGTCCACCACTCCCCAAGACCGTCTGTACGCTCTCCTGCCTCCTCCCGCAGGAGAAGAAAATCATAGCCAGCGCGGAAGCGGGGGTTTTCAAGGAGCAGGTCTGCACGTTTGCCGCTACGACGTGGCAAGCGTTCCTGCATGTCCCAGATTTCACGTACCGGAATGGTGAAACGCTTCGGAACGGCAGTCCGACGGCATTGTTCGGCGATCAGGTCATGCGCGGCCTCTTGCATCGCCGGAATCGGCGGCATTCCGCGCTCCTGCAGCTGCAATACGCGCGCCGGCAGCGCTGGCCACAGCAGCGCAGCGAACAGGAATGCCGGCGTGACGGGCTTGCCCAGTCGAATGCGTTCGTCCGTATTGGCGAGAGCGTTGCGAACGAGCGCTTCTGTGTAATCCGGGTCTTGCTCCATGGCGCGAGCCGTTACCGGGAACAGGGGTTCGAACAATTCATACTCGAGCAGCAGGTCGAACGTGCGTTCGGCCTTGCCGCCAAGGAACAGCTTCAACACTTCGTCAAAAAGGCGGGGCGATGGAATGTCTTCGAGCAGTGGCGCGAGTTCCGGGATGGGCTCTGCACTGTGGCGCTCGATTTCGAAGTCAAGTTTTGCCGCGAAGCGAACGGCGCGCAACATGCGCACAGGGTCTTCCTGGTAACGCTGATCTGGCGTTCCAATGAGGCGGATCAATCGGTTGCGGATATCGGCAGCGCCATGGGCAAAGTCCAGGATGCGCTCGGTGCTCGGATCGTAGTACAGCGCGTTGATCGTAAAGTCGCGCCGCTGGGCGTCATCCTCCAGACTCCCATAGATGTTGTCTCGCAGGATCCGCCCACTCTCATGGCGCGACGAAAGCGTGACATCCTCGTCCTCATCGCCTTGCGGGTGATGACTCCGAAACGTCGCCACTTCGATTATCTCGCGGCCGAAATGCACGTGAACGAGCTTGAACCGCCGACCAATGACGCGAGCGTTTCGAAACTCGGCACGTACCTGCTCTGGGGTAGCGCTTGTCGCGACGTCGTAATCCTTTGGCTCGAGGTTGAGTAGCAGGTCACGAACACATCCACCCACCACGTAGGCTTCGTAGCCTGCTTTTTGCAGGCGTTCGACGACACTTACCGCGTGGCGGCTTATCTGCGATCGCGCCAACGCGTGCTGACGATTACTCAGGACCTGAGGTGTAGTGCGCACAGCATTTGACGGGCGCTTTGGAAATCGAAAGGACTGGAACAGCTTCTTCAGCATTTGTCTGGACTTTTAGGCCATGAAGTCGCCGGTACTGCATGTGCGGCTGCCGGGCGTTGAGGCTGGATACTATGCGACGGCGGTGCATGGCGAGCCATGCAAAAACTGAGACGTCCGTTCGGAGTCGTCCAACCGCGTAAGGCGGGACGGGTTCTCATCGCCGAGCCAGCGTAATTCTGCATTGCCAATAATGCAGAGCGATGCGACGGATGATGAACGGGAGAGGGCGGGCTGTCAAAAGCAGCGAGGGGGAGCCTAGGCTCCCCCTCATGTGGTTGTACGCTTCGATCATCGTACTACCGGCGTGTGCTTGTTGTTTTGTAGCCGGTACTCCCAAGCCGGGAGCTAATAGCGAACGGATTGCTTTGATCGCCGATGTTGCCATGATCTTTCGATCCAACCTGAATGCCGCTGCCTTGAGGCAGTTTTATTGTTCTGAGTCTGGTTGCGGGCACGCGCCCATCGACAACGCGTCTTCAAAAGAATCAGTTAGCTGCGTCTCCGCCCTGTTGTCATTGTTCTGCAGGAGCCGTTACGTATCGTTCTTGTTATAAGTGTTTGCTTGTTATTGTTCTTGTGCGCTTGATAGAGCAGAGTCCGTGCCAACTTCGTCCAGGCCTTTGAAATCAAGCGGTTGCAGGACTAACGACTTGGACGGGCATAAAAAAACCGGGTAGGACGTTACCGTCGAACCCGGTTTTTGTTACAGGCACCGTAACAGTTACATACCTGTCGTCGCGCTTGCCTTTCGGCGTGGGATACCCAGGCGCTGACGCCGTTCCCAAAGGCATTTGCGGCTGATCCCGAGCTTGCGGGCCAGCTCTGTTTCAGTCATGTGGTCCTGGTGCTCGAGTACAAAATGCTGGAAATAATCCTCCAGCGAGAGGTCCTCGGTTGGCTCGTGGGCTGCATTGGCAGCCGCCTGGCTGCCCGGCTCCTCATCGAAGCCATCGTCATCGAGACCTTCAAGCTCGATATCGATTCCTAGCAGATCCGCCTGTATCTCGGGCCCTTCGGACAGGATGACCGCGCGCTCGACCGCATTTTCCAGCTCACGAACATTCCCAGGCCAACTGTAATGGCGGATGGCTTGCTCAGCGTCCTGCGAGAAGCGTAGTTGGGAGACACCCATGGTTTTACATTGGCGAGCAAGGAATGAATGAGCGATCTCGTTCACATCGGCCCCGCGTTCGCGTAGCGGCGGCAGGCGAAGAGCGATGACGTTGAGCCGGTAGTAAAGGTCTTCACGAAATTGCCCGATCTTCGACAGCGTCTTGAGATCGCGGTGAGTCGCGGCGATCAGACGGACATTGACCTTCTGCGACTGGACCGAACCGACACGGCGAATCTCGCCCTCCTGGAGTACTCGCAACAGGCGGGCCTGCGCCTCGAGCGGAAGCTCACCGATTTCGTCCAGAAAGAGCGTACCGCCATCCGCTGCCTCGACGAGCCCGGCACGTGCAGCGCTGGCGCCTGTAAATGCGCCTTTTTCATGGCCAAAGAGTTCGGATTCGATAAGCGTTTCGGGAATCGCAGCACAGTTGACGGATATCAATGGCGCCTTCGCACGACGCGATAGATTGTGCAGCGCACGGGCAACCAGCTCCTTGCCGGTACCAGACTCCCCTTGGATCAGCACGGTAGAGTCGGTAGGAGCAACCTTGCGGATCTTCCCAAACAGATCCTGCATGGGGCCGCACCGTCCGATAATGCCAAGGTCGTCTTTTGACGCGGCCTCGGTCGCTTCAGTATCGGCTGGGAACGCTGCTGGTGTTGCCTGGCTCCGGTCACGGAGGATGCGCGCTACCGCTTGCAGCATCTCATCGTGGTCGAATGGTTTGGCGATGTAGTCGACGGCGCCCATCTTCATGGAGTCAACCGCCGAGCGCAGGCTGGCGTAACTGGTCATGATGAGCACCGGCTTACCCTGCGCAAGCTTTATAAGCTCGGTCCCGGGAGGGCCAGGCAAGCGCAAGTCCGTGATGACAAGGTCGAACCCTGCAATGTTGTGGCGATCCTGTGCCTCCGGGATCGAGCCAGCTTCGCTGACTTCGTACTGGTTGCGCTCCAACAGGCGTCGCAAGGCGGTGCGGATGATGGTCTCGTCTTCGACGATCAGGATATGTGGCATTAAACAGGCTCTCTCGACGATCGTTTCGGCTGCGAAGGCCCATTCCAGACGCATAACCGGTGGGGCTGGGCCTCAAAACAGCCGTCTATGTCACGGCGGACGCCGTTTCAACATGCCTCGGCAACGTGACCCGAATACGGGTCCCGCATTCGCGGACCGGGTCGACCGGGCTGTCGATAGTTATCTGTCCATAATGCTCTTCCACGATGGAATAGACCAGCGCCAGACCTAAGCCGGTCCCTTCGCCAGGCTCCTTCGTGGTGAAAAATGGCTCGAACAGGCGGTCGATGATGGCCTTGGGAATGCCCGAGCCCTCATCCTCGACGATCAGGTCAACCGTATGCTCGCCAGCTTCGCTGCGCACACGGATTGCGCCGCCGGATGGGGAGGCGTCTCGGGCGTTGGACAGCAGGTTGATCAATACCTGTGCAAGCCTCTGGGGGTCTCCTTCCACGCAGTGTTCCGGATTGCACAAGTTATAGAAATGCACGTCGAGGCTGCGCTTGTTGAGCGAGAGCAAACCAATCGCTTCGCTAGCGGTGTCGGCGATACATACCCGTTCGGTGCTCTGGCGACTGCCCGCATGGGCGAAGCTCATCAGGGACTGGACGATGCGCGAAACACGTTTCGTCTGCTCGATGATCTGGTTGCTGGTCTCGATGATTTCTCCATCCTGTTCGCGCTCTTCGCGCAGGTTTTGCGCCAGGCAAGCAATCCCGGTGATCGGGTTGCCGATCTCGTGCGCAACGCCTGCGGCGAGCCGCCCAATGGAGGCGAGGCGTTCGGAGTGAACGAGCTTGTCTTCCAGTGACTGGGTCTCGGTAAGGTCCTCCACAAGCAGGACGAGGCCACTGTTGACCGGCGATAGCGGTTCGACGATGGCTGCTTTGTGCAGGCTGAACCAGCGCGTTTGCCCATCCAGCCCAAGACGTTTCTTATGGAGGTGTTCGTCGGGCTGCTTCACGAACTCCTCGAGCAGCTCCCGCCAGGGGCTCGCGAGTGTCGACAGCCTCGAGCCCACCACCTGAAGTGCCTGAACACCGGTCAGTTCTTCCATGGCGCGGTTCCACATCAGGATTTCCTGATCCTTCGCCAGCGAACAGACGCCCATAGGTAGCTCCTGGAGCGTCTGCCGGTGGTAGCGCCGCAACGCATCGAGTTCGGCGGCAAGGCCGGTCAGGCGGGACTGATAATCCTCGAGCCGGCTTTCGATGAAGTGGATGTCTTCGGTGACATAGGTTTCGCTGTCCGTCCGATAGGGCAAGAACGTTTCGACCATGTCCTGTGCAACGCTGGGGCCCATCAACCCCGAGAGGTTGGCCTCGATACGATCTCGCAGGCGGCGCAGTGCATAAGGGCGGCATTCGTCGAACGGCAGTTGAAGGTCACGCAATGCTTTCTCGACTTCCTTTTGAGCGGTTTTTGCGCCGAGGGGTTTGGCCAGTTGCGTCGCAAATTCCTGCGGCGAGCCAGCGACCAGATCTCGGCGCTGCGGCCGGCGGACGTTATCCACAGCGCAAGCCTCGGCCGCTGCCTGCTCTTCTGGGCTGAGGTCGGTGAACAACGAGACGAGCGTGAACGCCAGGACATTCGCTGCAAGCGACGCAATGGCTGCCAGATGCCAGCTGGTGTCGTCGAGGACATAGATGATGTCCAGGCCAGGGATATAAAAGCCTGGCCAGCTGCCCATCAGGGGCAAGAGCATGGTGAATATCCACACGCTCATGCCGGCCAGCAGTCCTGCGACGAAGCCACGGCGGTTGGCCGCCGGCCAGTAGAGCACAGACAGTGCGCCCGGCAGGAACTGGAGCGTAGCGACGAATGACACGATCCCCAGATTGGCCAGTCCTTGTCGAGGGCCAAGCATGTAGTAGAAACCGTATCCCGCCATGATGATCGCGACGATGAGTGTCCGCCGCGTCCATTTCAGCCAGCGATAGATATTGCCACCCGATGGCGGCTGATAAAGCGGCAGGACCAGATGGTTGAGCGCCATGCCGGATAATGCGAGCGTTACGACAATGATCAGACCGCTCGCCGCGGAAAGCCCCCCGATATACGCGACCAGCGACAGCAGCGGGCTATCGACCCAAATGCCCAGCCCAAGCGTGAAGTATTCAGGGTGGGTGTCTATGCCCAGGCGTAGCCCAGCCCAAAGGATGGGCGGGATCGCGAGGCTCATCAACAGGAGGAAAAGCGGAAGGGCCCAGCTGGCAAATACAAGGGATCTCGGATTCAGGTTTTCCGTGAACGTCATGTGATACATGTGTGGCATCACGATCGCCGCTGCGAAGAACACCAGCAGCAGAGTCCGCCACGGGCCTTCCTGTAGCGGCGAGTGGAGGGTCGCCAGGGCAAGCTGATTTTCCATCAGCCAGTTTTCCAGGCCGCCCGGGCCGCCGAAGACGCCATAGACCGCATACAGGCCCACTGCGGAAAGCGCCACGAGCTTTACAAGCGATTCGAACGCGATGGCAAAGACCAGTCCCTGATGTTTTTCACGCGTGGCGATGTGGCGTGCGCCGAACAGGATCGTGAACAGGATGATCCATGCGCAGAAACCCAACGCCACGCGGGCTGATTGCGGTTCACGTGTAAGGATCACGATCGAATCCACCACGGCCTGAATCTGAAGTGCCAAAAGCGGCAGTACAGCTACAAGCATGAACAGGGTGGTCAATGCGCCGGCCCAGGTGCTGCGGAAACGGAATGCGAAAAGGTCGGCGAGCGATGAAAGCTGATACGTCCGGGTGATCCGCAGGATTGGATTCAGCAGCACCGGCGCCAGCAGGAACGCCCCGGAAAGACCGAGGTACACCGCAAGAAAGCCGTAGCCGTATTGATAGGCCAGCCCAACCGTACCGTAGAACGCCCATGCGCTCGCATACACGCCCAGGGACAAGGTGTATGTCAGCGGGTGATGCACAAGACGGCGTGGAACGATGCCGCGTTCGCTGAGCCAGGCAATGCCAAACAGAATAAGGAGATAGGCGGTGCTGATGAAAATCAGCTGCCCCAGGCTATAGCTCGTCAGCATCTCGGTGGCTCTGAAGCAGAAAGGTTACGACAATGAGGATCAGCCACAGCAGGTAGGGTCGATACCAGGCACCGCCCGGCGCGATCCACCAGTCCATGATGGCAGGGGAAAACAGGTAGATTCCGACAACGAGAATCAGAACCAGTCGATAGATGTACATGCGTCTATGCGCCTCGGTCTGCAACGCCACCTTATAAAGGGTACGTCTGCTGTTGGCGAGCCCGGTGCAGACGTCAGCTCAGCTGCGCTTCAGCAATCGTGCGTGCCCGGGGTATATGCGCAGCGTCCCAATTTGCGATGCCCCATGCAATCACATCGTCCGTGGATGCCGAGCCAAGCTCCCGCGGGGGCAGTTGGCCTAGCGCCCGTAGTGCACGGGTCAGCAGAGCTGGGGCCTGGTCGGGCGGTAGCGGAGGAGAGCGGTAGGACTTGCCCAGTTTGTGTCCATCCGGCTGGATGATCAGCGGGACATGCAGATAGCGCGGTTGGGAAAGCCCAAGCAGCTCCTGCAGATAAAGCTGGCGTGGTGTCGAGTCCAGGAGATCCGCACCTCGCACGATATCGGTTATGCCTTGCCAGGCGTCGTCAAGCACGACGGCCAACTGGTAGGCATAAAGCCCATCACGTCTGCGGATGACAAAGTCGCCGACTTCATGACTCAGCTGTTGCTCGATCCGCCCCTGGACGCGGTCATCGAAACCATAGCGAAGATCGGGAACGCGAATGCGTATGGCAACGTCCTCGGGGGCATGGCATGCGCTGCGGCACAGCCCGGGATAGATGCCGCCGTAGGGCTCAAGGGTTTTACGGGTACAGGTGCATGCGTAGGCCAGCCCCTGGCGCAGCAGCATCGAAATGACGGCGTCGTAGGCCCCGTGGCGTGAGCTTTGTCGCTCCACCGGGCCGTCCCAGTGCAGTCCGTAGGTGTCCAGCGTTCGCAGGATTACGTCTTGCGCGCCCGGCGCTTCGCGCGGTGGGTCGAGGTCTTCCATGCGCACCAGCCAAAGGCCTTTGCGAGCGCGTGCGTCGAGGAAGGAAGCCAAGGCGGCAACAAGCGAGCCGAAATGAAGTAGCCCACTGGGTGTTGGGGCGAAACGCCCGACGTATGCTTGGCTCATGGAGAAAAAGCGGGGCGCCGCGGCTGGTTCACGAATGAGTATCGCATTGCGCGATTCCGATCATGCTCCAGTCACGGCGTCTTGCGTGCTTCAGGCGCCGAGTTGCTTTTCCTTGATCTCCGCCAGCGTTTTGCAGTCGATGCAAAGCGTCGCGGTCGGACGGGCTTCGAGGCGGCGGATGCCGATCTCGACGCCACAGGAATCACACCAGCCGTATTCGTTGTCTTCGATCAGTTGCAGCGTTTCGTCGATCTTCTTGATCAGCTTCCGCTCGCGGTCGCGGGTGCGCAGTTCGAGGTTGAATTCCTCTTCCTGAGTAGCGCGATCGGCCGGGTCGGCGAAGTTGCCCGCGTCTTCCTGCATGTGATGCACAGTACGGTCGACTTCCTCCATCAGCTCTTTCTTCCAACGGTTGAGCAGCAGCGTGAAATGCGCACGCATCTCGTCGCTCATGTACTCCTCGCCCTTGGATTCCTGATAGGGCTCGAAACCGCGGTTCAGTTGGCTGTTCAATTCTTTCTCTTTAGTGGGCATGGATGACCGCCTCTCGCTCTCTCTAATCCACTGCGCAGGAAAATGTCCTTCGCCGGTCGAGCCGGCCCCGCGTCTGCAAGCGGGCGAACTTACCAGATGTCCAGAGGGACCGCTACTCCGGCCATCACGCTGGCTGCCGCCATACGGATGACTTCGTTAGAATCGCCCTTTCGACCCCGTAAAAGGAAGGCCAATGGCCCCGTTCTACAGCGCACGCAGCCGCGCCATCGAACCATTTCATGTCATGTCTTTGCTGGCGCGTGCCAATGAATTGCAGGCAGCTGGCCATGACGTCATTCATCTTGAGATCGGTGAGCCGGATTTTACTACTGCCGCACCGATCGTCGCCGCTGGCCAGGCTGCGCTGGCCGCTGGACATACTCGTTACACTGCCGCAAGGGGGCTTCCGCAACTGCGTGAAGCGATTGCCAAGCACTACCTCAGCCGTTACGAGTTAAGCATTGACCCCGAACGTGTGCTGATTACTCCCGGCGGATCGGGTGCACTGTTGCTGGCGAGCGGTTTGTTGGTCGATCCCGGTAAGCATTGGCTGCTCGCCGACCCGGGTTATCCGTGCAACCGTCACTTCCTTCGGCTGGTCGAGGGTGCTGCCAAGCTTGTGCCGGTCGGGCCCGATTCTCGCTATCAGCTCAACGTCGACAGTGTCGCGGCGCATTATGACAACGACACGGTTGGCGCCTTGGTGGCATCGCCTGCGAACCCGACAGGTACTGTGCTGACGCGCGACGATCTCGGAGGCTTGTCATCCGCGCTCAACGCCAGAGGCGGCCACCTTGTCGTCGACGAGATCTACCATGGCCTGACCTATGGCATGGACGCCGCGAGCGTATTGGAGGTCGACAACGATGCGTTCGTGCTTAACAGCTTTTCCAAGTACTTTGGTATGACGGGATGGCGATTGGGCTGGCTGATCGCGCCACCTGCGGCCGTGCCCGAACTCGAGAAGCTGGCGCAGAACCTGTATATCAGTGCATCGAGCATGGCGCAGCACGCGGCGCTCGCCTGTTTCGAAACGGATACGCTGGAAATCCTCGAGGCACGCCGCCATGAATTTGCGCGTCGTCGCGATTATCTGTTGCCCGCCCTGCGTGAGCTTGGCTTCGGTATCGAGGCCGAGCCAGAAGGTGCGTTCTACTTATATGCCGACATTTCCGCCTTTGGTGGGGACGCCTCGGCCTTCTGCCAGCATTTCATCGAAACGGAATTCGTTGCGTTTACGCCGGGTATCGATTTTGGTCACTACCGGGCCAATCAGCACGTTCGCTTCGCCTATACGCAGAGCCTTCCGCGCTTGGAAGAGGCGGTAGAGCGCATCGCGCGCGGTCTACGGACGTGGCAGCCCTGATGCGGTTCGAGCCACCGCTCGAGGAAGGGCGGCTGATCCGACGCTACAAGCGGTTCCTGGCGGATGTTGAAACCAGCAGTGGTGAAACACTGTGTATCCACTGCCCCAATACAGGCTCGATGCTCAATTGCATGGCCCCCGGTGCGCGCGTCTGGTTCAGTCGCTCGAACGATCCTCGGCGAAAACTCCCCGGTACCTGGGAGCTGGGGGAAACGCCGCAGGGACGTCTGGCCTGCATCAACACGGGGCGGGCCAATGGGCTGGTTGAGGAGGCACTGCGTGCAGGACGAATTCAGGAGTTATCCGGTTTCACCGGCTTGCGTCGGGAGGTCCGCTATGGTCAGGAAAACAGCCGTATCGACTTCAAACTGAGCTTCGGGGAAGCGGTCGCTTATGTAGAGGTGAAGAGCGTCACCCTTGGGTTCGACGGTTCGTCGGTAGCCGCCTTTCCAGATGCGGTCACCACTCGCGGCGCACGGCACCTGCGTGAACTGGCGACGCTCGCGCAGGGTGGGATCCGGGCGGTCCAATTGTACTGCGTGAACCTGTCCGGCATCGAGGCCGTGCGGGTCGCGAATGAGATTGACCCTGCTTACGGCTTGGCTTTGCGCATGGCTGTTGAATGTGGGGTCGAGGTATTGGCGTACGCCGCGCACTTGTCACCCGATGGCATGACCCTAAGCCACCGCATTCCCGTGCTCTTTGAACGCTCCAAACCTTCGCTGTCGTTCGAGGGTACGTAGCGGTCGCTTACACCCCCGGTTCCTTCCTCGATGACGCGTAGCGTTCGTTGGGTATGTCGCCTGGCCGCATCGTAGAGCGGCTGCCATGTCGAGGAGGGAAGCCCATGTCGCACGCCAAAGTCGAGTATGTAGCGGAATCGGTGGATACGCGGACGCTACGCAAGGTGATTGCCGCGTCGGCAATCGGTAATTTCGTCGAATGGTTCGACTTCGCGGTATACGGCTTCCTGGCAGTAACCATCGCCAACCTGTTCTTTCCGCCGGGTAATGCAACGTTAGCGCTACTTCAGACCTTCGCCGTATTTGCCGTGTCGTTCGCCCTTCGCCCGCTGGGCGGGATCTTTTTCGGCGTACTGGGAGATCGGGTAGGGCGCAAGCGGGTCCTCTCGATCACGGTATTGCTGATGGCTGCGGCCACTACCGTTATTGGATTGCTGCCGACGTATCAGACCATCGGGCTCTTCGCGCCGTTGCTGCTGGCGGTAGCGCGGTGTCTGCAGGGGTTTTCGGCCGGGGGTGAATACGCAGGTGCCTGCGCATTTGTGATGGAGCATGCGCCAACCGACCGCAAGGCCCGCTACGGCAGCTTCGTTCCGGTATCCACATTCACAGCGTTCGCGGCGGCTGCCGGCCTAGTGTTCGGACTCGGGTTGATATTGGAAGACGCACAAATGCAGGCATGGGGCTGGCGCGTGCCATTCCTTATCGCTGCGCCCCTCGGACTGGTCGGACTCTACATGCGCATGCGGCTGGATGAGTCGCCGGCGTTCCAGGCATTGGCCAAGCGGCCTCAGCATGCGCATTCACCGCTCAAGGAAACCTTGCGCAATCATGCGCGCGCGATTCTTTGCCTGTCCGCATTCATCTCGGCGACGGCACTTTCGTTCTATATGTTCACAACGTATCTGGCCACCTATATGCAGGTGGTAGGCGGCGCCTCAAGGCCTACGGCTTTGTTGGCGAGCCTTATGGCGTTGGTGTTTGCAGCGCTGCTTTGTCCACTCATGGGTTTGTATTCGGACTTCGTCGGCCGCCGCCGAACGATTCTTTCGGCCTGCATCAGCCTGATCGTGGCGGTGTACCCGGCCTTCATGCTGGCGGCGACAGGTGAGCTGCTTAGCGCCGCAATCGGGGCGATGCTGCTCGCGATCGGCGCCGTTGCCTGCGGCGTTGTCACTGCGGTGCTGTTGTCCGAGCAGTTTCCCACGAGAGTCCGGTATACCGCTTCGGCTTTCACGTACAACATTGCGTATACGATCTTCGGCGGGACCGCTCCGTTGGTTGCGACCTGGCTCATCGAGGTTTCAGGAAACCGCATGTCGCCCGCGTTCTACCTGATCGCGATTGCGCTACTGGCAATGGTCGGCGGTCTAGCGCTTCCCGAGACCTCTCGGCGATCCCTCGACTACGCGGACGCCAAGGGCTGACGCCATAGGCGCGGTACCGCCCGCCCGGCGCCTCGATAGCCGGTAGCGCCTCGTCTCGTTGACTTCAGTCGCGCCACGCCCCACCTTATGGCGGCCCCGGCAGGGGCCGTTTCGCTTTGTGTCGAAGGCGAACGTCAACCTGCCTCGATTCCCCTACAAGAATACAAGCTCCCATGATTAAAACCGTTTGGATGTTCGGTCTGCTGGCCATGCTGTCAATTCAACCCAGCCAGGCCGATGAAAGGGTGGCAGCGCAGACGCGGCAGGACCACTTCATCGACGACCTGATGCAGCGCATGACGGTGGAAGAGAAGATCGCTCAGCTGCGGCTGGTCAGCGTGGGGCCTGACCATCCCAAGGACGTTCTGATCAAGGAAATTCGCGAAGGCAAGGTAGGCGGTGTATTCAATACCGTGACACGGCCCGATATCCGCCAGTTGCAGGATCAGGTCAAGGAAAGTCGCCTAAAGATTCCCCTGTTTTTTGCCTATGACGTCACACATGGGCACCGCACGGCGTTCCCGATCAGCCTCGGTCTGGCTTCCAGCTGGGATATGGACGTAATCCATCGCAGTGGGCGTATCTCGGCGCTTGAAGCGACCGCAGATGGTCTTGATATGACCTTCTCGCCCATGATCGACGTTACCCGCGAGCCCAGATGGGGACGGGCGTCTGAAGGCTTCGGCGAGGACCCATATCTCACGTCGCGCATCGCCGAGGTGCTGGTGCATGCCTATCAGGGAGACGATCTTGCCGATCCTTCCTCGGTGATGGCGGTGTTCAAGCATTTTGCGCTTTACGGCGGCACCGAAGGCGGCCGTGACTACAACACCGTGGATATGAGCCTGCAGCGGATGTATCAGGACTATCTGCCGCCTTACAAAGCGGCGGTGGATGCGGGCGCAGGAGCGGTGATGACATCGCTCAGCGCGTTGAATGGCATGCCGGGCTCGGCGAACCGTTGGCTACTGCGGGATCTATTGCGAGATCAATGGGGCTTCGGTGGGCTGGTCATCAGTGACCACGGTGCCGTCATGGAGTTGATGCGTCATGGGGTGGCCGGTGATGCAGCGCAGGCGACTTCGCTCGCAATCAATGCGGGCACCGACATGAACATGAATGACGATTTCTACCAGAATCAGCTTCCAGCGCTGGTCAAGTCCGGTGACGTGTCGATGGCGGTACTCGACGCGGCCTGTCGTAACGTGCTGGTTGCAAAATATCGCCTTGGCCTGTTTGCCGATCCCTATCGCCGCGCTGGCGTCGCATCCGAAGATCCAGAGGATCGGAACGCCGAAAGCCGCCTGCACCGCGCGGACGCACGGGACGTCGCGCGCCGCAGCATGGTCCTGCTAAAGAATGACGGCGGGACGTTGCCGCTTCAGAAGCGCGGCACGATAGCCGTCGTCGGGCCTCTCGCCGATAGCCAGAGCGACATCATCGGAAGCTGGTCTGCGGCAGGCTTGCCCCGCCAGGCGGTCACGGTGCTAAGTGGTGTCAAAGAAGCAGTAGGGGATAGTGCTCGGGTCCTGTATGCAAAGGGCGCGAACGTCAGCGACGACCCGCTCGTGCAGCAGTTCCTGAACGCATACGAGGTGGTCAGTCCCGTGGGTGAGCGTACCCCGCAGGCCATGATCGATGAGGCAGTGGCGACGGCAAGCCAGTCAGACGTAATCGTTGCGGTGGTCGGCGAGGCGAGAGGTATGGCGGATGAATCGGCATCCCGTGCCAGTCTTGAAATCCCTGCGTCCCAGCGGACCCTGATAGCCGCCCTGCGCAAGACGGGAAAGCCGCTGGTGCTGGTGCTGCTCAATGGAAGGCCATTGGCGCTGCAGTGGGAGCATGAGCAGGCCAATTCAATGCTCGAGGCATGGTTCCCGGGTACGGAAGGCGGGCATGCCATCGCAGACGTACTGTTTGGCGACTACAACCCGGCTGGCAAGCTCACCATGACGTTTCCTCGCTCGGTCGGACAAGTGCCGCTTTATTACAATCACCTGAACAGCGGTAGGCCGTTCCGTCCTGAAAACCGCGGCAAGTACACGTCCAATTATTTTGATCTTGAGCATGGGCCTCAGTACCCATTTGGCTACGGACTCAGCTATACGGATTTCGACGTATCACCCGTGCAGCTGTCGGCGAGCCAAATGAAGGTCGGTGGCACCATTACAGTCAGCGTCAAGGTTCGTAACACAGGCGCTCGCATGGGCGAAACGGTTGTGCAGTTGTATCTTCGCGATCTTGTGGCGTCCATCAGCCGGCCAGTGCAGGAGCTGAAGGGCTTCGAGAAGGTGGCGTTAGCGCCGGGCGAGAGTCGCGACGTTTCGTTCGAAATCAATGTGGAAACTCTGAACTTCTACAACTCGAACCTGGATTTTGTCGCTGAGCCAGGAAGCTTCGAGGTAATGGTTGGGTTGGATTCTGCCGAGACGCAATCTGCGCGCTTTGACTTGGTCCCATGAGCTAAATCGCGCTGAAAGGGTGTTGATCCGTACGGCGCGATGAAGTAACGTTCAAGCATTGTTGAGAGATAAATACATGCCTTCTTTGACCACCTACATGATCGACGCAAACGGCCCTATGGGTCGTGCCTCTTCATGTGCGCGATCAAATCAGGCTGGTTTCTATTTTTACGGGTATTGGTTTAGCCAAGGGCTGACCTGATACCCATCAGGCGGCCCACAAAAGGGTCGCCGACACGCCGTTTCTCTGAAACCCCCGGTCGGTAACCCGCCCGGGGGTTTTTCTTTTTCCGATCGTTTATTCGGTCAACCCAATGGAGTCAGATATGAACAACTACTTTGCATACTTCGGCTACGGCGCTTTCGGCTGGCGTTTTACGGCGTCCATCGCTTCTTCCCGATCGAACCGAACATCCACTCGATAGAGCAGGCGGGCCGTTGCCCGTCTGCCGCCGGAGCCTGATCCATGTCCACGCTTATCTCATCCAGCCTGAAAGTGTCGTCCGTTGAACTGCTCGCCCCGCAGCCGGATCGTCGCCGAACCGAACGTTTGCCAACCCCGATCGAGCTGCGTGCCCGTGTGCCGCTTCGTCAGTCTATTGCACAGCAGACAGGCGATCATCGCCGTGCGATAAGGGACGTACTGAGCGGCGCAGACCACCGTCTTTTGGTGGTAGTAGGGCCTTGCTCGTTACACGATGAGGCTTCGGCGCTCGAATACGCAGAGCGCTTGAGCGACTTATCAGCGCGGGTGGAGTCGGAGTTGTTGATCGTCATGAGGGCTTATGTAGAAAAGCCTCGGACGACCGTAGGTTGGAAGGGCATGGTGTACGACCCTCACCTGGACGGGCGTGGAGATATGGCCGAAGGCCTGCTTCGTTCACGGCGTCTCTTGATGCGGCTGGCCGAGATGGGTCTTCCGCTGGCAACTGAAATATTGCAGCCAATGGTCGCGGGCTATCTGGACGATCTTCTGAGTTGGGCTGCTATCGGTGCGCGGACGAGTGAGTCGCAGGTGCACCGTGAAATGGTCAGTGGTTTGGACATGCCAGTCGGCTTCAAGAATGGAACGGATGGCAGTGTTACGATCGCAAGCGATGCGATGCGCTCCGCTTCGAGGCCCCATCAGCACTTCGGTATCGACGCGAGCGGCCACCCGGCGGTGGTCGAGACGACCGGAAATCCTGATACGCATCTGGTTCTGCGAGGCGGACAAGGCGGCCCGAATTTCGATGCTCAGAGTGTGGCCCTGGCGTGCAATGGATTACTGAAGCAGGGCGTCGAGCCTCGTATCATGGTCGATTGCAGCCACGCGAACAGCGGCAAGGATCCAGGCCGTCAGCCGCATGTGTTGGCGGAGGTCGTTGGCCAGCGAATCGAGGGCAACGGTGCATTGCGTGGGGTGATGCTGGAAAGCCATTTGCAGGACGGTGCACAGTCGATTGACGGCCCGAGAGCCTACGGTGTGTCCATTACGGATGGATGCCTTGGTTGGGATAACACTGAGCGAGTATTGCTGGAGACCGCGATGCGCTTGCGGGGCTAGGTACTAGACGCGGCGTCGCCTCTGAGGGCTGGGCTCGGGGACGGGTGATCAGCTCAGAGAGGGCCGTCCAAGACTGTAAGTATTTGCATTGTAAAAGCAGGCAAAAAAAGACCCGGCGAGAGCCGGGTCAATAACCGTGATTAGCCTGATGAGGAGATAACCTGAAGGCCAGCCGTTGGCCCAATCAGCTTATCTGGCTGGCCTCGCGACCAGTTGGGTTAATAATAACTATTCTCGTTTTCGAGTCAAATCGTTTTGAGAATTATTTCTATTATCGCGGCCGAGTCCGATGAACGGTCGGCTCCAGACCTGTCACTTATTAGCCCTTCAAAATCCTGGAAGGCGCTGCCGGATTCTCGAGATCAGCGTATCCAGACTCTTCGTTTCGTGTGTATCAACACGCCAGCTGCACTCCAGTTCGGCCGCCGTTAGCGGCTCGCGGGTCCTGCGCTGCGTCTCTACGACTTCGAGCGTCGCGTCTGACGGGTCCTCTCCGGCGCGTTGTCGTTGGTCGAGCCATTCGGCAATGACGCCATCGGGGGCTTGGCAGTCAATGATCAGGAAGGGTACCCCGCGCTTTTCCGCTACGGTGGCAGCCGCGTCACGATGACCGGCCTTCAGATACGTTGCGTCGATAATGACCGGGTTGCCAGCGGCGAGAATTTCATCCGCAGTCGTATGAAGATGTGCATAAGTGGCTTCGCTCGCCTCTGGGCTGTACAGCGCGTCCAGCGGTGCGGCTGCCGCCATCCGCTTGCGCTCGACATCGGAGCGTAGTCGTACGGCCCCTAGCGCCTCTACCAATCGCATGGCAACGTGACTTTTCCCAACGCCCGATACGCCATGGGTAATCGCCAGGAAGCGAGAGGGGATAGCAGCATAATTCTCTGCCAGGTGTGTGTAACGCCGGTACTGTCGAAGCACCACCGCCTTTTGGACCGGATCCTGCTCTTGCGCAACCCTGAACAGTGTGACCTTCGCCCGCACCATGGCGCGGTAGGCTTTATAAAGGTTCATCAGCGGCACGGCATCGTAGTCACCGGTTTTCTCGAGCCACTGAGCCAGGAATCGCCGTGACAGGGATCTGAGGTCACGATCCTCAAGGTCCATGGCGACAAATGCAGCGTCGGCGGCAATGTCGATGAATCGGAAGGGTTCGTTGAATTCGATGCAATCGAAGACAACGGGCTTGCCTTCGATGAGCGTCGCGTTACCAAGGTGGAGATCGCCATGGCACTCGCGGATCGCGCCCTGTGATGCCCGCGCGGCCAGCCGCGGTTGCAAGCGCTGGATGTTCGCCTCAGTCCATTGTTCCAGGAGGTCGAGCTGAGAAAGGTCTGCAGAATCAGATAGCAGGGGACGGATTTGTTCGAAGTTCTGCCGCATGGGCGCAACAATCGCGTCAGGCGAACAAAGAGGATGTTCTTGCGGCACGTGAGGCGTGCGCTCATGAAAACCGGCAATCATGGTTGCAAGGCCATCGATATGTTCAGCAGTCAGTTCGCCACGCGACTGCACCTCAGCCAATAAGTCGCTCTGAGGAAACTGCTTCATCTTGAGTGCATACTCAAACGGCTCGCCTTGCCCGCCTAGCTGGGGCGCGGTCGTGGCTCCAGTGATTGGCAGTACCTCCAGGTATAGGCCCGGCGTCATGCGAGCATTGAGTCGCAACTCCTCTTCGCAGAAATGCTTGCGCGCAGCAAGACCGGTGAAATCGAGAAATCCGAAGTTGACGGCTTTCTTGATCTTGTACGCGTATAGTCCGGTCAAGATGACCCAGGAGATATGGGTTTCGATGACCTGGATGGCCTCCACGGAATGAGGATAGGCGGCGGGGTTTCGCAGGGCGTCGATCAATGGCTGGGTCACGGTTGCAGTCCTTGGGGGCGCGTGAATAAGGCCTGCATTATTGAGTGCCATCTCTGTGTGTGCAAACTGCCGGGCGTGCATGGCCCGCCATGTCGAAATGCGTATAATCCGCCGCCATGACACGTGCACGCTCTCCTCGCTCCCGCTCAAAACGCCGCTCCAAAGGCTTACGTCCCTGGTTAGGCTGGGCTTTCAAGCTCGGCCTTGTCGGACTTGTGCTATTGGCCGGTTTTGCCGTCTATCTCGACGCAGTAGTACAGCAGAAATTCTCCGGCAAGCGCTGGACGATTCCCGCAAAGGTCTACGCGCGGCCATTGGAACTATTCGCAGGCCAGCGCCTGGACAAAGATGACTTCTTGCGGGAACTCGATGCCCTTGGCTATCGACGCGAGCGCGCTGCGAATGGCCCGGGTGATGCGTCCGTTTCCGGGAACAATATCGATCTTCACACACGCGGCTTTCAGTCCTACGAGGGTGCAGAGCCACCGCGTAGCATTCGAGTACGATTCTCTGGTAATTCCGTAGCCAGCCTGACCGAGAGCGGTGGGGCTCCTTTGGCGGTGGCACGGCTGGAGCCGATGCTGATTGGAGGCATTTATCCAGCCCAGCAGGAAGATCGCATTCTTGTGAAACTCGACCAGGCGCCCTCGCGCCTGGTCGAGTCACTCGTGGCCGTAGAGGATCGGGAGTTCTTCAGTCACTTCGGGGTGTCCCCGAAATCGATTGGGCGGGCTGTCTGGGTGAATGCGACGTCGGGCGAAGTTCGTCAGGGTGGTAGCACGCTTACACAGCAGTTGGTCAAAAACTTCTTCCTGACCAATGAGCGAAGCATTTCCCGAAAGCTGACCGAAGCCATGATGGCGGTTCTGCTGGAAATGCACTACGACAAGCAGGACATCTTGGAAGCGTACCTCAACGAGGTGTTCCTGGGGCAGGACGGACCACGCGCTATCCACGGTTTCGGTCTTGCGAGCCAGTACTTCTTTGGCCAGCCGTTCTCTGAGTTGCAGTTGCATCAGGTGGCGCTGCTGGTAGGGATGGTCAAGGGGCCTACCTATTACAATCCGCGCCGCCATCCGGAGCGGGCGCTCGAGCGCCGTAATGTCGTTCTGGATGTGTTGGCCGAGCAAGGTGTCGCCACTCCCGAAGAAGTGGCCGTCGCCAAGCAGCGTCCGCTTGGGGTGACGGAGCGGGGCAGTCTGGAAAACGGGTCGTTCCCGGCCTTTCTCGATCTCGTCAAACGCCAGCTGCGTGAAGACTATCGCGAGGAGGACCTGACGGAAGAAGGGCTGCGTATCTTCACCAGTCTTGACCCAATAAAACAGTGGAAAGCAGAAACCGCGATGCGCGACGGCTTCAAGCGGATGGCTGGGCGCGCCGGCGTCGATCAGACCGAAGCCGCCATGGTCGTTACCGACCCCGAGAATGGCGAAATACAAGCGCTCATTGGCAGTCGCCAGCCGCGTTTTGCCGGCTTCAATCGTGCGCTTGATGCGGTCCGGCCGATCGGTTCGCTCGTGAAGCCGGCCATTTACCTGACGGCTCTTGAGCAGCCTAGTCGCTACACCCTAACCAGTTGGCTCGAGGATGAGCCATTTTCCGTAAAGGGTGCGAATGGCCAGGTTTGGAGTCCGCAGAACTATGACCGCAAACCCCACGGTACGATCTACCTCTACCAGGGGCTGGTGAATTCCTACAACTTGTCCAGTGCGCGACTTGGCTTGGATGTGGGCGTGCCAAACGTGCTGAGGACGATTGAGAAGCTGGGTGTTAATCGTCAATGGCCTGCTTACCCTGCGATGCTCCTGGGCGCCGGTGCGCTAACACCCATGGAGGTCGCGACCATGTACCAGACGATCGCCAATGGTGGGTTCAATACTCCGCTGCGAGGCATCCGAAGTGTACTGACCGCGGAAGGAGAGCCGTTGAAGCGGTATCCGTTCCAGATCCAGCAGACGGTCGATGCTGGCGCTGTTTTCCTTGTGCAGAACGCGATGCAGCGAGTCATGCGTGAAGGAACAGGGCGGTCTGTTTACAACCAGGTGCCGTCCTCCGTAAACCTTGCAGGCAAGACCGGCACGACCAACGACTCCCGGGACAGCTGGTTCGCGGGGTTCAGTCAGGACCAGCTCGCAGTGGTATGGATAGGGCGCGATGACAACGGCAAGACACCCCTGACGGGCGCCACGGGTGCCCTGCAGATCTGGTCGGGCTATATGGGCAAAACGAATCCAATGTCCCTGGACATGCCTATACCCAGTAATGTCGACTATGCGTGGATTGACGCTTATACCGGGCAGGGCTCGGCGCAGGGCTGCCCGAACGCGGTGCAGATGCCTTATATTCGCGGCAGTGAACCAACGCCAGGAGCGGCATGTGGTCAGCAAGGCCAGCCGTCCGATACGGTCATGGATTGGGTGAAAGGATGGCTTCAGTGATCGAGGGCTATGTAGTGAAAAAATGGCTTCCTGCCGTAGCGTTGATGGTGCTCGTGACTGGCTGCTCGACGAATCCGCGGGGCTCGGTTCCGGTCGTGGACGCTGGTGCGCCGCTTAATTCAAGTCAGCACGGAAACTCGAGCCGGACATATGGCGCGCCTCAGAATCAGCGTCCGCAGCAGGCACAGGCACCTGAAGACTCAGGGGTCGTCGTCATGGTGCCGCAAGGCGGATCGAGCGCTCCGTTGGTGACCTCTCCAGCGTCCGATTCCGGTTGGACGCCGCCTGCCACGCAATCGTCTCAGGGGGCACCAGCCCCAAGTTACACGCCAGCTGCCCCGGCTAATAATCCTACGGGTATCCCGCGCGCCGCGAGCGGTGGCTCTCTATCGGCTGATGAAGAATTGGATGGGCCAGTGCTGGCGCTTCTGACGACGGCTCAGAGCCAACAAGGTAGTGGCGACTTGAACGGCGCCGCATCCAGCCTGGAACGAGCACAACGTATCGCACCCCGCGAGCCACAGGTGCTTTACCGGCTGGCGCAAGTTCGTCTGGCTCAGGGCGATGCTGCCCAAGCTGAACAATTTGCGCGCCGCGGTTTGAGCTATGCAAACGGGCGTCCCGCTCTACAGGCAGGCCTCTGGGGTATCATTGCCCAGGCGCGTGACCGTCAGGGAGATGCGGCGGGCGCTAACGAAGCGCGTCAACGCGCCCGGGTTGGCTCCTGATCATCATGGATCGTGCCTCTCTGATCGCGGATCAGTTGCTTCTTATCGAGGCTGAGCTAAGGCAGTTGGACTGGTGGGAGTCGACGGCGCCTTCCGAAGATGAACTTGCCAGTGTCGAGCCGTTTTGCGTCGATACGCTCAGCTTTGCGCAGTGGCTACAGTGGATATTTCTGCCGCGGATGAAGGCCATTATCGAGCGCGGCGAGGCGTTACCCGCTGCCTCGGGTATCACCGTGATGGCCGAGGTCGTCTATCGCGAATCGCCGGTGCAAGTCAGCGCGCTACTAGGCGCGCTGCGTCGGTTCGATAAGCTGATCGCGGGTAGCTTCCCTGACTAATTACAAACAATTGTCAGCGATGCGTTTTTCAGTGTCCTGAATGTGTTGCTGCCTTTCCTCTTCAGTGACTCTGCGTCGCTCGTTGCCTTCCTGTACGCGCACACGCGGGTTGTTTTTCAATTGCGCAAGGTTTGTTCTGAGTGTTGTGCAGAACATGTTGCGATTCGCTTCCTGCTCGGCCACCTCCGCCTTCACTTTTTCATCGATAGCGCGCTGTTCATCCTCAGCCTTCTGGCTATCGAGGCGCGGAAGTGTACGGGTTGCCGTTCCGCCTGCCTGGGCCAGCCGAGTATCCACGCGCAATGAGTCAACTCCGTTGGGGGGTAGTTCACTGAAATGCAGAGTGCCGCCGGCATCGTGCCATTTATATACTTGGGCGGCGATGGCCAGGGGGGAGGTCATCAGGAGCAGGGCCAAGCCGACATAGGTGCGACGCATGTCTGAAATCCCTTCTATTGCGTTGTAGCGTGACTATATCAGAGGCTTATACGCCGATTAGCGCGGATGTCATAACTCGGAAAGATTAAATTCCTGGGTTGACGGAATGCTCTTGAAACCGGAACAATGCGACGTCCGCTGTAGTGGGTTCGGCCGCAAGCCGCTCTCAGCTCGGCAGACATGAGGCGCATACCCGTGCCGACTTCCGCAACACCCGCAACGCGTTACCTCGCGCTGGGTGGGATCTCCGCAACAGTTTGGAGTTCCCGATACTTGCAAAGTGATGCTGACGTAGTCGGCGACCACCGTCGCTCATGCTCTGCTGGCAAGTAGACCTAATCCGAGCCATCCGTCCCCTGGTTGGCTATCTGGCGTGTCAGAGGTGAACAACGTGGAGCTCTTGTCCGGCGCTGAAATGGTCGTCCGCTTCCTGCGTGACGAAGGCGTGAAATATATCTATGGGTACCCAGGTGGGGCCCTGCTTCATATCTACGATGCTCTGTTCAAGGAAAAGGAAGTCACGCACATCCTTGTCCGTCATGAGCAGGCTGCTACGCACATGGCCGACGGCTATGCTCGATCAACTGGTGAGCCGGGCGTGGTACTCGTGACGTCTGGTCCGGGCGCTACCAATGCGATCACCGGTATTGCTACGGCGTACATGGATTCGATTCCGATGGTCGTGATTTCTGGGCAAGTGCCCAGCAACATGGTCGGCACTGACGCGTTTCAGGAAACCGACATGATCGGTATCTCGCGTCCCATCGTTAAACACAGCTTCATGATCAAGCATCCTTCGGAAATCCCGGAGGTCATGAAGAAGGCGTTCTACATCGCGAAGTCTGGCCGCCCAGGCCCTGTCGTCATCGACATTCCGAAGGATATGACCAACCCGGCGGAGAAGTTCGAGTACGTCTATCCCAAAAAGGCAAAGCTGCGCTCATACAATCCCGCGATGCGTGGACATTCCGGTCAGATCCGCAAGGCAGCTGAGACGCTTCTTGCGGCCAAGCGCCCGGTGGTTTACGCCGGAGGCGGCGTCATCATGGGCAACGCCTCCGCGCCGCTGACCGAGCTTGCGCAGATGCTGCACTTGCCGGTTACCAACACACTGATGGGACTCGGTTGCTATCCAGGCACTGATGGTCAGTTCCTTGGCATGCTGGGCATGCATGGTAGCTACACCGCGAACCTGGCCATGCATCATGCGGATGTAATATTGGCTGTGGGTGCGCGTTTCGACGACCGCGTGATCAACGGCGCAGCAAAGTTCTGCCCGACCGCAAAGATCATCCATGTCGATATCGATCCGGCTTCGATCTCGAAGACGATAAAAGCGGATATCCCGATTGTCGGCCCGGTGGATAGCGTGCTTACCGAAATGGTGTCCATCGTTCGCGAAATTGGCTTCGGGCAGGCGTCCGAAGGTGTTGCGGCGTGGTGGAAACAGATTGAAGAGTGGCGCGGTTCGCGTGGCCTCTTCCCCTACGATCATGGCGACGGGCAGATCATCAAACCGCAAGCTGCGGTTGAGATGCTTTGCGAAGTTACGCGCGGCGAGGCCTACGTCACGTCCGATGTTGGTCAGCACCAGATGTTCGCGGCGCAATATTACAAGTTTGCCAAGCCAAACCGGTGGATCAATTCGGGCGGTCTCGGAACCATGGGATTTGGATTCCCGGCGGCGATGGGGGTCAAGCTCAATTTCCCAGACGCCGATGTGGCGTGTATCACCGGCGAGGGCAGTATCCAGATGAACATTCAGGAGATGTCTACCTGTCTCCAGTACGATCTGCCCGTCAAGATCATCAACCTCAATAACGGTGTGTTGGGTATGGTCCGCCAGTGGCAGGACATGCAGTACAACAGCCGGTATTCCCATTCGTACATGGAATCGCTGCCTGACTTCGTGAAGTTGGCAGAGGCCTACGGCCACGTTGGTATGCGGGTCACCTCGCTGTCTGACCTGAAGCCCATGATGGAAGAAGCATTCGCGATGAAGAACCGGCTGGTCTTCATGGATATCGCCGTCGATACGCGCGAGCACGTTTATCCAATGCAGATCCGTGACGGTTCGATGCGGGACATGTGGTTGAGCAAGACGGAGCGGACCTGACCATGAGGCATATCATTTCCCTGCTATTGGAAAACGAGCCTGGTGCCCTGTCACGCGTAGTCGGGCTGTTTTCTCAGCGCAACTACAACATCGAAACGTTGACGGTTGCCCCTACGGAAGATCCGACACTCTCGCGATTGACGCTGACTACGATTGGGCATGACGAGACGATCGAGCAGATCACCAAGAACCTCAATAAGCTGATTGAGGTGGTCAAGTTGGTGAATCTCTCTGAAAGCGCGCATATCGAGCGTGAGCTCATGCTCGTCAAGGTCAAAGCCACGGGCGCCCAACGTGCAGAGGTCAAGCGCACCACTGACATATTCCGCGGGCAGATCGTCGATGTGACCGGTAGCACCTATACGATCCAGCTGACCGGAACCAGCGACAAGCTCGACAGCTTCATTCAGGCGATTGGCACCGCCGCTATCGTGGAAACCGTGCGCAGTGGCGTCACAGGCATTTCCCGCGGCGACAAAGTGCTTAGCGTCTGATACGAAAAAAAACCAACTACAAAACGCCCAGCGGCGAACAGAGGATCCTCATGAAAGTTTATTACGATAAAGACTGTGACCTTTCTCTCATCCAAGGTAAGAAAGTTGCCATCATTGGTTATGGGTCGCAGGGCCATGCACACGCCTGTAACCTCAAAGACTCTGGTGTAGATGTAACAGTCGGTCTGCGCTCGGGGTCATCTTCGATCGCCAAGGCAGAAGCTCATGGCCTCAAAGTGTCTGATGTTCCAGCCGCGGTGTCATCGGCTGATGTCATCATGATTCTGACGCCAGACGAATTCCAGGGCCGGTTGTACAAGGAAGAGATCGAGCCGAACCTGAAGAAGGGCGCAACGCTCGCGTTTGCGCACGGTTTCTCCATCCATTACAACCAGGTCGTTCCGCGTGCTGACCTGGATGTCATCATGATTGCGCCAAAGGCCCCGGGTCACACCGTTCGCTCCGAATTTGTGAAGGGCGGTGGTATTCCCGATCTTATTGCCGTGTTCCAGGACGTATCTGGCAACGCGAAGAATCTCGCATTGTCCTACGCTTGCGGTGTGGGCGGCGGCCGCTCGGGTATTATCGAGACCACTTTCAAAGACGAGACCGAAACTGACCTCTTTGGTGAGCAGGCTGTTCTTTGCGGTGGTTGCGTTGAGCTGGTCAAGGCTGGCTTCGAAACGCTGGTTGAAGCCGGCTATGCGCCTGAGATGGCTTACTTCGAATGCTTGCACGAACTCAAGCTGATCGTGGACCTCATGTACGAAGGCGGCATCGCCAACATGAACTACTCGATCTCGAACAATGCTGAGTATGGCGAATACGTGACCGGTCCTGAGGTCATCAACGACGAGTCTCGTGCTGCTATGCGTAATGCGCTCAAGCGCATTCAAAACGGCGAGTACGCCAAGATGTTCATCAGTGAGGGTGCTGGTAATTACCCGTCGATGACGGCCTACCGTCGCAACAACGCTGCTCACCCGATCGAGCAGGTTGGCGAGCGCCTGCGGGGCATGATGCCTTGGATTGCGGCGAATAAGATCGTCGACAAGTCGAAGAACTGATTGAGCTCGAGCTTCAAGGAACGCGGCTTCGGCCGCGTTTTTTCATGGTGCGGAAAGCTCTGGTATAAAGCATGCGGCAGCCCTATTCGAACCGGTGTGGTCGTGGGGGTGTCCGAAAATTAACCAAGGTTACGTTGTAAGGTCCCAATAGCATGAGTGAACGTCCCGACGAGACTCCCGGCAAGGACTCTCCACCAGAGAGTCTGCTTCCGATCGATGAGCATATCGAGGAGGTCCATGAGGCGGATGGCAGAAAGGTCCGCCACCGCGGGGTGTATTTGCTTCCGAATCTGTTCACGACCGCGAACCTTTTCGCCGGCTTCTATTCCGTGATCAATGCCATTAATGGAAATTTTTACGTCGCTGCGGCGACGATTTTCGTAGCGATGGTGCTTGATAGCCTGGATGGTCGTGTGGCGCGCTTGACCAATACGCAAAGCGCTTTCGGGGCTGAGTACGATTCGCTCTCGGACATGATCGCATTCGGCATGGCGCCGGCCATATTGGCTTTCGAGTGGGCCTTAGGCAGTCTGGGTAAAGTGGGCTGGATGGTGGCCTTCATCTATGTAGCCGGTGCTGCGCTTCGTCTTGCGCGATTCAATACGCAAATAGGTAAGGCGGATAAGCGCTATTTTACTGGCCTCGCGAGTCCTGCTGCCGCTGGCGTCGTAGCAGGTACTGTTTGGGCTTTCAGCGATTTCGGGATTCAGGGTTCGAACATGGCGTTCGTCGTTGCGGTCCTGGTAGCCGCGGCGGGGATGTTGATGGTGAGTAACGTCCGCTACTACAGCTTCAAGGATCTAGATCTCAAGGGACGTGTGCCGTTTGTAGCGATTCTTGCCGTTGTGCTGGTATTTGCGGTCGTCTTCAGCGACCCCCCGCGAATCCTGCTCCTTATCTTTTTGGCATATGCGGCGTCCGGGCCCATTCAGTATCTCGTTCAGTTGCAACGCCGTAAGCGAAATTGATGGAATAGAGTGTTGTTGGTGACGTCTACAGTGTGCTTAAGGTCAGAGGTTGCTAGGCATGCTGATAAAAACGCCACCCCGTTCCACTTCCATTGAGTCCGAAGTGACGCCTGAGGCGGTCTATATCCATAGGCGTCGCTTTATGAAGGCGTCGGCCGCGCTAGCCGGCGGACTTATCCTTCCTTCCAGCGCCCTCGCGCAATCTTACGAAAACGTACCTGCGGCGCGCGGCCCATCCTGGTTCGAGGACCGACTGGGCGATACCAAATGGAACGCCGTCTCTTCTGAAGAGAAGATCACGCCGTTTACTGACGCTACGGGTTACAACAACTTCTACGAGTTTGGTACGGGAAAGAGCGACCCGGCCCGTAACGCAGGTGCGCTGAGCACCGAGCCGTGGACTGTAGTCATCGATGGCGAGGTTGAAAAACCTGGCCAGTACGGCATCGATTCGTTGCTGGCAAACGATCAACTCGAGGAGCGCATCTATAGGCTCCGGTGTGTCGAGGCGTGGTCAATGGTTATTCCTTGGCTAGGCGTTCCGTTGTCGTCTGTAGTTCAGCGAGTGCGACCTTTATCCACGGCCAAATATCTGCGTATGGAGACAGCAGTCCAGCGAGATGCAATGCCGGGCGTTCGGTCCAACTTCGCCTTGATCGACTGGCCCTACGTGGAAGGCTTGCGTATGGATGAGGCGATGAATCCGCTTTCGATTCTCGCGGTTGGAATGTACGGGCGTATTTTGCCCAATCAGAACGGCGCGCCATTACGGCTGATTGTGCCGTGGAAATACGGGTTTAAGAGTATCAAGTCGATCGTCAAGATAAGCTTCGTCGCTGAGCAGCCAACGACCACATGGCAGTCACTCGCGCCAAATGAGTATGGGTTTTACGCGAATGTGAACCCAAGGGTTGACCACCCACGGTGGTCACAGGCCAGAGAGCGCCGGCTTCCAAGTGGCCTGTTCTCCCCGAATCTCCAAGACACCAAGCTATTCAACGGCTATGAGGAGGAGGTCGCATCGCTCTATCGCGGCATGGATCTCCGGACGAACTACTGATGCCGCATCCTCGTTTACGATTTCTCCTTTTCATTTGCCTAACAGTACCTCCATGCCTGTGGATCTATCAGGCATCGATTTTTGCGCTCGGCCCGGATCCGGGGAGCGTAATCATTCTTAATCTTGGGCAATGGGCGCTCGCGTTGACCTTGTCGAGTCTCTGTATGACGCCGCTACAGCAATTGACTGGCTGGAAGTGGGTTGCCTTTAGGCGTCAGCTCGGCCTTTGGTCCTTCGCCTATGCGCTTCTCCATGGTTTGTCGTATCTCACATTCATTCTGGGATACGACTGGCTCCGCCTAGGCGATGAGTTACAGCGCCGACCCTACATATTGGTGGGGTTTTTAGCCTTCCTTTGTCTACTTGCACTCGCGGTAACGTCTAATCGCCGTGCAATGCGCGCGCTTGGACGGAATTGGAAGCGGTTGCACCGCCTCGCTTATGTGTCTGCCGCTCTCGCGCTGCTTCACATGTTGTGGATCGTGCGCTCAGACGTTGGAGCGTGGGTTATATATAGCGGTGTATTTGTTTGCCTGATGGCCTTACGGCTACCTCCCATTGTCGCAGTGCTGAAGAAAAGCCAAGGAAAGCTCACTGTTGCCACAAAAAGTTCAAATTAAGTGTTGACGGCTCGTTTTGGGTGTCTATAATGCGCACCACT